>Ga0209026_1000011_pt1 | contig 507291 bp, 468 predicted proteins | sample AraplaCL_Col_mCL_FD_184262 | JGI IMG/M metagenome (GOLD analysis project Ga0209026, IMG submission 184262) | Arabidopsis root microbial communities from the University of North Carolina, USA - plate scrape CL_Col_mCL (SPAdes) (version 2) | ecosystem: Host-associated > Plants > Roots >... | reverse complement strand
AGCAGCGTGACCTGGTGCCGATCCTGTCCTTCGATGAACCTGGGCATACCGACTCCTTCTCGATATGCTTCGGGACTCTACGCGGTCGACCTCACTGGCGGACCGGGGTTTTCACACACCCTCGGCCATCAGCAGCCGTTCGCGAGTGATCGGTCTGGGGGTGTACGCCCCCAAACCGCCGAAAGTTTCCGCTAAGCATGCAGGCAGGTCGTGACGCGGGCCTGAGCCGGCAGCCGAGAGCGCACGTCGCCCGAGGACGCGTCCGCGTCAGGCGCTATGGCGCGTCGACTTCGATGACCATGCACGCATGATCAGTGCGGCGAGCAGTGTGGTCAGCCAGCCCCCCAGCAAGGCCGCGACCTGCGCGTCGATCGTGAGGATTGACGACAGCATCTCAGCCGGCGATTGCTTCGTGAAGGCGGCCAGCCCGTCGATCCGATCGAACAGTTTGGCGATCTGCAGCGCGATGACGCCGCAGACCTCGCCGCCAAGGGCAGCGCTCACAAGCAGCCCAGCCAACGAGAGCCTGGTCCGATGCTCGAGGACGAGCAGGAATAGGGTCGAGAGGACGGACACCGAGACCAGGTACGGCGCCCGCCATTCCGGGTTCTTCAGGAATGCGGCGACGAGCGGCCACGCGCAAAGATTCAGGCAGCAGACAGCGATGCCGAGGATGGTTGCACTGCGTCGATTGTTGGTCATAGCTGCTCCTACTTTTTGGCCTTGCACGAGGAATTCTTGGCCTGGCTTGCGAGGCGTCCCGGGAAGCGCGTCTTGCTGATGCCGCAGGTGCCGGCCAACGATTCGGAAACGGACGCCGCACAGTTCAGACCGCGAGGATCCTCAATCTCATCCGCCTTCGCTTCTGCCGCCGCTTCCTGCTCCTCGGTAGTGTCCAGCTTCACGACCTCGACAGCGCTGCCGGTAGACCTTTGGTATTGCACGTACTGCGCGAGGTTGGCGTTCTTGTCGGTGAAGATGCCATCCTCGCCGCGCGTGTGGTCGGGATCGTAGCTGCCGGCCGGGTCGTACAGGAAGTTGTCCTTGCCCGTGCGCGAGATGAACATGGCCGAGTGGCTCCCGATGCCCCAGTCGTACGTCGTGATGATGTAGGTGGCCAGGCCGGTCGGATCGGCGATCGAGATCGGGTTGCCCCCCGCATAGACGTAGGGGTTCGATCCGCCGCGCAGGCCGATCGGATCGGGTTGAAGATAACGGCCAGTGGCGCCGTCGAAATAGCGATTCCAGTTGTAGTTCAGGTTGCTTTCCGCATCGGCCAGTTGGCCCGGGAACGACACGCCGAGGCCGCCGACGGCGTCGAAGACAACGGCGCGATCGTAGGCGTTGTTGTTGGTGCGCCAGACCAGCGATCCGGCGGTATTCGTCAATACCTCGGGCCGCCCCTGACGATCGTTGTGGCTGGCATAGAACTGGCCGCCGCGAACGATGCCGAGCAGTTCGTTGCCGAGCCAGACATAGTCGGTCGTCTGCGCACCGCGCTCTTCAAGGACCTGGCCGCCCGAGCCGTAGACATACCCCATGCCCTGGCCGGAAACACCTCGGTAAGCTCGCTCGCCGAGCGCGTTCGAGATGTAGTCGCCTACGAAGCTGCCGCCGACATAGACCTTGTTCATCCGACCGAACGCGTCGTAGCCGTACACGCGGCTGCCGTCGGAACGGGTCTCGCCGATCACTGCACCAGATGCATCGTAGTTGAAGCTGCGCGAGACCGGGCCGTTCCACGCCGCCAGTCGATTGCTGCCCGCATCGTTGACGACGGTGTAGGACGCGCCCGCGCGGGAGTAGGCCGTGCGGTTGTTGTTCGCGTCCCAGGTCATGGATTGGGCATCGCCGCTCTTGGTGACGCTCGCCAACCGGTCGCTGGCGTCGTAGCCGAAGCTCGCGGTCTGCGCAGGATAGGCGTTGTCGGTGACCTGCTGAAGGGTGTTCGTGTTGAAGTAGGCATAGCCGAGGCGATGCACCGCACCGCCATCGAGCTGGACCACGCGTCCATCGGCATCAAGACTGACCAGCCTGGGCAGGTTGTTCGCGAAGCGCCAGGCGTAGGCCCTGTCGATCGCCGGCTGATAAAGAATGGAATCCGCGATCAGGGACGACGCGCCACCCAGGTTGCTGGAGACCTTGCTGACGCGCCCATACGGGTCATATGTATACGACAACACCAGACCGGACGGGTATTGCAGGGTGGTCATCCGGCCGCTCGCATCGAAATTCCAGCCGGTGCCGAAGTTGGTGCCGACGATGCTGCTCTGCTGGCTGACCAGGTCGCCGCCATCGTTGTAGGTATAGGTCGTGGTGCCGCTCGCATCGCTCATCGACGTGAGATGGCCCTTGCCGTTGGCGCCCTGGTCGTAGACGAACGACTCGGTGACGGCGGCGCTGCTGCGCGTGAGCAAGCGATCGAGGGAATCCCAGGAATAGCTGATTGACAGGCCGTTGGCGCGCGCTTCATTGATCAGGCGGCCGGCAACGTCATAGGTGAAACGCGTCAGGCCGGTGTCCGAATTGCTGCGGCTCGTCACCTGTCCGAAACCATCGTACGCATAGCTGGTGACGACTCCCTTGGCGTCCTGGACCCAGTCCTTGTTCCCTTCGGCATTGAAGTGGTAGATCACCGTTCCGCCATTGGGCAGCGTCGTCTGGATCAATCGATTGAGCGCGTCGTAGTAGTAATAGGTGGCATGCCCTGCCGCATCGGTGCGCGACTTGATGTTGCCGTTGGCGTCGTACGCGAACTGCACGTGCTGCCCTGCGTTGCCGCTGTCGGCATAGGGCCGGCCCAGGCTGTCGAACTTGCGATAGCTTACGAACTTGCCCGCTGCGGTGGCGGTGATCGACGCTCCGCTCTGGCTCGCCACGTAGCGGTCGGAATTCGTGTTGGCCGTGTTGCTGGCCACATCGAGGTCGACGTTCACGAACTCGCTGGCACCGTTGCCGACCGCGGTCTGCCGCCCCGCCGCGTTGTATCGGAAGCGTTCGGCGCGCCCGGAGTTGTGGATGATGTCGGTAACCTTGTGATCGCCGTTGTAGTAATAGCTGGTAGTGCGCGCGCCTGCCACGAGATTCACCGTCTTCCACATCAGGTCGCCGTTGGCGTAATACGCGTAGTTCGTCGTCACGCCGTTGGGATCGGTGCTCCATCCCATCAGGCCGTCGGCGTTGTAGCCGCCGAACGTCGTGGTCTGTCCTGCCGCATTGATCAGGCTGGTCTGGTTGCCGTAGCTGTCGTAAGTTCGCGTGGTGGTCGCCGTCGCGCCGGGCAAGCTCCGGGACTCCGCGATCGAGGCGATGCCGCCATTCGGGAAATAGGTATAGGCCATCGAGGTGGTGCGCTGGACGCCCGAATGCAGGTCGGTCTCGACGATCGAGGCGATGCTGCCGTAATTGACCTTTCCGAACGGCACGTAGCTATAGCTCGCCTTGTAGTACGGGGTTCCGTTCGCATCCTTGCTCACGGTCTCCTGGATGTCGTTCGTGTATTGCGTCCACGTGGTCACGACGGTATTCGCGCTCGACGTGCCAGCTGCCGTGGTCTGTTGCTGCAGTCGACCATAGGCATCGTAGGTATAGTCCGTTTTATTGCCGTTCCAATCCAGTGTGTAGTCGAGCCAGCCCGCGGCGTCGTAGAACGTCTTTGCCGCGGCCGCCGAGCAGGTCGCAGTGCCTGCGCGAGAAATCTGCGTGGGCTTTCTTGCTGGGTTCGAAAACGAATAGGTCGTGGGCTGGCCCGCGGCTGAGGTCACGGTCGTGTCATACAGGCCGTAGACGAAACTGTCCTGGTTCTCGCCGCCAGCCAACCCGCTGGTCTGCACGCGGCCATCGGCGTAATATGAATATGTGCTGTATCGCACCCCGTTGATGCTGACCCCGGTCAGTTTCTTCGCGTCCGACGACTCATATAGGTAGGTGCGCACGTTCAACCCGCCGGGCGACGTCACGCTCTGGAACTGCCCGTTCGCCGTATACGTATAGGTGTAGGCGGCGCCGCTCGGGAGGATGGCTTTCGTCATCTTGCCGTTGGTGTACTGGAACTGGATCTGGCGGCCGCCCAGCAGGTTGATCGCCGTCAGGCCGCCGGCGCCGTACGTACGGGATTGCAGGACTACTCCGCCCAGCGATACCGACAGCAGGTTGCCATAACGGTCGAACAGCATGAACGTCTTGTCGCGCGACAATTCCCATTGTTGCGTGGATGTGTTGTAGGTCAGCGAACCCTTCAGGACGGAACCAGCGACGGTATAGGTCGTGACGGTATCTTCCAGGTAGACGTAGCGCGCGCCATTGGGCTCGAGATATTCCACCTGCTTCGGGTAGCAGAATCCATTCGCCAGCACGCAGCCCTGATAAAACATGCGCAATTTCGGCCCGAGGACATCAGACGACCATTGCGTGCCGAACCAGGTTTCCTGATTGGACGAGCTGCGGTAGGTGCGGGTGAATGCGAAACCATATTGTCCGCCGATCGTGAAATCGCTCTCGGGCAGGTATTTCTCGCCGGTTGCGATGACGACCGGAAACTGGGTGACTGTCACGCCACCCTTGTTGCAATCCTTGTCTGGATCGGTATTGCCGGAGCCCGGCACCGCCATCGCGAGCGCTTTCATGCGATCGGCCATCGAGGCAACGGGCGTCGTGGCAGTGATGATCGGGCCCGGCGCGCTGACCCCGCCTACGTCCGCGGAGCCGAAGCCCCCTGAGCCCGAACTGCCGGGATGGCCAATGACGACGACGGTCTGATCCGGCAATGTTTGAGAGAGGGCGCTCTCAGAGACGAGCAGCATCAAAGCCGCGAGTGAAGCGACGATTTTGTTCACGGAACTCCCCTGCTTTTGGTACGGAACAACGAGGTCGAATATCGCAGCGAAAGCGGTTTCACAAATCAGGGCTTCTACGCCCCTTCCATCTCGCACGCATTGGCTGTGTGTAGGCGCCGACCTTAGATTGAGCTACCGCTCCGACGCATCGGTGAGCTAGGCGAATCAGCGCCGAGCCTGCCTTGTCCATTCGAAGACACCTCGGTGGAAGGCGGCAGTCCTGTCCTTGCTTCCCGATTTGTTGCTTGCAGGCAGCCAGAGATGATGTGGTCCGCGATACGGATGCAGTAGGCAAGCCCCGACATTGCCGAATCTTGGTTTTGGCAGGCGGTGCAAAGCTGGTGCCCACGCAGTCGACAAGCCGCCAGCCGGCGTCAAGGGGCACGAAACGGGCTGGCGCGACGCTGGATGGCTCTCTAGCCGTGATTCGAACCGCCGAGTGGCGACCGAGCCAAGAGGCTTTTGTCAAAGCGAATCTGTCAAAGTTCTTTGAATCGTTAAAGCTCGACAAATGGTCTGCTTGACGCGGCCCCAGCGCAATCGAACGACTCCGTCTCTGGGAACGATTCGTATAAGCGAAGGGGCCCGTGGGGTCAGGAACCGCCGGCCGATGCTCAGCACGGCGAATGACAGCTTCCGGGTGCCCAATCCGACGGGGCCGATGACTGCTGTGGGTCGATGGCGTTTTGATCGCTCCGACCGCTACCAGGCTGCACGCGGCCATGACCGGTCGGTCACGATTGACCGCTATGGAGTAGGCTACCGCGCATGACTCAGCATACGTCCGTCAACGACTGCCTAGATCGCCTCGAGGGCTTGCTCGACACTCCGTTGGAAGTCGAAGGTGTCTTGAACACGACGTTCGCAGGCCACCTGGATAGGCACGAATACTGGCTGCTGCACTATCCGAGGGCGGAGCGAAGACCGGATGTCCACGGTGATCCATCGGCGCGTGGTTCGCGTCTTCTGCTGGAGTTTGGCGATGGGAGTATTCGTCCAAATCTGAAGGCGATGGCTCGATGGGAAGACAAGCGAGTGCGAGTGCACGGAATTGTCCGGCCAGCCAAGACGCCAACCTCCATGTCCGACCCAAGCAGCGCTTACTACACCCACCTGGAGGTCTATTCCATACAGCGTCTTACGTCCGAGCAGCGACGAGAAGACGCATGACGGCCAGAAGCTGTCCTTTGGCGATGTCCGCTTACGGGCGACCCAACCTTGGCGCTAGCATCGAGGCTATGAACATCGCACGCGTCGGACGCAAGCTCATCGTTGTGAGCGAAGAAGTAGGTGTATCGACCTATGATTTCGATTTCGATTTGCACTTCGCGTGTGATCACCCCTACCGGATCGATGGCGAAGAGCTGTGCGTTCTCAGAGTAGGGCCCATTAGCGACTACGCCGCCGAATTTGATGACAAGCTTTCGATGGGCTTGCGTCTCGTGAACTCGCCTGGCGAGCACGTTCTCGCGAGCGAACTGGAGGCCTGGTATCCCTTCCTGGAGGGGCTCACTCCACGCACGAAGGTCTTCGACGCCCTGCCGACTGCGACGGAGATCGAGGTAAGCTTCCAGTGGCCCGTCTTCATGAAGGGGTCAAGGCAGACCAGCAAGCACAACCCCGATCTGTCGGTCATTCAAAGCCGGGCCCACTACGAAGTGGCCTCTCAGCAGTACCGAGCAGACCCAATCTTGCACTGGCAGAAGCCGGTCATCCGCGAATTCGTTCCACTGCACCCGGCGTCTGGCCACGTGCCAGGGAAAGTTCAACCGTCGATTGAATACCGGTCATTTTGGTGGCGCGGTGAGTGCGTTGGCTGGGGACGCTACTGGTACCAGGTTGCTGCTTATGAATGTGCCGATGCGATGGCGGGCCTTGAGGTCGCGAAACTGGCTGCAAGACGCTTGAACGTACCTTTCCTGGTCGTTGATTTTGCCAAAACAGCAGGAGGCCAGTGGATCGTGATCGAGTGCAATGACGCACAGGAGTCGGGATACGTGGGCATCCCACCCCAGTCCCTTTGGCAGAAAATACTCGAACTCGTCGAGGATTGAACCGAGGCGACAGGCTAGTCTGCAGTCGGCCAGATCCAGTCATTCGCCAGTGTCAGGTTTCGGGCAGCTCAAACACGGCCCGGGAGCCGACGTCCGCGAGGGGAGGCTTCAGGGCAGCCGAGCTTGCCGCTGCGGAGCCATGCGGACGCGCAACGGCCCCACCCGACAGCCGTCGGTGACGGTCTTCGGTCATTCCGTACGCAAAGCGTCGGCGAAGTCGTGCGTCCCTGAAGCGCGCCGGCACTTTCGTCTTGTGACGATCACGAAGTGGCGTCGCTCGCGAGCTCGCGCAAGTAAGCCCAGGGGTAGATTCCGCGCTCGTGGCCGTCGCTGAAGCGCAATTGGACGGCGTAGTGGCCGATCGGCAAGGCGTCGACTAGCGTCAACGCGTCGTGAGACGCGGCGGCCTCGCCGCGCAGGCGCGCCGATTGGCACGGGGCACACCGGCACCCCTCGCGCAACCTGGTCGCGGAAACTGACGACTCGCCGTCGCTCCAGTGCAGCGTCAGCGCGTCCGTAGCGATGGTCATCGACAAGGGAACTTCGGCGCTCGTCATGTCGACGTCCGCACCGCGACCTGCTCGAGCAACTGCACCGGCAACCTGCCCAATGCCAGGCGCGCCGTCTTGCGCACCTCGGGATCGGGGTCTACTGCCGCGACCTCGAGTGCCGACGCGGCTGCCGGTGCGCCGATCTCGCCAAGCGCGAGGGCGGCCTCCTTGCGCAGGTTCCCCATGGGATGCGCCAGCGCCCCGATCAGCGCCGGCAGCGCGGCGGCGTCGCGCAGGCGCCCCAGCGCGCGCGCGGCACGCAGGCGAACCTGCCACGCGTCATCGGCCATCGCCGCCAGTAGCGCATCGAGCGCGCCGGGCGGCACGAGCTTGGCGATCGTCGTCGCCGCCTCCTCGCGCACGGGCCAGCTCGTGTCGCGCAGAGCGGTGAGCAGCGCAGGCAATACGGTCGCGTGCCCGTCCTCGTTGGACAGGCCCAGCGCTCCGGTTGCAGCGCGGCGTACGTCGGGATCGGTGTCCGCGGTCGCGATGTGTGCGATGGCAGGCAAGGCTTCGGAGGACTTGAGCCAGCCGAGCACCCCGACCGCCTCACGTCGCACCCCGGCGTCGTCATGCATCAGCGCCGCGCGCGCTGGCTCGGCCGCCGCGGCGATGCGCAATTCCTTCAACCCGCGCAGCGCGGCTGCACGTACCGAAGGATCTGCGTGCGAGGCCCAGGGAAGCAGCCGCTCGCCGGCGGACGCGTCTTTGAGCTGGCCGAGCGAGGTCGCAGCGGCAATGCGTACATCTGCGTCAGCATCGAGTAGTGCCCCCGCCAATGCATCAACGGCCGCCGGATGCCCCCAGCCGCCCAGCACGCGTGCGGCTTCGACGCGCACCTCGGCGTCCATGTCACCGCGCAGCGCGGCGGTCAGCAGCGGCAGGTCGTCGTCGTTCTCGGCATCGGCGATGTCAAGGATGGCGATGCGGCGCACGCCGGCATCGGCGCTGGCGAGGCGCGGGTCTTGCGGTGATTCGAAAGTCATCGGGGCGATCTGTTCAGGAAGCGGCGAGCGGGGCGCCGAGAGGGGACATGCGCGGCAGCGGCGAATCGGCTTCCCCGCGATGCAGCAGTTGCAGGCAGTGGCGCTTGAGGGCGGTGAACTCGGGCGAGGTCACGAGTTCGGCGTCGCGCGGGCGCGCGAAATCCAGCGGACGGTCCTCGATGATCCTGCCGGGCCGGGCGCTCATCACGAGGATGCGATCGGCAAGGAAGAGGGCTTCGTCGATATCGTGCGTGACGAACACCACCGTGGTGCGGATCCGGCTCCAGACCTCCAGCAGCAACTGCTGCATCCGCGCCCGCGTCAAGGCGTCGAGCGCGCCGAAGGGCTCATCCATCAGCAGCACGCGCGGCCGATTGATCAGTACGCGCGCGATCTCCACTCGTTGCTGCATGCCGCCCGACAGCTGCGACGGATAGCGCGATTCGAATCCGGCCAGGCCCACGCTCGCGAGCAGCTCATGCGCCTGCGCGTGACGCTTTGCGCGCGCGACGCCTTTCATCTTCAGGCCGAACGCGACGTTGTCGATCACGCGCTGCCACGGAAACAGCGTGTGCTGCTGGAACACGAGCCCGCGATCCGGATGCGGGCCGTCGACGACGTCGCCATCGACACGCACCGTGCCGCGCGCCGGCGCGAGGTGTCCGGCCAGCGCGCCCAGCAGCGTGGACTTGCCGCAGCCCGACGGTCCCAGCAGGCAGACGAACTCACCGGGCGCGATCTTCAGGGTGACGTCATGCAGGGCCTCGAAGCGGCCTGCGCCATCGCCGACTTGCATGTGGACGTGGTCGATATCGATGCGACCGGGCGTCGGTGGCGTGCTCATCGCGCCACTCCCGCCGCCCACGGCATCGCGAGCCGCGCGGCGAGGCGGATCAGGGCGCTGCAGCCCATGCCCAGCAATCCGATCACCAGCATGCCCACGATGATGCCGCCATAGCTCTGCAAGGTATACGACTCCCACGTGTAGTAGCCGATACCAAACTGGCCGGAGATCATCTCGGCCGAAACCAAGCAGAACCAGCAGGTGCCCATGCCGATCGCCAGGCCCGTGGCGATGCTGGGCGCCGCGGCGGGCAGGATCACCTGCGTGAACATCTGCCAGCGGCCAGTTCCCAGGCTGCGTGCCGCGGCGATCAGGCGGCGGTCGACGCCCTCGACACCGTGGATCGTATTCAGGAGCACGGGAAACAGCGCGCCGAGGAAGGTGATGAACACCATCGACAGCTCCGCCGACGGGAACATCAGGATCGCGAGCGGGATCCAGGCGACGGCGGGAATCGGGCGCAGCAGTTCGAGCGGCGGCAGCAGCACGCGTCGCACCGGCGCGAAGCGGCCGATCGCGAGTCCGAGCGCCATGCCGGCGACGGCCGCGGACGCAAATCCGGCAGCGACGCGCCACAGGCTGTAGCCGAGGTGGCGGCCGAGCTTGCCGCTGTCCAACAGGTCGCGGCCGGCGTCGAACGCGGCGATGGGCGTGGGCACATTCTCGAAGCTCACGAGCCAGAACTTCGCATGGGTTGCCGCAAGCCATTGCCACAGCAGCACGAAGGCGACGATGGACGCACCTTGCGCGAGCCAGGCGACGGCGCGCCGGCGCGCCGCGGCGACGCGGCGCCACGGGTCGTCCGGTGCGTTGGCGGCGGGGGCGAGCACGGCACTCATCGCGTCACCTCGTCTCTTACTGCGCTGACGCGACGTGCGTCGCGGCGAAGCCGCGTGCGGCGGGGAAGTCCAGCACCTGCGCGTGGTTGTCCTGCGCCCAGTGTGTCGCGTCGTCCTTGAGCAGGAACGCGCTGAGCTGGCCCTTGGCGTCGGCGGCGAACCAGGCCTGGTTGGCCAGCAGCTTCAAGCCGAGCTTTCGATCCTGGGCATAAACCACGCGCACTTTGGCGCCGGATGCCTCGATCTTGCGGACGTCGGCGAACGCGTTCTCGGGCGAGGCGTAGTTGCGCACACGCGCTTCGCCGGCCACCCACACCTGCGCGGCACGCTTCTCGTCCGTGATCGGCCTGCCGGTCAGCGCGTCGTTCGCCTTGAGCGCCAGCTTCGCGTAATTCCTCAGTTGCGCGTCGTAGTCGAGGCCTTCGGCCTTGAAGGCGGCGCGCAGGTACGAGTCGTCGATGAAGGTGTCGGCGGTCAGTGCAGAGTCATGGCGCTTGAGCAGGCGCAGCGTGTCGATGGCCGTGGCCAGCGCCTGGCGGTACTCGGGCTTCCACGTCAGGTCGCGCGTCTGCAGGCCGAGCGGGCCGCCGAACAGGTAGGCCACTTCGGCGTCGATGCCGGTGACCTTGGCGACCAGTTCGCTGTACTTCAGCGGGTCGGCGTCGAACAGCCGGTTCGCCTCGATCACCGCGCGCAGGTAGGCGACGACGATCTCGGGATATTTCTTCGCATAGTCGGCGCTGACGAGCGTGCCGTGGAAGGTCGGGGCGTTGGCCTGCGCGCCGTCGTAGATCTTGCGCGCGAAGCCCTTGTACGGGAACAGGTCGGCGAACGGCACGAAGTCGGCGTGGGCGTCGATCTTGCCGGCCTGCAGCGCGGAGCCTGCGACCTCAGGGGCCTGCGTGAGGATGGTCACGTCGCGCTCCGGATCCCAGCCCTGCGCCTTGATCGCGCGCAGCAGCATGCCGTGCGACGTGGAGGCGAACGGCACAGAGATCTGCTTGCCCTTGAGGTCTGCGAGCGACTGCACCGGCGAATTCAGAGGCACTACGATGCCGTTGCCGCTGCCGATGGTGGACCCCGAGAGCACCGACAGGAAGATGCTCTTCTTGCCGGCCTTGAGGAAGGCCGCGCCGTTGAGCGAACCGGGGAAATCGGCCATCGCGCCGAAGTCGAGCTTGTCGGCCACCATCTCGTTGGTCAGCGGTGCGCCAGAGGTGAAGTTGTGCCACTCGATGTCGTACTGCACGTCCTTGTACTTGCCGTCGTGCGGCAGGTACTTGTCGAGCAGGTGCAACTCGCGCACCAGCAGCCCGCCGGTGGCGCAGTTGATCGTCGTGTCCTGCGTTCCGATGGCGACTCGAATCGTCTCGGCCCCAAAGGCCGCGGGCGCGAACGCGATGGCGGTGGCGAGCAGGGCGCCGGCGAAGGTCTTGGATGGGAAGTTCACGTGGGTTCTCTCCGGGTGGGGTCAGCGAAGCAGGTAGGGAATGTCGACGTGAACGGCGCCGGTGGGACAGTCTTTCTCGCAAGGCATGCAGTACCAGCACTCGTCGAACTTCATGTAGGCGCTGCCCTTGAGAAGGTCGATCGCGAGCACGTCGAGCGGGCACACGTCGACGCAGACGGTGCAGCCCTTGTGCGCGATGCACTTGTCGGGATCGACGCTGACGGGGACGGCGGCGGGATGCTGGGAAAGCGGTGCAAAGGAGTACATGTGGATTTCTCTGGCGACGGGGATCAGGCGAGTGCAGCGGCTGCGTCGGCGCCGACGCGAGAACCGTCGTCGGCCGCGGCGGGAATGCGCAGGCGCTGGTAGCTGGTGCGCTCGGTGTCGGCGATCGGCACGATGTAGGGCTCGATCGGCCGCTTGAAGCTGGTCATCGCGCCGTTGTCGCCCTTCATGATCTGCGCGTGGCAGAACCAGTCGGCGTCGTTGCGCTCGGGGAAGTCGACGCGCGCGTGGTACAGGCCCCAGCGGCTCTCCGTGCGGTACAGCGATGCGCGCGCGGCCATCTCGGCACAGTCGCGGATGAAGTGCACCTCCATCGCGCGCATCAGCTCGTGCGGCTCGCGCGCATGCAACTGCTCCAGGTCGTCGCGGATCGCCTCGAAGCGCTCGAGCCCGATCTCCATCTTGCGCGTGACCTTGGGCGGCTGCAGGTAGTCGTTGACCATGCGGCGCAGCTTGTATTCGACCTGGTTGGGCGGCAGCCCGCGCTCGCGCTGCAGGGGCGCCCATACGCGCGCGCGTTCGCGCTCGACCTGGCCGGCGTCGACCGGCGCGAAGTCGTGGGTTGCGCAAAAGCGCGCGCTGCTCTCGCCGGCGAGGCGCCCGTAGACGAAGGCGCCCAGCATGTAGTTGTGAGGCACGCAAGCGAGGTCGCCGGCGGCGTGCAGGCCGGCCACGGTCGTCTGCGCGTGCTCGTCGACCCAGACGCCCGAGGCCGAGTGGCCGCTGCACAGGCCGATCTCGGAGATGTGCATCTCCACCATGCGCTCGCGGTAGTCGGTGCCGCGCCCGGCGTGGAAGCGCCCACGGCTCGGGCGCTCGTTGGTGTGCAGGATCGTCTCGATCTGCGAGATCGTCTCCTCGGCCAGGTGGTCGAGCTTGAGGAACACCGGCCCCTTGCCGCCCTGGAGCTCCTGCTGGAACTCCCACATCATCTGGCCCGACCAGTAGTCGCACTCGATGAAGCGCTCGCCGCGCGCGTTGGTGGTGTAGCCGCCGAAGGGGCCTGTCACGTAGGCGCAGGCGGGGCCGTTGTAGTCCTTAATCAGCGGGTTGATCTGGAAGCACTCGATCCCCGACAGCTCGGCGCCGGCGTGGAACGCCATGCTGTAGCCGTCGCCCGCGTTGGTCGGGTTCTCGTAAGTGCCGAACAGGTAGCCGGACGCCGGCAGGCCCAGCCGGCCCGCGGCACCTGTCGACAGCACGACGGACTTGGCGCGGATCACGTGGAAGTCAGCGGTGCGGCAGTCGAAGGCCATCGCGCCGGCGATGCGGCCGTCGTCGTCGGTCAGAAGTCGCGTGGCGACGAGGCGGTTGGTCACCTCGACCCGGGTGCGCTTGAGCTGCCGGTACAGCACCTTCTTGATGTCGTGCCCCTCGGGCATCGGCAGCACGTAGGTGCCCATGTGGTGCACCTTCTTCATCGCGTAGTCGCCGGTCTCGTCCTTCTCGAACTTCACGCCCCAACGATCGAGCTCCTCGATCATCCCGAAGCTATTGCGGGCGTAGGCCATCAAGGTCTTCTGGTTGACGATGCCGTCGTTGGCCACTGTGATCTCGCGCACGTATTGCTCGGGCGTCGCGAAGCCGGGCACGACGGCGTTGTTCAAGCCGTCCATGCCCATCGAGATGGCGCCGCTGCGCTTGACATTGGCTTTCTCGAGCAACAGGACGCGCAGCGCCGGGTTGGCCTGCTTGGCCTTGACGGCGGCCATCGGGCCGGCGGTGCCGCCGCCAATCACCAGCACGTCCACTTCGTGAGTTATCGTTTCCATCGTATTCTTTCCTGGCGTCAGCGCCGCTCGATGCGCAGGCGGTACTGGAAGTTGTCCGCGCGGCAATAGAGGTGTTCGTAGTCGATCGGCCTACCAGCCGCGTCGTGCGTGAGGCGTTCGATGCGCAGCACCGGGGCACCGACGTCGATGTCGAGGTGTCCACCGAGTTCGGCATCGGCCAGGCCGGCATCGATCACGAGGTCGGCGTGGCCCAATGGCGTGGCGCAGTCGTTCTCGATGATCAGGAAGATGTCGCGCGATCCAAGATCCTCGCGCGCCAGCCGTTCGCCGAGCTCGCGCGGCACCCAGGTGATGTCCAGCGAGACGGGGCGGCGATCCAGGTAGCGAACGCGCTTCAGTTTGGTGACGGGCGCGCCGGGGAGAAGCCCGAGGCGCGAGGCCACGAGATCGCTTGCCACCCCGTGCTCGATCGCCAATACGCGGTTGTAGGTCTCGTGTCCGCGCGCTTCCATGGCTTCGGCGAAACCCTGCAGCCGACCGAGTTCCTGGAACGGCCGTGTCTGGGCGACATAGGCGCCCTTTCCGGCCAGCTTGAAGATCAGGCTCTCCTTCTGCAGGTCGCCGAGCGCTTGGCGCACGGTGATGCGGCTGACGCCGTACTGCGCCATCAGGTCGCGCTCGGAGGGCAGCAGGTCGTTCGGTTGCCAGGCGCCGCTGACGATCAGGGTGCGCAGTTCCTCGCGGATACGCGCGTAGAGCGATGCGGGCCGCGCCGCTGCGGCGGAGGTCGTGGCAGGCCCAGCGGGCGCTTCAGCGATGGCGGGGTGCAGTGGTTTCAAGGCAGTCATAGCTGGTCATAACAAGTGCGAAGATAAGCCTCGCGCCGGTCCAGCCGAACGAAGGGAATCGCGCGATCAAGTGCGGTTAGCGCCTTAGTCGGAAAACGCCGAAGGCTATACCTTGGGTGTTGCCAGCATTCCTGGAATGCAAGGCTGCGGCGTACCGATCGATTGGAAGTCGCATGCTGGCCAGATACCAGACTGTTACAGCGGTCGGCTTAGGTGGAGTCCAGCTCGGCCACACACCACCGGTGCTGCCGGCTCAGAAGCTGCCTCTCGTGAGAGACCGGTTCCGGGACGTCTATAGTCGACGATTCGTCGCTTCCAACCGTCGTATGGATCGCCAACTGACTGTTATTTGTGCGCTGACGTTCGTCATCCACCTCATAGGTACGCTTGCCTACGCGGTGCGCATCGCAGGCGTGCGAACGGGACGGATCGCGGTTTCATTCGCGTTGTTCAACATTTTCGTCTTGGAGTCCCGCACGACGAACTCGTTTCAAGGCCCGTTCCTCGCGAAGCGGATCGAGAGAAACATCAGCAACGGCGTCACTCAAGGGCTTCTGACGGACTTTCGTTGGATTCTCCTGTCAGCAACCGTGGCGACCTTTGTCGGGGCGCTGTTGATTCCGACCTTCCAGCGATTGTTCAGTCGCGCCGTGCTGCATTTTCAGATCCACCGTTCCGTACCTGCGTTGCTGATGCACGGCTTCTTCAAAGGAGGCCTCTCTCAGCTCAGAGAGAACGCGAGCATGCCGTCAGTCGAAAACATGACCGGATTGCGCCGAGGCCACGGGATTTCAACGAAGATGCTGACGATGAACGTCTTGGCGGTTGACTGCGAAGTATTTGGCCGAACTTGCTACCGCGCTTGGTTGGCCGGTTGCGGCGCCGGCCTTTTGGCAGCCTGAAGACACGGCAATCTTGGTGACCGACGAACCTGTCGGTCAACCGTTGCTCAGCCTGGCTTCCACTACCGTGGCTGCGGGAGAGATCATTTCGCGCTTGCCCGGATTGGCCACTTAGAGGCAGATCGGCAACTCAAACTTTGACCGACCGCTTCCGGGCGCCGAATTCCGCATCACCGCTGTCCGCTCTGGGTCGTTCTGCGACATGCGGCGCGCCGGCTACCGGTCATTCGATCGAGGCGGCAGGCGGCGCAGCGTTCACAAGCCTTCAACCGACGCTTCGAGGGCCGGTTTCGGGATGCCATACGCCGCGAACGACCTCAGCGATCTGGGAGCCGACGTCACCCACCCGCATCGGTTCGAGCCTAGCCAATCCTCGAAGAACTTAGAGCGGACATCCCGTCAGCAAGACCGAAGGACTGCAGCCGCTGCGAAGCAGCCGAGTCGTACGGTCTGCTTGCGAAGCTTCTCCACTCGACCGCGGAGAGTCACCCATGCCGAACAACTCTACATAGCGACCAATCTGAGGCGAAGGCGTTGTGAAACCTTTGCGGACGGCTTGAAATTGCGCTGTCGGAGCGTTTGTTCTCGAAGTACTCGGAACTTGTCGCCCAACCTTGAGGCCGCCTCAGTGGACCCATTGCCGCTGCTCCAGACCTGACGCAGATTCTGGTAGCCGCGCGATCGATAGCGTCCCACTCCGACGGTGTGCCCGACACGCGCTGACAGCCAATGTTGGGTGCACCCATGCCCCTCACGGGCACCGTTCGCCACCGAGTACGAAGTCGCCGTCGAGTGAGGAGCCAAGTAGCGCCTTACCCGCGCAGGTTGGGTTTGAGGACGCAGTGAGCGTCCTGGTCGCAGGCGCCCGTAGGAATGCGATAATAGCAATCGCATGCTATTATCGAATAATGCCACAAAGCGCATATCCCACCTCGCAGGGCGAGTTGATTCGAATGGTGAGAGATCGGGCCACCCAGGCCGACTTCGCCAAGCTCCTCGGCGTTCACCCGAGCTGTCTCTCGCGCTACGAGAAGGAGCAGCTGGGTGCGCCCACCAAGGTGCTCAATTTCTGCCTTAACGCAATCGCGGCACGCGACGGAGGCACTGATCCGTCATCGAATGAGGTGCAGCGTGCGCTGTCTCACCTTCGCTTGGCTGCAGCTGAATTGGAAGTCGTGGCGCGCTCGCAAACGAGGTGATGCGCGTGGCTCGGCGTGATGCGGCACCCGAGCGTCTTTGCTTGCCGCAGGAACCTTGGCTACTCGTTCAACTAGAAGTTGGAGGCCTCGATGATCCCAGTGTTGCCAATGGCGGACGAGCCGGTTTTAAGCCAATTTGGTCGGTGGTACCAACTGAACCGCATCAGTACCGTACAAGATCGAATGGCTGCCTTGCAGGCGGCAAGCACTGAACGCGTAGGTCCAAGGACGGCGATTCCGACGGTTGCTTTGGCGGCGCATATGTCTGAGATGGATATGCTGACGTATGTGCGTATGCACACCATGCTGCCATTCATGGCGTTCCGAACGGATCGTCACGCACTGGACAACCCGGGTTGGTCGGCAGGAACCATATCTACACGTGGCCACCTGACACCCCGCTCAGGTGTCTGGCTCTGCCCTTCGTGCGTCAAGGAGGACCAGGCCTTCTGGGGATTTAGCTTTTGGCGAAGGGCGCATCAACTTCCCGGCGTCTTCTGGTGCGAGAAGCACTCAGGTGAGAGCTTGAGACGCGTCGCGGACAAGGAGCCGTTTTTGGTCAGCCCGTGGAAATGTCTGGTCGAAGGGAAGACTTCTGCGCACACCCTCCCAGAATCGGTCCGAGACAACGCCAGCGTGGTGATGTTCAACAGTGCCTGTCAGACCATGCTAGATCAGGGAAGAATTGAAGGCGATTCAAGCGCGCAAAAGAACTTGCGCGCCCGAGCCATCAGCCTTGGATTGCATGTCCGAGCGTCTGCCAACTCGTATTTGTTGAGTGACCTTGTCGTGCGCAACTTTCCGAGAGAGTTCCTTGTCCAGATCATGCCTGCGCTGGCAAGCAAGAGTGCCGGCAAATATTTTGCGGCGATCGACGATGCCCTCTGGGATCAATTCATCGGCGGACACGCGCTAGGTAACGCGTTTGCGTTTGCAACGCTCTACCCGTCCATCGACCAGGCTCTTTCGGAACTCTCGCTGAACGGGAAGTCTGCCAAAGGGCGCTCTCCAAATTCCGCTGCCGTGCGATCGGCAGAATCGATTCGATTGGCCTAATGCTATTTGGGTAAGTCCGACTTCTCGCCTGAGTCGGCGCGATCGCTGAGGGTAGTCAGACGCCGACGCCCGGCTGCCTGCAAGGATTCCAGGGTCTTGGGCTTGCGCTTCCTTATAGGTATGACGTTTCCGGCTTTCTTTGGAGGTTCATCCGAGAAAAGCTCTGTCAGACCTGCCGTCGCTTTGAGCTCGGTTGCAGTCATGGATGCCTCAGTCACCGCGGTCGCCACCTTCGCTGCGCGGATCTCGCGCAGGTTGTCGACATATTCGCTGACGCTAGTCGACTCAGCAGTTCCCTCAAACGGACACAGCAGATCGTCGCGAAGAGCCCCACCTTGTGCTGCGTGCGCCACCAAGAGCTCCACATCGCGTCTCGCCGCGAAGAACTCCTTCGATGCATAGGCCGCCGTGACATCCGACCATCCGACTACCGATCGGTTGTCCAGACGCGTTCTCCGATAGGATTCCGCGAGTAGCTTTGCAAGCTCGCGCTTGTTTCCAGCCGTCAGATTCCAGAGCGGGCGCTTCTGCTTGGCGGGCTTGAAACCCAGATGTCCTTCGAGTACGACCTCGTATTCGTCTAGAAGGAGACCCCAGTCCTTCGAGTCGGGGCCATCGGGTAGGAGGATGACAGGTCGGCTCAGTAGGCGCTGCATCGCTTCTGACGGTCTTCTCAAGAGCTTGGAGCACAAGCTGAAATTGGCGATGGCCATCCACGGAATGCCAATCTCTGCCAGTAGTAGGAGTACGCGCGTGATGAGGGTGCTGGCGCGCTCAGACTGAGCCAAGAATTGAAGTTCGTCGACGCCAAAGAAACATATGCCGCATAGCCGCAGCCAGCGTGCGCACTCCGCGGGCAGATCGGCTTCGGAAATGCGTACTGTGCCAGCGGCAACTTCTGGGCTCGCCAATTGGCGAAGTATTCCGCCAATGCTGCGATGACCTCTGACTGTGACCTCTGCGTAGTCGATGAGCGGGATTCTTGAGTGCGACGCGTCGACATTCAACTCGCGTCTGCCGCTGAGGACGCGGCTGTTGGCGCCGACCGAAAATTGAGCCACTTTTGAGGGTCGTGCCGACCGAAAACTGAGCCAGGTGTTTCACCTACCCTGCTGCTTTTTTGTGCAGCGGGGTTCGACGAGTGATCACCATGGACATGATTGGAAGAATCCGGCGTCTGCACAGCCGGGGCAAGAAGTCGGAGCGCGAGATCGCGCGGCTGACTGGCTTGTCAAGGAACACGATTTCGAAGTGGCTGCGCGAGCCGATCGAGACCGCGCCCAAGTACCGCCGAAGCGAAGGGACGACCGCGCTGGCGCCGTTCCACGAGACGCTGAAGCTGTCGCTCAAGGTCGACATGCGCAGGCCGGCACACGGGCGTCGAACGGCCAAGGCGCTGTTCGCCGAGATCAAGGCCGCGGGCTACGAGGGCTGCTACTCGCGCGTCACCGACTTCATCCGCGAGTGGCGTGCCGGCGAAGGCATGTCGGTGTCGAAGAACGCGTTCGTGCCGCTCAAATTCGAGCTCGGCGAGGCGTTCCAGTTCGATTGGAGCGAGGAAGGCCTGGTCGTCGGCGGCATCTACTACCGAATGCAGGTCTCGCACATGAAGCTCTGCGCCTCGCGGGCGTTCTTCCTGGTGGCCTACCCGAGCCAGGGCCACGAGATGCTGTTCGACGCGCACACGCGCAGCTTCGCTGCGCTGGGCGGCATCGCCCGCCGCGGCATCTACGACAACATGAAGACGGCGGTCGACAAGGTCAAGAAGGGCAAGGGCCGCATCGTCAATGAACGCTTCGCGGTGATGTGCGCGCACTACCTGTTCGACTCCGACTTCTGCAATGTGGCCTCGGGCTGGGAGAAGGGAGTCGTCGAGAAGAACGTGCAGGACAGTCGACGCCGGATCTGGATCGACGCGGCCAAGCAGCGCTTCGGCTCGTTCGAGGAACTCAACGCGTGGCTGGCAGCCCGGTGCCGGGCGCTGTGGGAGGAACTGCGGCATCCCGAGCATGAGCAGTTCAGCGTGGCCGAGATGCTCGAACACGAGCGCGCCGAATTGATGCCGATGACGGCGCCGTTCGACGGCTATGTCGAGCGGCCGGCCAGCGTCTCGAGCACGTGCCTGGTGGCGGTGGCGCGCAACCGGTACTCGGTCCCGTGCGAGCTGGTTGGCCAGATGGTCAGCACGCGGCTGTACCCGACCGAGGTCGTCGTGGTCGCCGGCGATGCCATCGTGGCACGTCATGCTCGACTCAACTCGAAGGCGCAGACGCGCTACGACTGGCAGCACTACGTGCCGCTGATCCAGAGGAAGCCCGGTGCCCTGCGCAACGGCGCGCCGTTCGAGGACTTGCCGGCGCCGCTGCAGACGTTGCGGCGATCGTTGCTGCGCAACCCGGGCGGCGACCGCGCCATGGCCCAGGTGCTGGCCCTGGTGCCGACGGCGGGCCTGGACGCCGTGCTGATCGCGGTGGAACTCGCGCTCGAAGGAGCGCCGCCGTCGGGCCGCGTCAGCACGGAGCACGTGCTCAACGTGCTCGGTCGATTGAACGCTGTGCCGGCCCCGGAGAACGCGGCGACGACCCTGCAGATCACGACGCTGCCGCTGGCCAACACGGCTCGCTACGACAGTCTGCGGGCCACCGATGCAGCCGAGGAGGTCGACCATGCGTGACGTGATGGTGGAACTCAAGCAATTGCGTCTGCACGGCATGGCCGGCGCGTGGGCCGACCTCGCAGAGCAAGGCGGTGACGCAGGCCTGGACAACGCGCGCTGGCTCGTCGAGCACCTGCTGCAGGCCGAGGGTGTCGATCGCGGTATGCGCTCGGTCAAGCACCAGATGCACGTGGCCAAGTTCCCGGTGCACCGCGACCTGGCCGGCTTCGACTTCGACGTCTCGCCGGTCGACCGCAAGCTCGTGATGAAGCTCGCCGAGATGGAGTTCGTCGACCAGTCGCAGAACGTCGTGCTGGTTGGCGGTCCCGGCACCGGCAAGACGCATCTGGCAACTGCGCTCGGTGTCGCCGGCGTCACCAAGCACGGCCGCCGCGTGCGCTTCCACTCGACCGTCGACCTCGTCAACGCGCTCGAGCGCGAGAAGGCCCAGGGCCGTGCGGGCCGAGTTGCCGACAGCTTGCTGAGGATGGATCTGGTGATCCTCGACGAGCTCGGCTACCTGCCGTTCAGCCAGGCCGGCGGCGCCTTGCTGTTCCATCTGCTGAGCCGGCTCTACGAGCACACCAGCGTGATGATCACGACGAACCTGGACTTCGCCGAGTGGTCCAGCGTGTTCGGCGACGCGAAGATGACCACGGCGTTGCTCGATCGGCTCACGCATCACTGCCACATCGTCGAGACCGGCAACGAGAGCCATCGCTTCCTGCACAGCAGTGCGTTGGCGAAGAAGCGGATCAAGGCGAGAGAGCAGTCGCGCAAGGTCGCGAAGGCCGAACAGCCAGACCAACCGGACGCCGCTGACTGAGCTGACTCGGCGCGGGGGAACTCGCTGCGGGCTCCGCCCTTCGCGACTTCCCCCGCGCCTCCATTGAGACCAGAAAGGAGGTCAACAAACAGCCGAAAACCTATACTTATCCACAGACGACCGTCCTGCGGACGGCGTCCAGCCCTGGCTCAAATTTAGATCGGCACGGTGGCTCAATTTTGAATCGGCGCCAACACGTTGTCGAGTCTTGGTCTGTCAAGGCCGATGTCAATCACTTGCCTTCGCCTTTGTTGCCTGCTGTGCTTCGAGATCGGATGGAGCTGTTGGAGCCGGAGCCTGAAATGGAGCGAGCAATAGCGACGGGGCAGTGGGACGAGATTTCAGTCAGACCCAGACTGGACATGCACTACGTACCGCAGACTCTGCCAGTTGCGCGTGCCAAGCGCGTGCAGGCGTCAGCGGTGGAACACCTATCGCAGCACTCGGAACTCTGGGCCCGCCGTAGTATCAACGGTGTCGTTCCGGCGAAGGTGTTGGCAAGGGTGACCGAGGATGATCACGCGATCTACGAAAACATTGTCTTTGCGCGACTGCTGGACAACTGTGCGCGCTGGCTGAACGGGCGCATTGCCGAGATCCGCGCCATTGCAGACGGCCAGCGCATGGCATTGAAGTTTGAAAAGAGCGATGAAAGTCATCGCCTCCTCAGACATCGCATTTGCTCTCTGTGGGGAACAGCCTGGTTCGGCGAAGCCGACGATACGCAAACAACTCGAGAGACCCTTGAACGGCTGGAGCAGATGAGGTCTCAGGTCGAGCGGCTTCGACGGGCGGGTGTCTACAAGCGCGTCCCTCGTTCGGCCAGGGTGCCGCTCAGACTGCGTCCGACCAACATCTTCCTGTACGACAGGCGATACCGAGAGCTGAGGCCGCTTTGGGATGCCATGGCCACTGCCCGTGCCAAGGAGCGTGTGAGCGAGGCGGGGCGTTATCAAGCCATCGCCACCAAGCAGAAAGCCTTCCACCGCTACGTCCTCCTGCTGCTGTGCCATGCGCTGCGTGACATGGGTGCGGCGAGGACTGATGAAATCAGACTCCACTATCGCGTCGGGCCGTGGGTGCTAGAGATCGACGATGACGACATCGGCGAGATTCGGATCATGCTTCGAGCCTGCGGCAAGTTGCTGCGAGCCACGACGATGGTGCTGCTCCTTGCCAAAGAAGAAAAGACAGCGTGTCGCGCTCCTGATCGTTCCGTGTTCTATGCTGAGGACTGGATGGCCGAAGGAGAAATTGAAGGCTCAGCTCAAGATCCGGCGGTCTTGAACCCATTTCAATTCTTTTCCGTCGAGCGTATCCGTCAACTCTTGGAGCGCGATTTAAGTGAGATATTTCTGAAGCAGTATCCGCCGACTGTCGAGCGGGTGCCACGCATTGTTCGGGACAAGCTCACGGGAATCGCACCCGAGGTCTTCAGACAGAAAGGCGAGGAACTGCTGGTCTTGCCGACGGCCAAGAAGTCAAAGACAGTTTTGCATGACTGGGTGTCAGGGGCATGCGCAAATCACCCGGGGACAGAATTACAACTGCAGTATGCGATCGGCCTCAGTCAGTGGTTGGTGCCGTGTCGTGCTTGCGGCAGTACTGCAGGTGCAGCCGACGTGTTAGCTGACGAGCGCGCAATGCGATTGGTTTGCCAGTCTTGTCGATTCGAAACCACTGTCAGTACGTCACCAGTCAGAAGCATGACGGCGCACTTTATCGGCGAACGATCTGGGTTCGAGTTCTGCGGTGGCGTGGAAGTCCAACTGCTTACTGCGGATGAACCATGAACGAGCAGCAAGATTCAAGTGCGCGCAGTCAGGTGGTCGCTCAGATCGCTCTGACCGGTTGCACTACCGTTAGATCTTGGTCTTAGCTCTTCCAGCCAAGAGCGTTATCAATAAGTAGCACCAGGGACGAACATGAAATTCATCCATGCGGCCGACATTCACTTGGACAGCCCTCTTCATGGTCTCAGCGCCTATCCAGACGCACCGGCGGAACAGCTTCGCAACGCTTCGCGAGAAGCGCTGAAGCAACTGATCGACAAGGCAGTAGAAGAGGACGTCGACTTCCTGATCATCGCAGGCGACCTCTACGACGGGAACTGGCGCGACCACAACACCGGCATTTTCTTCAGTCAGCAGATGGGGCGGCTACGAAAGCATGGCATCCGCGTTTTCCTGCTCCACGGGAACCACGATGCCGAAAGCGAGATGACGAAGAAGCTTACGCTTCCAGACAACGTGAAGGTGTTCGCATCGCGCAAGCCAGAAGTCCATCTGCTCGATGATCTCAAGGTTGCTGTTCACGGGCAAAGCTTCAAGGACAAGGAAGTCAAAGACAACCTGGCGGCTCGCTACAAGGACCCGGTAGCTGGCTACTACAACATTGGCGTCCTGCACACCGGCCTGGAAGGCGGCACGATTCACGCCCACTACGCGCCGTGCTCCAGGGCGGAACTTCACGCCAAGGGCTACGACTACTGGGCGCTCGGTCACGTTCACGAGTTCGCGTATTGGCCGGAACAGTCCACCATCGTCTTTCCCGGAAACCTTCAAGGTCGACACATCCGTGAGACGGGTCGTCGTGGCGCCGTCTTGGTGACGGTCGAGGCGGGCGAAACGAAGGTTGAGCGCCTGTACATCGACGTACTTCGCTGGGAAGCGTTGAAGGTGGATGCGAGCGGCTGCTCGTCAATCGCCGAGCTCTCGCGTCAGGTCGGCTTGGCACTCGAGGATCTGCTTTCCACCGACGGCCATGTCCCGCGTGCCGTGCGGGTGACGGTGGTCGGAGAGACGCCGGCTCACGGATTGTTCTTCGGCAGTTTTAAGGAACTACGCGCTGAGGTTCTGAACCAAATCGGCATCATCGGCAACGAGAGACTCTGGCTGGAGAAGGTGAAAGTCGCCACCTCGCCTCTTGCAACGCAGCAACGCCAGAACGAGAACATGGAGGCTTTGGCCGAACTCCAAGAAATTCTTGCCTCTGCGGCGTCAGACCCGGAGTTCCTGACGCAGCTTGAAAAGGGGCTGCAGCCCTTCGTGGGAAAGGTCACCTCCGACGTCAAGGAGGAAACGCCGCTCCTCGCCAAGGCGCGAGCCGGCGACTTCGCGGCACTCATTCAGCATGCTGGCCCCGCCCTGATGGCGCGATTGGCCCAGGGAGACTGAGCTATGCGCATCAAACAGCTTGAACTTTTGAAATACGGCAAGTTCAGCGGTCAGCCAATTGACCTTCCCGCCTCCGAGACCGACTTTCACGTCATCGTCGGCCCGAACGAGGCCGGGAAATCGACGGTTCGCAGTGCGGTGGTGGAACTGCTTTTCGGTATGCCGTTACGCACCCCCTTGTCCTTCCTCCACGACGTCTCTGAGCTGCGGCTTGGTGGCATGGTGGAGCACAACGGAGTGCAAACTGTCTTCCACCGTGCGCGGGGGCGCTCTCAGCTACGTACACCCGAGGACGAGAAGCTATCAGACGACCTCTTGGTCGAAGCTGTGGACGGCATCAGTAAGGAGTTCTTCGAGCAGATGTTCAGTCTCGACCATGAACGACTCGTTGAAGGCGGGCGGAGCATCCTGAGCGCATCAGACCGTATCGGTCAGGTGCTGTTCGAGTCCGCTGCTGGCGTCGGCAGCCTTGGTCCGATGCGGGAGCAGTTGGAGGAGCTCACTGGCACGCTGTGGTCCTCACGCGGAAGCAAGAGCGAATATGCCCAAGCCGAAGCGCGGCTGGCGCAAGCTTCGACGGAGCTGAAAGGTGCCCAGGTACGCACCAAGGTATGGGTCGAAGCGCGCGATGCTCTTCAGACCGTCGAGGATGAAATTGCGGCGGTCAAGACCGAGCAGCAGAGGCTCGAGACCTTGCAGTCCAAGCTTGAAAGAGTGCGGCGCTTGGCGCCGCACCTTCAAGAGCTCATGACACGCCAAGCCGAGCTCGATGCGCTCGGCGAAGTCACCCAACTGCCAGGCAGCGCGTACGACGATCTCGTCCAAGCCCGCGCAGACATAGCATCTGCGTTGAAGGTTGCTGAAGAGCGAGCGTCTGACCTCGAGACGCGGGTGGCTGAGCGTTTCGCTCTTACTACCGACGACGCCATGCTCGATCTCGCAAGCGAGGTTGAAGAGCTTGACCGAATGCGTGCCACCTACGTTAATCATCCGCGTGACCTGCCGCTGCGCAAGGCCGAGAGGGAGCGGCTTCTCACGGCTGCGTTCGATGCGGCGTCTCAACTCGGTTGGCCCACCAACGTGGAAGGCCTGCAGGCAGCACTGCCCAAGACCTTGTCTCTCAAGACGGTTACGAACCTGCTTCGCAGCCGCGGAGCGCTCGACCAAGCTGTGAGCAGCGCAATCGAGGCCTTGGAGGAGAAAAGGAGCGAACTCAAGAGACTGAAGAATCAGTTGGCAGTCTCGACGCAGACCGTTGTACCCGCAGCGCTCAGGCATGCGTTGTCGGAAGCCCAAGGTCTCAAGGGCAACAGCAGTCGGGAGAGCGTGCTTTCGCGAAGCGTCTCCGCAGCCGAACGAGAACTTGAGGAAGCGCTTGATGCGCTGGGTCGGTGGACAAGGCCGATCAAGGAGCTGCGAGCGCTCACGCTGCCTTCCGCCACCCGTGTCGCGTCCATTCAAAGGGAACGCGACGAACGAGCAAGCGCAGTTTCCAACGCTGAAGCTGCTCTTGCGCAGGCCCAAGCTGACGCAGAGGACTACGCGCTCGAGGAGCGACAGTTCGTTGGTGGCACCAAAATCGTCACGACGGCTGACGTCATGGCCGAGCGTGGCCGTCGAGACCAGGCTTGGGGTGAAATCAAGGCGGGCTCCCTTTCACTCGAGCACGGCGCTCCCATCGTGGACAGCACTATTCGCCTGTCGGACGAGCTTGTGGACGCACGGCTTGAAACCGCTCAGGCAGCTGCGAACCTACAGGCGCTCAGAAATCAGCTAGAAGGCGCACAGGCCGATGTGATTAGAAAGCGAAGCGCGCTTGATGCCCGCAAGAAAGAGCATGACGCGGTCGAGGCGGCCTGGCAGCAGCTCGCGTCGTCGGCAGGCGTTAGTGAGATGCCACTCGACGATATGGCTGCATGGCTCGTGAAGCGCCAGGAAGCGCTCGAGGCGCATGCTGCATTGGAGCGTCACCAGGAGGAGCTGACAGACCTTCGGGAGCTCAGCTCAGAGGCCACTGCCCACCTCTCGGCAGCGCTGAAAATCGCCCTCGTAGTGCCCACCGCCGAGGACTTGCAATCCCTCATTGCCGATGCGGAGTCGTTCGTTGCCGACGCTGAGCGGCGGAACGGGACGAAGGATGGCTTGGAGAGACAGCAACTGCTTGCGGAAAGCGCACAAGCTACCGCGCAGGCCAAGGTGGACCGCGCGACTGCGACCTACGACGAGTGGAAGTCCCAGTGGGACAGCGCTCTCCGTGAGGCGAACCTGTCCAGCAGCGCCACGACGCCTGCGGAGGTCGAAGGCGCAATTGACCTTGCCCAGGGCATCGCGCAGCATTTGGCGGGCGCGGAGGATTTGCAAGTCAAACGAATCGAAGCCATGGAGGACGACCTCAAAGCGCTGGAGAGCGCTGCCCGGAGCTTGGCTACAGCGCTCGCTCCTGAATTGCTCGCGTTGGAAGATTGGCCTGAGGTCGCACGGCGACTGATGCAGCGCCTGGCAACTGCGCGGGAAGCTGCAAGAGCAGTCGAGGGAGCTGACGAGGCGCAGCGCACAGCCAAATCAAAGAAGACTGATGCTGACACTAACGTGGCAGCGGCAGAAGCCCGCATCCGTCCCCTACTACTCTCCGCCGGAGCGGAATCGATTGACGAAGCTCTGCCAGTCGCTCAGCGCTCGAATCAACGCCGAGTCTTGATTGACGCGTTGGAGAAGGCTCGCGCCGTTCTCATTCGCGACGGGGATGGACTGAGCCATGATGCGCTCGCCGCGGAAGTTGCGGAGTTCAGTTTGGCTGAAGTTGCAGGGCTTCACGAGGAGGCCAAGCGCGAGCTGTCATCGGCCAACGACAGGCGGGGCCAGGCGATGCAAGTGCAAGTCACTGCCAAGCAGAACTTCGACGCCATCAACGGCAGCGCCAACGCAGCAGTGGCCGAAGCCATGCGCCAGGAAGCTTTGGCAACCATGGGAGAGGTCGCTGAGCAGTATCTCGAGGCGGCGACGGCAGCCCGACTGCTCAAATGGGCGACAGACAGGTACCGTGACCAGAAGCAAGGCCCGATGCTCAAGCGAGCTGGCGAAATCTTCTCTGGATTGACGCTCGGCGAGTTCTCGAAGCTTGGCGCGAATACCGAGGTGAACCCGCCGGCCCTCTATGCCAAACGCAACACTGGCGCGTCAGTCGAGGTGAGTGGCCTCAGCGAAGGCACGCGAGATCAGCTGTTCCTCTCTCTGCGCATCGCAGCTCTCGAACTCCAGCTGAAGCACAAGAAGCCGCTGCCCTTTATCGCCGACGACTTGTTCGTCAATTTCGATGACGCTCGTTCGAAAGCCGGTCTGGAGGCATTGCGCGACCTCTCTCGCTTGACGCAAGTGGTGTTCTTGACCCACCACGACCACTTGCTGCCACTCATAACTGAGGTCTTCGGTGCCGACGCGAATGTCGTTCGTCTAGGGCGAACGGTCGTTGCTGGATAGCGCCATTCGAGGCGTGGCCGAGCGTCAAGTGACTGCTTGATGGTTCCCGGCACTCCTGCAATGCGAAATTTCTCCGACGGACTTTATTTTCTCCCGACGGACTTTATTTGTTCCAGTCAGCAGCGCGAGACGCCGCCCCGCCTCACTCCACCGTCACGCTCTTCGCCAGGTTGCGCGGCTTGTCGACATCGGTGCCGCGCGCACATGCCGTGTGATACGCCAGCAGCTGCAGCGTCACCACGTGCAGGATCGGCGACAGCACGCCGTAGTGCTCGGGCATGCGGATCACGTGCAGGCCGGTGTCGCTCTCGATGCGGGAGTCGGCATCGGCGAAGACGAAGAGTTCGCCGCCGCGGGCGCGGACTTCCTGCATGTTGCTCTTGAGCTTCTCCAGGAGCGCGTCGTTCGGGGCGACGGTGACGACGGGCATCGCGGACGTGACGAGCGCGAGCGGGCCGTGCTTCAGCTCGCCGGCGGGGTAGGCCTCGGCGTGGATGTAGCTGATCTCCTTCAACTTGAGCGCGCCTTCGAGGGCGATCGGGTAGTGCAGGCCACGGCCCAGGAACAGGGCGTTCTCCTTGGTGGCGAACTCGTCGCTCCAGGCCATGATTTGCGGCTCCAGCGCGAGCACCGCCTGCACGGCGGCCGGCAGGTGGCGCAGGGCCTTGAGGTGCGTGGCCTCGGTGGCGTCGTCGAGGTGGCCGCGCACCTGCGCGAGCGCGAGCGTGAGCGTGAACAGGCCGACCAGCTGGGTGGTGAACGCCTTGGTCGACGCGACGCCGATCTCGGCGCCGGCGCGCGTGATGAAGTTGAACCTGCACTCGCGCACCATCGCGCTGGTCTGCACGTTGCAGATGGTCAGCGTGTTGGTCATGCCCATCGAGCGCGCGTGCTTCAGCGCGGACAGGGTGTCGGCCGTCTCGCCGCTCTGGCTGATGGTGACGACCAGCGTGCGCGGGTTGGGCACGCTGTCGCGGTAGCGGTATTCGCTGGCGACTTCGATGCTGGTGGGAATCTTCGCGATGCTCTCGAGCCAGTAGCGCGCGACGCTGCCCGCGTAGTAGCTGGTGCCGCAGGCCAGGATCAGCACCTGGTCGACGTCCTTGAACGCGCGGTACGCGCCGTCGCCGAACAGCTCGGGGCTGATGCCGTTGATGCCGTCCAGGGTATCGCCGATCGCGCGCGGCTGCTCGAAGATCTCCTTCTGCATGTAGTGGCGGTACGGGCCCAGCTCGGCGGCGCCGGTGTGGGCGTGCACGGTGCGCACCTCGCGCTGCACCGTCTTGAGCGAGCCGTCGGGCTGCAGGCCGTTGATCCAGTGCTTGCCCAGCTGCACGTCGACGACGTCGCCTTCCTCGAGGTAGACCACCTGGTCGGTGACGCCGGCCAGCGCCATCGCGTCGGAGGCGAGGAAGTTCTCGCCCTCGCCCAGGCCCAGCACCAGCGGCGATCCGGCACGCGCGCCGATCACCCGGTGCGGCTCGTCGCGGCAGAACACGGCGATCGCGTAGGCGCCCTTCAGGCGGACGACCGCGCGCTGGACCGCGTCGAACAGGTCGCCGTCGTACAGGTGGTTGACCAGGTGGGCGATCACCTCGGTGTCGGTCTGGCTCTCGAATCGGAAGCCCTTGGCCTTGAGCTCGTCGCGCAGCTCGTCGTGGTTCTCGATGATGCCGTTGTGGACGAGCGCGATGCGCGCGGCGCGGTCCGCGTCGGCCGGGCTGGTCGCGGCTTCCGGGCTCTGCGGGCCGGAGAAGTGCGGGTGGGCGTTGTGTACCGCCGGCGCGCCGTGCGTGGCCCAGCGCGTGTGCGCGATGCCGGTGCCCGACTGCACGTGGTCGGCGACGATCTGTTCCTGCAGCTCGGCCACGCGTGCGGTGCTGCGGGTGCGGCGCAGGACGCCGTCCTGGTGCACGGCCACCCCGCACGAGTCATAGCCGCGATATTCCAGCCGCTTCAGGCCTTCGACGAGGATGGGAACGATGTTGCGGGTGCTGACGCCGGCGACGATGCCACACATGAGAGGACTCCTGGAACTTAGCGGTGCTGCGATGGGCCGAATTCTGGGCATCCTCCAATGATTGATGGTTGCAAATTAACGCAGAGCTTGAATGAATATTCCTGCGCTGAATGAATATGCCCAAAAGATGCATAATATGGCGATGGATGAAACAAATGGTCTCCCCACGATGGGGGGAGACGACCCAGACGCCATCGACCGCCGCCTGCTCGACCTGCTTCAGGACGACGCCAGCCGCACCAACCAGGCACTGGCCGAGGCCGTCGGCGTGTCGCCGGCCACCGCGCTGCGCCGCGTGCGGCGGCTGACCGAGACAGGCGTCATCGAGCGCCAGGTGGCGCTGCTGGCGCCCCGCGTCTTCGACGAGGGCCTCACCGCCATCACCGAGGTGTCGCTCGACCGCCAGGGTGCCGAGCTGCTGGACGCCTTCGAGGCGCGCGCCGCGGCCGAGCCCGGCGTGCAGCAGTGCTACCGCGTCTCGCCCGGGCCCGACTTCGTGCTGGTGGCCTGGGTGGCGGACATGGCCTCCTGGAACGCGCTGGTGCAGCGCCTGTTCACGCAGGACGCCAACGTGCGCAACGTGAAGACGTACTTCAGCGTCAAGCGCGCGAAGTTCGAACCGCGCATCGCGCTGGCGCCGCGCTCAAGCTGAGGCCGGGGAGCGCCGATATCCGCCAAGGGAACGCCCACCCGGGCGACCCGCCGGAATCGCCGCATGCGCCTGCTCCTTGCCTTCGCCCTGTCCGTCGCCAGCGCCGCCGTGCACGCGGCCGGCGACGCGCGCGCGCAGCCGCCCTGCGCGCAGGCCATCCGCTTCGCGGCGGACTGGTTTCCCGACCCGCCCACGGAGTTCGACAAGACCTCCGCGTTCCTGGTCAAGCAGGGTGCACCGGCCGGCGACGGCGCCACGGCGCTGGGCCTGGTCACGGTCGACAACGAGATCACGGTCATGCCCGAGAAGCGCTGCCGCGGCCTGACCGTGACGCTGCGCTTCACGCACCCGCTGCTGCGCGTGATCCGGGACCTGCCGCCCGGCAGCTGCGCGCACGCACACGTGCTGCGCCACGAGTACACGCACGTCCACATCTACCGCGACATGGCGCAGCGCTTCCGCGAGCTGAGCTATCCGTTCCCGGAGACCGCCACGCCGGAGCTCGTGCTGCGCTATGCCAGGCAGCAGCTCGCCCAGCTGCAGGAGTCTCAGCGGCTGTTCGACAGCCCCGAGGAATACGCGGGCAACCTCTCGGCGTGCAAGGGCGAGATCCCGAAGCTGCTTGGCGCGGCCGGAAAGGGCTGACGGGCGACGGCGCGTTCGGCGGCGCCCGGCGCTGCCCCGGATCAGGCCGCCTTCAGGATCGCCAGCCCCTTGAGGTATTCCCCCTCGGGGAAGAACAGCGTCGTCGGATGGTCGGGCGCGCCCTCGAGGCGTTCCAGCAGCGCGCCGTCGACCTCGGCGTCCATCGCGGCGCCGGCCACGATCTTGTGGAACAGGTCGGCGCTGATGCCGCCCGAGCACGAGAACGTCAGCAGCAGGCCGCCCGGCTTCAGCAGCTTCAGCGCCAGGCGGTTGATGTCCTTGTAGGCGCGCGACGCGCGATCCGCATGGGCCGCGGTCGGCGCGAACTTCGGCGGGTCGAGCACGATGGCGTCGAAGCGGTCGCCGCCCTGCAGCAGCTCGCGCAGCAGCGCGTTGACGTCGGCGTCGCGCACCACGTGCCGGGCCGGATCGAAGCCGTTGAGCGTCACGTGCGCGTGCGCCCGCTCGAGCGCGGGGGCCGACGAGTCGACGCTGATCACGCGCGTGGCCCCGCCCGCGAGCGCGGCGACGGAAAAGCCGCCCGTGTAGCTGAAGCAGTTCAGCACCGACTTGCAGCCGTACTGCTTGACGAGCTGCGCGAAGCGCGCGCGGTTCTCGCGCTGGTCGAGGTAGTAGCCGGTCTTGTGGCCCTCGGCGACGTCGACGGTGAGCTTCCAGCCGCTCTCGTGGATCGTGACGACCGAGGCGGCCGGATCCTCGCTGCCGCCGCGCAGCCAGGCACGCACCGAGGGCAGGCCCTCGAGCGAGCGCACGCCGGCGTCGCTGCGCTCGTAGAGCTTCGTGCAGCCGGTGAGCGCGAGCAGCTGATCGGCGATCGTCGCCTTCCAGCGCTCGACGCCCGCGGCCAGGAACTGCGCGGACAGGATGTCGCCGTAGCGGTCGACCACCAGGCCCGGCAGGCCGTCGGCCTCGCCGTGCACCAGCCGCACGCCGTCGCTCGCCACGGCCAGGCGCTCGCGCAGTGCCAGCGCGGTGGCGAGCCTGCGCTCGAAGAATGCGGCGTCGATGCGTTCCGACGGCTCCCAGCTCCAGGCGCGCACGCGGATCTGCGACTCGGGGCTGTACGCACCCCAGGCCAGGAACTTGCCTTCGCTGTCCTCGATGCGCACGGTCTCGCCGAGGTCGGCCTTGCCCTTCTCGATGCTGCCCTGGAACACCCAAGGGTGGTGGCGGGACAGCGAGCGTTCCTTGCCGGCGCGGAGCTTGATGACTTTCATGGGGCCGATTGTCCCCGACGCCGCCGGTTCAGGGCGCGACCTGGATCCGGTAGGCGGCGTGGCAGGCCGCGCACTGTGTCGTGACGCGGCCCAGCCGGGCCATCAGCTGCGTCGCGTCCTCGCGGGCCTGCACGCCGTCGCGGATGCCGTCGAACTCGCGGTGCATCGCCAGCACCAGCGTGATCCACGCCGGCGGCAGCTTCGCGCGCAGGCCCGCGGGGCGCGTCGTGTCGGCCTTCATCGCGTCCGTGCCCATCGCGGCGGCCGCGTCCCCGGACCGGGCGAGGTCGCCGGCCGCGATGCCGGCGGTGATGTCGCGCAGGGCCTCGACGTGGCTGCGCATCGCCCGCAGCACCCAGGCGCGGTCGGCCTCGCTCATCGCGACGGCCTGGCGTTCGTCGGGCGGCGGCGCGTCGGCGCGGGCCGTGCTCATGGCCGCCGCGATGGCGACGCACGCGAGAAGAATCCGTTTCATCGGCGCCTTTCCAGGCCGGCCCCGGCCGGTGCCAGGCGAATGTACGCGACCGGCGCCTTCGTGTGCAGCGGGCGATCCCGGGCGCGGCCAGGATGCGGCTGGCGCGGCGGCGTCGTCGAAGGCGACTGGCCGATACGCAGGCCGGACGGGCGTGCGCCTGCGCGCCTCGTCTTCAGAGGAACTGCCACCAGGGCCGCTTGTTCGCCGCGATCGCCCGGGCGCGCGAGACGGCCGGTGCGTCGCCCGCGTCGCGTTCGCGTTCCGGGCCGAGGCGGAAGAAGCGGTAGGTCGGCGTCAGCAGCGTCTCCCACGGGCAGACGCCGAACATCGCGTCGAGGCCGTCCTGCAGCATGCGGCCCGTCAGGTCGCGGCCGGGCACCACCACCTCGCGTTCGCCGAGGAAGAACATGCGGGCGTCGTCGGCCCCGGCGGCCGCCTCGGCTTCCATGTAGTGGCGCGCGCCGAGCCAGCGTTGCTCGAACAGCTGCGGCGTGCCGCTCTGCAGCAGCTCGTGCGCGCCGGGTTCGCCGCTGCTTTGGAGGCGGGTGCGCACGCGCCGGCCGTGCTCGAAGATCGCGTAGCCATGGTTGCCGTTGGTGTCGTAGTGGCAGAAGGCCACCATCAGCTCCGGCGCGCCGAGCGCCGCGTGCAGGCAGCTCGCGTCGCGTGAGTCGCTGCGGATCAGCGGCCAGGCCAGGTCGTCGTTGCTGATGAAGCAGACCTCGCCGAAGGTCTGCACCATCACGTCGGAATGGTTGCGGATGTCGAAACGGACCGACACCGGCAGCGGGATCTCGGTGGCCGGCTCCCCGAACACGCGCGCCATGAACGATTCCATGTCCGCCACGGATTCGGAGATGCGAAAAGCGATGCCGGCCTGTGCGATGCCCATGCCCGGAGGTTACCGGCGGCACGCGGGCCGCGGAGGCCCGAATCTGCGGCGCAGTTCACGCGCCGCGGCGCCGCGCGGCGCGTCAGGGCGTGCCCATCGCCTGCCGCCACTGCATGGCGTCGTGGATACGGTGGCGCGTCGACGGGTGGTCGAAGAAGACGAATTCCTCGATCGGGCCCGGGTCGGGCTTGCGATATTCGGTGAGCTTGAGCGCGGCCTCGGCGAAGCCGTTCGGCTCGCGCGCCAGGTTCAGGCCGAAGCGGTCGGCCTCGATCTCCTTCGTGCGCACCAGCGTGTTGCTGATCGGCGTGGCCACGAACAGCCAGGCCGAGAACACCGCCACCAGCAACGGCAGGCTCGCGACGTCGGCCGTCCTCTGCAGGCCCCAGGCGGCGCCGCGGCGGCGCAGCAGCGCGTCCATCGCCCACTTCGCGAACAGGAAGCCGGCCAGCACCAGCAGGGCCATCTCGCACATGTCCTTGTAGATGTGGTTCATCACGTAGTGGCCCAGCTCGTGGCCCATGACGGCGCGGACCTCGGGCAGCGACGTGCGCAGCAGGTTGTCGTTCAGGCGCACGGCCGCGGTGCCGAAGATGCCCGACACGTTGGCGCTCACGCGCGTGGTCTGCTGCGACGCGTCGAACTCGTAGACGTTGTCGACCGGCACGTCGTCGGCGCGGGCCATCGTCAGCACGGCGGACTTGACCGCGGGATCCGTCACGGGCTTGTACGTGTTGAACAGCGGGTCGATGACGACCGGCGAGATCATCACGGCGAAGACGAACATGGCCATCGTGACCGCGGTGCCCCACAGCCACCAGCGCTCGCGCGCGCGGCGCATCACCGCGTAGAAGAGGGCGGCGCCGAGCGCCGTCAGCACGACCTCCACGCCGAGCCCCTTGAGCTGGTCGACGAACCACGGGCCGAAGGTCTGCGTCGCCATCCCGTACTGGCGCTCGCGGATCCAGCCCTGGTAGATCGTCAGCGGCAGCGTCAGCACCCAGCTGGCGGCCGCGAAGAACGCGCCATAGAGCGCGTCGCGCGCGAACGCGACGCGCCCGAGGCGCGCGCAGGCGTCGCGCACGCGCGCGGACAGCGCGCCGCGCAGGAGGATCCAGGACACGCCGAGCCCGAGCAGGAAGTTCCACAGCTGCAGCCAGTAGCCGCCCTCGAAGTAGGCGTTTGAGCGGGCCACGGCATCGGCCGGCAGGCGCTCGAGGTAGGCCTGGGTGGCGGCCTCGGCGTCGCGCGGCAGGCGCGCGCGCCAGGCCTCGTCGGCGGGGCGCACGTGGAACGACGACTGCGGCGCGCTGGCGGCGGCCGGCTGCGAGGCGGCGGGGCCCGCCTGGGCGCTTGCGCCGCCCGCGAGGGACAGCGCCAGCAGTGCGGCGGCGGTGGCGGATCGGACGGCCTTCATCGGGATCTCCCTGTGTGCGTTGAGGCGTGAATCGCTGCGGCACGCATTCTGCCCAGCGATGCGCGAAACGCCAGCCGGCGTCCGACGAAACGTCCGATCGAAGGGGCGAGCGGCCGACGCATGGCGCATCAGCGTATTTGCGCGGGTCGCGGACGCCCCCCTATCATCGCGCCCATGCTGCCCGCCACCCCGACTCCCGACTTCCGCTCGCCCGCGTTCCTGCGCGCCCACATCGCCGACACGATGGCCTTCTACGAGGGCCGCTGCGTCGATCCCAGCGGCGGCCTGTTCCAGTTCTTCAAGGACGACGGCAGCGTCTACGACGCCCGCACGCGCCACCTGGTCAGCAGCACGCGCTACGTGTTAACGCACGCGATGGGCTGGCGCCACATCGGCAGGCCGCAATGGCAGGCCACGGCGCGCCACGCGCTGGCCTTCGTCGACCAGGCGCATGCGCAGCCCGGCGGCGGCTTCGCGTGGGTGCTCGACTGGCACGACGGCCAGGGCCGCGTCACCGACGCCACCAACCACTGCTACGGCCTCGCCTTCGTGCTGCTGGCGCACGCGCATGCGCTCATGGCCGGCCTGGCCGACGCGGCGCAGGGGCTGGAGCGCTGCTGGCAGCTGATGGAGCAGCGCTTCTGGCGCCCGGCGGATTCGCTCTACGCGGACGAGGCGACACCCGACTGGGTCGTCGGCCCGTATCGCGGCCAGAACGCCAACATGCACGCCTGCGAGGCGATGCAGGCGGCGTGGCGCGCGACGAAGGATCGCAAGTACCTCGATCGCGCCGTCGCGCTGGCCGACGCCGTCACCGGCCGGCTGGGCGCGAAGTCGGCCGGCCTGCCCGGCGTGATCCCGGAATGCGCGGCGCTGGTGTGGGAGCACTTCCGCGAGGACTGGGCCATCGACCCCGAGTACAACCGCGGCGACCGCAGCAACATCTTCCGCCCCTGGGGCTTCCAGACCGGGCACCAGACCGAGTGGACGAAGCTGCTGTTGCAGCTCGACCGCCTGTGCGCCGAGGCGGGCCTCGCGCGCGCGCCCGAGCGCCTGGCGCGCGCGCGAGCGTTCTTCGACGCCGCGATGCGCTTCGGCTGGGACGAGGCGCACGGCGGCCTCGTCTACGGCTTCGCGCCCGACGGCGCGCTCTACGACGGCGACAAGTACCACTGGGTGCAGGCGGAGAGCCTGGCCGCCGCGGCATGGCTGGCGGTCGCCCTGCAGCAGGCCGGCGCGCCGGCCGCCGACGTCGCGCACTATTGGCGCTGGTATGACCGGATCTGGGCCTACGCCTGGGAACACTTCGTCGACCACCGGTACGGCGCCTGGTATCGCATCCTGGCCGCCGACAACGCGAAGGTGACCGACGAGAAGAGCCCGGCCGGCAAGGTCGATTACCACGACATGGGCGCGTGCTACGACGTGCTGGGCGCGCTGCGCGAGATCTGACGCCGCCATACGGCACCGGGCATCGCGCCGATCTTTCCCGGAACTGAGCTCAGGCTGTCGAAGCCCGCATCGAAAGCTCTCGATCTCGCGCTAACCATGGCCTGCAGCGGCGGAATTCGCCGCGACGCGGGTTCCAAACAGGGGGGACGGGACGCGTTCCCCACCTGCAGGGGATGGGTGCATCGCGACATCGGCGCGCAAGATCCGCTGCATCCCAACGCGACGCCTGCGGACCCGGGGCCGGGAACCGCATCGGGCGGAGCCATTCCAGGAGACCGCAGATGCCCCAAGCCATCCCCACCCATTACCGCGCCATCGCGGGCAGCCATCGCCTGGCGAGCGCCGCGGCCAAGCGCCTCGGGCCTGCCGACGCGGGCGAGAAGGTGCAGGTCACCCTCTCGCTGCGCCGCCGCGCCGACGGCCCGCCCGCGCCGGATTTCGACGCCATCGCGACCGTGCCGCTGTCGCAGCGCCAGCCGATGTCGCAGAAGGACTTCGCGGCGAAGTACGGCGCGCATCCCGACGACATCCTGAAGGTGGAGGACTTCGTGCAGACCGCCGGCATGACCGTCGTCGAGAGCAACGCCGCACGCCGCACGGTCGTCGCGTCCGGCACCGTGGCGCAGATGAACCAGGCCTTCGCGGTCGACCTCGGCAAGTACAGCGCGCCGGCGCCAGCGCGCGGCCATCGCGCGCCACCGGTGATCGAGACCTATCGCGGCCGGGAAGGCGACATCCACGTGCCGGCCGCCCTCGACGGCATCGTGCTGGGCGTGTTCGGCCTCGACAACCGCACCGTGCTCAAGCGCAACAGCGCCGACCCCGCGAACACGCACACGCTGACGATCCCGACGCTCAAGCAGCTCTACAACTTCCCGGCCAACTCCGCCGCCGGCCAGACGATCGGCATCGTCTCGCTGACGGGCTACGCGATCCACGACATCCAGCTGCTGTTCAACGGCCTGGGCGCGGGCTACGCGATGCCCACAGTGCACGACGTCGCCGTGCACGGCAGCAACTCCGGCCACGACCCGTACGGCGAGACGACGCAGGACGTCGGCATCGCCGCCGCAGCGGCCAACGGCGCGGCGATCGCGGTCTACATCACCAACGGCACGCAGGCCGGCTGGGTCGACCTCGTGCACCGCGTGGCGCATCCGAATGCGGGCGACCCCTCGTGCTCGGTGCTCTCCAGCAGCTGGTACATCTGCAACGGCGACGACGCCGCGACGCTGGCGGCCGAGGGCGTCACCACCTCGTTCGTCAACGCGGTGACCGCCGCGTTCCAGGACGCCGCGATCCAGGGCATCACCGTGTGCATCGCCTGCGGCGATACCGGCTCCAACTCCAAGGTCAACGACGGCAAGGCGCACGTGCAGTACCCGGGCAGCGACCCGTGGGTGCTGTCGGTGGGCGGCACGACGGTGGGCAACGTGTCGGGCTCGACCTTTGAGGAATACGTCTGGAACGACCCCAGCCCGTCCGATCCGTCGCACTGGGGCACCACCGGCGGCGGCGTCAGCGACTTCTTCAACCTGCCGTCCTACCAGGCCTACGCGCGCGTGCCGGCGTCGGTGAACGCGGGCCACCGCGTCGGCCGCGGCCTGCCCGACGTGTCGGCCAACGCGAGCTACAACGCCGGATACGCCGGGCTGTACCTGAACGGCAGCCCGATGATCGGCAACGGCACGAGCGCCTCGGCGCCGCTGTGGGCGGGCTTCGTCGCCAAGCTCAACGCGGCGCTCGGCACGCGCCTGGGCTTCATCAACCCGATCCTGTACGCCAAGGGCTCGCTCGGCTTCCGCGACGTCGTGCCCGGCAGCGGCCCGGCCAACAACGCCAACGGCGGCACGCCCGGCTATCCGGCGGGCGACGGCTGGGACGCGTGCACCGGCTGGGGCAGCATCGACGGCGGCAGGATGCTCAACATGCTGCGCGGCGTCGGCCTGCCGCCGGGGCTGGCCGTCTTCGACAACAAGCTGTTCATGGCCTGGAAGGGCATCGAGCACGACCAGCGCATCTGGTTCTCCAGCTTCAACGGCAGCAGCTGGACGCCGCAGCAGTTCGTCTCGGGCGTCGCGACGAGCAGCGGCGTGTCGCTGGCCGTGTTCAACGGCAAGCTCTACATGGCCTGGAAGGGCATGGACGCCGACGAGCGCATCTGGTGGTCCAGCTACAACGGCACGTCGTGGGCGCCGCAGCAGTTCGTCCACGGCGTCGCCACCAGCACCGGGCCTTCGCTGGCCGTGTTCGGCAGCAAGCTGTACATGGGCTGGAAGGGCATGCTCAGCGACCAGCGCATCTGGTGGTCCAGCTTCGACGGCAGCACCTGGGCGCCGCAGCAGACGATCGCCGGCGTCGCCACCAGCGTCGGCCCGCAGCTGGCCGTGTTCCAGGGCAACCTGGTCGCGATCTGGAAGGGCATGAACAACGACCAGGGCCTGTGGTATTCGCACTTCAATGGCAGTGCATGGGTGCCGCAGAAGCAGGTGCCGGGCGTGGGCACGAGCGAGGGCGCGTCGATCGCGGTGTTCAACCACAGGCTGCATGCCGCGTGGAAGGGCATGATCGACGACCAGCGCATCTGGACGGCCAGCTTCGACGGCACGACGTGGACGGCGCAGCAGCTGGTCGCGGGCGTGGGCACCAGCGTGGGCCCGGCGCTCGCGGTGTTCGGCGGCGCGCTGCACATGACGTGGAAGGGCATCAACGGCGACGATCGCGTCTGGCACTCGAGCTTCCACGGGAGCACCTGGGCCCCGCAGCAGCAGATCGTCGGCATCGGGACGAACCCGTTCGACATGCACGACAACACCCGCGAGCCGGCGCTGCCGGCGTGACGGCGGCGGCCGGCGCCGTTCGCCCGCGCGCCGGCCGATTTCCTCAGAGCCGGATCTGGTGGATGCCGAGGATCCCGATCAGGCCGATCACGATGAGGTAGAAGCCCACGATGTAGTTGAGCAGCTTGGGCATCAACAGGACCAGGATGCCGGCGATCAGGGAGATGAGGGGCGTGAGCGAGAGATGGATGTTCAAGGAAAGCCTCGGGAGTCGGTGGCGCCGGTGCGCGGGCACCGGCAGGCCGGCATGGTAGCCGGACGCGCGGCGGCGGTCCGCGCACGAAGTCACGACTTGCCCGCGTAGTCGCCGTATTCCCAGTCGTAGGGCACGCCGGTATCGCCCAGGAGGAAGCGCACGAGGCCGGCGAAGGCGGGCTCGGCGCGCACGTCGTTGGACAGGATCACCGCGCAGCGCTGGCCGCGCTCCACGCAGACCATCGTGTTGGCGGTCTGGCCGTCGTGGCCGCCCTTGAAGAAGCCGTGGCCCTGCGGGCCGTCGAAGACGACGACGCCCAGTCCGGCGGCGAGGTCGGGCCGCTGCTGGCTGGCCGGCAGGTCGGGACCGAAGTGCGGGAACTGGTGCGCGGTGGCGATGTGCAGCTGCGGCCGCGTCAGCTCGGCGCGCGAGGCCGCGCTCAGGCCGTCGCCGCGCACGAGGGCGGCGGTGAACTTCGCGAAGTCCGAGATGGTCGTGTTCATCGAGCCGGCCACGCGCACCTTGCTGCGCTTGTCGTGCGGACGGGCCTCGCCGCGGTCGTTCCAGCCGTCGGCGACGTTCGGATCCTCGCCGTGGCGCCACGTCAGCTTCGTGCGCGTCATGCCGAGGCGGGTGAAGTTCGCGTGCGCGAGGTCACCGACGTCCACGCCCAGGCCCTTGTCCGCGCGGCCGTGCTCGACGACGAACTGCAGCAGGCTCAGCCCTTCGCCCGAGTAGCTGTAGCGCGTGCCGGGATCGAAGTGGATGCGCAGCTTCTTGTCCGGCTCGACGAACCAGAAGTTGTCGAAGCCCGTGGCGTGCGTGAGGCACATGCGCGGCGTGATGGCCATCCAGCGCGGATCGCCCGCGAGGTCCGGGTAGGGCCCGTACTTGTCGGGAAAGACCGGGTCGGGCGGGTAGTCGGGCAGCGGCCGGTCGAGGTCGTCCTTCAGCGGCGTGTCCAGCGCGATCCGGCCCTGGTCGACCAGCTGCAGGATCGTGTAGGCGAACACGGTCTTGGTCAGCGACGCGCCGTACATCACGGTGTCGGTGGTCAGCGGCTCGCCGCGGGCGTTGCGCAGGCCCCAGGCGCCGACGTCGCGCACCTGGCCCTGGTCGATCACCGCGACGGCCAGGCCCTGCGCGTGCGTGCGTTGCATGACGCGGGCGACCTCGGCGGCGATGGCGTCGTGGGCGGGCAGCTCGTGGGCGCGCTCGGTCGCGCAGCCGGCCAGCGCGGCGGCGAGCGCGATGGTGCCCGCGACCAGGCCGACGTGTCGAAAGTCTGGACCGTCATCCTGCGCGAAGTCGCAGGATCCACATGTGCGTACCGGGCGGCGTGATAGTCGGGCAAGGTGGATCCTGCGACTGCGCGCAGGATGACGCTGCTGTGTTGCGGTGCGGGCCGTGACGGCCGGACTCTTCGGCATGGTGTGTCGTCCTTCGCAGTCCGACCGAAAGCATAGGCGAGCCAGGGCCGCCGCGCTGCGGCCGCGCCGGCCTCAGTCCTCCGCCAGCTCGATCACCTGGTCTCCGGCGCCCGGCACGCAGCCTTCCGCGACGTCGTCCCAGCCGCGATGCAGCACCACGCGCCGGCCCGCGTGGCAGATCTCGACGCGGCGCGCGCCCGGTACCCTGGCCTGCACGAAGGTCTCGATCGACGCCGGCATGCTGACGTTGTAGCGGTTGTGCGCGATCTCGTGCGGCGGGTGGTCGTCGTTGGACAGCCACGGCACCACCGCCGGCAGCCAGGTCATCGGATGCGCGCTGACCGTGAACACGGTGGGCAGGTAGCCCTGGCCGCGCAGCCAGGCCTGCGCGCGGGCACGCGCGTCCGTGCCCGAGTCGGCATCCGCGTCGCCGGGATTCCAGGCGTCGGCCAGCAACTCGATCACCCACTGGTTGCAGTTCTGGTGCACCGTGCTGAACGGGTAGGCGTTGGCGCTGTAGCTGGCCCCCAGCACGCCCAGCGCATGGCGCTTGTCGACGGCCGTGCGGCGCAGCGGCTCGGCGCGCTCGGGCGGCAGGAAGACGAGCGAGACGTAGCCGGTGTCCGGGTCGTCTGTGCCCAGCAGGAAGCCGGTGAGACCCTCGTCGTACACGCGCGGGCGGTGCTCGTCGCACGAGAAATAGAGCTCGCGCACGGACCACGGGCGATCCGCGTTGTCCTTGAGCACCACGGCCGCGTGCGAGTAGCGCACGTCGAGGCGATGCAGGTCGAGGCCGGAGCGCGCGATGAGCGCGGCGGGCGATGCGGACGCGGCGATCTCGTCGCGCACGACGGCGCCGAAGCGCAGCATGACGTCGCGCTGACCGGCGCTGGGTTCGTGCGGGCGGTCGCAGAACTGCAGGGAGAACGCCTGCGCCGTCGTGGCGCACAGCAGCCCGGCCAGGAATGCGAGGCCGGCCAGGCCGCGGCCGTGGCGGCTCAAAGCGCCACGGGCGCCATCTTCGTGTCGCGGACGACGTCGTCGGCGAGCGCCAGGAAGAACGCGGCGCGCGGCTGCGTGGTGGCGAACTCGATGCCGTACGGGCGCTGCAGGGCGGTGACGACGGCGCCGGCGGCGACGTGGCCCGTCTCGGCGGCGGCGCGCGGCAGCTTCACGTAGACCTCGACGCCCGCGCCGGTGGCCACGGGCTGCAGGTGCAGTTCGACGAAGCCGGGCTGGCCGTCGACTTCGGCGACGTCGGTCACCTTGTAGTCGCCCTTGACCTGCTTGTCGTCGGGCGAGCTGGAATGGCTGGAGCCCTTGAGCGAATCGGACACGCTGCCCGAGGACGTCGTCAGGCTGTCGGACAGCGACGAGGCGGCCGAGCTGGCGGCCAGGGCGGTCAGCGGCGCGGCGCAGGCGAGCAGGGCGAGGGTGGCGAGGCTCTTCGTGAGGGGGCGCATCGGGGCTCCTGGAGCAGTTGGATCTGGCGTGATTCTGCGCCAACGCGGCGGTGTGGTGGTGGCCGATTACCTTGCGTAACTGACCGCCCCCTCGCTCCTCCCGTCGCTGCCCCCCGAGGGGAAGCCCGGATCGGCTCGGGTAGCGACCCTCGCTGCCCGGGGATCTCCCCGTCGTGCCTTCCGTCGCTGTCCGCCGAGGGGAGCACGGATCGGCTCGGGTGGTGACCCTCGCTGCCCGGGGTGAGCGCTGCGGCGACGTTGCCGTCCCCATCCGCCTCCCGTCGCTGCGGCTACTTGCGCTTGGCCCGCGGATGCGCCGCGTCGTAGACCTTGGCCAGGTGCTGGAAGTCCAGCCGCGTGTAGACCTGGGTGGTGGCGATGCTGGCGTGGCCCAGCAGTTCCTGCACGCCGCGCAGGTCGCCGCTGGACTGCAGCAGGTGCGAGGCGTAGCTGTGGCGCAGCATGTGCGGGTGCACCGGCGTGGCGACGCCGGCGCGGTCGCCCTGGGCCTTCAGGCGCGAACGCAGCTGGTTCGGCGACAGCCGGTTGCCGAGCCGGCTGACGAAGACCGCGCCGCAGTCGGGCGTGCCGGCGAGCAGCGGGCGATGCAGCAGCCACGTGTCCAGGGCGGCCAGGGCCGGGCCGCCGACGGGCACGCTGCGGCGCTTCGAGCCCTTGCCGAACACGTGCGCGGTGGCGTCGTCGACGTCGATCCAGCCGGCCGATTCGGCACCGGCCGCGAGGTCGAGCCCGAGCAGCTCGCCCAGCCGCAGCCCGCAGCCGTACAGCAGCTCGGCGATGGCGTGGTCGCGTGCGGCCAGCGCCTCGGCTTCCGGCGAGGTCTCGCCGTCGGCGACGGGCGTCTCGTTGGTGGCGAGCGCGACGGCCTCGTCGACCGCGAGTGCCTTGGGCAGCGGACGCGGCGCGCGCGGGGCGCGCACGCCGTCGACCGGGTTGTTCTTCAGGCCCGCGGCGTCGGACTGCAGGCTCCACCAGCGATAGAAGCCGCGCCAGCCCGACAGCGCCAGCGCGATCGAGCGCGCGCCCAGGCCGGCGCCGTGGAGCTGCGCCGCGAAGCGCTGGATGTGCGCGCCCTGCAGCTTGTCGAGCGGGCGCTGCGCCTCGTCGGCCAGCTTCTCGAGCCGCGCCAGCGCGTCGCCATAGGCCGCGAGGGTATGCGCCGAGACACGCCGCTCGACGCGCAGGTGCTCGAGGTAGCGCTGGATGGCCGAGTTGGCCATGCGGGTCAGGCCTGTTGCAACAGCAGGCGCGTGAGCGCGGCGCCCGCGATGTCGCCGACCTGGGACAGGAACTCGAGCCCCATGTCCGGCGTGTAGCGCGTCGGGTCGGGCGAGCCGAGCGCCAGCAGGCCGAACGCGGTGTGCTGGCGATCCGGGCGCAGCGGGATCAGCGCGAGCGAGGTGACCGATTCGGCGTCGTCGAACCAGCTGGCGGCCTCGAAGCCCGAGTTGGCGCCGCAGTACGGCGCGACCAGGCTGGTGGCGAAGATCTTGACGTCCTCGCTGACCTCGGTGGCGCACGGCAGGTGCGCGAGCTCGGGGGCCACGCCCCACACGCGCACGGCGGCCTGCGGGATCATGAACTGGTGCTGCAGGTCGTGCACCAGCACCGGCGCGAGGCGCTCGGGGTCGTGCGTGAGCATCACGGCGCGCGTCCAGCGGTGCAGGCGATCGGAGATGGCCATGTTGTCCTGGCCGTAGCGGATCATCTCCATGATCTTGCGCTCCAGGCCCTTGATGCGCTCGCGCAGCATCTCCATCTGGCGCTCCTGCAGCGAGACGGCGCGCGGGCCGTGCGGGCTGGCCAGCTGCACGGTGGCGAGCAGCTCGGCGTGGCGCTCGAAGAAGCCGGGCGTGTTCGCGAGGTAGCCCGCGATGTCGTCCTCGGTGATGCCGTCGGTGCCGCTGGTGCTGTTCACAGTTCGATCTCTCCTTCGAAGACGGTGGTGGCCGGGCCGGTGAGGAAGACGCTGTCGTCCGGGCCGCCGGCCCATTCGACGGTGAGCCTGCCGCCGTGCATGTCGACGTCGACGCGCGTGTCGAGCCAGCCGAGCCGGATGCCGGCGACGATCGCCGCGCAGGCGCCGGTGCCGCAGGCCAGCGTCTCGCCGGCGTCGCGCTCGTGCACGCGCAGGCGCACGTGGGTGCGCGAGAGCACCTGCATGAAGCCGGCGTTGACGCGGCGCGGGAAGCGCGCATGGCATTCGACGAGCGGGCCGATCAGCGCGACGGGGTGGTGGTCGACGTCGTCCACGCGCATCACCGCGTGCGGGTTGCCCATCGACAGCACGGCCACGTCGACGCTGCCGTACTCGTCCACGTCCAGCGGCCAGGTCTCGAAGCCGCCGACGCGCGCGGGCACGAGGCCGGCCGAGTCGAACGGCAGGTCGGCGTGCTCGAAGCGCGGCGCGTTCATGTCGACGCGCACGCGGCCGTCGGGCTGGATGTGCAGCTCGAGCTCGTTGTTGACGGTCTGCACGCGGATCGTGTCGCGTCCGATCATGCCGCGGTCGCGCACGTAGCGCGCGAAGCAGCGCGCGCCGTTGCCGCAGTGCTCCACCTCGTCGCCGGTGTTGTTGAAGATGCGGTAGCTGAAGTCCATGCCCGGCGTGGTCGGGCGCTCGACGATCAGGATCTGGTCGGCGCCGACGCCGAAGCGGCGGTCGCCCAGCCGGCGCATCTCCTCGGCCCCGAGCGCCAGCGGCTCGCGCGTCGCGTCGAGCACGACGAAGTCGTTGCCGGCGCCTTGCATCTTGGTGAAGCGAACGCGGTGCGGGGAGGGCTGCATGGGGGCGATTATCGCCGCTGGGGCGATGACCTCACCACCTGCACTCGGCAGGAGGCGGCACGATGTTGCGCACGTGCCGCTCGAGGATCTCGGGCAGCAGTTCGAGCACGCGGGCCTTGCCGGGGATGTCCGACGCCTCGGTGCAGCGCCGCAGCACGTCGAGCTGGAGATCGTCGATGGCGCGCATCGAGACGGGCGCGTAGCTGAGGTGCCATGGCTCGGGGAACATGCCGCCCTGGAAGCGGGCGTACGGGCGGAAGAACCCGTGTTCGTGGATGTGGGCGTCGAGCCAGCGGTGCAGCGGCGCGAACAGGCCGCCGGCGGCGACCTCGGAGGGCAGCAGCCGCGGCTTGTAGCCGGGCGGCATCACGGCGCCGTCGACGACGTCGATCTCCGTGCCCCACTGGTGGCGGCTGGCGCCGGGCAGCGCGGACCAATCGAGGATGTGTCGGATGACGTCGTCCTCGCCCATGCCGGCGCGGTCGCGCACGCGGCCGGAAAGGTCGTACAGCGGCGCACGGCCGCTGAACTTCGCCGTCCAGATGCGCACCTGGGCGTCGTAGCCGCGGAACGAGCTGTAGGGCCGCAGGTCGATGCCGTCGCGCGTGGCCGCGGCGCGCAGGCGCAGGAACGCGGCGGCGGCGTCCGGGTGGGCCGCGAAGCGCGGCGCGTCGTATTGGACGACGTGCGTGCGCACGCGGCCGGTGATCTGCAGTTCGTCGAACATGCCGGCATCATGCCGCGCGCTCCGGCTGGCCGCGCGCCGATGGCGCGAAGCGCGCCACACCCGTCATCCTGCGCGCAGTCGCAGGCTCCACGCTGGCGTGTCAGGCGGCATCACGGCCGGGAAAGGTGGATCCTGCGACTGCGCGCAGGATGGCACTTCTCTACGCCGGCCGAGCGGACTGGCGGTCAGGCGCCCTGCTCGATGATGTGGATCGCGCGCTCCGTCGCCACGATCGCGGCGTCGATGTGGCCGATCACGCGGTTGCGCAGGTCGACGGCGGCGCCGTTGCTCTCGGCCTGGGCGACGTCGTTGCGCGCCTTGCGCAGCAGCTCGTCGGCGTGGTGCAGGCGGCCGCGCCAGTCCAGGCGCGCGTCTTCGGGCGGATGCTGCCAGATGTTCTTGCCGTCTTCCATCGCGGCAGTCTTCGCGTCGTTGATGGCGCGGTCGATCTCGACGATCGCGACGTCCTCCTGGCCGTTGACGGCGGCGTTGCCGGGGCGGTGCTCCAGGTTCCAGCGCGCCTCGCGCAGGTCGGTCAGCGCGTGCAGGTAGGCCGGGTGGTGCTGCGGCGCCGGCGGCGGGGGCGCCGGCGTGACGACGCAGCCGGTGGCGGCCAGCACGAGGGGCAGCGCGATCAGCGCGGCGACGAGGCGTTGCGGGAACTTCATGGTCTCTCTCCGTTCGGGGTGTGTGTGACGGGCCTGCGGTTTGTAGCTCGCGAAGCTGAGCCGGGCCTGTTGCTGTCGAACGCGGCGAGCCGGCGCGGCGTCGACAGGAAGCGGTTCCAGGCCGACCCGAGGAAACCCCGTCAACCGCCGCCTGCCGGCCGGTGCACCAGGCCCCACACCATGCGGAACAACGCCTCCTCGAAGCGCGGGTCGTCCAGCATCGTGCTCTCCTCGACCGCCGCCGAGCGCACGGCGCCGATCACGGCGCGGGTAAGCATGTACAGCGTGGGCGCGTCGGGCACGGGCAGCGCCGGGTCGTCCAGGCGCGCGATCGCGCCGCGGATGCGCTCGGCGCCGTCGTCCATGGACGCGACGATGGCGGCCGGCGCGTCGAGCTGCCAGCCCAGCCGGGCGAGCAGCCGCTGGGCCTTCTGGCCCCGGCCGAAGCTGTCGACGATGGTGCGGATGTACAGCCGCAGCGCTTGCTCCGGGCCGTACTCGCCGGCCACGCAGCGGTCCAGCATCACGTCGAGCTCGCGCAGCACGCGGTCGCGGTGGCGCCGCACCATCGCCACGACGATGGCCTCCTTGCTGGGGAAGTACTGGTACAGCGTGCCGATGGAGAAGCCCGCGCGCTCGGCGATGCGGTTGGTGGTGAAGCCGGCCTCGCCCTCGCTGTCGAGGATGCGGACCGCGGCCTCGAACAGCGTCTCCACGGTGCGCAGCGCCCGCGTCTGCGAGGGCTTCTTGCGCAGCGGATCGTCGACGGTGTCGCGGGGCGGGGCCATGCCGCGACTCTACCGGGGTTCCACGCAGGCGGAACTGAGCCCGGGCCGGCGGGCTCCCGCCATGCCCGGGGCCGGCAAATGCGAGTAGACCCGTCCGGCGGCGGCCCTTACGCTGCGTGACAGAGAAAGACAAAAGGCCGCCCACGACATGAACGCACCCGCCGAACTCCCGCCCGAGACCGCACGCCGCCTGCCGATCCGCCGCCTGCGCGTCGACCTGTCCAAGGGCTTCCCGAAGCTTTGGAACGGCGGCGAGGCCTTCCGCACGCACTACCTGAACGCGCTGTCGATGAGCTTCCCGATCGGCGAGCAGTTCTTCATCGACTCCGTGAAAAAGGGCGTCGCGATGCTGCCGCCGGAGCAGCAGGCCGCCTGGGCCGACGAGGTGCGCGGCTTCACCGGCCAGGAGGCGACGCACCGCTTCCTGCACGCCCAGTTCAACGCCGAGCTGGACCGCCAGGGCCTCAGGAACTACTGGCAGGGCTGGGCCGCGTGGCGCATCAAGAACGGCGAGAACATGCACCCGGTCAACCACGTGGCCGTCACCGCCGCGTACGAACACTTCACCGCAGTCATGGCGACGGGCGTGCTGACGCACCCCAACTGGCTGGAGGGCGCGACGCCCGAGCTCGCGCTCCTGTGGCGCTGGCACGCGGTCGAGGAAAGCGAGCACAAGACCGTCGCCTTCGACCTGTACCGCGCGATGGGCGGCAGCGAGCGCCGGCGGCGGCTGTGGTTCGTCTACATCGCGGTGCAGTTCTTCTTCGAGTCCAGCCTGCAGACCTTCATCAACCTGTGGCGCGCGGGCCTGTGGTGGCAGCCGCGCACCTGGTGGCAGGCCGGCCGCTACCTGTTCGGCCGGCGCGGCCTCTGGGCCGCCAGCTTCTTCCCGCTGCTGCGCTACCTGAAGCGCGATTTCCATCCGAACGACCTCGCCGACGCGAACGAGATGGCCCAGTGGCTGCAGTCGCAGCGCGAGGCCTACGCCATCGTCGCGGGTTGACGGGCTCTCAGCGTGCGCGCCGGCGCCGCCACAGCCAGCGCAGGAACCAGGCCAGCGGCAGCAGCACGGCCGCCCACGGGATCGCGTACGCCACGAAGGTGATCGCGGCGCCTGCGGCGTCGGCCAGGTGCGCACCGAAGTCCTGCAGCGCCTGCGAGACCGAGCGCCACGGGTGGGACTCGTGCGCGCCGGTGCTGGAGATGGCCACGGTCAGCGTCTCGGTGTCGATGCGCTGCTGCAGGTGCGCGCGCTCGCCGGTGGCCGATTCCAGCTGCGACTGCACCCGCGCGAGCTCCTCGTCGACGCTCATCAGCGCCTTGATGTCGTTGCCGCCCTTGGCGCGCAACGCCAGCAGCGAGTCGCGGTACTCGCGCGCCATCGCGATCTGGCGCTCGGAGTCGACGATGGGCGCGGCAAGGTCCTCGGCGCTGGCCGATTCGGCCACGAGCCCGGTGCCGGCATGCAGCTTCGCCAGCAGCCGCGCGATGCCCGCCGGCGCGGCGCGCACGGTGAGCTCCGCGTGGGCGTATTCGCCGGTGTTCAGGCGCGAAGCCATCACCACGCACGCGCTCGCGGCGTCGGCCTCGCAGGCGGCCTGCACGCCGGTGAACAGCGGCGCGACGGCCTCGGGCGCCACCTCGAGATCGACGTGGCGCGTGGTGGCCAGCGTGGCGCGGCGGTCGCCGTCGCGGCGCTCGTTCGCCTTGCCGACGGACGCCGGCGCGCCGGGCGAAGCTTGTTCCATGCCCGCCTTGTTGCAGCCAGCCAGCAGCGCCAGCACGCACAGGGAGGGGGCCAGCGCGCGGATGGCGGCGCTCATCGCTGCCCCGGCCCCATCCGCACCGAGCGCACCAGGTCGGCCTGCGAGCGCTCCAGGTCCAGCTGCGGCGACAGCAGGATCTCGGGATAGGCCTCGCAGCGCGTCTGGAACGACTTCATGCCCCGCGAAAGGAAGTCCTGGCGCAGCCCGGCGCGGTTGGCGTCGACCTTGGCCTTGAGCTGGTCCACGGTCAGGCCTTCCTTGCGCGCCGCGGGCGATTCGTCGCCCCAGTACTTCGCGATGACCAGGAATTGCCCCTCGACCTCGTCGACGAACGGCCCGTTGTCGACGTGCCAGACCTCGTAGGCGTGGCGGTTGGCCTCGGCGGTGGCGGGGAAGGTCTCGCTGCAGATCTCCTCGATCCACTTGACGCTGCGCACGCGCACGATGAGCTCGGCGAAGTCGTGGAAGTAGTCGCCGGTGGCCAGGCCGCCGTTGGCGCGCGCCGCGGCGAACGCGCTGCGCGGCGGCAGCACGATGGTGGTGATGGCGCTGGCGGCGGATGCCGGCTCGGCGACGGGCGCGGGGCCGTGCAGCGGCGCGCCCCACTCGGCCGGCGGGGCGGAGGCGGCGGTCTGGGCCGGCGCGGGGGCCGCCACGAGGGCGGCGGTGAATGCGGCGAGGGTGGCGATCGGCGGGAGGCGCTTCATCGGGTGTAGTCGACAGTCTTGCAGGCTTCGTGGATGTCGCGGTCGCGCTGGGCGGCCGTGGCCTTCTCGTGCGTGGGCACCACGACATGGCCGCCCTCGAGGCAACGCGCGCGGATCAGGTGCGCGCCGCGCTTGGTGATCTTGTAGGCCCCCGTGCGGGGCCTGGGCTGGTCGGGTGCGGCGGGCGGCCTGGCGGCGATGTCCGTGGCGGAGGCGGCCGGCGGCGCGACGGCGAGCAGCGCGGCGGCACACAGCGCGGCGACGGGCGGGAGGGCGTGGCGGGTCATGGCGGGCTCCTTTGTCCTGGACGGTGGCTGACCGCCGGCGCGGCAAGCGGGACGCCGGCCGTTCCCGGGCATGCGGGCGAGCGACGATTCTTCCACAGGCCCGTGGCGCCCCGCCTGCGCCCGCGAGCGAGCACGCCGGCGCGCGCTCAGGCAGAATCGATCGAACGGAGCCCACGGCATCGTCGACCTCCAAGGACAAGCCCCGCATGAAAACCCCGCTGCTGCTCGCCCTGGCGCTCGCCTCGCTGGCCGCCGTCGCCGCGCCCGCCGACGCCCCGCCGCCGGTGCGCGCGGACCACCCCTTCCTCGGTGCCTGGCAGATCACCAAGCGCGACGACGACTGCGCCGAGATCTACCGCATCGACCGCAGCGGCCGCACGCTGATCACCAGCGCCGACGAGGTCGCGCAGTCCACCTTCACGATCAGCGACCAGCCGAGCGCGCGCGGCTACTACAGGTGGGTCGACACGCTGGTCAAGGACAACGGAAAGAAGGACTGCTGGGGCCAGGTCACCAAGCCCGGCAAGACCACCACCCGCTACGTGATGATGAACCCGGCCAAGGACCGCTTCATCGTCTGCCTGGCCGAGGACGGACGCCAGTGCTTCGGGCCGTTCGTCAAGCTCGAGGGCGGGGAGATCTGACGGTGGGGTGGGAGGAACCGTCGCCCCGCGCGCGGGCGCGTTCGCCCGCGGGGAACCCCGCGGCGCAGCCCGGCTACGGCGATCCGGGCGTGCGGCTGTCGTTCATGGCCATCGCGATGCGCGGCGGCGTGGCACTGATGGTCGGCGGCCTCTGCTTTTCCGGCGCGCACAAGGGCCTGGGCGGCTGGCTCGGACCGCCGCACGCGGTGCTGGTGTTCGTCCTGTCCGTCGCGTTGGCCGTGCTCATGGGCTGGGTGGTGCTGCGCGCGCTGCTGCGCCTGCCCGGGACCGACGCCGGCGGTCGCCGCACCTGGTTCGGCAGCCGCCGAGGCTGGGACGACAGCTCCGGCCTGACATTCGGCGAGGCCGTCGCCGCCGATGTGGCGGGCGACGTGGTCGGCGCCCTCATCGACGCGGCGACCGATTAGCGGCGCCTCAGTACAGGCTCGCCTCGCCCGGCGGCCGCGTCTTGAAGCGCTTGTGCACCCAGTAGTACTGCGACGGGTTGCGCCGCACTTCCGACGCGATCCACTCGTTCATGCGCGCGGCGTCGGCCACCGGGTCGTCGGTCGGGAAGTCCTTCCAGGGCTCCAGGTAGCGCACGCGGTAGCCCTGGCCGCCGGGCAGGATCTCGGCGACCACGGGCTGCACGGTCATGGCCAGCGACCGCGCCATCTTCGACGGCGCCATCAGCGTGGCCGCGGGCACGCCCATGAAGGGCACGAACGCGGCCTCCTGCGGCCCGAAGTCCATGTCGGGCAGGTTGAAGAACGCGTAGCCGCGGCGGATCGCGCGGATCAGCGGCAGCGCCTTCTCGTGGCGCGAGAACACCTGGCCGTTGGCGAAGCGCAGGCGGCCCTTGCGGATCGCCTCGTCGAAGACCGCGATGCTCTGGCGCTGGTAGATCGAGCCGACCGGGCGGTTCTGGAACAGCTGCGTCGACTGGCCGGCCACGTCGAGCGCCACGAAATGCGGCGCGAGCCACATCACGGCGCCGGGCGAACGTTCGGCGAAGCCGACGTCCCCTTCGACGTGGATCAGCCGCCGCAGCCGCTCGGGCGAGGCGTACCAGAGCAGGCCGCGCTCGAGGATGCTGCGCGCGATCCACTGGAAGTTCTCGCGCGCGATGGCGCGCCGTTCCTCCGGCGACTTCTCGGGCATCGTGAGCTCGAGGTTGCGCAGCGCGATGCGGCGGCGCGATCCCGCGAGCATCCACAGCAGCCTGCCCAGGCCGCGGCCGACGGCGGCCTGCAGCGCCAGCGGCAGCCAGCTGAGCAGCCACAGGAAGCCCAGCACCAGGCGTGCGACGACGTTCATTCGGTTCCTTCGGGGCGGCGCTCCGCCGTCTCGGCCGCGCGCGGCGCCTTGTAGCGGTTGTACCCCCACAGGTACTGGCCGGGGTCGGCCAGGATCTCGCGCTCCATGGTCTCGTTGACGATGGTGGCGGCCTCGACCAGCGAGGCCGCGTCGGTGCCCGCGGGCAGCGGCCGCACCAGCTCGCTCGCGTGGATCACGTAGCCGGCGCCGCGCGGCAGGCGTTCGCAGCGCAGCACCAGGCAGTGCGCGCCGGTCTGCTGCGACAGTCGCGCGGCCAGCGTCATCGTGTAGGCCGGCTGGCCGAAGAACGGCGCCCAGACGCCCTGGCTCTCGGGCGGCACCTGGTCGGGCAGCAGGCCCACCGTCTCGCGCCGCTTGAGCGCGCGCAGCATCTGGCGCACGCCGGCCAGGCTGGCGGGCGCGGTGGGCATCGTGGGACGCTGGCGCGCCCGCTCCTGGAACTCGCGCAGCGCGCGCTGGCGCGCCGGGCGGTACAGCACCGTCACCGGCTGCACGGCGCCCCAGCGCGCGGTGTAGGCCCGCGCGGCGACCTCGAAGCTGCCCATGTGCGGCGTCAGGATCACCAGTGGCCGGCGCTCGGCGATGTAGCCCTCCAGCGCCTCGGCGCCGCGCCACCGCACCTGGCGCAGCAGGTCGTCGTTGGTCGCGGTCAGCCACAGCCACGGCGTCTCGGCGACCATGCGGCCGGCCTCGGCGATGGAGCGCCGCTGGTCGCGCGCGGGCACGCCCGCGAGTTCGGCGTTCGTGCGCAGCCGGCGGCGGTAGGTCGGCGAGCACAGCCAGACGAGCCAGCCCAGCAGGCCGCCGACGGCGTGCAGCAGGCGCAGCGGCCAGCGCGAGATCCAGGCAACGAGGAACATCCAGGGGCGGGTGGCGAAGGTGGTCGGCGATTATCCCTTCCGGTGCGGCCGGGTTGTCGCGCGCCGCCGACGGGCGTCCGGCCTCGCAGCAGGGATTTCGCGCCGGCAGGCTACAGTGCGCGGATGCACTCGACCACCTCCGCCCCCCGCCGCCCGCGCCCGGCCACGCGCGCGACCCTCGCCGCGGCCGTGCTGGCGCTCGCGGCCGCCGCTCCGGCGCACGCCGAAACAGGCGCCGGCAGCGCCCTGAAGAACACCGCCATCGCCGGCACCATCGCCACCTGGACCGTCGCCGCGCTCAAGGGCGCCCCGTTCTTCGGCTGCCTCGGACACGGCACGCCGGGCAACGATGCCTGGGGCGCGCGCGCGTTCGTCGCCAAGGACGCCGAGCTGTCGACCGAATCCATCGGTGCCGAACGCCACGAATGCAAGCTGACCGAGGTCGCGCCGTTCTCGCTGGACATGTCGCCGCTGCTGTCGGCCAGCGCATGGCAGGCGAAGTCGGACAGCGCGTTCTCGCACAGCGCCTGGGACGTCGCCTTCGTGCCGATGATGCACTGGCGCTATCCCGTCTCCAGCGGCGCGCGCCTGGATCTCGAGTTCGGCATCGGCCCGGCGTACCTGAGCGAGTCGCGCATCGGCGACCGCCAGAAGGGCAGCAACTTCCAGTTCTCCGACCACTTCGGGGTGGGCGTCAGCAGCGCCGACGGCCACTGGCGCGCCGGCTTCGCGTTCCGCCACATCAGCAACCTGTCGATCAAGACGCCGAACAACGCGGTCGATTTCAAGGGCATCGCGATCGAGTACACGCCCTGATCGGCGCCAGGCCCCAAAGAAAACGGCGACCCGCGGGTCGCCGTTTTCTTTGGGGGTGCGAAGACCGGGATCCGGTCCTGAACGTCGCGGGGTCAGGTCTCGAGTGCACGATTCAAGGCCTGATCCCGCCGGGATCGACCCCGCGCGATTCATTTCGCTTCCAGCGCCTCGCGCCGCCGCCGCAGGCGTCGCCATCGCAGCGCGACGTGGCGCAGCCAGGCCTCGCGGATCAGCCAGCCGCTGGCCCAGACGGCCAGGCCGGCGAACAGCGTGTCGCTGAGGAAGTGGCCGCCCTCGGCGATGCGCGCCAGGCTCACGATGACGCCCCAGGCGATGCCGATCCACAGCCAGCGCCGGCGCGTGGCCACGCTGCCCATCAGGCCGACGGCCATCAGGATGTAGCCCGAGGTGGCGTGGCCGCTGACGAACGAGCAGTTGTGCTCGCACTGGTCGGTGGGCGACAGCGCCGGCGAGAAGTGCGCCGTGCCGCCGAACTCGCTGACCTGCACGGGCCGCGCGCGGCCCCAGTATTCCTTCAGGCCGGCGTTGACCAGCAGGCCCGAGCCCAGGATGCTGACCCAGGCCAGCGCCGCGAGCCGGCGCGACCAGCGTCCGCCGATCGGGTGCGGGCGCCAGATCGACAGCACGATCACGACCAGGCCCACCAGCGCGTAGAACTTCCCCGACCAGGGGATACCGTGGTACAGCAGGCGCACGAACGCGAACTGGTCGCCGATGAACGCGCCGGCCTTGTCGTGGAACAGGCCGCTGGCCCACAGGTCGAGCTGCGGCCACGCGGTGAAGATCCAGGCGAGCAGCAGCGCCGCCGTCAGCCCGATCCAGCCGGCCTTGTTGCGGGCGCGCCAGCCGCGGCGCGCCGCGCGGGCGGTCGGGGCATCGCTCACTTGGACTTCTTCGCGGGCGGCGCGGTCGGTGCGGGCGCCGGCACGGGAGCCGGCACCGGTGCGGCCGCGGAAGCCGCCGCCGGCGCGGAGGCCGCGTTCAGCTTGGCGGCCACCGCCGCGGCGGCGGCACTGGCCGCTTCCGCGGCCTCGGAGGCGGCCTTGGCGGCGGCGACGGCCAACGCCTGCGCCGACGCGGCCTCGCTCGCGGCCTGCGCCGCGTCGCGCTCGGCGCCGATGCGAGACAGCGGCTCGGACGCCGCCGGCGCGGGACGCACCAGCGCATAGCCGCGCACCTGCTGCACGACTTCGAGCTTGGCGAGCTCGTCGGGCTTGACGCGGTCGATGCGCGTGAACGCCCAGTCCCCGCCCTTCGGGTCGGCGCGCTCGGCGGTCTGGTTCAGGTAGAACGCGATGCTGGGCTGGTGCAGGCGCCATTGCACGACGCGCTGGCGATCGAGCAGCGTCATCTGCGCGATGGGCACGGTGCGCGCGAGCGTGCGGATCGGATCCTGCACCGCCTGGCCCCACCAGGGCAGGACGGCCAGCACCAGCCAGGCCGCCGCCAGCAGGCCGGCGCCGATCGCGCCGTCGGCCTCGCTGAGGTAGTTGCGCACGTTGGGCACCCAGATCGTCAGCGCGAACACGAGCAGGCCCACCGGTACCGCCACCCACACCCACGGCGCGGGCGGCGCGGTGGACAGCAGCGCCTTGTACAGCGGATCGTGCGTGGTCTCGGCCAGCGAATGCGCGAGCCATGGGCTGGCCGCGCCGAGCGCCACCACGGCCACGATCGTCACGCACAGGGCCAGCCGCAGCTTCAGCCCGGCGCCCACCAGCTCCTGCGCCGCCAGCAGCATCAGCGGCGTGAAGCCGTACAGCACGTAGTGCGGCAGCTTGGTGCCCGACAGCGAGAAGAACACGACGACGAAGCCCAGCCACCCCAGCAGGAAGCGGCCGATCGGCTCGTTCCAGCGCGCCTTCACGTGCAGGGCCAGGGGCACCAGCAGCGGCGTCCACGGCATCATCTCGACCGGCAGCATCCACAGGTAATAGAACAGGCTGCCGGCGTGGCCTTCCAGCGAGCCGGTGAAGCGCTCGACGTTGTGGTGCAGCAGGAAGCCGTCGATGAACGCCATGCCGTGGCGCGCGATCGCGTAGACGTACCACGGCGCGGCGATGAGCACCATCAGCGCCCACGCCTTCGGATCGCCCACCAGCCGCAGCAGCCGCGAGCGGTCGCGATTGACGCCCAGCCAGAGGGCGGCGGCCGCGGCCGGGATCAGCAGCGCGACCGGCCCCTTGGCCAGCAGGCCCAGGCCGATCCACGCGAAGGCGCGCCGGCGCGGCGTGTCCTGGCCGTTCTCGAGATGGCGCCAGAGGTCGAGCGCCGCGAGCGTGAGCAGCAGGTTCAGCAGCGAATCGGCGGTGGCCGCGCGGCCGATGAGCATCGGCCCGAGGCTGGTGGCCAGGATGCCGGCGGCCGCGATGGCCACCGACGGCCCGAAGCGCCGCCACGCGAACTGGCCGACGGCCAGGCACCACAGGAACGCGCACAGCGCGGACGGCAGTCGCACCGCGAACTCGTTGAGACCGAAGGTCTTCAGGCTGATCGCCTGGAACCAGTAGACCAGGATGGGCTTGTCGAAGCGGTCGACGCCATTGAGCGTGGTGCTGCCCCAGTCGTGGCCCACCGTGAGCTCGCGCGTGGCCTCGGCGAACGCGCCCTCGTCGACGTCGAACAGCGGCGCCGCGCCCAGCCGGGCGATCCACAGCGCCAGCAGCACCGTCATCAGCAGGCCCAGCAGGCGCAGCGACGGGGTGGCGCCGTGCGCACGGCTCATCGGCGCCGCGACGGCGATCACGGTGTCGGCCTCGGGCGAGGCCGGGTGGTGGCCGCTCGCGATCACCGTGTCCTCGTCGTCGGACGCGAAGGCGCGCGCGTAGTCGTGCTCGTCGTCGCGCGTCATCATCGTCAGCGGGATCGGGCGCGAGGCGCGATGTTCCGCGGCCGACGGCGGCGGCGTGCGCACCGGGGCCGGGGCGATCCTGTCGAACGAGCGCTGCGGCGGGGGTGGGGGCAGCGGCTCGAGCGGCAGCGCGGTGACCGGCGGCGGCGGCGCAGGGCGCGGCGCGGGCGCGGCCGGGCGCGGCGGCACCGGCGGGGCCTTGCCGGCGGCGGCGTCGGCGGCCGACCACATCTGCGGGTCGCCCGGGCGGCCTTCGCCCTCGGGCGCCTTGGGCTTGCCCGCGGTCTCCATCAGCTCGGAGATCGACTTGGGCCGCGGCTTGGGCGGCTGCCCCGGCAGCGTCGCCTGCGGGGCCACCGGCACCGGCGCGGGGGCGGCCTTGCCGGACATCGCGTCCGCGGCCGACCACATCTGCGGCGGCTGCGACGGGCGGCCATCACTCTCGGGCGTCTTCGCCTTGGCGGCGCTCTCCATGAGCTCGGAGATCGACTTCGGCCTGGCCTTGGGCGGCGGGGGCGGCACATAGGCGGACGCAGCCGCGGGCACCGATGCCGGGGCGGGCGCGACGGGCGACTGCAGGATGGGGTCGGGCGGCTCGTCGGCCGGGGGCACCCAGGCCGGACGGCCGTCGCCGACGACGACGCCGGGCACGTCGACCGGCGGCGGCGGCTTGGGCGCGCCCGAGGGCAGCCTGGCCGGCGACGGCGGGGGCAGCGGCGCGGCGGCGACGTTGAACGTGAGGTTGGGCGCCTCCTCGGGCGGCCGATCCTCGCCGCCGAACAGGTCGTCGTACGGCATCAGCGCCGGCGGGTCTTCCTTCGGCGCGGGCGCCGGGGCGGGCGCCGGACCGGGCGGCGGGGACGAGGGCGGAGGCGGGGGCGGGGGCAGGGCCGACATCGACGTTTGCAGGGGATGTTGGAGGCGGGCGACTAGCGGTTCGAGTGCCAGCCGGCGTCATCCGTCGGCGTGCTGCCCTTGCCGTGATGGTAGGGCTGCGCGTGGCGACCGTCATAGTAGATGCGGATGAGCAGCTCGGCGAGCACGCCGGTGAGCAAAAGTTGCAAGCCCGCGATGACCATGAAGAACCCGAGGGTCAGCAGGGGCCGGCCGCCGATGGATTGGCCCAGGAAGAACTTCTGCACCCCCAGCCAGGCCAGGATCACGCCCCCGACGCTGCCCGTGAACAGGCCGATGCCGCCGAAGAAGTGGCCGGGCCGCGTGCCGTAGTTCAGGAAGAAGTGCATCGACAGCAGGTCGGTGATCACCCGGAAGGTGCGCGACAGGCCGTACTTGGACGTCCCCGCCACCCGGGCACGGTGGTTCACCGGCACCTCGTCCATGCGCTGCGGCGACGTCACCGTCGCCAGCCATGCGGGGATGAAGCGGTGCATCTCGCCGTACAGCCGCACCTCGCGCAGCACCGAGCCGCGGAAGGCCTTCAGGCTGCAGCCGAGGTCGTTGAACTGCAGGCCGGTGGACTTGCGGATCAGCGCGTTGGCGATGCGCGACGGGAACTTGCGCAGCCAGAAGCCGTCCTGGCGGAACTTGCGCCAGCCGGCGACGAAGTCGAGGTCGGCCTGCAGCAGGCGGGCGACCAGCTTGGGGATGTCGCGCGGGTCGTTCTGCAGGTCGCCGTCCATCGTGACGATGACATCGCCGCGTGCGGCGTCGATGCCGGCCTGCATCGCCGCGGTCTGGCGGAAGTTGCGCCACAGGCGGATCACGCGGATGTGCGGGCCGATCGTGGCGCCGTGCTCTTCCAGCCGCTGCGGCGTGCCGTCGCGGCTGCCGTCGTCCACCACGATCAGTTCCCACGGGAACGGATAGGCCGCCAGCGCCGCGTGCACCTCGTCGAGCAGCGGGACGGCATTCTCGATCTCGTTGTACATGGGCACGACGACCGACAGCCGATGGAACGGCACGCCGTCGACGTCGAGCGCGCCGCGCACGCCGAAGGCGCTGCCCGGGTCGGCGGCGTGGGCACCGCCGTTCTCGACGACGGCGGGGGCCGGCGCCGACGGCAGGTAGTGTTCTCCGCTGGAACTGGCGGTCATGGCTTGCTTTCTGGCGCCCGCGGCGGGCGCACGATCAGGGAAAAGACGAGCGCGGTGGCCAGCGCCACCACCAGCATCAGGGCGTGGACCGCCAGGGCGGCGCCGAAGATCAATCGGTGATTGTCGGTGTTTGCGGCGCCGGTGGATGCGACCGGGGTCGATGCCGGTGTTTCGCGCACGTGGGCCTGCGTACCCAACGCGACGCCCGCCTCGTAGGTGCCCACGCCAGCGGGCGCCTGCAGCGGCAGCACGCCGGCGAGCTCCCCGCCGAGCGCCCCGCAGAAGCCCGCGCCCAGCGGCAGGTTGGCCAGCGAGGCGAGCAGCACGCCGACGATGCCCAGCTTGAGCATCCAGTTGGCGATCGCGAACCCCCAGGCGGCCGCGCCGCCGCGCGCCGCGCGGAACGCGGCCGCGACCTTGGCCACCAGGTGCCAGGCCTTGCGCGTGCGGGCGGACGCGTGGGCGCGGGCGCGCGACCAGCGGGCATGGACGTGGACGCGCCGCACCAGCGCGGGCAGCAGCGTCGCGGCCGCCAGGATCGCGGCCGCCGCGAAGCCGATGCGCCACGGCAGCGGCGCGGGCACCAGGATCGCGATGCCCAGCACCCCGAGCACCAGCATGTCCTGCAGCCGCAGCCACAGCAGACTGGCGGTGGCGTCGCCCAGGCCGACGCCCCAGCGCCGGTGCAGCAGGAACGAATAGCTCGCCTCGCCCGAGCGCATCGGCAGGACGTTGATGGCCGCGTTGTGCAGCAGCGTGACCTGCAGGCACTCGCGGTAGCCGAGGCCGAGGGTGCGCAGCTTCCAGAGCCACTCGGCGCGCAGCCGCCCGGCGCGCAGCGCATAGGTGGCGCTCATGCCCAGCGTGGCGCCGACCCAGCCCGGCCACGGCACGGTGGCCACGCGCTCGGCCAGCAGGCGCCAGGGCGTGAAGACCACCAGCACGCCCAGCAGCGCGGCGCCGGCGGCGATGCTGGCGGCGGCGATCCAGCGGGCGCGGTTCATCGGGTCAATCGGCGACCGCCGCGCGCCTGCTCGCGCGCGCCCAGCGTACGGCACCGGCCAGCGCCACCAGCGCCAGCACGTATTGCAGCGGCGCGGCCAGCGGATAGCCGGGCAGCAGGTTGCGCGCCCACTTCTTCCCGGCGAGGCCGGTCGCTTCCAGCAGGCCGGGCGTGGCGGCGATGCACAAGGCGCAGACGAGCAGTCCCGCGGCCATCAGCCGCTGGCAGGGAGGGCGCGACAGCAGCCGCGTCATCGCGCTCACCGGCCAGGCATGCGGCGCGAGGCCGCCGAACAGCAGCCCCAGGCCGCCGCCCAGCAGCGCGTCGGCCGGCCAGTGCGCGCCGACCGCCAGGCGCGACAGCGCGATGCCCAGCGCCAGCAGCGCGACCAGCACGATGCCGGCGTTCGACGTGAGCACGCCGTCGACCGCGCCGCGCTCGCCGAAGCGCCGCCGCTCGGCCAGCAGGACGGCCAGCATCGCGAAGGCCATCGCGCTGTGGCCCGACGGCATCGAGCCGGCGCTCAGCGGCGTTCCCACGACGGTGAGGTGGTCCGCGCCGAGCGCCAGGAAGGGCCGCGGCGAAGGCAGGTGGTGCTTGATCCAGCTGGCGGTCAGGCCGCCCAGCACGATGCCCCACAGCAGCTGCGCGACGCGCTCGGGCACCTCGTCGGCGAAGGCCGTCAGGTAGATGAAGGCCGACAGCGCGAGTCCCGCGACGCTCAGCGCAGACCAGAGCGCCGGCGCGTCCGCGCCGAAGCGGTTGACGGCGTGGAACGCGACCTCGTTCATGGCGCCGTCCGCGTGCAGCCACAGGCCCGCCGCGATCGCGATCGCGCCCGTGAGCAGCACGCGCCAGTCCCAGGTCACCGCCTGCGGGGAAGGGGACGGCGGCGGGGTGCGGGAGTCGGCGGACATGGGCGGGCATTGTATCGGCGGCCTCCTCGCGCACGGGCTCGCCGGATGAGCCAGGCCTGGCGGGAGAATGCGCTCGACAGGACCCCTTCCGATGCCTCGCACCAAGACGATCACGCTCGACCACCTGCGCCGCTACGCCGTCGCGCGCACGCTGTTTCCTCCGACCACGCTGCAGAAGGCCATCGAGCGCCTGGGCTTCGTGCAGGCCGACCCGATCCGCGCCCCGGCGCGGGCCCAGGACCTCACGCTGCGCCATCGCGTCAAGGGCTACCGCGCCGGTGATCTCGAACGCCGCTACCCGCGGCTGGCCGTCGAGGAGGACTGCCTCGTCAACTATGGCTTCGTGCCGCGCAGCCTGCTGCCGCTGATGCATCCGCGCACGGCCAGGCGCAGCTGGGACGCCGCGACGCAGCGCCGCGCCGACGAGGTGCTGGCCTTCGTGCGGGCGCGCGGCGCGACGCATCCGCGCGACGTGCAGGAGGTGTTCGACCACGGCCGCGTGCAGAGCTGGGGCGCCACCAACACGCTCAACGCCAGCACCGCGCTGCTGGACGGCATGCACTACCGCGGCCTGCTGCGCGTCAAGCGGCGCGAGAACGGGACGCGCGTCTACGAGGCGGTGGATCACCCGCCCGCGGACGACGGCCCCGCGGCGCGCCACGAGCGTGCGCGCCGGCTGCTGATGACCATCGTCGAGAAGTACGCGCCGCTGCCGTCCGCCTCGCTCGGCTACCTCGCCCACCTGCTGCAGTACGGTGCGCCGCACCTGCACGGCGAGACGCGCACGCTGCTGGCGGAACTGCGCGCCGAACTGCCGCAGGCGCGCATCGACGGCGTCACCTGGCTGTGGACGCCGGGCGAGGACCCGGCATCGCGCAAGTGGCGGGTCGACGAGGGACGCGTGCGCCTGCTCGCGCCGTTCGACCCGGTCGTCTGGGACCGCCGCCGCTTCGAGCTGCTGTGGGGCTGGACGTACAAGTTCGAGGCCTACACGCCGGCGGCCAGGCGCACGATGGGCCACTACGCGCTGCCGCTGCTGTACGGCGATCGCGCCATCGGCTGGGCCAACGCCACGCTGGTGGACAAGGCGCGGCTCGAGGTGCACTTCGGCTTCGTCGACAAGTCCTGGACACGCGATCAGGCGCTCGCGGCCGCGATCGACGACGAGCTCGCCCGCATGGCGGAATTCCTGCAATTGGGCCGTGGTGCTGCTACCAGGATCAAGCGCCCGCGAAAGTAGTGCAGAAGTTGGCGGGACGGCCGGTTGCGCGCGGCGCGGGCGTCCCCGAGGTAACAAAAAGAACGTCAAATGCAATTGCCGGCTCCCCCCGGGCTGCGGCGCTCGCGCCGTCTCGGGTCGCCGTACGAAGCAGTCCCAATACTCTGCGAGGCATGCATGGAAGGGTCGAATCTCAGTCGTTCAACGGGTCGCAGCGGGAGTTCCGACACCGGTCGGATCGCCGGCGCGCGTCCGAATGACGGCGCCCCGGCCGCCGCGGTGGCGCCCGCGTTGAGCTCGGGCATCGCCGGCATCGCGCTGGCCGCGCTGGAGGCCGAGCTGGCCTACCGCGGGCCGGAACGCCGCAGCGGCCCCGGCGCGGGCCTCGCCAAGCTGCTGGCCAGCGTGCTCGACGAGGTCGACTACGGCCTCGTGCTGATCGCCGCCGACGGCCACGTCGTGCATGCCAACCATGCGGCGCGGGTGGAACTCGCCGGCGCCAAGACCTTGCAGCTGGTCGGCCGCCGGCTGAGCGGCCGCTCGGCCGTCGACCAGCGCGCGCTCGACGAGGCGCTCGCCAGCGCCCGCGACGAGGGCAAGCGCCGCATGCTGGCGTTCGCGCCGGCCAATGCGCTGTCCGAAGGCAAGTCCTGCGACCTGTCGATCGTGCCGCTGCCGGCCCCGCTGTCGTCCAACCACAGCGGCCACGCAGTGCTGATCTCGCTGCCGCGCAGCCGCATCGCCGAGACGCTGTCGGTGGACGCGTACGCCCGCGAGCTGGGCCTGTCGCGCCGCGAGCAGCAGGTGCTGGCCGGCCTGTGCGAGGGCCTGCGCGTCAAGGAGATCGCCGCCAAGCTCGAGATCGGCGACGAGACCGTGCGCAGCCACGTCAAGCGGCTCAAGGCCAAGACCGGCTGCGCCGGCATCGTCGACATCGTCAACCAGGTGTCGCGCCTGCCGCCGATGGTCGGCGCGCTGCGCCAGGTGGCCGAGCTGCCGCCGATCGACGATCGCTCCTGAGCGGCGGCAGGCTTGAGGCCGCGACCTCGCGGCCGATATAATCTGCGTCATTCCGAGGAGCGTTGCGAGGCCCGGCCGTCGATCACGGCTGCGCGGCCCCAGGCTCGGAACCCCTTTCAAAGGCAACCGCGCTCACCCGCTTCGCAACACGCGAAGTTCCGGGTGAAGGTGCAAGGTCGCCTTCGCCTCGGCCTTCGCGCGGCGTGGCGGGTACTCAACGGAGAACCCGAATGAACGCAGCACTGACCCCCCTCCCGACCGACGCGTACGCCGTCGCCGACCTGAGCCTGGCCGCCTGGGGCCGCAAGGAAATCGCCATCGCCGAGAGCGAGATGCCCGCGCTGATGGCCATGCGCGCCGAGTACGGCAGCTCGCTCAAGGGGGCCCGCATCGCCGGCAGCCTGCACATGACCATCCAGACGGCCGTGCTGGTCGAGACGCTGCAGGCGCTCGGCGCGCAGGTGCGCTGGGCCTCGTGCAACATCTTCTCGACGCAGGACCACGCCGCCGCCGCGCTCGTGGCGCAGGGCACGCCGGTGTTCGCGTACAAGGGCGAGACGCTCAAGGACTACTGGGACTACACGCACCGCATCTTCGAGTTCGGCGCCAAGGGCGACAAGGACGAAGGCCCGAACATGATCCTGGACGACGGCGGCGATGCGACGCTGCTGATGCACCTGGGCCAGCGTGCCGAGAAGGACCTCTCCGTCGTCGCCAACCCCACCAGCGAGGAAGAGCGCGAGCTGTTCGCCGCGATCAAGGCCAAGCTGGCCGTCGACCCGACCTGGTACACGCGCAAGAGCGCCCAGATCATCGGCGTGACCGAGGAGACGACCACGGGCGTGCACCGCCTGGCCGAGATGTCGGCCAAGGGCACGCTGCTGTTCCGCGCCATCAACGTCAACGACTCCGTCACCAAGAGCAAGTTCGACAACCTGTACGGCTGCCGCGAGTCGCTGGTGGACGGCATCAAGCGCGCCACCGACGTGATGGTGGCCGGCAAGGTGGCCGTCGTGGCCGGCTACGGCGATGTGGGCAAGGGCTCGGCGCAGGCGCTGCGTGCGCTGTCGGCCCAGGTCTGGGTGACCGAGATCGACCCGATCAACGCGCTGCAGGCCGCGATGGAAGGCTACCGCGTGGTCACGATGGACGACGCCGCCGCGCTGGGCGACATCTTCGTCACCTGCACGGGCAACAAGAACGTCATCACGTACGAGCACATGGCCGCGATGAAGGAGCAGTCCATCGTCTGCAACATCGGCCACTTCGACAACGAGATCGACATCGCCTCCCTCGAGCACTGCAAGTGGGAAGAGATCAAGCCGCAGGTCGACCACGTCATCTTCCCGAACGGCAAGCGCATCATCATGCTGGCCAAGGGCCGCCTCGTGAACCTGGGCTGCGGCACGGGCCACCCGAGCTACGTGATGTCGTCGTCGTTCGCCAACCAGACGATCGCGCAGGTCGAGCTGTTCACGCGCCCCGACGCCTACCAGAAGGGCAAGGTCTACGTGCTGCCCAAGCACCTGGACGAGAAGGTGGCGCGCCTGCAGCTGTCCAAGCTCAACGCGAAGCTGACGGAGCTGACCGACGAGCAGGCGGCCTACATCGGCGTGGCGAAGAACGGTCCGTACAAGCCCGACACGTACCGCTACTGACGAGGCCAGGGGTCTGGCCCGGCCTCGAATCGCGGCAAGCGTTTTGTCGAATGGCGAGCGGACTGCGCGATTCGAGGAAGGGCCAGACCCCTTCGGTCGCGACCCTTGGCGCGAAATTCTTTGGAACCAACCATGATCAACATCCCCGTCAGCCTCGAGTTCTTCCCGCCGAAGACGCCCGAGGGCATGACCAAGCTGGCTGCGGCGCGTGCGCAGCTGTACGCGCTCGAGCCCGAGTTCTGCTCGGTCACCTACGGCGCCGGCGGCTCCACGCAGATGGGCACGCTGCAGGTGGTGCAGGCGATCCGCGACGAGGGCCGTGTCGGCGTGCCGCACTACACCTGCATCGGCGCCACGCGCGCGAGCGTGGGCGCGACGCTGGACGGCTTCAAGGAGGCCGGACTCAAGCGCCTCGTCGCGCTGCGCGGCGACCTGCCCAGCGGCTCCGGCAGCTTCGGCGAGTTCCGCTACGCCACCGAGCTGATCGAGGCGATCCGCAAGCACTCGGACGACCACTTCCACATCGAGGTGGCGGCCTACCCGGAGACGCATCCGCAGGCGCGTTCGCCCGAGGCCGACCTGAAGGCCTTCGCGGCCAAGGCGGCCGCCGGCGCGAATTCGGCCATCACGCAGATGTTCTTCAACGCCGACGCGTACTTCCGCTTCGTCGACGACGCGCGCGCCATGGGCGTCGACATCCCCATCGTGCCGGGCATCATGCCCATCACGAACTCCAGCGGTCTGATGCGCTTCGCCGACAACACCGGCTGCGAGATCCCGCGCTGGATGCGGCTGCGCCTGCAGTCGTTCGGCGACGACACCGCCTCCATCAAGGCCTTCGGCCTCGACGTGATGGCGCGCCTGTGCGAACGCCTGATCGCCGGCGGCGTGCCGGCGCTGCACTTCTACACGATGAACCAGTCGGCGGCGACGCTGGCGCTGGTGGACGCGATCGGCGGCTGAGTGCCGCTGCCGCGGCGGCCAAGCGCCGCGGCCGCGGGGGTGTCGCGTGCGGACATCCAGCCATCGACGCGCGCGCGCTCATCCAGTCATCGACATCAGCGGCGAAGCTCCGGGAACGGTCATCCTGCGCGCAGCGAAGCGGAGTCGCAGGATCCACCCTGGCCGCTGCGTATCGGAGCGCGTGGATCCTGCGACTGCGCGCAGGATGACACTTGATGAGCGCGGTGCGGGTGCGAGCTTGCGCGCGGACGTCCAGGATCTGCGACTGCGCGCGGGACGACCGTCGACGTCACGAGCGCTGGTGCAGCCCGTCGGACTCGACGCGCACCTTTTCGCCGATCGCCGGCGCGGTCGTCTGGCGCACGGTGCGCAGGCTGCCGTCCTCCATGCGCACGTTGACGTCGTAGGCGACGGACTGGCGGTGGTGCTTCTCGATGGCGTTGCCGATCAGGCCGCCGCCGACGGCGCCGACGACGCCGCCCAAAGTGCGGTTGTTGCCGCCCGCGATGCGGTTGCCCACCAGCGCGCCGGTGGCGCCGCCGGCCAGCGCGCCGACGCCGTTCGTCTCGCCCTGCACCTTCACCTCGGTCACCGACTCGACCACGCCGCACTCGTGGCAGGGGGCCGCCGCCACGCGCTGGTCGCGGCGCACGTCGGTGTCGCGGTCGGCGCGCGGCGGCAGCTCGCGCTGCTGCGCGCGCTCGCGCGCGAGGCGCTGCTGCTCGGCGCGGCGCGCGTCCTGGCGCTGCTGGTCGCGCCGGCCGGCCTCGTAGGCACCGTTGTCGCGCGACTCGTTCTGTGCCACGACGACCGGGGCGGGCCCCGGCGCGGGCGCCACCGCGGGGGCGGGCGCCGGGGCCGGCGCGGGCGCCAGCGCGACGGTGGACGGCGTGCTGGCCGCGGCGTTGGGCGGCGGCACGTCATTGGAGTCGGTCTTCGAGCAGGCGCCCAGGCCGATCGCCGCCGAGGCGACGAGGGCGAACTGGAACGCGCGGGCGCGGGACGAGGGGGTGGTCATGGGAGTCTCCTTTTTCCGGTCGGGCCGGACGGCCCGTCATCCCCGCAGCAGTGGCGATGCGCATGCCCGCCTGCCCGGCCGTGGAAACATCCGGATGCGCCGCGGTCGAGCTGGTCGCCGAGCCCCGGATCGCATCGCCCATGAAAAAGGGCGTTCGCCGCGCGGCGAACGCCCCTTGCACCTGGATACAGGTCGGCTTACGGATTGGTCGTCGTCTGCGGGACGCCGGCCGCCTTGTACGCGGTCAGGCCGAAGAGCTTGCGCACGTCGGGGCTGCCGTTGCCGTAGACATAGTTGTAGTTGTAGCTCGGGAAGCTGTCGGGCGCGACGCCGTTGTAGCCCGGGTTGTTGCGATGGTAGAACTGCAGCGAGGCCGGCGCCTTGGTGCCGCCGGCCAGCGTCTGCAGCGCGCCCATCGTGTACAGGTAGTAGTTGGCGTTGCCCATGCGGTGGTTCTTCTTGCCGAGCTGCTGCTCGAACAGCGCCAGCGCGCCGACGAACTCGGGCGAGGACACCGACGTGCCGATCACGCCGTAGTTGCCGCCGCCGATGCCCGCGCCGTAGGTCACGACCGCCGCGCTGTCGTCGTCGCCGCAGCTGATGGCCGAGCCCGGGCAGCCGCCGACCTGCATGCCCACGTCGGGAATCGTGCGCCAGTGGCTGGAGCCCGTGTTGGCCAGGTACTGGTACAACGGCTTCTGGAACACGACGCTCACGCCGCCGCCCGCGCCCCAGGCGCCGCCGGAGACGTTCACGCCCAGGCCCCACGGGTCGCTCGGGACTTCCGGATCGTTGTAGGCGCTTTCGCGGACGTAGGTCGAGTCCAGCGAGGGGGGCGCGCTGTTGGTGACCAGGTTGCCGCCCCCGACCGCCGTGACGGCCGGGTCGGCCGCCGGGGTGCTGACGCTGGGCACGAAGGTGGGCGCGGTGCCACCGGTGACGTAGTCGGCGCTCGGGCACTCGAGGCCCGACTCGTCGCCCGAGCTGGCCACGAAGGTGATGCCCTGGGCGTTGCCCTGCAGGAACATCTCGTGCTGGGCGTGCAGCAGGTCGGTGTAGTCGACGCCGTCGTTGTACGCCGCCGTGTAGGCGAGCTCGCACCCGCCGAACGACGAGTTGACGATGTCGTACTTGTTGGTGTCGATGATGTACTGGTACCCGTCCATGATGTGCTGGTCGGACAGGTCGGGGATGCTCACGAGCGTGACCTTGGTGCCGGGCGCGCCGCCGAGCACCTGCTGCACGTCGAGGCTGGCCTCGAACGAGCCGTAGCCGTCGTAGACGCCGCCGCCGTCGATGGGCACGGTGTCGACCGTGGGCACGGCCTGGCCGGTGACCGCGGTGAACTTCTCGTGGTTGAACATGGCGGCCACGTCGTTCGGGAAGATCAGGTCGGCCATCAGGACGGCGACGGTGACGCCGGTGCCGTCGGTCTTGGGGCTCCAGGCCGGGTAGTCGTAGGCCTGCTTCAGATCGGTGAACCAGTACGGGCCGGTGGTGCTGTAGCGGTTGTCCGGGGTGTTGGCCTCGGGGGCCTTGCCCAGCACGTGGGCGTGGACGTGGCGCTCCGGAACGGTGGCCAGGCCGAACACGCGCAGGTCGACGCCGGCCAGCTCGCCCGGAATGCGCAGGCCGCTGCGGGCCTGGAAGCGGGTGTGCGAATGCCGGGTCACCTTCTCCAGCGGCGCGCTGAACGCCTGCGAGACCTGGGCCGCAGTGCCGCGCACGCGCACGCCGTGGCCGTTGGTCGACACGATGGTCAGGCCGCGCGCAGCCAGCGCATTCTTGACGGCCTCGATGTCGGACGGACGCGGGCCGTACTGGGCGAGGAATTCCTCCGGCTGCAGCCACTGGTGGTACTGCGGCGAGTGTTCGTCATGCTGGCGGGCGATCAGCGCCTCGAGCTTTTCCTTGTGACGCAGCGGCAGGTAGATGCCGAACTCGACGACGTCCTGCGACGCGGCGGCGGCGACGGTGGCCTGCGCGTCGGCGTGGGCCAGCGCCTTCAGGGGCGCAGCGAGCGCGGACTGGGCGGCGACGAGGCCGCTGGCGCACAGCGCGGCCGTCAATAGCATGTTGATTCGCATGGGGGTCCCCTGACGGTGAGAAAAAGTGGATTTCCGAGGGAAAAAGTCTCGGTGGGGGTCAATTTCCTGTCAACGACGCGAACCCCGAGATGACGGGGGGAGGTATCCCGATGCGGGTAAGCGCGGATCGACACGTTTTGCGCGCGCCGTTCCCCGGAATGGGGGAGGCCGGGCCGGCGTCATGTCACGGCACCGTCATGCGGCCTGCCGAGACTGGAACGAGCCCGGGCCCGACCGCCGTCGCGCCGCCGCGGGCCCTCGCCGAAGCCGCCCCACACCACGGAAAACCCATGCCGACCTTCCCGTCGACGCTCGCCGGCGCCCGCGCGCCGTTCCTCCTCGCCCCGATCCTGGCCACGCTGGCCGTCCTCCCGGCGCGCGCCGCCGACATCGTCATCGGCTCGAACTCGACGACCGCGCAGTCGCTCGCGGCATCGCAGAAGCTGACCGTCAACCCGGGCGCATCCCTGACCGTGGGCGGCAGCACCGTCGCCGTCACGCTCAAGGGCAACAACGCCACCGTCGACAACCAGGGCACGATCAGCCAGACCGGCAGCGGCCGCGCGATCCGCGACAACACGGGCGTCAGCGGCATCACGATCAATAACGGCAGCGCCGGCAACAGCGCCGCGCAGATGCTGAGCGCCGATGCCGATGTCGTGCAGATGAACGCCTCGCCGGCCGGCGTCACGCTCAACAACTACGGCGCGATGATCTCGTCGAACGCGTCGCGGGGCGGCGCGCAGGCGGTGGACTTCAACGCGATCGCCAGCGGCGCCAACGTCGTCAACAACTACGCCACGGGCCTGCTCAAGGCGCTCGAGGCCGATGCCGTGCGCCCGGGCGCGAACGGCGTCGTCAACAACGCGGGCACGATCCTGTCGGTCACCGCGACGGGCAGCAGCAGCGACGGCATCGACGGCCAGGCCAACAGCGGCATCGTCGTGACCAACGGCGGCAAGGTCGAGGGCGGGCGCCACGGCATCACGGGCGGTGCGGTCGACGCGAACACCAGCTACACGATGGCCGTCACGAACGCCGCGGGCGGCGTGATCCAGGGCGACAACGGCTCGGGCATCAACCTCGACGGCTTCAACGGCAAGCAGGCGGTCACCGTCGACAACGCCGGGCTGATCGCCGGGCACGGCGTGACGGGCGATGGCGACGGCGTGGACGTCGACGGCCTGCTCAACCTCGTCAACACGGGCGTGATCCGCTCGCTGAACGCGGTGCCCGGCAGCGGCGAGAGCGTCGCGTTCAGCGAGGGCATCAGCGTCGGCGGCGGCACGATCACGAACTCCGGCACGATCGAGGGCCTGGTCTCGGCCGGCAACGCGGCGGCCAAGGGCATCGGCATCACGCTGACCGGCAACGACATCACCACCGGCGCCAACGCCGGCAACCGCGACGGCCTGTACGGCAACACCCTCGTCACCAACCAGGCGGGCGGCCTGATCCGCGGCCAGAACAGCTCGGCCATCGTCGCCAAGGGCCTGCCCAGCGGCTTCAGCCTCACGATCGACAACGCTGCCGGCGCCACGCTCCAGGGCGGCGGCGCGACGGACGCGGCCGTCCAGCTGGGCGCGGACGCGGTCGTGGTCAACAACGCCGGCCGGATCGACGGCAGCTCGAGCCACGTGGCCATCGCCGGCGGCAGCGGCAGCCTCGCCGTCCACCTCACCGGCGGCCAGGCGACGGTGCTGGGCGACATCGTCGGCGGCGTGGGCGCCGTCAACAGGATGACCATCGACCCGGGCGCGGGCAACACCTTCGCCTTCGCCTCGGGCATCGCCAACTTCAGCTCGGTGGAGATCGCCGGCGGCGCGGTGCTGCTGTCCGGGCAGAACACCTATACCGGCACGACGACGGTGGACGCCGGCGCCACGCTCGCGCTGCAGGGCGCCGGCCGCCTGGCCGCCGGCAGCACGCTGGACCTCGAGGGCGGCACCCTGAGGCTGGTGGACGTGCAGGGCGCGAACGGCCAGGCCTTCGCCGTGCTGTCGCTGGGCCGGGACTCGGCGATCGATCTCGGCGGCTCGTCGCTGACCGTCGACGCGCTCGGACGCGTCGTGGCCGGCAGCACGCTGACCGTGACCGACTGGCTCGCCGCGGCCTCGCCGGGCTACGCGCTGCGCTTCTCCGGCGACCTGACCGGCGACGCCGCATTCCTGGCGCTGATGTCGGACACGACAATCGACGGCCTGGGCACGCGCATCACGTTCGACGGCACGTACACCGACGTCACGGCCGTGCCGGAGCCGGCCAACGTCGCGCTGCTGCTGGCCGGCCTGGGGCTGGTGGGCGTCGCCGCGCGCCGGCGCAAGCAGGCGCTGGACGCCTGATCGGGCGCCGCCCGCTCGATCGCCAGGGGCCTGCAGGCCCCTTTTTCGTGGCCGCGCGGGCGGCCGCACGGTCCAGCTGGCCATCGCGGCGCGGCCAGGCGGCCGGGGCGGACCCCGGCGCTTGAAAACCCGCCGGCCGGCCCCAACTGGCGCTCCGGCGACAATACGCGATTCCGCCGGCCGTGCGCCGGGCGGCTCCCGCACGCCTTTTTCCCATCGAACCCAGGATTCAATCGGGCACATCCCATGGAAAAGCAAACCCTTTCGTTCCAGGCCGAGGTCAAGCAGATCCTGCACCTCGTCACGCATTCGCTGTACTCCAACAAGGAGATCTTCCTGCGCGAGCTGGTGTCCAACGCGTCGGACGCGTGCGACAAGTTGCGCTTCGAGGCGATCGACCATCCGCAGTACCTGGAAGACGCGCCGAACCTCGAGGTGCGCATCTTCTTCGACGCCGAGAAGAAGACGCTGACGATCCGCGACAACGGCATCGGCCTGTCGGCGGAGGAGGCCGTCTCGCACCTGGGCACGATCGCCAAGAGCGGCACCCGGGAGTTCATGTCGAAGCTCGAAGGCGACCAGAAGAAGGACGCGGCCCTGATCGGCCAGTTCGGCGTGGGCTTCTACTCGGGCTTCATCGTCGCCGACCGCATCACCGTGGAATCGCGCCGCGCCGGCCTGCCGGCCGAGCAGGGCGTGCGCTGGAGCTCGGAAGGCACCGGCGACTTCGAGGTCGAGGAGATCACCCGTGCCGAACGCGGCACCGACGTCATCCTGCACCTGCGCGACGGCGAGGACGAATTCCTGCGCCCGTGGAAGATCAAGTCGGTCGTCTCGAAGTACTCCGACCACATCTCGCTGCCCATCCTGATGAAGAAGGAGGAGTGGGACGGCGAGAAGGCCGAGTACAAGCAGCTCGACGAGTGGGAGACCATCAACAAGGCCTCCGCGCTGTGGGCGCGCGCCAAGAGCGACGTCACCGACGCCGAGTACCAGGAGTTCTACAAGCAGATCAGCTACGACTCCGACGCGCCGCTGGCCTACACGCACAACCGCGTCGAGGGCCGCAGCGAGTACACGCAGCTGCTCTACATCCCGGCGCATGCGCCGCTGGACATGTGGAACCGCGACAAGCGTGGCGGCGTCAAGCTCTACGTCAAGCGCGTGTTCATCATGGACGACGCCGAGGCGCTGATGCCGGTGTACCTGCGCTTCGTCAAGGGCGTGATCGACTCGGCCGACCTGCCGCTGAACGTCTCGCGCGAGCTGCTGCAGGAGAGCCGCGACGTCAAGGCGATCCGCGAGGGCTCGACCAAGCGCGTGCTGTCCATGCTGGAGTCCCTGGCCGACAGTGAGAACGTCGAGGACAAGGACAAGTACCAGGCGTTCTGGGACGAGTTCGGCGCCGTGCTCAAGGAAGGCATCGGCGAGGACCACGCCAACAAGGACCGCCTGGCCAAGCTGTACCGCTTCGCATCGACGCACGCGGACAAGGGCGTGTCGCTGGCCGACTACGTGTCGCGCATGAAGGAAGGCCAGGAGGCCATCTACGTGATCGCGTCCGATTCGCTGGGCGCCGCCAAGGCCAGCCCGCAGCTCGAGATCTTCCGCAAGAAGGGCATCGAGGTGCTGCTGCTGACCGACCGCGTCGACGAGTGGCTGCTGTCGCACCTGCACGAGTTCGAGGGCCATCCGCTGCAGAGCGTGGCCAAGGGCGCCGTCGACCTCGGCTCGCTGCAGGACGAAGGCGAGAAGAAGGCCGCCGAGGAGGCCGCCACCGCGTTCAAGCCGACGCTGGATCGCCTGAAGGAGGCGCTGAAGGATCGCGCCAAGGACGTGCGTGCCACGTCGCGCCTGGTGGACTCCGCGGCCTGCATCGTCGTCGACGAGAACGAGATGAGCGCTCACCTGGCGCGCCTGCTCAAGCAGGCCGGCCAGACCGCGCCCGACAGCAAGCCCATCCTCGAGGTGAACCCCGAGCACGCGCTGGTCAAGAAGCTCGAGGCGGACGAGCGCTTCGACGACTTCGCCCATCTCCTGTTCGACCAGGCCTGGCTCGCCGAGGGCGGCCAGCTGGAGGAGCCCGCGGCTTACGTGCAGCGGGTCAACCGCCTGCTCGTGGGCTGAGCCCGTCGTTTTTGAAGGAAGAGCGCTCGTGACCTACAGCGTGAAGGAAATTTTTTATACGCTGCAGGGCGAGGGCGCCAACGCGGGGCGGCCGGCCGTGTTCTGCCGCTTCGCGGGCTGCAACCTGTGGACGGGCCGCGAGGAGGACCGCGCGGACGCCGTCTGCACCTTCTGCGACACCGACTTCGTGGGCACCGACGGCGACGGCGGCGGCAAGTTCCGCACGCCCGACGACCTCGCCGACGAGATCGCGAAGCACTGGGGCGACACGCCCTCGCACCGCTTCGTGGTGCTCACCGGCGGCGAGCCGCTGCTGCAGGTCGACGCGGCGCTGGTCGACGCGCTGCATGCACGCATGTTCACCATCGCGGTGGAGACCAACGGCACCGTCGAACCGCCGCCGGGCCTGGACTGGGTCTGTGTCAGTCCGAAAGCCGACTCGAAGATCGTCATCACCGAAGGCGACGAGCTGAAGCTGGTCTTCCCGCAGGACGGCGTCGATCCGGAACGCTTCGCCGACCTGCGCTTCACGCATTTCTTCCTGCAGCCCATGGACAACCTGCTGCAGGCCACCAACCAGCGCCTGGCGATGGACTATTGCCTCGCGCACCCCCAATGGAAACTCGGCCTGCAGACGCACAAGATCCTGGACATCCGCTGACCGCGCTTGTCCGACCGCTTGTACGTCGAGGTCTCGATCCCATGCTGACGATCACCAAACGACTCGAATTCGACGCGGGCCACCGCATCCCGCAGCACAAGAGCCAGTGCCGCAACCTGCATGGCCATCGCTACGCGCTGGAGATCACGCTCGAGGGCGAGCCGGTCGACGACCCCGGGTCGAGTGATCACGGCATGCTGATGGACTTCACCGACGTGAAGACCATCGCCAAGGAACACCTCGTCGACCTGTGGGACCACGCGTTCCTGGTGCACGCGGACGACACGCTGATCCGGGACCTGCTCGCGCAGATCCCCGGCCACAAGACGGTGGTGGTCGACCGCGTGCCCACCGCCGAGAACCTCGTGGCGATCGCGTTCGGCATCCTCGACCCGCTGTACACCGAGCGCTTCGGAAACCACCTGAAGCTGCGCCGGCTGCGGCTGTACGAGACGCCCACGAGCTGGGCCGACTGCGACCGCAAGGCGCTGTAAGGACAGGGCGGCCGGCTCGCGCGCGGCCGCCCCGGCGCGCTCATTTCGTCGCCGTCTTGCCGGCGCCCTTGTCGCCGGTGCTCGAGATGTCGTGCTTGGACGTGCCGGCCTGCACGCCCGAGGTCTCGCCCGCCGTCGTCGAGTGGCCGGGCGAGCCCGCGCCGGTCCCGGTGCTGCCGCTGCCGGCCGACGCCGTCGAGCCCGTGCCGCCCTGGCCGGCGTTGCGCTGGTTGTCACGGTCGGCACGCCACTTGTCGAAGTCCTCCGAGAAGCGCTGGTAGCGGTGCTGGCGCCACTCCTCGTAGTCGCGGTCGAGCTTGTTCAGCTGCTCGCTGCGCCACTGGTGGTAGTCGGGATCGTGGTACGCCTGTCCGCCGCGCTGGCCCTGCTCCCAGTTGCCCTGGTAGCCGTTGTCGCCGTAGCGGTCGCGGTTGGACGGATGCTGGCCCTGCCAGCCGCCCTGGGCCTGCCAGCCGCGGCTGCCCTGGTAGTCGTCGGCCGAGGACCGGCCATAGGTCGGGTCGGCGCCGCGTCCGCCGCCCAGGGTGCGGTCGCGTCCGCCGTAGCTGCCCGCGGTCCAGTCGCCGCCGCCGTAGCGGCCCGAGCCGTAGGCCTGGTCGGGACCGAAGTTGCCGGTGCCGTAGCCGCCGGTCGTGTCGCTGCGTGCGTCATACCCGTGGCTGTATCCACCCTGGCCGCCGAAGCGTTGCGCGCTCTGGCCGCCCGGCTCGTAGCTGCTGCCGCGGCCGTACGACTGGCCGAAGGCTTCGCCGGGGCGGGCCTGCCCGGCCATGCCGCCGTAGTTGCCGCCCTGGCCGCCATAGTTGCCGAAATTGCCGCTCTCGGTGATGCCGCGGTTGCCGTAGTCGTTGTCCGCGGCCTGGCCGCCGAAGCTGCCCTGGCCACCGAAGCTGCCCTGGCCGGCGGAACCGCCCTGGCTGCCGTAGTCGGACGGCCCGCCCTGGCCGCGGTCGTTCCAGCTGCGGTCGCGCTCATCCATGGCGGGGCGCCAGCCGCCCGCCGCGGGGCCCTGGCGCTCGCGCCAGTTGTCGCCCTGCTGCTGGCGGCTCGATTCCCACTGGTTGTGCTGGCCGGGGGAGCTGCCCTGGTCGCGGGAGCTGCCCTGCTGGCCGCCGCCATAGCTGCTGCCGTAGCGGCCGCTCGATTGATCCTGCTGGGTGCTCGGGAAGTCCTGCCGATCGCGCTGTCCTTGCTGCCAGGGACCCGATGGCTGGCCGGCGTTGCGTCGTCCGTTGTCGTGTTGGGCCATGTTCGCATTCCTCTGCGGTGAAGGTTCTCGATTGCCGGTCACGAGAGGCCGGTGTCGGACCAGGAATGCAGCAACGCCGATGCCCCGCCGAGTGCCGGCGCGATTCATCTTTCGAATGCGCCGCCGGGGATCGTTCGTTCAGCGGCTCAGGTCGCGGCGGGCAGCGGCGCGCCGGGGGCATGCACACGCCCGCGCGGCAGCGCGAGCGCGATCGCGCCGGCGCCCAGGCCCACGGCCAGCGAGCCCAGGTACATGAAGGTGTACGCGTGGAAGTGGTCGTAGATCCAGCCGCCGAGCGCGGGGCCGAGCGCCATGCCCAGGCCCGACAGCAGGGTCATCGCGCCGAGCGCGGTGCCCATGACCTGCGGCGGGAAGTAGTCGCGGGCCAGTGCGGCGTACAGCGGCATGACGCCGCCGTAGGCCATGCCGAACACGAACGCGACCACGTAGAAGTCGCCCAGCCCCGAGGCCAGGATGTACGAGCCCGCCGCAAGCGCCTGCACGACCAGGCCCGTGACGATCATCCGCTTGACGCCCAGGCGATCGCCCAGCACGCCGAACAGCAGGCGTCCCACCAGGCCAGCGAAGCCCTCGACGCTGTAGATGGTGACGGCCGTCATCGGCGGCAGTCCGCAGCCGATCGCGTAGCTGATCGTGTGGAAGATCGGCCCGGCGTGCGTGGCGCAGCAGGCGAAGAAGGTCAGCGACAGCACGATGAACGGGCGCGAGCGCAGCGTGCGCCGCGCCGCGGCCTTCAGCTCGGGACCGCCCACGCCGCCGGCGGCGGTGGCGGCCGGCATGTGCGGCGGCCGCCGCACGAACAGCGCGGCCGGCACCAGCAGCACGACCACGGCGGCCGCGAGGATCAGCTGCGACATGCGCCAGCCGTGCGTGACCACCAGCGCCGCCGCGAACGGCGACACCGTCATCGGCGCGACGCCGATGCCCGAGGACACCAGCGACACCGCGAGCGCCCGGTGCCTGTCGAACCACAGCGTCACGGTCGACATCAGCGGCACCATCAGGCTGCCCGCGGCCACGCCGATCAGCAGGCCGTAGATCAGCTGGAACTCCAGCAGCGACGTCGCGCGGCTCGCCAGCGCCAGGCCCACCCCCAGCAGCACGACGCCGGCCGTCAGGATCATGCGCGGCCCGTAGCGGTCGCTCAGGCCGCCCCAGAAGAAGGACGCGACGCCCATCGACAGGAAGTTCAGCGTCATCGCCAGGCCGATGCCGCCGCGCGACCAGCCGGTGTCGGCCGACATCGGCGCCAGGAACACGGGCAGCGACAGCAGCGCCCCCATGGCCATCCAGGTGATCAGCGCGCCCGCCGCCACCACGCCCCAAGCGGTTCGAGAGTTCGTCATTCCAGTGCCTCCTGATCCCGGACGACGAACGGGCGGGACGGAAATCGACACGAGCGCGTCGATTTCCGGGAAAACGCGGATCAGAAGAACAGGATCGCACCAGCCGCCACGCCATCGAGCCGGGCCGAGTCGCCCGCGACGTCCTTCGACGTGGTGCGGCTCAGCTCGCCTGTCAGCGTGAGGCTCTTCGTGAGCGTGAAGTACAGCCCGGCGGTGAGGTTCGCGTTGCTGCGCAGGTCGGCGCCGGCGAGGCCCCCGCGCAGCCGGCTCGCGCCCCAGTTCAGGCCGAGCTTGAGCCTGGGCGTGGCCTGGAACGTGCCCTGCACGACCACGTTGGTCTGCCTGCGCGGGCCCGAGTCGCCGTCCGACAGCACGCCCAGGCCCTTGCCCGATTGCACGTTGGCCAGCAGGCCGAAGTCCCCCAGCGCGGCGCTGCCGCCGAGCTCGGCGCCGTTCATCGTGAAGCCGGCGCCGGCGGGATCGTCGAACTTCTGGCTCTTGAGGCCGGCCCAGGCCTTGCCGCCCGCGAACGCGAACGACGCCATGGCCTGGATCTGCGGCGCCGTGCGGCCCGCGTAGGCGGTGCCGCTCGCGTCCACCGGGCTCATGAGGGCCACGGTGGCCGAGAAACCCGCCATCGCCGGCGTCGCATAGGCCACCTGGCCATACGTGCCGAGGTACGTGTAGCCGGCGCCGATGTGGCCGAGGGTGACGCGGTTGCGCTGCGTCGCGGCCACGGGCGCGCCGGCACCGAACAGCGTCATGTCGCCGAGGATGGCGGACTGGCCGAACAGCCCGTAGTCGCGGCCCAGCTTCAGCGTGCCGGCGTCCCTGGTGCCGAACGTGAGGAAGCCCTGGCGCACGTCGACGTTGCTGTTGTTGCCGATCGCATCGTCGGACGAAGCGGCCGCGCCGATCATCAGCGTCGCACCGATGTCGATGCCGTCCTGCGTGCCCTTCACGCTGGTGACCAGCGCATTGGGCAGCAGGCCGTTGCCGATCACGGTGCGGCCGTCGCCGCCGCCGCAGCCCAGCGCCTGCGTGGCCAGCGCGAGGCCGCCGACGCCCTGCGAGCCGCTGCAGTGCGTGCGCGTGTAGAAGGCGTTGACGATGCCGCCGACGGACAGGTCCCAGTCGCCCGCCTTGACGTCGGCCGCGCCGGCCGGGCCCGCCACGGCGGCGATCGCCGCGCCGAGGATGGCGGCGTGTCGTGAGGTCTTCATGTCTCATGTCTCCTGTTTGTGGATGTGCGGGCCCGCGAATGCATGCGACCCGGGGCCGCGTTTCGCAAGCGACATGCCAGTGCCAGGAGGGAGCGCTCCATCGGCCGCTTGCGTCGCGGCGGCACGCCGGATGTCCTCGTCCGCGACGTGCCGCGGCGCGCGCGCCGCATCGAGGAAGGGATTGCGCGCCTGTGCCGTCACACACACGCGCCTGCGGTGTGCCTGCGCGATGGAGCGATCGCACGCTGCGGTGTGGCGCCGCGGGACAGCTTCAGGGGACCTCGGCGGCCTGCGCGCCGAAGCGCCAGACCAAGCCCGCCCAGACACCGCGCGGCGCGCCGGCCACGCGGAACTGCTCGCTGCGCCATGACGCGCCGCTGGCGTCGAACGTGCGGCCCGGCCCGGTGAACACGTTGCGGCCCAGCGTGCCGAAGTTCGAGGTGCGGCGGTCGAACAGGTTGTCGACGTTGGCGAAGGCCTCCCAGCCGGCGCCCAGGTGCACGCGCGCATCGAGGTTCACGAGCGCGAAGCCCGGCACGCGGCCGTTCGCGTCGGCGTTGTTCTCGTCGCCGCGCGCATACGTGCCGCCCTGCGCGACGAGCGTCGCGCCGGCGTCCGCCGCATCGCCGAACGACCAGGCGCCGCGCAGCTTGAACGTGTGGCGCGCGATGCCCGGCAGGCGGTTGCCGGGGCGCACGGCGATGTCGGCGCATCCCGCGCAGCTCAGGGGGCCGGCCGTCGAGTTGTTCGGGCTGTTCAACACCAGCGGCGTGCGGAAGGTCGCGTCGACCAGGCTGTAGCGCAGCGCCAGCGTCAGCGCATCGACATGCGACTGCAGCCCCAGCTCGACGCCCTGGCGCCGCGTGGCGCCGACGTTCTCGAAGTAGCCCGCGCTCGTCGCGCCGCCGCCGCTGCTGATGAACTGGATGTCGTCGTGCAGTCCGGTGTGGAACAGGGCGACGCTCCATTCGATGGAGGCGGATCGGCCGCGCGCCCCGAGCTCCGCGGTGCGCGAGATCACCGGCCTGAGCGCCGGGTCGGACGCGAACGCGTTGGGCAGCGCGCACGGCGCGGCCGGGTCGGCGCAGGTGAGCTCCACCGGCGTGGGCACGCGCATGCCCTCGTTGTAGCTCGCATAGAGCGTGATCGCCGGCCGCGGGTTCGACGTGACGCCGACCGCGGGGTTCAGCCGCCGGAAGACGTGGCTTCCGTTCAGCGCGGTGCCCCGCTGGTCCGCGAGGTCGACCCTGGCGACGTCGTAGCGGCCCGAGACGACGAGGAAGTCGCGCCCGTCGAGGCCGAAGGTGTCGGTCGCATGCAGGCCTGCGTCGGACGCACGCGCATGCAGCGACGTGCGCAGCGTGACGGCCGCGGAGGACGCCGTGTCGCGCGAGTCGCCCGCCTCCTGGCTCGACTGCGTGAAGCGCGTGAAGCCGCTCTCCACGCTCGCGCCCACGCCCAGGTGGTTCGCGTGGCCCGCGATGGCGGCGGTCGAGGTGAGCTGCAGCGATGCGCCGGTGCGCGCCTGGCGGATGTCGTCGATCGCGTTGCCGGTAGGCTCGTTGCCCGGGCCGACGGCCGCGCCGGTGTCGAAGTCGTCGTTGACGTTGCTGTTCACGACGACGCTGCGCAGCGTGCGGTGGAAGGTGTTGCCTTCGAGCAGCAGCGTCGGCGTGAAGCGATGGCTCGCGTTGGCGGTGAGGAAGGCCAGGCGGTTGGCCTGGTGGTCCGGCCAGGAGTACGACTGCCTGGCATCCGCGAGCCAGCTGAGGGGCAGCGTCTGGTTGCCTTCGAGCCGCGTGATCGCGAGCGACAGGCTCAGGTCCGCCCGGTCGGCGCCGTCGCGCCAGCCCAGCTTGCCGAAAGCCTGGGCGACGCGGCTCGGGTCGTGCCGGCCCCAGCCGCGTTCGTGCAGCGCGTTGGCGGTGGCGAACCAGCCCAGGTGCGCGTCGTGGCCCCCGGCCTCGGCCTCGAGGGCCTGGCGGCGCCAGGCGCCGGCGGTCGCGCGCAGCTGGCCGCCGTCCTCGTCGAAGACGTCGCGCGTGGTCACCGAGAGCGCGCCGCCCAGCGTGTTGAGGCCGAACACCGGGTTCGAGCCGGGGATCACGGACAGCCGCGCGATCGCGGCGGCGGGGATCAGGTCCCAGTTCACCGTGTCGCCGAACGCCTCGTTGATGCGCACGCCGTCGACGAACACCGACAGCCCCTGCGGCGTGCCGAGCGCAGGCGAGGCGGTGAAGCCGCGAAAATGGACGTCCAGCTGGTACGGATTGCCGGCCGTGTCGTTGACGTCGACGCTGCCGACGCCCTGGTCGAGCGCCTGCGCCAGCGTCGCGGCGCGCGGCGCGGCGAGCGCATCGGGGCGCAGCGTCTGCACGTTGGCCGGCACCTGGGACAGGGGCGTCCCGACGCCCGGCAGCACGGTGGTGCCGACGACGACCACCGACTGCAGCGCGCCCACCCGGCCCGGTTCGTCGGCCTGCGCCGACGCCGGCACCAGCGCCAGCGCCAGCGCCAGCGCGAGCAGCCGCGGCGCCGGGCGGTTGCGCATGGACTCAGCCCGGCTTCTTCGCGAAGGCGCTGCACCAGCCGCCGGCGGCCACCTGCTTGCGTCCGAACATCGCGCAGCCGCCCCAGGCGTCGGCGGGCGCGCCCTGCCAGAACGCGCATTCGACGCAGCGCTGCTGCGGGGTGTGGGCGGGGTACTTCTTCTGGTCGGCCAGCGTCGTGTCGTGGTGGTAGCCGAGGCCGACGGCGGTCTCGTCCGTCTCCTCGACATGGGTGGCCGCGCGGGCCGAAGTCGCCAGGCCCAGGCCGGCGACGGCGCAGCCGCCGGCCAGCGAGCGCGCGATGAAGATGCGTCGTGTCGTGTCGGTCATGGATGTCTCCGTGAGGACCGGCCCGCGCGCGTCACGCGCGGAGCCGGCCCGCGTTCTCTCGAGGGATCAATGGGCGGCCGCGACCTGCGGGGCGGCTTGCGCGGCGGCCTGCTTCGGCGCGGGCGCGCCGCCGGCCTTGGGGATCTTGAAGACCCAGACCATGCCGCCCTGTTCGAGCATGTTGACCTTCTTGGCCACCTCGCCGCCCCACAGCGGCACCGCGCCGCCCCAGCCGGAGACCACGCTCACGTACTGCTCGCCGCCCTGTTGCCAGGTGACCGGCGGCGCGACGACGCCGGAGCCCGTCTGGAACTCCCACAGCACCTTGCCGGTCTTCGCGTCGGCAGCCTTCAGATACCCTTCCGGGGTACCCCAGAACACGAGGTTGCCGCCGGTGGTCAGCACGCCGCCCCACAGCGGCGCCGCGTCCTTGACCTCCCAGACGATCTTGCCGGTCTTCGGGTCGACCGCGCGCAGCGCGCCGATGTAGTCGTCGTAGACCGTCTTGATGGTGAAGCCTGCGCCCAGGTAGGCCGCGCCCTTCTTGTAGGCCACCGGCTCGTTCCAGATTTCCATGCCCCACTCGTTGGCCGGCACGTAGAACAGGTGCGTGTCGGGGCTGTAGGCCATCGGCATCTGGTTCTTGCCGCCGAGGAAGCTGGGCGCGTTGAAGATCGCCGAGCCCTTCTTGCCGTCCTGGCTCGCGGTCGGGTCGCCCGGGCGGCTGGACTCGATGAAGTTCGGGCGGCCCGTCTTCAGGTCGATGCCGCTGGCCCATGTGATCTTGCGCACGAACGGGAACGCGTTCATCAGCTTGCCGTCGTTGGCGTCGATCACGTAGAAGAAACCGTTGCGGTCGGCCTTGCCGCCCACGCGCCTGCCGTCCATGTCGAAAGTGACGAACTCGTTGACGCCGTCGAAGTCCCAGCCGTCGTTGGGCGTGCCCTGGTAGTGCCACTTGATCTGGCCCGTCTTCACGTCGATGGCGATCGTGGAGCACGAGAACAGGTTGTCGCCCTTGCGCATGTGGCTGTTCCACGGCGCGGGGTTGCCGGCGCCGAAATAGGCCAGCCCGGTCTTGGCATCGTAGGTGCCGCCCAGCCAGGTGGCGGCGCCGCCGGTCTTCCACAGGTCGCCGGGCCAGGTCTGGCCGGGCGTTCCGCTGACGCCGTTCTCGTGCTTGCTGCCATCCGCGTCGTAGGTGTAGCCCATGTGGCCCTCGACGGTCGGGCGCGTCCACACCAGCTTGCCGGTGCGCGGATCGCGCGCCTCGACGCGGCCCACCACGCCGAACTCGCCGCCCGACACGCCGGTCAGCAGCAGGCCTTGCGCGATCAGCGGCGCGGCCGACGCGGAGTAGCCCGCGGCGTAGTCGTCGATCTTGGTCTTCCACACCACGTCGCCCGTGGCCTGGTCCAGCGCCACGAGCTGCGCGTCCAGCGTGGCGAAGATCACCAGGTTGTCGAACAGCGCCGCGCCGCGGTTGACGACGTCGCAGCAGGGCATGATGCCCTCGGGCAGGCGATGCTCGTACTTCCACAGCTTCTTGCCGGTGGCCGCGTCGAGCGCGAAGATGCGCGAGTACGAGCCCGTCACGAACATGCGGCCGTTGTAGATCACCGGCTGCGATTCCTGGCCGCGCTGCTTCTCGCCGCCGAACGAGAACGCCCACACCGGCGCGAGCCGCGACACCGTCGCGGTGTTGACCTGCTTCAAGGGCGAGTAGCGCTGTCCCTGCGTGTTCACGCCCCAGGTCAGCACGTTGCCCGTGGCGGTGGCCTCGGACTGGATCATCTGGTCGGTGACGCCATCCGCGGCGCCTGCTGCGATCGACGCCGTGGCGAGCCCGCCGGCGATCGTCAGCGTCAAGAGTCTCGATTGCATGTTGTCTCCTCGTTGGGGTTGCTGCGACGTCCGCGCGCCGCGAGGCCGTCGCAGGGAACTGCGCAATGTCCGTGCCATGCGCGTCGACTGCGATCCGGGCCTCCGGCGAGCCGTTCGCGCTCGCCGCGTTGCGGGTTTCCCCGTTCGGGACGAGGCGGACTGCTACAGGTTCGAACACGGCCGCGCGGCCGCGTGACACCTCGTCTCAGGCCGCGCCGAGTTGCAGGCCCGGTGTGGCGCCCCAGCGGCCGGACTTGGCGATCCACAGCGCGTCGACCTTCCATCCCTGCGCCACCGCCAGCGCCCGCGCAGGGCCGGCGACGAAGAAGACCTTGGTCAGCGCGTCGGCCAGCGCGCCGGTGGGCGCGGCAACCGTGACGCCGGCCATGTCGGGCGGTGACCAGCCGGTGTGCGGATCGAGGATGTGGTGGTGCCGGCGGTCGGCGCTGAACACGGTCTGGTCGTCGCCGGAGGTGGCGACGCAGCGGCCGTCCGCGAACAGGCGGGCGACGAGGCGGTGTTCGTCGCGCGGGTCGGCGATGCCCAGCGTCCAGCGCGCGCCGGCGGGGTCGTGGCCGGCCATCGCGTATTCGCCGGCGTCGACCAGCGCATGCCGCACGCCGTGCGCCAGCAGCACGCCGCGCACGCGGTCGGCGGCGTAGCCCTGCGCGATGCCGTTGAGCGTCACGCCCATGCCGGGCCGCGCGAGGCATACGCCGCCCGGCCCGAGCCGCAGGCCGCGCCAGTCGACGAGCGCGCGCGCCGCGTCGACTTCGCCGGCAGTCGGCAGCCGGCCCTGCGCCTGCGCGTGCGCGAACGCGAGCCACAGCGGCTGCACGGTGGGATCGAACGCGCCGTCGCTGTGCCGTGCGATGCCCAGCGCGATCGCCAGCAACTCGCGCAGCTCGGGCGGCGGCGCGTCGAGGCGGCCGTCGCGGTTCAGGCGCGACAACGCGCTGTCGCCGCGGAACAGGCGCATCTGCGCCTCGATGCGCTGCAGCGTCGCGACCGCCGCGTCGAGCGCGGTCGCCAGCACTTCCTCGTCGGCGTGCGCGGCCAGCAGCGACAGCGCCGTGCCGAAGCCGACGAGTTCGCGCCGTTGCCAGCGCAACGCGGTCGACGCCGTGCCGGCGTCCGCCAGCGCGAGCGCGCCAAGGCCCAGCGTCGCGCGCAGCACCTGGCGCCGTCTCATGCCGCACCGCCGGGGGCCGGCAGCGGCCGGATGCGGATCGTGCGATGGCGCTTGCCCTGGATCAGCGAGGCGCAGCGCTCGTCGCTGTCATGGATGGCGACGCACTCCAGGCACTGGAAACAGTCGGCGTAGACGATGCGACCGTCCGGCTCGATCGCCTCGTATTCGCAGCGATGGCGGCAGATCTGGCAGGGCGTGCCGCATTCGGCGCGGCGCGCGATCCAGTCGAAGCGGCGCAGCCGGCCCAGGATCGCCAGGCCTGCGCCCAGCGGGCACAGGTAGCGGCAGAAGCCCTTGAAGACGACGGTCGACAGCAGCAGCAGTGCGACGGCCCAGGCCACGAACGGCCACGAGCGCACGAACGCGAGCGTGATCGCCGTCTTGAACGGCTCGATCTCGACGGCGCGGTCGGTCCAGGTGTCCGCCGCCGCGCCGAACGCCGCGCAACCGACGATGGCCGCGAGCACGACGTACTTGATGCGCCTGAGCTTCGCGTCCAGCGCAGCGCGAATGCGCCGCGGGCGCAACCAGAAGGCTCGCGTGAGCTGGCCTGCCAGCTCCTGCAGCGCGCCGAACGGGCACAGCCAGCCGCAGAAGGTGCCGCGGCCCCACGCGACCAGCGTCACCGCGACGAACGCCCAGAGGACGACGGTCATCGGGTCGTACAGGAAGAAGCCGAGCCCGCGGCGGGCGACGATCGCCTGCACGAGCGCCGTCACGTTGACGATGGACAGCTGTCCCTGCGCGAACCAGCCGACGAACACCAGCGTGAAGACGAGATAGCCGGTGCGAAAGCGGGCGAGACGGCGCGCATCGGCGACGAGGCGGCGTGGCCGCGCGAGCACCACCGTCAGCAGTGCGAGCCCCAGCGCCAGCACGCCGAGCTCCCGCGCACGCGAGCGCCAGATGCCTGCCCAGGACTTGTTGTCCGCCTGCGGCAGGACGACCTGGTCTTCCGGCAGCCGGTAGGCCAGCGTGAAGTCGCGCGCGATCTTCTCCGGGTAGATCAGGCCCTTGTCGCGCACGACGTGCAACGCGACATCCAGCGGCTGCGCGGGATCGAGCCCGGCCGGCCCGATCACGCGGAAGACCTTCGCGTCGGCGTGCCGCAGCTCGGCCGGCAGCGCGAGCGGGTCGTCGAGGTCGAGGTCGCGCATCTCCAGCGGCAGATCGCCCTGATGCAGCGTGATGCGGTCGGGCACGGCGCCGCGCACGAAGTCGTCGCCGACGAAGGTCCAGGGGCCGCGCGCCATCGCCAGCAGCGCATGGTCGTCGTCGTCGAGCCGGCCGCGCAGGTGCGCCCAGCCCGCGTCGCCGAGCAGGTTGCGGCCGACGACGGGTGCCGACAGGTAGGCGATCCACAGTTCGGTGAAGGTGTCGTCGCCGCTGCCCGGTGCATCGGGCGGCGCCACGCCGCTGCCCGCGAACGCGCGCGCCGCCTGGGCGCGCGTCACGCGCATGTGCGCCACCAGGCCCGCACGCGCGAGGCCGTCCCAGTCCAGCGGGTGCCACCTGTCCTGGCGCACGCGGGCGATCAGCTCCGGATCGCGGCCGTTGGCGAAGCCCAGCTTCACGCGCGCCACGCGCAGCGAGGCCGCGAGCAGGCTCTGGTTGACGATGCGCACGGACGCCGTCGCCTTGGCCACGCCGTCGATGTAGGCGTTGGCGCTGCCGCGCTGCTCGCGCGGGTTGCCGTTGGAGCCGATCTTGATGTTCTGGCGCAGCGACAGCCCGCGGTACTGCTCGACGAAGCGCATCAGCGGCGCGGGGCCCAGCCCGTCGACGAACACGGGCTCGTGCTGCGACAGCACCTGCACGTCCATGAACACGCCCTTGGCGTCGAGTGCCACGAGCAGGTCGGGCGGCGTGCCCGAGAAGCCCGGGATCGGCGCGAGGTCGACCGACTCGTAGACATAGCCCACCAGCGGCACGGCCGTGCCGTCCTGCCGGAACAAGGGCCACACCGCCAGCTCGGCGTCGCGCTCGCCGACGATCAGCGGCGACGGGAAGCGCTGCTGCAGGTCGGCCTTCGTCAGGGTGCCGGCCGGCGTGCCGCCGACGATCGCGCACGCACCGGCGAGCGCCAGCGCGACGCGCCTGGCGCGGCCGCGCCGGTCAGTCGTCGACCAGCACGGCATTGGGCACCTGGCCGACCGCGATCGTCTTCAGCACCCGCGCGTCGCGCGTGTCGATGGCGGTCAGGTCGTTCGACAGGCCGCCCGCCACGAACAGGCGCTGGCCGTCGGCGCTCAGCGCCAGGGCCCAGGCGCGCCGGCCCACCGCCACCAGCGCGCGGATCCGGTGCGTGGCGACGTCGACGAACGCGACGCGGTTGGCGCGGCCGAGCGCGACGTACATCGTGGCGCCGTCCGGCGAGAGCACCATGCCCACCGGCGTGATGCCGTCGGCCGTGAGCCCGTCGATCGCGATGGGCAGCGTGTCGAGGACTTCCAGCGTTCCGGTCGAGATCACGCTGATCGTCGCGCTCTTCTCGTTGGTGACCCACAGCTGCGTTCCATCGGCGGCCAGCGCGATGCGGCGGGGACGCTTGCCGACGGAGGTCGTCTTCTCGATCTGCAGCGTGGCGGTATCGATCGCGTACACGACACCCGCCACTTCCGACGTCACGTAGACGCGGCGGCCGTTCGGCGACAGCTTCACGCCCTCGGGCTCGGGGCCCAGCGCGACGCGCGCGACCTCCTTCTTCGCACGGAGGTCGAAGACCGCGAGCGCGTGGTCGTCCTCGGCGGAAACGAAAGCGAGCCGGCCGTCGGGCGACAGGTCCAGCGCCTCCGGGTCGTGGCCCAGCGGGCTGGAGTCGACGACGCGGCGCGTGGCCAGGTCGATCACGTCGGCCACGCCCGCGTCGCCGCAGGCCACCAGCAGGCGCGTGCCGCCGGGCAGCCGCTGGAGGTGGCGCGGGCGCGCGCAGGTCGCGATGCTGCCGGCGAGCTCGAGCGTCTTCGCGTCGATCAGCGTGAGCGTGTCGTCCTTCTCGTTGGCGACATAGACGAGCCCGGTGGCGGCGCGCGCGGCGAGCGCGGCCAGCAGCAGGACGGCGGCGAGCGGGGAGCGCGGCGATGCGGTCATGGCGTGGCGGCCTGGAGTTCGCTGGAAGGCGCGGACAGCGCGAGCGAGGCCGCATCGCCGCGGAAGACGAGCCCGCCGCCCGTGGCCGCGCCCGGCACGAAACGCAGCGGCGCCTCGCGCCCGCGTTCGAGCGCGGCCGCGGCGGCGGCGTCGAGCAGCGCGTCGACGCGGCCGCGGTGCTCGCTCTTGCGGCACACCGGGTCGGTGGCGGCCGCGTCGCCGGCCAGCAGGAAGGCCTGGCAGCGGCAGCCGCCGTGGTCGGCGTGGCGCTCGTCGCAGGTGCCGCAGGTGCCGTTCATCCATGCGTCGCCGCGGTAGGCGTTGAACGCGGCGCTGTCGAACCAGGCGTCGCGCACGGACGTCTCGCGCAGGTTCGGGAACTGCAGGCCGGGCAGCATGCGCGCGCTGTGGCAGGGCAGGGCGAGGCCGTCGGGCGCGACGACCAGGAACACCGCGCCCCAGCCGGACATGCAGGGCTTGGGCTTCGCATCGGCGTAGTCGGGCGACACCCACAGGATCTTCATCGCCTGGCCCACCGACGCGAGGCGCTCGCGGTGCGCGACGACGATGGCCTCGGCGTCGCGCAGCTCGTCGACGGTGGGCATCAGCGCCGCGCGGTTGTGCCAGGCCCAGCCGTAGTACTGCGTGTTCGCGAGCTCGAGGAAGTCGGCGCCCATGCGCTCGGCCATGTCGACGATGCGGCCCACGTGCGGCAGGTTGAAGCGGTGCATCACGCAGTTGAGCACCATCGGGAAGCCGGCATCCTTGATGATGGCCGCCACGCGTGACTTCATGTCGAAGGTGCGCGTCGAGCTGATGAAGTCGTTGAGCTCGCGCGTCGAGTCCTGGAAGGACAGCTGCACGTGGTCGAGCCCGGCGTCCCGGAGGGCGCGGGCCCGCGCCGCCGTCAGGCCCACGCCCGAGGTGATGAGATTGGTGTAGAAGCCGAGCGAGCGCGCGTGGGCGACGAGCGCCTCGAGGTCGTCGCGCAGCAGCGGCTCGCCGCCCGAGAAGCCCAGCTGCACCGCACCGAGCGCGCGCGCCTCGCCGAGGATGCGCTTCCAGGCCGCGGTGTCGAGTTCGGCGTCGTGGCGCGCGTAGTCCACCGGGTTGGAGCAGAACACGCAGTGCAGCGGGCAGCGGTACGTGAGTTCGGCCAGCAGCCAGAACGGCGGCTTCCCGGTGGCGGGGTTCACGACGGCGCTCCCGGATGCACCCAGCCGCGCTCGCGGGCCTGGCACAGGAAGGCGTGGACATCGCCAGCCAGCCCGTCGCACGCGAACGCGAGCTCGAGGTCGTCGACGATCGCCTCGACGGAGCGCTGGCCGTCGCAGCGCCGCAGGATCTCCGCGGCGGGCGTGTTGAGCCTGACCATGCCTTCGGGGTACAGCAGCACCCACGCGTCCTGCGCGGGCTCGAACTGCAGGCGATACATCGGGGCGACCGCGGGGCGCGCGCGGGAATCGATCATGGCTGCAGCTCCTTGGCGAGGTCATCGGGGTAGGCCAGCGCGATCGCGTCGAGCATGGACCACAGGATGTCGAGCTTGAAGTCGAGGATCGCGATCGCGCGCTCCTGGCGCTCGCGCGTCGTGCACCAGCGGCGCGCGATCTCGAGGCCGTGCTCCACGTCGCGGCTGGCGAGCGGGATGCGGCTGCCGAAGTACGCGAGCCCCTCGGTCGCGATCCAGGGGTACAGCGACGGCCAGCCGGCGAGGCGGTCCGCGTGGATCTTCGGCGCGAACAGCTCCGTCAGCGACGAGATCGCGGCCTCCTCCCACGGCGCGCTGCGCGCGAAGTTGACGTAGGCATCGACCGCGAAGCGCACGCCGGGCTGCACGTGGCGCATGGCTTCGAGATCCCTGCGCGCGAGGCCGGTGGCGGTGGCCAGCTGGCACCAGGCCTCGATGCCGCCGGCCCGGCCGTCGCGGAAATCACCGCGGCCGTCGTGGTCGAGGATGCGCTCGATCCAGCGCCGGCGTTCGGCGCGATCGTCGCAGTTGGCCAGCACCGCCGCGTCCTTCTGCGGGATGCGCGACTGGTAGTAGAAGCGGTTGGCGACCCAGCCGCGCACCTGGAACGGCGCCAGCTCGCCGCGGTTCAGGCGCAGGTTGAACGGGTGGTGGAGGTGGTACCGGGACTCGCGCGCGCGCAGCCGCGCCTCGAAGTCGTCGGCGCTCCACGGGGTGTCCGGGGCGATGCGGTCGTTCATAGCGAGATCTCCATGCCGTCGTGCGCCACCTCGATGCCCAGCGCGGCCAACGCGCGCCGCGGCGCGCTGTCCTCGTCGAGGATCGGGTTGCTGTTGTTGATGTGGATCAGCACCTTGCGCGCCGGCGCGGCGTCGCGCAGCGCGTCGACCATGCCGGCGCGGCCGGCGGCGCCCTGCTGCGGCAGGTGGCCCATGTCGGTGGCCGACTTCGTTCCCAGGCCGGCGGCCTGCATCTCGTCTTCCTGCCAGAAGGTGCCGTCGACGAGCACGCAGTCGGCCGCGTTCATCCACGCGAGCTCCTGCTCGCCCACGCTGGCGAGGCCCGGGGCATAGAACAGGCTGCTGCCGTCGGCGACGCCGTCGATGCGCAGCGCGATGTTGTCGCCCGTCACCTGCTCGCGCCGGTGCGGCGAGTACGGCGGCGCCTTGCCGGGAATCGCGAGCGCCGTGAAGCGCAGCCCCGGCGCGGCCTCGATCTCGAAATCGGATCGCATGCACGATCCGTCGACCCCGATCATGTGCCAGCGCGTGCCGCAGTAGTGCCGCAGCACCTCCAGCAGCGGCAGGCCGCTGGTGAGGTCCTCGAACACGCAGCGCGTGGCCCAGAGGTCGATGCACGGGCCCTCGCGCAGTCCCAGCAGGCCGGTGACGTGGTCGATCTGCGCGTCGATCAGCACGACGGCCTTGATGGGCGTGTCGCGCAGGCCGTGGCGCGGGTGCAGTTGCGGGTGGCGGCGGATCTGGCTGCCGATGTCGGGCGACGCGTTGAGCAGCACCCAGGACTCGCCGTCTGCCGAGACCGCGATGGAGCTCTGCGTGCGTTCGGACGCGCGGATGCGGCCCGCGCGCTGTCCCGCGCAGTTGGCGCAGTTGCAGTTCCACTGCGGAAAGCCGCCGCCGGCACCGGAGCCGAGCACGAGGATCTTCATGGTCGAGGTGGGAGTGAAGTCGTGGGAAGGACGCGGCCGCGGGGGCGCGGCCGCGTCGCTCGCGGCCAGGTCAGCGCGCGGCGATGTACATCGTGATCTCGAAGCCGAAGCGCAGGTCTTCGAAGGCGGGTTGCGTCCATTGCATGGGGTGTCTCCTGGTGGGTGGAACGCCGCCGGTCGGCGGTCGCCGCGTCCGCGTTCGGCGGACACGAGCGCCACTTCGCAAGTCGCGTGCCGCGCGTCTCGAACCCGCGCTTACCGCGCGATTTCGAGGGTTCACCCGCGCCGCGGCGGCACCTGTGCGCGCGACCGTGCCCGCGGGGGCGTCGCGCCCGCGCGGCGTGTTCCACGTTGGGACAGCGGCGGATGCGGCGCGGCACAGGGTTCACCCGTGGCTGCTGCGCCGGACCTCGTTGAGGTCGTGCGCCGACGCATCAGGTCCGGTCTTTCCGCGCGGAGCGAAGCGCCGTCGCGGAAACCCTCTTCCATGGCCGGCGACGCGGCCCGCCGCGGTGGATCCTGCGACTTCGCGCAGGATGACATCGCTCGTTCGCTCGCTCGGCGCCAGCGCGGCTTGCGGCAGGCGGCGTGGATCCCGCGACTTCGCGCAGGATGGCATCGCTCGCGCGGCACCAGCGCAGCTTGCGGCGGACGGCGTGCTTCCTGCGACCTCGCGCAGGAGGGCCTCACGCGCTCAGCGCCAGCGCAGCTTGCGGTAGATGGTGTTGCGGCTGATCCCGAGTGCCTTCGAGGCTTCGGAGATGTTGCCGCCCGCCGCGTCGAGCGCGGCCTGGATCAGCGCGATCTCGGATTCGCCGAGCGTGCGCGCGGCCGTGGCCGCCGCTGCGGTCGCCGCGCCTGGCGGGGGTTCGGCGGCGACCGGCGGCGCGGCGGGCGGCGGCACGGACGTCGCGGCCGCCGCCGCGAGGGTGGCCGGCGTGGCCGTGGCCGCCGGCTGGCGCCGCACGTCCTCGAGGAAGTCCTCGGACAGGTGTTCCTCGGTGATCTGCGGGTCGTTGCCGGCCATCACCACCGCCGTGCGCAGCACGTTGGCGAGCTGGCGGATGTTGCCGGGCCAGCCGTAGCGCTCGAACAGCGACATCACCGGCGCACTGATCTCCGGCGGCCCGTCGGGCGCCTCGGCCAGCACGATGCGGCGCGCCACCGTGCGCAGGTCGCTGCGATCGCGCAGCGCGGGCAGGCGCACCACCAGGCCGTTGAGGCGGTAGTACAGGTCCTCGCGGAACGTGGAGGCGGCGCACATCTCGCGCAGGTTGCGGTGCGTCGCGCTGACGACGGCGATGTCGACCGGGATGGACTTGTGGCTGCCCAGTGGCGTCACGCAGCGCTCCTGCAGCACGCGCAGCAGGCGCGCCTGCAGCGACAGCGGCATGTCGCCGATCTCGTCGAGGAACAGCGTGCCGCCGTTGGCCTGCAGGATGCGGCCGGTCGCGCCCTTGCGGCGAGCGCCCGTGAACGCGCCGTCCTCGTAGCCGAACAGCTCGGCCTCGATCAGCGACTCGGGGATCGACGCGCAGTTCACCGCCACGAAGGCCTGGCGCGCGCGGTTCGAATCCTGGTGGACGGCGCGCGCGAGCAGTTCCTTGCCGGTGCCCGTCTCGCCCAGGATCAGCAGCGGGATCTCCTTGTTCAGCACACGCTGCACCTTGGTGACGACCGCCTCGACCTGCGCGTCGCCGGTGCTCAGGTAGTGCAGGCCGGACAGGCAGGCGCGGCGCGCGGCCTCGTCCCCGCCGGCGCGATGCGGCGTGGCAGCCGCACCGGCGGACGGTGCGCCGTCGTGGCGCACAGCCGGCTCATGGCCGGCGCGCGCGGCGGGCGCGCCCTCGAAGCCCGCCATCACCGAGCGCAGTGGACCGTTGAAGCGCGCGGTGGCGTGGAACTGCCGGCCGTTGGACATCGCCAGCCGCATGGGCAGCGGGATCGGCGCGCGGAAGTGGTCGATCACCGCGCCGATCGTCGTCTCGAACAGGCTCGTGATCGTGTGCATGCGCAGCGCGGCGCCGCTGATGTCGAGCTGGTCGAGCGCGCTGCGGTTGGCGCCCAGGATGCGGCCGTCGCCGCCCACGACGATGATGCCCTCCAGCAGCGTGCCGATGAACTCGGGGCGCAGGTGGAAGTGCAGGCGCAGGCGGTTGCCGTAGTCCTCGGACAGCCAGTGGTTCTCGATCATGCGCGCCGACATGCGCACCAGCCCCATCGTGTGCTGGTGGTACGACAGCTGGTCGCCGGTGACGTCGAGCACGCCCAGCATGTTGCCGCGCGGGTCGACGATGGGCGCCGCGGAGCACGTGAGGAAGCTGTTGGCGTGGATGAAGTGCTCGCCCGCGTGCACGAGCGTGGGCCGTTCCTCGACCAGAGCGGTGCCGATCGCGTTGGTGCCCTTGGACTGCTCGGCCCAGTTCACGCCGGGCGCCAGCGCCACCTTGCCGGCGCGCGCGAGGAACTCGTCGTCGCCGATCGAGTGCAGGATCGTGCCCTGCGCGTCGGTCAGCACGATCATGCTTTCGGTGTTGACGATCTGCTCGAACAGCATCTCCATCACCGGCGCGGCGTGCGTCAGCAGGCGCTGGTTTCGCTCGCGCGCCACGACGAGGTCGCCGCGGACCATCGGCTCGAAGTCGGGCCGTTCGACCCGCGTCAGGCCGAGCGCCGTGCAGCGCAGGTGCGACTGCTCGATGAACTCGGCGCGCGCCGGGGCGTCGGCGGCGGTGGGCGTCGTCCACCCTCCCGGGATGGGAAGGGCGCGGAGGGATGCTGACATGGGTCGCTTCCTCTGTTCCTGCCGCGACGGCAGGTTGTCTCTCGTTGTGCCGTCGAGCAACGGGGCTTCCGGGCCGCCGCCGCGTCGCGGGCTGTTCGATCCTGGTACAGCGCGTGTGTCACAGCGTCGGGGCCAACCCTGACGAACGCCTGACGGTGCGGGCCGCCGGTGGCATTCCAGGATAGCACTCGACCCTGCCGGCTCCCAGTGAGCGAGTCCCCGGTGGCCGGCACGCGCGTCCAGTTGCTTGCGAATTCGCAAGAAACATTCCCGCCGTGGCGCAAGGCGTTTTGGCACGGGCTTTGCAGACCGCCTGCCCGTTCCCAGACCTCTTGCAACGACACCGGAGACTGACCCATGCGACGCCATTCCCGCCCCGCCCATCCTCCGTCGCCGCGCCGCGCGCGGCGCCCCGCCGCCGCCGCCGTGCGCATCGGCTCGTTCCTGCTCACGCTGGGCGCCTGCGTCGTCGTCGGCGCGCACGGCAACGTCACGCCGCAGGCCGTCGACACCACCGGCCTCGCGCCCGTGGGCCAGGACTGGCTGAACGTGAACCCGTACTCGGGCAATCCGAAAGCGGTGGAGATCGGGTCGTCCGGCTTCAACCAGAACTGCGCGCGCTGCCACGGCCTGGAGGCGATCTCCGGCGGCATCGCGCCCGACCTGCGCCGCCTGGACAACGACTGCGCCGGCATGAAGGACAAGGCCGCGCGCGAGGCCTGCGTCAAGGACAACGACGACTACATGATCACGACCGTGCGCCACGGCCGCACGCGCAACGGCGCCGTCTACATGCCGCCGTTCGAGGGGGTGCTGAGCCAGGAGGCGATGTGGGCGATCAAGACCTACCTCGAGTCGCGGCGCGAGAAGCCGCTGCCGGACGCGCCATGAGCGCCGCCCCCCTGAACCGGCGCGGCGCGCTGCGCACGCTCGGCGCCGCGGCGCTCGTCGCCGCGGGCGGCGTGTCCGCGGCCGAGACGGGCCTCGCAGCCGTGAAGGCGCGCGGCACGCTGACGGTGGCCGTCTACCGCGACATGCCGCCGTTCCACGACCAGGGCCGCGGCATCGACGTCGACCTCGCCGCCGCGCTGGCGGAGGCGCTGGGCGTCAGGCTCTCGCTGATGCCCTTCCCGGCCGGCGAGGACATGAACGACGACCTGCGCAACATGGTGTGGAAGGGCCACTACCTCGGCTACGGCCCGGCCGACGTGATGCTGCACGTGCCGGTCGAATCGCCGCTGATGGACGCCAATCCGCAGGTGCACATCTTCGCGCCGTACTGGCGCGACCGCGTGATGATCGCGCGCAACGTCCAGCAGCTGCCGCACCTGGAGACGCTGGCCCAGCTCGGCGGCAAGGCCGTGGCCGTCCCGGGCCAGACGCTGGCGGGCTGGCTGCTGATCGGCGCCGACGGCGGCGCGTACAAGCAGCAGCTCGCCACCACGTGGAAGGACGGCGTCGAGGCCGCCCGGGCGCTGCAGCGCGGCGAGTTCGCGGCCGCCGCGGGGCTGGAGTCGGAGCTCGAATCGGTGGTCGGCGGCGATCCGCGCTTCGTCATCACGCCGTTGCCCATCGTCAGCAATTCGCGCAGCGGCTGGGCCGTCGGGCTCGCGGTGAAGAAGGATGCCGCGGACCTCCAGGCGGCGTTGCAGGCGACGGTCGACAGGATGGTCGAGGATCAGCGGATGCGGCAGATCTTCGGCAAGGGCCGCGTGACCTGGCGGCCCGTGTAGCGCGGCGGCGCCGACCCTGCGCGGGGCAAGGTGAGGCGGGGCCGAGCGGCCCAGCCGACCGGCGCACGCGGCACACTGCGTCGATGACGCGATCGACCTGCTGCTGTTGTGCTGGCGACGACGGACGCGGCGCGCAGGCGCTGGGCGACATCGCGGCCGGCGAGGCGCCGGCGGGCTGTGCCTTCACCATCGGCCATTCGACGCGGCCGATCGAGGAGTTCATCGCGCTGCTGCGGGCGCATCGCATCACGCAGCTGGTCGACGTGCGCACGGTGCCGAAGTCGCGCCACAACCCGCAGTACGAGACGCATGCGCTGGAGAAGTCGCTGGCCGGCGCCGGCATCGGCTATGCCCTCGCGCCGGGGCTGGGCGGGTTCCGCCGCACCCATCCCGAGTCGCCCAACGGCGCCTGGCGCAACCTGTCCTTCCGCGGCTACGCCGACTACATGCTCACGCCCGAGTTCGATGCGAGCCTGGTCGCGGTGCTGCAGCTGCTGGAGACGGACCGCGTCGCGCTGATGTGCGCCGAGGCCGTGCCCTGGCGCTGCCATCGCTCGCTGATCGCCGACGCGCTGCTGGTGCGCGGCCACGTGGCCTGCGAGATCTCGAGCGCCACGCGGCTGCAGCCGCACAGGCTGCCGCCGTTCGCCCATGTCGAGGGCGAGACGATCACCTATCCGCCGGAACTCGCGTAGGGGGCGAAACGACCCCGCCCTACACGCCGAGCTCGGCCAGGATCGCCTCGCGCAGGTCCTGCGCCTCGACGCTGGCGATGCGGCGCGGGTGCGGCAGGTCCACCGTGAACGTGGCCTGGATCGCCGTCGGGCGAGGCGACAGCACGACGATGCGGTCGGCCATGTAGATCGCCTCCTCGACGTCGTGCGTGATCAGCAGCACGGTGTGGCGCTCCTCGGCCAGGATGCGCAGCAGCTCGTTGCGCATGCGCAGGTTCATCAGCGCGTCCAGCGCCGAGAACGGCTCGTCCAGGTACAGGATCTCGGGCTTGACGATGAAGGCGCGCGCCAGCTCCACGCGCTTGAGCATGCCGCCCGACAGCTCGTGCGGATACGCGTTCTCGAAGCCCTTGAGGCCCACCATCGCGGCATAGTGGTCGGCGAGCGCGGCACGCTCCTGCGCGTTCTCCGCATGCTCGGTGCCGTTGAGGCCGAACATCAGGTTTTCCTGCACCGTCAGCCACGGGAACACCGAGCCCTGCTGCGAGATCACGATGCCCTTGGGGCTGGGCGCGGTGACGGTGCGCCCGCCGATGCGCACGCTGCCCGAGTCCGGCCGCTCGAAGCCGGCGAGCATGTTCATCAGCGTCGACTTGCCGCAACCCGATGGCCCGACGATGGCCAGGAACTCGCCGTCGGACACCGACAGGCTGATGCCGCCGACCACCGGCAGCGCCTTGCCGCGCGCGCCGGTGAAGCTCTTGTGGATCGCGTCGACGACGATCTTGCCGTTGCCGTTCTCAGCGGACATAACGCCACCGCACCGTCTTGAGTCGCTCGAGCAGGCGCGTGAGGCCGTCGAGCAGGAGGCCGATCAGGCCGATGATCACCATGCTGGCCACGACCAGGTCGTAGCGGTTGCCGGCGTTGCGTGAATCCATGATCAGGTAGCCCAGGCCCGAGTGCAGCGCGATCATCTCGGCCGCGACCACGACCAGCCACGCGACGCCGATGCCGATGCGCATGCCCACGATCACCTCGGGCAGCACGGCCGGGATCACGACCTGGCGGAACAGCACGCCGCGCGGCACGCCGAAGTTGGCGGCGGCGCGCAGGTAGCGGCGCTCGATGGTGTGCACGCCGGAGATCGTCTGCACGATCATCGGGAACACCGAGGAGATGAAGATCAGGAACACCGGCGACAGGTTGCCCACGCCGAACCACAGGATGGCCAGCGGGATCCAGGCGATCGGCGAGATCGGCCGCAGCATCTGGAAGACCGGATTGAGCGTGCGGTAGGCAGGCGTCACCCAGCCCATCCACAGGCCGAGCGGGACGGCCACCAGCAGCGCCAGCCCGAAGCCGATGCCCACGCGCATCAGCGATGCGCCGATGTGCTCGAACAGCGTGCCGTCCTGCACCAGCTCCCATGCGCCGGTGACCACGGCCCATGGCGTGGGGAAGATCGCGCTCTCGTCGCGTGCCACCAGCCACCACCACAGCGCGACGATCGCCGCGATCACCAGCATCGGCGGGATCACCCGCGCGGGCCAGCCGTCCCATCGTGTCGTTCTCGAAGTCATGCCCTCGTCTTCTTCTTCAACCGGTCCCAGCGCCACAAGAGGCGGTCCCACGGCGTGGCCGGCGCCTCGGCCACGACGATCGTCATCTGCCCGCTCGCGTGCGCGGTGCAGTCGAAACTGTAGGTGGACGCCTTCTCGAACGGCAGCCTGAAGCTCTGCCCCGGCATCACGAGCACCGGCCCGAACTGCTGCGGCACGTCGTCGAGGTTGCGCAGCAGCAGCTGGTCGTTCAGCCCCAGCGTGAGGTCGATGCGATTGGGCAGGATCTCCACCTTGTCGCCGGCCATGCGGCGCGCCCAGGTGCCCTTGGGGATCTCGAACGGCTCGTCGCGCGAGTCGACCGCCAGCGGCGCGAGCGCGGCCCAGGCGGCCACCGCCAGGACGACGGTGGCCAGCGTTCCCGCGGCGACGCCCGGCGCCTTCACTGGAGCGCCATCACTTGACGGACGTCGTGCGCGAAGTCCTCGGCCGAGTGGCCGAACGGCATCAGCGCGCGCAGCCGTCCCCGGCGGTCGATCAGCCAGATCGTCGTGGAGTGGCTCATGGCGTAGTCGGCGCCGCCGCCGGCGGCCGGGATCTTCTGCGCGGTCGCGCCGTAGCGCCTGCGCAGCTCCGCGAGCACCTGCGGCTGGCCGGTGCCGCCGACGAACGCCGGATCGAAGCCGGCGAGGTAGCTGCGCACATGGGCCAGGTCGTCGCGCTCGGGGTCGACCGTGACGTAGACGACCTGCATCGCCGACGCGTCGGGTCCGAGCAGCCTGCGCGCCTGCGCCAGCGTGGCCAGCGTCGTCGGGCAGACGGCGGGGCAGTGCGTGAAGCCGAAGACGAGCAGCACCACCTTGCCGTGCCAGCGCGCGAGCGTGAGGTCGCCCCGGTCGGTGGCATGCACGCCGACGGGAAATTCGGCGGCCGGCTGCGGCGGGTCGAACACGCCGGCCTTCAGGCCGATCGGGTTCGGGTCGGCGGCGAGCGCGAAGGCCCCGGCCGCCGCGAGCGACAGCGCGAGCAGGGAGCGTGCGAGGCGGCTCACAGCGTGATGGCGGTGGGCTTGACGGCCTTGAAGAAGCTGTCGTCCACGTACTTCTCGTAAGGCACCGGCGCCTTGAGCGTGCCGGCCTCGATCGACAGCTGCATCAGGTCGTCGAATTCGGCGCGGATCATGCGCAGGTCGCCGTAGGTGACGCGGTCGGACGGGTTCTTCATCACGAACTCGAGGATCTTCGGATCCTGGTTGAAGAACCTGCGGCCGGCGGCGATCTGCACCGCCTTGTCGCGGTTGGCGGGGGCCTGGTCGAGCCACACGCCGGCGCCCGCGACCATGTTCACCAGGTCCTGCACCAGCGGCCGGTTCTCCCGGATCAGTTCCTCGCGCACGGTGAGCACGCAGCAGATGTAGTTGCGCCACTCGTCGCGCGTCATGCGCAGCACGCGCGCATAGCCGGCGCGCTGGGCGGCGGCGCCGAAGGGCTCGCCGGTGCAGTACGCGTCGACGGCCTTCGCGTAGAGCGCGGCGGGCATGTCGGCGGGCGCCATCTCCACCAGCACGATGTCCTTGGGCGACATCCCTTCCCTGGCCAGCATCTTGCGCAGGAACAGGAAGTCCACCGCGAAGCGGCTGGGCACGGCGATGCGCTTGCCCGCGAGGTCGCGGAACTTCTGGTACGACGAGTCGGTGCGCACCATGATGACCGCGCCGGAGCGGTGTCCCAGCGAGACGATCTTGACCGGGATGCGCTTGTCGGCGAGATCCATCACCAGCGGCGCGAGCATGTACGCGGCCTGGATGCGGCCCGACATCAGCGATTCCTTGACCTCCGGCCAGCCGTTGTAGCGGCTGTATTCGTACGCGAGCGCGCTGGAGCCCGACTTCTGGTTGAGCGCATTGCGCGCCGTGCAGGCGATGGGCAGCGTGAGGTTGCAGGTGACCGCGAGTCCGCCGACGACGAGGGGATCTCCGGCGGCCTGGGCGAGCGACGGCAGCAGGCCGGGCAACGCCGCCGCGAGGCCGGCGCCGGCAGCGGTGCACAGCACGCGGCGTCGACCGGAGAGGTCGGGAGAGGTCGGATCAGGGCGCATCGGGCGGCGGTGGAACGGGTTCCAGGGGACTGTGACAGCTCGGCGGCGAGTGTCCATCGGGATTGGCGGCATTGAGCCGATGTCGCGACATCGACGCGAGAAATTGTAGGTACGTCGCTACGATTTTGCCGCGTCCCGGCCCGTCCCGGCCCGTCCCGGCCCGGCGCGTCAGGCCGCCGGGCCCGTCCAGGTCCAACGGGGGATGTCGCCCAGATCGGCCGGCACGTCGCTCTTCGAGGCCGGGTAGCGGGCCATCGCGCCGCGCGTCGCCCAGGCGAAGTAGTCGTGCAGCGCCCGGAACAATGGACTGCCGGACGCCAGGCCGATGTCCGCGAGGGCCTGGTCGAAGCACGCGATGGCACGCTCGTCCATGTCGTCGTGGGCGCCGTTGCCGCTGTGCATGCGCACCACCTGCGCCTCGTCGCCATGGACGCCCGAATACGCCCGCGGGCCGCCGAGCGCCTCGGCCCAGTAGGCGGCCAGCCGCTCGGTGTGGTCGGGGTGGAAGCCGTGGCTGAACGCGTGGCTGACGACCTCGTCGGCCAGCACGCGCTCGTGCCAGGCGTGCGCCAGGCGGCGCATCCCGTCCATGCCGCCGGCGGCGTCGTAGAGCGTCTGCATCGCCCGATGGTGACATCGCGCGCGCAGGCTGTCGAGGGCGCCGCCGCGAGAACTATTCCCTCCAAGCCCCGGCGGGAGCTGCCGATATCGACGAAGGTTCCGCATTGGCAGCATTCCATGAACACCTTCCGCCAGCTCTCCATCCAGCGCAAGCTCATCCTCAGCATGGGCTTCTGCCTCGCCGTGTTCCTCCTGATCTCGGGCGGCCTCGGCGCACGCCTCATCGGCGACGCCGTGCGCGACCGCGCCGTCGACGAGGAACTGCCCACCGCCGTGCGTGCCGTGCGCGAGGAGGTGCTGCGCCAGGTCTCGGGGCCGCTGACCGCCGCGCGCGGCGTGGCCGGCAACAGCTACGTCCAGGCGTGGGAGCAGCAGGGCCTGCCCGATGACGGCGCCGCCGGCTGGCAGGCCTACGCGAAGCAGCTCAAGGCGCAGGAGAGCGCGGCGACCGTGTTCTGGGTGTCCAAGGAGACCGGCAAGTACTACACCGACGGTGGCCTGACGCGGCAGATCGGCCCGCAGGACACGTGGTTCACCGACTTCCTGGCCAGCGGCAAGCCGTACCGCCTCGACATCGATCGCGACAGCCCGTCCGCGCCGTACATGCTGTTCATCAACGTGCGCACGTCCGCGGGCGACGGCAAGCTGGGCGTGGCCGGCCTGGGCCTGGCGATCGACGGCCTGGCCAAGTCGATCGGCGACGTCCACATCGCGCAGACGGGCGCCGCCTTCCTCGTGCGCTCCAACGGCGCGCTGATGATGCACCCCGACGCATCGCTCGTCGACGGCAAGCACTTCCTGAAGGACCTGCCGGGCCTGGACGACGGCGTCGCGAAGCGCCTGCTCGTCCAGAAGCCGTTCACGCTCGCACGCGCAGGCGGCGATCTCGTGGCGTCCTCGTACATCCCCGAGCTCGACGCCTACGTCCTGGCGCGCGTGCCCGAGGCGGAGCTGCTGGGCCCCGTCAATCGCGCGATCCGCGTGGCCACGCTGGCGGCCGCTGTCGCCGGCGGGCTCGTCGCGCTGCTGGTGATCGTCGTCGTGAGCCGCGCCATCGCGCGTCCCGTGCGACGCGCGGCCGATCTGCTGGCCGAGATCGCCGACGGCCGCGGCGACCTGGCGCGCCGCATGGCGGTGGAGTCGAACGACGAGATCGGCCAGCTCGCCTCCGCCTTCAACCGCTTCGTCACGTCGCTGTCGGAACTGGTGCGCCAGGTGCGCGCGAGCAGCGAGTCGATCGCCACCGGCTCGTCGCAGATCGCCGTGGGCAACCTCGACCTGAGTCAGCGCACCGAGGAACAGGCGAGCAACCTGCAGCAGACCGCCGCGTCGATGGAGCAGCTGACCGAGACGGTGCGGCGCAACGCCGACAACGCGGTGACCGCGTCGGGCATCGTCGCCGGCGCCGCCGACAGCGCCGCGCACGGCGGCGAGGTGGTGCGCGACGTCGTGCGCACGATGGCGCAGATCACCGACAGCTCGCGCCGCATCGCCGACATCGTGGGCGTCGTCGACGGCATCGCGTTCCAGACCAACCTCCTCGCGCTGAACGCGGCCGTCGAGGCGGCGCGCGCCGGCGAGCAGGGGCGCGGCTTCGCGGTGGTGGCCGGCGAGGTGCGCAGCCTGGCGCAACGGTCGGCCGAGGCCGCGCGCGAGATCAAGTCGCTGATCGCCACGAGCGTCGAGAACGTCGAGAGCGGCGCGTCGCGCGTCGCCGATGCCGGCCGGGCGATGGACGCCATCGTCGACCAGGTGGCCAGGGCCAAGGCGCTGGTCGGCGAGATCAGCGAGGTCAGCCTCGACCAGTCGCAGGGCATCGTCCAGGTCGGCAGCGCGGTGCAGCAGCTCGACCAGGTCACGCAGCAGAATGCCGCGCTGGTGGAAGAGAGCGCCTCCGCGGCGGAGAGCCTGAAGTACCAGGCGGCGCGGCTGCAGGAGCTGATGGCGGCGTTCCACATGGCGGATTGAGGTCCGCCGCTGGCGGCTGTCGCGAGGCATCCGCGTGCTCGACATCGACGTGTCATCCTGCGCGCAGTCGCAGGATCCGCGCGCCGCCTTTCGCTACTCCAGGGGAGGATCCTGCGACTCCGCTTCGCTCCACGCAGGATGACGGGTCAGCGCTCCGCCTGAGGCACTGACGCCGCATCGCGCCCACCAAATGTCATCCTGCGCGTAGTCGCAGGATCCACGCGTCGGGTGACGCATCGCTTCGCGATCAGGAAATCAGCACCGCCCTGAAGTCGTTGACATTCGTCCGCGTCGGCCCCGTCACCACCGAATCGCCCAGGCGCTCGAAGAACGTGTGCGCATCGTTGTCGGCCAGCCGCTCACGCGCGCGCAGCCCGAGGGCGCGGGCACGGGCGAGCGTGTCGGGCCGCAGCAGGGCACCGGCGATCTCCTCCTGGCCGTCGACGCCGTCGGTGTCGCCGGCCAGCGCGAAGACGCCCGGCCGCTGGTCGAGCGCGAGCGCGAGCGACAGCAGGAACTCCACGTTTCGGCCGCCGCGGCCCTCGCCACGCACGGTGACCGTGGTCTCGCCGCCCGACAGCAGCACGCACGGCGGCGCGAACGGCTGGTGCCGCGTCGCGACCTGCAGCGCGATGCCGCCCAGCACCTTGGCGACGTCGCGCGCCTCGCCCTCGATCGCGTCGCCCAGGATGTGCGCTGCGTAGCCCGCCTCCACGGCCACGGCGGCCGCGGCCTCGAGCGCGGCCTGCGGCTTCGCGATCATGCGCAGTTCGGCGCGCGCGAGCCGCGGGTCACCCGGCTTGACCGATTCGCCGCGGCCGCTCTCCAGCAACGCCAGCGCGGCGGCGGGGAGCGCCAGCTCGTGGCGGCGCACGATGTCGAGCGCGTCGGCGCAGGTGGTCGGGTCGGCGACGGTCGGGCCGGAGGCGATGTCCAGCGGCCGGTCGCCCGGGACGTCCGACATCAGCAGCGTCACGACGCGCGCCGGATGGCAGGCCGCCGCGAGCCGTCCGCCCTTGATCGCCGACAGGTGGCGCCGCACGCAGTTCATCTCGCCGATCGTCGCGCCGCTGGCCAGCATCGTGCGGTTGACGGCCTGCTTATCCGAGAGGGTCAGGCCCGGCAGGGGCAGGGGCAGCAGCGCCGAGCCGCCGCCCGAGATCAGGCACAGCACGACGTCCTGCGGCCGCAGGTCGCGCACGACATCGAGCATGCGCCGCGCGGCCTGCAGGCCGGCCTCGTCGGGCACGGGGTGCGCGGCCTCGACGATCTCGATGCGCCTGCACGGCGCGCCGTAGCCGTGGCGCGTGACGACCAGGCCGGACAGCGGCCCGGACCAGTGCTGCTCGACGGCGTGTGCCATCGCCGCCGAGGCCTTGCCCGCGCCGATGACCACGAGGCGCCCGTCGCCGATCTCCTCGGGCCGCGGCAGGTGCGGCGGCACGCACAGCGCGGGCTGCGCGCTGGCCACCGCGGCGTCGAACATGCGGCGCAGCAGCGCGGTCTCGGCCGTCATCACGCCGCCTGGCCGATCTCGAAGTTCGCGAGCTTCTCGAGCGCGCGCACCATCGCCGAGTGATCCCAGCCCCTGCCGCCGTGGGCCGCGCACGCGTTGAACAGTTCCTGCGCATTGGCGGTGTTGGGCAGCGAGACGCCGAGCGCGCGCGCGCTGGCCAGCGCGAGGTTCAGGTCCTTCTGGTGCAGCTCGATGCGGAAGCCCGGGTCGAACGTGCGCTTGATCATGCGCTCGCCGTGCACTTCCAGGATGCGGCTCGCCGCGAAGCCGCCCATCAGCGCCTCGCGCACCTTGGCCGGGTCGGCGCCCGCGCGAGCGGCGAACAGCAGCGCCTCGGCGACGGCCTCGATGTTGAGCGCGACGATGATCTGGTTGGCCACCTTGGCCGTCTGCCCGTCGCCGTTGCCGCCCACCCGCGTGATGTTCCTGCCCATCCGCTCGAACAGCGGCTTGACGCGCGCGAACACGCCTTCGTCGCCGCCCACCATGATGGACAGCGTCGCGTTGCGGGCGCCGACCTCGCCGCCCGAGACGGGGGCGTCGAGGTAGTCGCAGCCGATGTCGTTGATGCGGCGCGCGAAGCGCTTGGTGGCGATCGGCGAGATGGAGCTCATGTCGACGACGATCTTGCCCCTGGACAGGCCGGCGGCGACGCCGCCGTCATCGAACAGCACCGATTCGACGTCGGGCGTGTCGGGCACCATGATGAAGATGATGTCGGCGCGTTCCGCGACGCCGCGCGCGTCGACGCACTGCGTGGCACGCGTTGCGGTGATGGCCTCGGGCATCCTGCCCTTGGTGTGCACGAACAGCGGGTGGCCGGCGGCGATCAGGTGGCCCGCCATCGGCGCGCCCATGATGCCCAGGCCGATGAAGCCGATCTTCGGGGATGCGTTGGTCATGTCGGTCTCTCTTTTTCGGGACAAGGTTTCGACTCACTTGGCGATGCGCTGGATCCAGCCCAGGCCGATCTCGGTGGAGACGGCCGGCTTGTACTCGCAGCCGATCCAGCCCGGGTAGCCGATACGGTCGAGATGCCCGAACAGGAACGGGAAGTTGATCTCGCCGGTGCCGGGTTCGTTGCGGCCGGGGTTGTCGGCGACCTGCACGTGCGCGATGCGCGGCAGGTGCCTGCGCAGCGTCTCCGCCAGCTCGCCCTCGGTGCGCTGCGCGTGATAGACGTCGTACTGCAGGAACAGGTTGCCGCCGCCGATCTCGTCGATCAACGCGAGGGCCTGGTCGGTGCGGTGCAGGTGGAAGCCGGGGATGTCGAAGCGGTTGATCGGCTCGATCAGCAGCTTGATGCCGGCCTGCTTCAGCCGCTGCGACGCGTGGTGGAGGTTGTCCACCAGCGTCTCGTGCACCCGCGCCGCCGGCACGTCGCCCGGCGTCTTGCCGACCAGGCAGTTCAACTGCGAGACGCCCAGCGTGCCGGCATAGTCGATCGCGCGCTCGACGCCCTCGCGGAACTCCGCGCCGCGATCGGGATGGCACGCGATGCCGCGCTCGCCAGCGTCCCAGCCGCCGGCGGGCAGGTTGTGCAGCACGAGCTGCAGTCCGAACCGATCGAGGCGCGCGCGGATGTCCTCGGGTGGGTACGCGTAGGGGAACAGGAACTCCACGCCCTTGAATCCGGCACGCGCGGCGCGCTCGAAGCGGTCGAGGAACGGGAACTCCGTGAAGAGCATCGTGAGGTTGGCGGCGAAGCGGGGCATGGTCGAGGTTCCGAGGTGGCGTCGGGTATTCAGGCGGCGAGCGTGCGGCCGCTCCGGAGCGAGCCGCCCAGCCCCCGCGGGAGGCGATGGGCGCAGCGAATGGGCGCCGTCATTCCAGGAGGCCGGCCAACTCGAGCCCCGAGCGTCCCTGCGGATGGCGGCAGTCGATCTCCTCGAACTCCGCGATGGCGTCGATCTCGGTGCCCATCGCGATGTTGGTGACCTTCTCGAGGATGACCTCGACGACCACCGGCACGCGGAACTCGCGCGCCATCGCCTGCGCCTGCGCGAGCGCCGGGCGGATCTGCTCGGGATCGGTCACCCGCAGCGACTTGCAGCCCAGTCCGGCCACGACCTGCTGGTGGTCGACGCCGTAGCCGCGCAGGTCGCCCTCGCCGGCGGGCACGTTCTGGTTCTCGAACGCGAGCTGCACGCAGAAGTCCATGTCGAAGTTGCGCTGCGCCTGGCGGATCAGGCCGAGGTAGCTGTTGTTGACCAGCACCTGCACGTAGGGCAGCCGGAACTGCGCGCCGACCGCGAGCTCCTCGATGAGGAACTGGAAGTCGTAGTCGCCCGACAGGCCGACGACGGTGCGCGTCGGATCGGCCGCGACCACGCCCAGCGCGGCCGGGATCGTCCAGCCCAGCGGCCCGGCCTGGCCGCAGTTGATCCACTGGCGCGGGCCGTAGACGTTGATGAACTGCGCGCCGGCGATCTGGCTCAGGCCGATCGTGGAGACATAGATCGTGTCGCGCGGGAACGTGGCGTTCATCTCCTCGTACACGCGCATCGGCTTGATCGGCACTTGCGTGTAGTGGCTCTTGCGGTGCATCAGGCGCTTGCGCTCCCGGCAGCGGAACGCCCAGTCGCCGTAGTCCTTGAGGCGACCCGCGGCGGCGCGTTCCTTCGCGACCTCGACGAACAGCTTGAGCGCGGCGCCGGCGTCGCTGGCGATGCCGAGGTCCGGGCTGAAGACGCGGCCGATCTGCGTCGGCTCGATGTCGACGTGCACGAACTTGCGGCCCTTCGTGTAGACATCGACCGAGCCCGTGTGGCGGTTGGCCCAGCGGTTGCCGATGCCCAGCACGAAGTCGCTGGCCAGCAGCGTGGCGTTGCCATAGCGGTGGCTGGTCTGCAGGCCGCACATGCCGGCCATCAGCGGGTGGTCGTCGGGAATCGTGCCCCAGCCCATCAGCGTCGGGATGACGGGCACGCCGGTGATCTCGGCGAACTCCTGCAGCAGCGCGCTGGCATCCGCGTTGATGATGCCGCCGCCGGCGACGATCAGCGGCTTGTCGGCGGCGGCGAGCAGGTCGAGCGCCTTCTCGACCTGCCTGCGCGTGGCCGCCGGCTTGTAGACGGGCAGCGGCTCGTAGCTGTCGATGTCGAATTCGATCTCGCCCATCTGCACGTCGAACGGCAGGTCGATCAGCACCGGGCCCGGGCGGCCCGAGCGCATCAGGTGGAAGGCCTGCTGGAACGCGCGCGGCACCTGGGCGGGCTCGCGCACGGTGACGGCCCACTTGGTGACGGGCTTGGCGATGGACTCGATGTCCACGGCCTGGAAATCCTCCTTGTACAGGCGGGCGCGCGGTGCCTGGCCGGTGATGCACAGGATGGGGATCGAATCGGCGCTGGCCGAGTACAGGCCCGTGATCATGTCGGTGCCCGCGGGGCCGCTGGTGCCGATGCACACGCCGATGTTGCCGGCGCGGGCGCGCGTGTAGCCCTCGGCCATGTGCGACGCGCCCTCCACGTGGCGCGCGAGGATGTGCGCGATCGACTGCCGCTCGCGCATCTGCGCGTACAGCGGGTTGATCGCCGCGCCCGGGACGCCGAACGCCTGCGTCACGCCTTCGCGTTCCATCACCAGCACTGCCGCCATCGCGGCCTTCATCCTTGCCATGCTCGTCTCCATCGCTGCTTGGGTTGCTGCGATGGTCGGCGAGCGCGGCGCGTCGAGGAACGCCGTTGACAAGCATGACGTTTATTCCACAATGGAATACCGCATCGAACGCACGCCATGGATCGTCTCTCTGCCGTCAAGCTCTTCATGCGGGTCGTCGAGCTCGGCTCCTTCAGCAAGGCGGCGACGGAGCTGGGCATCGGCCAGCCCGCGGTCACCAAGCAGGTGCAGCGCATGGAGGAGCAGCTCGGCGCGCGCCTGCTGCATCGCTCCACGCACGGCGTCACCGCCACCGAGATCGGCGCGCTGTACTACGAGAAGTGCCGCACGATCGCCCACCACGTGGAGGAGGCCGATTCGGTCGCGGCGCTGCTGCAGTCGCAGGTGCGCGGCGCGATGCGCGTGAGCACGTCGGTGGCGTTCGGCCGCCGCGTGCTGGGGCCGCTGCTGATGCAGTTCATGCGGGCCAACCCCGACCTGCAGATCGACCTCGGCGTCGACGACCGCTATGTCGACCTGATCGAGCAGGGCGTCGACGTCGCGGTGCGCATGGGCCGACTGGCCGATTCCACGCTGGGCGCGCGCTACCTCGGCATGAATCCGTGGGTGCTCGTGGCCTCGCCCGCGCTCGTGCGCGAGCGTGACGCGCCTGCGACGCCGCGGGAACTCGCGGCGCGCGATTGCCTGATCTACAGCACGGTGCAGGGCGACGCGCGCTGGCACTTCACCGGCGCGGGCGGGCAGGCGGAGTCGGTGGCCGTGAAGGGGCCGCTGCGCTCCAACAGCCTGTCGCTGCTGCTGGAGGCGGCCGTCGAGGGCATGGGCATCGCGGCGCTGCCGCGCTATGTGGCGCAGGAGGCGCTGGTCACCGGGGCGGTCGTTCACTTGCTCGCCGCGTGGTCGCTGCCGGCGCAGGAGGTGCACGCGGTGTTCCCCTCGCCGCGCATGCTGCCGCTGAAGGTGTCGGGCTTCGTCGGCTGGCTGCAGGCGCAGTTCGAGGGGGAGTGGTGGGAGCGGGCGTGGAGGGCCGGCTCACAGGGCAAGCCGTGACGCGCCAGCCTGCGCGCAGACTGACGGCGCGATTCTCATGAGGTGTCATCCTGCGCGCAGAATGAGGGCGCGATTTTCATGCGGGTGTCATCCTGCGCGCAGTCGCAGGATCCACGCGCGCCGTGACGCCCGGCCGGGGTGGATTCTGCGACTGCGCTCCGCTCCGCGCAGAATGGCGGCGCGATTTTCATGCGGGTGTCATCTTGCGACTTCGCGCAGGATGACGGCGCGGGGGCTGGTCCGCGGGCCCGCACATCGGGACGTCTCCCAGGCGTGGATGACTGCGCGAAATTACGCCTGGAGCAGGTCGAACAGCGTGCGCGCCACCACCTTGGTCGCGCGCCGCAGGTCCTCCAGCACGATGTGCTCGTCGGCCCGTTTCGCGTTCGACTCCAGCACCGTGCGCGGTCCCGCGCCGTAGATCACCGCCGGGATGCCGCGCTCGCTGAACAGGCGCGCATCGGTGTACAGCGGCGTGCCCATGGCCTGCACCGGTTCGCCGAACAAGGCGCTCGCGTGCGTGCACAGCGCGTCCACGAGCGGCGCGTTGCCGGCCAGCGGTTTCATCGCGTGGGCGAGCAGCATGCGCCGGATGTCGACCGTGATGCCCGGCTGGCCTGCGGCGGCGCGCTCGATCAGCGCACGCAGGCCCGCCTCGACGACCACCGGGTCCTCCTCCGGGATCATGCGGCGGTCGACCTTGAGCACAACCTTGCCGGGCACGACGTTGGTGTTGGTGCCGCCGGCGATCTGGCCGACGTTGACGTAGCCGTGGTGGATGCCGCGCACCGCGCTGCGCGTCTTCTTGAGCACCTCGTTCTCGGCGTACAGCGCGGTCAGGATGCGGTTGGCGGCCTGCAGCGCGTCGACGGCGGTCTCCGGCACCGCGGCGTGGCCCATCTTGCCGTGCACGGTGATCTCGAGCTGCAGGCAGCCGTTGTGCGCGGTGACCACCTGGTAGCTGAAGCCCGCGGCGATCTCGAGGTCGGGCTTCGTCAGACCACGCTCCAGCAGCCATGCGGGGCCCAGCTCGCCGCCGAATTCCTCGTCATAGGTGAACAGCAGGTCGACGCCGCCGGCCAGCGGCGCGCCGAGCGCCTCGAGCGCGCGCACGGCGAACGTGAAGGTCGTGAAATCGCACTTGCTGACGGCCGCGGCGCGGCCATAGAGGCGGCCGTCGACGACTTCGCCACCATACGGGTCGTGCGTCCACCCCTCGCCCGGCGGCACGACGTCGCCGTGCGCGTTGAGCGCCACGACGCGGCCGCCGCTGCCATAGCGGCGTCGCACGACGAGGTTGGTGATGGACTGCAGGCCGTGCTCGCGCACCGTCGCCGCGGGCACCTCGTGCGCCTGTGCGTCGAAGCCGAGGTCCTTCAGCAACGCCTGCGTGCGCAGCGCGTGCGGCGTGTTGTTGCCGGGCGGAGTGTCGGTGGGCACGCGCACCAGCTCCTGCAGCAGGCGCACCTGCTCGTCGAAGTGGGCGTCGATCCAGCGATCGAGCGAGTCGTATGAAGCGGAAGTCATCGGGTCTCCGAAGCGAGTTGCGCGAGCAGGGCCGCGAAGGCCTGCACCGCGAGGTCGATGTCGTGGCTGGTGGTCGATTCCAGCGGGTTGTGGCTGATGCCGGCGTTCTCGCCGCGCACGAACAGCATGGCCTGCGGCAGCAGCGCGTGCATCTTCATCGCGTCGTGGCCGGCGCCGCTGGGCAGGCGGTGCACCGGCAGGCCCAGCGATTCGACGGCGCGTTCCCAGCGCTGCTGCCACTCGGGCGCGCTGGGCGCGGCGGCGGCGCGCATCGTCTCGTGCAACTGGTGCGACAGGCCGCGGCGCTCGCAGATCGCGCCGAGCTCGGCGAGGATGTCGCGCGAGCAGGCGTCGCGCGCGGCGTCGACCGGGGCGCGCACGTCGAGGCTGAACCTGCAGCGACCGGGCACGACGTTGATCGAGCCGTCGGGCACCTCCAGGATGCCGACGGTGCCCACCAGGTGCGGCTCGGCCCGCGCGCGGCGCTCGACGAACAGCGCCAGTTCCGCGACGCCGGTGGCCGCGTCGCGGCGGCGATCCATCGGCGTGGTGCCGGCGTGGCTCGCGAGTCCGGTGATCTCGCCGACATGGCGCACGCTGCCGTTGATGGACGTGACGACGCCCAGCGGCAGGTCGAGCTCGTTGAGCACGGGGCCCTGCTCGATGTGCACCTCCACGAAACCGAGGTAGCGCTTCGGGTCGCGCTTCGACGCGGGGATGTCCTCCGGACGCAGGCCGGCCGCGGCCATCGCGTCGCGCATGCGTACGCCGTCGGCGTCGGCCTGGTCCAGCCATTGCGGATCGAAGTGGCCGGTGAGGGCGCCCGAGCCGAGGAACACCGCGTCGTAGCGCTGGCCTTCCTCCTCGGCGAAGCCGATCACCTCGAAACCGAACGGCAGGCGCTCGCCGCGGCGGTGCAGCTCGCGCACGCAGGCCATGGGCACCAGGACGCCCAGGCGGCCGTCGTACCTGCCGCCGTTGCGCACGGTGTCGTAGTGGCTGCCGGTGACGAGCCGCGGCGCCGCGCGGTCGCTGCCGTGATAGACGCCGACGACGTTGCCCACGGCATCGATCGAGACCTCGTCGAAGCCGCAGTCCGCGCGCATCCAGTCGGCCAGCTGCGCGGCGACGGCGCGGTGCGCGTCGGTCAGATAGGTCACCGTCAGCTCGCCGCGCTCGGCGTAGCCGGGATCGCTGAAGCGCGCCAGCGACTCGGCCCAGTCCCAGACGAGGTTGCCCTGCGCGGGCGAGCTGCCGAACTTGTCGTCGAGGCGGATCTCGGCGATGCGGTCGATGTTGCGCAGCGCCTCGGCGAACTCGAAGTCCGGATGGTTGGCAAGGCGGCGCTCGAAGGCCGAGAGGATCTGGTGGCGCGCCAGGCCCGTGCCGCGCGGGCCGCGAACCGCGAGGATGAAGGGGAAGCCGAACTTCTGGTTGTAGGCCGCGTTGAGCTCGCCGATGCGCGCGAACTCCTCCGGCGTGCACGCCGTCAGGCCGGCCCGTCCCTGCTCGCTCGTGCTCTCGGCGGTGAGCGTCCTGGCGACCATTGCCTTGCCCGCGAGTTCCGGGTGGGCGCGGATCAGCCCGAGCTGCGCCTCGCGCCCGGCCGCGCGCACCGCGCGCACGAGCGCGTGCTTGAGCGCGGCCACGCTCGCGAACGGGCGCGCGTCGTATGCGGCGTCGGCGATCCACGGCGAATGCTCGTAGGTGCCGTCGAGAAGCGCGACGAACTCCGCGCGTGAGGCGGCGTTGAGCCGCTCGAGGGTGAGGGTGGGCATGTTCATTCCCAGACGAAGGCCTGGTCCGGATCGAAGGGATGCGCCTGCTTCCAGTGCCGCGCGATGTCGATGCGGCGGGTGATCCACACGCGCTCGTGTCGCTGCACGTGGTCGAGGAAGCGCTGCAACGCGCGCAGGCGGCCGGGGCGTCCGAGCAGGCGGCAGTGCATGCCGATGCTCATCATCGTGGGGCGCTCGTCGCCCTCGGCCCAGTGCACGTCGAAGGCGTCGCGCAGGTACTGGAAGAACTCGTCGCCGTGGCTGTAGCCCTGCGGCAGCGCGAAGCGCATGTCGTTGGCGTCCAGCGTGTAGGGCACGACGAGGTGCGGCGCGAGCGCGCCGTCGGTCCTGCGCACCTGAAGCCAGAAGGGCAGGTCGTCGCCGTAGTAGTCGCTGTCGTACTCGAAGCCGCCGGCGTCGGCGACCAGGCGCCGCGTGGCAGGGCTGTCGCGGCCGGTGTACCAGCCCGCGGGACGCTGGCCCAGCGTGCGCTGGAACGATTCGAGCGCAGCCTGCAGGTGCGCGCGCTCGGTGGCCTCGTCCATGGCCTGGTACGAGATCCAGCGCCAGCCGTGGCAGGCGATCTCGTGGCCCGCCTCGACGAACGCGGCAGCGACCTCGGGGTTGCGCTCCAGCGCCATGCCCACGCCGAACACCGTCAGCGGCAGGCCGCGGCGCTCGAACTCGCGCAGCAGGCGCCAGACGCCAACGCGCGAGCCGTATTCGTAGATGCTCTCCATGCTCAGGTGGCGCGCCGCGAAGGCGGGCGGGCTGGCCATCTCGGAGAGGAACTGCTCGCTGCCGGGGTCGCCGTGCAGCACGCAGTTCTCGCCGCCTTCCTCGTAGTTCAGGACGAACTGCAGGGCGACGCGGGCATCGCCCGGCCACTGCGCGTGCGGCAGGTTGCGGCCGTAGCCGCGGAGATCGCGCCGATAGGGGGTGGGGTGTGTCATGGTTCAGCCCTGGGGACGCAGCACGGAGGCGAGGTCCGGCGTGCGGGGATCGAGGCGCAGGTTGCGTTCCACGGCCTCGAGGTGGCGTTCCATCAGCCTGGCGGCGGCGCGGCCGTCGCGCTTTGCGAGCGCGTCGACGATGTCCACGTGCTCCTCCTGCGAGTGCTCCGCCGAATGGCTGGACTGGTACATCAGCGCGATCAGCTGCGAGCGCGAGAGCAGGTCGGCGATGAGCTCGGCCAGCACCTCGTTGCCCAGCAGGCGCGCGAGCACCACGTGGAAGTCGGCGAGCAGCCGGGTGCGGCCGGACACGTCGACGCGCGACACGGCCTGGCGCTCGTCGCGCAGGTGCAGCCGCAGCTGCTCCACCTGCCTGTCGGTGATCTGCGCCGCGAGCTGGCGCACCATGCCGCCCTCGATCAGGCGGCGCACCTGGAACACCTGGCGCGCCTCGTCGATGCTGGGCGTGGCCACGCAGGCGCCGCGCGCGGGTTCCAGCGTGACGAGGCGGTCGCGGCTCAGCTGGTTCAGCGCCTGCCGGACGACGGTGCGCGAGACCTCGAACACGTCGGCGATCTGCTGCTCCACCAGCCGGGTGCCGGGCATCAGCCGGCGTTCGACGATGGCCGTGGTGATCGATTCGACGATGCCGTCGGTCACGCTCGCCGCGCTGCGCCCCGCGCGCGCGGCATCGACGAGTTGCAGGTGGGCGGCGGGCTTCCGGGGCATGGGCGGTCGGATCGGGGATTGGATGCAAAAGTGTATACAGTCAAGTGCACCGAATGCAAGCACATGACGCCATCATGGTGCTGGCGGCGCCCCGTCTGAACGCTTGCCGGGCGACGGATCCACCTCGGAGAACGCCGCTGTCCCGGCGCAACGACTGCGGGTTATCCCTTGGTCGATCGAGCGGGATAACTGTATACAGTGATGCTCATGTCGCAGCGGGTGCGGCGCTCGTGGGCGGGTCCGTCGGACGCGCGAACGGTGGCCGTTGCACGCGACTCTCCAGCCTCACAGGGCCCGCCGTGGTGAGGAAACTGAATGCGGTTCGAGCTCGAGCCCGGGCGCCGCATCCCGTGACCTGGAGAACGGGGATGGACAGCTACTTTCTGGACTGGGCGAACCTGCTGCTGCGCTGGGCCCACGTCGTCACCGCGATCGCCTGGATCGGTGCATCGTTCCATTTCGTCCTGCTGGACAACAGCCTGACCAGGCCCGACAGCGACGAGCTCCAGGGCAAGGGCGTCGACGGCGAGCTGTGGGCGGTGCACGGCGGCGGCTTCTACCACTCGAACAAGTACATGGTGGCGCCGCGCTGGCGGCCGCTGCCGGAGAACCTGCACTGGTCGTACTGGGAGAGCTACTCCACCTGGCTGACCGGCTTCGGCCTGCTGACGGTGCTGTACCTGTTCAACGCCAGCAGCTTCCTCGTCGACCGCAGCGTGCACGCCTGGGCGCCGAGCGCGGCCATCGCGTCGGCGCTCACCTTCCTGCTGCTGTTCTGGATCGTCTACGACACCCTCTGCCGCACGCTGGGCCGCGGGCCCAACGGCGACATGGTGGTGGGCGTGGCCGTGTTCCTGCTCGTGGTGACGTGCGCCTGGTGCGTCTGCCACCTCTTCGCGGGGCGCGCGGCCTTCCTGCTGACTGGCGCCATGATGGCCACGGCCATGACGGCCAACGTGTTCTTCTGGATCATCCCCGGGCAGCGCAAGGTGGTGGCGCAACTGCGCGCGGGGCAGGAGCCGGACAGGATCCACGGCATCCGCGGCAAGCAGCGCAGCGTGCACAACACGTACTTCACGCTGCCCGTCATCTTCGCGATGCTGTCCAACCACTACGGCTTCCTGTACCAGGGTGCGGACAACTGGGTGGCGCTGGTCGGCGTGATGCTCGCCGGCGCATTGATCCGCCACAGCTTCGTGTCGCGCCACAAGGCGCACGTGCTGGGCACCCGCACGCCGTGGGAGCACGCCTTCATCGGCGTCGTGATCCTGATGGGCGTGCTGATCGTGCGCATGCCCAAGCCGCCCGAGACCACCGCCGCCCTGCCGCCTGCCACGCCCGTCGCCGTGGCCGCCGCGACGCCGGCCGCCAGCGGGGCCGCCTCCGCGGCCGCGGACGCGACGGTCGCGGCCGGCAGTCCCGGCAGCTTCGCCTCGATGAAGGCCGTCGTCGACCGGCGCTGCGTGCTGTGCCACAACGCGCAGGTGCAGAACAAGGGCATCGAGCTCGACCGCCCCGACCTGATCAAGCAACACGCGCAGGAGGTCTTCCAGCAGGCCGTGCTCCTGAAGAACATGCCCCTGAACAACGCCACCGGCATCACCGACCAGGAACGCGAGGTGATCCGCCGGTGGTACGACGCGGGCGCCGCGATCGACTGAACGCGAGCGTCCCATCCATCCCGACCGGCCCGCGGGTCGCCCGGATTCCCGGCGCCGGACCTTTCCACCCAAGAAGCAGGACTCCCGATGACCCGATTCCAACGTCTGTGCGCGCTCGCCCTGGCCGGCACCGCGCTCTCCGCCGCGGCCGCCGACTGGAGCGACACCTCCATCGGCGTGCGCCACGGCACGAAGTTCCGCGAGCCCTACAACCCGGACGACATCGCCAAGACCATCGTCGACCTGCAGCACGTGAGCGGCTACGCCTACGGCAGCAACTTCTTCAACGTCGACCTGCTGATGTCCGACCGCAAGGATCCCGCGAGTCCCGGCTCGAGCACCGGCGCGCAGGAGGCCTACGTCGTCTACCGCCACTTCCTCGACGCCGGCAAGGTGCTCAAGACCGACTTCAAGGCCGGCCCGATCCGCGGCTGGGGCCTGACCGCCGGCTTCGACTGGAACACGAAGAACGACGCCGGCTACAACTCACGCAAGCGCATGCTCGTGCTCGGCCCCACGGTGTCGATCGACGTGCCGGGCTTCCTGAACGTGGGCGTGCACGAGCTGTGGGAGAGCAACGCGCCGTTCAACGACTTCACGCAGACCGGCGTGTCGCGCTACCACTACAAGGCCCACCCGATGCTGGCCGCGTCCTGGGGCATCCCGATCGGCGCACTGCCGCTGTCCTTCGAGGGCTACTTCGACTTCATCGCCGCCAAGGGCAAGGACGAGTTCGGCGCGCAGACCGCGCCCGAGACGCACTTCGACGGCCAGGTGATGTGGAACGCCGGCGAGCTCGTCGGTGCCAAGCCCACCACCTGGCGCCTGGGCCTGGAGTTCGAGTACTGGAAGAACAAGTTCGGCAACCCCTGGCACGGCCCCGCCGGCCACGGCGCGTTCGCCGAGACGCCGATGGTGCGCGCCGAAGCGCACTTCTGACCGGAGACCCGCATGGGACACCTGAGCACGCACGTCCTCGACACCGCCCACGGCTGCCCGGCGGCGGGCATGACGGTCACGCTGCAGCGCGTGGACACCGACGGCCGTTCGCAGGTCGTCAAGTCGATCACGCTCGACGCGGACGGGCGCAACGACGCTGGCCCCCTGCTGGACGCGGCCGAGATGGTCGCGGGCCGCTGGCGGCTGACGTTCGCGGTGGCCGCCTACTTCCGCGCTCGCGGCGTCGAGCTGCCGGAGCCGCCGTTCATCGACGTGGTGCAGCTCGATTTCGGCATCGCCGACGCCGCCGGCCACTACCACGTGCCGTTGCTGGTCAGCCCGTACAGCTACAGCACCTACCGCGGGTCCTGAGCGGAGGACGCATGGCACGGCGGCGCGAACCCGGCGACCGCCGGCGCGAGCGCCGGCAGCTGCAGCAGCTGGGCGACCACGGCCACCGCGATGACCTCGGGCTCCTTGCCCGCGATGCCGGGCACACCGATCGGGCAGGTCATGCGCGCGAGCGTGTCCGCGGGAATGCCGCGTTCCTCGTAGCGATGCAGGAAGCGCGCGCGCTTGGTGCGCGAGCCGATCAGGCCGAGGTAGCGGAAATCGCCGCGGCGCAGGATGGCCTCGGCGATGCGCAGGTCGAGGTCGTGCCGGTGCGTCAGGACGAGGTAGCAGGCGTTCGCGGGCGCGGCATCGACCTCGGCCTCGACCGGCTCGACGCAGACCTTCTCGACATGCGATGGCAGTGGCTGGTCGGCCGGGAATTCGTCTTCGCGCTCGTCGATCCACTGCACCTGGCACGGGATGCCCGCCAGCAGCCGCACGATCGCGCGGCCGACATGGCCCGCGCCGTACAGCTGCAGCAGGAACCGCGGCGCGGCCGCCGGCCACGACTGCGCGATGGCGTGATCCAGCCGCGCGAAGCGCAGCGTGACCGCGCCGCCGCAGCACTGGCCGAGAGCGGGGCCCAGCGGATAGTGGCGCTCGACCGGCGCGAAGCCGGGCACGCGCGCCAGCAGCGTGCGCGCATTCGCGATGGCCATCAGCTCCAGGTGTCCACCGCCGATCGTGCCGACCGCGTGCGTGGCCGAGACCAGCATGCGCGTGCCCGCCTCGCGCGGCACCGAGCCCGCGGTCTTCACGACCTCGACGACGATGCCGGCCTCGCCGGCCGCCAGCCAGCTCGCGGCGCTGGTGTGCACGTCGCCGCTCATGCGACCCCTCCGGCGGCCAGTCCGCGGCGCACCGCGTCGACGGCGTCCAAGATGGCCTCGCCGGTGGCCGGTGCGCGCAGCGGAGGATCGACGCGATGATCGCCCACCGCCGAGACGGCATCGCGGATCGCCAGGAACACCGAGAACGGCAGCAGCAGCGGCGGCTCGCCGACCGCCTTGCTGCGGTGGATGCTGTCCTCGACGTTGGCGTTGTCGTACAGCGCCACGTTGAAGACCGGCGGGCAATCGTTGGCGGTCGGGATCTTGTACGTGCTGGGCGCGTGCGTCGTGAGCAGGCCGGTCTTCGGATGCCAGACCAGCTCCTCCATCGTCAGCCAGCCCATGCCCTGGATGAACGCGCCCTCGACCTGGCCGATGTCGACCGCCGGGTTCAGCGAGCGGCCGACGTCGTGCAGCACGTCCGCGCGCAGCAGCTTCCACTCGCCGGTCAGCGTGTCCACGACGACCTCGCTCAGCGCCGCGCCGTACGCGAAGTAGAAGAACGGGCGGCCCTGCAGCTTGTCACGATCCCAGTGCAGGCCGGGCGTGGCGTAGAAGCCGTCCGACCAGAGCTGCACGCGGTCCTCGTAGGCCGCGCGCACGAGGTCGCGGAACGGGATCGCCTGGCCGTCGACGTGCACGAGATCGTTGGCGAAGCGCACGTCCGCGGCGTCGCCGCCGTGGCGCCGCGCGGCGAACGCGGCGAGCCGCTCGCGGATCTTGCGCGCCGCGTCCTGGGCGGCCTTGCCGTTCAGGTCGGCGCCGGTCGACGCCGCTGTGGCGGAGGTGTTGGCGACCTTGGTCGTGTCGGTGGCCGTGGCGCGCACGGTCTCGAAGCTGACGCCCAGCTCGTGCGCCACCACCTGCGCCACCTTGGTGTTCAGGCCCTGGCCCATCTCGGTGCCGCCATGGTTCACGAGCATCGTGCCGTCCGCGTACACGTGCACCAGCGCGCCGGCCTGGTTCAGGTGCTTGACGTTGAACGAGATGCCGAACTTGACCGGCGTCAGCGCCAGGCCCTTCTTGAGCACCGCGCTCGCCGCGTTGAACGCGTCGATCTGCGTGCGGCGCAGCCTGTAGTCCGCCTTGGCGGCGAGCTCGTCGGTCAGCGGGCGGATGACATTGTCGACGACGCGCTGTCCGTAGGGCGTCACGTCGCGCTCGCCCACGCCGTAGAAATTGGCGCGGCGCACGTCGAGCGCGTCGCGGCCGAGCGCGCGCGCGATCGAGTCGAGGATGACCTCGGCCGCGAACGCGCCCTGCGGGCCGCCGAAGCCGCGGAACGCCGTGTTGCTCTGCGTGTTGGTGCGGGCGCTGTAGCCGTGGATGGCCACGTCGGGCAGCCAGTAGGCGTTGTCGAAGTGGCACAGCGCACGGGTCATCACCGGGCCCGACAGGTCCGTCGAGAAGCCGGCGTTGGAGACCATGTCGATCTCGGCGCCCAGCACGCGGCCCTCGTCGTCGAAGCCGACCTCGTACGAATACTCGAAGCCGTGGCGGCGGCCGGTGATCATGAAGTCGTCGTCGCGGTCGGGGCGCAGCTTGACGGGGCGATCGAGCCGGCGTGCCGCGATCGCGGCGATGCAGGCGAACAGGCCGGATTGCGACTCCTTGCCGCCGAAGCCGCCGCCCATGCGCCGGCACTCGACGTGGACGTGGTGCGAATCCAGGCGCAGCGCGTGCGCCACCAGGTGCTGCATCTCGCTCGGGTGCTGCGTCGAGCAGTGCACGCGCATGCCGTCGTTCTCGGTCGGAATCGCGTACGAGATCTGGCCCTCGAGGTAGAACTGCTCCTGGCCGCCGACGCTGAGCGTGCCCTTCAGGCGGCGGGGCGCGGCGGCGATGGCCGCCCTCGCGTTGCCACGTTCCAGATGCATCGGCGGCAGCACGTACTGCTGCGCGGCGTGTGCCTCCAGGACGGTGATGACGGCGGGCAGCGCTTCGATGTCGAGCACCTGCCTGGCCTGCGCGGCCGCGCGGCGCGCGAGCTCGCGGTCGGTGGCGATCACCGCGAACACGGGCTGGCCGAGGTAGTGCACCTCGCCGTCGGCCAGGATCGGGTCGTCGTGGACGATGGCGCCGCAGTCGTTGACGCCGGGGATGTCGGCGGCCGTGAGCACCGCCACGACGCCCGGCAGCGCACGGATCGCGTCGACCGCGATGCCCTTGATGCGCCCGTGCGCCACCGGCGACAGGCCGAGCGCCGCGTGCAGCGTGCCGGCGAGCTCGGGCATGTCGTCGACATAGGTGGCACGGCCGGCCACGTGCAGGTGCGCCGACTCGTGCTGGCGGCTGATGCCCACGCGCGCGCCGTCGCGTGCGCGCTCGGCCTCGCCGTCGGCGTCGAAGCGCGACTGCGCGTTGCGCAGGTAGTCGGCGTAGGCGAGGCCGGGCTCGACCAGGAACGTGTCCACTTCCTTGTTCATGCGGTCTCCTCAGGCGGCCGGCGCCGCGTGCGGCATCACGTCGAAGACGCTGGTGCTGCGCGCCGGCAGCGGCGCCTCGGCCCGTGTCTCCAGCCAGAAGCGGTGCAGCAGGTTGCGCGCGACGCGCAGGCGGTGCGCGGCGCTGGCGCGCATGTCGGTCAACGGCGTGAAGTCGCGCGCCAGCGCCGCCATCGCGGCCTCGACCGTCGCCTGCGTCCACGGCTGGCCGACCGCCGCGGCCTCGGCGTGCGCGGCGCGCTTGACGACCGCCGCCATGCCGCCGAACGCGAACCGCGCCTCGCGCACGCGATCGCCGTCGAGCTCCATCCCCAGGCCGGCGGCGACCGCGGAGATGTCGCAGTCGAAGCGCTTGGACAGCTTGTAGGCGCGCACCGCGAAGGTGGGCGCCGGCAGCGTCACGTCGAGCGCCTCGATGAACTCGCCGGGCTGCAGCGCGTTCTTCATGTAGTCGAGGTAGAAGTCCTCCAGCCGCAGCGTGCGCCTGGCGGTGCCGCGGCGCAGCAGCACCTGTGTGCCGAGCGCCATCAGCACCGGTGCGCTGTCGCCGATGGGCGAGCCGTTGGCGATGCTGCCGCCCAGCGTGCCGGCGTTGCGCACGGGCGGCGATGCGAAGCGCAGCCACATGTCGTGCAGCGCGGGGATCTGCGCGGTCAGCGTCGACCAGGCATCCTCCAGCGACGCCGCGGCGCCGATGCGCAGCACGCCGCCCCGCCGCTCGATGCGCCTGAGGGCGTCGACGTTGCCGATGTACAGGATGTCGCCGAGGTCGCGGAACTGCTTGTTCACCCACAGGCCGATGTCGGTGCAGCCGGCCAGCACGCGAGCCTGCGGGTGCTGTTCGCGCAGCGCCGCGAAGTCGTCGAGCGTGCGCGGGCCCCAGAAGCGGTCGCGGCGCGGCCCCGATTCGGTGCGGATGGCCGGATTGGTGCCTTCGTAGGCGAGGCCGTCGGCGATGTCGAGCGCGCGCAGCGCGTCGACGATGGGGCGGGTGTCCAGCCGCGCGGCGCGCAGGTCGAACATGCGCTGTCCCGCATCCAGGATCGGGCGGTAGCCGGTGCAGCGGCACAGGTTGCCCGCGAGGTCGTCGGCCAGTTGCTGGCGGCTCGGGCGCGTGCCGGCCTCGCAGTGGCGCTCGTAGGTGCTGGCCAGGGTCATCGCGATGCCCGGCGTGCAGAAGCCGCACTGCGAGCCGTGGCACTCGACCAGCGCCTGCTGGGCAGGATGCAGGTCGGCGCCGCCGATGCGCTTCAGGTCCTCGACCGTGAGCAGCGCCTTGCCGTCGAGCGTGGGCAGGAACTGGATGCAGGCGTTGACCGTGCGCAGCGACAGGCCGCCCACGACGGTGGCGTCCGCCGACGGCGTGCCGACCTGGCGCGCCCGGTCCGCCAGCTCGGCCACGATCACGGTGCAGGCGCCGCAGTCGCCCTCGTTGCAGCCTTCCTTCGTGCCGGTGCAGCGCGCGTCCTCGCGCAGCCAGTTCAGCACCGTGCGCGTGGGCGCGGCGTCCTGCACCTCGACGATCTCGCCGGGGTGATGGTGGAAGAAGCGGATCGGCCGTGTCTGCATGTTCGGGCTGGGATTCGTGAGGGGAACAGCACCAAAGTTACTCCGATCCGGGCCCCGGGTGTATATGTCCGGCTGGATAGCAACCATGGAGATTCTTGTATGGCGGAGCCGAATTCTTTCGACAAGATCGAGCTATCTCTCGTCAGGCTATTCCACACGGTGATCACCGAACGAAGCATTTCCCGGGCCGCGCTGCGACTGCAGACCACGCAGCCGGCGGTCAGCGCCAAGCTCAAGCGCCTGCGCGAGCTGACGGGCGACCCGTTGCTCGTGCGCGCCGGCCACGGCATGGTGCCGACGCCGGCGGCGCTCGCGCTGATGGCGCCGGCGAGCGACCTGTTGCGCAGCGCGCAGCTGATGTTCGGTTCGCGCTCGCGCGGCCTCGACTTCGATCCGGCCACCGCCTCGATGCATTTCCGCATCGCCGCCAGCGACTGGCTCGACCCGGTGCTGCTGCCGGAGGTCGTCGGCCGCGTCAAGAACCAGGCGCCGGGCGTGACGCTGGAGATCCTGCCCCTGACCGACGAATACGACTACCGCCTGCACCTGTCGCGCGCCGAGGTCGACCTGGTCGTCGGCAACTGGCTGCAGCCGCCCGGCGAGCTGCACATGGGGCAGCTGTTCTCCGACGAGATCGTCTGCCTGGTGGCGGCCGACCATCCCGCGGTACGCAACCCGCGCTGGTGGACGTCCGAGCGCTACCTCGAGAGCGAGCACGTCGCGCCGCGGCCGCTGCACGCCGGCGCGCCGGGCGTGATCGACGAACACCTCGCCGCCCAGGGCCTGGCCCGCAACATCACGGTGCGCACGCCGCACTTCGCGCTGGCGCCGCTCATGGTGGCGCGCTCGCACCTCGTGCTCACGACGGGCCGCCGCTTCTGCAGCCGCTACGTCGAGACGCTGCCGGTGCGCATCGTGCGCTGTCCCATGCGGCTGACGTCGCTGAGCTACTACCAGCTCTGGCACGAGCTCAGCCACCACTCGGGTGCCGGCCGCTGGCTGCGGACGCAGGTCCGCGAGGCCACGCAGTCGCTCGTCTGAACTTCCAATGCCTTCCGACCCCATGACCACCCCTTCCCGCATCGCTCTGCGCGGCGACCTGCTCGACTTCACCGACGATCCCGGCTTCGCCGCGCCCGCGGGCGCCGGCGGCGTGCGTTTCCGGCCCGACCACTGGCTGCTGGTGGAGGACGGCCGCATCGTGGGCGCGCAGGCCGACGACCCCGCACCCGGCTGGGACCGCATCGACCGCCGCGGCTCGCTCGTGATGCCCGGCTTCATCGACACGCACGTGCACAGCCCGCAGCTGGACGTGATCGCCTCGTACGGCACCGAGCTGCTGGAGTGGCTCAACACCTACACCTTCCCGGCCGAGGCGCGCCATGGCGACCCGCAGGTGGCCGTGGCGGGCGCCGAGCGCTTCCTCGACGCGCTGCTGGCGCACGGCACCACGGCCGCCGTCGTCTTCCCCACCGTGCACAAGGCCTCGGCCGACGCGCTGTTCGCGGGCGCGCAGCGGCGCGGCATGCGGCTCGTCGCCGGCAAGGTGCTGATGGATCGGCACGCGCCCGACTACCTGCGCGACGACGTGAAGAACGCCGAGCGCGACTGCGTCGACCTGATCGGGCGCTGGCACGGCCGCGACCGCCTGGCCTACGCCCTGACGGTGCGCTTCGCGCCCACCAGCACGTCGGCGCAGATGCAGATGGCCGCGGCTCTGCTGCAGGCGCATCCGGGCACCTACATGCAGACGCACGTGGCGGAGAACCGCGACGAGGTGCGCTGGGTGGCCGAGCTGTTCCCGCAGGCGCGCAGCTATCTCGACGTCTACCACCGCCATGGCCTGCTCAACGAGCGATCGGTGCTCGCGCACGGCGTGTGGCTGGACGACACCGACCGCGTGCTGCTGCGCGAGACCGGCGCGCAGATCGCCCACAGCCCCAGCTCCAACCTGTTCCTCGGCAGCGGCCTGTTCGACTGGCTCGCCGCGGAAGGGCAGGGCGCGCACGTGTCGGTGGCCAGCGACGTCGGCGGCGGCTCCAGCCTGTCGATGATCCGCACACTGGCCGACGCGTACAAGGTGGCTGCGATGCGCGGCGTCAAGCTCACCGCGTGGAAGGCCCTGTACGGCGCCACGCGCGGCGCCGCGCGCGCGCTGCACCTGGATCACGAGATCGGCAGCCTCGAGCCCGGTCGCCACGCCGACATCGCGGTGTGGGACTGGGCGTCGACCCCCCTGATGCAGCACCGCGTCGACCTGGCGCAGGACCTGCACGAGAAGCTCTTCGCCTGGATGACCCTGGGCGACGAGCGCTTGCTGGAGTCGGCCCACGTCGCCGGCGTGCGCAGATACCGCCGGGAGTGAATCCAGTCCCGGCCATCCGACCCGCAGGCCAGCGCACGCCAGATGCGCCCCCGGGCATCCCCTTGGAAGCGATGCAGGAGACAACATGCATTCCACGACCCAATCCGCCGCGGTGGCCCCGGAGTCCACCGCCCCGCCCGTCGCGAAACCCGCGCCCGCATGGATCGAACGGCTGTTCGAGCTCACGCGTCACGGCACGACGGTCAACACCGAGCTGCTCGCCGGCCTGACGACCTTCCTGACGATGGCCTACATCGTCTTCGTCAATCCATCGATCCTGGGCGACGCGGGGATGCCCAAGGGCGCCGTCTTCGTCGCCACCTGCCTGATCGCGGCGCTCGGCTCGCTGATCATGGGCCTGTACGCGAACTACCCGATCGCGCTCGCGCCGGGCATGGGCCTGAACGCCTACTTCGCCTACGTGGTGGTGCTGGGCATGGGCATGAAGTGGCAGGTCGCGCTCGGCGCGGTCTTCATCTCGGGCTGCCTGTTCCTGCTCGCCACGGTGTTCCGGCTGCGCGAGCTGATCATCCAGGGCATCCCGCAGTCGCTGCGCATCGGCATCACGGTGGGCATCGGCATGTTCCTGGCGATCATCGCGCTCAAGAGCGCCGGCATCGTCGCGCCGTCCAAGGCCACCTACGTGACGCTGGGCGACCTGCACGCCCCCGGCACCATCCTCGCGGTGATCGGCTTCTTCGCGGTCGTCGTGCTGGACCGCCTGCGCGTGCGCGGCGCGATCCTGATCGGCATCCTGGCCGTCACCGCGCTGTCGTTCTTCTTCGCGGGCAACAAGTTCGACGGCGTCGTGTCGGTGCCGCCGTCGATCGCGCCGACGTTCCTGCAGCTGGACGTCAAGCGCGCGCTGGGCGTGGGCGTGTTCAACGTCATCCTCGTGTTCTTCCTGGTGGAGGTGTTCGACGCCACCGGCACGCTGATGGCCGTCGCGCGCCGCGCCGGCCTGGTGACCGACGGCAAGATGCACCGCATGAACAAGGCGCTGCTGGCCGACAGCAGCGCCATCTTCGCGGGCTCGCTGCTGGGCACGTCCAGCACCACGGCCTACATCGAGAGCGCCGCGGGCGTGCAGGCCGGCGGCCGCACGGGCCTGACGGCGGTGGCGGTGGCGGTGCTGTTCCTGGCCTGCCTGTTCTTCTCGCCGCTGGCCGGCGTGGTGCCGGCCTATGCGACCGCGCCCGCGCTGCTTTACGTCGCCAGCCTGATGCTGCGCGACCTGGTCGACCTCGACTGGAACGAGACCACCGAGTCCGTGCCCGCGGTGGTGACGGCGCTGGCGATGCCGCTGACGTACTCGATCGCCAACGGCCTGGCCTTCGGCTTCATCACCTACGCCGCGCTGAAGCTGTTCACCGGCCGGTGGCGCGAGGCGCATCCGATGTCCTGGATCATCTGCGCGGTGTTCCTGGTGCGGTTCATCTACGTCGGCGGGCACTGATCGAAGCATGGGCGCGCCACCGCCCCGACGCGCGCCAGCCAGGCCGACATGCTGCGCGAAGCGAAGCGGCGTCGCAGGACCCACTTCCGAGGAGACGCCTCGGCAGGCGTGGATCCTGCGACTGCGCGCAGGATGACACCGGGTGGGCGCGGGGCGTCGCCGGGCGGGCGCAGGGCGACGCCGGGCGGGCGCAGGATGACACCGGATGGACGCAGGGCGACACCGGGTGGACGCAGTGCGGCGGGCGTCCGTCGGGCGCGCGCCATGCCCGTCATCCTGCGCGAAGCGAAGCGAAGTCGCAGGATCCACCCCGGAGGCAGCGCGACCCGACGCGTGGACGTTGCGACCGCGCGACGGATGACACGCCGGCGGCTCACGGCTGCGGCGTCAGGTCGCAGATCCAGTTCACCTCCCACGTGCGGCCCCAGTCCGGCGAGAACGATTGCTCGAAGTGCGCGCTGGTCGGCGTCGGGCGCGTCCACACGTAGCGCACGAGGATGGGCCGGCCGTTGAAGTCTTCCGCGTCGATGAACTCGCCGCGGCCGTCGCGGAAGGACCCCACCGTGGGCGGGCCGCCCAGCTTGCCGTGCGCGGCGTCGGCGAGCCAGATGGCCCACAAGCCGGTGCCGGGGTCGTACAGGCGCAGCGTCTGGGCGTCGATGGCGGGACGCTTCTCGGCGGCGGGCGTCTGCGCGTCGCGCGCGATCACCGCGACCTTGAACTCCTCCATGTTGGCGCGGCCATCCCAGATCTTGGCCATCACCGACGTGCCGTCGTACTCGATCCACGTCTTCGACCCGGTCAGCGGATCGACGAGCCTGCGCAGGTGGGCGTGCCAGTGCCCCATCAGGAAGTCGAAGTCGTGCAGTCCGTCATGCACCGGCGCCTCCTGCGCGCGCACGGGGGCGGGCGCGAGGACGGTCGCGGCGCAGACGGCGGCGCAGGCGAGGGCGGCGGGAATGGGGCTCATGTCGGTCTCCAATCGTCGGGGAGACCCGATGCTGCGCGGTGAAACCGGCCACCGCATGGCATGTTTTCGCGCCGCCCGCTTCAGCCTTCGTACGCCGCCAGCCGCCGTTGCTCGTCGGGCGTGAACAGCTTGTTGCGCAGTTCCGCCATCGCGGCGGCGTGCGCCGCCTCGTCGCCAGGCGAGGCGAGCACCGCGCCGCGCTGGCTCCGGTAGTCGGCGATGCGCGCCTTCCATGCGACATCCTCGCGGTCGACCTCGGCCAGCCGGTTCGCGGCCTCGGGCGATGTCGCGGCGGCGCGCATTCGGTAGACGTCGTCCTCGCTGCGGCCGGCGGCGCGGATCCTCTGGGCGGCTTCCTCGAGATGGACGACCGCCATCGACGCCTCGCGCGCCTCGCGCACGCTCGCCGGCTGCTGCGCGTCGAGCTCGGCCAGGCGTTGCTGGCGCTGCGCCGCGGCCAGCGACGGATCCTGCTCGACGGCCATGCGCGCCAGCGCGGCCGTGGCCTCCGCGTCCTGCGGGCCGAACAACGCCCGCGACTCGGCCTCGCTGAAGTACGACGCGCGCAGCGCCTGCATCCTGCGCAGGCCCTCGCGCAGGATGTCGACGCTGCGGCCGACGGGCCTGGCCGGGCGCTGCGTCGTCAGCGCTTCCTTGAACCGGACGTAGCGCGCGAACAGGTCCTTGGCCTGGCGCGCCGCGCGCGGGCCGAGGCGCCCGTCCAGGTCATGCTCCACCTGCGCCCGGATGGCCGCCATCGGCTGTTCGCCGACCGTGGTGAGCCAGTAGTCGAACAGGCGGATCAGCGACGGGTCGAGCACGAGCGCGTCGTCGGCCGTCGCGTGCGCCGCGCCGGCGGGCGTGGTGCCGGCGAGCGACGGCGGGACGGCCGGCGCCGCCTCGTGCGCGACGGGCGCCGGCGCGTCCGCGCGCGACGCGGCGGCAGGCAGGCCGGACCAGGCGATCGCGGCCAGCGCCGCGGCCGCGGCCCCGCCCGCCACCCACGTCAGTCGCCGGCGCATGTCACAGGCCCAGGTTCTTCAGGCGGTTGGCCTGGTTGCGGAACACGCTTTTGGGGTCGACCTCGAACCAGTTGACGATGCCCGCGGTCTGGTTCACCTCGTCGAGGTGGTTCATGCCGTAGTCGTCGCGCAGGACGGTGCCCAGGTGGCTGCTGCACGAGCCGACGAGGCCGTCGTTCTTCGCGCCGCCGTAGACGACGGACACCACCGCCAGGCCGGCGTCGAGCGGGTCGAGCGCGTTGGTGAACGGCTGCGCGCCGCTCCACGAGTAGTAGCGCACGCCGTTGGAGGCCACCGCCGGGCCCTGGCCGCACGCCGTCGTGGGCAGGCCTTCGGGGTGGGCGGCGTTGAACCTGGCCATGCCGGCCGTCGACAGCGAGTCCAGCGCGGCCGACGAGTTCTGCGACGCGTTGTTGCCCGAGATCAGCCCGATCAGCGACGCGAAGCCGTTGACGACCGTGGCCACGACGGTGCGCGACAGCGAGCCCGCCGGCAGCGTGCCGTTGAGCGCGTCCGCCAGCGCGGCGCCCTGGTTCGGCCCGGCGACGCTGGTGACCGACGCGACGAGGTCGGGCGCCACGGAGGCGACGTAGCGCACCGTGGGTCCGCCGTGGCTGTGGCCGATGAGGTTGACCTTGGACGCGCCGGTCACGGCCAGCACCTGCTTGACATAGGTGAGCAGCTGCTCGCCGCGCACCTCGGTGGAGTTGGCGGCCGATACCTGGGCGACGTACACCTTGGCGCCGTTGGCGCGCAGGTCCTCGGGGATGCCGTAGAAATACTCCAGCGGCCCGATGTTGTCGAAGCCGAACAGGCCGTGCACCAGGATGATCGGGTACCGGGTCTGCGCATAGCCCGAGGCCCACGAGGGCAGGGCGGCCAGGGCGAGCATGGCCACGGCGAGCCACTTCAGAAGCGTCTTGTTCATTGCAGTCGTCTCCGTCGATTCGTTGAGTGGTGGGAGCCCGTGCGAGGCACCCGTGCAGGCGGCGGGGACACGTGCGGGCGCACGCATCCACGCCGAACCCCTCCGGTTCGATCTGTGTCGAAGCTGTCTCGATCAACTGAGGTGCTGGATGCCGGGCCCGCGCAGCGGTGGCGCGGGCGAAGGGCGTCGTGGCATGGGTAGCACTGCGGATAGGCAGCGGGCGCAGACGAGTCGAACATCGCGTTCGAACCCCGCAACCTCAGTACGAACGATCGTACTTTTGCTGCGGCGCGTCGTCTGTCTCTGATTTGCATTTCGAAAAGGGAAGACCCTATGGCCCGACTGACAGCCGCGCAGCGGCAGGCGATGCTCGACAGCCCCTGGTTCGGCGCGCTGCCGCCGGGCCCGCGCGACGAGGTGCTGGACGTCGCGACGCTGCGCCATCTCAACGAGGGCGAGGTCGTCTACTCGAAGGACCGGCCCGGCGATGCCTGGTACGGCATCCTGGGCGGCGCGGTCCGCCTCGGCGCCAGCGGCCCCGATGGCCGCCAGGGCCTGCTCACCTTCCTGCAGCCCGGCACGTGGTTCGGCGACACCTCGCTGTTCGACCGCCTGCCGCGCGCGCACGACGCCGTCGCGCATTGCCCGACGACGCTGCTGGCGGTGTCGGCCGCGCAGTTCGAGGCCTTGCTCGAGCGATACCCCATGATGTATCGACACTTCGTCGAGCTGTACTGCCAGCGCTCGCGGCTGATGTTCCTGGCGCTCGAATCGTGGACGGCGTTCTCGCTCGACGAGCGCCTCGCGATGCACCTGGTCCACCTCGCCAACGGCCACGGCCTGCGCGACGGGGCCGACGTCGCCATCAACCTGCACCTGCCGCAGGAGCAGCTCGCGCAGCTCCTGGGCGTCACGCGCCAGCGCATCAGCCAGATCCTGCACGAGTGGGAGCGCCTGGGCCGCGTGCACGTGCGCTACGGCCGCGTCGTCCTCGACGGCCAGTGGTTCGCGAGCAATCCGACCGCGCCGCACCTGCAGTCGGTGCCGATGGCGAGCCTGCCGCTCGCGCACTAGCGGCGGTGCGCCCCGGCCGGCGCGCGACAATCGGGCGAATGCGATTCGAAGTCGAGAACAAGCCCCCGATCGAAGGGCCCTCTGCCGGGCGCGTGCGCGCCGGCATCCTGTCATTGCGCGGCCGCGGTCGCTCGTCGTTCGCGACGCTGACCGACGAGCGCGGCAACTACCTGCTGGCCGCCGGCGGCGCCCTCACGTGCATGCTCGAACGGCGCGACGTCGAAGCCGGCCGCATGTACCGTGCCTTCGTCGACAGGCCCGGCGTGACCGTGCCGGACGGCACGATCCTGGCCTTCGGCGCGGGCCAGCTGCGGCTCATGGCCGACGAATGGCTCACCGCACCCCAGGTCGCCGACGCCTTCGACGCGTTCCTGAACGGCAAGCCGTGGCCGCCGGTGCTGCGCTGGCGCGACCAGGGCGACGTGCTGCCGCGGACCTGAACGCGCGTCAGAACGCCGCCAGCGGCGGCAGCGTCATGTGCTCCAGCTGCTCGCGCAGCTGCGTGGTCTGCTGGTCCCAGTAGGCCGGCGTGCCGAACCAGGGGAACGCGGCGGGAAAGGCCGGGTCGTCCCAGCGCTCGGCCAGCCAGGCGCTGTGGTGGATCATGCGCAGCGCGCGCAGCGGCTCGATCAGCGCGAGCTCGGCCGGGTCGAAGTCCCTGAACGCACGGTAGCCGTTCAGCACGTGCGACAGCTGGCCCTGCATGGCCTCGCGATCGCCGGACAGCAGCATCCACAGGTCCTGCACCGCGGGGCCCATGCAGGCGTCGTCGAGGTCGACGAACAGCGGCCCGAGGTGCTCGCCCTCGTCGCGCCAGAGGATGTTGCCGGGGTGGCAGTCGCCGTGCAGCCGGATGGGTCGCAGCGGGCCGGCTTGCTCGAAGGCCTGGCGCGCCGCCGCCACGGCATGGCCGGCCACGGAGAGCCACGTCGCCGACTGCGCCGGCGTCAGCAGCCCGCTGGCCTGCACCCGCGCGATCGCGTCGGTGCCGTAGGTGTCGCAGTCCAGCGTGCGCCGGTGCGCGAACGGACGCCGCGCGCCCACCACGTGCAGCCGGCCGAGGAGCCGGCCCAGCCAGGCGAGCGTGTGCGGGCTCTCGAGCTCGGGCGCGCGGCCCGCGCGGCGCGGGGCGACGCCGAAGCGGTAGACGGGCGACGGCGTGCGGTCGTCGTCGTCGGCGTCGACCTCGGGCTGCCAGTAGCCCAGCGTCGCCGGCTCGCCGACCAGGCCCAGGCAGGGGTTGGCGTAAGGCGATTCGAGCACCAGCGGTGCCGCGATCGGGAGGTCGTCGGCTTCGAGCTCGCGCGCGAACTCGTGCTCCTCCAGGATCTGCGCGTCGCTCCAGCGCCGCGGGCGGTAGAACTTCGCGACGACGGCGCCCCCGCCTTCCAGCGCGGCCTGCACCACCCGGTTCTCGTACGAATTGAGCTGGATCAGCCCGCCGGTGATGGGAAACCCGGCCGCGGCCAGCGCGTCGAGCATCTGGTGCGGCGTGAGGCGGGCGTAGGGCGCGCGGAGGGCGTTGGCGGTCATGGGGCCATGGTACGTCCGGCCGGCTTGGCGGCCCGCGGGCCCGACCGAGCGCTCGGGGGAACCGAGGGTCACGACCCGAGCCGCACCGAGCTCCGCCTCGGCGGGCAGCGACCGTCAGGAAGCGTGGGGATCGTCGCTCCTGGCGCCCTGCTTGAAGCGGTAGTCGAGCTCGCCGAGCTGCTGCTCCAGCGCGCCGGCACGGCGCGACTCGTGATCCTCGGGTGGCAGCCGCAGGTGGGCCTCGGCGTCGACGCCGGTGCGCTCGATGACGGCGCCGGCGTTGCGCACGATGCGCAGCATGGCCGCGTTCTCGGACAGCGCGTGGATGACGATGGTGTCCACGCCGCGGTTGCGCGCGCGCAGCACCGCGTGGTCGAACAGGCGCGCGCCCAGGCCGCGTCCGCGGCCATGCACGTTGACCGACACGCCGAACTCGGCCGCGCTGGCGCGCTGCGGCTCGACGTCGACCGACGGGTCGTACGCCAGGTGGGCCAGCGCGATCAGGTCGAGGCGGCGGTTGAAGACGCCGAAGATCTCGTCGCGCTCGAAGGCGATGCGCTCGACGTAGCGGCGGATCTGGTCGTCGGCCGCGGCGTAGCCGAAGCGCAGGTAGCGGTCGTTGGTGTCCAGCGCCAGCAGGTGCGCCAGCATGCGCGGGCGATGGCGCTCGGACAGCGAGCGGATGGGCACCCAGGCGAACACGCGCGGGCGCGGCAGCGGTGCCGGGAGGGTGTCCAGGGTGCTGTCGGCGAACGGCGGGTGTTTCGGTATCTCGGACTGGGGTCCGCGGGGGAGGCCCATGACGATTTCCTGAGTGTTTACCCTGAGGGACTGTACACGGATCGCGCCGGCCCCTGCGGCAGCAATGCTGCCCTGCAACATGCCAGTTCCGGGCTTCGGTCCAGCACGTGCGCCGGGCGTCGTGTGCCGGGCACGGGTCGTTCCAGGCAGGCCAGTCTAGTCCTGTCAGGCCGCCGCCGACCCGGGGTTTGCGCGGCGCGGCGCCATTTTCGAGCCGGGCGAGGACGGCGGGCGAGGCGCTCAGCCGGTCCGCCCTACCAAATGTGCCCGAGTTGTGCGATACTCGTGGGCTCCCGTTTTGCGGCGGGGTGAATGCCCCTGGACTTCCAGGGAACGGCTCGACCCGCGTCGAGCCGCAGAAGACGTCGGATCCGTCCCGGTTCGAGAGGTTGCCACACGAGCAGCGCCGAGAGCCACCAGGACGTGTCCGGAGCATTCGAATGGCCGTGCCTACTCTCAGAAGAGAACACTCATGAAGACCTTCAGCGCCAAGCCGGCCGAAGTGGTGCACGAGTGGTTTGTGATCGACGCCACCGACAAGGTGCTCGGACGTGTTGCCAGTGAAGTGGCACTCCGACTGCGCGGCAAGCACAAGCCCATCTACACGCCCCACGTCGACACCGGCGATTTCATCGTCATCGTCAACGCCGACAAGATCCGCGTCACCGGCAACAAGGCCGAGGACAAGGTGTACTACCGTCATTCGGGCTACCCCGGCGGCATCTACGCGACCAAGTTCAAGGACATGCAGGCCAAGCACCCCGGCCGCGCCATCGAGAAGGCCGTCAAGGGCATGCTTCCGAAGGGTCCCCTGGGCTACGCGATGATCAAGAAGCTGAAGGTCTATGCAGGTGCGACGCACCCGCACGCCGCTCAGCAGCCCAAGGCGCTGGAAATCTAAGGAGCCGCGATGATCGGTAATTGGAACTACGGCACGGGCCGTCGCAAGTCGTCCGTCGCGCGCGTCTTCATCAAGAAGGGCGAAGGCAGGATCATGGTCAACGGCAAGACCGTCGAAGAGTACTTCGGCCGTCAGACGTCCATCATGATCGTCAAGCAGCCGCTGATGCTGACGAACAACGAACTGACGTTCGACGTCAAGGTGAACGTGCACGGTGGCGGCGAGTCCGGCCAGGCCGGCGCCGTCCGCCACGGCATCACCCGTGCGCTGATCGACTACGACACCGCGCTGAAGGGCGACCTCAGCCGTGCCGGCTTCGTCACGCGTGACGCGCGCGAAGTCGAGCGCAAGAAGGTCGGTCTGCACGGCGCCCGCCGCCGCAAGCAGTTCAGCAAGCGCTAAACTGCGCAGCACCCGGGGCGCGCTGGTCGCGTCCCAGGTCTTGCCTCCACAAGGGCCGCTCTCCAGCGGCCCTTGGCGTTTTTGGCTCGCACTTGCAACCCCTTACCGCGGGTAAGTTTCATGCGCTGGAAGCTGCTTCGACGTCGTCTGTCCACCCCCCGCGTCACGGTGCGGCGCCATCTGCCGTGGCCGATCCGCTGGCTCAGCGGCGCGCTGGTGCTGGGCTTCTCGGCGGCGATCGCGTTGTGGGCCTTCGAGACGGGCAAGGACCTGGCCGGCCTCGACCGCAGCGCCAAGGCCGAGCTGGCGCGGCTGCGCGACGAGCAGGCGGCCCTGAAGGACGAGCGCGACAAGGCGCAGGAAGTGGCCAACACGGCCGAGAGCCTGCTCAAGACCGAGAAGGCCGCGGAGGAACGGCTGGCCGCCCAGCTGCGCCAGAGCGAGGCGGACAAGCTCGCGCTCAAGGCCGACCTCGGCTTCTTCCAGCAGCTGATCCCCCAGGGCGGCGGCATTCCCGAGGGCCTGGCCGTGCGCGGCTTCAAGGTCGAGGTGGCCGCACCTGGTCACGTCCGTTACCAGCTCCTGGTGATGCAGGGCGGCCGCAACGCCGTACAGTTCAATGGCCGCTACGAGCTCACGCTCAGCGGCACGCTCGACGGCCAACCCTGGACGTCGCCCCCGTCCGCCACGATCCAGCCGCTTCAAGTGAAGCAATACGCACGGGTCGAGGGCATGGTCGATTGCCCGCCTGGCGCCGTGGTAAAAAGCGCCCAGGTCAAGGTCACCGACGCGGGAGGCGCGGTACGCGCCCTGCAGACGCTCAAGCTGTAGGCCGCCGGGCGGGGCCTTTCGAACCTCACAACAACGATCGTTTGGGCCGCGTGCGCTGCGAGGGCGCCGCGGAAGCTACAGGTGAATCCGCGCAGCGGGTTCCAGAGGAGTTCGACCATGTGGTTCAACCGCAAGAAGCAACCCGCCATCCGCAGCCTCATCGGCGAAGGCACCCAGGTCCACGGCGAGCTGCGCTTCGACGCCGGCCTGCGCATCGACGGCGAGGTGCTCGGCGACGTCGTCGCGACGGATCCGTCCAGCCTGCTGGTCATCAGCGAGAACGCGCGCGTCCAGGGCAAGGTCATGGCCGGGCACGTGATCATCAACGGCCAGATCCAGGGCCCCGTCGTCGCCACGGCCCTGCTCGAGCTGCAGCCCAAGGCCCGCATCGTCGGCGACGTGCACTACGAGGCCCTTGAAATGCACCAGGGCGCCACCATCGATGGGGTGATGAAGCACGTGTCGGGCGGCGAGGCCGAGGTCGAGCGCCCTTTGCTGAAGCTGGCGGCCGCCAACGAGGTCTGATCGACCCCTGAGTGCGGCTTTTTTGCTCCGGTCGAGCTTCGAATAGCCACAGCGGCGCCAAGCGCGCGCGGTTTGTGGCCCAATAGAGCCTGTAACGAACCGCACCCGCAAGGATCCCCATGAGCGCCGTCGCCGCTGAACTCAACACCGCCACCACCGAGATGCCGGGCCCGCTGGTCTTCACCGACAGCGCCGCCGCCAAGGTCAAGGAACTGGTCGACGAGGAAGGCAACCCCGAGCTGAAGCTGCGTGTCTTCGTGCAGGGCGGTGGCTGCTCCGGCTTCCAGTACGGCTTCACGTTCGACGAGGCCGTCGCCGAGGACGACACGCAGATGACCAAGAACGGCGTCACGCTGCTGATCGACGCCATGAGCCTGCAGTACCTGGCCGGCGCCGAGATCGACTACAAGGAAGACCTCCAGGGCGCCCAGTTCGTCATCAAGAACCCGAACGCCACCAGCACCTGCGGCTGCGGCTCGAGCTTCTCGGCCTGAGCGCTCCCGCTCCCTGAAACACGGCGCCTGCGGGCGCCGTTGTCGTTCCTGGCCGGGCCGTCAATGCGGATGGAGCGCGCCCAGCACCCGCAGGCCGGCGGCACCGGTGACGCCGGGGTGGTTGCCCGGCCGGCGCTCGCAGAACTGGCGCGCCAGCCAGGCGAAGGCGGCGGCCTCCACCTGCTGGGCGGGCAGGCCGGCGGTGTCGGTGGTGGCGACCGCGACCCCGGGCCACAGCGCGGCGAGGCGGGCCATCAGCGCGCCGTTGCGGGCGCCGCCGCCGCACACCAGCAGTTCCCGCGAGCCTGGGGCGGACGCGCGGATCGCGTCGATCGCGCTGCGGGCCGTCAGCTCGAGCAGGGTCGCCTGCACGTCCGCGGGCGCGCGCGTGCCGCCCACGCGCGCGAGGGCCTGCGCGAGCCAGTCGGCGTTGAACAGGTCGCGGCCGGTGCTCTTGGGCGGCGACTTGCGGAAGTAGGCGTCGGCCATCAGCTCGACCAGCAGCGTCCCGTCGAACTGGCCGGAGGCGGCCCAGTGGCCGCCGTCGTCGTACGGGGCGCCGGTATGCTGCCTGCACCAGAAGTCCATCAGCGCGTTGCCGGGGCCGGTGTCGAAGCCGATCAGCGACGACTTGTCGGCGGGCGTTGCCGCGTCGGTGGACGGCAGGACCGTCACGTTGGCGATGCCGCCCACGTTGAGCACGGCGCGCGGCCTGGCATGCGCGAAGACGTCGCGGTGGAAGGCCGGCACCAGCGGCGCCCCCTGGCCGCCGGCGGCGACGTCGCGGCTGCGGAAGTCGCAGACGACGTCGATGCCGCAGGCCTCGGCCAGCAGCGCGCCGTTGTTGAGCTGCAGCGTGAAGCCGGTGCCGTCGAACTCGCCCGGGCGATGGCGCACCGTCTGGCCGTGCGAACCGACGGCGCGCACGGCCTGCGGCTCGATGTCCGTCGTGTCGAGCAGGCGAGCCACCACGTCGGCCTGCAGCCGGGCGAGCGCGTTGGCGGCCAGGGCGGCGCGCTGCAGCTCGTCGGGGCCGGACGTGTTCAGCGCCAGCAGCTCGGCCCCGAGCGATGCGGGCATCGCCGCATGGGCGTCGGCCAGCACGCGCAGGCCGGAACGGTCGTCGGCGCCGAAGTCGACCAGCACGCCGTCGATGCCGTCCATCGACGTGCCGCTCATCAGACCGATGTAGAGGGTCATGGGCAATGAAAACGCGCCGGTTCGTCGGGACGAACGCGGCGCGTCGTTTCGGGAAGACGAGGGCTCAGTCTACGCGGGCCGGCTGCACGCCCAGCGATTCGGCGACCGCCAGCTCGCCCTTGAGTTCGCCGGCCAGCGCCGCGAAGCGCGGACGCGAGGCGCCGTCCAGGGTCAGCGTCTCGGCAGCCTTGGCGATCATCAGGGGATCCTTCACGACGCCCGCGACGCGGAACTCGAAGTGCAGGTGCGGGCCGGTGGCCCAGCCGGTGGCGCCGACGTCGCCGATGTGCTCGCCCTGGGTGACATGCTCGCCCCGGCGCACGTCGATCCTGCTCAGGTGCGCGTAGACCGTCATCCGGTTGTCCGAGTGCTGCACCTGGATGACGTTGCCGTAGCCGTTCTGCTGGCCCGCGAAGGCCACCACGCCGTCACCCACCACGTGCACCGGCGTGCCGGTGGGCGCGCCGTAGTCGACGCCCTCGTGGCGCTTCCATTCCTTCAGGATCGGGTGGAAGCGCATCGAGAAGCCGGAGGTGATGCGCGAGAACGCGAGCGGGCTGGCCAGGAAGGCGCTGTGCTTGCTGCGGCCGCTCAGGTCGAAATAGGCCCCCTTGCCGCTGGCGTCGGCGAACCAGACCGCCGAATGGGCGTGGCCGGCGTTGACGAACTCGGCCGCCAGCACGCGGCCGGCGCCCTGGTTCCACGGCACCGGCTCGCCGTCGGCGGTCAGCGCCTCGTAGACGACGCTGAAGGTGTCGCCCTTGCGCAGCTCGCGGTGGAAATCGATGTCGCTGGAGAAGACGTCGGCGAGCTGGGTGGCGACCGGGTCGGGCAGGTTCGCGTCGTCGGTGGCGGCGAACAGCGAGGTGCGCACCGAGCCGGTGGCCAGGCGCGTGGTGGTGCCGAACGGCACGGTCTCGAGCCGGCTCGTGAAGCCGGTGGCGCCGCGCGCGAGCGTCAGGCGCGTGAAGTGGGTGGCGAACTGGTCGTCGCGCTCGGCCGGGTAGCGCGCCACGAGCTCCGTCAGGCGGCCCGTGTCGTCGGTCGACGCCGAGACGAGCTTGCCCGCACGGCCTTGCCACAGCTTGCGCGAGGTGGCGTCCGTCTGCAGGAAGGCATTGAGCTGCTCGTCGACGATGCCCAGGCGCTTGGTGAGCGTGCTGGCGGTGTCGTTGGGACGCGTGACGTCGCTGCGGACGAGCACCAGGTGCTGGGCCGCGAGGGCGTCGAGCTGCGCGTCGAGGTTGTCGGGCGTGAAGCTCTCGGTGACCAGGCGCTTCGGCAGGGCAGAGGCGTCCGGCGCCATCGGGGCGAGGCCGAAGGCGGTGCCGGCGATGACGGCCAGCACGGCGGCGGTGCCGGCAGCGAGGCGGCGGGGGTGTTGGTGGGTCCAGCGCGTGACGCGTCCGAACAGCGAGGTGACGGCGGCTTCGACCGCCGCTTCGGCGTGGTTCAGGGAATCCAAACGACTGCTTCCTGCGAAAGGAACCTGGGCTCGACGGTTGCCGGCATGCCTGTTCCGGTTGACGAATGCGACGCTCCGGCAGGTTTTGCCCGCGCGTGCGCGCATAGAATCAAGCGACCATTTCAAGGAAGTTGTCGACAAAAGACGACAAGAAGTTCGAAATGGCCAGCTTTCGCTCGCAGAGTCGGCCGCCGTGTGGTAGAGCGGAGCCGTCCCGCGCGAGGGACTATAGCAGTCGGTTGTAAAGTCGATCCCCCGAAAGAGGGAGCTTTACAGTCTCTCTTACAAGCCTTGCAAGTTGCCGCAACCGTCTCTCCGGCCGCGGCGCGGTGAGGCGTTGCATGCCGCCAAGCCTTTTCCTGCCCGATGACCGCCACCCCCGCCGCCCCCGAACACCCGATCACCGACCGCGTCCGCGAGGCGCTGCAGGTCAGCCTGCGGGGCTGCGACGAGTTGTTGCCCGTGTCCGACTGGCAGAGGAAGCTCGCGCGCTCCGAGGCCACCGGCACGCCGCTGCGCATCAAGCTGGGCCTGGATCCGACGGCGCCCGACATCCACATCGGCCACACCGTCGTGCTCAACAAGATGCGCCAGCTCCAGGACCTGGGGCACACCGTCATCTTCCTGATCGGCGACTTCACCTCGCTGATCGGCGACCCGTCCGGCCGCAACAACACGCGACCGCCGCTCACCCCCGAGCAGATCAAGGCCAACGCGGAGACGTACTACCGGCAGGCCAGCCTGGTGCTGGATCCGGCGAAGACGGAGATCCGCTACAACAGCGAGTGGAGCGACCCGCTGGGCGCGCGCGGCATGATCCAGCTGGCGGCCAGGTACACCGTCGCCCGCATGATGGAGCGCGACGACTTCACCAAGCGCTTCGCCGCGCAGACGCCCATCAGCGTGCACGAGTTCCTGTATCCGCTGATGCAGGGCTACGACTCGGTGGCCCTCAGGAGCGACCTCGAGCTGGGCGGCACGGACCAGAAGTTCAACCTGCTGGTGGGCCGCCACCTGCAGCAGGAATACGGCCAGGAGCCGCAGTGCATCCTGACGATGCCGCTGCTGGAAGGGCTGGACGGCATCGAGAAGATGTCGAAGTCCAAGAACAACTACGTGGGCATCACCGAGCCGGCCAACACGATGTACGCGAAGATCCTGTCGATCAGCGACGTGCAGATGTGGAAGTGGTACACGCTGCTGAGCTTCCGCAGCGAGGCGGAGATCGGCAGGCTCAAGGCGGAGATCGAGGGCGGACGCAATCCGAAGGACGCCAAGGTGATGCTCGCCAAGGAGATCACCGCGCGCTTCCACTCGGCCGCCGCGGCCGATGCGGCCGAGGCCGACTTCCAGAATCGTGCCGCCGGCGGCATCCCCGACGACATCAAGGACGTGGCGCTGACGGGCGCGCCCATGGGCGTCGCGGCCGTGCTGTGCGCCGCGGGCCTGGTGCCGTCCAACGGCGAGGGCAACCGCAAGATCGAGCAGGGCGGCGTGCGCATCGATTCGGCCGTGGTCAGCGACAAGGGCCTGAAGCTGGGCGCCGGCACCTACGTGATGCAGGTGGGCAAGCGCAGCTTCGCGCGCGTCACGCTGTCCTGATCAGTTGCGCTGCAGGTACTTCAGCAGCGGCTCGTCGTAGGCCGCCGCTCCGTGGTGCCCGAAGTTCATCGTCGGATCGACCAGCACCCGGCCGCCGATGGCGCGCCAGCGGTCGCAGAAGGTGAAGTCCTCGCCGACGAACTCGCCCTCGACGATGGCCGTGTCGAACAGCGCGTAGAAACGGTCGTCGTCCGGGGCGCCCGGGTGCTTCAGGCGCAGCGCGGGGTGGGCCGCCACCATCTTCTCCAGGCAGTCGCGCCGCAGCCGCATGAAGCCGGTGCCCACGCGGTCGACCGCGACCAGCCGTTGCGCGTCCATGCCGATCGCCGATCCGAACTTGACGGCGAAGTCGACCTTCGTGCGGCTCTTGCGCTGGTAGACGCCGGCGACGAAAGGCACATCGTACGACGCGAGGCGCAGCAGGTCGTCGGGCGACCACGAGAGGTCGGCGTCGACGAAGAGGAGGTCGCTGCAGTCGCTGGCCAGGAAGCGCGCGACCAGCTTGTTGCGGGCGTCGGCGATCAGGCTGTTGCCGATCTCGAAATCGATCTGCGGCGAGCGCCAGCCGCGCTGCTGCAGCAGGGTCATCGTGCGCACCAGCGACGCCGTGTAGTGCGCGCTGACGTTGCCGTCGAGGCACGGCGTGGCGATGAAGAGGGTCGGGGTCGCGGCGGGCATGGGCGGGCGGAAGCAACAGGCGCTTGATCGTACGCGAAGGTTTCCGGCGGCGCCCTCACTAAACTCACGCCATGACCGCTCCGATTCCTGCCGACTCGCCGCTGGCGGCGCTGCTCGCGCGCGCCGAGGGGGTGCTCGCCCGCCTCGAGACCCTGCTGCCCGCCCCCGCTGCCGAGCCCGACTGGTCGGCCTCCATCGCGTTCCGCTACCGCAAGCGCCCCGCCGGCGCGTTCGGCGGCGCGCGCGCGGGCGCGCTCGAGCCCGTGCGCCACGTGGCGCCGATCGCGCTCGACGACCTGCGGGAGGTCGACGCCCAGAAGGAGCGCCTGTGCGGCAACACCGCGCAGTTCATGGCCGGGCGCTCGGCCAACAACGTGCTGCTGACCGGCGCGCGCGGCACCGGCAAGAGCTCGCTGATCAAGGCCTGCCTGCACGCGTTCGCGCCCCGCGGCCTGCGCCTGATCGAGGTCGACAAGACCGACCTCGTCGACCTGCCCGACATCGTCGCCCTGATCGAGAACCGCCCCGAGCGCTTCATCGTCTACTGCGACGACCTGAGCTTCGACGAGGGCGAGGCCGGCTACAAGGTGCTGAAGTCGATGCTGGACGGCACCATCTCGGCATCGTCGGACAACGTGCTGGTGTACGCCACGTCCAACCGCCGCCACCTGCTGCCCGAGCGGATGAAGGACAACCTCGCGGCAAAGCACGACGAGGACGGCGAGCTGCATCCGGGCGAGGCGATCGAGGAGAAGATCTCGCTGTCCGAACGCTTCGGCCTGTGGATCAGCTTCTACCCGTTCAGCCAGCCCGAGTACCTGGCCATCGTCGGCCAGTGGCTGCGCCATTTCGGGCTCGGCGACGATGCCGTCGACGCGCTGCGCGGCGAGGCGCTGGTGTGGGCGCTGGAGCGCGGCTCGCGCTCCGGCCGCGTCGCGTACCAGTTCGCGCGCGACCGTGCCGGCCGGCTGGAGGGGGCGGCATGAGCGCCGCCCGGCCGCCCGAAGGCGCTCGCACCACAGCCCCCAGGGCGGAGGCTCACGAATGACCGCCCGGCCTGCAGAAGTCAGCGACGCGGACCGGCGCGCGCACACCGCCATCGTCGACTCCGAGGACGCGCCGTCGCACTACGGCGAGCGGCCCGTCACGGAAGTCGCGGTGGGCGTGCTGGTCGACGCCGACGGCCGCTTCCTGCTCACGTCGCGCCCGGCGGGCAAGGTCTACGCCGGCTACTGGGAATTCCCGGGCGGCAAGCTCGAGGCCGGCGAGACGGTGGAGGATGCGCTGCGGCGCGAACTGCACGAGGAGATCGGCATCACGATCGGCCCCGCGCAGCCCTGGCACACCCTGATGATGGACTACCCGCACGCCCGCGTGCGCCTGAACTTCTGCAAGGTGTTCGAGTGGCGCGGCGAGTTCGAGATGCGCGAGGGCCAGCACATGGCCTGGGAGCAGTTGCCCGTGCAGAGCGTGCCGGTGCTGCCCGGCACGATCCCCGTGCTGGAGTGGTTCGCGCAGGAGCGCGGCTTCGCCGGGGCGACGCACCGGGGGTGAACGCCCCGGGGCGGGTAGCTTGATCGGCCCCACGCCGGGCCGACGCTGCACGAAACCAAGGGTTGCCGGTCCCGGCAGGGTGCCCGCTGCCGGGGTTGGCTACACTTCCCCGATGACCTGGCTCGACGACGTGAAATGGGATCGCGACGGCCTCGTGCCGGTGATCGCGCAGGAGCGCGGCACCGGCGACGTGCTGATGTTCGCCTGGATGAACCGCGAGGCGCTCGCGCGCACCGCCGAGACGGGTCGCGCGGTCTACTGGAGCCGCTCGCGCGACAAGCTGTGGGCCAAGGGCGAGGAGTCGGGCCACGTGCAGCAGGTGCACCAGCTGCGGCTGGACTGCGACAACGACGTGGTGCTGCTGGAGGTCACGCAGCTGGGCCACGAGCCGGGCATCGCCTGCCACACGGGCCGCCACAGCTGCTTCTTCCAGAAGCTGGTCGACGGGCGGTGGACGCCGGTCGAGCCCGTCCTCAAGGATCCCGGGAGCATCTACAAATGAGCGAGCCAGGCCAGAACGACGACAGCCTCGCCCGCCTCGCCGCGGTGATCGAGTCGCGCAAGCCCGCCAACGGCGGCGACCCGGCCGCCAGCTACGTCGCGCGCCTGTTCGACAAGGGCCTCGACGCCATCCTCAAGAAGGTCGGCGAGGAAGCCACCGAGACGGTGATGGCCGGCAAGGACGGCGACCCGAAGAAAATCGTCTACGAGGTGGCCGACCTGTGGTTCCACTCGATGATCGCGCTGAGCCATTTCGGGCTGTCGCCCGCGGACGTCCTGCGCGAGCTCGAACGCCGCGAGGGCCTGTCCGGCCTCGAGGAATTCGCGCTGCGCAAGTCGCAGCAGCGCGACGGCGAATCCAAGGCCTGAGGAGCCACGACGCATGAACAGCCCCATCCCCTACGAGGCCGAGGAGCCGCGCACGCTCACGCACGTGATGTACGCGCTGCACACGGTCACCTGGTTCTCCGGCGGCATCTTCTCGGTGATCGCCATCCTGATCAACCTGGTGAAGTTCGGCGACCTGCGCGACGACTTCTACCGCAGCCACTGGCGCTGGCAGTCGCGCACCTTCTGGTTCGCGCTGCTGTGGTTCGTTCTCACGTCGCCGCTGTTCCTGCTGCTGTTCCTGCCCGGCGCGGCGGCATGGTTCGTCATCGGGCTGTGGTATCTCTACCGCTGCCTGCGCGGCTGGATCGCGTTCAGCGACCGCCGTCCCATGCCTGTCTGAGGAGCCCCCGATGTCCCACGACCCGAACTGCATCTTCTGCAAGATCGTCGACGGCAAGATCCCGTCGCGCAAGTTCTTCGAGGACGACGAGATCCTCGTGTTCCACGACATCGCCCCGTGGGCGCCGGTGCACCTGCTGGTGATCCCGAAGCGGCACATCCCGTCCATGGTCGAGGTGACGCCGGCCGACGCACCGCTGCTCGGCCGCATGATGACGATGGTGCCGAAGCTGATGCTCGACAGCGGCGTCACCAACGGCTACCGCATCATGGTCAACACCGGGCAGGACGGCGGCCAGGAGGTCGCGCACCTGCACCTGCACGCGATCGGCGGCCCGCGTCCGTGGACAAAGGGGTGAATGGCCTTTGATATGGCCGCGAAGCGCCGGCGGCCGATCCATTTAGAATGGACGTCTCACGCGCGTGCCGCGCGCTGCGCCCCCGCGCCTGACCTGCAAGGAGCCCGCCATGGGTCTTTCTACCACCCACCTCATCATCTTCCTCGTCATCATCGTGCTGATCTTCGGCACGAAGAAGCTGAAGAACATCGGCTCGGACCTCGGCTCGGCCGTCAAGGGCTTCAAGGACGGCATGAAGGACGGCGAGAAGCCCGAGGAGGCGCGCCCGCCCCAGCAGGTCACCGCCACCGACACCCGCGCGTCGAACGACACCATCGACGTCGAGGCCAAGAACCGCTGAACACGCGTCCGGCGCGCACACTCGACCTCGCATTGAATGTTTGACATCGGCGTCACCAAGCTGGCCATCGTCGGCGGCATCGCCCTGATCGTGATCGGCCCGGAGCGGCTGCCGCGCGTGGCGCGCATGGTCGGCACGATGCTGGGCCGGGCGCAGCGCTACGTGGCCGACGTCAAGGCCGAGGTCAACCGCTCGATCGAGCTCGAGGAGCTCAACAAGATGAAGTCGCAGTTCGAGGGCGCCGCCCGCGAAGTGCACGACACCGTCCAGCGGACGATGCGCGACCCCGGTTCGTTCGGCGAGCCGGGCATGGCGGAGGTCTCCGACGCCGCCGCGATGCGCGCGCTCGAGCCGCAGCCGGCCTACAAGCCGCCGCGCAAGAACTGGCGCATCAAGCGCAGCGCGATGCCGTCCTGGTACAAGCAGCACGCGGGCGTGCGCAAGAACGCCCAATCGGGCGCGGCGCGCGTGGCGCGCTTCCGCCCGCGCCGCAGCGGCGGTGAAGCGATCTGACCGCGCCGCCGGCGGCGCGCGGCCCTGCCGGGTCGCGCTCGCCCGCGGTCCCCTCGTCCAACCCTCCGAGAGCCGCTGACCCATGGCGACCCCACCCGATGACGAACTGGCCGGCACGGAGCAGCCCTTCGTCGCCCACCTCGTCGAACTGCGCGACCGACTGCTGCGCAGCGTCTGGGGCGTGGCCATCATCTTCGGCGCGCTGTGCGCCTGGCCGGGCCCCAGCCGGCTCTACGACTACCTCGCGCGGCCGCTGATCGCGTCGCTGCCCGCGGGCGCGCACATGATCGCCGTGGGCGTCGTGTCGCCGTTCCTGATCCCGATCAAGGTGACGGTGCTGGTGGCCACCGGCGTCGCGTTGCCCTGGGTGCTGTACCAGGTCTGGGCCTTCGTCGCGCCGGGCCTGTACAAGCACGAGAAGCGCCTGGTGGCGCCGCTCGTGATCACCAGCACGCTGCTGTTCTACACCGGCGTGGCGTTCAGCTACTTCATCGTGTTCCAGAAGGCCTTCCCGGCGATCCAGCGCATGGCGCCGGCCTCGGTGCAGGTGAGTCCGGACATCGAGGCCTACCTCGACTTCGTGCTGACGATGTTCATCGCCTTCGGCGTCGCGTTCGAGGTGCCGGTGGCGGTGGTGATCGTCGCGCGCCTGGGCCTCGTCACGGTGGAGCAGCTGCGCAAGTTCCGCAACTACTACTGGGTGGTCGCCGCCGGCGTCGCCGGCCTGGTGACGCCGCCCGACCCGGCGTCGATGATCGCGCTGCTGGTGCCGATGATCCTGCTGTACGAGGTGGGCATCTGGACGGTGCCGATCTTCATCAAGCGCACGCAGGCGCCGGACGCGGAGTCGAAGACGGAGGCCTGATCCGGGCATGGGCTTGGTGCAAAGCGAAGCGCCAACGCCGTCATCCTGCGCGAAGCGAAGCCTCACCCCTGTCATCCTGCGCGAAGCGAAGCGGAGTCGCAGGATCCACCCCAGGGGCCGCGCCCCGGTCCGCGTGGATCCTGCGACTGCGCGCAGGATGACACTTGGTTGGCGCGGTGCGGCAACAGTGCGTCAGGAGAGGCTGCGGTACGTCAAGAGAGGCTGCGGTACGTCAGGAGAGGCTGCGGTACGTCAGGAGAGTCGCGGTGCCTCAGGAGAGGCCGCGGTACGTCGGGAGAGGCCACGGTACGTCACGCGGAGCGCCAAATCCGTCATCCTGCGCGAAGCGAAGCGGAGTCGCAGGATCCACGCCAGGGACAGCGCATCGGTAGGCGTGGATCCTGCGACTGCGCGCAGGATGACACTGGGTGGGCGCGATGCGGCAACGGCGCGTCAGGTGACACGGCGACGTATGTCCGGCAAGGCGGCCACATATGTCCGGCAAGGCGGCGACGTACATCCGGCGAGGCGGCGACGCGCATCAGCCAAGGCGGCGGCGTGCGTCGCGCCGAGCGCCGGACGCGTCCTCCGGCGCGAGGCCCGTCAGTGCCCGTCGTCCACGTCGCGCGGCTTGACCGGCGGGCGCTTGGCCACCGGCACGCTCAGCGTCATCGCGTCGCTGCCGCGCTGCACGGCCAGCACGGCGCTGGACGGCGGCTTCAGCGCGCCGACCGCGCGCAGCAGCTGCGCCGTGTTCGAGACCTTCACCCCGCCGATGGCCGTCACCACGTCGCCCGGCTTCAGGCCGGCCTGCGCGGCGGGGCCGTCGCGCAGCACGCCCGTCACGAGCACGCCCTCCTTGACCGGCAGCTGGAAGCTGTCGGCGAACTCCGGGGTGAGGTCGCGCGGCTGCACGCCGATCCAGCCGCGTGTCATCTCGCCGTCGCGGATCAGCGCATCCATCACCTCGCGGGCGATGTCCACCGGGATCGCGAAGCCGATGCCCATGCTGCCGCCGCTGCGCGAGAAGATCGCCGTGTTGATGCCCACCAGCCGGCCCGCGCCGTCGACCAGCGCGCCGCCCGAATTGCCCGGGTTGATGGCGGCGTCGGTCTGGATGAAGTTCTCGATCGTCGACAGCCCCAGCTGGTTGCGGTCGAGCGCGCTGACGATGCCGGAGGTGACCGTCTCGCCGACGTTGAACGGATTGCCGATCGCCAGCACGGGGTCGCCCACCGACAGCTGCCGGATGTCGCCGAACGGGATGACCGGCACGTTGTCCAGCGACACCTTCAGCACGGCGAGGTCGGAGTCCGCGTCGGTGCCCACCACCTTGGCGCTGGCGGAGCGGCCGTCGGACAGCGTCACCTCGATGTCGTCGGCACCGTCGACCACGTGCTGGTTGGTCAGCAGGTAGCCGTCGGGCGACACCAGCACGCCCGAGCCCAGGCCCATCTGCGCCTGGTTGCGGCCGTTGCCGTTGAACGGCCAGATCGGGCCGTTGCCGGCGGGGTGGCGCAGCGCCGTCTTGCTCGCCGTGATCGCCACCACCGCGGGCGCCGCCCGCCGCACCGCCGCGGCGAAGCTGTTGGTCGACGCGCCGTGCGGCGCGAGCGCCGGTGCCTCGACGACCGTGCCCACGCGCGCCGGCGCCGGCGCGGATGCGGCCGCGAGCTCGTGCGCGCGCATCGAGCCCCACCACTGCGGCTTCCAGGCGGCCAGCACGGCGGCCACGGCCAGGGTGACGGTGACCGCCTGCGCGAACAGCAGCCAGAGCTTGCGCATCACCGGCCGTCCGGGAGCGCGGGCGTCGCGCCGTTGCGGCCGCGATCGATCCAAGCGCTGACGACCTGGTCCAGCACCGGCAGCGGCAGCGCGCCGTGATCGAGGATCTCCTGGTTGAACGCACGCAGGTCGAAGCGGTCGCCGAGCGCGTCGTGCGCCTTCTGGCGCAGCTCGCGGATCTTGATCTCGCCCAGCTTGTAGCCGAGGGCCTGGCCCGGCCAGACGAAGTAGCGATCGACCTCCGCGGCCGCGTCCTCGCGCGCGAGGCCACCGTTGTCGACGAGGTAGTCGATGGCTTGCGCGCGCGTCCAGCCGAGCGCGTGGATGCCCGTGTCCACCACCAGCCGGCCGGCGCGCCAGGCCTGGGCGCGCAGGTAGCCGTAGCGCTGGTACGGATCGTCGTACAGGCCCAGCTCGTTGCCCAGGCTCTCGGCGTACAGCGCCCAGCCCTCGACGTACGCGTTGACGATCGCGGCGCGGCGGAACATCGGCAGCGCCTGCAGTTCGTGGGCGCGCGAGATCTGCAGGTGATGGCCCGGCACGCCCTCGTGCAGGAACAGGTCGACCATGTCCCACTTCGGACGCTGCGCGAGCGCGACGGCGTTGGCGTTGAACCAGCCCGGCGTCGATGCGTCGGCCGCGCCCGGCGTGTAGAACTCGACCGTGTTCGTGCCCTGGTAGGCCGGGATCGCGCGGATGCCGTACGGCGTGCGCGGCAGCGTGAGGAACAGCCTGGTCAGCTGCGGGTCGACGCGCTTGGCGATGTCGCGGTAGCCGGCGAGCAGCTCGTCGCCGCTCGTGTAGTACCACTTCGGGTCGTGCCACAGCTGCGCGGCGAACTCGGCGTAGGTGCCGGTGAAGCCGGCCTGCGCCATCGTCGCGTCGATCTCCTTGTGGATGCGGGCCATCTCGTCCAGCCCGATCCGGTGCACCGCCTCCGCGTCCAGCGGCAGCGTGGTCTGCGAGCGCATGAACAGCTTGTAGACCGCCTCGCCGTCGGGGTAGGCACTCATCGCGCCGTTCTCGGGGCTGACGGGCAGCAGCTCGTCGACCACCACCTGGCGCAGCTCCTGGAACGCGGGCACGACCTGCGACTGCAGCACGCCGGTGGCCTCGTCCAGCAGCGCGGCGCGGCGCTCGGAGGGGATGTCGGGCGGCAGGTGGTTGAACGGCGCCAGCAGCGGCTGTTCCGCCGCGGGCTTGGCGAGCAGCTTGTCGATCTGGTCGGGCACCTGCGACAGCGAGGCCTTGAACGTGACCCAGCCCACGCGCTTGCCCTCGCGCAGCCAGGCGACGTCCTGCGCGATGCGCTGCGGCATCGCCTTCAGGCGTGCGATGGCGTGGCGCGCGTCGGCCTCGGTGCGCACGGGGAAATCCTCCATCAACGACGGCAGCCCGAGCTGCACGCCGTTCTTGGCCGAGATCACGCGCGTATGCATCGCCGGGTATTTCTGCCAGTCGACGGCCAGCTGCGCGTCCTGCAGCGCGACGTCGTACGAGATGCGGTCCTCGCCGGTGAGCACGTCGACGTCGATGCGCCGCAGCGCCTTCAACTGTTCGCGCTGGTGCTGCTCGCGGCGCGCCACGGCCTCGGGCGAGTCGTCGGTCAGGCGGTCGTCGTAGCGATGGTCGCCCAGGCGCGTGGCCTGCTCGGGGAACTGCTCCATGCGCCATTGCCAGTCGCTGTCCAGCAATTGGCGGAAGCGCGTGGCCTCCAGCGTGGCGTGGAAGCGCTTCGCGTCGCCGGGCGCGGGCGCCAGCGGCGACCGTGCGGACGCGAAGCCGGTGCCCTGCGCGAGGGCGAGCGGGGCGCACAACGCGAGCAGCGCGAGGGTGGCGGGACGGCGGATTCCGGCGGGCAATGGAAGAGTCACGATGGTTCGGTGGAGGGGCATCGAAGCGACGAGTGTGGCACGCGCGGCGACCGTGGAACAATCTGTGGATGCCCTCGCACACCCGCTCCGCCCCCGGGCCGTCGCGCGCCGCGCTGCCGCTGCTCGTCACCATGGGCGATGCGGCCGGCATCGGCCCCGAGATCATCGCCAAGGCCGCCGCCGCGGGCGAGCTCGATGACGCGGTCGTGCTGGGCGACCTCGGCGTGCTCAGGCGCGCCGTCGCGGCCTGCGGGCTCCTGCTGCCGGTGGCGGCGCTGGCGCATCCGCGCGACCGCGCGGCGTGTCCGCCCGGCACGCTCGCTGTTTGCATGCCGGCGGGACTGGGCGAGGGCCTGGCCACGCTGCCGCAGGGCGCCGTCGACGCGCGCGCCGGCGCGGCCGCGGCGCGCTGCATCGAGCAGGCCGTGGCCTGGGTGCGCGCCGACGCGGGCCGCGCCATCGTCACGGCACCGATCCACAAGGAGGCGCTGGCGGCCGCGGGGGTGCCGTTCCCCGGTCATACCGAGATGCTGCAGGCGCTGGCCGCCGCGCCGTACGCCGAGCCACCGCCGGTGCGCATGATGCTGGCCAACGACGAACTGCGCGTGGTGCTGGTGACGATCCACCTGTCGTTGCGGCGCGCCATCGACGCGCTCAGCGAGCAGGGCATCGTCGACACGCTCGCCATCACGCACGAGGCCGGGCGGCGCATCGGCCTGGCCGCGCCGCGCATCGCGGTCGCCGGGCTGAACCCGCACGCGGGCGAGGGCGGCCTGTTCGGCGACGAGGAGATCACCCTCATCGCACCGGCGATCGCACGGGCCCGGGCGCAGGGCATCGCCGCCAGCGGGCCCTACGCGCCCGACACCGTCTTCATGCGCGCGCGCGACGCCGCGGGCAAGCCCGGCGAGTTCGACTTCGTCGTGGCGATGACGCACGACCACGGGCTGATCCCCGTGAAGTACCTCGGCGTGGAGCAGGGCGTCAACGTGACGCTGGGGCTGCCCTTCGTGCGCACGAGCCCCGACCACGGCACCGCGTTCGACATCGCCGGCCGCGGCATCGCCGATCCGGCCAGCCTGGTCGCGGCCACGCGGATGGCGCGTCGCCTCGCACCATGAGAAAAGCCGCCGGCCCTCGCAGGCGGGCGGCTCCCGTCCTGCCGGCGCGCGGCCTCAGCGCGCCTTCAGCGAGTCGCGGATTTCGCGCAGCAGGATCACGTCCTCCGGCGTCGGCGCGGGTGGCGCGACCGGCGGCGGCGCCTCCTTCTTGAGCTTGTTGATCTGCTTGACCATCATGAAGATGATCAGCGCCAGGATGACGAAGTTCAGCGCCACGGTGAGGAAGTTGCCGTACGCGAACACGGCACCTGCCTTCTTCGCTTCCGCCAGCGTCGTGGCCGTCTGGCCCGCCAGCGGGATGAAGTAGTTGGAGAAGTCGAGGCCGCCGACCACGCGGCCCACGAGCGGCATGATCAGGTCGTTGACGACCGAGTCGACGATCTTGCCGAAGGCCGCGCCGATGATCACGCCGACCGCGAGATCCATCACGTTGCCCTTGACGGCGAACTCCTTGAATTCACTTGTGAAACTCATTTCCTGCACTCCTGCCTGTGTGTGTTGGATCGATTCCGGACCGCGGGGCCGGCGCGCGAAGTGTTCCTCGCCTGCGTCGCCTGGTTCGCAGTATTGCCGGCCGTTGACGGGCGTCAATAGCAGCCGTCCGTCCCTCGTGCGCCAATTGTCTACCAAGGGTTTGCCTGTGGTGTCGGGGTCGCTCGAACGTGCGGTTGCGCACGCTAAACTCAAAGGCGTTGCCCGGAACTGGAACTTCAGCTCGAGGATGCTCATGAGTGAAAGCGTTGTAGTGCACGAAGGTATCGACGACAGCAAACGGAGGTGGGTGGCCATCACGTGCGTGGCGGGAGCAGGAGCCGGGATCGCGACGGCGGTGCCGTTCGTCAGCACCTTCGCCCCGTCCGAGCGGGCCAAGGCGGCGGGGGCCGCCGTCGAGGTGGACATCTCCGACCTGAAGGTGGGCGAGAAGAAGACGGTGGAATGGCGCGGCCAGCCGGTGTGGATCGTCAAGCGGTCCCCGGAAATGGTGGCCTCGCTGTCCAAGGACACGGCCGAACTGGCCGACCCCGACTCCAAGCGCAACCCCGATGAACTGACGCCGCCGTACGCGCGCAACGAACATCGCTCGATCAAGCCGGACCTGCTGGTGGTCGTGGGCATCTGCACGCACCTGGGCTGCTCGCCCGGCGACAAGTTCGCCGCGGGCGCGCAGCCCTCGCTGCCGTCGGACTGGCCGGGCGGCTGGCTGTGCCCCTGCCACGGCTCCACGTTCGACCTGGCCGGCCGCGTGTTCAAGAACAAGCCCGCGCCGGACAACCTGCGCGTGCCGCCGCACATGTACCTGAGCGACAGCAAGCTGCTGATCGGCGAGGACAAGCATCAAGCCTGATCCCGAGTTTCCAAGATTCCGAGACAGCGCGGCCGGCGCGATCGACGAGAGCCCGGCGCGCTGGATCAAGACAAGAGGACCGCATGTCTGAATTCAAGGTAGCCCCCGCCAACGCCTCTGCCGGTGTCAAGCTGCTGACCTGGGTCGACAACCGCTTCCCCGCGACCAAGCTCTGGAAGGAACACCTTTCCGAGTACTACGCGCCGAAGAACTTCAACTTCTGGTACTTCTTCGGCTCGCTGGCGCTGCTGGTGCTGGTGATCCAGATCGTCACCGGCATCTTCCTCGTGATGCACTACAAGCCCGATGCGACCCTCGCGTTCGCATCGGTGGAGTACATCATGCGCGACGTGCCCTGGGGCTGGCTGGTGCGCTACATGCACTCCACCGGCGCCTCGGCGTTCTTCATCGTCGTGTACCTGCACATGTTCCGCGGCTTCCTGTACGGGTCGTACCGCAAGCCGCGCGAGCTGGTGTGGATCTTCGGCTGCGCCATCTTCCTGTGCCTGATGGGCGAGGCCTTCATGGGCTACCTGCTGCCCTGGGGCCAGATGTCGTACTGGGGCGCGCAGGTGATCGTGAACCTGTTCTCCGCGATCCCGTTCGTCGGCCCCGACCTGGCGCTGATGATCCGCGGCGACTACGTCGTCTCCGACGCCACGCTCAACCGCTTCTTCAGCTTCCACGTGATCGCGATCCCGCTGATCCTGCTGGGCCTGGTCGTGGCGCACGTCATCGCGCTGCACGAGGTGGGCTCGAACAACCCGGACGGTGTCGAGATCAAGGCGAACAAGGACGAGAACGGCATCCCGCGCGACGGCATCCCGTTCCATCCGTACTACTCGGTGCACGACCTGATGGGCGTGGCCGGCTTCCTGATCCTGTTCTCGGTGGTCGTGTTCTTCTGGCCCGAAGGCGGCGGCTACTTCCTGGAGTCCAACAACTTCATCCCGGCCGACTCGCTGAAGACGCCGCCGCACATCGCGCCGGTCTGGTACTTCACGCCGTTCTACTCGATGCTGCGCGCCACCACCGACGAGATGAAGCCGGTGTTCGCCATCGCCATCGCCCTGGCGACCCTGCTGGGGCTGCTGAAGGGACGCTTCGGCAGCGCGGGCAAGGCGGTGATGGTGGTCGCCGCGGTGCTGGTCATCGCCGGCCTGTTCCGCCTCGACGCGAAGTTCTGGGGCGTCGTCGTGATGGGCGGCTCGGTGCTGATCCTGTTCTTCATGCCCTGGCTCGATCGCAGCCCGGTGAAGTCGATCCGCTACCGTCCGGGCTGGCACATGGCCATCTACGCGGTCTTCGTGGTGACCTTCCTGATCCTGGGCTGGCTGGGCACCCAGCCGCCGGCGCCGATCAAGAACATCGTCTCGCAGGTCGGCACGGTGCTGTACTTCGGCTTCTTCCTGCTGATGCCGTGGTGGAGCCAGCAAGGCACGTTCAAGCCGGTGCCCGACCGCGTCACCTTCCACGCGCACTGATCGCCATGAAGAAAGAGACCCTCATGAAGCGTTTCATCGTCGGCGTCCTCGTGGCGCTCTCGTTCTGCGGCGCCGCGTCCGCCCAGGAAGGCGGGCCGGCCTGGGACAAGTTCCCCATGGAGCGCGTGACCGACCAGGCTGCGCTGCAGCACGGCGCCAAGCTGTTCGTCAACTACTGCCTCAACTGCCACCAGGCCTCGTACATGCGCTACAACCGCATGCACGACATCGGCCTCACCGACGATCAGATAAAATCCAACCTGCTGTTCGCCGGCGAGAAGGTGGGCGACCTGATGAAGACCAGCCTGGCCCCCCAGGACGCCAAGGCCTTCTTCGGGACCGTCCCGCCCGATCTGTCCGTGATCGCTCGTTCCCGTTCCGGTCCCAACGGATCCGGGGCGGATTACCTCTACACCTACCTCCGATCGTTCTATCGCGACGAGACGAGGCCCACGGGATGGAATAATCACGTTTTCCCGAACGTCGGCATGCCGAACGTGCTGTGGGAGCTCCAGGGCACCCAGCGCGCGGAGATTGAGGACGAAAAGGGAGAGAACGGGCAGGTCGAGCACGTGTTCAAGGGCTTCAGGATGGAGTCCCCGGGCACGCGCAGCGCAGCCGAATACAACGCCGACGTCGCGGATCTCGTTGCCTACCTGCAATGGATGAGCGAACCGGCGCAGAATTTCCGCGTGAAGCTGGGTGTCTGGGTACTCATCTTCCTCGGCGTGTTCTGGGTCTTCTGCTGGCGGCTGAATGCGGCGTACTGGAAAGACGTGAAATAGCGGTTTCCGGCGCCCGCCCAAGAGGTTCTTTCGACCGGCTTGCCGGTCGAGTGTTTTTTTACGACAAAGTTTTTTCGACGGAGCCCCCCGCCATGATGGTGCTGTATTCAGGAACCACCGACCCGTACTCGCACCGCTGCCGCTTCGTGCTGTTCGAGAAGGGCATGGATTTCGAGATCCGCGACGTCGACCTCTTCGCCAAGCCCGAAGACATCGCGCTGATGAACCCGTACAACGAGGTGCCCATCCTCGTCGAGCGTGACCTCATCCTGTACGAGTCGCACATCATCAACGAGTACATCGACGAGCGCTTCCCGCATCCGCAGCTGATGCCGGGCGACCCGGTCGCGCGCGCCCGCGTGCGCCTGTTCCTGTTCAACTTCGAGAAGGAACTGTTCTCGAACGTCAACATCCTGGAAGGCCGCGGCGGCGTCAAGGCCAACGACAAGCAGCTCGAGAAGGCCCGCTCGCAGATCCGCGACCGCCTCACGCAGCTGGCGCCGATCTTCCTGAAGAACAAGTACATGCTCGGCGACGACTTCTCGATGCTCGACGTGGCCATCGCCCCGCTGCTGTGGCGCATCGACTACTACGGCATCGAGCTGTCGAAGAACGCCGCGCCGCTGCTGAAGTACGCGGAACGCATCTTCTCGCGCCCGGCCTACATCGAGGCGCTCACGCCCTCGGAAAAGGTCATGCGCAAGTGACGCGCGCCTGCCGGCCCGGGGCGCGCCCCGGCCGGCGTCCGCGTTGCCGCTGGCTGCCCGCCCCCGCCCCCGCTCCGATTCGCCGTTCATGACCCAGGTCAGCACCACCGAGATTCCCGGCAGCTCCACGCGGCCCTACCTGATCCGTGCGCTGCACGACTGGTGCACCGACAACGGCTTCACGCCCTACCTGGCCGTCCACGTCGACCGCTCGGTGCAGGTGCCGATGGAGTACGTCAAGAACAACGAGATCGTGCTCAACGTCGGCTTCGAGGCCACGAGCGGGCTGAAGCTGGGCAACGACTTCATCGAGTTCCGCGCCCGCTTCGGCGGCATGGCGCGCGACATCCTGGTGCCCGTCGACCACGTCGTGGCGATCTACGCCCGCGAGAACGGCCAGGGCATGGCCTTCCCCATGCCCACGGGCGAGAGCGAAGCGCCCGCAGCCGCGGCCGGGCCGGTCAGCCACTCGCTCGCCCCGGCGACCGAGCCTCCGCGTGGCCTGCGCCTGGCCCCGGCCTCCCCGCCGGCCGCCGACGAGGCCGGCCACGCCCCGGAGGACGACGACGGCATCGAGCCGCCGGAGTCCCCCACGCCCGCCCCGGGCGCGCGCCCCGCGCTCAAGCGCATCAAGTAAAGTCCTGCCGGGCGCTCCCGCGCCCTGCGCACCGCGCGCCGACTTAGCTCAGCTGGTAGAGCATCCGCCTTGTAAGCGGGAGGTCATCCGTTCGATTCGGATAGTCGGCACCAATCTTCCGCACAGCCGCCGAAGCGCGCCGCTCCAGGTGAAGCGCGCCGTGCCGGCGCAGGGACCGGCCGGCGATTCTTTGGCCGAGGGAGCCGATCGAACGGCGTCAAGGGTGCGGGATGATCTCGCGACACCCCGGCGCAGGCCAAGTGGCCCCGCACGGCGCCGGCTTCTGCTTCCACGCAGCATCCAGGCGCTGCGGAGATGGACGGCCGCAGCCAGCGGCCGCCTCGCTCAGGCCTGGCGCTTGGCCACGCGGCGGCGGCGCACGCCGGCCAGGGCCAGCAGGCCGGCCAGCATCAGCGCCGCGCTGGCGGGTTCGGGCACCGCCGATGCGACGACCTCGGTGTTCGAGCCGGCGCGGATGCCGTGGCCGTTGGTCGTGTATGCGTAGTTCTCGAGCGCCAGCGTGTAGTCGTGCGTCGTCGGGTTCTGCGTGACGATGGCCTCGATCCAGCCGTAGTCGGTCACGTTCTTGTTGGTGTACGAGAACGGCAGGAAGAACTCCCCCAGCGCCGTGTTGGTGGTCGTCCAGGCGCCGCCGGGGCCGCGCAGCGTCGAGTCCAGCGTCTCGGAGCTGAACGTCAGCGGCAACGAGCCGTCGATCAGCGTATCGGTGGCCACGGGCGCGCCGATCTCGACCGATCCGTCCGCCTTCGCCGTGACGAGGAACTGGTTCGCGTTCCTGTTGTTGCCGACGGTGAACTGGATGTCCGCGCTGCTGCCCTTGAGCACCAGCTTGCTCGCGTTCTTGTTGAACGTGGCGCTGACGACGTTGCCGACGGTCGGCGCGGCGTTGGCGGCGGTGCCCAGGACGGCGGCCGAGGCGACGACGGCGAAGGTGATCTTGTTCATGGCGTGATGTCCTGTTCGTGAGGGACGCCCCTCCGGCGCCGTGATGCCGCAGAGTGTAAGCACTTGTTGCAGAGTTGCCGGTGCGCTCGACAGCAGTGCGTCGCGCTCGCGTGAAAAAATGCCACTGATCGGCCCGACGGACGACCCGCATGGGACGAATTCGGCTTGCGAGCCGCCATGGCGCGGCGTCGCCATCCCTTGTGGCGGCATCCCGGTCCGTCCCAGGCGATCGCCGGTCCGTCGCCTGACGCTGGCCCGTGGCAGCCGTTCCCACGAGCATGGCGTCTTCGCACCCACTCGGCCCGCCATGAACTCCTTCCTTCATTCCGCGCTCGCGCTGGTCGCCGGCGCCTTCCTCGCCTCGCCCGCGGCCGCCGCTCCCTGCCAGGTCGGCCTCTACGCACTGGCCGACGGCAGCACCGTCGACATCGCCGCCTCGTCGAACGACCAGCTGCGCTGGCGCCGGCGCGACGGGACGAGCGGCGCCTTCGCGCCCGCGGGGGCGCACGCGGGCGCGAGCCGGCTCGGCTGGACGTCGCGGCCGGACGGCCACGTCGTGCAGGTCGACGGCTGCGACGCGATTCGCTTCGACGGCGTCGCCGGCCGCCGCGTGCCGCTGGTGACGCGCGACATCCGCTTCCGCAGCGACGACGTCGAGCTCGCCGGCCGCCTCGTGCTGCCGCCGGGCGACGCGCGCGTGCCCATCGTCGTGCTGCTGCATGGGTCGGAGCACGATTCGGCGCTCGACTTCGACGCGCTGCAGCGGCGCCTGCCGGCCGAGGGCATCGGGGCGTTCGTGTACGACAAGCGCGGCACCGGCGCGTCCGGCGGGCAGTACACGCAGGACTACGAGCAGCTCGCGCGCGACGCGGTCGCTGCGCTCGCCACGGCGCGCCGGCTCGGTGGCGAGCGCGTCGGCCGCATCGGCTTCGAGGGCCCCAGCCAGGGCGGCTGGGTGGCGCCCATCGCCGCGACGCACGCGGACGTCGACTTCGTCATCGTGGCTTTCGGCCTGGCGGTGTCGGTGCTGGAAGAAGATCGCTCGGCCGTCGCAAAGAACATGGCCGACCACCATCATTCGGCCGAGGCGACGGCCAAGGCGATGGCGCTGGTCGATGCCGCCGACGCGCTGCTGCTGGACCCGACGCTGGCCACCTACGATCGTTTCGCCGCCGTGCGCGACCCGCTGCGCAAGGAGCCCTGGTACAAGGACGTGCATGGCGACATCGCGTGGGCCATCCTGCCGGTGCAGCGCAACCAGGTGCTGGCCATGGCGAAGCAGTTCGACTGGCATACCCCCTTCCTGTATGACCCGCTCGCGACCATCGCCGCCGTGAAGCCGCCGCAGCTGTGGGTGCTGGCCGAGGACGACGTCGACGCGCCGAGCGCCGAGACCGCCCGTCGCCTCGCGCAGCTGCGCATGGCCGGCCATCCGATCACCTCCGTCGTGTGGCCCCGCACGGAGCATGGCATCTACGAGTACGAGACGAGCGCCGACGGCGAACGCACGTCACTGCGCCAGCCGGATGGCTACCTGGCGCTGCTGGCCGACTTCGCGCGCGGCGCGCCGCTGGCGGCGAAGTACGGCGACGTCTCGCCGGCGCGGCCCTGACGGGCGTGGACGCTCGCGCTCGCCCGTGGTGGCGGGGACGGCGCGCCGGCGGGCGCCCCGGGCCGTGCGCTATCCTGCGACGGCCATCTCCCGAAAGCGCGCGCCATGACCAGTCCCCTGTCCGACCTTTTCGAGCAGCAACGCATCGAGAACGCCCGGCTCTCGGGGCAGATCGTGGCGCTGGAGATGGCGGTCAAGCTGCTGTTCATGCAGCACCCGAACCCGAACGCGCTGGCGGGGTTCTACTCGAAGGCGATCGACGGCCTGCTGGACATCACGCTGGCCACGCGCATGCCCGAGGAGATGCGCGATGCGCTGGACCAGGCGCGCAACGGATTGCTCGAGGCGCTGCGGCAGCAGCCGACGCTGGGGGGCGGTGGTTGAGCGGCCCCCGGGACAGCGCTACGGTGCGCGTGGATCCTGCGACTGCGCGCAGGATGACACGAGGTGGGCGCGGGGCGACAGCCTGGCCGGGGTGCGCGCACTGAGTCCGTCGACAGGTGCGCGGCGCGGCCGAGTCACCAGGTTCGTGCCGCTGGCCACCTGCTGGGCACGCGCCGGTGCGGGTCGCGGGCGACGCCGCGGCTAGTGCAGCTTGACCAGCGGCCGCGCGCGCTTGACCAGGAAGCGCGCCATCGCCAGCACCGCGGTGCGCAGCGTGCCCATCACCGCGCGGTGGTGCATCAGGTGCAGGCTGACGTAGACCATGCGGGCGAACAGCCCCTCGACGAACCACGTCGTGGACTTGAACAGGTTGCCCATCAGGCTGCCGACCGTGGCGCTGGAGCCCACCGACACCAGCGAGCCGTGGTCGCGGTACCGGTACGGCGGACGGCGGCCCAGGTCGGTGCCGGCCGGCTGCTGCAGCAGCTCGCACAGGTAGTCGGCCTGCTGGTGCGCGGACTGCGCCCGCGGCGGCACGGTCTTGCCATCGGGCTGCGGGCAGGACGCGCAGTCGCCGAAAGCGAACACGCCCGCCACGCCCTCGACGCGCAGTTGCCCGTCGACCTTGACCTGGCCGTTCTTCGTCACCGGCAGTCCCACCTGCGCCAGCAGTGGCGGCGCCTTGATGCCCGCGGCCCAGACGCACAGGTCGGCCGGGTAGACGTTGCCCTCGGCGTCGCGCACCTCGTGGGCACCGACGTCGACGACGCGGCACGACGGCGTGACCTCGACGTGGCGCTGCTTGAGCAGTCGCGTCGCCGCGGCGGAGACCTTCTCGTCCAGCGGCGCCAGCAGCCGTGGCGCGCCCTCGAGGATGCGCAGGCGCACGTCGCGCCCCGCATCGATGTGGCGCAGGCCGTACTGCGCGTGCAGCGAGGTCGCCTCGCGCAGTTCGGCGGCCAGCTCCACTCCGGTGGCCCCGCCGCCGATGATGACGATGTCCAGGGCGGCGGACGGGTCGTGCGTCTTGCGCACGTCCACCAGGGACAGCAGCTGCAGCATGCGCAGGCGGAAGCGCTCGGCGTCGTGCGGGCCGTCCAGCGAGAACGCGTGCTCGGCCACGCCGGGCACGCCGAAGTCGTTGGAGACGCTGCCGATGGCCAGCACCAGCGACTCGTAGCCGATGCGGCGTTGCGGCAGCACTTCTTCCGTGCCGTCGATCACCGCGCCGACCGCCAGCTCGCGCGCGGCCGTGTCCAGGCCCGTCATGGGCCCGTAGTGGAACGAGAAGCCGTTGTCGTGCGCCAGCATCTGGTACGACAGGCCTTCCTGGTGGATGTCCAGCGTGCCCGCGGCCACTTCGTGCAGCGAGGGCTTCCAGATGTGGAACAGGTTGGCGTCGACCAGCGCGACGCACCCGGGCCCCCATTGGCGTCCCAGCTTGCAAGCCAGTTCGAGCCCGCCGGCGCCACCGCCGACGACGAGTACCTTGAAGGGTTGGTCAGTCATTCGCTTGCCGGGTCGTTGTGTGCATCTAGGTGTTTACCATCAGATGCCGCTCAGGAATGGGGAAGCCCCTCGGTTCGCCCCCGGGTGCGTCAATTGCGCGACACCATGCCGGCGGCGGCGAAGCGCGCGGCGAGTCAGGTGGCGAACCGCGTCGCGCGCCCACGGGCGCGCAGGCGCGTGCGAAGCCGGACCGGCTGGTGATCCCGGGCGGGCAGCGTCGCGTGGCGCTGCACTGCGGGATTTGCTGAAAATCGCACCGGTGCCGGTCGTCGGCACCTGCCGCGGGCCGTGTTTTCTTCTGGCCAGCCTCCGCGACGTGAGCCGACGCTTCACGCCTCGTCGACGATGGCGTACAGGCGGCGCAGATCCTCGCGCGCGGCCACCACGCAGTCGAGGCAGCCGTCGAAATCCCCGGTGCCGTTGACGATGTCGACGCCCCAGTTGGCGCCGCTGCCATCGCGGCGATGCCAGTACACGCTGCCGAAGTAGACGTCGGCGCAGGCGGCGCAGGGCAGGGCGATGGCGCTGACCATGCGGCGGATGTAGTCGCGCGTCATGACGAGGCGGCCGGTGGAGTCGCGCTCCGCGTCGGCGTGCACCGCGACGTCCGCGGCGGCTTCGAACGTGGTCTTGAACGAGAGCATCGACGGCGCGCCGACCTCGGTGGCGAGCAGGTCGGCGGCCTCGGGCGTGCGCGCGTGCCAGCGCCAGCGGCCGTCGGGCTGGCGCACGAATTCCACCGACTCGTCCGTGATGATCTCGCTGCGATCCACGTGGGTCTCCGCTGGCAGGTTCCCGACGCGATCGTAGGCGCTTTTCCCTCGGCCGGTGGCGCTCGAATTCGGGGGATGCCGGCGTGCACATCCTGTCACGCCACGGCCGGGCTCACGGTTTGCCGAAGAGCGGCGAATCCCCCAGGAGGTGAGCCATGATTTCCACTGTCGCGAGTCCCGACAAGCTGCCGCCCTCGCACCCCGCGCCGTTCGACAAGGGCTGGGTCCCCCAGGGCTACATCGGCCCCGTGGCGCTGCCCGGCACCGGCCGCATGGTGTTCTGGACGGGCCGCATCGCCATCGGCCTGCGCTACGCGCCGCCGGAGCGCGTGCAGCATTGAGAGCCTCGGCGCGCGCGGCGTCGCGCGCTGCACCGGCAGCATCCGTCCCTTCGCGTGGCGGACGGCGGGCGGCTGTCCGCCCTTGGCCAACGAGAAATGCCCCGCGGCGCGGGGCATTCCAAGGGGTGGGGCCGCGGCGGGCGGCATGGGGTAGCCGCCGCGACCCGCAGCGCGGTTACTGCTTGACGATGATGTCGTTGCGCACGCCCTGGACGCCGTTGGTCTGGCGCGCCAGGCGCTCGGCCATCATGCGTTCCTCGTTCGACTTGGCGAAGCCCGACAGCTGCACCACGCCCTTCATCGTGTCGACCTTGATGGCCATGGCGCTGACGGTCGGATCCTCGGCAAACTTGGCCTTGACCTTGGTGGTCACGGCGGAGTCGTCGACGTAGGCCCCCACGGTTTCCTGGTGGCGTTCGACCGCACAGCCGGTGGCCGTGACGAGGGCGGTGGCCGCGAGCATGGCGGCGATCGTGAGGCGAGTGAACATGGTTGTGCTCCTTCTAGATCGTTGTGGAAAGACAGTAGCTCCACGGTAGGGCGAACGGCGTGCCCACGCGCGCGCACGGCGGCGCCTTGGCGTGCCGGGCGATGCAGACGACGTCGCGCGTGCATCCACGCGCGCTGCGGGCGAAGCGAGGCCTAACCGACGTTCGCAGGTGGCTTCGGAAACGCACCCGGGCCCAGCAGCGAGGCCACGTCCATCGTCGAATCGACGGCATCCTGCTCGTGATCGGGCAGCGGCAGCCGCGCCTGGATCGTGGTGCCCTGGCCGGGCCTGGACTTGATCTTCAGCTGCCCGCGCGCCGACTGCACGCGAAAGCGCATGCCCGCCAGGCCGTGTGCCGCGGTGCGCGCGGCGCTCGGGTCGAAGCCGACGCCGTCGTCGCGCACGGCGATGACGGCCCAGCCGCCGTGCGCCGCCACGCCCACGTGCACCGTCGACGCGTTCGCATACTTGGCCACGTTGGTCAGCGCCTCCTGCACCAGACGGTAGGTGGTGAGCTTGCCGGCGTCGTCCAGCGGCAGTTCCTCGATGTTGGTTTGCACGTCGAGCTCGCTGCGTTCGGCGAACTCGGTGCACAGGATCTCGAGGGCCGCCTTCAGGCCGAGGTTGCTCAGCGACGAAGGCCGCAGGTCCTCGATGATGCGGCGCTTTAGCGCGATGCCCTCGTCCAGCGTCTTGACCAGGTGCACCATGCGTTCGAGCACCTCCGGCGGGGCGGCCGACAGCCGGCTGCGCATGCGGGCGACGTCGAGCTTGGCGGCGGTGAGCAGGCCGCCGAGTTCGTCGTGGAGCTCGCGCGCGAGGCGGCTGCGCTCGTCCTCGCGCGCCGTCTGCAGGTGGGTCGCGATCTGCGTGATCTCGCGCGTGCGGCGCTCCACCTCCACCTCCAGCCGGTCGCGCTCGAAGCGCAGCTGCGCTGCGCGTTCCAGGCGCTCGTCGTCGAAGCGGCGCGCCTGGCGCGCATACAGCAGCAGTGCGGCCAGGCTCAGGACGACCAGCGCGGCGATGCCGATGCGGCTGAACATCAGCGTCTCGGTCAGCAGCTCGCGCGACTCGTCGATGCGTGCCGTCTCCACGCGCGCCATGTTGCGCGCCTGGCCCTCGATCGCGAGCATGGTCTCGCGGCCGATGTCGGTCAGCACCACCTCGCGCCAGCCCTCGCCGGCCTTGCTCTCGAACATCTGGATCGTGGTGTCGAGCTCGGACATGCGCTGGCGCGTCAGCTCGTCGAGCTTGTGGACGTCGGCCGTGCGGTCGGGCCAGCGCGAGTAGATCCGCGCCAGGTGCGTGAGCTGCGCCTGCACCTGCGCCGCCGCGTGCGTATAGGGTTCCTTGTACTCGGGCCGGCCGGTGAGCAGGTAGCCGCGCTGGCCGGATTCGGCGGCGATCACCTCGCGCAGCAGCAGGCTGACCTCGACGCGGGCATCCAGCAGCGCCTCGCGGCTTTCGATCACGGTGAGGGCGCGCCGGTGTCCGACCTCGTTGGTCAGCAGCACGGCCAGGCCCAGCAGGAGCGCCACGGGGGCCGCGAAGCGACTCCGCCGCGCGGTTTCCAGCGTCCTCAGGAATGACATCACGGGTTCCCCGCTACACTTGAATGATTCGGTACGCCGCTTGCCCTCAACGCGACCGCGGGACCCTCGAAGCGAACCGGTCGATCCGATCGGCAAGGCGCCGACCCGATAACCAGTTCATCGATTCCGCGGGAGACTACATGATTCGCGTTGTGATCGTCGACGATCATGCGATCGTTCGCTCCGGCCTCCGGCAATTCCTGTCCGACCACGTCGACCTGCGCGTCACGGGCGAGGCTGCCGACGGCCGCGAGGCGCTGGAGCTCGTCCGCGGCGGCGATCTCGACGTGCTGTTGATGGACCTCTCGATGCCCGACCAGAGCGGCGTCGACGCGCTCGCGGCCATCAAGGCGCGGCGTCCCGACCTGCCCGTGCTCATCCTCAGCGGCTTTCCCGAGACGCACTACGCCACGACGCTGCTGCGCCAGGGCGCCAGTGGCTACCTCAACAAGGGCTGCGACCCCGACGAGATCGTCAAGGCCATCCGCACCGTGGCCATGGGACGTCGCTACATCACCGCGCAGGTCGCCGAGATGCTGGCCGACGGCGCGGCCGGCGCGGGCGACCGCCCGCCGCACGAGCAGCTGTCCGAACGCGAGCTGCAGGTGTTCCTGCGGCTGGCCAAGGGCGAGACGGTGGGCCAGATCGCCGAGGGCATGTTCCTCAGCGTCAAGACGGTCAGCACGTACCGGGCGCGCACGCTGGAGAAGCTGCAGCTCGAGACGAACAGCGACCTCACCTACTACGCGCTGAAGAACGGCCTGATCCAGTGAGATGACGGCCCCCGGCCGCCGGGTACGGCGTCCACCCCCCGAGGGGGGGCGCGGCCTTGCTCCGGAGCGGCCGAGCGCGGCGGCCGCGCGCTGCCGTGCGGCACCGGACGTCCCCGAGGCGCCGGGTACGGCGTCCACCCCCCGAGGGGGGCGCGGCCTTGCTCCGAAGCGGCCGGGCGCGGCGGCGCGCGCTGCCGTGCGGCACCAGGCGCGCATCACCGACGGGCTTCGCGCGCCCGCACTCAGGCGACGCCGGCCGCACGCGCGACACAGTGATCGACCAGCGCGTCGATCTCGCCCGACTTGTCGAACACCGCGCTCGCGCCGAGCGCCAGGCATTGGCGCCGGATGTCGGCAGTGGCGTAGTTCGTGAGCACGACGCGCTCGAACGGCGCGCCCGCGGCGTGCAGCGCGCGCAGCACACCCATGCCCGAGCCCTGGCGCAGGAAGATGTCGATGATGGCGATGTCGCAGCGGTTCGCGTCGTTGCCGAGCCAATGGAGGGCGCCCGCCTGGTCCACGGCGGTGCCAACCACCTTCACCGGGGCCATTTCCTCCAGCGCAGCGATCAGGTTCTCCTGGATCACCGGACTGTCCTCGACGACGAAAGCCAACAGGTTCGACATGCCACAAGCGGGTCCGTCGACGTAGCCGGCGCGACCCTCTGCTCCACATTGTGCAACGACCGGCAAGGTTTTCCGATCCAGCGGGACGTCAGCCCGCAGGGCCCGACGTTGCGACGCCGCGGCGCCGCCCGATTTGTCCGCTCGAGTCAGTCGTGCGGAGCGTCCAGCGCGTCCAGTTGCTGCCAGGTGGACGGGAAGGGCGCCTCGTCGCCAAGGTTGTCGTCGGCGTGCTGCATCTCGAACGGGTCGCCGATGCTCAGCAGCGCGGGATCGAATTTCGCGTCGCGCCCTTGTCCTGCAGGAAAGTTGTCCATGTCCGCCTCCGACCAGCCTGTGTCCGTTGTGGCGACAGCGCTGGCGGGCGCTCGTCTACCTTGCGGCCAGTTTGCTCAGGCATGGCGCGACTGAACATAGGCTGACAGCCAGACGCCGTGTCGGAACCGTCCTACACGAGTGGCACCAGCGGGCGCGCATTCCGGGGGGCCGCTGCCCATCAATCTGTAACAGAGGGTGCCGGACATGTCGGTCTTGACCTACCCCCCCGGCCGGATCAGGCCTACCGGCGATCGGCTCGTTTGCCGATTCTGGATGGCCGCCGCGGAGCCTACCGTGTTGCCATGACTACCTACGACACTCCCCACTTCGCGACCGGCAACTCCGACCTGCGTTCGGCGACGCCTCGCACCCGTCCCGCTTCGGCGGCCCCCTACCGTACCGCCGGTGCCACGACCGAGGCGGCCGCCATGCGCGACGGGCCCACGCCCGACTGGCAGCCCGGGGCGTCCCGGGGCGTGCCGAAGGCAGCCATCGGCGCCGTCGGCGCGGCGCTGGTCGGCGGCATCGCGCTGGCCATCGTCCTGATGGCGCCGTCCAACAAGGTGACCAAGGCGGCCCAGCCGGGCCAGGTGGTCGCCCAGGCCAAGGCCGAGAACGACACGGCGCAGAAGTCGCTGGCGGCGACCGACGCGGCCGTCAACGAACTCGACAGGAATGCCCCGGCCGCGGGCAACGCCGCATCGCAGGCCGCCCAGGCCGCGCAGGAGGCCTCGGCCGTCGCCACGCAGGCTGCCGTTCCGGCGCCCGCGCAGAACGTCGTGCCGGACGCGCCGCCGGTGGCCAACGCGCCGGTCGCCCACGCGCCGAAGCACGCGACCCCGTCGCGCGCCGCGCCGCAGCACACGGCGCCGGCCGCCGCGAAGACCGACACCTCGGCCGACACCCCCGCTACGACACCGCCAGCGGACGTTCAGGCCCCAGCAATGCAGCAGACACCTGACACGCCGACAGTGACTCCGTCGGTGCCCGCCCCGGCCCCGACGACGGCGCCGGATACTCCGGCTCAAGCCCCGGCGCAATAAGGCCGGCAACGCGACGCCCGCATCGGCTCCCGGCCGATGCGCCTTCGAAGGAGAGCTCCATGACGCTGCACTTCGACTGGTTCCACGCCCCCCGCTGGCTCGCGCACGCGCACGTCAGCCGGGCGGTCTCGCTCGTGCTGGGCGTGATCGGCGTCTCGCTGCTCTTCAGTGCACTGCGCGTGGTCGACGCCGCCATCTCCGGCGCGCTGATCGATCGCCGGGCCACCGTGGCCGCGCCCGCCGACGCGGCGCTGCTGGCCGGGCCCGAGCGATTGCTGCGCGCCGCCCCGCCGTCCTCTGGTCCCGAGGCCGGAGAGACGCCGACGTCGGTGGAGGTGCCGGAGGCGACGGCGGAGGCCGTCAGCCTCTGAAACGGGCGCCGGGTTGGCGCCGACTTCCCTGGGAAACCGCGCTGTGCCGCGGTTTCTTTCATTTACCGGCTGGGGCGTGTGTCGATTGAACCTTCACCCGGATTGAAGTAGCCTGCCACCCTTTCGCGACGAGAGTTTCCGCGAGCGTGGGCAGCAGGTGGCGCAGCTTGGACGCCACGGCCGAATTGGCCGCCAGGATGGTCCAGCCGTCGTCGTCCAGGGGGCCCGCCCGCAGGTGCTGGCGCAGCAGCCCGGGCAGCACGTCCGCCAGCGCGTCCAGGCGCGCCTGCGACGCGCGCACGCGGGCGAGCAGGCCGGCCAGCGTGTCGTCCTTGGCGAGGCTGTCCCCGATCGGCCGGGCGAGCGGAGCGACGGACTTCGGCCGCGGCGCGGGTGCGTAGAACGCCTGCCGCGGCACGGCGCGGTCGTTGGGTTTGGGAGGTCCGGGCGGGGCCATTTGTTGGAGAGTGTAGCGATGCAAATAATGATCACCCACGGCGGCATGGCCCGCACGCGGGTCATGAACGTCAGTCCGACGGCCCTGCTGCTGTCGCTGCTGATGATCGTGATTGCCACGCTGGCGCTGTCCGGCGCCATCTACCACTACTTCTTCCTGAAGGCCGCGCGCGAGGGGTGGCCCATCGTCAGCCAGCTCGTCAAGCTGGTGGTGCATGACGAGAGCGCCGCGCGCGACAAGGTCATGCGCGAGAACCTCGATGCGATGGCGCAGAAGGTGGGCGACATGCAGGCCCGCATGATCCGGATCGAGGCGATGGGCGACCGTGTCTCGGGGATGGCCGGCCTCAAGCCCGAGGACCTGTCGGGACTGACCTCGCGTCCCAAGGGTGGCGGATCCGGCGGCCCCTACGTGCCGATGAACCATCCCGGCCTGGCCGAGCTCAACGGGGCGCTCGACGCGCTGTCGCAGGCCGCCGGCGAGCAGAACGACGTGCTGACGCTGACCGAGTCGCGCCTGCTGGAATCGCGCCTGAAGACGCTGATGATCCCCAGCAGCCGCCCGATCGACGTGGCGGTGGGCTCGGGCTTCGGCTTCCGCTCCGACCCGTTCACCGGCCGCGGCGCGCTGCACACCGGGCTGGACTTCCCGTCGCCGGTGGGCACCGAGATCCACGCCGCCGCCGGCGGGGTCGTGCGCACCGCCGAGATGCACCCCGAGTACGGCCTGATGCTGGAGATCGACCACGGCAACGGCCTCATGACGCGCTACGGCCACACGTCGAAGATCCTGGTCAAGCCGGGCGACCTGGTCAAGCGCGGCCAGGTGGTGGCCGACGTCGGCACCACCGGGCGGTCCACCGGCCCGCACCTGCACTTCGAGGTGCTGGTGGACGGCGTCCCGCAGGATCCGCAGCGTTTCCTCGCGGGGGCCAACGCCAGGCCGGCGCTGCAGACCGCCGCCGGCCAGGCCGCGCCGCTCGGCGCCGAGCACCGATAGAGTCCCCCGTGCAAGAACGGGTCCGAAGGGGCCCGGATGCTACACTTTCCTGTTTTTCCGCCCCGTTTCCTCGGGGGAAACGCGGATCGCAGTCGGGCAGGCCCTTGCCGTCGCGTGATGCGTCCCCAGATGCGGCGCGGTGAAGGGCGCCCCGGCGGCCTTCGGACACGATTTCGCTTGCCACCCCCGGCAGGCCCGCGGCTGACAGCCGGCTCCGCCAAAACCGGCCGCCGTGCAACGTCCGTGGCCTGCCTTCCGGCCCAGAACCCACGCATGTTGCCCAAGCTTCTTACCCAGATTTTCGGTAGCCGAAACGATCGCCTGCTCAAGCAATACCGGCGCGTCGTCGAGAAGATCGCCTCGCTCGAAGCGCCCACCGCGGCACTGAGCGACGAGGCGCTGAAGGGCAAGACGGCCGAATTCCGCGCCCGCCTGGAGCAGGGCCACACGCTCGACGACCTGCTGCCCGAGGCCTTCGCCGTCGTGCGCGAGGCCGGCAAGCGCGTGCTCAGGATGCGCCACTTCGACGTGCAGCTGATCGGCGGCATGACGCTGCACAACGGCAAGATCGCCGAGATGCGCACCGGCGAGGGCAAGACGCTGATGGCCACGCTGCCGGTCTACCTGAACGCGCTGGCCGGCAAGGGCGTGCACCTGATCACGGTCAACGACTACCTCGCGCGCCGCGACGCCGAGTGGATGGGCCGGCTGTACAACTACCTCGGCATGAGCGTCGGCGTCAACGTGCCCGGGCTGACGCGCGAGGAGAAGCAGGCCGCCTACAACGCCGACATCACCTACGGCACGAACAACGAGTTCGGCTTCGACTACCTGCGCGACAACATGGTCTACGAGACCGGTGATCGCGTCCAGCGCGGCCTGAACTTCGCGATCGTCGACGAGGTCGACTCGATCCTGATCGACGAGGCCCGCACGCCGCTGATCATCTCCGGCCAGGCCGAGGACCACACCGAGCTGTACGTGCGCATCAACGCCGTCGTGCCGGCGCTCAAGCGCCAGATCGGCGAAGAGGATCCGCGCACCGGCGAGGGCGTCATCGAGCCGGGCGACTTCACGGTCGACGAGAAGGGCCACCAGGTCACGCTGACCGAGTCGGGCCACGAGCGCGCCGAGGAACTCCTGGCGCAGGCCGGGCTGCTGGTCGCGGGCGCGAGCCTGTACGACCCGGCCAACATCACGCTGATGCACCACGTGTACGCGGCGCTGCGCGCGAACCATCTGTACCACCGAGACCAGCACTACGTCGTGCAGAACGGCGAGGTGGTGATCGTCGACGAGTTCACCGGCCGCCTGATGACGGGGCGCCGCTGGTCGGACGGCCTGCACCAGGCCGTCGAGGCCAAGGAAGGCGTGGAGATCCAGAGCGAGAACCAGACGCTCGCCTCGATCACGTTCCAGAACTACTTCCGCATGTACGCCAAGCTCGGCGGCATGACCGGCACGGCCGATACCGAGGCCTACGAGTTCCAGGAGATCTACGGCCTCGAGACCGTGGTGATCCCGCCGAACCGCCCGACGCAGCGCAAGGACGAGCTCGATCTCGTCTACAAGACCGAGCGCGAGAAGTACAACGCGGTCGTCGAGGACATCCGCGACTGCGTCAACCGCGGCCAGCCGGCGCTGGTGGGCACCACGTCCATCGAGAACTCCGAGAAGCTCTCGCACCTGCTGGAGAAGGCCCGCATCCCGCACCAGGTGCTCAACGCCAAGCAGCACGAGCGCGAGGCGCTGATCGTCGCGCAGGCCGGCCGCCCGGGCACGATCACCATCGCCACCAACATGGCCGGCCGCGGCACCGACATCGTGCTGGGCGGCAACGTCGAGAAGCAGGTCGAGCACATCGAGGCCGACGAGTCGATCGCCCCGGAGGACAAGGCGCGCCAGATCAAGCAGCTGCAGGACGAGTGGCAGGCGCTCAACGAGCAGGTGAAGGCCGCCGGCGGCCTGCGCATCATCGCCACCGAGCGCCACGAGTCGCGCCGCATCGACAACCAGCTGCGCGGCCGCTCCGGCCGCCAGGGCGACCCCGGCGCCTCGCGCTTCTACCTGTCGCTGGAAGACCCGCTGATGCGCATCTTCGCGGGCGACCGCGTCAAGGCGATCATGGAGCGCCTGAAGATGCCCGAGGGCGAGGCCATCGAGGCCGGCATCGTCAGCCGCAGCCTGGAAGGCGCCCAGCGCAAGGTCGAGGCGCGCAACTTCGACATGCGCAAGCAGCTGCTCGAATACGACGACGTCGCCAACGACCAGCGCAAGGTCATCTACCAGCAGCGCAACGAGATCCTGGAGGCGAAGTCGCTGGTCAACCAGATCGCCAACCTGCGCGAAGGCACCATGGAGGACCTCGTGCGGGCCTTCGTGCCGGCCGAGAGCGTCGAGGAACAGTGGGACCTGCCGGGCCTGCAGAAGGCCCTGCGCGACGAGTACCTGCTCGACGTGCCCATCGCCGAGCAGGTCGAGAAGTCGGAGTCGGTCAACGACGAGGACGTCGTCGAGATGGTCGTCACGGCCGCCAGGGCCGCGTTCCAGGGCAAGCTCGACCTCGTCGGCGAGGAGCAGTTCACGCCGTTCATGCGCATGGTGCTGCTGCAGCACCTGGACACCAACTGGCGCGAGCACCTGGCCGCGCTGGATTACCTGCGCCAGGGCATCCACCTGCGCGGCTACGCGCAGAAGAACCCGAAGCAGGAATACAAGCGCGAGGCCTTCGAGCTGTTCTCGCAGCTGATCGACACCGTCAAGACCGACGTGACGAAGGTGCTGCTGACGGTGCGCGTGCAGACGCAGGAGCAGGCCGCGCAGGCCGCGCAGGCGATCGAGGAGCGCGCCGAGCACGTCAGCAACGTGCAGTACGTGCATCCGAACGAGGACGGCAGCGTCAGCCAGGACGCGGCGCCGGAGGGCCTGTCCGCCGCCAACCCGAACCTGGCGGACCGCCGAGTCGGCCGCAACGACCCGTGCCCGTGCGGCAGCGGCAAGAAGTTCAAGGAGTGTCACGGCCGCTTAAGCTGACCGTGGCAGACTAGCAAACTTCGAGCGGCCGCAGCATGGCCGCTTTTCGTTTCCGCCGCCGGCGCTGGCGCTTCCGCAAGAAGTTCGCGGGAGCGGCAGGACCGGCTCTGCCGGGCTGCTCGCGGCCGGCCCCTCGGGGGCAGGGAGCGCCAGCGACCGTGGGGCTCACATTTTGGCTTTCGAGAAGAATTTCTTCCCCAGGCAGGTCGTCGAGGCCGGCAACCGCTGGGACTGGGCGCTGCTGCCGCTGGTGCTGGCCGCGCTGGTGCTGGCCGGGCTGGGGGCCACCGGGATGACGCGGCCGTATCACCTCGGCGACCCGATCCCGCTGTCGCTCGATCCGCTGCAGCTGCCGTACTACCTGCTGCGCACGACGCTGCGCATGCTGCTGGCGCTCGTGTTCTCGCTGCTGTTCAGCTTCGCGTTCGCGACCGCGGCCGCGCGCTGGCGTGCCGCGGAGAAGGTGCTGGTGCCGCTGCTGGACATCCTGCAGTCGATCCCGATCCTGGGCTTCCTGTCGATCACCGTCACCGGCTTCATCGCGCTGTTCCCGGGCAACCTGTTCGGCGTCGAGTGCGCGGCGATCTTCGCGATCTTCACGTCCCAGGCCTGGAACATGGCGTTCAGCCTGTACCAGTCGATGCGCACCGTGCCGGGCGAGCTGCAGGAGGCGGCACGCGTGTTCCAGCTGTCGCCGTGGCAGCGCTTCTGGCGGCTCGAGCTGCCGTTCGCGATGCCGGGGCTGCTGTGGAACATGATGATGTCGATGTCGGGCGGCTGGTTCTTCGTCGTGGCGTCCGAGGCCATCGCCGTGTCGGGCCAGAACATCAAGCTGCCGGGCGTGGGCTCGTACATCGCGATGGCGATCGAGGCGCGCAACCTGCAGGCCATCGGCTGGGCCATCCTGGGCATGCTGATCGGCATCGTGCTGTACGACCAGCTGCTGTTCCGCCCGCTGGTGGCCTGGGCAGACAAGTTCCGCTTCGAGGAAGCCGGCCAGGAGACCGCGCCGACGTCGTGGCTGCTGACCTGGTCGCGCCGCACCGAGCGCATCGCCAAGCTCGGCGAGCGCTTCACGCGGGCACTCGAGAGCACGTTCACGTGGTTCCGCATGAAGCACGACGGCACGTCGATCCGCGCACGGGCGGCGCCGCACAGCGGCACGCTGGCGCGCGTGTGGGACGCGCTGATCGCGGCCGGCGGCCTCTACGCCGTCTGGGAGCTGTACAGCTTCGTGCACGCCGAGGTCGGCTTCGCCGAGGTCTGGCACGTGTTCCTGCTGGGTTGCGCGACGATGCTGCGGGTGGTCGTTCTGATCGCGCTGGCCTCGCTCGTGTGGGTGCCCATCGGCGTGTGGATCGGGCTGCGGCCGGCGGTCTCGGGCCGGCTGCAGGCAGTGGCGCAGTTCCTCGCGGCGTTCCCGGCCAACCTGATGTTCCCCGTCTTCGTGGTGTTCATCGTCCACTGGCGGCTGAACCCGAACATCTGGCTGTCGCCGTTGATGGTGTTCGGCACGCAGTGGTACCTGCTGTTCAACGTGATCGCGGGCGCGTCGTCGATCCCGTCGGAGCTGCGCTTCGCCGCCGGCAACCTCGGGCTGACGGGCTGGCTGCGCTGGAAGCGCTTCTTCCTGCCGGCGGTGTTCCCCAGCTTCGTCACGGGCGCCATCACCGCCAGCGGCGGCTCGTGGAACGCGAGCATCGTGTCGGAGTACGTCAGCTGGGGCGACACGAAGCTCGAGGCGCAGGGCCTGGGCAGCTACATCGCGCACTGGACGGCCGACGGCGACTTCCACCGCATCGCACTCGGCATCTGCGTGATGTGCGTGTTCGTGATGGGCATGAACCACTTCGTGTGGCGGCGCCTGTACAGGATCGCCGAAGAGCGCATGCATTTCTGACCGCGTTGCGTGACGCAGGCACCTGATCAATGATCCGACCGACCATGGACAAGCACGGCTCCCCCATCATCAAGATCGACAACGTCCGCAAGTCCTTCCGCGCGGCGGACGGGCGCGAGCGCTCGGTGCTCGAGGGCGTGGACTTCACGCTGCGCGAGGGCGAGATCGTGGCGCTGCTGGGCCAGTCGGGCTCGGGCAAGAGCACGCTGCTGCGCATCATGGCGGGCCTGATCGGCGTGGATTCCGGCAGCGTGCAGTACCGCGGCCAGCCGCTGTACGGGCCGGCGCGCGCGATCAGCATGGTGTTCCAGTCGTTCGCGCTGTTCCCCTGGCTGACGGTGCAGCAGAACGTCGAGCTGGGCCTCGAGGCGCGCGGCATCGGGCGCGAGGAGCGCGCCGAGCGCGCGGAGAAGGCGATCAGCCTGATCGGCCTCGCCGGCTTCGAGGGCGCGCTGCCACGCGAGCTCTCGGGCGGCATGCGCCAGCGCGTGGGCATCGCGCGCGCGCTCGTCACGCAACCCGACGTGCTGCTGATGGACGAGGCGTTCTCGGCACTCGACGTGCTCACCGGCGAACGCCTGCGCGACGACATCCTCGAGCTGTGGACACAGGGCGGCATGCCCACCAAGGCGATGCTGGTGGTGTCGCACAACATCGAGGAGGCGGTGCTGATGGCCGACCGCATCCTGATCTTCGCGAGCGACCCGGGCCGCGTGCGCTTCCAGCTCGCCATCGACCTGCCGCGTCCGCGCGTGCCCGACTCCGCCGGCGTGCGCGCGCTGATCGACGAGGTCTACGCGCTGATGACCGCCGGCGCCGTGCGCGCAGGCCGCGCCGCCGAGGAGCCGGAGGAGATGCGCCTGCACGACCGCCTGCCCGACGCCGACGTCGCGCGCATGGAAGGCCTGCTGGAGCTGCTGGCCGGCGCGCCGTTCCACGGCGAGGCCGACCTGCCCAAGCTGGCCGAGGAATCGGAACTCACCGACGACGAGCTGCTGCCCGTGGCCAGCGCGATCGACCTGCTGGGCCTGGCGCGCGTCCAGAGCGGCGACCTGCACCTGACGCTGCTGGGCCGGCGCTACGTCGACGGCGACCACGCCGTGCGCCAGGAGCTGTTCGGCCAGCAGGTGCTCGCCAACGTGCCGCTGGCCGCGCACATCCGCCACAGCCTCGAGCAGGACCCGGAACGCGCGCTGCCCGAGCAGCCGTTCCTGCGCCTGCTGCAGCAGCACCTCGACCCGGCCGAGGCCGAGCGCGTGCTCAAGACGGTCATCGAGTGGGGGCGCCACGGCGAGGTCTTCGAGTACGACTTCCACGCCGGCAGCATCCACCTGCCCGACGACCAGCAGGACGAGGCGGCGCGCAACTCCATCATCGAATAGCCTTCTGCCGCCGGCCTGGGCGCTTCGCCGGTGACGGTGTCGCCCGCGCTGCGCTCATCGAGCGTCATCCTGCGTGCAGTCGCAGGATCCACGCACGACGATGCGTTTCCCCTGGGGTGGATCCTGCGACTGCGCTTCGCTTCGCGCAGGATGACGGCCGGGCGCTTCGCATGTGGCGGCGTCGCCCGCGCTGCGCTTATCGAACGGCACCCTGCGCGCAGGATGACGGCCTTTGAGCTTCGCTGGTGGCGGTGTCGCCCGCGCTGCGCTCATCGAGCTGCGCCCTGCGACTGCGCTTCGCCTCGCGCAGGATGACGGCTTGACGGGCCTGCTGCGACGCGGCCCGCGCGAGCCGCCGACCCGGCGCACCCGCCATGTGGTTTCCCACGATTGCCGGCCCGCGGCGGCCCGTCCGACACTGCGCGCGACAACAAGAAGAGACCGCAACAACAAGAAGGGAAGGTCCCCATCACCCGTCACTCGCACAACAGGATCCGCACCTCCGCCGCCGCGCCGCCGGCGCGCGTCGAGGCCCATCCCTTCAGTGCACCGGGCGACCCGCTCGCCGTCGAGCCGGCTGGCGGCGACAATGGCTGGCCGTTCGGACAGGCCATCCGCGCCGTCCGCGTACGCCGCCGTTTCGTCGTGCGCACGCAGGTCGCCGGCATGCGGGTCTGCCCATCGGACGACGTCGACCAAGGAGTGACCCGCGCATGAACGCCCCTTCGCACGTCGACGCCCTCGCGCCGAGCGCCGCCGACCTGCTGCGACGCATCGAGGCCCACGGTTTCGACAGCCCCGACGAACCGCTGGCCTTCGAATCGCGCCTCGCCGACGACCATGGCTGGACGCTCGGCTACGCACTCGCGGTGGTGGAGGAGTACCGCCGCTTCCTGGTGCTGACGCAGGTCGCGGGCCAGGCGGTGAGCCCGTCGCCCGATGTCGACGAGGCCTGGCACCTGCACCTGACCCGCACCGCTCACTACGAGGCCTTCTGCACGGCGGTGTTCGGCCGCTTCCTGCACCACGCCCCCGCGCGCGCCGGCGAGGGATCGAAGCATCGCGACATGTACGCCGCGACGCTGGAGGCCTACCGTGCCGCCTTCGGGTGCTCCGCGCCGGCGGTGATCTGGCCGCGCCCGGGGCAACCGGCGGCGCGTCAGGCGGTCCCGCTGCCGGGCTGGACGGTGCCGTGGTCGCTGCGGCGTGGCAACCAGCTGGGCCTGGCGGTGCTGCTGCTCGCCATCGTGGCCGGCGCGTTGCTGGATCGCACGGGCGTGCTGCACCCGCTGCAGCGGATCGGGCCGTTCGAGTTCCTCGCCGGTGCCGCGCTCGTCATGCTGGGCCTGGGCTGGTGGGGCCTGCGCCCGGGCGTGCCGCCGGCGCAGTCCACGGTGCGCGACCGGCTGGAGCCCTACGAGGCGGCGTGGTTCAGCGGCGGCGCGCCGCGCATGGCGATGACCGCGGTCGCGGCGCTCACCGAGCGCGGCCTGCTGCTGGCGCCCGGCAAGGCGGGCGATCGCGGCGCGCGGCCGCCCATCGCGGTCAACCGCAGCGTCGAGCCGCGCTGCGTGCATCCCGCCGAGGCCGCCTGCCTGGCGGCGGCCACCGACGCCGGCCTGCGTTTCACGGACGCCTGCAATGCGCTGCGGCCGCTGGCGGCCGAGGTCGAGCGTCGCCTGGTGGCGGCCGGCATCGCCGCCGACACGGCCGCGCTGCCGCGGCCGCGCGCGCAGGCGCTGCTGGGCATGCTGGTGCTGCTGGTGGTCGAGGTCGCGCGCATCGTGCATGCGTTCGGTACGCCGCACCGGATCGGCTTCCTGGTCCTGCTCACGCTGGCCGGCATGGGGCTGGCCTGGGCGCTGGCGCGCCGCCCGGCGCGCACCAGCGCCCGATCGGAGCGGGTGCTGCGGCCGTTGCGGCTGGCGGCGGGCAGCCACGCCAAGGCGCCGCGCACGGGGCAGGCACTGGCGTTCGGCGTCGCACTGATCGGCGGCACCGCGCTGGCCGGGGACCTGCGCTTCGCCGGCATGGACCAGCAGGTCGACGCGGCGGTGGCCGGCATGGCGCTGCGCCAGCGCAAGGGCGCGGGCAAGGACGACGGGTCGGGCTGCTCGAGCTCGTGCGGCTCGTCGTGCGGCAGCAGCGACGCGGGCAGTGGCGGCGGCAGCAGTTGCGGCAGCTCGTGCGGCAGCGGCTGCGGCGGCGGCGGCGACTGAGCGCGGCGGCGCGCTTCTTGCCCACGCGCCGGTCGACGGGGAAGGCAGGCGAAACGTCATCGCCGCCTTCTAGAATCGCGTCTCCTCGCGGCCGCGGCCGCCCGTTTCCCGGAGTTCCCACCATGCCCGTCAATCTCGCCGTCCCCAACCCCGCCGACCTGCATCCCGTCCCGGGCGTCCGCGTGGGCGTCGCGATGGCGGGCGTGCGCAAGGCCAACCGCAAGGACCTGGTGGCGTTCGTGCTCGACGCCGGCACCGTCGTGGCCGGCGTGTTCACGCAGAACCGGTTCTGCGCGGCGCCGGTGCAGGTCTGCCGCGAGCACCTGGCCGCTGGCGGTGCCAACGGGCAGGAGGGCATCCGCGCGCTGGTCATCAACACCGGCAACGCGAACGCGGGCACCGGCAGCGACGGCCTCGCGCGCGCGCGCCGCACGTGCGAGGCCATGGCGGGCCTGCTGGGCCTGAAGGCCACGCAGGTGCTCCCGTTCTCCACCGGCGTGATCATGGAGACGCTGCCGGTCGAGCGCATCGAGGCCGGCCTGCCCGCCGCGCTCGGCGCACTCGACGGCGCGAACTGGGCCCAGGCCGCCGAAGGCATCATGACCACCGACACGCTGCCCAAGGCCGCGTCCGCGCAGGTGACGATCGACGGGAAGACGGTCACCATCACCGGCATCAGCAAGGGCGCCGGCATGATCCGCCCGAACATGGCCACCATGCTGGGTTTCCTGGCCACCGACGCCGTCATCGCCGCGCCGGTGCTGCAGCAGTTGGCCAGGCAGGCGGCCGACGCGTCGTTCAACCGCATCACGATCGACGGCGACACGTCCACCAACGACAGCTTCGTCGTGATGGCCACGCAGCAGGCCGGTCATGCGCGCATCGACTCGCTGGACTCGGCCGACGGCCGTGCGCTCGCCGCGGCGGTCACGCAGGTCGCGCAGCAGCTGGCGCAGGCCATCGTGCGCGACGGCGAGGGCGCCACCAAGTTCATCACCGTGCAGATCGACGGCGGCAAGGACGAGGCCGAGTGCCGGCTCGCGGCCTACGCGATCGCGCACTCCCCGCTGGTCAAGACGGCGTTCTTCGCGAGCGACCCGAACCTCGGGCGCATCCTGGCGGCGGTCGGCTACGCCGGCATCGCCGACCTCGACCAGTCGCGCATCGACCTGTTCCTCGACGACGTCGCCGTCGTCACCGATGGCGGCCGCCGCGCGGACTACAAGGAGGAGGACGGCGCGCGCGTGATGAAGCAGTCGGAGATCACCGTGCGCATCGACCTGAAGCGCGGCGGCGCGAGCACCACCGTGTGGACGTGCGACCTCTCGTACGACTACGTCAAGATCAACGCCGACTACCGGAGCTGACCGGTTGGCCTCGGCGCCCCTGACGCTGCGGCAGCTGCGCGCCGATCGCGTCGTCCTCTGGTGCTGGCTGCCGCTGGGCGGCTTCGCGATGTTCGCGGTCGTCACGGGCTGGCGCCACGTCGCCGGCGAGCCGCCGCCCTGGCTCTACACGACGCTGGACGTGCTGTGGATCGCCATCACGTTCGCGCTGATCGCGCGCCGCAGCACGGCGCGCTGCCCGCGCTGCAACCACCGCTGGCTGCGCGCGTTCCCGTGGATGTCGCTCGCCAAGGTCGAGTGCGGCGTGTGCGGGCACGAGATGCCCGAGGGCTGACGCGGCGGGACCGCGCTCGACCGCAGCGTCGCCTGCATCGCTGTTGCCGCGCGTGCACTCCCCCCATCGCGGTGCTTGCCGCCGTTGCGCGCACGCTGCTACGATCCAGGTTCACCCCCAACCCCGGGAGCCGTCCATGAACGCTCGCATCACGCCGCCACGCCGACGCTCGCCGCGCCGCGTGTCGCCGCGTCGCGTTCAGAGCGGCACCGCAGCCCGGGGCGTGGTCGTCGCGATGGGCCTCGTGGGCGCCGTGGCACTGCAGCTCGCCGGACCGCGACTGCAATGCCGCCTGGCCGACCTGGTGGGCGTGCCCAGCGCCGTCCCCGCTGCCGCGCCGGCCTCGATGCCGCCGTGCGGCAGCCCGGACAGCGACGCCGCGCCCATGCGCCCGTGCAAGGTGGCCACGATGGCCGCCGCCGACGTCACTGTCGGCCCGCAGTTCTAGCTCCCAGCCGTTCCGGGCCTTGCCCGACATCGCTGGAGCCTCCAGCGATGGCCGCCTGCATCTGGCGGGTTCGCTGCCAGTAACCGAATGCCCGTCGCCCACGAAGCGGCGAGGCGGTCGACGACAGGGAGAAGACGAGATGAACGAAGAACAGTCCGCCGCCACGTTCGGGGCGAACCGCAACGGCGTGCGGCGCCTGCGGGCCGCGCTGCAGGCGCGTTTCGCGCTCGCGCCCAACGACCTGCTGCGCGATCCGGTCTACCGCCGGCTCTGGACGTCCGTGCTCACCAGCTCGTTCGGCGCTCAGATCGTGATGCTCGCGCTGCCGCTGACGGCGGCCGTGCTGCTGCGCGCCAGCCCGACGCAGATGGGCACGCTCACGACGATGGAGATCCTGCCGTTCGTGCTGTTCTCGCTGCCGTCGGGCGTGTGGCTGGACCGGGTGCGCAAGCTGCCGGTCTACATCGCCGGCGAGATCACGCTCGCACTGGCGTCGGCCAGCGTCCCGCTCGCGTGGTGGCTGGGGCTGCTGTCGATCCACTGGCTCTACCTCGTCGCGTTCACCATCGGCAGCGTCTACACCACGGCCGGCAGCGCGGCGCAGATCGTGCTGACGCAGGTCGTCGAGCGCGACCGGCTGATCGAGGCCAACGCGAAGAACGCGCTCGCGAGCTCGGGCGCGGACGTCGCCGGACCGGGCCTGGCCGGCGCGCTGATCAAGCTGCTGGGGGCGCCGGTCGCGCTGCTGTTCGATGCCGCGCTGCTGATGCTGTCGGCCGCCATCCTGCGCGGCATTCGCATCGACGAGCGGCCTGCGCGAGCCGGCGGTGTGTTCCTCGACGAGATGAAGGCCGGCCTGCGCTTCGTCACGCAGCACAAGCTGCTGGTGGTGCTGGCGTGCTGCTCCGGCGGCTGGCAGCTGTGCAACAACAGCGCCACGGTGGTCAACATCCTGATGGCCACGCGCACGCTGGGCATGTCCGAGCAGGCCGTCGGCCTGAGCTATGTGTGCCTGGGCTTCGGCACCGTGCTGGCGAGCCTCGTGGGCGACCGCATCAGCAGGCGCCTCGGGCCCGGCCCGTCGATGACGCTGGGCATCGGCCTGTGCAGCGTCGGCTGGCTGCTGCTGGCGGTCGCGCCCGTGGGGCCGGTGGGCGTGGCGCTGTTCGCCGTCAACCTGATGCTGTTCGGCCTGGGCGCGGTGATGATCTTCATCAACTTCATCTCGCTGCGCCAGGCGGTGACGCCCGCGCCGCTGCTGGGCCGCATGACCAGCACGATGCGCTGGCTGATCCTGCTGCCCGCGGCGCCGGGGGCGTTGATCGGCGGCTGGCTGGGCGAGCATGTCGACCTGCGGGCGTCGCTCGCGTTCTCGGGCCTGTGCGGCCTGGCGCTGACGGTCGCCGCGTGGCGCAACCCGCGGCTGCGCGCGGTGCGCGTGCTGCCCGTGCTGCCGGCGGCCGAGGCGGACGGTGGCTCGGAGCTGGTGCGGCCGTGACGCGACCCGCGCCTCGGTGACGTCGCACCGGACGACGAAACGCGAGTCGATGACCTGCCCTACGCGTGGGGCGCGCTCGCGCGCGCGTCGGCCTCGTAGCGCTCGACTTCGTCCGTGATCACCCCGTCGACGCCGGCCGCGCGCATCGCGGCGAGGTCGGCCGGCGCATTGACGGTGTAGACCAGCGCGCGCATCCCCGCCGCATGCAGCTTGTGCACGAGCGCGGCATCCATCAGCGGATGGTGCGTGACGACCGCGCGGCAGCCGAGGCGCCGCGCCGTCTCGAACCAGCCCGTCCACAGCTCCTCCAGCAGCAGCGCGCGCGGCAGCCCGGGGGCGGCCGCGGCGGCGGCCTCGAGCGCCGGCACCTCGAAGGAGCTGAGCAGCGGCGGCGGCTGCAGGCCCGTCCACAGCTCCAGCGCGGCGCGCGCGACGAAGTCGCCGGTGCGCGCCTCCACGCCGGGAGAGGGCTTGATCTCGATGTTGATGGCCAGGCCGTTGGCGATCACGAAGCGGGCGATGGCCTGCAGCGTCGGCAACGGCTCGCCCGCGTGCGCGGCGCCGTGCCAGCTGCCTGCGTCGAGCTGGGACAGCGCCACCCACGGCCGCTCGCCCGCCAGGCCCAGGCCGGAGGTGGTGCGTTCGAGATCGCTGTCGTGCAGCAGGAAGGGCACGTCGTCGGCCGACAGCTTGACGTCGCACTCGAACATGCGAAAGCCGTGGGCCGCGCCCTCGCGGAAGGCCGCAAGCGTGTTCTCCGGCGCGCGTCGGCCGGCGCCGCGATGCGCGATCCAGAACGGGTAGGGCCAGTCGTGGGACATGATTCGACGCGGTCTGCGCAAGAGGGCCCGTCGGGCAGCGCCCTTCGCAAGGGGCGAAGTGACGATTGCGCGACGGCGAGGCGTGGCGAGCCCCAGTGTAGAGCGGCCACGACAACGCGGTCGTGAACGGTCGTTACGGGCGCGAATAGGCTGACCCTACGAGATGCGGGCGGGGTGCGCTGGGGTACGATTCAACCCCACGCTGCAGGCCTTTTTTCGCGCGTGGACCCGCTCAATCGTGCCCCGGGCCCCATGAACGCACCCCTCGCCACCACGCTGGCAGCCGCCGCGACCCTCGCGCAGCCCCATTCCGCCGCCCCCCGGCTGCGGGAGATTCCGTACAACTACACCTCGTTCTCCGATCGCGAGATCGTGCTGCGCCTGCTCGGCTCCCGGGCCTGGGAGATCCTGAACCGCCTGCGCGAGGAGCGCCGCACCGGGCGCTCGGCGCGCATGCTCTACGAGGTGCTGGGCGACATCTGGGTGGTGCAGCGCAATCCGTACCTGGAGGACGACCTCCTGGACAACCCGAAGCGCCGCGCGCTGCTGATCGACGCGCTGAACCATCGCCTGGCCGAGGTCGAGAAGCGCCGCACGCCCGACGCCGACGCCGCGCGCGACGCCTTCGTCGCCGAGCTGCTCGAGGGCGCGCGCCGCGCCGTGGCCGACTTCGCCAGGCGCTTCAGCGACGTGTGGGACCTGCGCCAGCGCACGCGCAAGGTGCTGGGCAAGGTCACGGCCAAGGACAACATCAAGTTCGACGGGCTCTCGCGCGTGTCGCACGTCACCGACGCCACCGACTGGCGCGTCGAATACCCGTTCGTCGTGCTCACGCCCGACACCGAGGCCGAGATGGCCGCGCTGGTGGCCGGCTGCGTCGAGCTGGGGCTGACCATCGTCCCGCGCGGCGGCGGCACCGGCTACACGGGCGGCGCCGTGCCGCTCACGTGGATGAGCGCGGTGATCAACACCGAGAAGCTCGAGGCGATGACGGAGGTCGAGCTCGTGGCGATCCCCGGCCACGACAAGCCGGTGGCCACGGTGTGGACGGAGGCGGGCGTCGTGACGCAGCGCGTGTCCGACGCGGCCGACCGCGCGGGCTACGTGTTCGCGGTCGACCCGACGTCGGCCGAGGCGAGCTGCATCGGCGGCAACATCGCGATGAACGCGGGGGGCAAGAAGGCCGTGCTGTGGGGCACCGCGCTCGACAACCTCGTCGGCTGGCGCATGGTCACGCCCGACGCGAAATGGCTGGAGGTCACGCGCCTCGACCACAACCTGGGCAAGATCCACGACGCGCCCGTCGCCCGCTTCGAGCTGAAGTATTTCGACGCCTCGGGCAAGAAGCTCGAGCGCACCGAGGTGCTCGAGATCCCCGGCCGCCAGTTCCGCAAGGAAGGCCTGGGCAAGGACGTCACCGACAAGTTCCTCGCCGGCCTGCCCGGCATCCAGAAGGAAGGCACCGACGGCCTGATCACCAGCGCGCGCTGGGTCGTGCACCGCATGCCGGCGCACGTGCGCACCGTGTGCCTGGAGTTCTTCGGCAACCCGAAGGAGGCCGTGCCCTCCATCGTCGAGATCAAGGACTTCATGTTCGCCGAGGCGAAGAAGCCCGGTGGCGCGATCCTGGCCGGCCTCGAGCACCTGGACGACCGCTACCTGCGCGCGGTGGGCTATGCCACCAAGAGCAAGCGCGGCGGCCTGCCGAAGATGGCGCTGTTCGGCGACATCGTCGGCGACGACGAGGACGCCGTCGCGCGCGCCACCAGCGAGGTGGTGCGGCTCGCGAACGCGCGCTCGGGCGAGGGCTTCGTCGCCGTCAGCGCGGACGCTCGCAAGAAGTTCTGGCTCGATCGCAAGCGCACCGCGGCCATCGCCAAGCACACCAACGCGTTCAAGGTGAACGAGGACGTGGTGATCCCGCTGGAGCGCATGGGCGAGTACACGCTGGGCATCGAGCGCATCAACATCGAGCTGAGCCTGCGCAACAAGCTGCAGCTGCTGGACCGCCTCGAGGAGTTCCTGTCGTCCGGCCCGCTGCCGCTGGGCAAGAGCGAGGACTCGCAGGCGATCCCGAACGCCGAGCTGCTGGGCGACCGCGCGGCGCGCGCGCTGGCACTGCTGGCCGACGTGCGCGCGCTGTGGCGGGGCTGGATGAGCGGCCTGGATGTCGTCCAGCCCGCAGAACCGGGAACAAGCGGCGACGAGCCGGCCCGCACGTTCTTCGAGCGCATCCAGGACGTGACGCTGCGCGCCTCGTGGAAGACGCAGGTGCTCGCGCCGCTGCAGCAGATCTTCGCGGGCGCCGAGTTCGTCCCCATCATCGACGAGTGCCGCCGCATCCACAAGGAAGTGCTGCGCGGGCGCACCTGGGTGGCGCTGCACATGCATGCCGGCGACGGCAACGTGCACACCAACATCCCGGTCAACTCGGACAACTACGAGATGCTGCAGACGGCCCACGAGGCGGTCGCGCGCATCATGGTGCTGGCGCGCAGCCTGGACGGCGTCATCTCGGGCGAGCACGGCATCGGCATCACGAAGCTGGAATTCCTGACCGACGACGAGATCGCCGACTTCACCGCCTACAAGCAGCGCGTCGATCCGCAGGGCCGCTTCAACAAGGGCAAGCTGCTGCGCGGCGCGCCGCTGGCCGCGCTCGGCGGCGACGTCCGCCATGCCGACCTGTCGCACGCGTACACGCCGTCGTTCGGCCTGATGGGGCACGAGTCGCTGATCATGCAGCAGTCGGACATCGGCGCCATCAGCGCGTCGATCAAGGACTGCCTGCGCTGCGGCAAGTGCAAGCCGGTGTGCGCCACGCACGTGCCGCGCGCCAACCTGCTGTACAGCCCGCGCAACAAGATCCTGGCCACCTCGCTGCTGATCGAGGCCTTCCTGTACGAGGAGCAGACGCGCCGCGGCGTGTCGCTGCGCCACTGGGAGGAGTTCGAGGACGTCGGCGACCACTGCACCGTGTGCCACAAGTGCCTCACGCCGTGCCCGGTGGACATCGACTTCGGCGACGTGTCGATGAACATGCGCAACCTGCTGCGCAAGATGGGCCAGAAGACCTTCCGTCCCGGCAACGCCGCCGCGATGTTCATGCTCAACGCCACGAACCCGCAGACGATCAAGATCGCGCGCACGGCGATGGTGGGCGTGGGCATGAAGGCGCAGCGCGTGGCCAACGACGTGCTCAAGCTCGCCGCGCGCAAGCAGACCGCCGCGCCGCCCGCGTCCGTGGGCGCCGCGCCGATCCGCGAGCAGGTGATCCACTTCATCAACAAGAAGATGCCGGGCGGCCTGCCGAAGAAGACGGCGCGCGCGCTGCTGGACATCGAGGACAAGAACTACGTCCCGATCATCCGCGACCCGAAGAAGACCACGGCCGAGACCGAGGCCGTCTTCTACTTCCCCGGCTGCGGCTCCGAGCGCCTGTTCTCGCAGGTGGGCCTGGCCACGCAGGCGATGCTGTGGCATGCCGGCGTGCAGACCGTGCTGCCGCCGGGCTACCTGTGCTGCGGCTACCCGCAGCGCGGCTCCGGCCAGTACGACAAGGCCGAGGAGATGATCACCGACAACCGCGTGCTGTTCCACCGCGTGGCCAACACGCTCAACTACCTCGACATCAAGACGGTGGTGGTCAGCTGCGGCACCTGCTACGACCAGTTGCAGGGCTACAAGTTCGAGGACATCTTCCCGGGCTGCCGCATCGTCGACATCCATGAGTACCTGCTGGAGAAGGGCATCACGCTGGACGCGGGGCCGGGCTACCTGTACCACGACCCGTGCCACACGCCCATGAAGCTGCAGGACCCGATGAAGACGGTCAAGGCGCTGGTGGGCGACGCCGTCGTCAAGAGTGCGCGTTGCTGCGGCGAGTCCGGCACGCTGGGCGTCACGCGGCCCGACATCGCCACGCAGGTGCGCTTCCGCAAGGAAGAGGAGCTGCGCAAGGACGAGACGGCGCTGCGCGCGATCCAGGCCGCGCAGGGCCTGGCCAAGCCGGACGCCGACCTCAAGATCCTGACGTCCTGCCCGAGTTGCCTGCAGGGCCTGTCGCGCTACGGCGAGGACCTGAAGACGGGCCTGCTCGAGGCCGACTACATCGTGGTCGAGATGGCCCGGCGCATCCTCGGCGAGGACTGGATGCCTGAGTACGTCCAGCGCGCCAACGCGGGCGGGATCGAGCGCGTGCTCGTCTGACGCGCCTCCGGGTGCGTCTGCCGGGGCGGTGGACCCGGCGACTGCGCGCAGGATGACCCGGCTTTGCGGCGCTGCGCGCCGAACGAGGGCCTCGTGGCACGACCCCTCATCCTGCGCGCCGTCGCAGGATCCACGCGCGGGACGATCTCTCGCCTCAGGCCGCCTTCTTCTGCGACTTCGCGAAGAACTGGTCCATCAGGTCGGCGGCCGCGTCGTCCGGCACTTCCATGATCTCGGAGCCGCACTCCAGGTCGAGGGCCGATTCGGCCCAGAGGCCCCGTTTCGGGAGCGCCGCCCGGCGGCGCGAGGCCTGCGCGGCCGCGGCGCGCGCGTCCACGGGCTGGGTGTCGACGAAGTCCGTGTCGGCGGAGTTGTCCGGAGTGCCCTTCGCGGGCATCAGGGTGTGCAGCAGGTGCTGCAGCGGCGATCGCTGATTCATGAGGGCCTCGCAGTCGATGGAAGGCGATGGATGCGCGACGCCGCTCGTGGTGTCGGCGTTCGCGGCGGAGGCCGGCACGGGGTCGGGAACCGTTGAAATCATTGCATCACATCTGCTTACATTCGAGCGCGAGGCGAATCGCTCGCCGTCACGCGAGGTGTGATCTTTGACCGCCTCCGGGTGCCCGGTTTTGGGGAGTCGCCGGCATGGCGGCGGCGCGCCGCATCCCCGCGGGACACGGCGCGCCGCCGCGCTCCGGCCCTCTCACAAGGTCTTCAGGAAGGCGACGAGGTCGTCCTGTTCCTGCTGCGTCAGGCCGATGTTGAAGCGGGTGTCGTAGAAGGTGACGACCGCATGCAGGTCGTCCGCGAAGGCGTTGTGGAAGTACGGCGCGCGCGCGGCCAGCGCGCGCAGGGTCGGGCCCTTGAACTTGCCGATGTCCGCCCACTTCCCGGTGACCAGCGCGCGGCCCGGATCCGTCGTCTGGATCGTCGCGCCGGTGGCCAGGTTGCGCAGCGTGTACAGCGGCTGGTCGGGGCTGCGGCGGCTGGCGTCGGCCAGGCCCAGGTCCAGCGGCAGCGGCACGGAGTGATCGCCCGCGTTGGGGGCGTCGTGGCAGGTCGTGCAGGTGCCCGCGATGACGGGCGCGCCCAGCGCGTCGTTGAGGCCCTTCACGCCGGTGATGTTGATCGGCTTGCCATTGAACAGGGCCTCGCCGCGCGCGACCGCGCGCCGGGCCACGGCGACTTCGCGGCTGCGGCCCTCGGGGTCGGGCCGGCGCGCGTCGGGGATGTAGGACTGCCAGCTCGTGTACAGCGACATCGCGGCCGGCGTGAAGTTCGCGTGGCTGCGGTAGTCGCCGGCCAGCGTGTCGTTGATGCCGAAATAGCTCGCCTGGCCCTGCAACGCCTTCGGGCCGCCGTGCGCGCCGTGGGCGGTGAGGTCGCCGGCCTCGTCGTCGCGCACCTGGGCGGTGGTCAGGCCCGCCTCGAACGCGACGATGGCCTCGCGCTGCGCGGTCGTCAGCGGCGCGGGCGCCTGCGCGTGGCCGGTCGTCGCCGAGTTCGCCTGGTCCAGCAGGTCGAAGTGCTGGCTCGCGAAGCAGGTGGTGGTGCCGGCGATGCAGTCGCTGCCGGCGGCGTCCTTGAAGGTCTCGCGGCCGTCCCACATCACGGTGCTCAGGAAGCGCAGGTTGGTCGCGGCCAGGGGACGACGGAACAGCGACAGCTCGGCGGCCGACGCGTAGCCGTACGGATCGTCGACCTGGGCCAGCTCGAACTCGGCGCCGGCGGGGATCGGCAGCCCGACGCGGATGACGCCGTGCCGCAGCAGCATGCCGTACGCCTTCTCGCGCGCGGCCCGCGTCGAGACGTCGGCCCGGGGCGAGTTGGCGCCGTCCACGGGCCGGAAGATCGGATCCTTGCCGCCGGTCGCCTCGAAGCGCTCGCGCACGCCGCGGGGCGTGATCGACCAGCCCTCGGCCGCCTGGTGGCACGACTCGCAGGAGCGGCCGTTGGCGCCCAGGCTCGTGAAGAACGGGCTGCTGCGGTCGATGCGGCCGCCGGCGCTCAGCGTCAGCGCGACGCCGCTCGGGTTGCGATGCCATTCGGCCCCTTCGCCCGGTGGCCCGTCGCCGCGGTGGTCGCCGTCGTGGTGGTCGTCGTGCGGGCCGCCGGCCGGGGCGGCGTCGTTGCCGGCCGCCACGACGGCGCTGAAGGCGAGCGAGAGGATGCCGGCAAGCACGGCGACGGACGATGGGCGCATGAGGTTCTCCCTGGAAGACGAGGTCGCTTCGGCCGGCTCGCGATGCGAACCGCCTTGCTGGGAGAAGCGGATTGCGGTGCCGGAAGCCGCCATCGGGCGGCCCTAGAACGTGGGGCGTCGCAGGCTCCCGGCGTATCGATGCGAATCGGCCGGAGTGGATCCTGCGACCGCGCTTCGCTCCGCGCAGGATGACGGGGTGGGAGCGCGGGCGCATCGCGGCTTTGCCAGGACCGCCACGCCCTGCGTCCTGCGTGCAGTCGCACGATGACCGGGCTGGGAGCGCGGGCGCATCGCGGCGTTGCCAGGACCGCCATGCCCTGCGTCCTGCGTGCAGTCGCACGATGACAGGTGGGAGCGCAGGCGCATCGCGGCATTGCCCGGAGCCGCCATGCCGTCATCCTGCGCGCAGTCGCAGGATCCACGCACGCCGGGCGGTCGCCTGCCTCAGGCGATACCCGCCAGCCGCAGCGCCGCGAGCGCCGACGGATGGGACGCGCCCAGCGTCTGCGACAGCTGGCGGGCCGCCTCGGCGGCGTCGCGCCGTGCCTCGTCGACGCGGCCGGCGCGCGCCAGAGCGCGCGACTCGAGCAGCAGCGCCTGGCCCACGAGGCTGGAGCGCGCGGGATCCAGCGAGAGTGCGCGGGCGGCGGCCAGCGCCCGCGTCGCGGCGGCGGCCGTGTCGGCGGGCGGCGCGTCGGCGGCCAGCAGCGCCGCGCCGTGCGCGAGGGCGACGGCGAAGGCCATGGGGTCGGGCGTATCGGCCGGGGACTCGATGAGCCTGGCGGCCGTCTCGACCGCTGCGAGCGCGCCGTGCGCGTCGCCGTTCGCGGTGGCGAAGCGCGCCTCGACCAGCAGGAGCTCGATCGCCGCGGGCCGCCCTTCGGACATCGCCTTGGTGCGCAGCGGGGCCAGCTCGGACCACAGGGCCGCGGCGCCGCGCGCGTCGCCGGCGTCGAGCCGCGCGTTGGCCTCGGCGATGCCGGCCGACAGCGTGTACACCGTGCGTCCCGTGCGGCGCGACTCGGCCCCTGCGCGTGCGAGCACCGGCACGGCCTCGTCGGCGCGGCCCAGCGCGAGCAGGATGCGGCCCTGTTCGAGTGCGAAGGCCGCGTCCGCGCGGCCCGGGCCCAGCACGCGGGCCGCGTCGGCGACGTCGGCCTCCGACAGCGCGAGCGCCGCCAGCGGGTCGCCGCCGGCGCGCACCAGCCCGGAGACCACGCTGGAGCGGCGCAGCACCGCGATGGACGTGCGGCCCTGCGCCGCCGTGCTCTCGGCCAGCAGCGGCCGCGCGATCGCCATCGCCTCGGCGTGACGCCCGGCCGCGGCCAGCACCTGCGACAGCGCGCTGCGCATCAGCCGGTGCTGCTCGCCGCTGGCGATGCCGGCCGCCTCGAGGCGTTCGAGAGCGTCGCGCGCGATGGCGATGGCGCGCTCGTGGTGTCCCAGCGCACTCTCGGCGTATTCGCGCGACTGCATGCACTCGACGCGGCTGGGCACGCCCACGTCGGCGCCCGCGCCCGCGGCGATCAGCCGATCCGCGCGATCGAGTTCCGCGAGCGCGCCGTCCTGGTCGTCCGTCTCGTGCAGGAGGCGGGCGAGCGAGCACGCGAGGTTGACCGGCACGCCGCTCGTGGGCAGCGCGAGATCCGTGCCCGCGGTGGCCGCGATCGCGCGCTCGATCAGGCGGCGCGCGGCGGCCATGTCGCCCAGCTCGGCGTAGCGGCCCGAGGTCTGGCGCAGCAGGGCCACCTTGACGATGGGGCGCTCGAAACGCGTCCTGTCGATCAGCTCGCTGGCGCGGTCGAGCTGGCGGCGCATGGCGCCTGGGTCGTTGCCGGCGGAGTCGCGCAGCACGAGCTGCAGGAACTCGTTGGTGCCGCGCTGCAACTGCCCGTCGACCACCGCACGGTCGCGCTCGACCTTGGCCTGCGCGGCCTCGCGCTCGGCGCGTCGCGCCTGCGTGATCGTGCCCGCGAGGCCGCCCAGGATCGCCAGCACGGTCAGCGCGGCGGCCCCCACCGCGCCGCGGTGGCGGCCCGCGAAGCGCCGCGCGCGGTAGGCAAGCGAATCGGGCCGGGCGGCGACCGGTTCGCCGGCGGCCCAGCGGCGCAGGTCGTCGGCGAAGGCGTCGACCGTCGGATAGCGCTCGGCCGGCTGCTTGCGCAGCGCCTTGGCCACGATGTTCTCGAGATCGCCGCCGAGCTGGCGCTGCAGCCGTGCGGGCGAGGTGCCGCGCGCCTGCGCGACGGCGTCCGCCTGCGCGTCGTGCGCCCCGGCGGCGGCGACCGCGAGCCGGGCCGGATCGACTTCCAGCGTCGCGCGCAGCGCCTGCGCGGGCGAGGCCTGCGCCGTGGCCGTCGGATGGCGTCCGGTCAGCAGTTGGTACAGCAGCACGCCGAGCGCGTAGACGTCGGTGGCCGTGCTCACCTCGTCGCCGCGCAATTGCTCCGGCGCGGCGTAGTCGGGCGTCAGCGCCCGGTGGCCGTCGCGGGTGAGCTCGTCGGGGTCGGCGCCATCGGCCTGCAGCAGCTTGGCGATGCCGAAGTCCAGCAGCGTCACACGGCCCTCGCCATCGACCAGGATGTTGCCGGGCTTGATGTCGCGATGGATCACGAGGTGGCGATGCGCATGGGCGACGGCCTCGAGCACGACGCGGAACAACGCCACGCGCGCGGCGACGTCCAGGCGCAAGCGGTCGCAGTGGCGGTCGATGCGCTCGCCTTCGACGAGCTCCAGCACCAGGTAGGGCTGGCCGCCGGGCGTGATGCCGGCGTCGAGCAGGTGGGCGATGTTCGGATGCGTGAGGCGCGCGAGCACCTTGCCCTCGCGCTCGAAGCGCAGCGCGCCGGTGCGGCCGACGAGCGACGGATGCAGCAGCTTGAACGCGACCGCGCCCTCGAAGCGGCCGTCGGCGCGGCGCGCCCGCCAGACGGTGCCCGTGCCGCCCTGGCCGATCGGCGACTCGAGCACGTAGGCGCCCAGGCGCTGGCCGGCGAGCGTCGCGGCCGCGTCGTCGGGCGGCGGGGCCGCGGTGCCGTCGAGGAACCGCGCCTGCTCCGCGTGCGCGGCGTCGGCGACCAGCGACGCGAGCTCGTCGGCCAGCGCCGCGTCCTCGGCGCGCAGCGCGTTCAGGCGGGCCTGCCGCCGCGCGGGGTCGAGGTCGAGCAGCTCGTCGAGCAGCGGGCTGAGGTGCCGCCAGCGTCGGGCGTCCGGGACGATCATGCCGTGCCGCCCAGCGAGCGGTACAACAGCAGCCGGGCCTTCTCCCAGCGCCGCTGCACCGTGCGCTCGGACACCTCCTGCAGCGCGGCGATCTCGGCGACGTTGAAGCCGCAGAAGAACTTCAGGTCGACGACCGTCGCGAGCTCGGGCTCCAGCCGGGCCAGCTCGTCGAGCGCGGCGCCGATGTCGGCGAGCTGCTGCGGCTGCGCGACCTGGTCGGCGACGTGGGTGTCCAGCGAGGTGAAGTGCAGGTCGCCGCCGCGCTTGAGGGCGCCGCGCGCGCGCACCTGGTCGATCACCAGCGCGCGCATCGCCCGCCCGGCGTAGGCCAGGAAGCGCGCGCGGTCGGGAAAGACGAGCGACTCGCGCATGACCATGTCGAGATAGGCCTCGTGCAGCAGCGTGGTCGGGCTGGCCCCCAGGTCGGAACCGATCCGCGCGAGCTCGCGCCGCGCGATGCGGTGCAGCTCGTCGTAGAGCCTGGCGAACAGCGCGTCGTTGCCGTCCGGCGGGACGCCCGGCGGCATCGCCACGTCGGCCGCGGCTTCGGGGCAGGCGGGATCGCGGTTCATGGGCGCGGCGCCGCGTGCCGCGGCGGCGGGCCGGCCGTGCCGTCCGGGTCGGAAGCGATCGAAGGGATCACGTGCGCACTCCATCGTTTCGGCTCGCGGCGGGCATGACACGCTGCGAACCGCGCCAGTGGGCCCGAGATCGCCGGCAGTGAAAACCCCCCGAACGGGTGACGGGCACCGCCGTGCGACGGCTCAGCCGGCGAGGCGGGCGATGCCCGCGCCGCACGATGCGACGGCGCTGGTGGCCCCGGGTCGCCGGAACGCGTGGCGCGCGGCGGCCGGCCTCATTCGACGGCCTGTTCGTCGAGTTCGGCGAGGAAGGCGGCGGCCAGCGTCTCGAGGTCGTCGGCGTTGAGCGCGACGCGGTCGCCGGCGTCGATGCGCAGCACCGATGCATCGGCGTCACAGGACAGGCTTGCGTCGCGCTGGAGCACGCCGCCATGGTGCAGCAGCGCGGCGGCCAGCAGCGCCACCTCGGCGCTCGCCCCCGCGTCACGCGGCCGCGCCGGGAAGCGGGCGTCGAGCGCGACGAGCAGGTTGCCGAAGAACGCGGGCTCGAACGCGGCCAGTGCCGCGTCGATGCGCACCAGGCTCATGCCGGAGGCCTTGGACGCCGCGCCCACGAGGTCGCGGTAGGCCTGCACCTGCGCGGCGATCCCGGCACGGCAGGCCTGGATCGAGGCGTGCGTGAAGCTCATGCGCGCATTCTCACGCCTGCGCCGCGGCGGGCCGCCGCGATCGCTGCTTCTCCACCGCGGCCTTGATGACCGTGGTCAGCGGCCCCGCGGCCGCGAGCGCGTCCGCGTGCGGCGCGACCGCCTGCGCGACCAGCGCGGCGACCGCGGGCGAATCGACGTCGGCCGGCGAGCGCAGGCGGATGCCGCGCACCTGCCGGCCGTCGCCCTCGAGCAGGCCCTCGGGGTCGTGCAACCCCGCACCGTCGAGGAAGAACAGCGTGACCCACCGCGGATAGCCGGCGATCGAGATGAAGGACTCGCGCGACCTGTCGGTGGGCCCGATGCCGAAGACCAGGGCGTTGTAGTTGTCGAACACCATCTCCACGCCGCGCGGGAAGCGGGCGCGCAGCCGCCGGCGAGCCTCGCGCAGCTGCGCCGCGATCGCGGGCGTGTACTTCGCGACGAAGGCCTCGATGCGGCGCTCGGTGTCCGGGTCGGCCATGGTCAGTCGAGCGTCAGGTGCCGTTCCTTGATCAGCGCATGCCAGAAGGCCGTCTCCTTCTGGATGAACGCCGTCAGTGCCGGGCCGTCGCTGGGCGCCACCTCGAGGCCGAAGGCTTCCAGGCGCGACTTGACCTCGGGCATGAGGATGGCCTTGTGCATCTCGGCGGTCAGGCGCGCGGCGATGTCGGGCGGGGTGCCCTTGGGCGCGAACAGGCCCTGCCAGGCGTTGGCCTCGAAATCCTTCAGCGCGGGGCCACCGGCCTCGGCCAGCGTGGGCACGTCGGGCAGCTGCGCGATGCGGTGCTTCGACATGACCGCCAGCGCCTTGAGCTTGCCGCTGCGGATCTGCGCCAGGCCGGCCGCGGTGTCGATCACCATGATGGGCACCTGGCCGCTCATCACGTCCTGCATCGCCGGCGCCGTGCCGCGGTACGGCACGTGCACGATGAAGCTGCCGGTGCGCTGCTTGAGCAGCTCCATCGCGAGATGGTGCGGGCTGCCGGCGCCGGGCGACGCGTAGCTGTACTTGCCGGGGCTGCGCCTGACCGCGTCGAGGAACTGCGCGGCGCTCGTGAAGCCGGCCGACGGATTGACGGCCAGCAGCAGCGGGAAGCTCGCCATGAAGCCGATCGGCACGAAGTCCGACGGGTTGTACGGCAGCGACCTGTACAGCGCGGTGTGGAACACCATCGCGCCGTTGTCGCCGGTCAGCAGCGTGTAGCCGTCGCCGGGCGCCTTCGACGCCGCCTCGGTGCCGATGATCCCCGCCGCGCCGGGGCGGTTGTCGACGACGATGGTCTGGCCCATCTGCTTGCCCATCTGCGGCGCGAGCTGCCGAGCGAGGAAGTCGGAGCCGCCGGCGGCGGGGTAGGCCACGATCCAGCGCAGCGGGTGGTTCGGATAGGCGTCGGCGGCGCGGGCGGGCGCACTCACGACGGCGGCGGACGGGGCGAGGGCGCCCGCGGCCAGCGCGAGCAGGGAACGGCGTTGCATCGTCATCTTGGAGGAGGGCGCGGCTGTGTGACGGGATGGGGAATCGAAGGGTTCTCCGGCATGCGCGGCGCATGCGGCCTGTCACACAATACCGCATCGCGCGGCCGGCTCGCCACCGGAGCGGCCCGCAGCCCCGCCGCCTTCGCCATCGCCTCCATGCCCGACTTCCACCCGCTGTCCCCGCCCTCGTACCAGCCGTCCTGCGAGCTGTGCCGCGAGGCCGGAGGCGTGCTCGTGTTCCAGTCGGCGCAGTGGCGCGTCATCCGTGCCGAGGACGCGGCCTTCCCGGCGTTCTACCGCGTCGTCTGGCGTGCGCACGTGGCCGAGTGGAGCGACCTGGCGCTCGCCGAGCAGGCATCGCTGATGGGGGCGGTGGGCGCCGTCGAACGCGTGCTGCGCGACGCGCTCGCGCCCACCAAGATCAATCTCGCCAGTCTCGGCAACGTGGTGCCGCACCTGCACTGGCACGTGATCGCGCGCTTCGACTGGGACAGCCGCTTCCCCGCGCCGGTGTGGGCCGCACCCGCGCGCGAGGTCGCGCCCGCGCCCGCCGCGCGCCTGCGCACGCCCCTGCCCGAGCTCGACACGCGCGTGGCGCGCGCCGTCGCCGCCCTGGCGCCCGCAGCGTGATCCATTCCCATCCGACGTCGACGACCCACCTCCCGGAGACCGCATGACCCGCCCCCCGACCTTCGCCCGCCTGCGCCGGCTCGCGTTCGCGGCCGCCCTGTGCGCCGCCGCCGGCGCGCACGCGCAGCTGCCCGTGCAGCCCGCCGCGAACCAGGAGGCGCTGCTCGCCAGCGCCGACCCCGCCCTGGCCGCCAACAAGAAGCTGGTCTACGACTTCTGGCGCGAGGTCTTCGAGGGCGGGCACATGGAACTGGCCGACAGGTACATGGCGGAGGGCTACATCCAGCACAACCCGAACGTGCCCACCGGCCGCGCGGCGTTCGTCGACTTCTTCAAGCGCTTCGCCAGGCCCAGGGAGATCCAGCCGCGCATCGCGGCGCCGCTGGTCTCGATCGTGGCCGAGCGCGACCTCGTCATCCTCAGCTTCGTGCAGCCCACCAAGGATCCGAAGGACGCGTCGAAGACGTCCACGACGACCTGGTTCGACATGTTCCGCATCGAGAACGGCAGGATCGCCGAACACTGGGATTGCGCGCCCAGGCAATGACTGCCGTGCTGCGCCAGGCCACCCGCGACGACCTCGCCGGCATCTGGCGGGTCCGCTACGCTGTCGCCGAGAACACGCTCGCGCCGGGACGCATCGGCGACGACGAGGTGGTCGCGCAGCTGGAGACGACCGGCCGCGGCTGGGTGGTGGAGGAGGGCGGCGAGGTGGTCGCCTTCGCGATCGGCGACGCCAGCGGCGCCAACGTGTGGGCCCTGTTCGTCGACCCGCGCGCGGAAGGGCGCGGCCATGGCTCGCGGCTGCACGACACGATGGTCGAGTGGCTGTGGACGAACGGCCTGACCACGCTGTGGCTGACCACCGGCGCCCGCACCCGGGCGCGCGGCTTCTACGAGCGCCGCGGCTGGCGTTGCACGGCCGAGCTCGAGGACGGCCAGGTGCGGCTGGAGCTCACCAACGCCTGGCCCTGAATCCCGGGGTCGGGCAGGGGCGTGAGCGCCGGACGATAAACTGCCGGGATGACGTCCCCCGACCGCCCCACGCCCGTCGCGCTCACCGTGCACCAGCAGTCGCGCGCGCTGGAGATCGCGTTCGACGACGGGCGCAGCTTCCGCATCCCGTTCGAGCTGATGCGCGTCTACTCGCCGTCCGCCGAGGTGCAGGGCCATGGCCCTGGCCAGGAAACGCTGCAGACGGGCAAGCGCGACGTCGTCATCGACGCCATCGAGCCGGTGGGACACTACGCGGTCAAGCCCACGTTCTCCGACGGCCACGACACCGGCCTGTTCACCTGGGACTACCTCTACCGCCTGGGCGCGCAGCAGGACGAGCTGTTCGCGCAGTACCTCGAGCGCCTGGCCGCCGCGGGGCTCGACCGCGACGCCGAGATGCCCAAGCCCGGCGCCGGTTCGTGCCATTCGCATTGAAAGTTCATATGAAAACCGTTGAGGCAAACATTTCGCGGGACGAGCGCCGGGCCGCCCCGGGCCGGCCCGCGGTCCCCTCGGGGGACGGAGCGCCGTACTCGGCGCGGGAGGGGCTCCAATGACCCAGACCCACTTCGGCTACGAGACCGTCGACGAGGCCGAGAAGGCCGGCAAGGTGCGCGGCGTGTTCGACTCCGTCGCGAAGAAGTACGACGTGATGAACGACCTCATGTCGGGCGGCCTGCACCGCGCGTGGAAGGCGTACACCGTGGCGGTGGCCAACCTGAAGGCGGGCGACAAGGCGCTCGACATCGCCGGCGGCACCGGTGACCTTGCGCGCGCGTTCGCCAAGCGTGTCGGACCGTCGGGCATGGTGGTGCACACCGACATCAACGAGGCGATGCTGCGCGTCGGCCGCGACCGCCTGATCGACGAGGGCCTGGTGCTGCCCACGACGATCTGCGACGCCGAGAAGCTGCCGTTCCCCACCGGCCAGTTCGACCTCGTGAGCGTGGCCTTCGGCCTGCGCAACATGACGCACAAGGACGTCGCGCTGGCCGAGATGTGCCGCGTGCTGCGCCCGGGCGGACGCCTGCTGGTGCTCGAGTTCTCGAAGATCGCCGCACCGCTGCAGAAGGCCTACGACTGGTACTCGTTCAACGTGCTGCCGCGCGTGGGCAAGGTGGTGGCCGGCGACGCCGAGAGCTATCGCTACCTCGCCGAGTCCATCCGCATGCACCCCGACCAGGCGACGCTGAAGGCCATGATGAAGACGGCCGGGTTCGGCCATGTCGACGTCCACAACATGGCCGCCGGCGCGGTCGCGCTGCACGTCGGCATCAAGTGCTGAACGCATGGCCACGATCCTCCTGACCGGCGCGACCGGCTACATCGCCTCCCACACGTGGCTCGAGCTGCAGGCCGCGGGCTACGACGTCGTCGGCCTGGACGACTTCTCCAACAGCTCGCCCGAGGTGCTCAACCGGCTCGAGGAACTGTCGGGCAAGGCGCCGGTGTTCGAGCGCGCCAGCGTGTGCGACGCGGCGGCGATGGACGGCGTGTTCGCGCGCCATCGCATCGACGCCGTCGTCCACTTCGCGGCCTTCAAGGCGGTGGGCGAGTCGACACAGCAGCCGCTGCGCTACTACGCCAACAATGTCGGCGGCCTGCTGACGCTGTGCACGGCGATGCAGGCGCACGGCATCCGGCGCATCGTCTTCAGCTCCAGCGCGACGGTGTACGGCAAGCCCGAGGCGCTGCCCATCCGCGAGGACGCGGCCACCGGCACGACCAATCCGTACGGCGAGACCAAGCTGATCGGCGAGAAGATCCTGCGCGACATGAGCGCCGCCGACCCGTCGTGGCAGACGGGCATCCTGCGCTACTTCAACCCGGTGGGCGCGCACGCGAGCGGGCGCATCGGCGAGGATCCGCGCGGCGTGCCGAACAACCTGATGCCCTACGTGGCGCAGGTGGCCGTCGGGCGGCGCCCGAGGCTGTCCGTCTTCGGCGACGACTACGACACTCCCGACGGCACCGGCGTGCGCGACTACATCCACGTGGTCGACCTCGCGCAGGGCCATGTCAAGGCGCTGGCCAGGCTGCTGGGCGCGCCCGGGTCGCTGCTGGTCAACCTCGGCACCGGCCGCGGCTACAGCGTGCTGGAACTCATCCGGGCCTACGAGAAGGCCAGCGGCCGTCCCGTGCCGTACGACATCGTCGCGCGCCGCGCCGGCGACATCGACAGCTGCTACGCCGACCCGGCCAAGGCGCTCGCCGACATCGGCTGGAAGGCCACGCGCGACCTCGCCGCGATGTGCGAGGACAGCTGGCGCTGGCAGACGATGAATCCGGGCGGGTTCGACGCGGTGGCGTGATGCCGCCCCCGGCCGCGCGCCGCGTCGTCGCGGTCTTCGATTTCGACGGGACCGTCACCGACCGCGACACGCTCGTGCCCTTCCTCGTCGCGGCGTTCGGCCGCCGGCGCGTGGCCGCGGCCTTCGCCGCCCAGCCGCTCGCGTTCGCGGGTGCGCTGCTGCGCGTCATGCCGATCGACGCGTTCAAGCGGCGCGTGCTGCGCCGGCTCGTCAAGGACACCCCTGCGCCGCAGCTACGCGCGCTCGGCCCCGCGTACGCGCGTGCGCTGGCGTCACGCGTGCGCCCGGGCGCGCTGGAGCGCATCGCATGGCACCGGTCGCAGGGCCACCTGCTGGTGCTGGCCAGCGCGACACTGGACGTCTACCTCGATCACGTCGGTGCGCAGCTGGGCTTCGACCACGTGCTGTGCACGCGGCTGGCCAGCCGTCCGGGCGACGACGGCGTCGACCGCCTGACCGGCGCGCTCGAGGGGCGCGACTGCACCGGCCCGGAGAAGCTGCGGCGGCTGGCCGCGCTGCTGGGCGACTTGCGGGCGCACGAGTTGCACGCGTACGGCGACAGCGCCGGCGACCGCGACCTGCTCGCCGCCGCCGACCATGCGCATTTCCGGCCGTTCCGCCGCGCGCATGCCTGAGCGCGCGCTCGCGCACGCCCCGCCACCTACAATCGCCCCCATGGACTTGCCTTTCCAGGATCTCTGGCTGCCCGCCGTGCGCAACCGCATGGTGCTGTTCGCCAACCACGTGCTGACGGGCTGCCCGCCGGCGGTCGAACGCCTGCGCGCCCATGCGGGCAAGACGATCCGCGTCGACGTCAGCGGCTGGCCGGGGCTCATCCCGGTGCCGCCGCCGCTGTCGCTGCGCGTCACGCCGGCTGGCCTGTTCGAGGGCCTCTCGGCGGCCGAGGAGTCCGGTCTCGTGCCCGACCTGCAGGTCAGACTCGACGCGGCCGACCCGGCCAAGGCCGCGGGCAACGTGTTCAAGGGCAGCCTGCCCCCCATGTCCATCGACGGCGACGGCGCGCTGGCGGCCGACGTCAGCTGGATCGCGCAGAACGTGCGCTGGGATCCGGCGGCCGACGCCGAGCGCTTCTTCGGCCCGACCGTCGCCGAGGCCGTGAGCCGCGCGAACGAGCAGTTCACGCAGGTGGGCGAGAAGGTCAGAAGCGCGGTGGGGCAGCTGTTCGACCAGTTGCAGGCGCGCAGGAAGTCGTGACGCTCCCGGCCAGCCGCGCGAGCGCACTGACCCGATGAAACATTTCGCGCGTCTTCTCTTCATCACGCTGACCCTGCTGCGTTTCGGCGTCGACGAGATCGCCCTCGGGCGCGTGCGCCAGCCGTGGCTGCGCGCGCTGGCGCGCCTCATCGCCTTCGGCCGCAGCTACGACGAGCCGCGCGGCCCGCGCCTGCGCCAGGCGCTCGAGCGGCTGGGCCCGATCTTCATCAAGTTCGGCCAGGTGCTCTCGACGCGGCGCGACCTGCTGCCCGCCGACATCGCCGACGAGCTCGCGCTGCTCCAGGACCGCGTGCCGCCGTTCGACGGCGCCACCGCGCGCGCCCTGGTCGAACAAGGCCTGCTCAAGGAGCTGCGCCGCCGGTTCGACGACGTCTTCCAGGACTTCGACAACACCCCCGTGGCCAGCGCCTCCATCGCGCAGGTGCATTTCGCCACGCTCAAGGGCGGCCGCGAGGTGGCGGTCAAGGTGCTGCGGCCCAACGTGCTCCGGGCCATCGAGAGCGACCTCGCCATCCTGCACACGGTGGCGCGCTGGGTGGAGCGCATCAGCGTGGACGGCAAGCGCCTGCGCCCGCGCGACGTCGTCGCGGAGTTCGACACCTATCTGCACGACGAGCTCGACCTGATCCGCGAGGCCGCCAACGCCGCGCAGCTGCGCCGCAACATGGCCAGCCTCGACCTGATCATGGTGCCCGAGATGCTGTGGGACTTCTGCACGTCCCGTGTCATGGTGATGGAGCGCATGTACGGCGTGCCCATCAGCCAGGTCGACCGCCTGCGCCAGGCCGGCGTCGACATCCCCAAGCTGGCGCGCGACGGCGTCACGATCTTCTTCACGCAGGTGTTCCGCGACGGCTTCTTCCACGCGGACATGCACCCGGGCAACATCCAGGTGAGCATCGCGCCGGAGACCTTCGGCCGCTACATCGCGCTCGACTTCGGCATCATCGGCACGCTCACGGAGTCCGACAAGGACTACCTCGCGCAGAACTTCATCGCGTTCTTCCGGCGCGACTACAAGCGCGTGGCCGAGCTGCACATCGAGAGCGGCTGGGTGCCGCCCGACACCCGGCTGGAGGCGCTGGAGAGCGCCGTGCGCGCCGTCTGCGAGCCGCATTTCGACCGTCCGCTCAAGGACATCTCGCTGGGCCAGGTGCTGCTGCGGCTGTTCCAGACCTCGCGCCGCTTCAACGTCGAGATCCAGCCGCAGCTGGTGCTGCTGCAGAAGACGCTGCTGAACGTGGAGGGGCTGGGCCGCCAGCTCGACCCGGAACTCGACCTGTGGAGCACGGCACAGCCGTTCCTGGAACGCTGGATGAACCAGCAGATCGGCTGGCGCGGCTTCCTCGATCGCCTCAAGGACGAGGCGCCGCGCTATGCCCACTACATCCCGGCGCTGCCGCGGCTCGTGCACCAGGCGCTGAGCATCGCGGCCCGCAAGGTCGAGGACGAGCTGGTGCCGGCCTCCGCGGCCCAGGTCAACGCGCTCCTCAAGGAGCAGCGGCGCACCAACCGGCTGCTGCAGGCGATGCTGTGGGTGGCGGTCGGCTTCGTCGTCGGCCTGTGCGCGGTGCGGCTGGCCGTGACGTTCCATTGACTGGCGGGCGACGCCTGCGGCTCACCCGCCCTGCCTGACTGAACCGGGGCGGGTCGCGCTGCGCGGGGACGCCTCCCGGCTTGCCGCCCAGCCGTCATCCTGCCCGGAGCGAAGCGGAGTCGCAGGATCCTCGCCCAGGGAAGCGCTTCGGCAGGGGTGGATCCTGCGACTGCGCGCAGGATGACGCGGTTGGCGCTCCGCGGTGTGCGTCCGTGCCGAAGCGCCTCCCGGCTTGCCGCCCAGCCGTCAGCCTGCGCGGAGCGAAGCGGAGCCGCAGGATCCACGCCCGGGAAAGCGCCTCGGCAGGGGTGGATCCTGCGACTGCGCGCAGGATGACGGCTTGACGCTCCGCGGTATGCGTCCGTGCCAAAGCGCCTCCCGGCTTGCCGCCCAGCCGTCATCCTGCGCGGAGCGAAGCGGAGTCGCAGGATCCACGCCCGCGGGAAGCGCTTCGGCGGGCGCGGATCCTGAGCCTGCGCGCAGGATGACCGGGGCGGCGCGCCCCGCGCTGGCATCCGTGCGACCCGCTCGGCGCGGCACGAACCGCGTCATCCCCGGCCCCGTCGGCAGCCGGTGCCCGGGTTGATTCGTCACGAAAAGCCCCGATATTCACGGCTCGCGGGCCGTCCGGACCGGGTTTCGAACCCCAGGCAGCTGCCGGCCTTTATAATTTCCTGTTTAGTCGAGAGAGCCAGCCATGCCGATCTACGCGTATCGCTGCGCTTCGTGCGGCCATTCGCGCGACGTGCTGCAGAAGATTTCCGACCCCGTGCTGACCACCTGCCCGGTGTGCGGCGTCGACCAGTTCCAGAAGCAGGTGACGGCCGCCGGATTCCAGCTCAAGGGATCGGGCTGGTACGTCACCGACTTCCGCAATGGCGGTGCCGCGGCCGGTGCGCCGGCGGCCGCCGCCGCGGCGCCCGCCGCCGGCGGCGACACCCCCGCCGCGACGCCCGCAGCCGCACCCGCTCCGGCCTCCGCGCCGTCCGGCGACGGCGGCGGACCGGCCGCCTCGTCCGGCGGTTCCTGCGGCACCGGCTGCGCCTGCCATTGACGAGAAGAAGAACGCCACCCATGCACGCCACCACGGCCGCGACCCCGCGCGGCGGGAGCTCCACGTGAGGAAGTACCTGTTCGCCGGCCTGCTGGTGTGGCTGCCGCTCGCGATCACGGTGGGCGTGCTGATGTGGGCCATCAACCTGATGGACGGCATCTTCCGCGGCATGCTCCTCGGCGTGCGCCACGTGATGCCGCAGAGCGCCGAGGATTTCCTCGCGCTGCTCGCCGGCGTGCCGGGCCTGGGCGTGGTGCTGCTGGTGCTGCTGCTGCTCATCACGGGCATGTTCGTCACCAACATGGTTGGCGCGTGGTGGCTCAAGCAGTGGAACTACCTGCTGGGCCACATCCCCATCGTCAAGTCGATCTACGTGTCGGTCAAGCAGGTCTCCGACACGCTGTTCTCCACCAACGGCAACGCCTTCCGCGAGGCCGTGATGGTCCAGTACCCGCGCGAGGGCAGCTGGACGATCGCCTTCGTCACCGGCAAGCCGTCGGGCGAGGTGGCCGCCGGCCTGCCGGGCGAGCACCTGAGCCTGTACGTGCCGACCACGCCGAACCCGACTTCCGGCTTCTTCCTGATGATGCCGCGCGAGGCGTGCAAGCCGCTGACCATGAGCGTCGACGAGGCGCTGAAGTACATCATCTCGATGGGCGTCGTCGCGCCCCCGGCGAGTGCCCTGGCGCCGCCGGAGGGGGCCGACCCCAATCGGGTGGGCTGAACGACCCGAGGCCTCCAGTCGTTCAGTCCTGAGGGTAGCCCCCCGACCCGGCCTGATCCTTTCCGACATGCCGCGCGCCCGCCCGCCACTTGAAGGGGCGCGCAGCCTCACACCGAACATACAAGAACACGGAGTATTGCCATGCGAACCACCTACTGCGGCCTCGTCAGCGAAGCGCTGGTCGGCCAGACGGTCACCCTGATGGGCTGGGCGCACCGCCGCCGCGACCACGGCGGCGTCATCTTCATCGAGCTGCGCGACCGCGAAGGCATCGTGCAGGTCGTCTGCGACCCCGACCGCCCCGAGATGTTCAAGACGGCCGAGGGCGTGCGCAACGAGTTCTGCCTGAAGGTCACCGGCCTCGTGCGCGCGCGCCCGGGCGACAAGGCCAACGCCAACATCGCCAGCGGCAAGGTCGAGGTGCTGTGCCACGAGCTCGAGGTGCTGAACCCGAGCGTCACGCCCCCGTTCCAGCTCGACGACGAGAACCTGTCCGAGACCACGCGCCTCACGCACCGCGTGCTCGACCTGCGCCGCCCGCAGATGCAGAAGAACCTGATGCTGCGCTACCGCGTGGCGATGGAAGTGCGCCAGTTCCTCGACAAGAACGGCTTCGTCGACATCGAGACCCCCATGCTGGGCAAGAGCACGCCCGAAGGCGCGCGCGACTACCTGGTGCCCAGCCGCGTGCACGACGGCCATTTCTTCGCGCTGCCGCAGTCGCCGCAGCTGTTCAAGCAGCTGCTGATGGTGGCCGGTTTCGACCGCTACTACCAGATCACCAAGTGCTTCCGCGACGAAGACCTTCGCGCCGACCGCCAGCCCGAATTCACGCAGATCGACATCGAGACCTCGTTCCTGACCGAGGAGGAGATCCGCTCGATGTTCGAGGGCATGATCCGCTCGGTGTTCAAGAACGCCATCGGCGTCGACCTCGGCGCGTACCCGGTGATGACCTACGCCGACGCGATGCGCCTGTACGGCTCCGACAAGCCCGACCTGCGCGTCAACATGCAGTTCACCGAGCTCACCGACGTCATGGCCGACGTCGACTTCAAGGTGTTCTCGTCGGCCGCGACGACGCCCGGCGGCCGCGTCGTGGCGCTGCGCGTCAAGGGCGGCGCCGAGATCAGCCGCGGCGAGATCGACGCCTACACCGAGGTCGTCAAGATCTACGGCGCCAAGGGCCTGGCCTGGATCAAGGTCAACGACGCGTCCAAGGGCCGCGAGGGCCTGCAATCGCCCATCGTGAAGAACCTGCATGACAAGTCGATTGCCGAGATCCTCTCGCGCACCGGCGCGGCCAATGGCGACCTGATCTTCTTCGGCGCCGACAAGGCCAAGATCGTCAACGACGCGATGGGCGCGCTGCGCCTGAAGGTCGGGCACTCCGACTTCGGCAAGGCGAACGGCCTGTTCGAGGACAAGTGGGCGCCGCTGTGGGTGGTCGACTTCCCGATGTTCGAGCGCGACGACGAGGAGAACCGCTGGAACGCCGTGCACCACCCGTTCACGGCGCCCAAGGACGGCCACGAGGACCTGATGGACACCGATCCGGGCGCCTGCATCGCCAAGGCCTACGACATGGTCCTCAACGGCTGGGAGCTGGGCGGCGGCTCGGTGCGTATCCACCGCGCCGAGGTGCAGAGCAAGGTGTTCTCCGCGCTCAACATCAGCAAGGAGGACGCCCAGACGAAGTTCGGCTTCCTGCTGGACGCGCTGCAGTACGGCGCCCCGCCGCACGGTGGCCTGGCCTTCGGCCTGGATCGCATCGTCACGATGATGACCGGCGCCGAGTCCATCCGCGACGTGATCGCCTTCCCGAAGACCCAGCGCGCGCAGGACCTGCTCACCGGCGCGCCGAGCGCGGTCGACGAGAAGCAGCTGCGCGAGCTGCATATCCGCCTGCGCAACGCGGTGGCCGCCACGCCGGCGGGCTGAGTCCTTCCGCGACCTGACCGGCTGCCCGCGCCGGTTCGAGGCCCGCACTGCCCGCTTCGACGGGACGTGCGGGCTTCATGCATTCGGCCGCTCCATCTTTCCGGACGAGCCGGCCAGGGTGCGGCTGGCGTCGTTCGAATCGCGGCCCTCAACCGCGTCGCGGCGAACGATGCCGGCGGCGCAGCAGCGCGATCGCGCCCAGGCCGGCCAGCAGGCTGGCGCCCACCGGCGGCTCCGGTATCGGCCTGGCGGCATAGACGACCGACACGTTGTCCAGCAGCACGCCGCTGTCGACCGGGAACTGCTGGCCGAAGATCTCGACGAAGGCCGGGGTCGAGAACGTGAGCACGAAGTGCGGGTCCTGCTTGCCTGCGCCGGTGACGAAGTCGGCGAAACCGTAGTCGGAGGCGACGTCGTAGATGGTGTAGAACGTCGCGCCGTCCGCTGCCAGCCGTACGGCGCCTATGTTGCCGTGGGCGTTGCCGGCAATCGAATACTGGATGTTGTAGATGCCGGCAGCACTGACAGGAACGACGAACGACACGCTCCCCGGCGTCGCCTCGGCGCCCTGCAGGTCCAGGTAGTGCCCGTGTCCGGGCCGCGGATCGTCGCCCGGGCCCCCGATCACGTTCACCGTTCCGCTGTCCACCGTCCAGCCGTCAGGCAACGTGGTGAGGCCGGTGCCGAGGGCGAAGTCGTCGAAATCCTGCGAGTAGACGACGTCTCCGGGCTGGAGGGCGGCGAAAGCGTTGGTCGACGCGAGCGCGCACGCGATCGCGGCCAGTCTGGCGAAGTTCATGGCGGGGTCTCCCTTGCATGCATGAGGGACGTGGGGGTGCGTCTCCGTCGAGCCGGCCGTGCCGGCGCCACCAGCGCGAAGCGGGAAGCGGCGCCGATGCCGGGGCGGTCGACGAAGCGCGCAGGCGCGAAGGGGCAATCCGCAAGCCGAGGACGACGCCGGACGGCCCCGCGTCCTGCACCGCCCGCCACCCCTGCGCGACGAGGCCCCGGCGGCCCCAGGACCCGTCAGCGCACTTCCTGGTCGATCGCGAACCGCACGTCGTTGGACCACGGAGCGACCGGTCCGGACTGGCCCACCAGGTCGCCGGCCTTCGCGCGACCGCTGCCGCTGCGGGAGATGCGCGCCGACACGATCACCTTGCCTGCGTGCAGGAAGCGGTCGGGCGAGCCGATCATCTCGCGCGTGCCCACGTTGAAGTCGAACGGCAGGTTGCTGACCTCGACGCGGATCTGCGCCAGCGGCAACCCGGTCGGGTCGTCGGGCGTGCGCACCGTGACGAAGACGGTGTCGTCGGAGGCGACGCGGCCCTCGAACTTCGGCGCGAGCGTGACGCGGCCCGACAGCAGCGGGGCGATGGCGTCGGCGGCGGCGCTGGCGTTCCTGGCCGCGGCGCTCGCGGCGGGCGCCGAGGCCGCGCCCGAGGCGGCCGGCGACGGCGCGAAGACGCCGAACCTGTCCGGTGCCAGCGACTCGCCGCGCTTGATGCGCTCCAGCCGCTCGCGCCGCATCCGGGCGTCCTCGGCAGCGGCGATGCGGCCCTGTTCGAGCAAGGTCTCGCTGCGGCGGCGCAGGCCGGCGTGGCCCGAGAGCAGGTAGGCGGTGACCGCGCCCACCAGCACCAGCATGGCCGCCAGCGCCCAGGCACGCGCACGCACCGGCAGCTTCGGAGCGGGCACGTTGGGGATGACGGCTTCCATCAGCTGCTTGCGCAACGCGCTGCGCTGGGCGTCGGCCTCCTCGGCGCGGAGCAGGCCCTTGCTCTGGTAATCGTCGACCTGGCGGAGCTTGGCCTGCAGCGCGGCGACCTGGGCTTGGACTTGCGGATTCATTGGCATGGCGAGTGAATCGGCCATTTTCGCAGGTCGCGGCGCCGCGCCGCCTGCCGCCGCCGGGACGATCGCTCAGCGGGCCGTGTCTCCGCGCAGCCACGCGCTGCTGCGCGCCAGGCCCCGTTCGGCCGTCTCGGAGAACGAGACCGCTTCGAGGAAGCTGTGCACCGCGCCGGCATGGCGCTGCAGGTCGACCGGCACGCCGGCGGCACGCAGGCGATCGGCCAGCTGCAGGCTGTCGTCGCGCAGCACGTCGCACTCCGGCACCACGAGGCAGCAGCGCGGCAGGCCGGCGAGCCGGGCCTTCAGCGGCACGGCCAGGGGGTCGTCGACGGGCCGCGGCGCGCCGACGTAGCGGTCCCAGAATCCGCGCATCTCGTCGCGGCCCAGGTTGTACGCGGGGCCGTCGAAGCGGATATAGGACTCGGTCGTGTCGTCGTCGCCGAAGACGCCGTAGTTCAGCAGCAGCGCATCGGGGCGCTCGCCGGTTTCGCGCAGCACCAGCGCCGTCGCCAGCGCGAGGTTGGCGCCGGCGGAATCGCCGCCCAGCGCGATCCGGTCGGGCTCCAGGCCCAACGCGCCGGCGTGGGCGCGCGCCCAGCGCCAGGCCGCGGCCGACTGCTGCAGCGCCACCGGGTAGCGCGCCTCGGGCGCGCGGGCATAGTCGACGCCGATGACGACGCGGCCGGCGCGCGCGGCGAGTTCGCGCATCAGGCGGTCGTGGGTGTCGATGCTGAAGAAGACCCAGCCGCCGCCGTGCAGGTAGACGAGGGCGGGGTGCCGCGGCGCCGCCGTCGGCGTGTGGATGCGCAGGCGCAGCGGGCCGTGTGCGGTGGTTATCTGCAGTTCGCGCCGGTGCACCATCGCCGGGCCGCCCTGCGTCAAGGGGGCGCGCACGCGCTCCGCGATGAGGCGGGCCTCGGGCAGGCTCATGCCGTCCAGCGACGGATGCCGCGCGTACGCCTGGGCCAGCCAGCGCTGGAAGCGCCGCATGTCGGGAGTGAGGTCGTCTCCGGGCGCGGCGTCCGTGGGCATCGTCATGCGGCAAGGTTAGCGGCGCGGGCGCGCGGCGCTGGCGCGGCCGGGCCAGTGACTGTCGTGCGCGGGCAGCGGCACGCGGCGCCGTGTCGCGACAGGCGGGCGACGCCCACTTGCCCGCGTTGCCCGTTTCTTGCTAAATACGCCCATGACGATCAGCAGCCGCGACCTCGAGAACGTTCCGCGTCCCGTCGTGGCGCTCGCGGACGAATACCCTGCCAACTTCGTCGACCCGCGTCATCGTCACGCGCGGGCGCAGCTGCTGTACGCGGCGTCGGGCGTGATGTCGGTGGTCACCGATCGCGCCAGCTACGTGGTGCCGCCGCAGCGCGCGATCTGGATGCCCGCCGGCGTCGACCACGAGGTCACCTGCCGCAGCGCGGTGTCGATCCGCACGCTGTACGTGGACGCCGCCGGCGACACCCGGCGCGAGTGCCGCGTCATCGAGGTGTCCGAGCTGCTGCGCGCGCTGATCCTGGAGACGATGGCGCTGCCGCGCGAGTACGACCGCGGCGGCCGCGAGGGCCTGATCGTGCAGCTCCTGCTCGAGAGCATCGACGCGCCCGGCGTCGCCAGCCACAGCGTGCCGATGCCGCAGGAGCCGCGCCTGGGCGCGATCTGCCGCGAGCTCGTCGCCGACCCGACGCGCTCCGACTCGCTCGACGAGCTCGCCGCGCGCGCCTGCATGAGCCGGCGCACGTTCACGCGCCTGTTCCGCGAACAGACCGGCATGAGCCTGGCCGAATGGCGCCAGCACGTGCGCTTGCTCGAGGCGATGGCACGCCTGGCGCGCGGCCAGGCCGTCACGACCACGGCGTACGACGTCGGCTACGAGAGCCCCAGCGCGTTCACCGCCGCGTTCCAGCGCGCATTCGGCGTGCCGCCCAGCCGCTACGTCCACTGAAAGGTCGCGGCACGCTTGGCCCGCGCGCGGCAGCGTGCGGCCCGGCGGCGGTGGACTGCGCCCGCGCGCCGCACTAGTCTGGCGGCATGACCGCAACTCCCGATCGATTCGCGCCGCGCGGCCCGCAGGACCTGGCCGATTTCGTGCGCCAGCAGCCGCTGGCCTGGGTCTGCAGCCACGGTCCCGCGGGTCCGCTGGCGACGCCGCTGCCGCTCGTGCCGAAGTTCAGGCAGGACGGCCGCATCGCCGCCGTCGAGGGCCATCTGGCGCGCGGCAACGCGCAGGTCGCCGCGTTGCGCGCCGACGGCCGCGCCACCGTGCTGTGGCTGGGCGTGCACGGCTACGTCTCGCCGTCCTGGATGGCCGACCGCACGCAGGCGCCGACCTGGAACTACGCCAGCGCGCAGCTGCAGGTCGACGTGCGCCTGGTCGAGGACCCTGAGGCCATCGTCGCCCACCTGCGCGAGCTCACCGGCCGCCAGGAGGCCGGACGCCCGCGCGCCTGGACCATCGACGAGATGGGCCCGCGCCTGGCGCAGCTCGCGCAGCGCGTGATCGCGTTCCGCGCCGAGGTCGTCGCCAGCCGCGAGAAATACAAGCTCGGCCAGGACGAGCGCGACGACGTGTACGCCGACATCCTGGCCGGCCTCGACGCGCAGCCCGACGCCGCGCTGCCCGCGTGGATGCGCCGCTTCAACCCGGGCCGCGGATGAGGCGCCGCAGTCTCCTGGGCGCCGCGATCGCGGCGGCGTGGCCCGCGCCGCCGGCCATCGCCGCGCACGCGGCCGTGTCGGACATTCCCCGGCCGCCCGTCACGCTGAAGCGTCCACGGCGCATCGAGCAGCTCGGCCGGGTGCGCATCGACGACTATGCGTGGCTGCGCGACCCGCACTACCCGGACTTCCTTGCCGGCACGCGCGACATCGATCCCGCGATCCGCCAGCACCTGGAAGACGAGAACGCCTACGCCGACGCGGTGCTCGCGCCCACGCGTCCCGCGCAGGCGCGCTGGCGCGCCGCGATGGCGGCCTACGGCGCCGAGACGGGCAGGCTGCCGCCGCTGCCGCGTGGCGGCTTCGTCTACGACGTGCGCGTGCGGCCCGGCGAGGATCACCTCCTCCACGTGCGGCGGCCGGTGGACGGCGGGCCGGAGCAGGTGCTGCTCGACGAGCAGGCCCGCAGCCGCGGCCAGTCCTACTACCGCGCCATCGAGGCCCAGCCCAGCCCCGACCACACGCTCTACGTCTGGCTCGAGGACCTGCACGGCAGCGACCGCCACCGCGTCTGCGTGCACGACCTGCGCACCGGCGACGTCCGCAGCTGGGAGGACGCCTACGGCTGGCATGGGCTGACGGTGTCGCCCGATTCGCAGTGGATCGTCTGGCTGTGGCGCGACGCGTTCGGCCGCCCTTCGAAGGTGTACCGCACGCCGGCGCGCGGCGAGATCGTGCACTCGCTGGTGCTGGACCAGCCCGACCCGACGCTGTTCACCTGGCTGGGCCGCGCCGCGTCGGACGCGTGGTGCTCGATCCGCGTGTTCGGGCCGGACACGGACGAATGGCGCCTGATCCCCGCGGCGTTCCCGACCGCCGAACCGCTGCTCGTGCAGGCGCGCGAGCCGGGCCTGCACTACCAGGTCGAGGACTGGGCCGGCCGGCTCGTCATCCTCACCGACGCCGGCGGCGCGATCGACGGCTGCCTGATGACGGCGTCCCTGGACGCACCGGGCCGGGCGAACTGGACGCCGCTGCGCCCCGCGCGCGAGGGCGTCAACCTGCTCGACGTGCGGGCGTTCACGGACCATCTCGTCTGGCGCGAGCGCGAGGACGAACGGCTGTCGGTCGTGGTGCGGGGCCGCGACGGCGACGAGTTCGTCGTGCACGGCGACGAGGAGCCGGGCACGCTGGAATTCGACGATGTGCAGGATGCCGGCGGCACCGAGCTGCGGCTCGTGTTCCAGTCGCCGCGCACGCCGCCGCGCTGGATCGGCGTGGACCTGCGCAGCGGCGCGCGCCGCGTGCTGGCGCGCACGCGCGTGGCCGGCTTCGATCCGTCGCGCTACGAGGTGCGCCGCCTGCACGCGCGCGCGGCCGACGGCGAGCCGGTCCCCATCACGCTGCTGACGCGGCGCGGCCGGCGCACCGATGGCCGCGGCCCCTTGCTGGTCTACGGCTATGGGGCGTACGGCATCTCGGCCGAAGCGCTGTTCTCCGTGCCGGCGCTCGCGCTGGTCGACCGCGGCTGGGCGTACGCCATCGCCCACGTGCGCGGCGGCTCGGAGAAGGGCCGGCGCTGGTTCCTCGACGGCCGCCTGTTCTCCAAGCGCAACAGCTTCACCGATTTCAACGCCTGCACCGATCACCTCGTCGCCGCGGGCCACGGCGCACCGGGCCGCTGCGTGGCCTACGGGCTGTCGGCGGGCGGGCTGCTGATGGGCGGGGCGATGAACGAGCGGCCGGGCCGCTACGCCGGCGTCATCGCGCAGGTGCCGTTCGTCGACATGCTCGACACGATGTCCGACACCACGCATCCGCTGGTGCCCGTCTTCCGTGCCGACTGGGGCGACCCGCTGGCCGACCCGCGCGCCTACGACAACATGGCCGCGATCTCGCCGTACGAGAACGTGCATGACGCCGCCTATCCCGCGGTGCTCGCCACGGCCGGGTTGCGCGACGACCGTGTCAGCTACTGGGAATCGGCCAAGTGGATCGCGGCGCTGCGGGCGCACACGCGCTCGGCCAGGCCGGTGCTGCTGCGCGTGAACATGACCGGCGGGCACCAGTCGTCGTCGGGCGCATCGGACGAACTGGCCGAGATGGCGCTGTTCTGGGCGTTCGCCGAGGCGAGCGTCGCGCGCCGCCCGGTCGTGCGCGGACGCCTGGCCGCCGTGCCCGCGCGCGACAGTGGTTGACCCGGCCGGCACAGCCCGCGAGCGATGGCCGCCCTACCATGGCCCGCAGACGATCGACGTCCACGCCGGGCGCCCGGGCGATCGGCGACGCCTCGTGCGCCTCGTCCGGCCGGGCCGGGGAGAGTTGCATAGAATATGAATGAGAATCAATCGCATCCACGAGCCATGAACCTCAGGAATTCCATGCCGCACGCCCGTTTCCGCCTCAGCGTCCTGTCCGGCGCCGTCCTCCTGCTCGCTGCCAGCCAGGCCCACGCGCAGGCCGCCGCCGCGCAGGCGGCCGCCGCGCCCGCGGCGGCCGCCAGCGAGCCGCAGACGCAGCAGGTCGTCATCAGCGCCGACGCCTCGGCGGGCGGCCTGAAGGCGCCGTACGCGGGCGGCCAGGTGGCGCGCGGCGGCCGCGTCGGCCTGCTGGGAAGCCAGGACGTCATGTCCACGCCGCTGACGATCACCAACTACACCGCCAAGCTGATCCAGGACCAGCAGGCCGCCAGCCTGGCCGACGTGCTGCAGAACGACCCGGCCGTGCGCATCACGCGCGGCTTCGGCAATTTCCAGCAGGCCTACATGGTGCGCGGCCTGGTCGTGTATTCCGACGACATCTCGTACAACGGCCTGTACGGCCTGCTGCCGCGCCAGTACCTGGCGGCGCAGCTGGTCGAGCGCGTCGAGGTGCTGCGCGGCGCGAGCGCCTTCCTCAACGGCGCGGCGCCGGGCGGCAGCGGCCTGGGCGGAGCGGTCAACGTGATGCCCAAGCGCGCGGGCAATGCGCCGCAGGCCGAGATCACGGTGGGCGTGGACGCGGGCCAGGTGTCGGAAGCCATCGACGTCGGCCGCCGCTGGGGCGCGCACAAGGAGCTGGGCCTGCGCGCCAACGTCGTGCACAGCGAGGGCGACACCGCGGTCAAGGGCGAGCGCGACAAGCTCGACGCCGCGCTGCTGGGCGCCGACTGGCACGCAGGCGGCCTGCGCGTGTCGGCCGACGTCGGCACGCAGGACAACGACGTCAAGGGCGCGACGCCCAACATCAACGTGTCCGGCGGCGTGCCGGTCGCGCCGCGCGCGGACCGGCAGTTCGCGCAGAAGTGGACGTACTCGCACGAGCGCGACACGTTCGGCACCTTGCGTGCGGAGGTCGACATCGTGCCGTCGGTGACGGCCTGGGCGGCCGGGGGCTTTCGCGACGGCAAGGAGGACAACCAGCTCGAGGTGCCCACCATAGCCGCTGCCGACGCCTCGCAGTCGCTGTACGCCGCCGCGAACACGCGCAAGGACTCGATCACGACGGGCGAGGTCGGCCTGCGCGGCAGCTTCTCCACCGGTCCCGTCAAGCACACGATGGTGGGGTCGTTCGGCGCGTACCGGGCCGTGTCGAAGAACGCGTTCGCGTTCTCCGACTTCGGCGGCGTGCCGGCCGGCACGCTGTACGACACGGCCTTCATCCCCGTGCCCGACGAGACGTTCTACACCGGCGGCAGCGACCTGTCGCATCCGCTGACGACGCTGCGCGTGGTCACCCGCAGCGAGGCGCTGGCCGACACGCTGGCCTTCGCGAACGATCGCGTGCTGCTGACCGTGGGCGCGCGCCGCCAGCAGATCGAGAGCACGTCGTTCGACTACGGCACGGGGGCGCTGGGCACGCCCGCGAGCAAGGACGCGCGCATCACCCCGGTGGCGGGCCTGGTCCTGAAGCTCAACAAGCAGGTGTCGTTCTACGGCACCTACATCGAGGGCCTGGTGGCCGGCGACGTCGCGCCGCTGACCTATTTCGACAGCACCTTCACCGCGCACCCCGTCACCAACGGCGGCCAGGCGTTCAAGCCCTACCAGACCCGGCAGGGCGAGATCGGCGTCAAGGTCGATACCGGCTCGTACGGCGGCACGGTGAGCGTGTTCCAGTCGCGCAAGGCCAACTACGGCCTGAACGGCGCCACGTTCGAGCAGCTCGACACGCAGCGCAACCGCGGCGCGGAGCTGTCGGTCTATGGCGAGGCCATGCCGGGCGTGCGCGTGCTGGGCGGCGCGAGCTTGCTCGACGCCAAGCTCTCGGGCAAGACGGTGATCGGCTCGCCGCGCTCGCAGTTCAACCTCGGCTTCGATTTCGACGTGCCCAGTGTGCCGGGCCTCGCGCTGAACATGCGCGGCGTGCACACGGCGCGGCAGTTCGCCGACGCGGCCAACACCGAGGTGGTGCCGGCGTGGACGCGCCTGGACATCGGCGCGCGCTACGAGATGGATGTCGGCGCGCACCAGGTCACGCTGCGCGCAGGCGTCGACAACGTCACCAACCGGAACTACTGGGCCTCGTCGGGCGGCTACCCCGGCCAGGGCTACCTGACCGTGGGCGCGCCGCGCAGCGTGATGATCTCGGGCACGTTCGCGTACTGATGTCGCCCGGCACGACGCGCGTCTGGTCCTGGCTGCACAAGTGGAGCAGCCTGGTCTCGACGGTCTTCCTGCTCGTCCTGTGCCTCACGGGCCTGCCGCTGGTCTTCCATCACCAGATCGGCGCCTGGCTGGGCACGGAGGTCGTCGCGCCGGCCATGCCGGCGGACGCGCCGCGTGCCACGCTGGACCAGGTGATGGCCGCGGCCAGGGAGCGCTTCCCGTCCAGGACGGGCATGTACGTGTCGCAGGAGCCTGACGACGACACGATCTGGTACGTGACGATGGGCGACACGCCGCGATCCACGACCGGCCTGAAGCAGGTGGCCGTCGACGCGCGCACCGGCCGGGCGCTGGCCGAGCCGAAGATCGACGGCGGCGTGATGGGCGTCATCCACACGATCCACGTCGAGCTGTTCGCCGGCCTGTGGGGCAAGCTGTTCCTGGGCTTCATGGGCCTGCTGATGCTGGTGGCGATCGTCTCGGGCATCGTGCTGTACGCGCCCTTCATGCGCAAGCTGCGCTTCGGCGAGGTGCGCCACGAGCGCTCGACACGCGTGAAATGGTTGGACCTGCACAACCTGCTGGGCATCGTCACGGTGACGTGGGCGCTGGTGGTGGGCGCCACCGGCATGATCAACACCTGGGCCGACCTCGTCATCGAGCACTGGCGCAACGACCAGGTGGCGCAGCTGCTGTCGCACTACCGCGGCCTGCCGCCGCTGACGCGGCTCGGCTCGCTGGAGAAGGCCTTCGCGAACGCGCGCGCCCGCGAGCCGCAGATGAAGATCGCGTTCATCGCGTTTCCCGGCACGGCCTGGGGCAGCGCGCACCACTACGGCGTGTTCATGCGCGGCCGCACGCGCCTGACCGAGCGCCTCGTGCAGCCGGTGCTGGTGGACGCCGTCACCGGCGAGGTCTCGTCCAGCCAGGAGCCGCCCTGGTACATGACGACGCTGCTGCTGTCGCAGCCGCTGCACTTCGGCGACTACGGCGGCGTGCCGATGCAGTGGCTGTGGGCGATGCTCGACGTCGTCACCATCGTCGTGCTGGGCAGCGGCCTGTACCTGTGGCTGAGCAAGAAGGGACCGGCCCGCAAGCCGGCACCGGCCGAGGCGAAGGCGGCCGTCGCGTGAAGGCCTCGCCGTTCTGGACGCTGTGGGGATGGCCGCTGTTCATCGCCGTCCTCAGCGGCGCGGGGCTGGTCGGCGGCTTGGTGGGCGACGGCCAGTGGGACTGGATGACCTGGATCGGCCTCGGCGTGCCCTGCGCCGCCAGCGTGTGGTTCGGGCTGCGCGGGCGGCGCGCGCGTGGCGCGCGCTAGCATGCGCGCATGAGCGCCGCGTCTCCCGTCCCCCGTCCGTACAAGATTCCCGAATCCGTCCTCGTCGTCATCCACACGCCGGCGCTCGAGGTGCTGCTGCTGGAGCGCGCCGACGCGCCCGGGTTCTGGCAGAGCGTGACCGGGTCCAAGGACCGCGTCGAGGAATCGCTGGTCGACACCTGCATCCGCGAGGTCGCCGAGGAGACGGGCATCGCCATCGGCGGGCCCGGCGTTCCCGTGGCGGCGCTGCGCGACTGCGAGCTCGTCAACGTCTACGAGATCTATCCGCGCTGGCGTGCCCGCTACGCACCCGGGGTGACGCACAACACGGAGCACGTCTTCGCGCTGGAGGTGCCCGCGGGCACGCCGGTCGCCCTGGCACCGCGCGAGCACACGGCCTCGCGCTGGCTGCCGTGGCGCGAGGCGGCCGACGCGTGCTTCTCGCCCTCGAACGCCGAGGCGATCCTGCACCTGCCTCGCTGGAGAGGATGACGGCGTGGGGCGCGACGCGACGGCGCGCTCACCCGCCCAGCTGTCATCCCGCGACTCCGCTTCGCTGCGCGCAGGATGACGATGTGATTGGCATGACCCCAGTCATCGAACCAGGAGCACGACAATGGCATCATCCAAGGGCATGAGGATTGCCAGATGGATCGCCCCGCGGCCCGGTCCGCGGAACTCCTCGATTTCACTGCACGCCTTGCGGCGTGGATTGCCTGCCGTGATGAACACCGCGTCGGACTTCACGATCCTGCCGTCCGAGACCATCACCGCCGCGACGCGGCTGCGGGTGGCGACCTACAACATCCACAAGGGCGTGCGGGGCCTGGGCGCGGCCAAGCGGCTGGAGATCCACAACCTGGTGCTGGGCGTCGAGGCGCTGGACGCCGACCTCGTCTTCCTGCAGGAGGTGCGGCTGCATCACACGCGCGACGCCGCGCGCTTCGACCAGACCATCATGGGTTGGCCGGAGCAGGGCCAGGCCGAGTTCCTCGCGCCGGAGGGCTACAACTCGGCCTACCGCACCAACGCGTTCACCAAGCACGGCGAACACGGCAACGCGCTGCTCTCGCGCTGGCCGCTGGGCGACGTCGGGCACCACGACGTGTCCGACCACCGCTTCGAGCAGCGCGGCCTGCTGTACGTGCCGGTCGACTGGAACGGCGTGACGGTGCACGCGATCGTCGCCCACTTCGGCCTCGTGCATTCCAGCCGCATGCGGCAGGCGCAGCGCCTCGGGCAGTTCATCGCCACCGAACTGCCGGCCGGCGAGCCGGTGCTGGTGGCCGGCGACTTCAACGACTGGGGCGAGCGCCTGGACGAGCCGATGGCCGCGGCCGGCCTGTCGCGCGCGCTGTCCAAGGACACGCGGCTGCCCAAGCGGCCCACGTTCCCGTCGCGCCTGCCGGTGTTCTCGCTCGACCGCATCTACATGCGCGGCTTCCGCTGCGAGGGCACGATGGTGCCGCGCGGCGGCGGCTGGGCGCGCATGTCGGACCATCTGCCGTACGTCGCCGAGCTTGAGCTAAATTGACGGCTGGGCGCAGCGCGCCCGACGGGGCCGGGACGACCGGCCGACCAGAAACAACCGTGGGAGTCCTCCGATTCGCGCCAAGCGTCGTGAGCGCGTCAACACGCGCGCGCCCTGGACACTCGGCGTCAAGCCGAAGTTCGAGGGCGGCCATTCGATCGAGCTGCTGCGCGGCGGCGACGACCTGTTCCCCGCGATGGGCACGGCGATCGCGCAGGCGCGCCACACGATCTGGCTGGCCACCTACATCTTCCACGACGACGCCGTCGCCCAGACGCTGGCCCTGCTGCTGGCGGAGGCCGCGCGCCGCGGCGTGCAGGTGCGCGTGGTGGTGGACGGCTTCGGCTCGAAGGCGACGATGGCGGCGCTGCGCGAATGGATGGTGCCCGCCGGCGTGGAGCTGGCCGTGTTCCGGCCGATCGACCGCTGGTGGAGCTACCTGCAGCCGGGACAGGCGCGGCGTCTGCACCAGAAGCTGTGCGTGGTCGACAGCCAGATCGGCTTCGTCGGCGGCATCAACCTGATCGCCGACCGCAACGACCTGCACCACGGCTGGAGCGACGCGCCCCGGCTGGACTTCGCGTGCCGCGTGCGCGGTGCCGCCGTGGCCGGCATCGAGCAGGCGGTGCAGGCGATCTGGACGCGCGCGATGCTGCGCCGCGTGTGGCGCGACGAGCTCGCCGGCCTGGTGCGCAGCGCGGCGCCGGTGGCGCGCGCCAGGCGGCTCGCGACGCGGCTGCGCATCGTGCGCCCGCACCGCGCGAACCCGAACGCACTGCAGCCGCCGGTGAGCCTGGCGTTCGTCGTGCGCGACAATCTGCGCCAGCGCCGCTCGATCGAGCGCGTGTACATGGAAGCGATCCAGCACGCCCGCCATCGCATCGACCTCGTCACGCCGTACTTCTACCCCGACCGCCACTTCCGCCACGCGCTCGCCAAGGCCGCCGAGCGCGGCGTGAAGGTGCGGCTGCTGCTGCAGGGCAAGGTCGACTACCGCATCGCCGGCGTCGCCGCGCGCGTGCTGTACGACGAGCTGCTGGCCAAGGGCGTGCAGATCTACGAGTACACGCCGGCCTACCTGCACGCGAAGATGGCCGTCGTCGACGACGACTGGGCCACGCTGGGCAGCTCCAACATCGACCCGCTGTCGCTGCTGCTGAACCTGGAGGCCAACGTCGTCGTGTGCGACGCGCCGTTCGCGCGCCGCGTGGCCGACGAGCTCGAGATCGCGATGGCCGCGTCCAGCCCGGTGATGGCGCCGCCCTACGCCAAGGGCTGGCTGGCCGTGCTGCGCCGCACCTTCGTGGCGATGGTGGCGCACTGGTTCCTGCGCATGGCCGGCATCAATGGCCGCTATTGAGCGTCCGCGGCGCGCGCGGGTCGGGTCCGAAGCGGTTCGGGCCATGCGTGCCGGGCATCAGGCCGTCGACCAGCAGCAGCACGACCGAGCCGACGGCCGGCACGAAGTGGATCAGCGCCCACCAGGCCGAGAAGTTGAAGTCGTGCTGGCGCTTGGCCGACACGGCGATCAGCGGCCACAGCAGCAGCAGGCTGACGAGGCCGTTGGCCGCGTCCGGCTCGACACGCGCGATCGCGAGCAGGCCGTCGAGCACCACGCCGGCCAGCAGCAGCGACAGCACGCCGTGCAGCCAGTAGGTGCTGCGGGGGATGCGCCCCTTCACGCCCAGGTACAGCTGCACCGGGTTCATGCGCCGCGGATCGGCGCCGAGCGCCACGGCCGTCAGTTCGTCCAGCGTCAGGCGATCGGGGCGGGGCGCCGGCGCGTTCGCCGGGGAAGAGGGCGGTTCCATCCGGGACAGTATTCCACGCGGTTCACCGGGCGATGTGACCATCGGTGTCGCCGCGCGCCGGGCCGGCCACGGGCGTTGCTGGCACGCCGCAGTGCGCGGAATGCGCAGGATGACAGGGCGGCGAGTGAGCGCTGACCTCGTCGTCCGCCGCCCGCAGGGGCTGTACTGCCCGGCCGGGGACTTCTACGTCGACCCCTGGCGCAAGGTCGAGCGCGCCGTCATCACGCACGCGCATGCCGATCATGCGCGCGCCGGCCATGCCCACTACCTGTGCGCGCGCCGCGGCGCCGGCGTGCTGCGGGCGCGGCTGGGGCGCATCGACGTCACCGCGCTCGAATGGGGCGAGGTCCTCGCGATCGGCGACGCCCGGGTGAGCCTGCATCCGGCCGGCCACATCCTGGGCGCCGCGCAGGTCCGCATCGAGGCGCACGGGCAGGTGTGGGTGCTGGCGGGCGACTACTTCTTCTCGACGCACGGCGAACGCAACCCGACCTGCGACGACTTCGAGCCGGTGCGCTGCGACTGCTTCGTCACCGAGGCCACGTTCGGCCTGCCGATCTACCGCTGGCCGCGCCACGCCGAGGTGTTCGACGACATGAACCGCTGGTGGCAGGCCAATGCCGCCGCGGGCGAGGCCAGCGTGGTGGGCGCCTACAGCCTGGGCAAGACGCAGCACGTGCTGGCCGGCGTCGAGGCCTCGATCGGGCCGGTCTACGTGCACCCGGCCGCCGAGGCCATCAATGCGGCGCATGCCGACGAAGGCATCGCGCTGCCCGCGACACGGCCCTGGCGCGAGCTCGAGGACGCGCGTTCGCTGCGCGGTGCCCTGATCGTGGCGCCCCCGAGCGCCAGCGCGCCGTGGCGCTGGCAGCGGGCGGTGCGCGTGCGCGAGTCGTTCGCCAGCGGCTGGATGCAGCTGCACGGCGCGCGCCATCGAGCGGGACTGGATCGCGGCTTCGTGCTGAGCGACCATGCCGACTGGCCCGGCCTGCTCGCGGCGGTCGATGCGGCGCGCTGCCCGCGCGTCGTCGTCACGCACGGCGACGAGGCGGTTCTGGCGCGCGCGCTCGCCGAGAAAGGCCTGGAGTGCGGCACATTTCGCACCGCGTTCGGAGATACCTCGGAGCCGTAGGGCCATCGCGGTGTCGCGGGGGCGCGGCCCATGGCATATTGGGGATGCGACGGCGCCTTCGCGCGCGGTCGACCTGACGCCGCTGTGAGGGTCGGCGCGGACAATATTTGAACAAATGCCACGTTAGGATGTGCCTGCAGCCGGGCACCTCCGGAATTTGCCGCGACCCTCTCATGGAGCTAGAGACTTGACCAGGATCCTGGTAGTCGACGACCTCAAGGACATCACCGAGACGATGGGTGTGCTCTTCGAGGCGCTCGGCCACGACACCAAGGTCGCCGCCGACGGGCGGCAGGCCGTTCACACGACGCTCGAGTTCGAGCCGGACATCATCTTCCTGGACCTCGACATGCCTGTGCTCAACGGCTACGAGGCCGCGCGCGAGATCCGCGGCGCGCCGCTGCCGCGCCAGCCGTTCCTGATCGCGCTCACGAAGGCCCATGGCAGCACCGTGGAAGTGACGACGCGCGCCGTCGGCTTCGACTTCTACCTGCGCAAGCCGGTCGACACCAATGCCTTGCTGGCGCTGGTGGCCGACCTGTCCACGCGCACGCGCCAGGCGGGTTGAGGCGCCGATGATCCGGCGAGGGACGCGCGTTCTCGTCGTCCTTGCCGGCGTCATCATCGCGATGGCCGGGGCGCTGACCCTGGTCGCCCGTTCGTACGGCGACCGGCTGTGGATCCGCGACCGCGAGCTCGCGGTGCCGACGGCGCGCTTCCCGCGCTGCGCGCTGGACGCGCTCGCGCATACCGACGGCGCGACGGTGTTGCGCAACCAGGATCTCGCCGGCGGGGTGGCGTTCGAGGCCGCGCCCGAACTGCTGCCCGATGTCGTCGGCCAGCTGTATCGCGTGCGCAGCGGTGCCGTGCGCATCCGGCTCGGCTCGCGCAGCGCGTTCACGCCCGCACAGGAGCGCGCAGCCGACGCGTTGCTGCTGGCGCTGTCGAACGCCGTGCGACGCGATTGCGCGCCGTGAAACCCGCGGCTCAGGCGACGCCGACGGCCGGCGGGATCTGCTGCGTCTGCGCGACCTGCACGAACTGCGTGATCTGCGCGGCCTGCGTCGCCGTGCTGCGCTGCGTCTCGGCACGGGTCTCGAGGCGGGCGGTGCTGGCGGGCTCGACAGGAGGCGTGACCGACTGGCGCACCGTCACCGGCGCGTAGGAATCGCTGCCCACGTGCACGTCGTGCGTACGCAGGTCCAGGCGCGGGAGAGCCGGCGGACCGCGGCCGTCGGCCACCGGCACCCGGTGCTGCACGGTCCCGTCGTGCTGGATGGGGCCGGCCTGCACCGCCTGGTGCGCCACGACCTTCGTCTGCGTGTGGGTGCCGCGGCGATCGTCGCCGCTCTCGCGCCGGCTGTTGCCGGCGTCGGCCTCGCGCTCGTCGTCGCTCGTCGAGGTCTGCGGCTCGCCCGCGCCCACGCTGCCGACCTTCGTGACCACGTGCGCGGTGAGCTGCGCGTACTCGCTGTGCAGCGTCTGGCGATCGGTGTCGCTGAGCGTTCCGGCCGCCGACTGGAGCGCGATGCTGCGCATCATCTCGAGCGCGGCGGGCACGCTGCTCATGGCCCCCGCGACCGCGATGGTCGACAGGCTCGTCATCGGATCGGGCACCTCGCTGGCCGCCTCGCGCTCGGCGCGCCGCGTCGCGGCGAGGTCGGCCAGGTGGGCGTCGTTGCGGCTACCCGCCTGTTCCTGCTGCCGGACATCGGCGCGCGCGTTCGCCTCGACGGCCGCCGCCTTCGCGGTGGGCGTGCTGTCGTAGGAAAAGGACGTGGCGACGGGCGGGGTGCTGGGCGTCAACATGACGAGGTCCTTCGGCACCCGGTCGGGGCGCTCGATATCTTGCCCACGCCTCCAGCGGCGCGGAAGTGCCTGGCACAGGCGCGCGGACGGGGACGTGAAGAATTGCCGGCGCCTTCTTCGGCTGTTCCAACGATGCTCCGGCTGGCGTTGGTGCTAGGGAAAGACGGCGCTTGGACGGGTATTCGGCGGGGTGCGGGGGAACTTGAGGACTTTTTTCAAGGTTTCTGGGGCCGTCCGGGCGGATTCCGTACGGCGCGGGCGTCTGCGGAGCCGCGGATTCGGCGTGGCCGCCGCCGCCCGCGAGGATGCATATCGCGTTTCCTTCGTTGGCGGAGCCCGCCTCCGACCGTACGCTGGCCGCCATGAACTCGCTCCACACGTTCCACGACCGTCGCGCGCCGGGCGCCGGTCATCCGCGCCTCGTGATCGTGCCCGGACTGCACGGCAGCGGGGCGGAGCACTGGCAGAGCTGGCTGCACGGGCAGGTGGCCGGGTCGGTGCGCGTCGAGCAGGACGCCTGGAGCACGCCCGACCTGGCGCGCTGGAGCGAGCGGGTGGCCGACACCGTCGCCGCACTCGGCGCCGGCCCGCACGTGCTCGTCGCGCACAGCTTCGGCTGCCTGGCGACGGTGCGGGCGCTCGCGACGCGGCCGTCGCTGGACATCGCGCAGCTGCTGCTGGTGGCGCCGGCCGAGCCGGACCGGTTCGGCGTCGCCGCCGTGCTGCCGCAGGCCCGCTTGGCCGTGCGCAGCTGCGTGGTGGCGAGCGACGACGACCCGTGGATGTCCGCCACCCAGGCCCACGCGTGGGCGCTGCGCTGGGGCAGCGACTGGATCAACCTCGGCAACGCCGGGCACATCAACGTCGACTCCGGCCACGGTCCGTTCCCGCTGGCGCGCGAGTGGGCGACCGCTGCGCTGGACCGGCTGGACGCGCGGCCCTGGCGCCACGCCGCCTGAGCGGGACCCGCAAGCCGGCAAGGCATCATGGCGCCATGCGCGCCCTGGCCCGCCTCACCGAAGAGCTCGAATCGCGGCCGGACGACGCCGATCGCGTGGAGGCGCTCGCGCGCTGGCTGCGCGTGGCCGGGCGCGACGCGGGCGCGCTCGCGCTCGCGTGGCTGGTGCCCGCCGGGGGAGCCCGGACGGCGCGGCCGCCGCGGGTGACGCAGGCCGCGCTGCTCGAGGCCGCGCGCGTGCTCGCCGCCGGACAGGGCACGGCGCCGTGGTTGTTCGACGCCGGCGTTGCCGCGGCCGACGAACTGGCCGAGGCGATCGCGCTGCTGCTGCCGTGGCCGGACGCCACCATCGCGGTGCGCACCGCGCTGTCCGACTGGCTGGCCGACTGGGCCGCTGCCGCCGCGCAGCCCCCGGCGGCGCGCGCGGACGCGGTCGCGCGCGCGATCGCCCGCATCGACGACGCCCTGGCGCGCCGCTGGGCCGTGCGCGTCGCGTGCGGGCTCGCGCGGCCGGTGGTCGACGACTGGCAGTGGCAGCGCGCCTGGGCCCAGGCGTTCGGCCTCGATGCGCGGGCCGTCGCCTGGTGGTGGCACGAGCATCGCGAACCGCTGCCCCGCGTCGCGCCGCCCGCCGGCCTGCCGCCGCCGCACGACGCCGAACCGCTGGCCGATGCGCCCGCGCGCCTGCACGACAGGCTCCTGGCCGCGTGGCGCCGCGGCGAGTGGCACGCGCAGCCGCGCTGGCCCGGCGTGCGCGTGCACATCGTGCGGCGCGGCGAGCGCATCGCCGTCTGGCAGCGCGGCGGCCCGCTGCTGAACGCGCGCCTTCCCGCCGACTGGCTCGCGCCGGCCCCGTGGCCCGAGCAGGGGGTCGTCGAGGCGCTGCTGCTGGCCTGGCACGCGGGCCGGGTCGCGCCGCCGGACCAGGCCTGGGCCCCGCGCCCGCGCGCGCCGGCCGGCGGCACGTCGCTGCACCTGGCGCTGGCCGACTGGCACGGCGAGCCGGCGTCGGCCGCCGAGCGCCGCGCCGAGTTGCGCGCGCGCTGGCCGGAGGCCGACCCGGCGGATGCGGCGCCCTTGCCGCCGATCTTCACGCTGCCGACGTTGGCGCCGTCCGGCGAGACGCTGCAGGCGCGCGCCGACGCGGCCCGTGCACACGGCTGGAGCGGCCTCGTGCTGCGCGACGCGTCGTCGCACGCCGCCTGGACGGTGCGCGCGGGCCTGCGTCGCGTCCGTGCGGTGCTGCAGTACGTGCCGTCGGAACTGCTGGTGGCGGACCCGGCTGCCGCGCGGGGGCTGGCGGGCGCGGGCTGCGGCTTCGCGCTCTGGAACCGCGTGCCGCTGTCCGAGGCCGAGCAGCACGCCGCGATGGCGGCCTCGCTGTCCGGCCAGTTCCTGCCGGCGCCGGTCGACGCGCCCGGCGCGCAGGGCCTGCGGCTGCTGCCGCTGGCGCGCCTGCCCATCGAGCTGCCCGAGGACGAGCTGCTGGTGCTGCACGCCTGGCTGCGCGAGCATGCGGGCCAGCGCTTCGGCGGCGTCCAGGCCGTCGCGCCGGTGCAGGTGTTCGACATCGGCTTCGCGCAGGCGCGGCCCAGCAAGCGGCACCGCATCGGCGCGACGCTCGCCGGCGCACGGGTGCTGCGCTGGCTGCGCGACGCGCCGCCGGGGGGCGCCCAGCTGGCCGCCGACCTCTCCAGCACATAGGCCGGTCGACGTGAAACGGCGGGGGCGTGCATTTGGCGTGAACAGGCCCTAAAGTCCATCCCCACCGCCAGGAGTTCCGTGTGCAGACTGAGATCAACCGGGCCGTCATCGACTCGCTCGAATCGGGACTGCTGTGGTTCGATGCCGATCGCCGCATCGTCGACGCGAATCGCGCGGCGCGCGAGGTGCTGGGCCTGGAGGAGCGGCACTTCGGGGCGCGCGTCGAGGACCTCGGCTGGGGCCAGTCCGACGAGCAGGGCGCGCCGATGCCCGAGCACGCCCGTCCGCTGCGGCGCGCGCTCGACGGCAATGGCGAGACGGCCTCGGGGGTCGTCGTCGTCGACACCTCCGAGCGCGGCAAGCGCTGGTTGCGGATCCGCGCCACGCCGGTGGCCTGCGTCGCGCCGGGACGCGGCCGCGGCGCCGTGGTCTCGTTCACCGACTTCACCGAGGAGCGCAGGGCCGCCCGCGCGCTGATGGAGAACGAGCAGCTGTTGCGCATGTTCGGCGACCACTCGGTGGACCTGCTGTGGATCGTCGATCCGGGCGCGCGCAAGCTGCTGTACATGAACTCGGCCTACGAACGCATCTGGGGCCGGCCGGCGGCGCCGCTGTACGAGGACCTGTCGCACTGGATGGACGGCATCCACCCGGAGGATCGCCAGCGCGTGGCCGAGGCCTCGCGCCACGCCGATGCATCGGGCATGTACCAGACCGAGTACCGCGTCATCCGCCCCGACGGCCGCCTCGTGTGGATCCGCGGCCGCGGCTTCCCGCTGTTCGACCCGAACGGCCGCATGCGCTACCTGGCAGGCTTCGCCGAGGACATCACGCTGGCGCGCGCCAACGAGGAACTGGAGCGCGCGCATCGCATCGCGCAGGAACGCCTGGAGCGCATCGTCGCGACGGCCCCGGGCGCGGTGCATTCGTACTGCCGCGACGCACAGGGCCGCGGCCGCTTCGTGTTCGCCAGCCCGGCCATCCGCGAGCTGCTGGGCGTCGACGCGGCCACGCTGGTGGAGCGCCGCATCGACCTGCTCGATCTCGTGCATCCGGAGGATCGCGTGTCCGTCGACCAGTCGCTGGGCGAGTCCGCCGAGCTGGGCAGCGCGTGGCTCGCCACCTTTCGCGTGCCGCTCGCGCTCGGCGGCGAGCGCTGGGTCGAGGCGCACTCGATGCCGGTGCGCGAGGACGACGGCGGCGTCGTCTGGCACGGCTTCCTGATCGACATCACCGACCGGCGCCGCGCCGAGCAGGAGATCCGCTCGCTCAACGTGGAGCTGGAGAACCGCGTGGCCGAGCGCACGTCGGAGCTCGAGGCCAAGCACCGCGAGATGGAGTCGTTCACGTACTCGGTGTCGCACGACCTGAAGGCGCCGCTGCGCGGCATCGACGGCTACAGCCGCCTGCTGGAATCCGACCACGGCCACCGGCTCGACGACGAGGGCCGCTTCTTCGTCGCGACCATCCGCAAGGCCACGGCGCACATGGGCGAGCTGATCGACGACCTGCTGGCCTACTCGCGCATCGAGCGTGGCCGGCCGCGGCTGGGGCCGCTGGAATCCGGGCCGATCGTGGCCAGCGTCGTCGAGGGAGCGGCCGACGCGATCGCCGACGGCGGCATCGTGCTGTCCTCGCGCGTCGACGCGGGCGTGACGGCCCTGGGCGAGCACGACGGCCTCGTGCTCGCGCTGCGCAACCTGCTGGACAACGCCATCAAGTTCACCGCCGGCCGGCCCCAGCGCAGCATCGAGATCGGCGCGCGCCTCGACGAGGGCCATGCGCTGTTCTGGGTGCGCGACAACGGCCCCGGCTTCGACATGCGCTACCACGACCGCATCTTCGAGATCTTCCAGCGCCTGCACCGTGCCGAGGACTACCCGGGCACCGGCGTCGGCCTGGCCATCGTGCGCAAGGCCGTCGAGCGCATGCACGGCAAGGTCTGGGCCGAGAGCGCCAAGGGGGCGGGCGCGACGTTCTGGATCCAGCTGCCGGAGGCCAGGGCCGCGGATTGAAGCGGCCTGGCCGCTCGGCCGTGCGCGGCCGGGGGGCGGGTCGAATGCGGTGTACAAGCGCGGCCGTTTCGCTATGCTGCATGCATGGAAGATCGCCGACCGATCCTGCTCGTCGAGGACAACCCGATGGACCTCGACCTGACGCAGCGCGCGTTCGCCAAGCGGCGCATCGTCAACGCGCTGGAGGTGGCGCGCGACGGCGAGGAAGCGCTCGAGTGGATCGTGCGCTGGGAGGCCGGGCACCCGACGCCGGTGGTGATCCTGCTCGATCTGAAGCTGCCGCGCGTCAGCGGCCTCGAGGTGCTGCGCCAGCTCAAGGCGCACGCCGAGTACTGCCGCATCCCGGTCGTGGTGCTCACCACCTCGCGCGAGGACGCCGACATCGCCGCGGCGTACGCGCTGGGCGTCAACTCCTACATCGTCAAGCCGGTGGAGTTCGAGAAGTTCATCGACGTGGCGGCGCAGATCGACCTGTACTGGTGCGTGCTCAACCAGCAGTCGATCTGAGCGCGGGAAGAGCATCGTGCGAGTCCTGTACGTCGAAGACAACGAACAGGACGCCGACCTGACCTGCCGGCGCCTGGCCCGGCTCGCGCCGGACGTCGCCGTCGCCACCGTGCACACGCTGGCCGACGCCCGTGCGCGCCTGGCCGCCGCCGAAGCAGCCGGCGCGCTGCCCGACGTGCTGCTGGTGGACGTGCGCCTGCCCGATGGCAACGGCCTGGAGCTGCTGGGCGAGGTGCGCGCGCGTGGCTTGCCGGTGGCCGTCGTCATGCTCACCGGCTCGGGCGACGAGGCTCTGGTGGTGGCCGCGCTGCGTGGCGGCGCGGACGACTACGTGGTCAAGGCCGGCGGCTACATCGACCGGCTGCCCGCCACCTTCGAAGGCGTCGTCGACGCGTTCCGCGCCGCGACGGCGCAGCGCGCGTCGACGATCCGCGTGCTGTACGCCGAGCCGAGCGCCGACGACGTCGACCTGCTGCGACGCCATCTCGCGCGCTACGCGCCGCACCTGCAGGTGGAGGCCGTCGGCACCGCGCAGGAGGCGCTGGCGCGGCTGCCGCCGGCCGCGGCGGACGACGCGGCGCCGGACGTGCTGCTGCTCGATTTCAAGCTGCCCGGCGTGACGGCGCTGGACGTGGTGCGGGAAGTGCGCCACGAGCGCGGCCTGCGCCTGCCCATCATCGTCATCACGGGCCATGGCGACGAGACGAGTGCCGCGCAGACGCTCAAGCTGGGCGCCACCGACTACCTCGTCAAGCAGGAGGATCTCCTCAACCGCCTGCCGGTGGCCATCGAGAACGCCTGGTACCGCGGGCAGCTGGAGCGCGAACGCGGCGCGCTGCGCGAGAGCGAGGAGCGCTTCCGCCAGATGGCCGAGTCCATCGGCGACGTGTTCTGGCTCAGCGACCCGCAGCGCCAGCTCGCGCTGTACGTCAGTCCCGCGTTCGAGCGCATCTGGCACATGCCGGTCAGCGAGATCTATGCCGACTGGCGCGCGTGGCTGCGCTACGTGCACGAGGACGACCGCGAGCCCCTGCGAGCCCGCATGGAAAGCCTCGCCCGGGACGACGAAGTGGAGCTCGAGTTCCGCGTCTGCCCGCCCGGCCGCGAGACGCGCCACGTCGTGATGCGCGTTTACGTCGTGCGCGACGGCGAGGGACACGACGTGCGCCGCGCCGGCGTCGTGCAGGACGTGACCGAGCGCAAGGCCCAGGAGGCGCGCATCGAGCATCTCGCGTACCACGACGGGCTGACCGGCCTGCCCAATCGCACGATGTTGATGGACCGGCTCGGCCAGGCGCTGTCGCAGGCACAGCGCCTGGACCAGCAGGTGGCCGTGCTGTTCCTCGACCTCGACCGCTTCAAGCCGATCAACGACTCGCTGGGCCACCTGGTCGGCGACCAGCTGCTGCGCGAGATCGCGCGCCGCCTGCGCGCGGCGCTGCGCGAGATCGACACCGTCGCGCGCGTCGGCGGCGACGAATTCCAGGTCGTCGTGTGCAACGTCGCCGGCGCCACCGGCGCCGCGCGCATCGCCGAGAAGCTGATGCGCGCGCTCGGCGAGCCGTTCACGCTGGAGGGCCAGGAGCTGCACGTCACTGCCAGCCTCGGTGTCAGCCTGTTCCCGCGCGACGGCGCCAGCGGCGAGCTGCTGCTGAAGTTCGCCGACATCGCGCTGTACGAGGCCAAGGGCGAGGGCCGCAACGCCTACCGCTTCTTCAGCCCCGAGATGAACGCGCAGGCGCATGGCCGGCTGCGGCTGGAGAACGACCTGCGCCGCGCCGTCGAGCGCAACGAGCTGGAGCTGCACTACCAGCCGCAGCTCGATCTCGCGATGGGCGAGGTCTGCGCGGTGGAGGCGCTGGTGCGCTGGCGCCATCCGGAGCGCGGCCTCGTCCTGCCGAACCAGTTCATCCCGATGGCCGAGGAGACGGGGCTGGTGCTGGGCATCGGTGAATGGGTGCTGGGCGAGGCCTGCCGCCAGGTGGCGCGCTGGCAGCGCGAGGGCCTCGTCAGCGGCAGCTCGCCGCTGCGCGTGGCCGTCAACATCTCGGCGCGCCAGCTGCAGCGGCCCGGCCTCGACGGTGCCGTGCGGCGCGCGCTGGCGGACAGCGGCCTGCCCGCGGCCTGCCTGGAGCTCGAGATCACCGAGAGCAGCGTCATGCTCGACCCGCAGCATGCGCAGAGCGTGCTGCAGTCGCTGCGCGAGCTCGGCGTGCAGCTGTCGATCGACGACTTCGGCACGGGCTATTCCAGCCTTGCCTACCTGAAGCGGCTGCCGCTCGATCGGCTGAAGATCGACCGCTCGTTCATCGGCGGCATCCCGACCGACTCCGACGACGCCGCCATCGTCGAGACCATCATCGTGATGACCCACAAGCTGGGCCTGCGCGTGATCGCCGAGGGCGTCGAGACGCTGGAGCAGCGGCTGCAACTGGTGCGCCAGGGCTGCGACGAGATGCAGGGCTTCCTGCTCGCGCACCCGGTGCCGGCGGGCGAGCTGCCGGCGCTGCTGGAGCGGCTGAAGACGGCCGCGGTCGGCGCGGGCCTGGGCACGCCGCCCGGCTAGTCCCGTCGTGGGGCCCTGCAGGGCCGGGCGATCGCTATTCCTTGTCGATGTCGAAGACGAGGTTCACCGCCGCGGTGTGCGACATCGGCGTGGGCTTGAAGCGCCACTGCCGGATCGCCTCGAGGGCGGCGCCGTTCAGGTGCGCGTTCGAGCTCTCGACCACGACGGCATCGGTGACCGTTCCCTCCGGATCGACCTCGAAACGCACTTCGACGTTGCCCTTGTGGACGCGCTTGACGACGTTGGGCGGGAAGTCCGGCTGCACCAGCTTGATCTGGCTCAGCCCCGGATCGGGCTCGGCCGGCGGCAGCGCGGGCTCCGGCGCGGTGGTGTCCGCGAGGCCGGCGGCGATGTCGTCGGCGTGGTTGCTGCTCAGTGCCGAGGTGTCGGAGGCGCTGGCGATGGGCGGCTGCGAAAGCGTGGGCGCCTGAGCGAGCGCGAGCTGTGCCGGTGCCGCGTTCGTGGCGTTGGACGGCGTCCCCGTGGGCGTGGCGACCTTGAGCTTGTCGTGCGCCTCCGCGACCGGCCGGGCGGCTGGCGCGGCCGCCACCACGGGCCTGGGCGCGGGGGCGGGCGGGGCCTTGACCGGCGCCGGCTTGGTCGCCAGCACGCGGATCCAGTACATGGTGCGGTCGGCTTCCTTCTGCGCGCGTTCGGCCGCGGACGCAGCCGCCGCCGACGGGGCGACTTGCGCGCCCGCCGGCGCACACGCCAGGGCGCAGGCCAGCGACAGGGCGCCCCTCAGCGCGAATCCGGGTTGGGTCATGGCAATCCTGCTCGTTTGACTTCCCCGGGCGCCGTCGTCTCGTGCGGCGCCCGATCGCCTGCGCACGGGGTCGCGCAGGAGTGCCGCAGTGTAGCGACGCAGGGCACCGCGAAGGCCGCCTTCGCCCCTCGCGTCCGCGCGAGCGAGCGCACTTCGTCACGCTTTCGCGGAGCCCGCGCGCCGCGGCGCCGGCGGACGGGCGCCGCCGCTCAGGCGGCCGGGCCGTGCACGACGGGCAGGCCCAGCTGGTTCCACAGCAGCATGCCCCCGCGCAGGTTGGCCACGCGCGTGAAGCCGCCTTGCCTGAGGAGCACGGTGGCCTGGCCGGAGCGCATGCCGGCATGGCAGACAGTGACGACCGGGCGGTCGCGCGGCACGTCGGCGAGCTGGTCCTTCAGCTGGTCGAGCGGCAGCAGCCGCGCCGCGGCGATGCGGCCCAGCCGCCCGTCGACCTCGCCGTGCTGGCGCACGTCCAGCAGCAGCACGTCGGGCAGGTGCTCGGAGACCCAGTCCGGCTCGATCTCGATCAGGCCGGCGTAGGTCTGGCGCACGGGGGCCCAGTCGGCCAGGCGCGGCACCTGGCCGTCCTCCGGTTGCCCGCAACGCATGTTGGCGGGCAGCGCGACCGCGATCTGCTTGGGATGGGGCAGGTGCAGGTTCTCCATGAAGCCGACGAAGTCGCGCTCGTCGGCCTGGCCGCCGATGCGCGGGTTGTGCTGGCGCTCCTCGCCGACGCACGACATCGTGCGGCCGCTGTAGTCGTGCGCCGGGAAGACGAGGCAGTCGTCGGGCAGGCTGAAGATCTGCCCGGTGATCGAGCGGTACAGCATGCCGGCGTGGCCCTGCTGGAAATCGCAGCGGCCGGCGCCGCGGATCAGCAGGGCGTCGCCTGTGAAGGCCATGCGATGGCGATCGTCGACGTAGGTCAGGCAGCCGTCGGTATGGCCGGGCGTGGCGCGCACCTCGAGGTGGCGCCGGCCGAAGACGACGCGGTCGCCGTGGTCCAGCCGCAGGTCGGCACCGCGCAGCTCGCTGCCATAGCGCGCCGAGATGCCGATGCTGCAGCCGGTGGCCTGCTGCATCAGCCAGGCACCGGTGACGTGGTCGGCGTGGCAGTGGGTGTCCAGCGCCGCCACCAGCGTCAGCCCGAGCTCCTCCACCAGCGCGCGGTCGCGCAGGTGCTGCTCGAAGACGGCGTCGATCAGCACGGCCTGGCGGGTCTCGGGGCAGCCGAGCAGGTACGTGTACGTCGACGACGCGGCGTCGAACAGCTGGCGGAAGATCAGGTCGCTGAACATGGGATGTGCCGTCGGCGTCGCCCGCGTGCGGGGCGCCTGCGGGACTCAGGACGGCTGCTTGGTGGTGCGCAGGTAGGGCTTGATCGTCTTGTAGCCCGGGAACTTGACCTCGGCCTCCTCGTTGGACACCGCGCCCGTGATGATCACGTCGTCGCCGTTCTTCCAGTTCACCGGCGTGGCCACCTTGTGCCGGGCGGTCAGCTGCATCGACTCCAGCACGCGCAGGATCTCGTCGAAGTTGCGGCCCGTGGTCATCGGGTAGGTCAGCATCAGCTTGATCTTCTTGTCGGGGCCGATGATGAACACGGAGCGCACGGTGGCATTGGTGGCCGCGGTACGGCCGTCCGAGCCGCCGGCCTCGTCGGCGGGCAGCATGTTGTAGAGCTTGGCGACCGCGAGGTCGGTGTCGCCGATCATCGGGTAGTTGACCTTCGCGCCCTGCGTCTCCTCGATGTCCGCGACCCAGCCGGCGTGGCTTTCCACCGGATCGACCGACAGGCCGATGATCTTGGTGTTGCGCTTGGTGAACTCGGGCTCGATCTTGGCCATGTAGCCCAGCTCGGTGGTGCACACCGGCGTGAAGTCCTTCGGGTGCGAGAACAGGACGGCCCAGCTGTCGCCGATCCAGTCGTGGAAATTGATGGTGCCCTGGGTGGTCTTGGCCGTGAAGTTGGGGGCGGTGTCGTTGATGCGAAGGGACATGGCAGGCTCCGGCTAGGGTTGCGGGGGAACGGGTGGAGTGTCGCGCAGCGGCCCGACCTGTTCCGCGAGGAAGGTTACAGCAGCCGACCGCTGAAATCCCGCATGACCATCCGCGGGGCGTGCGCGGCCGGGCTTGGCGCCGCCGGCATCCGGGCCGCAGGGCGCGGCCCGGACGGGCTCAGCGCTGCGTGCCCCGGGCCGGCGCGGCGGCGGCCTGGCGGGCCAGCGTCTTCACGGCGGGCGCGGCGGCGGGCGGCGTCGCCTGGCCCTCGTCGACGTAGAAGTTCACGCGCGGCAGGATGGCCGGCGTGACGGACCCGTCGGCCACGATGTGCCTGTCCTCGTTCTCGAGCACGAAGTGCGCGCTGCCGTAGTTGGCGATCGGCACCCAGGTGCGGGTGCGGTACTGCACCGTGAAATCGAAGGAGCGCGAGATCACGACGTTGGCGCCGCTGTCGCCCCAGGTGGCCGGCATCCGGGCGTCGGCCGAGCCGTCGCGCGCCTTCTGCTCGAAGCTGCCCGTGAAGTCGGGGTACAGGTGGAACAGGACGAAGGTCGGCGACTGCAGGAACAGCCCCGAGTCCCAGACGTGCGACTGCGCGGCGTGGCCGCCGAAGCCCGCGGCGGCGTTGGGCCGCACCATCATCGTCTGGAAGATGGTCGTCGGCGCGCCGTCGCGCCAGGCGGCCCCCAGCCACGCCTCGGCGTGCGTCGTCGGGTCGACCGACAGGCGCGTGTAGGCCCGCTGGAAGCCGCCGAAGTCGAGCACGAACCAGCCGTCGACGACGTCGCGTGGCACCGAGGCGCCGGAGTTGGCGAACGTCAGCGCGTGGTGCCCGAACGTGACGATGCGCGCCACCAGCTGCGTGGGATCGACCGCGCCGGCGGCGTCGGTGTCGCTCATGCCGGCCAGCGTGGCGCCGTGGCGCAGGTCCTCGGTGCCGGGGCGGTGGGCCATGTCGAGGTAGCTCGTCGCCGTGCCGGCGTCGTCGAGCGAACCGTACGGCGTCACCAGGCCCGGCGTGCAGCCGCCCTGGTCGGTGGTGGTGCCGAGCTCGAGCACCTGCGCGCTGCCCTGGTGGGCGCCGCCGCTGACGTGGCGGATCGCGACCTGGCGCAGGTCGACCGCCTGCGTGAAGGGCAGGCCGTTGCAGTCGAAGCCTTCCTGCATCGTCTCGATCGGCGTGGCCAGCGTCAGCACGCGCAGCGTGCCGTCGTCGGTCCACGTGCCGTCGCCCGCGCCCGCGGAGTCGACCAGGTGCGCCGTGTGCGTGGCGGCGTTCCAGTCGACCATCCAGGCGGTGTTGAAGGACGGGTCGCCGATGTAGCTGACGGTCTGGTGGCCGTGCGGCGCGGCGTGTGCCGACGCGGCGCAGGCGAGCGCCGCGCAGGCGAGCGCGAGGTTCTTGCGGTTCATGTTCTTTCTCCCTGGCCGCATTCGCCGGCGAGTTGCAGGCGCCATGCGGCGTCAGCGATTCTCGGAGCTGGGTGCGAGGGAATCGCTCAGGGAACGCCCGCATCCGGACCGGCGTCGCAGCGGCTGCACGCCGCGCAAGACGGGGCGTCGCCGGGAAAATCGGCCGCCTCCCGCGGCCTGCCCGATGACATCATTGTAGGGGGGCGCCGTCACGGGCATGTGTCGCGGTGCGGATTGGCGACACGCCGCGCGAATGTCGCCGCGCCCGGCGCAGGCTTGCGCAGAATGCGGCGCTCGCGCGGCCTGTCGCGCCGCACGGGAGCACCGATGAACGCCGATTCCCTGTCATGCGAAGAGATCCTCGCCCGCGCGCTCGCCGCCGCGGGCGGCCCTGCGTGGGCGCGCGCACGCAGCCTGCACCTGGCCGGCCGCGTGACGGCCGGCGGGCTGTCCGGGCCCACCGAGCAGTGGATCGACCTCCCCGGCGCGCGCCACGCGATGCGGCTCGAGCTGGGCCCCGCCGCCATGGCCGCCGGCTTCGACGGCTTCGTCGCCTGGCAGCGCAGCGCCAACGGCGAGGTCGTCGTGCAGGATGCCGATGCCGCGCGGCGGGCGGCGGCCACCGACGCCTGGATCCATGCGCGCGGCTGGTGGTTCGCCGACCGCCATCCGGCCGCGTTCGAGGCCCGGGGCCGGCACGAGGCCGACGGCCGGGCGTTCGACGTCGTGGCCTGCACGCCCGCGGACGGGCAGGAAGTGGCGCTGTGGTTCGACGCGGCGACGCACCGCCTGGACCGCCTGGTGCAGGAGCAGCTGGGCCGCCCGGCGACGCGCCGCTTCGACGACTGGCGGGCGGTCGACGGCCTGTGGCTGCCGTTTCGCGTGCGCAGCGGCAACGGCGATCCGCGCTTCGACCGCGTGACGGAGTTCGAATCGGTGCAGGTCGATGCGCCGCCGCCGCCCGGCGTGTTCGACGTGCCGGCCCAGGCATTTACCGACGTCACGTTCGCCGGCGGCGCGTCCAGCGCGAGCATCCCGGTGACGATCGCCAATCACCACGTGTTCGTGCCGGTGGCGCTGGACGGCCACCCCCTGTGCTTCATGCTGGACACCGGCGGCGTCAACCTCGTCGCCGAGGCCACGGCACGGCGCATCGGCCTGGCCAGCGTCGGCGCGATGGAGGCTCGCGGGCCGGGCGAGCGCTCGGTCGGCAGCGGCTTCGCACGCGCCGAGCGCTTGGAGATCGGCGGTGCCGTCGCTCTGGAGCGGCAACTGCTGCGCGTGATCGACATGCCCGGTTTCGATGCGGTCGAGGGCCTGCGCGTGGACGGCGTGCTGGGCGTCGAGCTGTTCAAGCGCCTGGTCGTGCAGATCGACTATGCCGGCGCCCTGCTGACGCTGGCCGACCCGGCGGGCTTCACGAGCCCGCCCGCGGCACGCTCGCTGCCGCTGAGCTTCTTCGGGCACTTTCCCGGCGTCGCCGCGTCGCTCGACGGCGTCCAGGGCCAGTTCTGGCTGGATACCGGCAACCGCGGCGGGCTCGTGCTGCATGCGCCGTTCGTCGAGGCGCACCGCCTCGACCGCCGCTACCGGACGAGCGTCGAGATCACCATCGGCTGGGGGATCGGCGGCCGCGCGCAAGGGCGCCTGGCGCGCGGCGGACGGCTGGCGCTCGGCGCGTTCGCCATCGACGCCCCGGTGCTGCGCCTGCCGCTGGCCTGCGACGGCCCGCTGGCGATGCGCGACGTCGCCGGCAACATCGGCGGCGAGATCCTGTCGCGCTTCGCCGTCACGTTCGACTACGGGCGTCGCGTCGTCCACCTGGCGCCGAACGCGGACGCGGGCCGGCCGTTCGCGGCGGATCGCTCGGGGCTGTGGATCAACGCCCACCCGCGCGGCGCCGTGGTGGCCGGGCTGATGGCCGGCGGGCCGGCGGACGAGGCCGGCTTGCGAATCGACGACGTCATCGAGGCCGTCGACGGGCATCCGGTGGGAGACCGGGGCCTGGCGGCGCTGCGCGAGCGCCTGGCCGAGGCCGAGCCTGGCTGCCGCGTCGCGGTCGAGGTGCGGCGCGGCGCCGGGATCCTCCAGCTCGCGCTGCATCCGCGCGAGCTGGTGTGACGGGCAGGGCGCCCGTTCAGCGCACGGTGTAGCCGCGGCCGTCCATGCAGGCGAAGGTGGCGCGCTGGAAGATGCTGGCGTCGTTCATCGCGTTGGGCTGCGTGGTGGCCCAGCGGTTGCAGTCCTGGCGGTCGGCCTCGGTCTGCTCGGCGCTCTGGCCGTTGCGCGGATAGAAGATCGGGTCGTTCGAACGCGGGGCCGGTGCCGGCGGGTTGACGTAGACCGGGGCGGGCGCGGTGTAGACCGGCGCCGGGTTGACGACCACGTAGTCGGGGCTGTCGTAGTAGTACGCCGGGGCGGTGGCCAGGCCGATGCCCACGCCGACGCCGATCGGCCACAGCGGATCCCACCAGCCCCAGCCCCAGCCGGAGCGGTAGCTCCAGCGGGCGCCGGCATGCCAGCCCCCGTAGTAGCCGCCGTGATAGCCGCCGCCGCCATGCCAGCCCCCGTGATCGCCGCCATGGTAGCCACCGCCGCCATGCCAGCCGCCGTGCGGGTCGGCCTGGGCGGCGCCGCAGGCGAGCGCCAGCGCACCGGCGGCGACGGCCAGCGTGCGGCGGAGGGTGGAGGAACGGGGGGCGGTCATGGCAGATCTCCTTCTGGAAAGCGCAGTGCGCACGCAACGATTCTCTGCCTTTAACGGCAGGGTGCCAGCGTGGGTGGACGGCCTTTACACGCCAGACACCGAGCGGCGCCCGCGCTTCGCGAGAGCCTGGATGGGCCGATCGGACGATCGGCCGACGGCGCGCCGAACCCGCGCGTTGCGCGCCGGTTGCTGCCGGAAGGCGGGGGATCGCGCCGGTTGCCGTCGTGCTGCGGGCGTGTGTCGCCCCTGGGGCGCGATCGCGCGGCTCACTCGCCCCAGAGTCCGGCCATCGCCTGCGCGAAGCCGGCGGCGATGCGCTCGACCCGCTCGTGGTGATGGTGGCGCAGCGCCCAGCGCCCCCCGACCATCACGTCGCGCCAGGGCCGGCCCGGGCTGGAGAAGACGAGCGCGTCGAGCCAGCGGTCGCGCGGCAGCCCGAGCAGGCTGGCGTCGTCCGGGTCGACGACCAGCAGGTCGGCCCGCGCGCCCGGCACGAGGCCCCACGCCGCGTGCCCGGCCGCGCGTCCGCCGCCGGCGCGCGCGCGCTCGAACAGGCTGGCAGCGGTGTCCGGCCGCGGCGGGGTCGCGCGGCCGTGCGCCGCGTTGACGACGCCGCGCGGCTGGGCGCAGACGTTGCGGCGTTCCAGCTTCAGGCGCTGGCCGTATTCCATCCAGCGCAGCTCCTCGCGCCAGCTGCGCGTGACGTTGCTGTCCGAGCCGATCGCGAGCTCGACGTCCGCGGCCAACCACGCCGGCACGTCGGTGAAGCCGTCGCCGAGGTTGCCCTCGGTGCTCGGGCAGATGACGACGCCCGCGCCGCTGGCGGCGGTGGCGGTGATCTCGCCGGCGTTCACGTGCGTGGCGTGCACCAGCTGCCAGCGCGCGTCCAGCCATCCCTGCGACGCGAGCCAGGCGACGGGCGTCTGCCCGGTGGCGGCGACGCAGTCGCGCAATTCGGCCCGCTGTTCGGCGACGTGCACGTGGATCGGGCCGTCGAACTCGTGCGCGAGGCGGCGCAGTTCGGCGATGGACCCGGCCGCGGCCGCGCGCACCGAATGGACGGCGAGGCCCGCGTTCAACGGCACCAGCGACGCGCGCGCGGCCGCCGCGACGCGCCGCTCGAACTCGCGGCTGCGCTGCCAGACGTCGGCCGCGCCGGCGTGGAAACGGCGCTGGTCGGGCCGCAGCGCGGGCGCCGTGAAGCCGGCGCGCTCGTACAGCACGGGCAGCAGCGTCAGGCCGATGCCGGCGTCGGCGGCCGCGTCGGCCAGCGCCATGGACAGCGCCAGCGGATCGGCGTACGGCGTGCCGTCGGCCCGATGCTGCAGGTAGTGGAACTCGCAGACCTGCGTGTAGCCGCCACGCAGCAGCTCGACGTACAGGTGCGCCGCGATCGCACGCAGGCTCTCGGGCGTGACGGCGTTGGCGACCTTGTACATGCGGTCGCGCCAGCTCCAGAAGTCGTCATCGTCGCCGTCGCGGCGCTCGGCCAGGCCCGCGAACGCGCGCTGGAACGCGTGGCTGTGGGCGTCGACCAGGCCCGGCAGCACCGGGCCGGCCAGGCGCTCGGCGCCGTCGGGCGCGGGCACGCCGGCCTCGATGCGCGACCAGTGGCCGCGCACGTCGACCTCCAGCACGACGGACTGGCGCCAGCCCCCGTCGATCCATGCGGCAGGCGCCCAGCAGCGCTGCGCCGTCATGGGCGCACCCCTGGCGCTTCGCGCCTCCCCGCCGGGCGGGGGCTCTCGCCCTTCGGGCGGCCGTGCGGGCTCACCGCGGCTTCCAATCGCGCATGGTGCGCAGCAGCTCGCGCAGCAACGGCTGCACCTGCGCCGCCTTGTCGGGGCGGTAGGCGTACGGCGGCGTCTCGTCCATGTAGCAGTCCCAGGTCATCTCGAGCTGGATGGCGTGGATGCCGTCGTCGGGCCGGCCGTAGTGGCGCGTGATGTAGCCGCCCTTGAAGCGGCCGTCGACCACGTGCGGGTACCTGTCCTGCGATGCGAGCACGCCGGCCAGCTGAGCGCGCAGCGGCGGCGCGCAGCTCGCACCGTCCACGGTGCCGAGGTTGAGGGCCGGCAGCCGACCCTCGAACAGCCACGGCAGCTCGCTCTTGATGCTGTGGCCGTCGAAGAGGACGGCGTGGCCGTGCTCGGCCTTCAGGCGCGCGAGCTCCGTGGCGATCGCGCCGTGGTACGGCTGCCACCACTGCGCGATGCGGCGCCTGACCTCGGCGTCGCCGGGGGCCTGGCCCTCGACGTAGATCGGATCGCCGGTGAAGAAGCGCGTCGGGCACAGCTCGGTGTTGTTCGCGCCGGGGTACATCGGCGCGTTGTCGGACGGCCGGTTCAGGTCGATGACGAAGCGCGATGCACGCGGCTGGAGCACGCCGGCGCCCATCTCGGCGGCGAAGGCGTAGAGCCGGCGCAGGTGCCAGTCGGTGTCCTCGACGTCGAGTGCGCGCGGCAGGTAGCGCGGGCGCAGCTCGTCGGGGATCAGCTCGCCGCAGTGCGGCAGGCTCACCAGCAGCGGCGTCGTGCCGGGCTTGAGGTGGAACGAGGGATGGTCGGCGATCATGGTGACTTTCAGCGCGGGGCGGGCGACGGGCTGCCCTCGCCGCCCTGCGGTCCCCTCGGGGGACGGAGCGCCGTGGCCGGCGCGGAAGGGGTTGTCGTTTCGCCGGCGACGATGGTGCCGCGACACGCCGGGTGTCCGAACCAGTAGGCGAGCTCGCGCGGGTGCTCGTGGTCCCACAGCGCGAAGTCGGCTCGATGGCCGACGGCCAGCGTGCCGCGGTCGGCCAGGCCGAGCGCCCGCGCCGCATGGACGGTGGCGCCGCGCACGGCCTCCTCCGGCGTGAGGCGGAAGTCCACGCACGCCAGGTGGATCATCAGCGGCAGCGACAGCGTGGGCGAGGTTCCGGGGTTGTGGTCGGTGGAGACCGCCAGCGGGACGCCGGCCTCGCGCAGCGCGGCGATCGGCGGCAGCTTCGTCTCGCGCAGGAAATGGAACGCGCCGGGCAGCAGCATCGCCACGCAGCCCGCGTCGCGCATCGCGGCGACGCCGGCGTCGGACAGCCACTCGATGTGATCGCACGACAGCGCCTTGAAGCGTGCCGCGAGCTGCGCGCCGCCGGAGTCGCTCAGCTGCTCGGCGTGCAGCTTGACCGGCAGGCCCAGCGCCGCGGCCGCGGCGAAGACGCGTTCGACCTGCGCGGTGCTGAACGCGATGCGCTCGCAGAAGGCGTCGACGGCGTCGACCAGGCCCTGCGCGTGCCATCGCGGCAGCCACTGGCAGACGGCCTCGATGTAGTCGTCCGCGCGGCCCTCGAACTCGGGCGGCAGCGCGTGGGCGGCGAGGCTGGTGGTGCGCACAGTCACGCCCGTCCCGCCGAGGCGGCGTGCGACGCGCAGGCACCGGGCCTCGTCCTCGAACGACAGGCCGTAGCCGGACTTGATCTCGACGGTGGTGACGCCGCCGTCGCGCAGCGTGCGCAGGCGTGCCGCGGCGACGCGGTACAGCTCGTCCTCGCTGGCCGCGCGAGTGGCGGCGACGGTGGAGCGGATGCCGCCGCCGGCCCTGGCGATGTCCTCGTAGCTGGCGCCCTGCAGCCGCAGTTCGAACTCGTGCGCGCGCTGGCCGCCGTAGACGAGGTGGGTGTGCGCGTCGACCAGGCCGGGCGTGACGAGCGCACCGCCGAGATCGTGCTCCTCGACGCCGCCGAGCGCGGGCAGGTCGGCCTCGGCGCCGATCCAGGCGATGCGCGCGCCCTCGGTGACGATCGCGCCGTGCTCGACCAGCCCCCAGCCCGCAGGCCCGGCGAGCGCGGCCAGGCGCGCGTGGCGCCACACGCGACGCGCGGGCGGCGGCGCGGCGGCCAGGGCCTGGACGGGCAGGCCCGGCTCGAAGGACTCCGGCAGGTCGGTCATCGCGCGTGGGGCAGCAGGCGGATCCAGTAGCCGGGCAGGGTGTGTTCCTGGGCGGCGTCCAGCGGCTCGACCGACCACGCATGCGAGGCGTCGAACGGGGACTCGCACCAGGCCAGCGACAGCGCGGGCATCCGCACCGGCAGCGCGCCCGCGCCGTGCAGCGCGAGCGGCTGCAGCGCGAAGAAGCCGAACCCCGGGCTGGTGCCGGGCTCGGCCTCGTCGAGGAAGCTCGCGGCGGTGACCAGCGACTCGGCGCGCGCGTGGCGCACCATCACGTTGAGGTCGCGCGTGGGGCCGCCCAGCAGCGTGCAGTCGGGCGCATCGGCGCCGTCGAAGCGCAACGGGGCCTCGCCCTGCCGCAGGTTGAGGGTGCGCTCGGGAAAGGCCAGGCGCACGCCGTCGCCCTCGAGCACCGCGAACCAGCGCATGACACCGGGAAACGGCGAGAACGGGCCGTCGGCGGCGATGTCGGCCACGCTGATGCGCAGCGTCCAGTCGTCGCCGCCGTCCGCGGGCAGGCGCAACAGCTCGCGGGTGACGCCGCCGCCGTTCTTCCACGGCACCGGCGCGGCGCTGGACGCGGGCAGCAGGATCATGGCCGGAACTGGCTCTCGAGCGTGTAGCGCGAGCCCGGATGCACGAGGCGCGCCAGCGTGACGGGCACGCCGCGGCTGACGGTGCCGCGCACGACGATCAGGCACGGGTCGGTGCGCGCGATGCCCAGCAGGCGCGCTTCCTGCGCCGTGGGCAGCGCGGACTCGATGGCCACGTGCGCCTCCCACAGGGGCGCGACGTCCAGCAGGTAGTGCGTGGGCGTCATCTGCGTGAAGTCGACGTCGAGGTAGTCGGGCGCGCAGGCCGGGTTGACGTAGCGGTCCTCGCACTGCAGCGGCACGCCGTGCTCGTGGTGGACGATCAGGGTGTGGAACACGGTGGCGCCCGCCGCCAGGCCCAGCCGTGCGGCCAGCGCGGAGGGGGCCGCCTCGGCGCGCTGGACGTGCACCGTCGCGTCGTGGCGGTGGCCGCGGCGCCGGATCTCTTCCTGGATGTCGTTGATCGTGAGCGTCGACGACACGCGGTTGAGCTGCGCCGCGAAGGTGCCCACGCCCTGCAGGCGCGTGATCAGGCCGGCGTCCTGCAGCTCGCGCAGCGCACGGTGCACGGTCATGCGGCTGACGCCGAACTGGGCCACGAGCTCGGCCTCCGACGGCATCTGCGCGCCCGGCGCCCAGCGCCCCGCTTCCAGCGCGTCCTTCAGGTACTGCTTGACCCGCGCGTAGGGCGGTTGCGGCGCCGTGCGCTGCATGGCGATGCCGGCGGGGCCGCCCGCGGCGAGGCTGTCCTGCGAGGCGCGCGGGGCCGGCGCTGCGGGGTGGGCGGACGACGTGCGGAGGCGCGAACGGATGGGCGACGGCATGGGGTGATCCTACTTGCACAAGGTTGTCTAGACAAGTAGAGTACGACCCGTATCGACGATGCCCTCGCTGTGCGGATTCGCACCGAAAGCAGGGCGCACGCCCGCCCGGCGCGACGGCCATACCCTGTTTGAGAGATGCCGGCACGCAACCTTCCGGAGAACTTCGTGAACGACATGACCCAGCTCCCGCCCGCCACGACGTCGCTGCCTCGCCCGGTGCGCGCGCCTCGTGGTACCGATATCACGTGCCGCAACTGGCTGATCGAGGCGGCGTACCGGATGATCCAGAACAACCTCGATCCCGAGGTCGCCGAGAACCCGGACGCGCTGGTCGTCTATGGAGGCATCGGCAAGGCCGCGCGCAACTGGGACTGCTTCGACGCGATCCTGGAATCGCTGCGCAAGCTCGGGGAGGACGAGACGCTGTTGATCCAGTCCGGCAAGCCCGTCGGCGTGTTCCGCACGCACGCCGACGCGCCGCGCGTGCTGCTGGCCAATTCCAACCTGGTGCCCAAGTGGGCGACCTGGGAGCATTTCAACGAACTCGACCGCAAGGGCCTGATGATGTACGGCCAGATGACGGCCGGCTCGTGGATCTACATCGGCAGCCAGGGCATCGTGCAGGGCACCTACGAGACCTTCGTCGAGGCCGGGCGCCAGCACTTCGGCGGCGACCTGAAGGGCCGCTGGATCCTCACGTCGGGCCTCGGCGGCATGGGCGGCGCGCAGCCGCTGGCCGCCAGTTTCGCGGGCGCCAGCTCGCTGGTCATCGAGTGCCAGCAGAGCCGCATCGACTTCCGCCTGAAGACGCGCTACCTCGACGAGCAGGCCGCGTCGATCGACGACGCGCTGGCGCGCATGCAGAGATACGCGGCCGAGGGCCGGGCCGTCTCCGTCGGGCTGCTGGGCAACGCCGCGGAAATCATGCCCGAGCTCGCGCGCCGTGCGGCCGCCGGCGGCGTGCGGCCCGACCTCGTCACCGACCAGACCTCGGCGCACGACCTGGTCAACGGCTACCTGCCCGCGGGCTGGAGCGTCGAGCAGTGGAAGGCCGCGCAGGCCGACCACACGCAGCACGCGGCGCTGCGCGAGGCCGCGGCCCGCAGCGCCGCGCGCCACGTGCAGGCGATGCTCGAATTCCAGAAGATGGGCATCCCCACCGTCGACTACGGCAACAACATCCGCCAGGTCGCGTTCGACCAGGGCGTGGTCGACGCGTTCGCGTTCCCCGGCTTCGTGCCGGCCTACGTGCGGCCGCTTTTCTGCCAGGGCAAGGGCCCGTTCCGCTGGGTGGCGCTGTCGGGCGATCCGGAGGACATCCGCAAGACCGACGCGAAGATGAAGGAGCTGTTCCCCGAGGACGCGCACCTGCACCGCTGGCTGGACATGGCGGGCGCGCGCATCGCCTTCCAGGGCCTGCCCGCGCGCATCTGCTGGATCGGCCTGGGCGACCGCGACCGCGCGGGCCTCGCGTTCAACGAGATGGTGCGCAACGGCGAGCTCAAGGCGCCCATCGTCATCGGCCGCGACCACCTCGACTCGGGCTCCGTCGCCTCGCCCAACCGCGAGACGGAGAGCATGATGGACGGCTCGGACGCGGTGTCCGACTGGCCGCTGCTCAACGCGCTGCTGGCCACGGGCGGCGGCGCGACGTGGGTGTCGCTGCACCACGGCGGCGGCGTCGGCATGGGCTACTCGCAGCACGCGGGCATCGTGATCGTCTGCGACGGCACGAAGCAGGCCGACGAGCGCCTGAAGCGCGTGCTCTGGAACGACCCGGCCAGCGGCGTGATGCGCCACGCCGACGCCGGCTACGCCGACGCGCGCGAGGCCGCGAAGCGGCATGGGCTGAACCTGCCGATGATCAAGTGACCCGCAACGATTCAGGACCTGACCCCGCGATGACGAATACCCTCCAGATCAACCCCGGGGCCCTGACGCTCGAAGACCTGCAGGCGCTGCACGCCGGCGGCATCACGCTGTCGCTGAATCCGTCGGCGCACGCGCCGATCGCCGCGAGCGCCGCCGTGGTGCAGAAGGCCGCGGCCGGCGACGCGCCGGTCTACGGCGTCAACACCGGCTTCGGCAAGCTTGCCAACAAGCGCATCAGCCAGGGCGAACTCGAGGCGCTGCAGCGCAACCTGATCCGCTCGCACTCGGTGGGCGTGGGCGCGCCCCTGCAGCCGGCCGTCGTTCGGCTGATGCTGGCGCTCAAGGCGGCCAGCCTGGCGCGCGGCTTCTCCGGCGTGCGCCAGGAGGTGGTCGACTGCATCATCGCCGTGCACAACGCGGGCCTGGTGCCGTACGTGCCGTCGCAGGGCTCGGTGGGGGCGTCGGGCGACCTGGCGCCGCTGTCGCACATGACGCTCGCGCTGATGGGCGAAGGCGAGATGCTGGTCGACGGCCAGCGTGTGCCGGCCATGCCCGCGCTCGAGAAGGCCGGCATCGCGCCGCTCACGCTGCATGCCAAGGAAGGCCTGGCGCTGATCAACGGCACGCAGACCTCGACCGCGCTCGCGCTGCACGCGCTGATCGGCTTCGAGCCGGTGCTCGAGTCGGCGCTGGTGATCGGCGCGCTGACGGTGGACGCCGCGCGCGGCAGCGACGGCCCGTTCGACCCGCGCATCCACGAGCTGCGCGGCCAGCCCGGGCAGATCGACGTGGCGCGCTACTACCGCGCGCTGCTGGCCGGCAGCGAGATCCGCCAGTCGCACCGGGAAGGCGACGACCGCGTGCAGGACCCGTACTGCCTGCGCTGCCAGCCGCAGGTCGTCGGCGCGTGCCTCGACCAGCTGCGCCACGCCGCGCTGGTGCTCGTCCGCGAAGCCAATGCCGTCACCGACAACCCGCTGGTGTTCGCCGCGGACGGCGTGCTCGTGTCCGGCGGCAATTTCCACGCCGAACCGGTGGCGCTGGCGGCCGACGCGATGGCCGTGGCGATCGCCGAAGTGGGCGCGATCGCCGAACGCCGCATCGCGATGATGATCGACGCAGGCGTCTCGCGCCTGCCGCCGTTCCTGTCGGCCGACGCCGGCCTGAACTCGGGCTTCATGATCGCCCACGTGACGGCCGCCGCGCTGGCCAGCGAGAACAAGTCGCTGGCCCATCCGGCCAGCGTCGACTCGCTGCCCACCTCGGCCAATCAGGAAGATCACGTGTCGATGGCGACGTTCGCGGCGCGGCGCCTGCAGGCGATGATCTCCAACGTCTCGGTCATCCTGGGCATCGAGTGGCTGGCGTCCGCGCAGGGCGTCGAGTTCCTGCGGCCGCTGCGCAGCTCGGCGGCGCTGGAGCAGGCGCATGCGCTGCTGCGCGCGGAGTGCGGGGCGATGCCGACTGATCGCTACCTGGCGCCGGACATCGAGAAGGCGACGGCGCTCGTCGCCCGCGGGGCGCTGTCGTCGGTGTTCCGCAATCTCGAGGGCCTGCCGACGCTCTGGACGCCGGCCTGAGGAGCGGAGCCCGCCGGCCTTCCTGCCTGCGGGGCCGATGCCGCCTGCGCGGTGACGGCCGCGCCGGCGATTCGCGGCGTGCCGCGCCAAGGCGCGCGGCCTGTCCGCCTCGCGCGACGGCCGCAGCGTTCGGCCCTCGCTTGCAGGCAGCCGGCGACAAGCCCGTTGACGAATTCGATTACGCATGTAATCATCGTTCATCGTTTACGACTGTAATCAGCGACGATGACCACCATCTCAGAAGCCGAAGCCCAGGTGATGGAAGTCCTGTGGCGCAAGAGCCCGCAAGGCACCGACGAGATCGCCAAGGCCCTCGAGGGCCAGCAGGACTGGCAGCTCGCCACGATCAAGACCCTGCTGAATCGCCTGCTCACCAAGGGCGCGATCCGCGCCGAGAAGGACGGCCGGCGCTATCTCTACACGCCGGTGCTGCAGCGCGACGCGTGGCTCGAGGAGCAGAGCATCGGGCTGCTCGATCGCCTGTTCGACGGCCGCCTGGCGCCGCTGGTGGCGCACTTCTCCAGCCATCGCAAGCTGAAGAAGGCGGACATCGAGGCGCTCAGGCAGATCCTGAAGGAGCATGACCGTGGTTGAGACGCTGCTGCATGCGTTGCTGGTGCAGACGGTCGCCCTGTCACTGTCCGCTGTCGCGGTGCACACGGTGCAGGCGCTGGTCGTCCGGCGCTTCGGCGCGGGTGCGGGCTACCTGTGCTGGCTGCTCGTGCCCGTGGCGATGGTGGCCGTTGCGCTGCCGCACTCGGAGACGGATGCGCTCGTCGTGCGCGTCGACGTCGCTGCCGTCGCGCCGGGCTGGATGGCCACGTCGGCCCCGGCTGCGTCCGGTGCGGGCGTGTCCGTGGCGGTGGCCCTTGCCGCCGCGTGGGTGGCCGGCGCGCTGGTCCTGACGTTCGTGCTGGCGCGCCGACAGTCTCGCTTCGACGACTCGATCTCGCGGACCGACGGCGCCGCGCCGCGGCTTCCGGCAGGCTCCGGTCCGGCGGTGCTGGGCCTCCTTCGGCCGCGCATCGCGCTGCCGAAGGACTTCCTCACCGCCTACGACCGCGGGGAGCGGCGCCTGATGCTGCTGCACGAGGCCGTGCACCTGCGTCGGCGCGACAACCTGTGGAACCTGCTGGCCAGCGTCCTGCTCGTGGCGCACTGGTTCAATCCGATCGCCTGGTGGGCGGCGCGGCGCGCGCGCGCCGACCAGGAGACGTCCTGCGACGCCGCGGTACTGCGGGGCGCACCGGCGCGGGCGTTCGCGACCTACGCCGGCGCGTTGCTGAAGGTGCAAGGCGTGGCGCTTGCGCCGCCGTTGGCGACGTCGTGGCAATCCGTTCATCCTCTCGTCGAAAGAGTCCGCATGCTGCAAGCCCATCGCATCTCCTCCGGCCGCCATCGCAACGGCCGTCGTCTCGCCATGCTGCTCATCGTCCTGGGCGCGATCAGCGGCTACGCGGTCCGTTCGAACGCCGGCGCGCAGGCGGCCGAGGCCAGCTCGATCCTGACGGACGTCGAACTCAAGGAACTCAGCGCCGACGGCAGCAAGACCACGACGATCTCCGCCAGGCTGTTGTCGCGCGATGGCCGCAAGGTCAGTGTCCGTTTCGACGCGCGGGGAGCGAAGGCGGGCCTCGTCGCAACGACCGAAGTGGGACTGACCGCGACCCGGCTGGAGGGCAGGACATTGCAGCTGGACGTGACGCTCCTGCGCGGAGAGCCGTCGGCCGCCCCGAGTTCGGACCGCCTCGTCACGATCGAAGGATCGGAGGCCACGCTGCGGCCCGCAGACGCGCTGATCCAGCTGAGCTCGCCGCGCGTCATCACGATCGACGGGACGCCCGCGCGCGTCGAGGTGTCCTCGAAGGACGGTGGCTACCACCTGGTGCTGACCCTGGTGCCCCGGATCGTCCAAGGCGACCTGGTCATGACGCCGACGACCAACGACCTGCGCAAGTACGAGTGACCGCCTTCGCTCAACGCAAGGTGTCGGTCGCTGCAAGACGACCCACCAGCCGCCCGTTCCAGTTGCGCATCTCGAGGTCGCGCAGCGGCGCCACGAACGCGTGGTCGGCATCGTCCAGCGGCAGCAGCGATTCGATCAGCGCGACGACCGCGACCTCGGCCGCGCGTGCGGTGTTGCCGTCGTCCATCTTCAGCGCGAGGCCCAGCCCCAGCTCGGGCAGCGACGCGCAGTAGACGCCCTCGGCGCCGACCTTGCAGAACACGCGGGCGCCGAAGTGCGTCATCAGGCGCGTGTCGAGCCGGCCCGTGCCGGCCACCATCAGCGGCGCGGCCGCCACGGCCTCGCGCAGGCGCGCAGCCGCGCGGGCGCGCTCGGGCGTGAGGCCCGCGCCCGTGCCGAAGCGCGCGAACGCGTGGGCCAGCGCGCGCAGGGGGATGCCGAAGGTCGGGATGGAGCAGCCGTCGGTGCCTCGTGGCGCATCCGCCAGGCGCACCCCGGTGGCCGATTCGAGCGACGCGCTGATCTCGCGCATCACCGGGTGGTCCGGCTCCACGTAGCCGCGCAGCAGGCCGCGCGCGCGATCGGCATCGCCGGCCATCAGCGCGCCCAGGCAGGCGAAGCCCGAGTGCTTGCCGGAGCAGTTGTTGTGCAGCGGGCAGGGCGACTGCCCGCTGGCCGCCAGCGCGCGCGCCGCGAGCTCGCTGGACGGCCAGTGCGTGCCGCACTCGAGCACGTCGACGTCGAGCCCGGCCTTGGCGAGCATGGCGGTCGCGGTGGCCACGTGCTCGGGCTGGCCGCCATGCGACGCGCAGGCCAGTGCCAGCTCCTCGTTCGACAGCCCGAAGCGCTCGGCGGCGCCCGAGGCCACCAGCGGCAACGCCTGCAGGCCCTTCACGGCGGAGCGCGCATAGACGGGGCGGTCGATGTCGCCGCCCTGACGCAGCACGCCGCCTGCGGCGTCCACCACGGCATAGGCGCCGCGATGGAAGGATTCGACGATGTCGCCGCGCCAGGCTTCGACGAGGACGGGTTGGGTCATGCGGCACTCCTGAAGGTCCGCCATTGTCCCTTCGAGACGACCGCAGCTGCCCGGAAGGGCCGCTGGCCGCCTCAGCGTTCGAGCCGGAAGACCTGCACGATCTGGGCGAGCTGGCGCGCCTGGTCCTTCAGGCTCTCGGCGGCGGCCGCGGACTCCTCGACGAGCGCGGCGTTCTGCTGCGTCATCTGGTCCAGTGCCGACACGCTGGTGTTGACCTGCGAGATGCCCGTGGCCTGCTCGGCGCTGGCGCGAGTGATCTCCTGGATGATGTCGCTGACACGGTGCACGCCGTCGACGATGCCCCGCATCGTGCCGCCGGCCTCGCTCACCAGCTGGCCGCCGGCCTCGACGCGCTCCACCGAGGCGCCGATCAGCGACTTGATCTCGCGGGCGGCCCCGGCCGAACGCTGCGCCAGCGAGCGCACCTCGCCGGCCACCACCGCGAAGCCGCGGCCCTGCTCGCCGGCGCGCGCCGCCTCGACGGCGGCGTTCAGCGCGAGGATGTTGGTCTGGAAGGCGATGCCGTCGATCACGCCGATGATGTCGGTGATCTTGCGCGAGCTGGCGTTGATCTCGTCCATCGTGGTGACCACGCGCGAGACGACATCGCCGCCGTTGGTGGCGCCCTGCGCGGCCGAGGTGGCGAGCGTGTTGGCTTCCGAGGCCGACTGCGAGGTCTGGCGCACGGTCTGCGTCAGCTGCTCCATCGTGGCGGCCGCCTGCTGCAGGCTGGACGCCGTCTGCTCGGTGCGGCTGGCAAGGCTGTTGTTGCCGACGGCGATCTCGCCCGAGGCCGTGGCGATGCTGTCGGTGGAGCGGCGGATCTGCGTGACGGTGTCGCGCAGCGACCCGATCATCGTCGCGAGGCCGGCCATCAGGCTGCCCGGCACGGGACTGCGCAACTGCACCGACAGGTCGCCGCGCGCGACGTCGTTCATCGCCTCGAGCGCGACGGCCGGCTCGCCGCCGATCTGGCGCAGCACGCTGCGGTAGATCGAGATGCCGATGCCCGCGATGGCCGCGAGCAGCACGAGCGCGACGGCCAGGCCCTTCGCGAGCACCGCGGCGACCTCGGCGTCGACGTCGTCCATGTACAGGCCCGAGCCGATGATCCAGTGCCATTGCGGCACGGTGGCGACGTACTGCAGCTTGGGCACCGGCTCGGTCGTGCCGGGGCGCGGGAACTTCATCGGGACGTAGGCGCTCCCGTCGGCGCTCTCCCTGGCACCCTTGACCAGCGCGGCGATGATGTCGATGCCGGTCGGGTCCATGATCTTGCCCATCATGTTCTGGCCGGTCCACTCCGGCTTGAACGGATGCATCACGCCGACGCCGTCGGTGCTCCAGATGAAGAAGTAGTTCGCCTTGCCGTCGGCGCCGCCGAAGCGGGCGCCGCGCAGCGCGTCGGCGGCGGCCTTCTGGGCGGCCTCGGTCGTCATCTCGCCTTTCTCGGCCTTCTGCTCGTAGGCCGCCGCGATGCTGCGCTGCGACTGCACGGCCATCACGAGGCCGGCCTTGCGGCCTTTGATGACCTGGTCGCGCAGCGTCCACGCGGCACCGGCCGCCAGCAGCACGATGCCGGCGATCGACACGCCCGCGAGCAGGCCGATCTTGTTCTTGAACGTGAGGGAGGAGGTGCGGGCAAGTGAGGACATCGGCGCTTTCTCGGGGCAGTCACGGGCCGGGCGGCCCTGGACGTCCGCCGCGAAGGCGGGCGGACGCGCCTTCGCACTCTAGGCCGCGGACGCGTTGCGCGAACTGCGGAAAAGTCGGGCGATTTCCCGACAGACGCCGTTCAAGTCTCCTGACCGGACGTTCAGGGCATGCCGTTGCGGCCGTGCAGCCGGAAGGGTGCGCGCTCGGCGAGGCGGTCGTAGTAGGCGCTCACGTGCGGCAGCGCGGGCCGCTCGATCGGCGTCTCGAACCAGCGGTTCACCGACAGGCCGATCACGATGTCGGCCAGCGTGAACCCCGCCCCGGCGACGAACGCGCCGGTGCGCGCGAGCTGCTCGTCCAGGATCGCCATGTGGCGGTTCCACGAGGCAGTGCTGGCGGCGACGGCGGCGGGGTCCTGGTGCGCGGGACTGTGGCGCACGAGGTGCATGTAGGCGTAGCGCCAGGCGTTGTTGAAGTCGCCGGCCTGCCAGTCCATCCATTGCTCGACGCGGGCGCGGGCCAGCGGCTCGCGCGGCAGCAGGTCGTCGCGCCCCGCCTTGCCGGCGAGGTAGCGGCAGATCGTGTTGGACTCCCACAGCACGGCGTCGCCATCGACGAGGACCGGCACCAGCGCATTCGGATTCAGCGCGCGGAACTCCGGCGTATTCGTGTCGCGGCCCCTCGCGCCCCAGCGCTCGAGGACGTGCGGCAGCGCGAGTTCCTCGCACAGCCACAGCACCTTGCGCACGTTGATCGACGTCGGCTTGCCCAGGATCCTCAGCATCGTTGCTCCAAAAGTCATCTAGACGACTCGATCCTACAATCGGGCCATGCCCGCCTCCGCACTCGCGATGGTCATCGTCGCCGCCTTGCTGCACGCATTCTGGAACATCGTCGCGAAGAAGACCGGAGGCAACAGGCATTTCGTCCTGATGGGCAGCCTGCTGCTGGCGCTGATCTGGGCGCCGGCGGGCCTGTGGCTGGGTTGGAGCGAGGTGCCGCGCTGGGGCTGGACGCAATGGGCGTTCGTCAGCGGCAGCGGCTTCCTGCACCTGGCGTACTTCAAGGTGCTGCTCAAGGGCTACCGCGTGTCCGACCTCACCGTCGTCTACCCTGTCGCGCGCGGCACGGGCCCGTTGATCAGCTCGCTGCTGGCCGTGGCGGTGATGGGCGAGGCGCTGACCCTGCACGGCGTCCTCGGCGTCCTGGGCGTGTGCGCCGGCGTGTTCATCGTCGCGGGCGGGCCGTCGATGCTGCGCGCCTCGCACGATCCCGTGCAGCGGGCGCGGATGCACGCGGGCCTGCTGTGGGGCGGGGCCACGGGCGTGCTGATCGCCGGCTACACCGTGCTCGACGGCTATTCGGTCAAGGTGCTGCTGCTGAGCCCGGTCATCCTCGACTACTTCGGCAACCTGGTGCGCCTGCCGTTCATGCTGCCCACGCTGCTGCGCGACCCGCCCGGGTTCGTCGACGCCTGGCGGCGCTACAAGTGGCATGCCGTGGTGCTGGGCGCGGTGAGCCCGCTGGCCTACATCCTGGTGCTGTACGCCGTGCGCGTGGCGCCGCTGTCGCACGTGGCGCCGGCGCGCGAGATCTCGATGCTGTTCGCCGCGCTGATCGGCGGCAGGATGCTCGGCGAGGGCGACCGCGGACAGCGCGTGCTGGGCGCGCTGCTCATGGCCGGCGGCGTGGTGCTGCTAGCCGTGTGACCGGGGCGCCAGCCGCGGCAGCGTCATCGTCACGGTCGTCCCGGCGCCTTCGGGCGAGGCGATCTCGATGCGGCCGCCCAGGATCGCGTTGACCATGTTGCGCGCGATCGTCAGGCCCAGGCCGCTGCCGCCCTGGGCCAGGCGGGTGGTGAAGAAGGGCGCGAACACCTGCGGCAACGCGGCGGGCGGGATGCCGGCGCCGTCGTCGTGCACGGTGATGCGCACCGCGTCGTGGCCCGAGGGCCAGACGCGCACGGAGATCGTGCCCTGGCCGGCGGTGCGCGCGAAGCCGTGCACGATGGCGTTCTCGATCAGCTGGTTGAGCACCTGGCCGATCGCGCCCGGGTAGCTGTCCAGCAGCAGCCCGGGCTCGCCGGTGACGATGATCTCGACCGGGTCGTGGCGGTGCGCCAGCCGCGTGAGCTCAACCATCTCGCGCACCGTGGCCAGCAGGTCGAAGCCGCGGCGGTGATCGGTGGTCTGGTCGACGGCGATCTGCTGGAACACTTCGATGACGTGGCGCGCCTGCGCGAGCGACAGGCCGAGCTGCTTGTGGCTCTGGTCGAGCGCGCTGACGTACGTCGCGACCTGGCTGCGGCGGCGGTCGTCGGCGGGGGCATCGCCGCCCGCCGCGAGCAACCGGCCCAGCGCGTCCACCTGCGCCGGCAGCGTGATCGACACCATGTCGGCGTTGGACAGCGACGCCGAGATCTCGGCCGCCACGCCCTGCACCAGCGAGCCCAGGCCGGCGAGCTTCTCGGCGCGCACCAGCTCGTGCTGCGCCATCGACAGCTGCTGCAGCGCCGTCGACAGCTCGGCGTTGCGCAGCTCCGCCTCGCGCGTGCGCTCGGACACGCGCTGCTCGAGGTGCTGGTTCAGCTCGCTGAGCTGGTTCTCGCGCTCGCGCAGCAGCCGCTGGGCCTCGAGCAGCTGGTCGCGATCGCGCAGTTGCAGCGTCTGGCGCATCGCGGCCAGCGCGATGACGACCACGGCCGCGGCGTCGCACAGCCAGCGCGCCGAGGGCGACAGGTGCGCGATCGAGTCCTGCAGCGTCACCGCGAAGGTGACGCCCACCACCACCACCAGCGGCAGCACGCGCAGCGCGCCCTCGTAGAAGCGGTCGATGCGCTCGCCGGCGGCGGCCTGCGCGCGCCAGCGCGTCACGGCCACGCCGCCCAGCAGCGTGCACACCGAGAACGCCGCGTTGACGACGCCGCCGTCGGACAACGCGTGCCGCAGCGTCAGTGCGTTCCATTCCATCCACAGCCCGCCGTGCGCGGCCAGCATGCCGGTGAGCACCCAGACCGGCCATGCGTGGCCCACGCGCAGCAGCGCGACCAGCATCAGGCCGACGCAGGCGCCGGCCAGCAGCAGCGTCGGGTACGCGACCATCACGCCGAGCGCCAGCGCGTTCATGTCGCCGCGCTCGGGCAGGTAGACCACCAGCGCCACCGCGACGACGGCGATCGCCAGCGACAGCGTGTCCAGGACGGCCGCCAGCCGCTGCGAAGCGCTGACACGCCCGCGCAGGTAGCCCATCATGCCCAGCGCGCAGCACGGCGCCATCATCATGTAGAACGGATCGGACGGCGCGGGAAACGGCTGCCACGCCAGGAAGATCTGCAGGTCCCACAGCAGCTGGCCGATGGCGTACGACGTGAAGCCTGCGGCGAACCAGCGCCGGGCGAGGAATTCGGCGCGCAGGCCCTTCTCGCGCGCGTCGCGCACGCCGATCCAGGCGAGCCAGGCGGCGCCGATGTCGGCGATCGTCCAGTGCGCGTTGTCGAACAGACGTACCCAGGCGCCGTCCAGGCCCAGCCGCGGCCCGGCGATCGCGAGCACGATGGCCAGGAGCGCCAGGAGGCCGGCCGTCTTGAACACGCCGCTGGCGCCCCCGGGCAGGCCCAGGCGCGACGGCCGGGCCGTCTCGGCCAGCAGCGCTTCCAGCAGCGGTGCGCCCTGGCCGGGATCCTCGTCGTCGAAATCGCGTGCCGTCGCGGCGTGGCGCGAGAACTCGGCGGGAGCGAACGACGAATCGAGGGCGGACGGAATGTTGGAGGGCGGCGCGGACGCGACCATGGCGGCCAGGCGGGGCTCCGGACGGCGGCCGGAGCAGGAGGGACTGCGAGGAATGCGAGGCTACCTCAAGCCGCCGCGCGCATCGACCGGCCCAGGCCGTCTTGTGAGCAAAAATGCCTGACATGAACCTGGCCGTGCCCCCTCGCGTCGCCGCAGAGAACCCGCCGCGCGCGCTCGCGGGCGTCGACTTCACGAGCGCACCACGGCGCGGCAAGCCCATCGTGTGGGCCTGGGGCGCGTGGCAGCGGCCGGGCCTGCTCAAGCTCGAGCGCTTCGACGAGGACCGCACGCCGGCCGACTTCGCCGCCTCGCTGCAGCGTCCCGGCCCGTGGCTGGCCGCGTTCGACATGCCGTTCGGCCTGCCGCGCGAGTTGCTGGCCACGCTCGGCTGGCCGGCCGACTGGGCCGGCAGCATGGCGCACTACGCGAGCCTGTCGCGCCCGCAGATCGTGGCGGCCTTCGCGTCGTTCTGCGACGCGCGCCCGACCGGCTCGAAGTTCGCGCACCGCGCGTGCGACGGCCCCGCCGGCAGCAGCTCGTCGATGAAGTGGGTCAATCCGCCCGTGGCGTTCATGCTGCATGCGGGCATGCCGGCGCTGCGCGAGGCCGGTGTCGACCTGCCCGGGCTGGCCGCGGGCGATCCTTCGCGAGTCGCGCTCGAGGGCTATCCAGGCATGGTGGCGCGCGCGCTGATCGGCCGCCGCTCGTACAAGAGCGACGCCAGGGCGCAGCAGACGACCGAGCGCCTGATCGCACGCAAGGACCTCGTCGACGCGCTGGAGCAGGGCCGCTGGCGCGGGCTGCGGCTCAAGCTCACGCACGCGCAGCGCGACGAGCTGGTGGCCGACGCGCAGGGCGACCGGCTCGACGCCGCGCTGTGCCTGCTGCTGGCGGGCTGGGCCGATACCCAAGCAGGGTATGGCCAGCCGGCGGACGCCGACCCCGTCGAGGGCTGGATCGTCGCCGCGGACGGCCACGGCGCGGACGGGCCTGCGCCCGCGCCCGCGAAGGCGCGCCGCGCGGCCGCGCGCGGGCGCTGACGCGCGCGCGTCACGCCGCCGGCGGCGGCTCGAAGCCGGGCACCGCGTCGCGGCTGGCGACGCGCCGCGTCGCCTCGGCACCGCGCGAGACGTCGATCGCGGCATCGATCGCATCGGTCAGGTCGACCAGGTCGTACGGCTTGACGAGGTAGCGGAAGTAGCCCTGCTCGAGGCCGTCCGACACGGCGCCGGGCATCGCCGCCGCGCTCACCGCGATGATGGGGATGCCGGCGGTGGCCGGATCCTCGCGCAGGATGCGCATCGCCTCGCGGCCGCTCATGACGGGCATGTTGTTGTCCATCAGGATGACGTCCGGGCTGTGCGTGCGCGCCATGTCGACGCCGGCCTGGCCGTCCGAGGCGGTCAGCACGAGGCAGTCGGCGCGCAACGACAGCGCCTCGGTCAGCAGCGCGAGGTTGGCTCGGTTGTCGTCCACGCACAGGATGGTGGCCACGTCCGGCTCGCCGCCCGCGAGCTCGCCGGGCGTGGGCGGGCGCACCGGCACGCGCGCGAGCTCCACCTTCAGCGGCTCGGCGCTGCGCAGGTCGATCCAGAACGTGCTGCCGGTGCCGGGCGTGCTGTGCACCCCGATCGTGCCGCCCATCAGCTCCACCAGCCGCTTGGTCAGCGCGAGGCCGATGCCGCTGCCCTCGATGCCGCTCCTGTCGCGCCCGAGGCGGTTGAACGGCTGGAACAGGCCGCGCAGCTGCTCGGGCGTGAGGCCGGCGCCGGTGTCCTGCACCGCGATGCGCACCTTGCCCTGGTCGCCCACCGTGCACTCCACGATGACGGCGCCATGATCGCGGTTGTACTTCACGGCGTTGGACAGCAGGTTCAGCAGCACCTGCTTCAGCCGCGTGCGGTCGGCGTTGACCACCATCGCCGTCTCCGGCGGGAACACGAGGCGGATGCCGCGCTGCGCCGACGCCGTTCGGGTCAGCGCGTGGCATTCGTCGAGCACCTCGCGCAGTTCGACCGGCTCCAGGCTGATGGAGACCTTGCCCGACTCGATCTGCGCGAGATTCAGGATCTCGTTGATCAGCGTGAGCAGGTGGTTGCCGGCATCGACGATGTGCTGCACGAACGCGCGGTTGCGTTCGGGCCCGGCGCCGGCCGCGTCCCCATGGCTCAGGAGCTGGCCGAAGCCGATGATCGCGTTGAGCGGCGTTCGCAGCTCGTGGCTCATGTTCGACAGGAACTCCGACTTCGCGCGGTTCGCGTTCTCGGCCTCGCGCGTGGCGGCGGTCAGGTCGCGGTTGGATTCCTCCAGCTGCGCGGTGCGCTCGTGCACCCGGCGCTCGAGCTCCTCGTTGAGCCGCTGCAGCAGAGCCTGCACGTGGCGGCGCTCCGCGACCTCGCGATCCTTCTCCGCCGCCGCGGCCTCCTGTTCGGACTTGCGCCGCTCGATCTCGGCCAGCAGGTCGTTGAACGCGTCCACCAGCTCGCCGACCTCGTCCTCGCCCAGCTTGGGTGCGCGGCGCGAGAGCACCCCCTCGCGCACGGCCTCGTGCGCGATGTCGGTCATCGCGGCGAGCGGCTGCGTCACGATCTCCTTGAGCCAGCCCGAGACGGCCCAGGTGCCGGCGGCCGCCAGCAGGATCAGCGCGAGCGCCAGCGCGCCGTAGCTGGCGATGCGGTCCTCGAGCTCGTCGCGCGCGCGCACGACGACCGTGCCCAGCATGCGGCCCTGGTCGAGGATGGGGCTGCGCACCAGCAGTTCGTGCGCACCGTCGCTGTCCACGTTGGCGATCGCCGCCGGCGGCGGCATCGCGTCCGCGGCGTTCCACACCGCGAACAGGCGACCCTGCGCGTCGTAGACCGCGGCGCTGCGCATCTTGGGCTGCAGCCGCAGCATCGCCAGCGCCTCGTTGGCGCCGCGCGGGTTGCCGGTGGCCAGGTCGTCCGCGCTCGCATGACCCAGCAGCTCGGACTGCGCCCGCACGTCGGCGATCCAGCCGCGATGCCACGTCGCCAGGTCGTAGACGATGGAGGTGCCGAGGGCCAGCGCCAGCGCCAGCAGGGTGGAGCCGAGGATGGCGAGCCGCAGCTTGGTGCCGAGGGATCGACGAGGCGATGGAGCGGTCATGGGCCGGCGCCAGGGGGCGCGGTGCTACGGTCCAGCTGCCGATAGCACGCGGCATACCCGAAGCTGGCCCAGGATGCTCTTTGTACGCCGTGTCACACGCGGATGCGAAGTCGTTCACGCCAGCAGGGGCTAGGCGGGCTCCAAGGCGCGCCGCCGCGGCCGCGCCGTTACCGGACATGCACCCAGCGCACAGGCAGGGTGTCGTCCGGGCGCATGACCACCTGCACTTTTTTCTGCATCACCCAGCTGAGCGTGCGGCGGTACCGCGGGACGCAGGCGATGTCGTCGGCGGCCAGCTGCCGCCTCGGCGATCAGCGCCTGGCGCCTGCCGGCGTCCAGCTCGGTGGCGATGGCGTCGATCAGCGCGTCGAGCCGCGGATTCGAATGGCGGCCGCCGTTGAAGGTGCCTCGCCGCTGGCGTCCCGCGTGTGCAGCAGGCCGTTCAGGCGCTGCCACGCGTCCTCGGTGGTGCCGTGAAACCGAACTGCGCCAGGCTCACCTTGGCCTGCGTGATCATCGGGAAGAACGGCGTCCCCGGCGAGGTAGGCAGCTCGGTGCGGATGCCCACCTGCGTCAGCATCGCGGCGATCGCCTGGCAGACATGCTCGCGAAAGGCGACGTCGACGCAGTCCATCCGGACGTCGAAGCCTTCGGGTTGGCCGGCCTCGCGGAGCAGGTCGCGCGCGCACGGGGTCGCAGCGCGGGCGCGGGCTGGCGGCGGGCGCCGCCCCGCCGGACCCGGGCGCCAGCAGCTCGCCGGCCGGCGTGGCCAGGCCCTTGAGCACGTTCTGGATGACGAGGTCGATGTGGACCGCCGGGTGGACGGCGCGCCATCGTCTGCGGGGTCGGACGCGGTGGCCACGCGCAGGCCGGCGGCCAGTGCGGCGAGCGCGACCAGGGCGGCGAGCACTCCCAGGCAGCGCAGCAGCGTCATGCGGCGCACCTCTGGCGACATCCCGCGCCCGGCATGCGCCGGCACGCCGGCCTCGCGATGCGCCTATTTGCGCATCAGGGTGCTCTTGCCGAACAGGCTCTCGATGAGGTCGACGGCCAGCGTGGCGGTCTGGTTGCGGACGTCCAGCGCGGGGTTGAGCTCCATGACGTCGAGCGAGGCCAGGCGACCGGTGTCGGCGATCATCTCCATGCACAGCTGCGCCTCGCGGTAGGTCGGACCGCCGGGGATGGTGGTGCCGACGCCGGGGGCGATCTGCGGGTCGAGGAAGTCGACGTCGAAGCTGACGTGCAGGTGGGTGTTCTCGTCGAGCGTGGCGAGCGCCAGCTCCATCGTGTGGCGCATGCCCATCTCGTCGATGTAGCGCATGTCGAACACCTCGAGGCCCATCTCGTGCACGAACTTCTTCTCGCCCGGGTCGACGCTGCGGATGCCGATCTGGCGGATCCACTTGGGGTTGATCGCCGGCACCTGGCCACCGATCTCGATGAGCTCCTGCGGGCCGTGGCCGCACAGGCAGGCCACGGGCATGCCATGGATGTTGCCGCTGGGCGTGAGCACGTGGGTGTTGAAGTCGGCGTGCGCGTCCAGCCACAGGATGCGCAGCTTCCGGCCCTTCTCGCGGCAATGGCGCGCGACGGCGCTGATCGAGCCGATGCCCAGGCAGTGGTCGCCACCGAGCAGGATGGGCAGGTGCCCGATCGCGAGCTCGGCGTGCACGGCGTCGTGCACCGCGCGGTTCCAGGCCGCCACCTCGGCCAGGTGCCGGAAGCCGTCGACGGGCGGCTGCCACGGATTGGCCGGGCCCAGCAGGTTGCCGCGGTCGAAGACCTCGATGCCGTGGGCCTGCAGCGTCGGGCCGATCTCGGCGACGCGCATCGCCTCCGGGCCCATGCTGGCGCCGCGCGCGCCGGCGCCGATGTCGGTCGGCGCGCCGATGAGTGAGACTTTGGTCATGGCGCGATTGTCCCCGCGTGTCAGGTGCGAATGATTCGAGTTGGCAGGCGTTTGGCCGATCAAAGCTCGCCGCCGGGCTTGGCCGAGGCATCTTCGATGCCTTCGAAACCGTAGGCGCCCTTGAGCGCCGCCCAGCCTTCCTCGGCCGTCTCGACGAACTTGAACAGGTGCACGTCCTCGGGCGAGATCATGCCCGTCTCGATCAGCAGGTCGAAGTCGATCAGGCGCTGCCAGAACGCGGCGCCGAACAGCAGGATCGGGCGCGGGCGCGACTTGCCGGTCTGGATCAGCGTGAGCACCTCGAACAGCTCGTCCAGCGTGCCGAAGCCGCCCGGGAAGCACGCCAGCGCGACGGCGCGCATCAGGAAGTGCATCTTGCGCAGCGCGAAGTAGTGGAACTGGAAGCACAGCTCCGGCGTGATGTACGGGTTGGGCTGCTGCTCGTGGGGCAGCACGATGTTCAGGCCGATGCTCTTGCCGCCCGACTCGAACGCGCCGCGGTTGCCGGCTTCCATGATGCCTGGGCCGCCGCCGGTGACGACATGGATCGGCGTGGCGAGGTGGCGCGTGCGGACCGTCACCATCTCGGCGAAGCGGCGCGCCTCGGCATAGTGGTGGCTCATGTTGACGGCCGTCTCCGCACGCTTGATCGCCTGCTCGTCGCCGCCGCGCATGGCGTCGGCGAGCTGCTGCTGCGCCGCTTCGGGCGTCTTGATGCGGGCGCTGCCGAACAGCACGATGGTCGATTCGATCCCGTGCCTGGCCTGCACCATCTCGGGCTTCATCAGCTCGAGCTGCATGCGCACGGGGCGCAGTTCTTCCTGCAGCAGGAAGTCGATGTCGGTGAACGCGAGGTGGTAGGCGCTGCCGGGACCGTCGTACAGCGAGGGCGGCTTCTTGGCCTTGGCGGCGTCTTCGACGGCGGTGGGAAAGTTGCGGGCTTTCAGGGGACGATGCTTCATGGCCGGCAGCTTACCTCCGGGCGCGGCCCGCGTGCGTCAGCGCGCACCCGGGCGCGTCATGCGCGTGCGCGCGAGGCGCACACCGGGCAGGCCGGGTCGCGCGGCACCGAGATGGTCGTCCACTCCATCGTGCGCGCATCGAGCATCTGCAGCCGGCCCGAGAGCGAGGTGCCGACGCCGGCGACGAGCTTGAGCGCTTCGGCCGCCTGCATGGCGCCGACGATGCCCACGAGCGGCGCGAACACGCCCATCGTGGCGCAACGCACCTCGGGCGGCGCGCTCGCGGGCGGAAACACGCAGGCGTAGCAGGGCGCCTCGGGCCGGCGCGTGTCCCAGGTCGAGAGCTGGCCGTCGAAGACGATCGCGGCGCCCGACACCAGCGGCACGCCCGCGGCGACGCACGCCGCGTTGACGGCCTGGCGGGTGGCGAAGTTGTCGCTGCAATCGAGCACCACGTCGGCGTCGGCGACGAGGACCGCCAGCGCCGCGGCGTCGGCGCGCCGCCGCACCGCGACGACGCTGGCCTGCGGCGCGATCGCGCGCACCGCCGCGCGGGCCGAATCCACCTTCGCGTGGCCGATACGGTCATGGGTATGGGCGACCTGGCGCTGCAGGTTGGTCAGGTCGACGGCGTCGTCGTCCACCAGCGTGAGGCGGCCGATGCCCGCGCTGCCCAGGTACAGCGCCACCGGCGAGCCGAGCCCGCCGGCGCCGATCACCAGCGCGCGCGCCGCGCGGATGCGCTCCTGGCCCTCGATGCCGATCTCGTCGAGCAGGATGTGGCGCGAATATCGCAGCAGCTCTTCGTCAGTCATCGTGTGGCCGGGGAGTTGAACGCCGCCGGCCCTGCCGCTCAAGCGATCCCGAGGAAGTTCGAGGGAGCGGTGGATCCGGCTTTGCCGGGCCACTCGCGGCCGGCCCCTCGGGGGCAGGGAGCGCGAGCGACCGTGGGGCCGTCGATTCTCGGCTCTGCCGGGCCGCTCGCGGCCGGCCCCCTCGGGGGGCAGCGAGCGCTAGCGAGCGTGGGGGCTCATTGTGTCGAGGTGTCTTCGGGCTTGCGCTCGGTCGCCGTCTTGCTGACCATCACCGGCTGGCCGCGCAGGCGATTGAGCGCCTGGTTCAGCTGGAAGTCCTCGGCGGAGCCGAACTCGGGCAGCGGCTTGGGCGGCTTGTTCGCGTTCTTGGCCAGCTCGGCCTCGAACTTGGCGCGCGCTTCCTCGCGTTCCTTCTCGCGCGCCGGGTCGGCCTTGTAGTCCTCGTTGACCAGGTGCTTGTCGAGGTCGGCCTCGCGCGTGCGCAGCGCGGCGTAGATGTCGCCCTCGGCGGTCTCGTCCACCCAGACCTCGGGCAGGATGCCCTTTTCCTGGATGGAGCGGCCGCTGGGGGTGTAGTAGCGCGCGGTCGTGATCTTGATGGCGGTGTCGCCGCCGCCCAGGGGCATCACGGTCTGCACGGAGCCCTTGCCGAAGGACTGCGCACCCATCAGCGTGCCGCGGTGGTAGTCCTGCAGGGCGCCGGCCACGATCTCGCTGGCCGAGGCCGAGCCGCCGTTGATCAGCACCACCAGCGGCACCGACTTCAGGGCCGCGGGCAGGTGCTTGAGCGGATCGCTGCCGCCGCGGCGCAGGTAGTCGTCGGGCGAGGCCTTGAAGGTCTGCTTGGACTCGCTGATCTGGCCGTTGGTCTTCACGACGATCGAATCGGCCGGCAGGAACGCCGACGAGATGCCCACGGCGCCCTCGAGCAGGCCGCCCGGGTCGTTGCGCAGGTCGAGCACGAAGCCCTTGATCTTCGGATCCTTCCTGTACAGGTCCTCGACCTTGGAGGCGAAGTCCTCGACCGTGCGTTCCTGGAACTGGTTGATGCGCACCCAGGCGTAGCCGTCGATGTCCTTGGCCTTGACGCTCTGCACCGTGATCTCGGCGCGCGTGATGGTGACCGGGAAGCTGCGGTTCTCGTCCTTGCGGAAGATCGTGAGCACGACCTTGGAGCCCGGATCGCCGCGCATCTTCTTGACGGCCTGGTCCATCGTCAGGCCCTTGACCTGCGCGTCGTCGATCCTCGTGATGAGGTCGTTCGGCTTGAGGCCGGCGCGGAAGGCGGGCGAGCCCTCGATCGGCGAGACGATCTTGACCAGGCCGTCCTCCATGCCGATCTCGATGCCCACGCCGACGAAGCGCCCCGTGGTCGCCTCGCGGAATTCCTTGTAGGACTTCTTGTCGAAGTACTGCGAGTGCGGGTCCAGGCCCGACACCATGCCGCTGATCGCGTCGGAGATCAGCTTCTTCTCGTCGACGGGAACGACATAGTCGTCCTTGATGCGCTGGAACACGTCGGTCAGGCGCTGGATGTCGTCCAGGGGCAGCGCGGCCAGCGAGTTGCGGGCGGTGGCCTGCAGCTGCATCGTGGTGAGGGCGCCGGCGACCGCGCCAAGGGCCAGCAGCCCCGCAACCTTGAATTTCGAACCCATGTCTGTCTTCGCCCCGATTCCAGTCGAACGGTGTGCGGGAGACGGCCCCAGTGGCCGCGCGCGCACGAGTGGGAGTATAGAACCGCAGCTCCTGTAGAGCGTGCCCTCACATGCCTGAAACTTGTGCAATTTCGTAGTGCCCGGCAAGCCGTGGGCCGAGCGTGGCGCCGCGGACAGGCCGTCGACCCTTGATACACTGGCGCGCTTCGCGGCTGTAGCTCAGTGGATAGAGCATCTCCCTCCTAAGGAGAGGGTCGCAGGTTCGATTCCTGCCAGCCGCGCCAGCGACGCCATGACCGGTTATCGGCATGTGCCGGTTACGACTCCACTCTGGCCCCAGAAGTTCCCGATGGCGTCGCGCCAATGACCTGACAGCCGAGTGGGGCGATGGGTCTTTTCATCAGGCAGGAACCTTGTGCGCCAGCCGAACATTCGATGACGAATGCGTGCCGGCGGCCGGTCCGGCGGGCGGTTTGCGGGCGCCCACTTGCCCGTCATTCATGCCCGACCGAGCGCCCCGAAACGGTACAATCGAAGACGAAATCGCTGGGTTGTCGCGGTGTTCCCGGGCGACTTCCGCAGGCCTCCATCTTGTCCACAATCGATGCACGCCGTCCTGTGCATAACTTGTGGATGAATTTTCATGTTGGAGACGTGCAACGCCACAAAAACCCAGCAAAGACGCGGTTTCCAGCACGGTGCTTTTGGCTACAATGAAAGCCCAACAAGCAGTTGCCATACGATTTTGTTGGAAGGCGCGTCTCTCTTTGGACGTGCCTTTTTTTTAGTCTCGACGCAGGGCGCCACCGCCATTCCGGCGCCCCTTCGCAACACCCCCGCTGCGACCTTCGCGCCGACACGTCCAGCGCCTCCGGCACCACGCGCCCGACCGCTCGAACGACCCTCATGGATCACATCAGAAACTTCTCCATCATCGCCCACATCGACCACGGCAAGAGCACGCTGGCCGACCGGATCATCCAGCGCTGCGGCGGCCTGTCGGATCGCGAGATGGAAGCCCAGGTGCTCGATTCGATGGACATCGAGCGCGAGCGCGGCATCACCATCAAGGCGCAGACCGCCGCGCTGCAGTACAAGGCGCGCAACGGCGAGGTCTACAACCTGAACCTGATCGACACGCCCGGCCACGTCGACTTCTCGTACGAGGTCAGCCGCTCGCTGTCGGCCTGCGAGGGCGCGCTGCTGGTGGTCGATGCCAGCCAGGGTGTCGAGGCGCAGACGGTCGCGAACTGCTACACCGCGCTCGAGCTCCACGTCGAGGTGGTGCCGGTCCTGAACAAGATGGACCTGCCCTCGGCCGATCCCGACAACGCGCGCGCCGAGATCGAGGACGTCATCGGCATCGACGCGACCCACGCGATCCCGTGCTCGGCCAAGACGGGCATGGGGATCGACGAGATCCTCGAGGCCGTGATCGAGCGCATGCCCCCTCCCAAGGGCAACGCGGACGGCCCGCCGCGCGCGATGATCATCGACGCCTGGTTCGACAACTACGTCGGCGTCGTCATGCTGGTGCGCGTGGTCGACGGCCGCATCAACAAGGGCGAGCGCATCCGCCTGATGGCCACCGATTCGGTCTACGGCATCGAGCACCTGGGCGTGTTCACGCCCAAGAGCGAGAACCGCGACGCCCTGCTGGCCGGCGAGGTCGGCTTCGTGATCTGCGGCATCAAGGAACTCGCCGCGGCCAAGGTCGGCGACACCATCACGCTCGAGAAGAAGCTGCCCAACAACGCCGGCCCGGCCAGCGAGGCGCTGCCCGGCTTCAAGGAGATCCAGCCGCAGGTGTTCGCCGGCCTCTATCCGACCGAGGCGAGCGAGTACGACCAGCTGCGCGACGCGCTGGAGAAGTTGAAGCTCAACGACAGCTCGCTGCGCTACGAGCCCGAGGTGTCGCAGGCACTCGGCTTCGGCTTCCGCTGCGGCTTCCTGGGGCTGCTGCACATGGAGATCGTGCAGGAGCGTCTGGAGCGCGAGTTCGACCAGGACCTCGTCACCACCGCGCCCAGCGTGGTCTACGAGGTGGAGCTCAACGACGGCACCGTCAACGAGGTCGAGAACCCGAGCCGCATGCCCGACCAGGGCCGCATCCGCGAGATCCGCGAGCCCATCGTCACGGTGCACCTTTACATGCCGCAGGACTACGTCGGCGTGGTCATGACGCTGTGCAACCAGAAGCGCGGCGTGCAGATGAACATGGCCTACCACGGCAAGCAGGTCATGCTGACCTACGAGCTGCCGCTGGCCGAGATCGTGCTGGACTTCTTCGACAAGCTCAAGAGCGTGTCGCGCGGCTACGCCTCGATGGACTACGAGTTCAAGGAATACCGCGCCGCCGACGTCGTCAAGGTCGACATCATGATCAACGGCGAGAAGGTCGATCCGCTGTCGATGATCGTCCACCGTTCGCAGAGCCAGTTCCGCGGCCGCGGCGTCGCCTCCAAGATGCGCGAGCAGATCCCGCGCCAGATGTACGACGTGGCGATCCAGGCCGCCATCGGCGCCAACATCATCGCCCGCGAGAACATCAAGGCGCTGCGCAAGAACGTGCTGGCAAAATGCTACGGCGGGGATGTCTCCCGCAAGAAGAAGCTGCTCGAAAAACAAAAGGCAGGCAAGAAGCGCATGAAGCAGATCGGCTCCGTCGAAGTGCCTCAGGAAGCGTTCCTGGCCATCCTGCAAGTGGACGATTGAACTGATGAGTGCATTGACCGGCGCGCTGTATGCCGCCCTGGTGATCTATCTCGGCGCCTGGATGATGGACAAGGTGGTCGGCAACTTCGCGTTGCTGCTGCTGATCCTGACCCTGGTGACCTTCGCCTACTGGCTGGCCGAACGGCTGTACTTCGCGCCGAAGCGCCGCCAGGCCGCCGCGCTGTACGAGTCCCAGGAGGCCGCGCGCCGCGGCGAGCTCGGGCGGCAGGGCATCAAGGTCGACGGCGACGTCGACGAGGTCAAGAACAAGCTGCTGGAGCAGCCGTGGTGGCTGGATTGGACGGCGGGCCTGTTCCCGGTGATCGCGGTCGTCTTCTTCCTGCGCAGCTTCCTGTTCGAGCCGTTCAAGATCCCGTCCGGCTCGATGATCCCGACGCTGCAGATCGGCGACCTGATCCTGGTCAACAAGTACCACTACGGCATCCGCCTGCCGGTGATCAACAAGAAGATCATCGCGAACCACGACCCGCAGCGCGGCGACGTGATGGTGTTCCACTACCCGATGAAGCCCGAGGTCGACTACATCAAGCGCGTGGTGGGCCTGCCCGGCGACGAGGTCTCCTACCTGAACAAGCAGCTTCGCATCAACGGCAAGCCGGTGCAGGAGACGCCGCTGCCCGACTACTACGTCGAAGGCTCGGACGGCCGCCCCGGCAGCTACGAGCAGGCCTTCGAGGAAGACCTGATGGGCGTGAAGCACCGCGTCCTGACCAGCGCGCAGCGACCGGCGGAAGTGATCGGGGTGATGAACGGCTTCCCGTTCAAGGAGAACTGCCAGTACAGTTCGGAAGGCGTCGTCTGCAAGGTGCCGCCGGGCCACTACTTCATGATGGGCGATCACCGGGACAATTCGGAAGATTCGCGCTACTGGGGCTTCGTGCCGGACGAGAACATCGTGGGCAAGGCGTTCTTCGTCTGGATGAACTTCGGCGACCTCGGTCGCATCGGCTCGTTCCATTGATCCCGGTGCCGGCTCCCGACGCCGGTGCATTGAACCAAGGGCACACACCACATGATCCCGTCCCGTCGACTCTCCAGCCAGCGTGGCGCCACCGTGTTCGGCATGGTGGTGCTCGCGATCATCGTCGCCTTCCTGATGCTGATGGGCGCGCGGATCTTCCCGGCCATCAACGAGTACCTGACGATCCGCAAGGCGGTGGCCGGCATCATGGCCAAGAACCCTTCCGGCCCGGCGGAGATCCGCACGCTGTTCGAGCGCACCATCGAGGTCGAGTACTCGATCCACACCATCACGCCGAAGGACCTCGAGATCGTGCCGCTGGGCGACGGCTTCAAGACCTCGTACCACTACAACGTCGAGGTGCCGGTGTTCGATCCCTCGGTGTACATCCTGCTGAAGTTCTCCGGTTCGGCGAACAGCCCCAGCGCCAACGTCAAGGGACCCTGAGAAGGCCATGGCCGGCAGCGCGTCCTCATCGTCCGCCCGCGGGGCGGCGCTGGTCGAGCTCCGTCTCGGATACCGGTTCACCGAGCGCGCGCTGTTCGAGCGCGCCCTGACGCATCGCAGCTTCGGCGCCGACCACAACGAGCGGCTCGAGTTCCTGGGCGACGCCGTGCTGAGCCTGGCGGTCTCGCGGCTGCTGTTCGACCGCTTCTCCGGCTCCGACGAGGGCGACCTCACGCGCGTGCGCGCACACCTCGTGCGCGAGGACAGCCTGCACAAGGTCGCCCTGGCGCTGGGCCTGCCCGACGCGCTGCGCCTGTCCGAGGGCGAGGCGCGCGGCGGCGGGGCCGCCCGGCCCTCCATCCTCGCCGACGCGGTCGAGGCGCTGATCGGCGCCGTCAGCATCGACGGCGGCTTCGACGCCGCGCAGGCGCTGGTCGGCCGGCTGTTCGGCGAGACCATCATGTCGACCTCCATCGACAACTGGCGCAAGGACGCCAAGACGGAGCTGCAGGAGTGGCTGCAGGCGCGGCACGTGCCGGTGCCGGCCTACCGCATCGCCGCCACCCGGGGGCAGGCGCACGCGCAGACCTTCGAGGTGGAGTGCGACGTCCCCCAGCTGCAGTGGCGCGCCACCGGGGTCGGCCGCTCGCGCCGCGCCGCGGAGCAGGCGTCGGCGCAGCAGCTGCTCGATCGAATCAAGGCCGGCGAACTCGACGTGCCGACCCGCAAAGGACATCCAGGTGCCTGAACACCAACCTCCCCACGACTCGCCCGACGAGCTGCCGGAGGACGACCTGCCGCAAGGCGACGCCGGCTCCGACAACCTGCCCGAGGACTTCGCGGACGACGGCGAGTACGTCGAGACGCCGCTCAGCCCCGAGGCGATCGCCGCGATGCTGGCGGCGTCCGTCGACGAGCACGGCCAGAAGAAGCGCTGCGGCCTCGTGGCCATCGTCGGCCGGCCCAACGTGGGCAAGTCGACGCTGCTGAACGCGCTGGTCGGCCAGAAGATCAGCATCACGTCCAACAAGGCACAGACCACGCGCCACCGCATCACCGGCGTGCGCAGCGACGGCGCGGCGCAGTTCGTGTTCGTCGACACGCCCGGCTACCAGACCAAGCACTCGGCCGCGCTCAACAAGTCGCTGAACAAGACCGTGGTGTCGGTGCTGACCGACGTCGACATCGTGCTGTTCATGGTCGAGGCCGGCAAGTTCGGCGCCGACGACGCGAAGGCGCTGGCGCTGATGCCCGCCGGCAAGCCGGTCATCCTGGTGGCCAACAAGCTCGACACGATCCAGCGCCGCAGCGACCTCCTGCCCTGGCTGCAGTCCATGCAGGGCAAGCACCCGTTCACGGAGTTCTTCCCGCTGTCGGCCTATTCCACGAACGACGTGACGCGCCTGCTGGAGGTGCTCAAGCCCCACCTGCCCGAGCAGCCCTGGTTCTACGACGCCGAGACGCTCACCGACCGCAGCGAGCGCTTCCTCGTCAGCGAGGTGATCCGCGAGAAGCTGTTCCGCCTGACCGGCGACGAGCTGCCGTACAACGTGACCGTGGTGATCGACCAGTTCGCCGAAGAGGGCACGCTGCGCCGCATCGCGGCCACGATCATCGTCGAGCGCGACGCGCACAAGGGCATGGTCATCGGGGCCAAGGGGGCGCAATTGAAGCGCATCGCGTCGGAGTCGCGCCAGGAACTCGAGCGCCTGCTCGACGCCAAGGTATTCCTCGAGGTGTGGGTCAAGGTGCGCTCGGGCTGGGCGGACTCGGAAGAGCATCTGCGCTCCTACGGCTACGAATGAGGTCCCCCACGCTCCGGCCGGTCGGGATGCATCCGGCTCGCGGGCCGGATGCCGCTTCGGCGGGGCCTCGGCGCGCGAGTCCGTCGCCGCCTCCGCTCCGCGCACGGGGCGCCCGCCGCCTCGGTTGAAGTGATGGCCACCTCCCGCAAGGCCGCCGTGGCGCTCGACGCCTACGTGCTCCATCGCTACGACTGGAGCGAGACCAGCCTGATCCTCGACCTGTTCACACGTGCCAGGGGCCGCGTGACCGTCGCGGCCAAGGGCGCGAAGCGCCCGTACTCGCAGCTGCGCAGCGTGCTGCTGCCGTTCCAGCGGCTGTCCGTGACGATCGGCAGGCAGGCCGAGGACGCGCAGGCCGACGTCGTTACGCTGCGGGGCGCCGAGTGGGCCGGCCTCGACGCCACGCCCGTGCTGCCGCCCGCGCGCCTGTTCGCCGGCTTCTACCTCAACGAGCTGCTGATGAAGCTGCTCGCCCGCGGCGACGCGCATCCGGCCCTGTTCGACGGCTACGCCGCCACGCTGCGCAGCCTCGCCACCTCGGACGACTTCGCCGAGCAGATCGGCCTGCGCGCGTTCGAGCTGCTGCTGCTCAAGGCGATCGGCCTGCTGCCCGAGCTCGACCGCGTCACCGCGACCCAGCAGCGGCTGGAGGACGAGGCGTCGTACCAGTTGCTGGGCGAGCGCGGCGTGGTCGACGCCGATCCCGCGCTGCCGGCCGGCCGCTTGCCGGGTGAAGACCTGCTGGCGCTGGACGCCGCGCTGCGCGACAACGACCTGCGCGCGCTGCACGTGGCCTGCGCCATGCGGCTGGATCGCCTCAAGCCGGTGCTTCGTGCGCTGGTTCACTATCATCTCGGATCGCCCGCGCTGCGCACGCGCGACGTCATGCGCGACGCACGGCAGCTGCTGGGCACCCGCTGACCACGAAAGACCGCCCATGAACCCGCTCGTCGCTCCCGAACAGGTCACGCACCCGCAGCGTTGCGCGCTGTCGGTCAACGTCAACAAGGTCGCCCACCTGCGCAACACGCGCCATCTGGGCATCCCCAGCGTCGCGCGCGCGGCCACGCTGTGCCTGCAGGCGGGCGCGCAGGGCATCACCGTGCATCCGCGTCCTGACGAGCGCCACATCCGCGCGGCCGACGTGTTCGAGCTGAAGGCGCTGCTCCAGCAATGGCCCGTGGCCGAATACAACATCGAGGGCAACCCGACGCAGAACCTGATGCGCTTCATCCGCGAGGCGCGCCCGCACCAGGCCACCTTCGTGCCCGACAGCGAGGACCAGTTCACGTCCGACCACGGCTGGGACGTCGCCCGGGACGCCGCGCGCCTGCGCCCGCTCATCGAGGAATGCCATGCGCTGGGCGTGCGCGTGAGCCTGTTCATGGATCCGCTGCCCGAGGCGATGGATGCCGTGCGCGACCTCGGCGCCGACCGCATCGAGCTCTACACCGAGACCTACGCGAGCGCCCACGGCACGCCGCGCCAGGCCGAGGTGCTCGCGAAGTTCACGGCCACCGCGCGCGCCGCGCTCGCGCTCGGCCTGGGCATCAACGCCGGCCACGACCTCAGCCTCGCCAACCTGACCGACTTCATCCGCGCCGTGCCCGGCGTGGCCGAGGTGTCGATCGGCCACGCGCTGGTCGCCGACGCGCTGGAGTACGGCATGGCCGACACCGTGCACCGCTACCTGCGCGCGATCGTCGACGCCGAATCCGCGGAGATGCTGGCGTGAGCCCGAGGCGCCTGCCGGCCACGCTGCGTGGCGCGGAGATCTCCGCATGATCTTCGGCATCGGCACCGACCTGTGCGACGTGCGCCGCATCACGGCCACGCTGCAGCGCAAGGGCGACCGCTTCGCCGAGAAGGTGCTGGGGCCGGACGAGCTGCAGGTCTTCCATGCGCGGCGCGCCAAGGTCGAGGGCCGCGGCATCCGCTTCCTCGCGACGCGCTTCTCGGCCAAGGAGGCGTTCTCCAAGGCCGTGGGGATGGGCCTGCACATGCCCATGACCTGGCGCAGCTGCGAGATCCTCAACGAGCGCTCGGGCAAGCCCTTCGTTCGCCTGCACGGCGAGCTCGCGGCCTGGTTCGAGGCGCGCAAGCTCGTCGCGCACGTCACCGTCACCGACGAGTCCGACTACGTGGCCTCCTTCGTGGTGGTCGAGACCCGGCCCGCCGATGACGCGGGCGTCGCAACCCGGAGCTGATCCCATGGCCCGCAAGATCAAGAAGAACACCAGGAAGTCCCTGCCGTCCGGGGAGGCCCGCATCGTCGAGCAGCTGCAGCAGGCCGATGCCGCGCCGCTCGAGCCGCACGCGCCCGTCATCCTCGACATCGCCGGCACCGCGCTGAATGCCGACGACCGGCGCCGTCTCGCGCACCCGCTGACGGGGGGCGCCATCCTGTTCGGCCGCAACTGGATCGACCGCCGGCAGGTGACCGAGCTCGTTGCGGAGATGAAGTCGATCCGTCCCGACCTGCTCGTGTGCGTCGACCACGAGGGCGGCCGCGTGCAGCGCTTCCGCACCGACGGCTTCACGCACCTGCCCGCGATGGACGCCTACGGCAAACGCTGGATGGACGACGGCGACGGCCCCGCCGGCGACGGCGCGATGGCCGCCACCGACGCGGCCACCGCGGCCGGCTTCGTGATGGCCGCCGAGCTGCGCTCGTGCGGCGTCGATCTCAGCTTCGCGCCGGTGCTGGACCTGCACTTCGGCCACAGCACCGTCATCGGCGACCGCTCGTTCCACCGCGACGCCCGCATCGTCACGCTGCTGGCCAAGAGCCTGATGCTGGGCATGCGCCAGGCCGGCATGGCCAATTGCGGCAAGCACTTTCCCGGCCACGGCCACGTCGCCGCCGACAGCCACACCGACGTGCCGGTCGATCCACGTCCGCTGGCGGAGATCCTGCTCGACGACGCGCGGCCCTACGAGTGGCTGTCCACGTCGCTGGCCAGCGTGATGCCGGCGCACATCGTGTACCCGGATGTCGATGACAAGCCGGCGGGCTTCTCGACGACGTGGCTGCAGGACATCCTGCGCGCACGCCTGGGCTTCACGGGCGCGATCTTCAGCGACGACCTCAGCATGGCCGGCGCGCGCACGCTGGCCGGCCGCGAACTGGGCTACGCCGAGGCCGGCGTGCTCGCGATGAACGCGGGCTGCGACCTCGTCCTGCTGTGCAACCAGAGCCTCGGCAAGGGCGAGCCGCTCGACGCCTTGCTGGACGGCCTGCTGAAGGCGCGCGACGCCGGCGCGTGGCGGCCCGACAGCGCGTCCGAACGCCGCCGCCTCGACCTGCTGCCGCAGACCGAGCCGCTGGCGTGGGACGACCTGATGCGCGACCCCGCATACCTGCGCGCGCTCGACCGGCTCTGACCCGGATCCGCCGCAAGAATCCCGCGAGCTGCCGGCGGTTCGACGAAGACCTGTCATCCTGCGACTGCACGCAGGATGACCGCCCGGCGGGGACGCCGGGGTCGGGGGCCGGGCCCGGGCAACGGCTCCCCATTTCGGCGCTGAAGCGAAAAAAAGCCGCGAGCCCTCGCGGGTCGCGGCTTTCGCGGATCGGCCTGGCGATCAGGGAGCGGCGCGGCCCGTCACGCACTTGTTCTGCTGGCAGCGCGCGCCCGGGTCGGCCAGCATGAAGCAGGGCGACACCTGGTGCGAGGCCTTCGCCTGCGCGGCCGCGAGCTCGCGCTCGTGCTGCGCCAGTGCTTCCACGCTGTCCGGCGACGCCGACTTGCCCGAGTACGCGCGGTAGCCGGTCGGGCCGCCGCACGCCTTGGCGCCGACCGCGACCGAGCGGCATTCCGCGTCGGCCGTGCACGCGGACGCCTTCGCCAGCACGCCGTCGAGCTGGGCCTCCACGCTCGCGAGGTCGCCCCCGGCGGCGGTGCTGGCGGGTGCCGCGGCGACCGACTGTATGGCTGGCGGCGGCGGCACCTTCGTGGCTGCCATCGCCGGCGCCGAAGCGACCAGCGCGGCACCGGCCGGCGTCAGCGGGCCGTCGTCGCCCTTGCAGGCCGCCATCGACAGCAGCACGGCGGCTGCCATCACGACGGCCGACGGACGGGCAGGGCGGCGCAGGGCGGTCGGGCGGGTCATCCGGTCACTCCGGCAAGCGTCAGGCCTGGTTGTCGAACGGCAGCTTGATCTGGCTGAGATCCTTGCGGGTCTCGACCAGCACCAGCGGGCCTTCGTCGACCACGGCCACCGGCGGCCGCTCGCGCGGCACGTGCGGGGGCTTGGGCGCGTTGGCGATCGCTTCCTGCGCGGCGCGCACCGCGTCGGCGTTCGAGTGCACCCATTCCAGGCCGGCCGAACCCGCGAGCGAGTTCAGGTCGCCGATGGGCAGGTCGAACTTCGGCACGACCGGGGCGACAGGCGCGACCGGGGCGGAGACCGGGGCCGCAGCCACCGGTGCCGCGACCGGCGCGGGTGCGGCGAAGGCGCGCGACTCGAACGGCACGGCCACGCGGGCCGGCGTCTCGTCGGTCTCGGCCGGCTCCGTGTCCGCGGCCAGGGCGGGCGCGAGCGCGGGCTCGGCGACGCCGGCGGCTTCTGTCAGCGCGGCGTTGCCGGGCAGGTCGCCCGAGGGCGTCTCGGCGCTGGTGTCGCCGACACCGTCCTCGCGGCGCGGGCCGCGGTTGCGGCCGCCGCGACGGCGACGACCACTGCCTTCGCCCTCGGCCGGGGCCTCGCCCTCGGCGGCGACTTCGACGCCTTCCTCGGACTCGCCTTCGGCGCGCAGGACTTCGTCGCCGCCCTCGGCACCGGCTTCGCCGGTAGCCTCGTCGCGGCCGCGGCCGCCACGGCGGCGGCGACGGCGACGTCCGTCGCGTTCACCGTCGGCCGACGGCGTGCCGTCGCCGGAGACGGCGCCTTCGAGCATCTCGGCACCCGGAGCGACGTCGGACAGCTCGCCCTGCGCGCCGAGTTCGCCGAAGGTCTGCTCTTCGGCGCCTTCGACGGCATGCGCCGGCGCCGGACGGCGGCCGCGCTCACCGCGCTCGCCACGCTCCCCGCGCTCCGCGCGTTCGCCGCGCTCGCGCTGCGGTGCGGCCTCGGCCGTCACGCCCTCGGCGCCCTCGACCTGCGACGGACGTTCCTCGCGCGGCCCGCGCTCGCGGCGGCCGCCTTCGCGGCCTCCCTCGCGCGGTGCACCGTCGACGCGCGGCTCGCCGCGGCGGCCGCGGCCTTCCGTGCGGGCTTCGCCGTTTTCCATCACCGTCTCGCGGTTGCGCTCACCGCGCTCGCTGCGCTCACCGCGTTCGCCACGCTCGTTGCGGCGTGATTCGTCGCGCGCCGGACGGCCTTCGCCGGCCTTGCGCTCGCCACGCTCGCCGCCGCGGTTGCGGTCGCCACGTTCACCGCGTTCGCCGTTGCGGCCGCCGCGACGCTTGTCGTCACGGCCACGGCCGTCGCGGCCGCCTTCGCGAGCCTCGCCCTTGGCGGCCGGGGCCGCCGTCGCGGGCGCGGGAGCGGACACCGGTGCGGGCGCGGGCGCGGCGCCGAACAGGTTCTTGATCCAGCCGAAGAAGCCGCCGGAGGCCGGGGCCGGCGCGGGGGCCGCGACCGGGCGCGGGGCCGGGGCCGGCGTCGCCGCGACCGGAGCCGGCGCGGGGGCCGGTGCCGGCGGCGCGGGCTGGTCGGGCAGCACGCCCTTGATGACCGGCTCCTGCTTGGCCTTGGCCTTGTCGCGGCGGGTGATCGAGACCTCGTCCTGCGGCTCCTCGATCATCGTGTAGCTGGCCTGCAGGTTCTCCAGGCGGGCGTCGTCGTGGCGCAGGCGCTCCAGCTTGTAGTTGGGCGTCTCGAGGTGCTTGTTGGGCACGAGCAGCACGGTGGTGCGCTGCTTCAGCTCGATCTTGGTGATCTCGCTGCGCTTCTCGTTGAGCAGGAAGGAGGTCACTTCCACCGGCACCTGCACGTGCACGGCGGCGGTGTTCTCCTTCATCGACTCCTCCTGGATGATGCGCAGGATCTGCAGCGCGGAGGATTCGGTGTCGCGGATGTGGCCCGTGCCGTTGCAGCGCGGGCAGGTGATGTGGCTGCCTTCGGACAGGGCGGGGCGCAGGCGCTGGCGGCTCAGCTCGAGCAGGCCGAACTTGCTGATCGACGAGAACTGCACGCGGGCGCGGTCGAAGCGCAGCGCGTCGCGCAGGCGCTGCTCGACCTCGCGGCGGTTCTTCGACTCTTCCATGTCGATGAAGTCGACGACGATCAGGCCGCCGAGGTCGCGCAGGCGCATCTGGCGCGCGATCTCGTCGGCCGCCTCGAGGTTGGTGCGGGTGGCCGTCTCCTCGATGTCGCCGCCGCGCGTGGCGCGCGCCGAGTTGACGTCGATCGAGACGAGCGCTTCCGTGTGGTCGATGACGATCGCGCCGCCGGCCGGCAGGTTGACCGTGCGCGAGAACGCGGTCTCGATCTGGTGCTCGATCTGGAAGCGGCTGAACAGCGCCGCGTCGTCGCGGTAGCGCTTCACGCGCGATGCCGACTCCGGCATCACGTGGTTCATGAACTGCTGGGCCTGCTCGTAGATGTCGTCGGTGTCGATCAGGATCTCGCCGATGTCCGCGGTGAAGTAGTCGCGGATGGCGCGGATGACGAGCGACGACTCCTGGTAGATCAGGAATGCGCCCTTGCCCGACTTCGAGGCGCCGTCGATGGCGTCCCACAGCTTGAGCATGTAGTTCAGGTCCCACTGCAGCTCGGGCGCGCTGCGGCCGATGCCGGCGGTGCGCGCGATCAGGCTCATGCCCTTCGGGTACTCGAGCTGGTCGAGGTTCTCCTTGAGCTCCTCGCGGTCCTCGCCCTCGATGCGACGGCTCACGCCGCCGCCGCGCGGGTTGTTGGGCATCAGCACCAGGTAGCGGCCGGCCAGCGAGACGAAGGTCGTCAGCGCCGCGCCCTTGTTGCCGCGCTCTTCCTTCTCGACCTGCACCAGCAGTTCCTGGCCGTCCTTGATGGCGTCCTGGATGCGTGCGGACTTGACGTCGACGCCGTCGCGGAAATACTGGCGCGAGATTTCCTTGAACGGCAGGAAGCCGTGGCGATCCTCGCCGTAGTCGACGAAGCACGCCTCGAGCGAGGGCTCGACGCGGGTCACGACCGCCTTGTAGATATTGCCCTTGCGCTGTTCGCGCCCTTCGATCTCGTTCTCGAAATCGAGCAGCTTCTGCCCGTCGACGATCGCCAGCCGACGTTCTTCCGGCTGGGTCGCATTGATCAGCATGCGTTTCACGTGCACTCCTTCTTCGCCTCGCGCGGCCCGTGGCCGGCGCGAGGCTGTCGCCTCACTGCGCTGCCTTCGGGCCGATGTCGACATGGCCCTCGGAGCGCGCTAACGATGCACGAGAAACGAGTGGGAACCGCTGGAAGGAATCGCCCTGGACTGTTCGTCGTGCCCCGGGGTGGGGCGGGCGACGTGAACAGCGTTGGCGCTTGGCGCGTGAAGCTATGCGTCGCGATGCGGAGCGTCGGAAGTTTCCCGAGGAACACCTGCGGCCGCGGCCGTGGCCGCTCCTGCAGGTCCACGCGTCCAACGGACCCGGAGCCGCGGCGACGGCAGGGCGGTGGCGCCGGCGCGGCGCGATCGTGCGCCGGGCAGCGGCCACGGCCGTGCGGTTTCGCCCGCGGGGCGGGTCAGGGTCGGATGGGGGTGGGAAACGAACGCCATGCGTATGCGAGTGCAGAGGATCTTGCACCGGCTGCCAGCCGACCTTTCCCGACGGGAAATGGCATCTGGCAACCTTGGGAAACCTTTATCTCCAGCCTGCGATGAGACGCAGGGCGGTTCTTTGTCATTGCTCTTCCGCGCCTTGGCCTTCGGCCGCCGGGCCACTTTGGGGTCACCGGCCTGTCGAGGCGGTCAGCGCGTTGCATCACCTGTTTTCGCCGCGTCTCTTTCGATATTCGGCGCCACGCCCGCACACCCTTGTTGTCGAGTTTGAAAGTCCGCCGCAGGATCCCGATCGGGGATTGCCCGGGTAAACTCTCGAAAATCAATAACTTATGGCGCAAACGTGGTTCGGCCGATTATAGAGGGGAAACGCCAGCCGGCCCAAACCGCCGCCCGCGGCGCTCCCGAGACGAAGGCGGCGGCAGGCCGCCAGGCCGCTCCCGCCGCGCCCAAGCCGCGCCAGCGGCCCGCCACGTCCGCCGCCCGGCCCGCGCCCGCCGCCGCGCCGCCCGCAGCGGCTCCGGTGGTGCGCAACGTGGCCGTCGACGCCGAATTCGAGGGCCAGCGCCTGGACAACTTCCTGCTGCGCGAGCTCAAGGGCGTGCCCAAGACCCACGTCTACCGGATCATCCGCTCCGGCGAGGTGCGCGTGAACAAGGGCCGCGCTTCGGCCGACACCAAGCTCGCCGCCGGCGACGTCGTGCGCGTGCCGCCGGTGCGCCAGGCCGTGCCCGCGACGCCGGCCGAGGCCGCGCCGCCGCGCGAGTTCCCGATCCTGTTCGAGGACGAGCACCTGCTGGCCATCGACAAGCCGGCCGGCACCGCCGTGCATGGCGGCTCGGGCGTCAGCTTCGGCGTGATCGAGCAATTGCGCCGGGCGCGGCCGCAGCAGAAGTATCTCGAGCTCGTGCACCGCCTCGACCGCGAGACCTCCGGCATCCTGCTGCTGGCCAAGAAGCGCAGCGCGCTGGTGGCGTTGCAGGACCAGTTCCGCGCCCGCGAGACGGGCAAGACGTACGCCGCGCTGGTGGTGGGACGCTGGCCGGCGAAGCTGAAGGTGATCGACGTCGCGCTGCACAAGACGGAGGACGCCGCCGGCGAGCGCCGCGTCTACCCGGTCGGCGACGACCATCCAGCCGGCCAGCGCTCGATCTCGCTGGTGCGCATCGCCCGGCAATTCGACGGCACGACCTTGCTGGACGTCACCATCAAGACGGGCCGCACGCACCAGATCCGCGTCCACCTGCAGCATGCCGGGCACGTGATCGTCGGCGACGACCGCTACGGCGACTTCGCGCTCAACCGCCGCTTCGCGCGCGGCGAGGCGGTGCCCGGCGTGCGTTTCGAGCGCATGTTCCTGCACGCGCGCCGGCTCGCCTTCGACCATCCCGCCAGCGGCGCGCGCCTCGAGCTCGAGGCACCGCTGCCGCCCGAGTGCGCGGCCCTGGTCGACGCCCTGGCAAAGGCCAACCCATGACCGATTCCCCCGCCCGCCCGCGCCGCTTCGACCTCGTCGTGTTCGACTGGGACGGCACGCTGTTCGACTCCACGGCGCTGATCGTGCACAGCATCCAGGCCGCGTGCGCGGACCTCGGCCTGCCGGTGCCCGACGACGAACGCGCCTCGTGGGTGATCGGCCTGAGCCTGCGCGCGGCGATGGCGCATGCGGCGCCGACGATCACCGAAGCGCAGCTGCCGGCGATGATCGACCGCTATCGTTTCCACTACCTCGCGCGCCAGCACGACCTGTCGCTGTTCCCGGGCGTGCTGGACATGCTGCGCGCGCTCAAGCAGCGCCACCACTGGCTGGCGGTGGCCACCGGCAAGAGCCGCGCTGGACTGGACGAGTCGCTGCACGCGGCGGCGCTGCGCGGCGTCTTCGACGGCACGCGCACCGCCGACGAGACGCGGCCGAAGCCCGACCCGCAGATGCTGCACGAGCTGATGCGCCAGTTCGGCACCGATCCGGACCGCACGCTGATGATCGGCGACACCACGCACGACCTGCAGCTGGCCGCCAACGCGGGCACGGCCAGCATCGCGGTGGCCTACGGGGCGCACGCGCCGTCGGAATTCGCCACCCATTCGCCGCTGGCGGTGGCCGGCAGCGTGGCCGAGCTCGCCGCGTGGCTGGACGCGCATGCCTGACCGGGCGCCCGCCCCGCTGCCGCTGGACGGCTGGCTGCCGCTGTGCGCGAGCGAGGCGCTGGTGGAGTCCGGCAAGGCGGTCGTCTTCGACGTCCTGCTGTGGCGCCGCCCGGCGCGCGCGTTCGCGCTGCGCTTCGAGGGCCGCGTCGTCGCCTACCTGAACCGCTGCGCGCACGTGCCCACCGAGATGGACTGGCGCCCCGGCGAGTTCCTCGACGAGGAGCGCCGCTTCATCGTCTGCTCGATGCACGGCGCCGTCTACGAACCCACCAACGGCCGATGCATCGCGGGCCCCTGCGCCGGCCAGCGGCTGATGGCGATCGACGTCGCCGAGCGCGATGGCCGGGTGTATTGGTATCCTTCCGCGGACATCGGCCCTGTCGTGTTCGACAATCCGCCCAAACCACACGACGACCATGACGCCTGACTTCGAACCCACGCAATCTCCCGAGGACTCGCGTCCGGCCACGCCATCCCCCGCGCCTACCCCGGCCCCGGCGCCGGTGTCGTCCACCACGCTGCACGTCAGCCCCGACCTGTCGCGGCTGGAGACGGTGCTGGCCCAGGTCACCGGCGAGCTGATGCGCGAGCGCCGCACCGAGCGCCGCTGGCGCCTGTTCGGCCGCGTCGCGTGGTTCCTGCTGGCGCTCGCGACGATCTGGGGCCTGGTGACGTCGCAGCGCGGCAAGGCCAGCACGCCCAACGGCCCGCACACGGCGCTGGTGGAAGTGCGCGGCGAGATCGCCTCGGAGGGCAGTGCCAGCGCCGAGAACATCGTGTCCGCGCTGCGCAGCGCCTTCGAGGAGAAGAACGCCGTCGCCATCGTGATCCGCTTCAACTCGCCCGGCGGCAGCCCGGTGCAGGCCGGCATCGTCTACGACGAGATCAAGCGCCTGAAGGGCCTGCACAAGAAGAAGATCTACGCGGTGTGCGAGGAGATGTGCGCCTCGGGTGCCTACTACATGGCCGTGGGCGCCGACGAGATCTTCGTCGACAAGGCCAGCATCGTCGGCTCGATCGGCGTGCTGATGGACGGCTTCGGCTTCACCGGCGCGATGGACAAGCTGGGCATCGAGCGCCGGCTGATCACGGCCGGCGCCAACAAGGGCATGCTCGATCCGTTCTCGCCGCTCAAGCCCGAGCAGCGCGCGCTGGCCCAGCAGATGATCGACGAGGTGCACCAGCAGTTCATCGCCATCGTGCGCGAGGGCCGCGGCGCGCGCCTGCACGAGACGTCCGACACCTTCTCCGGCCTGTTCTGGAACGGCGAGGACGCCGTCAAGCAGGGCCTGGCCGACCACTTCGGCAGCCTCGACTCCGTCGCGCGCGACGTGGTCAAGGCCGAGGACGTGATCGACTACACGCCGACGGAGAACGTGGCCGAGCGCCTGGCCAAGCGCTTCGGCGCCTCGGTCGGCGCGGGCGCCGTGCGCGAGCTGGAAACCCCGGTCCTGCGGCGCTGAACGTCCGTTCCCGCGCCGTGAACGGGACGTTCGCGTTCAACATTTCGCGCTTGCCCCGCGTTCGAGGGCGGTCCGGCCGCCCCGCGCGGACGCTGCGCGTGTAACGTCCCGGAAAGCGGCCTCAAGGCGGCGGCACGACTGCCGATCTCCTCTGACAGCCGCCTTGCCGCGTCTTTCATCGCCATGCACGCCCGCGTCCTACGTCGCCTGCTGATCGCCCTGCTCGCCCTCACCGGCATCGCGCTGCTGTGGAACCAGTTCGGCATGACCTCGACGCTGGTCATCGACGCGCGCTCGCCGCTGCGCATCCGGGCGCTGGACGATCGCGCGAATCCGGGCGGCCGCAGCGTCGCCAGCATCACCCGCGAGTCCGGTGGCGTCGGCCTGGACTGCGACCTGCGCGCCGGCTACGAATGGGCGTTCTGCGAGCTCCAGATCGAATTCGGCGCGGGCCCGCACGGCATCGACCTGAGCCGCTACGACTCGATGCGCCTGTGGGTGACCGCCACCGGCCCCGAGGCGCAGCAGCGCGTGCGCGTCTACGTGCGCAACTACGATCCGGCCTACTCGAAGCCGGGCGTGGCCGAGTCCGAGAAGGTCAACCAGCTGATCTACGAGCCCGCCGACTATCCGCAAGGCTACGAGGTGCCGCTCGCGCGCTTCCAGGTCGCGCAGTGGTGGATCGACGAGCATCCGATGACGCTCGACCTCGAGGCGCCCGACTTCCGCAACGCCACGCGGCTCGCGTTCTCCACCGGCCCGAAGGTCGAGCCCGGCCCGCACACGATCCGCATCCGGCGCGTCGAGCTCAGCGGCAAGCTGATCCCGGCGTCCGCGTTCCGGCTGGGCATCATCGCGGTGTGGATGCTGTCGGTGTTCGGCTATCTCGTCGTGGACAGCGTGCTCAATCGCCGGCAATTGCGGCTGTCCGCGGCGAGCCAGCACTCGCTGCAGCGCCTGAACGAATCGCTGCGCCTGGAGACGCGAAGCCTGGCCGAGATCGCGCGCACGGATCCGCTGACCGGCGCGCTCAACCGCAAGGGCCTGGCCGACGAGCTGATGCGCATCGTGCGCATGGGCGAGGACAAGGCGTTCCCGATGACGCTGGTCTTCATCGACATCGACCATTTCAAGCGCATCAACGACAGCCTCGGCCACGACACCGGCGATCGGGTGATCCATGGCCTGGCCGAGCTGGTGCGCTCCGCCGTGCAGCGCGACGACCTGTTCGCGCGCTGGGGCGGCGAGGAATTCCTGCTCGTCTTCCGCGACACGCCGGGCCCGAAGGGCAGCGCCATCGCCGAGCGCCTGCGCGAGCGCATCGCCGGCGCCGCCTGGCCCGAGGGCCTGCGCGTGACATGCAGTTTCGGCGTGGCCGAGTGGCATCGCGGCGAGGATCTCAGCGAAGGCATCAAGCGCGCCGACGAGGCGATGTACCGCGCCAAGCAGCAAGGCCGCGACCGCGTCGAGATCGAACTCGACGCGCGCGACGTCCGCGATTCGCAGCCGGCCTGACCGGGCCGGAGGGGTCTGGCCTCTCCCGAGTCCGCGGACTCTCCTCGATCGCAGCCGTGACGCCGATCGCGGAAGAGGGACAGGCCTGGCCCCGATCCCCGCCGGGCGATCGAGGTCAGGCCTGTCCCCGAATCGCGACCGGCGCAGCTGTTGTCGGCGCTGGATGAGCGCGCTCCGATGAGAGGCCAGGCCCCTCCGGCTGCTGCGCGCGGACGGTGTCTACAACCAGCCCGACTTCTTGAACTGGCGATAGAGCACCACGCACACGATCGTGATCGTCGCCAGCGCCAGCGGGTAGCCGAAGTGCCATTCGAGCTCGGGCATGTACTTGAAGTTCATGCCCCAGATGCCGGCGAACGCGCTGATGACGGCGAAGATGCCGGCCCACGCCGCGAGCCGCTTGTTGACGACCGATTCCTCGATCGCCACGTTGGCCAGATTGACCTGGATCGCCGTGCCGATGGTGTCGCGCAGGTTGTCCAGCGAGGCCTGCATGCGCAGCAGGTGGTCGAACACGTCGCGGAAGTACTCGCGGTTGCCCTCGCACACCGACGGCACGCGGCCGCTGAACAGCTTGTGCACGGCGTCGATCAGCGGCGTCACGGCGTGCCGCACGGTGCCGATCTCGCGCTTGAGCTCGTACAGGCGCTGGATGTTGGCCTGCGAGGTGCCGGGCTCGAACATCTGGTCCTCGACCTGCTCGAGCTCCGTCTCGAGGCGGTCGATGATGGGAAAGTAGCGGTCGACGACCGCGTCCATCAGCGCGTAGAACACGAAGGCCGGGCCATGGCGCAGCATGTGCGGCTCGCGCTCGGACCGCTCGCGCACCTGCAGCAGATTCTGGCGGCTGCGGTTGCGCACCGACAGCACGAAGTTGTGGCCGACGAAGATGTCGACCTCGCCGGTGGCGAGCTCGTCGGTGGGCGTCAGCTCCACCGTGTGCAGCACGGCGAACAGCGTGTCGCCATACTCCTCGACCTTGGGCCGCTGGTGGCCGTGCAGCGCGTCCTCCACGGCGAGTTCGTGCAGGCCGAACTCCTGCTGCATCGTGAGCAGTTCCGCGTCGGAGGTGTCCTTCATCGCGACCCAGACGAAGCAGCCCGGGCGCGCCAGGTAGTCGCTGATCTCCGCGACAGGAATGTCGGCGAGCTTGCTGCCGTTCTCGTAGGCGACGCAGTTGATCAGCATGGGGGAAGCGGGTCTGGAGTCATGACACTGTAACGAAGACGCCGTCAAGGCGGGGCCCGGGTGTCGAAACGACGATTTTGCTGCGCTGCGGTAGCACTGGAAGGGGGGCTGGGCCACAATGCCCGCTCCGACCAACCCGAGCGTTCCGCAGAAACGATTCATGGGCACGAAGCAACAGGGCGCCGGCCTCGCGGCCATGACGCTCGGCGCCTTGGGCGTCGTCTATGGAGACATCGGCACCAGCCCGCTCTACACGCTGCACGAGATCTTCGTGCCGGTCTCTGGCGTGGGCGTGCCGCTCGACGCGCGGCACATCGTCGGCGCCGTGTCGACGATCTTCTGGGGCCTGATGCTGGTCGTCACGCTCAAGTACGTCATCCTGATCCTGCGCGCCGACAACAACGGCGAAGGCGGCGCGATGGCGCTGACCGCGCTGGCGGCGCATGCGGCCGGCGGCACGCCGCGGCGGCGCACGCTGATCATGCTGGTGGGCATGTTCGGCGCCACGCTGTTCTTCGGCGACAGCGTCATCACGCCGGCCGTGACGGTGATGGGCGCGGTCGAGGGGCTCGAGGTCGTCACGCCGGCGCTCGCGACCTACATCGTGCCGCTGTCGGTGCTCATCCTCGTCGTGCTGTTCTCCGCGCAGCGCTTCGGCACCGGCGCGTTCGGCAAGGCGTTCGGGCCGATCCTGGTGGTGTGGTTCGGGCTGCTCGCCGTGGTCGGCGCGCTGCACGTGGCCAAGGCGCCGGAAATCCTGTCCGCGCTGAACCCGCTGTACGCGATCGAGTTCCTGCTCGATCGCGGATGGCACGTGCTGGCCGCGCTCGGCGCGATCGTGCTGGCGCTGACGGGCGCGGAGGCGCTGTACGCCGACATGGGCCACTTCGGCAAGACGCCCATCCGCCTCGCCTGGAGCGCGCTGGTGCTGCCGGCCCTGGCGCTGAACTACATGGGGCAGGGCGCGCTGCTGATCCACGACCCGACCGCCATCGAGAACCCCTTCTTCCGCCTGTTCCCGTCCAGCTGGGTGCTGCCGATGGTGGCCTTCGCGGCCGTGGCGGCCGTCATCGCGTCGCAGGCGGTGATCTCGGGCGCGTTCTCGATGACCAAGCAGGCGATCCAGCTCGGCTTCCTGCCGCGCATGGAGGTCGTCTACACCTCGGTGAAGGAGGCCGGCCAGATCTACCTGCCGCGCGTCAACTGGGTGCTGATGGTGGCGGTGGTCTGCGCGGTCATCGGCTTCGGCAGCGTCTCCAAGCTGACCGCGGCCTACGGCATCGCGGTGACGGTGACGATGCTGATCGACACCGTGCTCACGTACTTCGTCGTGCGCTACGGCTGGGGCTTCCCGCTGTGGATCGCGCTCGGCGCCACCGGCTTCTTCGCGCTGATCGACGGCCTGCTGGTGGCCGCGTGCTCCCTGAAGTTCCTGCACGGCGGCTGGTTCCCGCTGCTGCTGGCGCTGGCGATGTTCGCGATCATGTCGACCTGGAAGCGTGGCCGCGAGCTGCTGCTGGAGAGCATCCGGCGCGACGATCCTGACCTGATCCCGTTCATCACTGCGCTGGCCGAGGACGACATCCCGCGCACGCCGCGCACCGCCGTCTTCACCGTGGCCAACGTGGGCACCGTGCCGCAGGCGCTGCTGCACAACCTGAAGCACAACCAGGTGCTGCACGAGACCAACGTCATCCTGACGGTGAAGTTCCACGAGGTGCCGTGGATCCCGTTCGCCGACCGCGTGCAGGTGGAGCCGCTGGCGCGCGGCTTCTGGCGCGTGACGGTCAACTACGGCTTCAAGAACACGCCCGACATCCCGCAGGCGCTGACGCTGTGCCGCTCGCACGGGCTGGACGTCGACGAGTTCACCACCAGCTACTTCCTCAGCCGGGAGGTGGTGGTGCCCACGCGCGGCGACGGCATGGCGCACTGGCGCGAACGCCTGTTCGCCGCGATGACGCGCAACGCCGGCAGCGTGGTGGAGTTCTTCCGCCTGCCCAACAACTCGGTCATCGAGCTGGGCACGCGCGTGCAGATCTGAGCCGTCGCGCCTGTCCGCGCGTCACGCCCCCGCCTGAGCGCTCGCGCGCAGCGCGATCCGCCGCCTGTCGAAATCCTGTCGTTCGCCCGGCGCGCCGGCCTCGTGCTGCCGTCCGATGGCTGCAGGCAACCGCTCGTCGGCCGGCCGAGCCGGCGGCGCCAAGAAAGTCTCGAACGGCCGTGCGGAGCGCTCAATGCGGCGCGCCCGTGCCGATATGGAGGGCAGGTGCCCGTCCGATCCGCCGCTCCGGCGCGTGGCCGCGCATCGCCTCAGCACGTCACGGAGACCCGAATGCGCACGAACCCCGGCACGATCCATTTCCTCACCCTGGGCGTCGCGTCGCTCGCCATGCTCTCCGCGTGCGGCGGTGGCTCCGACGCCGCGCAGGCGCCGGCACCCGCACCTGCGCCGACGCACCTGACCGGCTCCGCCGCCGTCGGCGCCCCGATGACCCAGGGCACGCTGCGCGTGATCGACGCCACCGGCGCCGTCGTGGCGCACGACATCGCGATCAACGCCGACGGCACGTACGACGCCGGTGCGCTCGCGGGAACCGGGCCGTGGCGCATCGAGGCCTGCGGATACACCGGCGCGAACTACGGCTGCATCTATTCCGTGGCGCTGGCGGCGGGCACGGCCAACGTCACCCCGCTGACGACCGCCATGATCACGCTGGCCACGGGCCATACGCCCGACACCGTGATGAGCGACGGGGGCGCCCCGACGGCCGGCGCGCTCGCGGCCGCCCAGACGCAACTGCAGGCCGGCCTGGCCGGCACGCTGAACGACGCGGGCGTGCCCTCGAACTTCGACTTCACGACAGGCTCGCTGGCGGCCGGCACGCGCAGCGGCTACGACCGCATCCTCGACGCGGTCAACGTCACCACCGGCACCGACGACGGTGCGTTCGTGCAGGTCACGCCGCGCCTGGGCGACGGCAACCTGTACCTGACCACCGGCACCACCTCGGGCACCATCACCACCGCCGCGGGCGCCGCGGCGCTGCCCCTGGGCAGCCTCGAGACGCTGTTCACGAAGATGACGGCCGCGATGGCCAGCTCGACGTCCTGCACCGATGCCAACGTCGGCATCGCCACCGTCATCGCCAGCGACGCTCGCATGAACGGCCTGTCCGGCGGCGCCAACGTGTCGGCCGGCCTGTGCCAGTTCTTCGGTCATGGCGACGGCGGCGCCGGCGCCATGTGGGGCGCGAAGTTCCTCAGCCCGACGCTCGGCAAGTGCGACCTGACCGGCAGCGCGCCGCTGTGCGCCGTCAGCTTCGCCCTGGAGTCCACCGACGGCAGCGTCGAGAACGTGGGCGACGGCATGGGCGTGGTCTATCGCGACAACCGCTGGCAGTTCTACGGCGAACTGCTGCCCATCTCGATCAATGCCAACGCGGCCGTGCAGCGCAACGTGCGCATCGACGACCCGACCACGCCGGCGCAGTACTCGCGCGCACTGCAGTTCGACATCGCCCGCACCGATGGCATCGCCTGCGCGCGCATCGCCATGCGCGACGATGCGCAGACGACCCTCGCCATCTACAAGGTGTTCTCGCCGGACGCGGAGCGGATGTCGCTGTGGACGCACGACGGCTTCGGCAACGACGCCAGCACCGATCCGCTCGCCGGTTCGCTGCGCAGCGCCGATGACAGCTGGATCCAGATCCCGCAGGGTACGGACGGCGACGAGATGATCCGCCGCTTCTATCGCGTCGGCCGCACCGTCGACGTCTCGCTGTACTCGGACGCCGCCTGCTCGACGCCGGCCACGGTGGATGGCAAGAGCGTGCTGCCGGTCAACGTGGCGGGCATGCCGCCGGTCGATTCGGCCCTGGCGGACCTGCCGTGGGGCACGCTCACCGCCGACACGGTCGCCGCGCTCGAAGGCTTCACGCTCGATGGCGGCCATGCGGGCAGCTTCAGCAGCGCGTGGACGTTCTCCGACGGCATCACCGGCTTCGGCGAGGCCACGTTCTGCACCTCCGGCTCCTGCGGCGAGGGCGACGCCGCTCGCCTCGGCCAGTCGCGCATCCGTCCGGGCGCCCGCCTCGCCACGACTTCGCTGAGCGCGCCGGCCACCCACATCCTGGCGGGCGACTACAAGGAGTTCATCCTCGGCGGCCGCGACGCGACGGGCATGAACATCGAGAGCGAATTCGTCAGCTGCACCGCGCAGGCAGCGGGCCAGATGTGTGGCCAGGCCAAGGACCCGACCGACGGCGGCACCGGCACGAACACGGGTCCGGCCGCCCTGCTCGGGCGCACGCACTGAGCGCGCGCGGGCCGCGACGGCCCGCGTCGTCCGCAGGCCCGGCACCGCCCGGGCCTTCGTCGTTTCAGGTGCGGCCCTGGATCACCCGCAGCGGCGGCTTGCCGTCCGTGGCCGGTTCGTCCTCGGCGATGCGCGTGCGATTGCGGCCGTCGTGCTTGGCGTCGTACAGCGCCTGGTCGGCCTGCGCGATCAGCTCGTCGACGCTCTCGCAGCCCGATGCCACGGCCGCCACGCCGATGCTCACCGTCACCCCGCACAGGCCGCAGGGCAGCGGCGCCGCGCCGGGCACCGGCTCGCCGACGGCCACGCGCAGGCGCTCCGCGATCGACGCGGCGGTGGGCAGGTCGGTCTCGGGCAGGATCGCGACGAACTCGTCGCCGCCGTAGCGGCCGAACAGGTCGGTGCAGCGCAGCACCGCCTGGCCGTGCTGCGCGACGTGGCGCAGGATCGCATCGCCGGCGGCGTGGCCGTGGCTGTCGTTGATCGTCTTGAAGCGGTCGACGTCGACGATGAAGGCGGCGGTGTACGTGCACTGCCGGCGCGCCAGCTGCAGGTCGCGCGCGGCCTGCGCGTAGAGCGCGCCGCGCGACAGCGCCCCGGTCAGGTGGTCGGTGCGCGCCAGCTGCAGCACCCACTCGTGCATGCGGTCGGTGATCAGCAGCACGAAGCCGATGTTGCAGAAGACGTCCATGATCACCAGCGCGCCGAGGTAGGTGGCGACGGTCGGGTCGCTCAGGTTCAGCACGGGCGCGCCGGCGGGCAGGTGGGCGGTGGTCCACAGGCGCCAGAGGTTGGCCAGGCCCCAGCCGCCCATGCCGACCATGGTCAGCACGCGGCTGACGCTGGGCGGTGCGCTCACGGCGAGCGAGTAGGTGGCCCACAGCGCGAGCAGCGCCATGCCGCCCACCATGATCATGGCGCGCACCCTCGGTTCGGGCCAGACGAGCGTGGCGGCGATGCCCAGCATGAACACGCCGCAGGCCGCCACCAGCCACGCGGTGGGCACGGCCTGGCGGTCGAACTGGCGCAGGGCGGCCACGGACGTGCTGCGGCCGATCAGCATCGTCCAGTTGCCCATGATGGCAGGCACCCAGAGCGGCACATGGCCCTGCAGCATGTGTGCGGCGGCAGCGGCGCCGAGGAACAGATTGGCGACGGCCCACAGCCGCAGGCCGGGGATCGGCTGGCGGATGCGGCGCTCGAGTGCCAGCACCACGATGCTGAACACGACGCACAGCGCAGCGACCACCGCGAGCAGCGAGCGGCCGTCGATCGTCACGAGGCGTTCTCCGCGGGCGACTTCGTGCGCCTGTGCATTTTGTGGTCCTCCAGCAAAAATTCTAGGCCGCGCACCTCGCCGGCGCCTAGCTATTTGTGGGGATATCGTTGGGCAGCAACGCCACAGTGGCGCAGCGTTCCGAATCGGAGGCAGGGCTCCGATAGTCAGGCTTGGCGCGCCAGTGCGTTGCGCAACACCGGCGCGAGCGCGTCCACGAGCGGCGCGATGCGGGCCGCCGGCGTGGCCGCGAACGACAGCACCAGACCGCGCCAGCCGACGCGCATCGCGTAGACCGACAGCGGGATCGCCGTGACGCCGTGCGCGATGGCGTCGCGCGCGACGGCGCGGTCGTCGACGTCGTCGGGCAGCGCGAGCGTCAGGTGCACGCCGCGCGCGCCGGAGACGACGCACACACGCTGCGTGGCGAACTCGCGCGGCAAGGCCTCGGCCAGCGCGCGCAGCATCGCCTCGCGCCGCAGCGCGTACTCGCGTCGGAGCGTGCGCACGTGGGCGGCGTAGTGGCCCTCGCGCATGAAGTCGGCCAGCACCTGCTGCACGATCTGGTCGCCGTCGCGGTAGAAGTCGGCCGAGGCGTCCGCGAACACGCGCTGCAGGCCTTGCGGCACCACGAGGAAGGCGACGCGGATGCCGGGATAGACCGTCTTGCTGAAGGTGCCGAGATAGATGACGCGGCCGGCGGCGTCCTGGCCCTGCAGCGAGGGGAACGGCGCGCCTTCGTAGCGGTACTCGCTGTCGTAGTCGTCCTCCAGCAGCAGCGTGCCGTGGCGCGCGGCAAAGCGCAGCCACTCCAGGCGGCGTGCGAGCGGCATCGCGCCGCCGGTGGGGAACTGGTTCGACGGCGTGAGGTAGGCCACGCGCGGCGCGCGCTCGCCCGGGCGCAGCGCGGGCACGGGCAGGCCGTGCGCGTCCACGGGCGACGGCCGCAGGCGCAGGCCGTGGTCGGACAGCACCTGCGTGGCGGCCCAGTAGCCGGGATCCTCCAGCACGACGGTGTCGCCGGGGTCGCACATCAGGCGCGCGACGAGGTCGATCGATTCGCCGGTGCCGTCGGTGATGATGACCTGGTCGGGTGCGCAGCGCACGCCGCGCGTTGCGCGCACGTGTTCCGCGATCGCCTGGCGCAGCTCGGGTGCGCCGCCGGGCTCGCCCTGTTCGAGCTGGATCGGGTCCGCGCGCCGCAGCTGGCGCTGCTGCAGCCGGTTCCACAGCCGGTGCGGGAACAGCTCGAAATCGAATTGACCCGGGCAGAAGGGCTGGCGCGTCCAGAACTCGTGCAGCGGGTGGGAGTGGTAGCGCCGGCCGCGGCGCGAGAACGCCAGCGGGCTGGCCGTGCGCGGCGCCTCGGCCGGTTCCGCCGCCTTGGGCGCGGCCGGCAGGGCGTCGGGCGCGATGCGGCATACATAGGTGCCCGAACCCTGTCCCGCGACGACGAAGCCCTCGGCGCGCAGCTGCTCGTACACCGGCACGACCGTGTTGCGCGCGATGCGCAGGGCCTGCGCCAGCGTGCGCGTGGACGGCAGCCGGTGCGCCGGCGGCACGACGCGCTCGAGGATCGCGCGGCGCATCTGCTGCGTGAGCCGCGCGCCGATCGGCAGCCCGGCCTCGTCCGGGGCGGGGTGGGCCCAGGCGTGCTGCAGCCGGTCGACGAGCGCGTCGCGGGCGAGGTGGGTCGGGGCGGTGGCGGCCATGCGAAGCGCGATCGTACGCCAAGTGGCCCAGTGCCATTGCCGACAAGTGGCCCTTCCCGCTGGGCCAATCGCTGCGTAAGCTGTGCGGCATGACCGCATCGCCCGACTTCCACTCCCCCACCGCGCTGGCCGCGCCGCATCGCGCCGTGGTGCAGGCCGCGCTGGATCGCCTGTCCGCCGAGCTGGGCGTGCCGGTGACCGCCATCGAATGCGCCGTGGGCGACTTCACGTCGGTGGCGCGTGGCAAGTCCGTGGGCCACCAGGACTTCGTGGGCATGGCGGGCTGCCGCTTCCCCTCCGTGGTGTTCGGCCTGACGCTGACCGCCGGCGAGCCCGAGACGGTGTTCGGCCCGCTGCTGCCGGCGTCGTACCTCGACGTCAACCTGGTCCCTGACCTCGCTACCCTGCGTCCCCAGCCGGGCCGTGCCGGCACCGCCTCGGTGATCTGCGAGCCCGCCGGCCCGCTGCCTGCCGGCCGCTACGAGCGCAGCGTGTGCGCCAGCGAGTTCTCGCCGCGCGCCGCACTGCGCCGCGTGCTGGCGCGCCTGGACCGGGCCGGCCTCGCGGCCACCGTCGCGCCGGAGCTGGAGCTGTTCCTCGTCGACCGCCGCGAGGACGGCGGCCAGGTCAGCCTGCACGCACCCGCGTCACGTGCCGGCGCCCCCGCGCGCGAGCGCGCCTGCGAGGCCTACTCGCTGGAACGCACGGGCCACTTCGCCGACTACTTCGACGCGCTGTTCGCCGCCTGCCAGCTGCAGGGCATCCCGGTGTGCGGCCACGCGCACGAGGCCGCGTACTCGCAGTACGAAGTCAACTTCATGCCCGGCGAGCCGCTGGCGCAGGCCGACGCGGTGTTCCGCTTCAAGCGCCTCGCGCGCCAGGTGGCCGCGCAGTCCGGCTTCCTGTGCACCTTCGCGCCCAAGCCCTTCCTCGACCAGCCCGGCACCGGCATGCACTGGCACTTCAGCATGCAGCACAAGGCCGGACCGCTGGCCGGCGAACCGGCCGGGCACACGAATGCCTTCGCGCACGCAGACGGCCGCGACCGCGACACGCTGGGCGCCTTCATCGGCGGCCTGCAGCGCCATGCCGACGCGGCGATGGCCTTCTTCGCGCCGCACGACATGGCCTTCGACCGCATCCGCCTGTCCAACGCGTCGCCCTCCTCGGCCAGCTGGGGCCACGACGACCGCGCCGTCGCGTTCCGCATCCCGCAGGCCAGCGCGCAGAACCGCCGCATCGAGAACCGCCTGCCCGGCGGCGACGCCAATCCCTACCTGGTCGTGGCCGCCACGCTGGGTCTGGGCCTGGCCGGCATCGAGCAGCGCCTGCAGCCCGCCGGCGAGTCGGCCGGTGTCGCGCTGCCGCGCTCGCTGCCCGACGCCTGCGACGCGCTCGAGGCGAGCGCGCTGATGCGCGAGCTGTTCGGCGACCCGCTGGTCGATCTCTTCGTCGCGCTGAAGCGCCACGAGAGCGCCGAGCGCCATGCCGCCGCCGACCCGCGCCACCACTGGGATCTCGTCCACCTGGTCGAGCTCGCCTGACCCCGCCGCATTCCGTTTCCCCGCCTTCCCGAGAGAGTTCCATGTTCCGTTCCTCGCCCGAGTACGTCGACTCGTACTACGCCGCCACGTCGCGCCACCTGCAATCGAACCGCCCGTCGCTGCAGGACAGCCTGGACGTCGACGTCTGCGTCGTCGGCGCCGGCTTCTTCGGCCTGTATTGCGCGATGGAGCTGGCCAAGGCCGGCAAGCGCGTGGCCGTCCTCGAGGCGAGCCGGGTGGGCTGGGGCGCGTCGGGCCGCAACGGCGGGCAGATGATCATCGGCTTTCCGTGCGGCATGCAGCGGCTGAAGGGCGTGATGGGCCAGGAACGCGCCAAGCGCATGTTCGACGCCTCGCGCGAGGCCGTCGCCGACATCCGCGGCATCATGGACCAGCACCGGATCGACTGCGACCTGGTCCAGGGTCACCTCGAGGTCGCCGTGCTGCAGCGGCGCGTGGCCGACCTGACCGGCTGGATCGAGGAATGCGTCAACGAGTGGGGCTACGACAAGCTGCAGCTGGTCGGGAAGAAGGACCTGCCCAAATACCTGAACTCGACTCGCTTCCAGGCCGGCATCATCGATCCCGAGGGCTGCCACATCCACCCGCTGAAGTACGTGCTGGGCCTGGCGCGCGCGGTCGAAAGCCTGGGCGTGCGCATCTTCGAGCAGAGCAAGGTCGACGGCTACGTCGAGAAGCGGGGCGACCGCATCCAGGTGAAGGTCGGTCCGCACGTCGTGCGCTGCGACCAGCTCGTGCTGGCCACCAATGCCTACGTCGACAAGCTCGACACCCGGCTCGCCGCGCGCACGCTGCCGGTGGGCACCTTCATCGGCGTCACCGCGCCGCTGGGCGAGGCCGTGGCGCGCAGCCTGATCCCGCACAACCACGCGGTCTACGACAACCAGTTCATCCTCGAGTACTTCCGCATGACGGCCGACCACCGGCTGCTGTTCGGCGGCAAGTGCACCTACCTCGGCGGCACGCCGTCCAACCTGAAGGACGCGATGCGCGTGAACATCGCGCGCGCCTTCCCGCAGCTGGCCAACGTGCAGATGGACTACGCCTGGGGCGGCCACATCGACATCACGATGCGCCGCATGCCCGACTGGGGCCAGCGCGACGGCCGCGTGTTCTGGGCGCAGGGTTTCTGCGGCCACGGCCTGGTGCCCACGCGGGTGGCGGCCAAGGTGGTCACCGACAAGATGCTCGCGCGGTCCGACGAGCTCGACTGGTTCGCCCCCATCGTCAACCCGCCGTTCCCGGGCGGCGAGGCCGTCGGCGGGCTGATGCAGGCGGTCGGGATGACGTACTACCGGGTGCGCGACTTCGTCTGAGGGCCATCCCGGCCGCGAGGTCGCTGGCCATCGTGGACACTTGCACATCCGCCCCACGGCTGCGTGCATGCATCGCCTCCTCGCCTTCCTGCTCGTGACGTCCGGCTTCGCAGCGCGCGCGAACGTGGTGTTCATCCTGCCGCCCGAGCAGATGAATTTTCCGCTCCCGGCCGAGGAGATCGACGCCGTGCATCGGGACGGCGATGCGCTCGCCAAGGCCGCCGGCCTGGCGCACTTGCGACCGGCCGGCGACTTCGAGTTGCGTGTGTGGACGAAGTCGGTCTGGAGCGGCTACCAGGGCCAGGGCATGGCGTATGTCTTCGAGAAGGGTCGCGTGACGATGTATGCGATCGCGCGCCCCGACGGGCATCTCCGCGCCGTGCGCCGGTCCAGCTGGCGGATCGCGGCCGCGCGGAGACCGCTGGCCGCGCTGCGCTCGGCCTGGGACGTCGCCGGCCGGCCGGGTTGCGACGTCGCGGACGCGAGCATCGTTTACGTCGAGGCCTCGCTCGACGGCGCGCCGATCGCGTTCTCCGGCAGCGACTCGGATGCGCTGTGCGGGGACGTCGCCGACGTGCGCATGAATGCGCTCCTGCGTTCGGTGCGCGCGCTGGCAGGCGACTGATCCGCTGCGAGGTTCACCGAATTGCCGGTGCCATGCGGATACGCGAGCATCGGCCGATGAACCTCACTCTCAGCACCTCCCTCGTGCGCGCGGCCGTCTGGGCCGCCTCGCTGCTCGCCATTGCCGGCTGTGCGGCCGCGGTCGATGCCGCGGCGCCGTCGGCGGCCAAGGCGGAGCCGAAGTCCGCCGCGCTGCATGCCCGCGTCGTCCAGCTGATCGGCGAGGCCGAGTGCGACGCGCAGGCGCAATGCCGCACCGTGGGCCTGGGCGCCAAGCCGTGCGGCGGCGCCGAATCGTGGTTGCCGTGGTCGAGCAAGGTGACCGACGCGCGCGCCCTGCAGGAGGCGGTGCAGGCGCTGGCGCTCGCACGGGTCGAGGAAAACAAGGCCAGCGACCTCGCATCGGACTGCATGCGCCGGCCGGACCCGACCGTCGTCTGCCGCCCGCGCGCGAGCGACGGCAGGAAGACCTGCCAACTGGGACAGGGCGGCACCGACTCGGCGATCTGACTGCCGCCACCAACGAAAAGGCCGCGCGTCTCTCGACGCGCGGCCTTGACGCGATGCACCGCGGAGAGGGCGCCGGAGCGCCCCGCCCGCTCACTTTCTGGTGACGCTCATCTTCTCGGTGGCGATCGGCGTCGGCGCGTCCTGGGGCGTGCCGGGCGTCGTGTCGATGTACAGCGCCGTGGCCGCGGCCGGCGCGCTGGCCGCGTCGAGGTACTGGATGCCGCCCAGGTAGCGATGGCTGGCCGCCAGGCCCGACCACACCGTGCCGACCGTGGCCGAGCTGCCTGCGAACACCGTGGAGGGCATTGCCACGTTGAACGCGCCGCCGGCGGTGTCGCCGGGGCTGACGATCCAGCTCGAGAGCTGGTGCGTCGACGACCCGCTCGCAGCGGCGTACGAGGCCACGCAGACCTTGTAGTTGCCGGCCGCCGGGTTCAGCAGCTCCACCGTCTCGTGCGACGTGCCGCCCTCGGACGCCGCCACGCTGCCGTTCGGCAGCACCACGGCGAGGTCGTTGTCGTCGTTCGCGCCGCTGACGTCGGCCTGGCGCAGCGCGAACCGCGCCACGATGGCATTGGCCGGCACGCTGAAGCTGTAGACCGCGACGTTGGCCGTCGGCCCCGTGGCCTTGCAGACCGCGGCGGCATCGACGTTCTTGTTGGGCGTCAGGACGGTGGCCGGACCCATCGTCACGTCACGCATCCCCTTGAGCGCCGTCGCGTGGCCGGCGAAGCCGGTGGTGATCGTGAATATCCGGCTGCCGGAGACGGTGGTGGCGGACAAGTCGGCCGGCGCCGAGACCGACGCGCCGAGCGCGACCTGGATCGGGCTGCGCACCGAATGGGCGCCGCCGTCGGACCAGGTCAGCGAACCGTACTCCCAGGTGAACTTGGGCGTGGAGGCCGACGGCGCGATCGTGACGGTGAAATTGGCGCTCTGCCCCGGCGCCAGGTTCAGCGTCGAAGGCGTCACCGTGACCGTCACGTCGCCACTGCCCACCGACGCGGCTGCCGTGTAGGTGGCCGCCGAACTGCCGACGTTCCTGACCGTGCGCTTGACCGTGGTGGTGCCCATCATCGCGCCGACCGTGATCGAGGGCAGGTTCAGGTTGTACGTCTGGTCCAGCGTGCCGTAGGTGCTGCAGTCGGCCGCGGCGACGAGGCTCTTCTGCGTCAGGCACTGGTACTTGACGTAGTCGGCCTTGCCCATGTCGTAGACCAGGCCCGGGTCGATCGCCTTGTTCGGGCTGATGAAGCCGGCGCCCTGCGACCAGGGCAGCTTGCCGTTCTGCATGCCGGCCAGGCCGTCGTCGAGGGTGTCGAACGCGGTCGTCATGAGCGCCGACTTGATCGCCGAGGGGCTCCAGGTCGGGTGCGCCTGCTTCAGCAGCAGCGAGATGCCGGTGACGTGCGGCGTGGCCATCGAGGTGCCGTCGTACGAGGCCCAGGCCGGCGTGCCCGCGAGCGTGCCGGCGGCGAGCGCGTTGCGCTGCGCCTGCGAGTAGCCCGGCGTGACGCTGGCGATCACGCCCACGCCCGGCGCCGCGAGGTCCGGCTTCAGGATGTTGGCGTCGGCCATGTTCGGGCCGCGGCCCGAGAACGCGGCGATCGTGGGCGCCGGCTGGTGGCCGAAGTAGAACGCCGTCTCCGAGGCCGCCGGGCTGCCGCCGGCGGTGGCGTAGGCCTTGATGGCCGCGCCGTCGGCCGCCGTGACGTGCACGGTGGGAACGGAGTGCACCTCGGAGACCAGGCCGGCGCCGTTGTCGACGAGGATCATCCCGACGCCGCCGGCCTGCTGCACCGCCAGGCTCTTGTTGACGCGCGGGTTGGTGCCGCGCGTGCAGATCACGACCTTGCCGGCCACCTTGGCCGGGTCGAGCGTCACCTCGCCGGCGACCGGCGTGAGGGTGAGGTCGCTCTGCGTGAAGCACAGCTTGGCGTCGCCGCTGCCGCCCAGCGCGGCGTCCTCGGCGCGGATCAGCGGGGCCGCTGCCAGCGCGCTCGCGTTCAGCGAGGCGCCGGTGTAGGTGGCGCCGTTGCCCAGGTGCACGTCGCCCTCGATGATGCGGTCGTGCGTGGCCGCGGCCACCGTCGTCAGCCACGGGCTCGGGTGGTTGACCGTGTTGGCCGGGCCGCTGTTGCCCGCCGCCGCGGCGACGAACACGCCCGCCAACGTCGCGCGGTAGAAGGCCTGTTCCACCATGTCGTTGGTGGAGCCGGTGGCGCCGCTGATCGAGAAGTTGATCGCGTTGACGCCATCCTTGACCGCCTGGTCGATGGCGGCCATCGAGTCGGCCGACGAGCACGAGTTCTTGTTGCCCGCGGAGGTGACGTAGGTGAAGCAGACCTTGTAGGCGGCGATGCGCGCGCGCGGCGCCATGCCCGAGGCCAGGCCCATCGTGATGCCGTTGACGACGGCCGGCACCTTGTCGTTGCCGGCGGCGGTGGAGGCGGTGTGGTCGCCGTGGCCCCCCAGGCCGGTGGCGCCGCCGAGGTCGTCGCGCGGCGAGTTGAACGCCGTCCAGTCGAGTGCGACGCCTTGCGACAGCAGGTTGCTGTTGTAGAAGCGCGCGCCGATCAGCTTGTTGTTGCAGGCCTGCGCGGGAACGAACGCGTCGCCGGCGACGCAGGTGCCCGTCCAGGTGGCGGGCGGCGGGCCATAGGCGAGCGAGCCGCCGCTGGCCACCGGCTTGCCGCTGTCGTCGACATGGTCGTAGTACGACGGGCTCTCGGGCCAGATGCCCAGGTCGACGTCGCCCAGGATCATGTTCTCGCCCTTGATCGCGACGCCGTTGCCGTCCGTCTGCGACCAGATGCCGCCGGCGCTGGTCAGGCCCAGGAACACCGGCGTCGTGATGGTGGCGGGCGACAGCAGCTGATCTTCAGCGACGTTGGCGACGTTGGCGTTGAGCAGCAGGGCGGCCGCCTGGTCGGGTGTCAGGCGCGCGGTGAAACCGTTGAACACCGTGTCGAACTGGCTGATCGCGCCGGCGCTGCTGACGGTGGACAGCACGGTCGCCTGCTTGTTGCGCAGGAAGCTGCTGTACGCCAGGGCGGCGGAGGTGTGCGAGTCGAATTGCGTGCCGGGCGCGGCCTGGGTGGCCGCGTAGCCCGTCAGGGTGCCCTGGTAGGAGGCGGCCGGCTCGTCGCGCAGCTGCACGATGTAGGTCTTGACCGGGCCTTGGGCGTGCGCCGCCATGCTGGCCAGCAATGCCAGGCTGGCCAGGGCGGTGGAGGTGAGTTTCGTCATGTTCGTCCTGGATGTCGTTTGCGGGAGTGCGTTCTCAGACGGACTGGCGGCGACGGCGCGCGGCCATGCCCAGCGCGGCGAGACCCAGGCCGATCAGCGCCCAGGACGAGGGCTCCGGAACGGCAGTGGTGACGTTGTCGAGGGCGAACTGGCCGCGGTTGCTGGCGTCCAGCTGGCACGAGCCGAGCGACGCCGAGGAGCAGTAGAAGTCGTAGAACTGCAGGTTCATCACGGCGCCCGAGTCGAGCGTGCCGGTGCTGCCGCCGAACAGGCCGTACGTGGCGTTCGAGACGTCGAACGTGTGGAACGCCGTGAGGCCGCTGGCGTTGGCGCCGGGCAGGCCGAAGGCGCCGATGGCCTGCGAGCCGTCGATGCGTGTCGCGACCACGGCCAGCAGGCCGAACGAACCCGTGGGCAGGCCGCTCGCGGGCTGCAGCACTGCCGCCTCGAAACTCATGAGCTGGATCGGGTGGCCGGCGGCGATGAAGACGGCGCCGGTGTTGAGCGAGGCGTAGAAGTTCGAGGTGTCGCCGGTGGCGCAGACCTGGTCCAGGCAGGAGGTCGGATCGCCGCCATCGACGAGCGTGCCGACGAAGGCCGACGGGTCGTTCGACACGTTGTCGAAGCCGCCGACGAGGTACGAACCCTGGGTCACGAAATCGCCATTGAGGACGAGCGGCGGCAGCGTGAGGCCCGACGTGTCGGGGTGCTCGAAATCGATCACGGCCGCCTGGGTCGCGCCGGTGCAGGCGATGGCAGCCGCGCACAGCGCCGCCTTGGTCCAGATGCTTTTCATGGAGTCTCTTCCTAGCGTTGGTCCGGACGGTGCGCACCCGGTGTCGGGGTGGTCATATCGGATTGGCAGATCGCTGTTGGCCGACCGCACTGTCCCAGCTCGGGTGACCCTGTCGGCAACCTGAGCACCGCGCGATTTTGTTGCGCCGCTCTCGCGTCGGGCATAGCGGGTTGCCCGCCCTCCAAACAGGGGATGGCAACGTCGAACGCACGACTTCCGTCCACACAACTTCGCGCACTTGCGCTAGGCAAGTTCATGAGCGCCGCGAGGGTGTCGGGGTTCGTCCTTAACCAGAATCGGCAACGCTCACTGCACCGGTGCAAAAGGCACATTTCGGTGCGGTTCGCGCACCGGACCTAAACTGCCCCTGTCCGACCCTACCGCCTGGAATTTCCGCCATGAAAATCGACTTCGTCTCCGACGTCTCCTGCCCGTGGTGCGCCATCGGCCTCACCGCGCTGGAGACCGCGCTGGAACGCCTCGGCCCCGAGGTGCCCGTCACGCTGCACTTCCAGCCCTTCGAGCTGAACCCGGGCATGGCGCCCGAGGGCGAGGACACCACCGAGCACATCGCGCGCAAGTACGGCATGCCCGGGGAGCAGGTGATGAAGAACCGCGAGGCGATCCGCCAGCGCGGTGCCGCGGTGGGCTTCACGTTCAACATGGACAAGCGTTCGCGCATCTACAACACCTTCGATGCGCACCGGCTGCTGCACTGGGCCGAAGTGCTCGACGAGCAGCAAGGCAACCCGGGCGTGAACGCGCTGGCGCTCAAGCATGCGTTCCTCAAGGCGTACTTCACGGACGGCCAGGACCCGAGCTCGCACGACGTGCTGGTGCGCTACGCCGTCGAGGCCGGGCTGGACGGCGAGCAGGCGCGCGAGGTGCTCGCGAGCGGCCGCTACGCCGACGAGGTGCGCGAGCGCGAGCAGTACTACCAGCAGCGCGGCATCCACTCGGTGCCGTCCATCATCATCGACGACAAGCACCTGATCCAGGGCGGCCAGCCGGTCGAGGTGTTCGAGCAGGCGCTGCGCCAGCTGGCCGCGAACCCCGCGGCCTGAGCGGCTCCGGCCGGCCCGTTCCTGGCCCGTTCCTGGCACGGACAGGAGCGGGTCGAACGACCCGCAGCTCGCGCGGCGGTCAGGCCAGGCCGGTGCGGGCCCACGCGGCGACAGCCGGCATCAGCTGGCGCCGGTCGAGGTCGGGCACGTCCTGCAGGATCCAGTGCGAGAGCGTCACCGCGGCGATCTCGTTGGGATGGAAGTTCTCGTCGGGGAACGGGAACCCCTCGCGCCAGCCGGGCACGGACTCCAGCGGACGCATGCGGGGCACGCCCCCGTCCTCGACGACCGACCAGGTCTCGCCGTCGCGCGCCAGTTCCACCGCGACGGCGCGGAAATCGCGCGGGATGCGCAGCGCCTCGACGTCCGGCAGCGCGAGGAAGGGCATGACCCAGCCCCGGCCGCCGAGCCGCTCCAGCGGGAACGCCCAGCAGAGCTCCGGCGCGTCCGGATTGGTGATGACATGAGCGTCCAGCCACGGCGTCGTGGGCGCGGGCGTCATGCGCGTGAAGCCGAAGGCCGTGGTCAGCAACGGTTCGAAGCGGGCCGGCCAGGCGCGCTGGATCACGTGGGTCTGTTCGTGCACCAGCAACTGGTCGGCCGGAAAGCCGGGTTCGAGCAGCCCGTCTGCCTCGAGCGCCGTGAACAGCTGCGTGACGGCGCGCGGCAGCACGATGTGCGGCCCCCGCGTGTGCGGCATGCCCCCCTCGGCGCGGTCGTCGAGCTTGATGAACGACCACGGCGTGCGCGCATACAGCGGCGCGCGCGCGGCCAGGCGCGCCTGCATGCGATCGAGGACGCCGCGGATCGCCGCCTGCTCCGCGTCGCTGAACGGCAGCGTGGCGGCGGCCTCGTCGGCGCGCACGGCGGCGCGGGCCTGCGCCAGCGACATGCCCGGCAGGGGCGACTTCAGGCGGGCGCGGATCTCCAGCATGCCCATGCCATCGTAGAAGCGGTCGCCGGGCGCGTGCGCGAGCGCGGTCGCCGCGGCCGCCGGCGTGAGGAAGGCCACGCGGGGCGACGGCGCCGAGGCCGCGGGCGTCGTGCTGCGCCGGAGCACTTCTTCGGCCGCACCGGCGGGCCGGAACGCAGCCAGGGCCGCGAGGCTGCCCCCGGCGCGCAGCAGGAGGCGATGGGACACAGGCACGGGCGTTCGCGTCATTTGTAGCTCTGCAGGTGGATGGACGTCTCGGTCGCGCCGATGCCCTTGATCAGCCGCACGCGCTCGAGCACCGCCGCCAGGTCGGCGAGGTTGGCGGATCGGATCTCCGCGAGCAGGTCCCAGCGGCCGTTGGTGTCGTGCAGCTCGCCGATGCCCGGCTCGCCCAGCAGGATGGCGATCACCTCGCGGGTCTGGTTGCCTTCGACCGCGATGCTCATCCAGGCGGTGATCTCGTTGTGCTCGATGTCCGGCCGCAGCCGCACCGTGTAGCCGACGATGGTGCCGTTGTCCTCCAGCTTGGTGATGCGGTTGTTGACGGTGCCGCGCGACACGCCGAGCCGATGCGCCAGCGTCGCGACGGAGGCGCGCGCGTCGGTGCGCAGCAGGGCGATCAGTTGCTGGTCGAGGGTGTCCATGGCCGTCAAGGTCCCGTCAATGCGAATTGAACAAAATGACAATCAATGCTGACGATATGTCAAATTATTGATCGAATCGAATCATTTTTGCTGATTTCGCTTGCCGCGCCGCCCCGACACACTCTTCACATGGAGATAACGGAGACATCCATGACGACCTTGCTCACCACCCGCGACATCGGTGCGATCGTCGCCGCGAAGGGCCTGGCCGCCTGCCTGGGCACCCTGGTGTCGTACCTCGAGGCGGACTTCTCCCGCTGGGGCGACTTCGACAAGTCCCCACGCGTCGCGAACCATTCGGCCGACGGCGTGATCGAGCTGATGCCGATCGCCGACGACAGCCTCTACAGCTTCAAGTACGTCAACGGCCACCCGAAGAACACGCGTGCCGGCCTGCCCACCGTGATGGCGTTCGGCGTGCTCGCCTACGTCGACACCGGCCGGCCGGAGCTGCTCAGCGAGCTGACGCTGACCACCGCCATGCGCACCGCCGCCACCTCCGTGATGGTCGCCCGCCGCCTCGCGCGCGCCGACAGCCGCGTGATGGCCGTGATCGGCAACGGCGCGCAGAGCGAGTTCCAGTGCCTGGCGTTCCATCTGCTGACGGGCATCGAGGAGGTGCGCCTGTTCGACATCGACGCCGGCGCCACCGCCAAGCTGATCGCCAACCTGCGCGCGGCGGCTCCGACGCTCAGGGCGACGGTCTGCGCGAACACCGCCGAGGCCGTGCGCGGGGCGGACATCGTCACCACCATCACCGCCGACAAGGCCAACGCCACCATCATCACGCCGGAGATGATCGAGCCTGGCATGCACGTCAACGGCGTCGGCGGCGACTGTCCCGGCAAGACCGAGCTGCACGCCGACGTGCTGCGCGCCGGCGCCGTGTTCGTCGAGTACGAGCCGCAGAGCCGCATCGAGGGCGACCTGCAGCAGATGCCGGCCGACTTCGCGGTCACCGAGTTCTGGCGCGTGCTGGCCGGACAGGCCCCGGGCCGCAGCTCGCGCGAGCAGGTGACGGTGTTCGACTCGGTGGGCTTCGCGCTGGAGGACTTCTCCGCGCTGCGCCTGCTGCGCGACTTCGCCGCCGAACTGGGGCTGGGGCGCTCGATCGAGCTCGTGCCCGAGATGGCCGATCCGAAGAACCTGTTCGGCGCGCTGTACCTGCCGGTCGCGCGCCCGGCACCGCGCGCGGCCGTCGCGGCCTGACGGCTGTCGCCTGCGCGACGCTTGGCCCCGGCCCTCGCGCCGGGCGCCTCGCGCGGTCACAATCGCGGCCGGACAGCGGGGGCATCGCCTCCGCGACACCGCTGAACGCGAGGCCGCCATGATCACCGTGCATCACCTGAACAATTCGCGCTCGCAGCGCATCCTCTGGCTGCTCGAGGAGCTCGGGCTGCCCTACGAGATCAAGCGCTACGAGCGCGACGCGAAGACCTCGCTCGCACCGCCGGAGCTTCTGAAGGTCCATCCGCTGGGCAAGTCGCCCGTGGTCACCGACGGCGACGCCACCCTCGCGGAGTCGGGTGCGATCGTCGAGACCCTGCTCGACACCTACGGCGAGACATCCGGCCTGCGCCCGGCCAAGGGCACGCCCGAGTACCGCCGCTACGTCTACTGGCTGCACTTCGCCGAGGGCAGCGCGATGCCGCCGCTGGTGATGAAGCTGGTGTTCCAGAAGATCAAGTCCGCGCCCATGCCGTTCTTCGCGAAGCCGATCGCGCGCGGCATCGCCGACAAGGTGCTGGCCGCGTTCGTCGACCCGAACCTGCAGCGGCAGATGGCCTTCATGGAGGCCGACCTCGCGGGTGGCCCGTGGTTCGCCGGCGCGCAGTTCAGCGCGGCCGACATCCAGATGAGCTTCCCCGTCGAAGCCGCGAACGCGCGCGGCGCCCTGGGCGCGAACGCCCCGCGCCTGAAGGACTGGCTGGCGCGCGCGCATGCGCGCCCCGCGTACCAGCGCGCGCTCGAGCGCGGCGGGAAGTACGACTACGCGTGACGCACGGGCCCTGGGAACCCGGTCAGGGACCGGCCGCGCCTGCCCGGGCAGTGCTCAGATGTAGACCTTGGACGGCGGAAACTTCTCCTGCTCCGCCTTCCTGGCCGCGACCTGCTGCTTGGAGTAGATGGCGTTGCGGGCCTGGCCGTTCACGACCGGCTGGAGTTTGCCGTCCACCATGACCTGGGCGTTCATCATGTTGCGGTAGTAGGCATCGTGGATGACGGGTCCCATCTCGATCAGGCGCTCGACGTCCTGCTTGGACAGGTCGACCGGCCCCTTGCGCAGCGTCTCCAGCGTCGAGTCGGCGTAGAACAGCCGCACGATGTCGTACAGCTGATGCACCAGGGCCTGGCCGCCGATGTGGCGGATCAGCATCGTGCTCCACGTCTTGCGCAGTTTCCCCCCGAGGTTGGCCGATTCCTCCGCCGGGATGATCAGGGGCTGCGCGGCGCCTTCCTTGCCCATGCGGCGCAGGACGTCGTAGATCGGATGGAAGACCTCGTAGGCATTCCTCGTCTGCATGGTGTGGAACTGCAGTTCGCAGATGTGATGGGTCCTGCGATTCTTCACATGGACGGGCACCTTGAGGACGTGCTTGACGTCCCGGTAGCCGCTCTCGGTGGCGCCATCCTTGAAGCGGTCGTAGACGATGCCCTCGTAGGCCTGCTCCATGTAGCGCTGGGCCTTGAGCAGGGCCGCGAACGTGGTGAACTTGACGGTGGCGCGCACGATGTCGTTCAGCTTGGCGATATCGCCGTCGGCGATCGCCTTGTTGGCATCGCCCCGGGACAGCTTGGCCCAGGCGACGTCGTGCAGCTTCAGCGGCGCCATGAGGACGTGGCCGCCGAACTTCCCGGTGATGTCCCGCGTGATCTTGTGCAGGGCCGGATGCGCCTGGCCGGCTTCCTCGTAGAGGGCTTCGAACTTGCTCTGCGGCGTGCCGCCCATGGCCAGCGGCTGCAGGGCGTAGTACTTCTTTCCTTCCTGCCCGTTCTCGTGGATCGGCATGCGCGTGCGGACTTCCTGTGATGGCTGGTGCCGGTACGGGCGGCGATGCGAACGCAGCGTCCGAGCGGCGGAGATGGGGAAGGTCCGTGGCACTGGCCATGCAACGGAATCGGCGGCGACGGCGGCGGGGCGGGGACGCTGTGCGTGCCATCGTCCGGGGTGCCTCGTCGAATGGAATGCTAGCGGGCGGGAGCGCTGCACGACAGCTCGGCCCGAGGCGCAGCCAGGCGACCAGTGCACTTTTCCCAAAAAGGCCGGGAGGCGACGCATCGGGCGATCGCCGCAGCGTCTCGTCCGGCCCGGTGCGTGGTCGATCCTTCGCCGGATCGTGCGGCCGCCGGCTATCGGAGCAGCCGGGCCTTCGTGATCGCCGCGATCTTCGGCCCGCCGCCCTGCATCGCGTTCTGGACGACCGTGATCGCATAGGTCTGAAGGTCGGCGGTGATCAGCCCGTAGACGCCCAGCAGCGCGGCGCCGCCCGTCTCCACGAAGTCCGACGGCTTGAACTCGAACACCGCGTTCGACGTCGCCTTGAGGCGGTTCCAGGCGTCCTTGCAGTCCTGCCCGTCGCCCGTCGACACGTGGCAGACATGGAACGTCCCGCCCACCTTGTAGGCGGCCATGATGCAGCCCGAGAAGTTGTAGCTGACGACGTCGCAGCCTGCCGCGTCGACGGAATTGATGCCGTTGACGACGAACGGCAGATGCTTGTACGTGACGGTGCCGAGCGTGGCCGTCTGCACGTCGCGGGTGCACAGCCCGCCGGCGCCTCCGATGGAGGACGGGGTGACCGGCAGCGGAGACGGCGCGCCGACGCGCAGGAGCTTTTCGAGCATGGGGTTCTCTGGGGTTGGCGGCCGAGGCCGGGATGGAGCGCATGTTGCATCGCTGCTCGACCGCGATCCATCACGCGCGATAACGCCCGGTGCCGCCGTGCGCGGATGCCACGCCCAGGCTAGGCCTTGGGCTTGGGCTTGAAGATGTGCACCGTCTCGCCGCGCGCCAGCATGTCCACCAGCTGGGCGATGCGCCTGGCGCGGGTCTCCGGCTTGACCGCGGTCTGGATGCGCCACAGCACGGCGTAGCGGTTGCTCGCGTTGATCGTGGCGAAGAAGGCCTTGGCGGGCGGGTTGGCGTCCAGTGCCGCGACGAGGTCGTCGGGCACCGTGGACGTCTTCGCGCCGTCGTAGGCCTGGGCCCAGCGGCCGTCGGCCTTGGCGGCCTCGATCTGCGCGAGGCCCGGCGGCTGCATGCGGCCCGCCTCGATCAGCGCGGCCACCTTGTCGACGTTGATCTTCGACCAGATGCTGCGCGCGCGCCGCGGCGTGAAGCGCTGCAGGAAGTGCTGGTCGTCCAGGCCCTTCTTCTGGCCGTCGATCCAGCCCCAGCACAGCGCGATCTCCACTGCCTCCGGGTAGGTGACGCTGGGCTCGTCGGCGCCGCGCTTGGCGATCCTCAGCCACAGCCCGTCGGACTTGGCGTGGTTCTTCCTCAGCCATGCCTCGAAGGCCTTGGCGTTCCTGAACAGCGTCGATTCGGTGGCGTCCATGACGCGCAGTGTGCCGCAGGGCGGTCAGGATCACCCGTCAATGCACGTTGACGATGTCGCGATGCAGCGGCGCCAGCCGCGCGAGCAGCCGGTTCTGCGTGGCGAAGGGCACGCCCTGCGCGTCCATCGCCGACTGCAGGACTTCCACCAGGGCATTGAAGTCGCCCTTGGCGACGTCGATGTCCTGGTGTGCCAGCTTCATCGACAGGCCCGTGTAGGTGCAGCCGCCGCCGGACAGGCGGCAGAACAGCTCGCCGAGCATCTGCCGGAGGTGATCCTGGTTGGCCCGCTTGAAGAACTCGCCCAGCCGCGCGTCGGCGGCCAGCCGCGGCACGAAGTCGCCGACGATGCGGTCGATGCCGGCCTGGCCGCCGAGTTCGCGGAACAGCGCGTCGTCGGCGGGCGCCGGAATCGTCGAATTGGCCGGCGCGTTCGGCTGGGCCTGCGCGCCGCCCAGCGCGCAGGCGGCGACGAGCGCGGCGACAAGAAGCTTGGTCATGGCGATTGCCTGCCTTCAGAAGTCGACCTGCGCGGACAGGTAGCCGCCGTCCTGCCGCCTCGTCGCGACGGCCGGCACGATGCGCCCCAGCTGCACGTAGGCCGCGGTCAGCGAGACGCTGCGGCACGGCGCCCAGGCCGCGAACACGTCCCACCAGTCGTCCTCCTTCAGGCCGGCGCCCAGCACGGACGGGTTCAGGTTGTCGGGCTTGCGGCGATATTCCGCGCCGAACGCGAGCCGGCGGCTGGCGAGCCAGGCGGCGGAGACCTCGGGCTCGACGCGATAGCGATCCTGCGCGCTGCCGCCGAAGCCGAGCAGGCCGTTCTGGTTGGCCTTGGTCGCGCGCAGCGTGGCGTTCACGAGCACCCCCTGCGCGAGGAACAGCTTGGTCGCGCTCACGTAGATGTCGACGCCGTCGGTGTGCGCGCCGAGCGCCTGCAGCGTCGGCTTCAGCGCGCCGGCGTCCGTGCGCTTCGCCTCGACGCCCAGGGCGACCTGCGGCACCCAGGTGTCCGAATCGAGGATCGCGTCGCCGAGCAGGCGCAGCTTCGCGCCGGCCACGTCCATCCTCAGGTGCAGGCCCGGCAACCCGAGCGCGCGGCCGGTAGCGCCGGTGGTGAAGTCCTGGTGCGCGAACGACAGCTCGACGCGGTCGTCCCACGCCACCAGCGCACCCAGCACCCGCATCGAGTAGTCGCGCGTGGACACGACCGACGCCGTCGCCGCCGCACCCCATTGCCCTTCGGTGGCGTTGCTCCCGGTCACGGCCCACGGCGTCAGGCCGCCGCCGGCCGCGCCGTCGATGCTGGTGACGCCGCCGGTCAGCGGCAGCTTGTCGGCGTCCGCGTGGGCGCGCGGGAGCGCCAGCGCGAGGACGGCCGCGACCAGCAGCGCGCCGCTCGCGGGCCGCCGGCGGTCGGGGCGGGGTCGGGTGTGGGGCCGGGGCATGCGGTCTTTCGTGCGCTCAGGAATGGCGGCGGCGCCGGGTCGGCGTGAAGTTCAGCGTCGCGTCCAGGATGACGCTGCTCCCGCCGACCTGCTTCTGCTGCACGGGCTGGTCGACCAGCTGCTCGGGACTCCAGGCGAGCAGTTCGACGGCGCCGTCCGGCACGTCGGCGATCGTCGCGGCGCCTCCGGCGTCGGTGACGGCCACCCACGGCGTGCTGCTGACGTACACGTGGCCGCGCATCGAGCCGTGCAGGTGGCAGCCGAGCACGAGGATGCCGGGCTTGTCGAAGGTGACGTCGGCACTGGCCACCTTGTCTCCGCTGGCGCCGGCCAGGCGCATCTCGAAGGCCTTGGCCGGCGGGATGTTGCCCAGCGGGCCGGCGGGCTCCGACCGGATGTGGTGGTCGTACGGGTCCTGGTTGGAGAAGCGCACGGTCGTGCCGGCCGGCACCGCGGTGAGGGCGGGCACGAAGTGGATGTCGTGCTGCACGATCACCACCGGCGGCCAGGGCGGTCGCGCCGGGCCCGGGTGCGCCGGCGTGAGCTGCACCACGACGTTGGGGGCCGGCTGCCCGTCGGCGCCGTGCACGGTGACGGTGACGCTGGCGGCGCGGGCGGGCAGGGCGAGCGCCAGCAGCAGGCTGCCGGCGGCGACGAAGGACAGGGAGTGGCGTGTCATGGGTCGATCTACGGACGAGCGCCTGCGGCGGATGCGCATGGATACCGCCCCATCGGCCCCCGGTGGCGAACGTCCCGCGGCCGAGCGTGAACGAATTGGCATTTCGCGATGGAAAGGCGGCCCGCCACCCATAATCGGCGCATGACCGACCTCCTCGACCCGTTGCTCGACGCCACGTTCAAGGGCTTTCCGCACGGGGTCGCGCCGCTGCGGCGCTCGCAGGTCGGCGCGCAGGGCTGGAACGTGCTCGCGGGCGACCTCCCGCTGCCGCTGGCGGTGCTCCGGCGCGACGCGCTGGCGCACAACATCGGCTGGATGCAGCGCTTCGCCGACGCCGCCGGCGTGGGCTTCGCACCGCACGGCAAGACGTCGATGTCGCCGCAGCTGTTCCAGCGCCAGCTCGGTGCCGGCGCATGGGGCCTGACCCTGGCCACCGTCACGCAGATGCAGGCCGGGCTCGCGGCCGGCGCGCGCAACCTGCTGATCGCCAACCAGGTGCTGGACGCCGCCGACCTCGGCGCCATCGCCGCGCTGGCCGATACCCACCCCGGTGTCCGCGTCGTCTTCCTGCTGGACTCGCTCGCGCAGCTCGAGCTTATCGAGGCGGTATCCAGCGACCGGCCGTTCGAGGTGCTGGTGGAGGTGGGCGTCGCGGGCGGGCGCACGGGCGTGCGTTCGCATGCGGACGCGCTCGCGCTGGCGCGCCGCGCGCACGCGAGCGCCGCGGTGGCGCTGGCGGGCATCGAATGCTACGAGGGCCTGGGCAACACCGGCCGCACCGAGGCCGACCGGCCCGCCGTCGACGACCTGATGGATCGCGTCGAGCGCCTCGCGCGCGCGTGCGACGCCGAGGGCCTGTTCGACGTCGACGAGGCGATCGTCTCGGCGGGCGGCTCCGCGGTGTTCGACCTCGTGGTGCCGCGCCTGCGCGTGAGCCTGTCGCGGCCGGTGCGCGGCCTGCTGCGCTCGGGCTGCTACGTCACGCACGACCAGGGCCACTACACGCGCCTCGTGCATGCGGTCAACCGCCGCCTGGGCTGCGACGACGCGCAGGGCCTGCGCGCGGCGCTGGAGGTGTGGGCGCTGGTGCAGTCGCTGCCCGAGCCGGGTCTCGCCATCCTCGCCGTGGGCAAGCGCGACATCTCGTTCGACCTGGGGCTGCCGCTGCCGCTGGCCGTGGTCGCGCGTGCCAGCCGCGAGCGCGTGCCGGCGCCCGCGGAATGGGCCGTCAGCAAGCTCAACGACCAGCACGCCTACCTCAGGCTCGGCGCGGCCGCCGGCCGCCTGCAGGTGGGCGACCGCGTCTGCCTCGGCATCTCGCACCCGTGCACCACCTTCGACAAGTGGCGCTGGATGCCGATCGTCGACGAGGACTACGGCGTGGTCGACGCGATCGCCACGTGCTTCTAGGGGCTGTTCACGGTCGATGCGCGCGTGGGCGCCTCGCACCTGGGCGTCTGCTCGGGAAAGCAGAACTCTGACCTGCACCGCTGGCGAGCGCTGGTCGGAACCCGCACAATCGCCGCCTCGAAGCCATTCAAGGAGAGGGAGCGATGCTGATCTCGGTGGTCAATCGAAGCACGAAGGTGTCGGACGCGGAACTGCAGGCGGCGGTGCGCGCCATCAATCGCCAGCTGGAGGAGGACTTCTACCCGCACTGGCAGTTCGGCGCACGCCTGCGCGTCGACAGCGCGGGCCGGGTGCCGCGCTCGCGCGAGCGCAAGGTGGACCTGCCCCAGCTGCCGGGCCGGCGCGGCGACGCCGTCATCTACCTCGTCGACCACCCGACGATGGCGCAGACCGAGGGCTACCACGACAGCAACAACCTGGACGTGCCGTTCGGCTTCGTGTTCCTCGACGCCTGCGGCGAGGACGCCGATTGCTGGACGGTGGCCCTGTCGCACGAGGCGATCGAGCTGGTGGGCGATCCGCTGAGCAACCTGCTGGTGCAGGGCCCGCACCCCGAGGACCGGCGCCACCTCGTGTTCCACCAGTACGAGCTGTGCGACGCCGTCTCCAGCGAGTACTACGAGATCGAGGGCGTGAAGGTGCAGAACTTCGTCCTGCCCGGGTGGTTCTCGCGCAAGGTCGTCAAGGGGGCGCGCAACGATTTCCTGGGCCGCCCGCGCTCGGGTCAGTCGCTGCGCCCGTTCTCGGTGGCCCCCGGCGGGTACCTGCTGTTCTGGGACGATCGCAAGCCCGAGGGCAGGAAGTGGACGCCGTTCTACGACTCGCGCGACGGCATGGCGGAGCGCAAGGTGCAGGAGAAGCTGGCCAACAAGCTGAGCCGCATGTCGCGGCGCGAGCGCGGCAAGTAGCAAGTGGATCCGGCCGGGCGAGTGCAGACGCGCGGGGCCGGCGGTTCTGACGGGGGGACGCGGGCGACGTTCCCAGGCTAGCGCGTGATCATCTTCCAGGCGACGAACAGCAGCACGACGGCGATCACCGTGCGCAGCGGGCCCACCGGCGCGCGCGTGCTGATCCACGAGCCCGCGAGCACGCCGGGGATCGAGCCGGCGAGCAGGTTGAGCATCAGCACGAGGTCGACGCTGCCGAGGGCGAGGTGGCCCAGGCCGGCGATCAGCGTCAGCGGGATCGCATGCGCGAGGTCGGTGCCCACCAGCTTGCCGGCCGACAGCCGCAGCGGGTAGAGATAGACCAGCATCGCGGTCCCCAGCGCGCCGGCGCCGACCGACGTCAGCGTCACCATCACGCCCAGCAGCACCCCGCAGGCCACCGTCAGCCACGGCTGCATCGCCTTGAAGCGCGCGCTGTCGCCCAGGCGCCAGCGCGTGCCCAGCGAGTGGATGCGCTCCTTGAACAGGATGCCCAGCGCGGTGACGACCAGCGCCGCACCGAGCGTGGTGGTGATGACGCCGCTGCGCAGCTGCGCGACGTGCGCGAAGTGCATCCAGGCGAGCGTCAGCGCGGCGGCCGGCAGGCTGCCGAGGGCGAGCCGGCGCACCACCTGCCAGTCGACGGTGCCCGCCTTGTGGTGGACGGCGGTGCCGAAGCTCTTGGTGATGGAGGCGTACAGCAGGTCGGTGCCGACCGCGGTGGTCGGGGCGACGCCGAACATCATCACCAGCAGCGGCGTCATCAATGCGCCGCCCCCCACGCCGGTGACGCCGACGATGGCGCCCACCAACAGGCCGGCGACGGCATGCATCAGGTCGAAGGTCAAGACAGGGCCTGCAGGAAACGGGAGTGGACGGGACGCCGCGCGCCGCGCGCGGGAAGCGGGAAGGAGACTGCGCCGTGTGACGGCACGCGGGGATGCAGGTCCAGCCTGCATTTTCCGGTTCGATGGCGGCCGGCGTTATGCAAATACCGAGGATCGATAGCCGGCCGCGTGCATTTTCGTTTCCCGGCCGGCGGCGCCGGCTTAAAGTCGGCCCAGACCTGCCTCGGAAACGGCCATGACCCTGCCCATCGACTTTCCCCACATCTCCCGCCCGCATCTGCTGCACCTGCTGCGCGCCGCGCCCAAGGCCGAGCTGCACATCCATATCGAAGGCTCGCTGGAGCCCGAGCTGATCTTCGAGCTGGCCCGGCGCAACGGCGTGGCGCTGCCGTACGCCAGCGTCGACTCGCTGCGCAAGGCGTATGCGTTCACCAACCTGCAGAGCTTCCTGGACGTCTACTACGCCGGCGCCAGCGTGCTGATCACCGAGGACGACTTCGACGCGATGGCCTGGGCCTACTTCCGCCGCGCGGCGCATGACAACGTCGTCCACACGGAGGTCTTCTTCGACCCCCAGACCCACACCGCCCGCGGCATCGACATGGGCGTCGTCATCCGCGGCCTGGATCGCGCGGCCCGGCGGGCCGAGGCCGAACTGGGCCTGAGCGTCCGGCTGATCCTGTGCTTCCTGCGCCACCTCAGCGAGGACGACGCGCTCGCGACGCTGGAGGCGGCGCTGCCGTACCGCGACAAGTTCATCGGCGTCGGCCTGGATTCCAGCGAGATGGGCCATCCGCCGGAGAAGTTCGAGCGCGTCTTCGCGCGCGCCCGCGAGGCGGGACTGCACCTGGTGGCGCACGCGGGCGAGGAAGGTCCGCCGGCCTACATCCGCTCGGCGCTCGACGTGCTGCGCGTCGAGCGCATCGATCACGGGGTGCGCTGCGTCGAGGATCCGGCGCTCGTGGCGCGGCTGGCGCGCGAGCGCATGCCGCTGACGGTCTGCCCGCTGTCCAACGTCAAGCTGTGCGTGTTCGACAAGCTCGACCAGCACACCATCCCGGAGTTGCTGGCCGCCGGCCTGTGCGTCACCATCAATTCCGATGATCCCGCGTACTTCGGCGGCTATGTCAACGACAACTTCATTCAATTGTTCGAATCGCTGCCGCAACTGACGGCGCGCGATGCCTACACGCTGTTGCGCAACAGCTTCGACGCGGCCTTCGTCGACGACGAGGACAAGGCCCTCTGGACGGAAGAGCTGGATTCGGTGTTCGCCGCCAACGAACCCTGAACTGTTCCCGTCAGGAGACCTTGACGCGATTCAGCTACGACACAGGTCCCGTTAAGGTTCCGGGGCGGCGGCCGAAGTGACAAGGGCGCCGTTCCGGCGCGCCCTTCGAGACCGCGCCAATGAACCGCCTGAGCATCAAGATGCGCCTCCTGCTCCTCGTGGGGAGCCTGTCGATCCTGTTCATCACCGCCGCCGGCTTCGGAGTGCTGCGCATGAAGGCCGGCAACGAGGCGCTGGGCTCGCTGTACAACGACCGCGTCGTGTCGACGGAGCGGCTCAAGCACGTGGGCGATGCCTACAACGACATCGTCGACGTCGCGCACAAGGTGGGCTCGGCGCAGATGGCGGTAGCTGCCGGCGCCGCCCAGGTCAAGCTGGCGCAGGCCAAGGCGGAAAGCAACTGGAAGGCCTACCTCGCCACCGACCTCGACGATGCCGAGCGCCCGCTGATCGCGCAGGCGACCCCGCTGATGGCCAGGGCGGACGCCGTGACGGCCGAGCTCCTGGCCACGTTGGCCAGGGACGACGTCGACGGCGTCTTCAAGCTGGCGTCCAACGGCCTGTATCCGGCCATCGATCCGCTGGCCGACGTCGTCGACAAGCTCGCGAACGTGCAGCTCGAAGGCGCCGCGGCCGAGTACGCCGCCGCGCAGAAGCTCTACGGCGTGGTGCTGTGGACCACGCTGGCCCTCGGTGCCGCCGTGCTCGTCGTGGCCGTGCTCGTGAGCGTCGGCCTCGTGCGCTCGATCACCCGCGGCATCGGTGTCGCCGTGAAGGCGGCACAGACGGTGGCCGCGGGCGACCTGGGTTCGGTCATCGTGGTCGACCGCCGCGACGAGATCGGCACGATGCTGGGCGCGCTCAAGGCGATGAATGCGAGCCTGGCGGCCGTCGTCGGCGACGTGCGCAACGCGTCGGCGTCGATCGCCGCCGGGTCGTCGCAGATCGCGCACGGCAACAGCGACCTGAGCCAGCGCACCGAGGAACAGGCGAGCAACCTCGAGCAGACCGCGGCCTCGATGGAGCAGCTGACCGCCACCGTCAGGCACAACGCCGAAACCGCGCGCCGCGCCAGCGAGCTGGCCGAGGGCGCGTCGACGGTCGCGGCCCGGGGCGGCGACGTGGTGGGCCGGGTGGTCGCGACGATGGACGACATCGCCGACAGCTCGCGCAGGATCGCCGACATCGTCGGCGTGATCGACGGCATCGCCTTCCAGACCAACATCCTCGCTCTGAACGCCGCCGTGGAAGCGGCGCGCGCCGGCGAGCAGGGCCGGGGCTTCGCGGTCGTCGCGGGCGAGGTGCGTACGCTCGCCCAGCGCTCGGCGACGGCTGCCAGGGAGATCAAGGTGCTCATCGGCGAGAGCGTGGGCAGGATGGAGAACGGCACGCGCCTGGTGGCCGACGCCGGCCGCACGATGGGAGACATCGTCGAGCAGGTCACGCGTGTGAGTGCGCTGATCGGCGAGATCAGCGATGCGAGCGACGAGCAGTCGCGCGGCATCGGCCAGATCGGCGACGCCGTCGCGCAGCTGGACCAGGTCACGCAGCGCAACGCCGCGCTGGTGGAAGAATCGGCGGCCGCCGCCGAGAGCCTGCGCATGCAGGCGGACACGCTGTCGCGGACGGTGGCGACGTTCCGGCTCTGATTCCGGCCCGGGCCGCCTACCAGCCGTCCGGCGTGACGAACGCCGGGTTGCGGATCGACGTCATGATGTGGTCGCGCCAGGCGCCGTCGATGTACAGGTACTGCGGTGCGAGGCCTTCCTTGTGGAAGCCCGCCCGTTCGAGCACGCGCGCGCTGCGCAGGTTCTCGGGCCGGTAGTTCGCCTGCACGCGATGCAGGTTCACGCGCGGGGAGAACATCTCCTCGAGGCCGGCGACGATCGCCTCGGCCATCAGGCCCCGGCCCACGTAGGCCTCGTCGAGCGCATAGCCCAGCATCGCGCTCTGGAACGCGCCGCGCGAGACCTGGCTGAAATGCAGGCTGCCGATCACCTCGACGTCCGACGACGGCAGGCGCGCGCCGCCGCAGCGCGTGGCGTCGACCAGCCACCAGCGGTAGGCGGTGTCGTTGTTGAAGGCCGTGATGCCGTTGGCCACGCGTGCGGCCTGGGCCTCGAGCGTGTAGAAGGCGTCGCCCGTCGGGGGATCCCAGCGCGCGAAATGCTGGCGGTTGCGCAGGTGGAACTGATGGACGGCTGGCGCGATGCCGGGGTCGCCGGCGAGCAGGCGCAGCCGCGCGGTGGAGATTTCGTAGCGGGCGAGGGGAGCGATACCCAGCATGGGCGAAGCGGCAGCGGTGCGGAACGGACCCGCATCGTACCCGGCCAGCCGGGCGGCGGCCCGGCCTCAGGCCATGGCGGCCGCCGCGGCGGCGAGGTCGTCGGCCAGCGCGTTCGCCTCGGGTCCGAACGCGTACGCGTCCATGCCCAGGTGGCCGCCGGCCACGCTGGCGTGCAGCCGGATCGGCGCGTCCGCCTCGCCGCCGGCGCCCGCGGCGATGAACCAGGGCAGCAGGTGTTCGTCCGTCGGATGCATGGTGGTGGCGCCGGGGGCCCGCGTGCGGTACTGCAGCAGCGCCGCCCAGTCGCGCGCCGCCGAGCGCTCGGCGAACCAGCCGCGGAAGGCGGCGCTGGCGGGGATCTCGGGCACCGGCTCCGCGCGCGGCAGGCCCAGTCGCAGGTTGTGTGTGATCGAGCCGGTGCCCACGATCCACACGCCTTCGTCGATGAGCGGCCGCAGCGCGGCGCCGAGCGCGAACAGCCGCGTGGGCGTCCAGTCCGGCGGGAACGCGACGGGCAGCACGGGCACGTCGGCGCGCGGGCGGATGTCGCGCAGCGGCACCCAGATGCCATGGTCGAGCCCGCCGGCGTCGCTGTGCTCGACCTCGATGCCTTCCCACTGCAGCAGTTGCTCGACGTGCGGCGCGAGGCAGGGCGCCCCGGCGACGTCGTAGCGCAGCTCGTAGAGGGCGCGCGGAAAGCCGCCGAAATCGTGAATGGCCTCGTGGCGCGCGGCGGCGAACGTGGCGGCGCGCCGAGCGAGGGTGTGCGCGGACAGGGCGACGATGGCGGCGGGCGCCGCGCCGCCGGCGGCGACGCGGGCGTCGATCGCGCGACCCAGGTCGCGCCAGAACACGCCGGCAGGGCCGGATTCCAGCGCCGTCATCGGCGAGCCGTGCGAGAGGAAGACGGGGGCGTAGCGGGTGTCCATGCGGTCATTGAAGCACCGGGCCCGCGCGGCGCCGTTCGAAGCGATTGCCGATGGCGTTCAACGGCGTTGACGGATCGCCCAGGGCACGGCGCAGCCCGAATCGACGGATCCGCGCGCGGCGACCTTCACGGCTTCGGTGTACCGTTGCTGCCATGACGAACGAGCGCGACGCCACGACCCCCGCGAACCGGCCGCAGGCCTCCGTCTGGCGGCTGGCCGGCCGCCAGGTCTGGCGCGACCTGGTCGCCGGGGAGCTGAGGCTGCTGCTGTGGGCGGTGGTGCTGGCCGTGGGTGCGCTGACGGCGGTGGGCTTCTTCGCCGACCGCATGCGCTCGGGCCTGGTGCGCGACGCCGCGCAGCTGCTGGGCGGCGACGCCGTCGTGCTGGGCGACAAGCCGCTGGCACCGGCGTTCGCGCAGGAGGCGCTGCGGCGCGGCTTCGTCGTCGGGCAGGCGGCCACGTTCCCGAGCATGGCGCGTGCCGGCGCGGCGCAAGGCGGAGCGGCCAAGCTGGCGGCGGTCAAGGCGGTCGATACGGCCTATCCGCTGCGCGGCAAGATCGACGTTCGCTTCGGCGAGGCGGCGCCGGTGCGCTCGTTGCGCCAGGCGCCGGCCGCGGGCACCGCCTGGATCGACCCGGCGCTGGCCAATGCGCTGTCGCTCAAGGTGGGCGACACGCTGGAGCTGGGCGACGCCACGCTGCGCATCGCGGCGCTGATCGCGATCGAGCCCGATCGCGGGGCGGGCTTCTCCGCGCTCGCGCCGCGCGTGCTGCTGAACCAGGTCGACCTCCCGGCCACCGGCCTCGTGCAGCCGTCCAGCCGCATCACCTGGCGGCTCGCGGTGGGCGCGCCCGACGGCGACGAGGCGCGGGCCAACGACTACGCGGCCTGGGCCAAGGCGAGGATCAAGTCCGAGGGCCTGCGCGGCATGCGCGTCGAGAACCTCGCGTCCGGGCGACCGGAGATGACGCAGACGGTCGACCGCGCCCAGCAGTTCCTCAGCCTGGTGGCGCTGCTGACGGCGCTGCTGTCGGCGGTGGCGGTGGCCGTGGCCGCGCGCGACTTCGCCCAGCGCCATCTCGACGACTGCGCGATGCTGCGGGTGCTCGGCGAGACGCAGCGCCGCATCGCCACCGTGCACACGATCGAGTTCGTCGCGCTGGGCATCGTCGCCAGCCTGCTGGGCCTGGCACTCGGCTTCGCGCTGCACCTGGGCTTCGTCGCGCTGCTCGCCGGCTGGCTGCCCAACGGCCTGCCCTGGCCGGGGCCGCTGCCGGCGCTGCTTGGCATTGGCGTCGGCCTGATCCTGCTGCTCGGGTTCGGCCTGCCCCCCGTGCTGCAGCTGGCGCGCGTGCCGCCGCTGCGCGTGCTGCGGCGCGACGTGGGCACGCCCAAGGCGGCCAGCCTCGGCGTGCTGGCGGGCGCGTTCCTGGGCTTCGCGGCGCTGATGGTGATGTCGGCGCGCGATGTCAAGCTGGGACTGATCAGCGTGGGCGGGTTCGCGGCCGCCTCGCTGGTGTTCGCGCTGGTGGGCTGGCTGGCCGTGCGCGCGTTGCGGCGCCTCGTGCCCGAGGCTCGCGCGCCGCGCTGGATGGTGCTGGCCACGCGCGCGATCGCGGCGCGGCCCGCATTCGCCGTGCTCCAGGTGGCCTCGATGGCCATCGGCCTGATGGCGCTGTGGGTGCTGGTGCTGTTGCGCACCGACCTGATCGACAGCTGGCGCGCGGCCACGCCGCCGGATGCGCCCAACCGCTTCGTCGTCAACATCCAGCCCGACCAGGCCGAGGCGTACCGCGACATGCTCAAGTCCGCCGGCGTGCAAGGCGACGACTGGTTCCCGATGATCCGCGGCCGCCTCGTCAGCATCGACGGCGAGCCGGTGGGCCAGCGCTACAAGCCCGACTCCGACGCCTCCAATATGATCCAGCGCGAGCTCAACCTGAGCCACTCCGCGCAGGTGCAGGACAAGGTCAAGATCGTGGCCGGCACCTGGGTGCCGAACGACCCGGACGGTCTCAGCGTCGAGGAGGGCCTGGCGAAGACGCTGCGCCTCAAGCTCGGCGACCGGATGGTGTTCGACGTCGGCGGGCAGATGGTGTCGGGGCGGGTCACCACGCTGCGCAAGGTCGACTGGGGCTCGATGCGGGTGAACTTCTTCGTGATGTTCCCGCGCGCCAGCATGGGCGACCTGCCGCTGAGCTACATCAGCGCGTTCAAGGCGCCGGCCCGGCCCGGCTTCGACAACCGGCTGGCGGCGCAATTCCCCAACGTCACGGCCATCGACGTGTCGGCCACCATCGCGCAGGTGCAGGGCGTGCTCGACCAGGTCATCCACGCGGTGGAGCTCCTGTTCGCGTTCGCGTTGGTGGCGGGCCTGGTGGTGCTGGTGGCGACCGTGTCGGCCACCCGCGAGGCGCGGGCGCGCGAGTTCGCGGTGATGCGTGCGGTGGGCGCGTCGAGTGCCCTGCTGGGCCGCGTCCAGCAGGTCGAGCTCGCCGGCATCGGCGCGCTGGCGGGCCTGCTCGCCGCCAGCGCGGCGGTGGCGGTCGGCTGGAGCCTGGCGACCTGGGTGTTCGAGTTCCACTGGAACCCGCCCTGGTGGGTGCCGGTGGCCGGCGCCCTGAGCGGCGGCACGCTGGCGCTCGGCGCCGGTTGGTGGAGCCTGCACGAGGTGCTGGCGCGGCCCGTGATGGAGACCTTGCGGCGTGCGGCGCAGGAGTGAACGTTCCGCGCGCCGGCGTCACGCGCGAGCGCCGGTACGCGCGCGCCCGGGCCGGCACGCCGATTGATGCGACGGCCCCATGATCCGGATCGGCCTCATCTCCGACACGCACGGCCTGCTGCGCCCCGAGGCCGTGGACGTCCTGCGCGGCAGCGACTTCATCGTCCACGCGGGCGACATCGGCGAGCACGTGCTCGAGCCGCTGTCCACCATCGCGCCGGTGACCGCCGTGCGCGGCAACAACGACCGCGCGGCCTGGACGGCGCGCCTGCACGAGACGGAGCAGCTGCGCTTCGGCGAGATCACGCTGCACGTGCTGCACGACCTGGCCCAGCTCGCGATCGACCCGGGCGCCGCGGGCGTCGACGTGGTCGTTACGGGCCACTCGCACCGTCCGAAGATCGAGCGGCGCAGCGGCGTCCTCTACGTCAATCCGGGCAGCGCCGGGCCGGTGCGCTTCAACCTGCCCGTGTCGGTGGCGCTGATGCAGGTCACCGGGCGGGACGTCGACGTGCGCATCGTGCAACTGGAGTCGTTGCGCACCGCGTGACGGCCCGCATCGAGGAGAGGGCATCCCCATGAGCGTCCGCATCGTCCGCCTGGGCACGCCGCGCCACCCGCACGAGGGCACGCGCATCGGCACCGTGCGGCGACCGCCGCGCGGCGTGCCGAAGTCGGCGTTCGCGTCGTCGAACTGGTACGACGTCTGGTACCCGAACCTGTCGCCCACGCCCGATCTCGTCAAGCGCGCGCTGGCCTCGCAGGCCGACCTCAGCGCCGCCGGCGAGAAGGAATGGGCGGCGTTCACGCGCGGCTACAAGGCCGAGATGAGGCAGCCGGAGAACGCGCGCACGATCGAGCTGCTGGCCGCGCTGTCGCAACACGCCAACTTCTCGGTGGGGTGCTATTGCGAGAACGAGGCGCGGTGCCATCGGTCGATCCTGCGCGGGCTGCTGGAGGAAGCGGGCGCCCGTCTGGACGAGTGATGCGCGGGACGCGAATCGCGCCGAGCCGCCGAGGCGACACGGTCCCGGATGGAGATCCCCGTGCTCGATCTCGAGGCGTGCTGCTGATCCCGCCGCCCGACGCGGTCGCCTCCGCGGCCATCCGGACGGTGTGCGCATGCGTGGGCGGTGGGTTGGGCCCTCCCGCCGAAGGGCTACTTCGACGGCGGTTCGCCCGGGCCGGAGATGTCGTGCTCCTCGCAGGTGTCCGGCGCGTAGCCCGCGTCCCAATCCCACGGCGCCCGGCAGGCCTTGAGCCACAGCGAGATGCCGGTCGATCGGATCTCGATGCGGTGAAGCACCGGTTCGGAATGGCAGCCGCCATTGAACAGCGCATGCTCCAGCAGCAGCTTGCCATCGACCTGCAGCCGCGCGATGTCCACGGACTCGAACGCCGAGCACTGGCCGTGTTCCTGCGCGCGGACGACATGGATCAAGGCACTCGCCTGTGTGCGGCCCAGCTTGCAGGAGACGACGAGATCGTCGTGCTCCTTTGAGAGCGGCGCATAGCCGGCCGGTACGCGGACCTCGCCGGGGGTGTCGGGCGCGCTGGTGGCCATCGTGGCGGCCAGGCCGAACTCGCCGGCGGTGGTGTCGCACCGATACGCGATGCCGGGATCGATCCAGTCCGCCCGCGCGCAGGCCGGCGCCGCGGCCATGAACGACAGCAGCACGGCCACGCCCAGGTGCCGCCTGCGCGATCCTTCCACGGCGGTCGGCGGCCAGCGAGGGGGCGTGGCCGCGCGCCGCGGCTCGCGCTCACGCATCCGGTCCCACCCACTCGATGTTCGCCCCCAGCGACACCAGGTTCTCCACGAACCGCGGATGCGCCCGCCGGATCGGCGTGCCGTTGTAGATCGTCGACTTGCCCTCGATGCTGGAGGCCAGCATCAGCAGGGCGATCGCCACGCGGATGATGTACGGGCTGTCGACCTCGGCGCCCACCAGCGGCTTGCCGCCGAAGGTGACGACGCGGTGCGGGTCGGACTGGAACGCGTGGGCGCCGAACTTCGACAGCTCCGACGTCCAGCCCAGCGCGCCGTCGTAGACCTTGTTCCAGAACATCATCTGGCCCTCGGCGCGCACGCCCAGCGCGATGAAGATGGGCAGCAGGTCGACCGGGAAGTACGGCCACGGCGCGGCCTCGATCTTCTGCAGCATGTTGCGCGTGAACGGCTCGCGCACCTTCAGGCCGTTCGGCACGCAGGCGCGCGACCATCCCCCCTCGTGCGTGACCTCCACGCCCAGCTTGGCGAAGCTGCGATCGAGCAGGGGGAAATACTGCGGCGCGCTGTTCCGGACCTCGACGTTGCCGCCGGTGATGGCACCGAGCGCGAGGAAGGTGACGACCTCGTGGAAGTCCTCGACGAAAGTGAAGTCGACGCCGTGCAGCTCGCCGACGCCGGTGACCGTCAGCCGCGAGGTGCCGGTCCCTTCGATCCTGGCGCCCATGCGCTGCATGAAATCGCAGAACTCCTGCACGTGCGGTTCGGAGGCGGCGTTGGTGAGCTCGGACACGCCGTCGGCCAGCGCGGCGCACAGCACGAAGTTCTCGGTGGTGGTGACCGAGGCGTAGTCCAGCCAGCGGCGATGCGCGTGCAGCGGGCGGCGGGCGTGCACGATCAGCGCGCCGGAGCCGCGCTCGACCTGCGCGCCGAAGCCCTCGAACACCTCGACGTGCGGATCGATCTCGCGCACGCCCAGCGTGCAGCCCTGCACGTCGTTCTCGATGCGGGCGCTGCCGAAGCGCGCCAGCAGCGGCGGCACCAGCATCACCGACGAGCGCATCTCCTCGGGCAGCTTGTGCACGGCCGGATCGAAGTTCGTCCTGTCGTGGTGGATGCGCAGCACGCCGTCCTTCAGTTCGCCCTCGACCTGGCTGCCCAGCTCGCGGAACACGGCCAGGATCTTGCGGACGTCGGTGATGTCGGGCACCCCGCGCAGCGTCACCGGCTCGCGGGTCAGCAGCGTCGCCGACAGGATCGGCAGCACGGCGTTCTTGTTCGCGGAGGGGGTGATGCGGCCGCTCAGGGGGCGACCGCCATGGACGATGAGATCGGGCACGTGAACTCTCTTGAGGCTCGTTGGAAACGTGGCGCCATCGTAGGGCCGGGCGGCGTGCCACGGCGTGAGACTTTCTTCCGCGCGGCACGCGAAGGTGCTCCCCGGCCGGCGGGGCAATCGGGGTGCACGTGCATCTCGGGACAAACCATGAGATCGCCGACAATGGCCGCCTCGCCCCGATCCGTCGTTCCCCCTTCCATGCCGCACATCGTCCTCCTCGGCGACTCCATCTTCGACAACGCCGCCTACACCGGCGGCGGCCCCGACGTCGTCACGCAGCTGCGCGGGCAGCTCCCAGAAGACTGGCGGGCGAGCCTGGCGGCGGTCGACGGCGCCCAGGCCGCGGACGTCGCCGCCCAGGTGGCCGGGGTCGACGCGTCCGCCACGCACCTCGTGCTGAGCGTGGGCGGCAACGACGCGCTGCTGGCCGCGGGCCTGCTGGACGAGCCCGTCTATTCGAGCGCCGACGCGTTGCGCCTGGTCGCCGCCACCGTGCGCGAGTTCGAGGCCCGCTACCGCGACGCCGTCGCGGCCTGCCTGGCGCGCCGCCTGCCGCTGGTGGTCTGCACGATCTACCACGGCAACTTTCCCGACGCCGACTACCGCGAGCGCGCGATCGTCGCGCTCACCGCGCTGAACGACGTGATCGTGCGCACGGCGTGCGCCCACGGCCTGGACGTGATCGACCTGCGCGCCGTCTGCGACCTGCCGCAGGACTACGCCAACCCGATCGAGCCGTCGTCCATCGGCGGCGCGAAGATCGCCCGCGCGGTCGCCTGCGTGGCCACGGGCGCGGGATCGCCTTCGGCGCGGCTGTTCGCCTGAGACGCTCGAAAACGACGAAGCCGCCCGAAGGCGGCTCGATCTTGCGGTGCCGGCGCTGCCGCTCGTACGCTCCAAAAGAAGTTCGAGGGAGCGGCGGAGCCGGCTTCGCCGGGCCGCCTGCGGCCGGCCCCTCGGGGGCAGGGAGCGCTAGCGACCGTGGGGCGGTCGGTTACGCCGCCGCTTCGATCAGCCCCATGTCCGAAGCGCTCATCAGGCCCTCGATGTCCATCAGGATCAGCATGCGCTCGCCCACGTTGGCGATGCCCGTGATGAAGGACATGTCGACGCCGGAGTTCATCAGCGGAGCCGGCTTGATCATGTCGCCGCCCAGTTCGCAGACGTCCGACACCGAGTCGACGACCGCGCCGATCACGCGGCCCTTGACGTTCAGGACGATGACGACCGTGAACGCGTTGAACTCGGCAGCGCAGCCCAGCTTCAGGCGCAGGTCGACGATCGGCACTATCACGCCGCGCAGGTTGACGACGCCGCGCAGGAACTCGGGCGTGTTGGCGATGCGCGTCGGCTGCTCGTAGGAGCGGATCTCCTGCACGCGCAGGATGTCGATGCCGTACTCCTCGCCGCCCAGGCGGAAGGTCAGGAACTCGCCCTTGGTGCCGGCGACTTGGCCGTGGCGCGCGGCGTCGTTGCGCGCGATGTGGGTGGCTTCCTTGGTCATGTCCATGGCGGATCCTTGCGGGTGTCTTGATGTCGGTAGAGAGGCGGAGGGCTTCTTGTTCCGTTATCGGCCGCGGCCGGGCGGAATCAAGTGACTTTTGCGCCGTTTCGGGCTCGCGCCGGCGGTGCCGGGGCGAAAAAAAGGGTGCCGTGACGCGCCCTCCCGGCGTGGGGGATCAGAACGATTCCCAGTCGTCGCTCGCGCCGGTGGCGGCGGCCGGCGCTGCGGGCGCGGGCAGGGCCGCGGGGGCGGCCACCGGCGCCGGCGCGGCGACCTTCGGCGCGGCCGGCTTGACTGCGGCCACGGGTTTGACTGCGGCCACCGGCTTGGAGGCCGGGGCGGCGGCCTTGGCGATCGCCTTGGTGGCGGCGGCCTGGTGCCTGGGCGCGGCGGCGAAGCCGATGTCCATGCCGCTCTCGATGCGGTAGCCCGCCACGACCGTGGTCATGCGCTGCGCCTGCTCCTTCAGGCTCTCGGCGGCGGCGGCGGATTCCTCCACCAGCGCGGCGTTCTGCTGGGTCATCTGGTCGAGCCGCGTGACGGCCTCGTTGACCTGGCCGATGCCCTGCGACTGCTCGAGGGCGGCGGCGCTGATCTCGCCGATGATGTCGGTCACGCGCTGCACGCTCGCGACGATCTCGTTCATCGTGGAGCCGGCGTCCTGCACCAGCTTCGAGCCGGTCTCGACCTTGTCGACCGAGGTGCCGATCAGGCTCTTGATCTCCTTGGCGGCTTCGGCCGAGCGCTGCGCCAGCGAGCGCACCTCGCCGGCCACCACGGCGAAGCCGCGGCCCTGCTCGCCGGCGCGCGCGGCCTCCACCGCGGCGTTCAGCGCGAGGATGTTGGTCTGGAAGGCGATGCCGTCGATCACGCCGATGATGTCGGCGATCTTCTTGGACGACGAGTTGATCTCCTCCATCGTGGAGACGACCTGCGAGACCACCGCGCCGCCGCGGCGCGCCACCGAGGTGGCCGAGCTGGCGAGCTGGTTGGCCTGGGCGGCGGCGTCCGCGCTCTGGCGCACGTTGGCGGTCAGCTGCGACAGCGAGCTGGCGGTCTGCTGCAGGTTGCTGGCGGTCTGCTCCGTGCGCTGGCTCAGGTCCTGGTTGCCGGTGGCGATCTCGGTGGAGGCGGTGGACACCTCGTGCGTGCCCGAGCGGACGGAGCCGATCGTCTTGCGCAGTTCCTCCTGCAGCGTCTTGAGGGCGCGCAGCGAGACCGTCGTCGCGGCGGGGCCGTCCGCGCGGATGTGGGTGGTCAGGTCGCCCTGGCCCATCGAGATGGCATGGCCGGTGAATTCCGTGATCATGCGGCGCACGAGGATCATGCCGGTCACGAACACGTAGGCCGTGGCCACGCACATGACGAGGCCGGCGCTGACGAACGCCGCGGGCGACCAGCCGAACGCGAGGCCGGCGATCACGACGGCCTGGCTGCCGAACAGCAGCGAGAAGAAGAGCATGGCGCGAGCCTGGATGGAAAGGGATGCCAGCATGGGATGTCCGTTCTGATTTGCTTGCGTGGTGTCGTGCAGGGTCGGCGTGCGCCCGGCCTCAATGGCGCGAGCGGCGCACCAGCGAGCCGGTGTCCAGGATCAGCGCGACGCGGCCGTCGCCCATGATCGTGGCGCCCGAGACGTCCTGCACCTTGCGGTAGTTCGCCTCCAGGTTCTTGACGACCACCTGTTGCTGGCCCAGCAGCTCGTCGACCAGCAGCGCGACGCGCGCCCCCTCGGCCTCGACGACCACCATGATGTTGCTCGCGTGCTCGAAGTCGAAGCGCGGCACCTCGAAGACGCGCTCGAGGTCGATGACGGGCATGAACTCGTCGCGCACCTCGACCACGCGGCCGGAGCCGCCGATCGTCTTGATCATGCCCGGGGCGACCTGGAACGACTCGACCACCGAGGCGAGCGGCAGGATGTAGCATTCGTCGCCGACGCCGATGGACATGCCGTCCATGATGGCCAGCGTCAGCGGCAGGCGCACCTTGACGCTCATGCCGTGGCCTTCGGCCGAGTCGATCTCCACCGTGCCGCCGAGCGCGGTGATGTTCTTCTTGACCACGTCCATGCCGACCCCGCGGCCGGACACGTCCGTCACCTGGTCGGCCGTCGAGAAGCCCGGCGCGAAGATCAGCGCGTAGACCTCCTGGTCGGTCATCGAATCGGGGGCGTCGATGCCGCGCTCGCGGGCCTTGCTCAGCAGCTTCTGGCGCGACAGGCCGCGGCCGTCGTCGCGCACCTCGATGACGATGGAGCCTCCCTGGTGGGACGCGACCAGCGTGATCGTGCCGTGGTCGGGCTTGCCGCGGGCCAGGCGCTCGGCCGGCAGCTCGATGCCGTGGTCGCAGGAGTTGCGCACCAGGTGGGTCAGCGGGTCGGTGATCTTCTCGACCAGGCTCTTGTCCAGCTCGGTGGCTTCGCCCTGCGTCACCAGCTCGACCTTCTTGTCCAGCTTGGCGGCGAGATCGCGCAGCATGCGCGGGAAGCGGTTGAACACCATCGACATCGGAATCATCCGGATCGACATGACCGCTTCCTGCAGGTCGCGGGTGTTGCGCTCGAGGTCGGTCAGGCCGGCCAGCAGTTGCTGGTTCAGCTGGCCTTCGCGGCTGTTCTGGGCCAGCATCGCCTGCGTGATGACGAGCTCGCCGACCAGGTTGATCAGCTGGTCGACCTTCTCGATCGACACGCGCAGCGTGGCCTGGTCGGGTGCGGCGACGGACTTCTCGATGGCCTTGGCGGCGGGGGCCTTCGGCGCGGCGGCCAGGGCCGTCGGGGCCGGGGCGGCACCGTCGGCGCCATCGGCGGCGCCCGACGCGGGAGCGGCTTCGGCCGCGCTCGCGTCCGTCAGCGGCTCGAAGAAGCCGTAGCCCGGATCGACGGGGTTTTCCTCCGGCGGGGCGCCGGCGTTCTCGTGGAAGAAGCCGAAGCCGGGATCGGTCGAGCGCAGCTGGATCTTGTCGCGCGCCACATGGAACGTGAACAGGTCCAGGAGTTCGTTGTCGGACGTGGTCGTCACGACGCGGAAGCGGCGCATGCCATCGGCGGCGCGGCCGGCGTCCAGCGGCTCGATCGTGCCGAGGTCCTCGATCTCCTTGAACAGCTCGCTGAGGGCATCGGCGGTCTCGGGCCGCTCCAGCGGGCCGACCACCAGCTCGATGGCGCGCGTGTGCGCCTTCGGCACGGGCATCGACTTCAGCGTCGGGCTCACCACGGCGGGCGCCGGCGCGGCCTTTGGCGCGGGCGCGGCGGCGGCGGCGTTGCCTTCGGCCATGGCGCGGATGCGCGACAGCAGCTCGGTGGTGTCGGGCGCGGTGCTGGCCGAGCCCTGGTGCACGGCGAGCTGGGCCTTGAGCGCGTCGCCGGCGGCCAGCAGCACGTCGACCATCGCGGACGTCGGGTTCAGCTCGTGGCGGCGCAGCTTGTCCAGCAGCGTCTCCATCTGGTGCGTCAGCGCGGCGACGTCGGAGAAGCCGAACGTGGCGGCGCCGCCCTTGACGGAATGCGCGCAGCGGAAGATGGCGTTGAGCTCCTCGTCGTCGGCGGCGTCGACATTGAGTTCCAGCAGCTTCTGCTCCATCGACTCCAGGTTCTCGCCGGCTTCCTCGAAGAAGACCTGGTAGAACTGGCTGAGGTCGATGCCCGCCGAGCTGCTGTTGTTACTGATCTCACCCATGACTCTTTCTCCTGATCCGGATTTCTTTTCGCCTGTCCTCGAGTGCGGCTCAGGAATTCAGCGAACGACCTTGCCGATGACCTCGATCAGCTTGGCGGGGTCGAACGGCTTGACGAGCCAGCCGGTGGCGCCCGCGGCGCGGCCGGCCATCTTCATCTGGTCGCTGGACTCGGTGGTCAGGATCAGGATCGGGGTCTGCTTGAACTTCGGGTTCTCGCGCAGCTTCTTGGTCAGGCTGATGCCGTCCATGCGCGGCATGTTCTGGTCGGTCAGCACGAGGTTGTAGTCGCGCTGGGTGGACTTCTCGAAGGCGTCCTGGCCGTCCACGGCCTCGACGACGTTGAAGCCGGCGTTCTTCAGGGTGAACGAAACCATCTGGCGCATCGAGGGGCTGTCGTCCACGGCAAGAATCGTGTGCATTGCAGTTCTCCGGAGGGGTCTTGAATAGAGCTTGAAGGGAATGGGGTCAGAACAGGTCGATGGATCCAGCGTCCATCTCGTCCTGCGTCACGGGGTTGGGTCGCATCGGTGCGTCCTCGACGACGGCTTCGCCGTCCTCGTCGTCGCCCATGGCGTCGCGCGCGATGCGGTCGGCGCAGTTGCGCAGCCGGCGCTGGGTGTGCGCGATCAGCTGCGTGGCCATGTCCTGGAACTGCAGCGCGGTGATGGCGCCGGCCAGGCTCTGCAGCGCTTCCTTGATGGGAGCGGTGTCGAGATTGACCTTGGGTGCCTCGTCGCGCAGCACGTTCATCTGGTTCGAGGCGCCGTAGAAGTGACCCATCAGCGCCTCGCCCGCGTCCTCGAGCAGGCGCTGCAGGCGCTCGAGGTCGTGCGAGGCGACCATCAGGTGATCCTGCAGGTCTGCCGCCGCCACCAGCGGGAAGCCACCGCCGGGCGGTGGGGTCTGGGGGTCACTCGTCAGCATCGTGGCTCCAAGCTTGATGTTGTGTTCTCGGGACGAGGCGACCCTTGCGCCTCGAAACCCTGGGGATTGCGCCTGATTCTTCGGCAGGGACCCCCGGAACATTGAGGAGATCACGTTGGAAATCGCCGCCCATTTCTCGATAAGCGTGGCTGACTGCCCGTTCGAGTGCGGTTTTTGGCATGGGGAACCCCCCGTTTGGCAGCGCGGCTGTTCTGAAACCGGCGGATACACTCTTCGGATGCCATCCCGCCTCGCTCCCGCTCGCCGCACCTGCCTGCGCGTGCTGCACCTGGAGGACTCGGAGCTCGACCACGAGCTCGAGATGGCACACCTGCGCCGGGGCGGCACCGAGGTCGTCTCCGTGCGGGTCGATTCCGAGCCCGCCTTCCGGGCGGCGCTGGAAGAGCCCTGGGACATCGTCCTGTCCGATTTCAACGTGCCCGGCTTCTCGGGCCTGGCGGCGCTCGAGATCGTCAAGGCGCTCGACCGGCCGCTGCCGTTCATCCTGATCTCCGGCGAGATCGGCGAGGACGTCGCGGTGGCCGCCATGCGCAACGGCGCCAGCGACTACCTGCTCAAGGCCAACCTGGCGCGCCTGGCACCCGCGGTCGAACACGCGATCGACGCCAACGAGGCGCGGCTCGCCCGCGAGCGCGCCGACCACGAGCTGGCCCTGTCGCGCCAGCGCCTGTCCGAGCTGGCGCAGCACCTGCAGACCAGCGTCGACAACGAACGCGCCGCGATCGCCCGCGAGATCCACGACGACGTCGGCGGCTCGCTCACGGCGCTGAAGTTCGACCTCGCCTGGATCGCCCGGCACTCCAAGGATCCGCAGGTGCAGCAGCGCGCGCAGTCGGCGGTCGAAGTGGTCACTCACGCCATCGAGTCCAGCAAGCGGATCATGCACAACCTGCACCCGGCCATCCTGGAGCAGGGGCTGGTGGCCGCGCTGCAATGGATGGCCTCGCGCTTCGAGAAGCGCACCAGCGTCACCTGCACCTTCCGCACCAGCCACGAGTCGATGCAGCTGCCGCCGGGCGTGCCGCTGGTGGCCTACCGGGCGGCGCAGGAGGCGCTCACCAACATCACCAAGCACGCCAACGCCACGCGGGTCCGCATCGACCTGTCGCTCGCGGGCGACGTCCTGTCGCTGGAGATCAGCGACAACGGCGTGGGCCTGCGGGGGGCCGATCTCGCCAAGGCGCGCAGCTTCGGCATCCGCGGGCTGCACGAACGCGCGTCCACCGTCGGCGGCTGGGTCGACCTGTCCAGCAGCCACCAGGGGACGACCCTGATCCTGTCCGTGCCGTTGACCGACGGCGTGGGCTATGCGTCGGAGTTCGGGCCGGATGCCGAGGACTCGCGACCGGCATTCGAAGATTCCGACGATCCATCGGTCTGGGGGGGCCTATGATCCGAGTCATCCTTTGCGACGACCACGCGCTGATCCGTCGCGGCATCCGCGACACCTTGTCCGACGCGCCCGACATCGAGGTGGTCGGCGAGGCCGGCGACTACCCCGAGCTGCGCGCCCTGCTGCGCAACACCGCCTGCGACGTCCTCGTGCTGGACATCAACATGCCCGGCCGCAGCGGCCTGGACGTGCTGGCCGCGCTCAAGGACGACGGCGACATGAAGATGCGCGTGCTGATCTGCAGCATGTACCCGGAAGACCAGTACGCGATCCGCGCGCTGCGTGCCGGCGCGTTCGGCTACGTCAACAAGGGCGGCGACCCGCAGCAGCTCGTCGCGGCGGTGCGCACCGTGTCGCAGGGCAAGAAGTTCGTCACGCCCGACATCGCGCAGATGCTGGTGGAGAGCCTGACGGCGCCCGAGGTGGCGCACGCGCACGAGAAGCTGTCCGACCGCGAGTTGCAGACGCTCGTGATGATCGCCTCGGGCAAGCGGCTGTCGGACATCGCCAGCGAGCTGACGCTGTCGCCCAAGACGGTCAGCGTGTACCGGGCGCGGGTGCTGGAGAAGCTGGGGCTGACCAACAACTCCGAGCTGACGGTCTACGCGATCCGCAACGGGCTGGTCGGCGAGTAGCGCCTCGCGCGTCCGGGCGAGGTCGGCGATGCATCGGCTGTTCCGTTTCCCGTCCGCCCAGCGGCGCGATCCGGCCGTCGAGGCCTGGCTGTGGACCCACGGCGGCGAGACGGGCGCGCTCGCGCGACGCTGGTTCGAGCGCCTGCGCGTGTGCGGCGACGACGTGCGCGAGGTGATGCACGACGGCCAGCCGACCGCCTGCGTCGGCGACGCGGCCTTCGCCTATGTCGACGCCTTCCGCGTGCACGTCAACGTCGGCTTCTTCCACGGCAACGAGCTGCCCGATCCGTCGGGACTGCTGCAGGGCAGCGGCCGCTTCATGCGCCACGCGATGCTCGCGCCCGGCCGCGATTTCGACAGCGCCGCGCTGTCCACGCTGATCCAGGCGGCCTACGCCGACATGCACGCGCGGCTGTCGGTGTCGCGCTGACGCCGGCGCCCCGGGGCTGCTCGAACCCGCCGCGTCGAGGTGCGCGCCCGTCATCGACTCGATCCGGCTGATCGCCGAAGTCCGCAGACCAAGGTGGTCGCGCTCCGCGACCGCGTCGCCGGACGTCGCCATGCAAAACGCCCGCATCGTGCGGGCGTCTTCGTGGGAGCGACGGGGCTTCAGAAGCCGAGGCTGGCCAGCAGGTCGTCCACTTCGCCCTGGCTGGAGACCACGTCCGTGCGGCCTTCCGGATTGACCACCGGGCCGTTCAGCACGTTCGGGTCGACCTGTTCGCGCACGCCTTGCGGCACCACCTGGATCAGCAGCTTGACGAGGCTGTCTTCCAGGTCGTTGGCCAGCGTGACGACCTTGGCGACGACCTGGCCCGTCAGGTCGTGGAAGTCCTGCGCCATCATGATGTCGGTGAGGTGGTCGTCGATGCGGCTGGTCGCCGACTCCACTTCGTTGACGAAGTTCATGACGGCGCCCGAGGCCACGGCCTTGACCGGGTCGGCGACGATCTGCGCCCCGATGGCGCGGGTGGCCTCCGAGATGGACTTGTGGTCCGCCTTGGCCTTGTCGACCGAGTTCAGCACCTTCTCGGCGGCGGCGGCCGTCTTCGTGGCGATGTAGCTCAGGCGGCTGCGGGCATCGGGCAGGCCGTCGGTGGCGATCTGGAGCTTGGGCATCACGCCCAGCTGCTGCATGGTGTCGTGCAGCAGGCGCGTGATCGTGCCCAGTTGCTGGAATACCTCCGGCGAGACGGCGAGCGAGTCCGATGGCTTGAGCGAGGCGATGTCTTCCATTTTCATGATGGGCTCCCTCTGGTCAGGCCGTCGCCGCCAGTTTCTGCATGATCTTCTGGACCTTCTCTTCCAGCGTCGCCTTCGTGAACGGCTTGACGATGTAGCCCGCGGCGCCCGACTGCGCGGCCAGGACGATGTCTTCCTTGCGCGCCTCGGCCGTCACCATCAGCACCGGCAGGTGCTTGAGGGTGTCGTCGGCCTTGATCGCCTTGAGCAGGTCGAAGCCGTTCATGTTGGGCATGTTGATGTCCGAGACCACGAAATCGAATTTCGCGGCCTTGAGCATGTTCAGGGCGACCTGGCCGTCTTCGGCCTCTTCGCAGTTGTTGCAGCCCATCTCCTTCAGGAGCCCGCGGACGATGCGGCGCATGGTGGAGAAGTCGTCGACGACAAGGAATTTAAGGTCGGTTGGATTGCTCATGGGGTCCTCAGGCGGGCGAAGTTCTGAAGTGATATCGGTCAGTGGGGGGCCGCAGTTGAGCCGGCGGCAGTGAAATTGGTCGCACTCGAGGCGGATTCGGCCGCTTCGGCGGCGGCGGGCTCGGGCGCGGTGCGGAACATCCGGTCCTCCGCCTCGCGGTTCATCACGATGATGCTGATGCGGCGGTTGGCGGGCGCCAGCGGATCCTTCTCGTCGAAGGGCTGGCTGGACGCCAGTCCCTGCACCCGCAGCACGCGGTCGTCGGCCAGGCCGCCGGCGATGAGCTCGCGCCGCGAGGCGTTGGCACGGTCGGACGACAGCTCCCAGTTGCTGTAGCCGCGGTCGCCGCCGGGGAAGGGCTGGGCGTCGGTGTGGCCCTCGAGCGTGAGGTGGTTGGGCACTTCCGTGAGGACGGAGCCGATCTCGCGCAGCAGCTCCTTCATGTAGGGCGCGATCTGGGCCGAGCCGGAGGCGAACATCGGCCGGTTCTGGTCGTCGACGATCTGGATGCGCAGGCCGTCGCGGGTCATGTCGAGCCGGATCTGCGAGCTGATGTCCTTGAGCTTCTCGTTGCTCTGGAGCTTCTGCTGGATCTCCTGCTTGAGGTTCTCCAGCCGCGCGACCTCGGCGCGGATCTGCTCCTGCTTGAGCTTGTGCAGGTTGATCGTGTTGCGCGTGGCCTCGACCTCGCCCTTCTTGACCTGGCCCACGGTGGACGTCAGGCTCTCGCCGCCGCCCTTGAGGATGGAGTTGGAGTCGCCCGAGCCGGAGCCGCCGGCCAGCGCGATCTTCAGAGGCGACTGGAAGTAGTCGGCGATGCCCTTCTTGTCGCCGTCGGTGGTCGAGCCCAGCAGCCACATCAGCAGGAAGAACGCCATCATCGCCGTCACGAAGTCGGCGTAGGCGATCTTCCACGCGCCACCATGAGCGGCATGGCCGCTCTTCTTGATGCGCTTGATGATGATCGGCTGGAGCTTCTTCGAGTCGCCTGCCATGGCCTACTTTCCGAGCTTCACTTCTTGCCCTTCACGTGGCTTTCCAGCTCGATGAAGGTGGGGCGGTCGAGCGAGTACAGCACCTTGCGGCCGAACTCGATGGCGACCTGCGGCGCGTAACCCTGCATCGACGCCAGCAGGGTGGTCTTGATGCACTGCAGTTCCTTGCCCGCGTCCTCGACCTTCTGCTCCAGCAGGCCGCCCAGCGGCTCGACGAAGCCATAGGCCAGCAGGATGCCCAGGAAGGTGCCGACCAGCGCCGAGCCGATCATGCCGCCCAGCACCGCCGGCGGCTGGCCGACCGAGCCCATGGTGTTGACCACGCCCAGCACGGCCGCGACGATGCCGAACGCCGGCAGGCCGCCCGCCAGGCGCGCGATGGCGGCCACGGCGGCGTGTTCCTCGTTGTGGTGCGTGTCGATCTCGGAGTCCATCAGCGACTCGATCTCGTGGGCGTTCAGGTTGCCCGAGACCATCATGCGGAGGTAGTCGGTGACGAACTCCACCACGTGGTGGTCGTTGCCGACGATCGGGTACTTCTGGAACAGCGCCGAGTTGTGCGGATCCTCGACGTCCTTCTCGATGGACATCAGGCCTTCCTTGCGCGCCTTCTGCAGGATGTCGTAGAGCAGGGACAGCAGCTCCATGTAGCGCGCCTTGCTGAACTTGCTGCCCTTGAAGCAGGCGCCGACGCCCTTCATCGCCGACTTGACGACCTTCATCTGGTTGTTGGCCAGGAAGGCGCCGCCGGCCGCCCCGAGGATGGTGATCATCTCGAAGGGGAGCGCGTGCAGGATCACATGGATGTTGCCGCCGTGCGCGATGAACACGCCGAAGATGCAAGCCAGTGCGACGACCCAGCCGACGATCACGAACATTTTGGGTACCGATCCAGTTCTTTGTGCATGTGGGCCCGCTGCCTGTGGGGGCCATGCGGCTTTATCGACGGATCCCGCGTGCGGCTTGAGGGCGCGTTCGGCATGAAATGAACGAAATCCACCCCCAATTGACCGTGGGAAGGCGCCCGCGCGTGGGGAAGTCGTGTTCCGGCGCCCGTCATGTCAGGCGCCGATCCGGTAGATCCAGACGGGCCGCCCCGAGGGCAGCGCCATCCGCGCATGGGCGCGCCGTCCGGCGGCCTCGAACTCGAGGCTGACCACCCAGCTGCCGGGCCGCATCTGCGCGTCGGCCTTGGCCAGCGCGCGCGCCATGCTTTCCGGACGCTGGAACAGATAGACCAGGTCGTGTCCGGCCCAGGATCCGCGCCACATGTCGCCGCGCGCGACGCGCGCCCACGGGCACCTCAGCCGCGCGGCGAGCGCCAGCGGCCAGCTCCACTCGATGCCCGACAGCCGCGCGTGCGGCCACACCGCGCGCAGCGCGCGCAGGCCATGGCCGAGTCCGCAGCCGGCATCCAGCACGCTCGGCGATGCGGGCAGTGCGACATGGCGATCCAGCCCGGCCAGCGCGTCGCGCGGCGTCGGGAACATCGGCGCATCGCGCCAGGCGGTGACGGGGTAGGCAAGCGCCAGCACGGCCAGCGGCAGCAGCCAGGCCCAGGCCGGCAGCGCGCCGCCGATGCCCGTGGCCAGAAGCGAGACCGGAAACCCGCCCGCGACGATCGCGCGGCGCCAGAACGTGGCGGCCAGCAGCGCCGGCACGGCGGCGACGAGCAGCCCGGCCATGACGGCGAGCGCGGGCGGCAGCGCGGCCGTGCGCGCGAGCCCGAGCATCGCCGCCCAGCCGGCCGCCCACGCGAGCAGCGCGGACAGCGGCCAGCGCAAGGCGGGCAGGCGCGGTGCGGCGGCGGGGCGGAGCGGCGGGGAGGATGCCATGCCGCCAGTGTCCCGGCGGAGCGCCATGGGTGCCGGGTGGAAAAGAGGACGTTTCCCGGCCAGACATGAAACCCCACGGTCGCTGCCCCCCCGAGGGGAGGCTGCGCGCCCGTTCCCTGCCCCCAAGCGCCGGCCGCGATCGACCCGGCGAAGCCCGTTCCGCCGCTGCCTCGAACCCGTCCGGGATCCGCAGGCGGCGGCGCCTAACCGCCGACCGTTGCGCAACAGCCGCGTTTGGATCGATCGTTCGAGCGCGATGCGGAAGGCGCCGGGCCAAAGAAAAAGGCGATCCGTTTGGGGATCGCCTTGGAAAGCACAGGGGTTGTGCTAGGAGGAGACAAGCAAGAAAAAACAGTAACTACTAGACCTCATATCGGGCGGTTTGTTCCACCAATCAAGCCCGGGTCTGTAAAGAATCGCGTACTAGTTCACGGCTCGCGGTGTCCATCCCGTTCGGGATGCTCGACTTCCGCACGTCGACCGCCGCCGGTACGCGGATCCGTCGTTCAGTGGGTCAGGGACAGGGCGCCGGCCGCCTTGCCCTTGCCGGCACGCGCCGGCGGGTTGCACAGGCCGCAGACGAAATGGCGCGCCATCTCGTGCGGGTGGGTCACGAAGTTGCCGCTGCACTTGGTGCACTTGGTCAGCGTCAGCATGCCGTTGTCGACGAACTTCACCAGGCGCCACGCGCGGGTGATGGACAGCAGCGGCTCCAGGCCCTGGGCCTCGGTCTGCTCCATGTAGAGCTGGTAGGCCTTGATCACCGTGTCGATCTCTTCCATCGCCGCGGCCTTGTTCAGGTACTCGTGGATGTTCAGGAAGAGGCTGGCGTGGATGTTGGGCTGCCAGGTCATGAACCAGTCCGTCGAGAAGGGCAGTTGGCCCTTGGACGGGCTGCGGCCCGAGACTTCCTTGTACAGGCGCAGCAGGCGCTCGTAGGAGAGATCGGTTTCCGACTCGAGAACCTGCAGGCGGGCGCCCAGCTTGATCAGCGTGACGGCGCGCTCGATCTGACGGGCTTCGGTGAGGATGCTCTTGACGCGGCTCATGGGTGATCTCCTGCCTGGGTTTTCTTGGTGCTGTCGAGTGGCGGCGCGCGGCGGCTTACGCGGCTTCCTGGTGGCGGCCGGCCATCAGGATGGAGGCGTGCAGGCGCGAGACGGTCTCGTTCGCGGCGGTCTTGCCGTGGCTGGTGATCAGGTTCCAGACCAGGTCGTCGTCCATGCGGAAGCGGCACAGCAGCGTGTTGCCCGACGCGATCTTCATCATCTGTGCCGGGGTCAGCGAGGCGATCATGTTGGCGGTCTCTTCCGAGACGCCCAGGCGGAACAGGGCCTGCTCGCGATCCGAACGGATCAGGCTTTGGGCCAGCATCATGTACGACAGGTTGGCTTCGCGGATCTCGGCGAGGATTTGATTGGTTTCCATGATGCTTGTCCTTGTGTCCGGTGGAGGTAGAAACGGTGTCAACGTGAGATGGACTTTAAAGCGACGAACTGGGAGGCAACATAAGCCCACTTCGGCGACTTGAGTCGGGCTGGCGCCAGGAACGTTGTCAGACAAATTCCTACAAACTCCGATCTGCGGATCGATTGCCGGCCTGGACGAGCGATCGGGGGGCGGCACGGCAGCTCGACTGCAAGGTCGCGTGCGAGCCGCCACGGGGCGGGCGTGTCACCCCCCGTCGGCCGCCGCCGGCACTCATTAACCCCGAAAAGGGCCCACTTCTTCCCGCTTTGGGGGCGGCGAGGGCCTCATAGCATGGGCGCATTCCCGTGGCGATCGTCGAGCCGGTCGTCCACTTCCGAACCGGAGAGCCCATGAGCCAAACCTTCTCGTGCACTGAAGAGCTGCTGCAGGCACTGCCCCAGCCGATCGCCATCGTCGGCAACGGCGTCCCCGCGGGGGCCATGGGCGCGGCGATCGATCACCACCCGAGCGTGATCCGGCTCAACAACTATCGGCTCGAGGGCTTCGAATCCGTCGTCGGCACCCGCACGACGCTGCGCTGCACGTCCGGCTGGAGCGACATCGAGGCGCGCGGCCAGGTCGGCGAGTTCTCGCCGTTCACCCGCGACGCGCGCGAGTCCGGCGGCGTCGCCGACTTCGAGCAGCGCAGCGGCTTCGCGCTGATCTGCGCGGCCACCGACGTCCATGCGCTGGTCCCCGGCGTGGCCAACCCGTCCACCGGCCTCGCGCTGGCCGCGCTGTGCAGCCAGCTGGGCCTGCAGTTCAGCCTGTTCGGCTTCGACGGCTTCACCAGCGGCCACTACTGGAACCCGGGCGTGCAGCACGCCACCACGCACAGCGGCGCCGAGCGCGAGGTGCTGCTGGGCCTGCCCGGCGCCGTGTTCTACGGCCAGAGCTACGACTACGCGAGCCTGTACAACTTCTGCCACGCCGAGCATGCCGGCTACAACGTCAACGAAGGCCTGGCGCTGTATCGCCAGCTCGGCTGCGTCATCCAGCACGAGTCCATCCTCGAGTTCGGCGCCGGCAACGGCGACCTGTCGGCCTACATGGAGAAGCAGGGCAACCGCGTGACGGCGCTCGAGGTCTCCAAGGTCGCGTTCAACCGCATCCCGATCCGCAACAAGATCAACGGCGACTGCATCACGCTCGCCGGCCTGACGCAGAAGTTCGACCGCTTCGTGTCGGTGGACGTGCTGGAGCACCTGACCGAGAACGACATCCGCGTCGTGCTGCGCGAGGCCGCGCGCCTGGCGGACTCGATCCTGGTGTCGGTGTCCACGCGCCTGAGCGGGCTGCTGGGGCCGCAGGGCGAGAACCTGCACCTGACCGTGCGCTCCGTCGAATGGTGGCGCGACCTGTTCTCCGAGCACTTCGACGTGCAGCTGGTCAACGGCCTGGACGTCGGCCAGGTGATGATCGCCGGCGACCGTCGCCCGGCCGGCGCGCAGCGCGCCGCCGCGCCCGCGCGCGCCGCCGACCGCTACGACCTGCCCGCGGCCTACGTGTCGCGTGCGCGGGCCGTCTACTACGCCGACACGCCCGACGACGGCCTGACCTGGCAGCCCGACGTCTATCCGACCGCCGCCGAGATCGCGCGCTCGCTCCAGTGCGACACGCTCGTGGACATCGGCTGCGGCCAGGCGCGCAAGCTGAGCGTGCTGCATCCGGAGTTCAAGCTGATCGGCGTCGACTACGGCGGCAACATGGAACATTGCCGCACGAAGTTCCCGTTCGGCACCTGGCTGGAGGCCGACTTCGAGGACATCTCGATGCTGCCGCTGCCCGCGCGCGTGCTGCGCAATTCCGTCGTCATCTGCTCCGACGTCATCGAGCACCTGGTCGACCCGCGCAGCCTCATGGACGCGCTGCGCGAGCTGCTCGTGCACGCGCCGGCGCTCGTGCTGTCGACGCCCGACCGCGAGCGCACCTGGGGCAAGGCCCACATGGGCCCGCCGCCCAATCCGGCCCACATCCGCGAATGGACGCTGGCCGAGCTGAGCGCCCTGTTCGAACGCGAAGGCTTCACGCTGGCCGCGGCCACGCATACGCGCAGCAACGACGGCAGCCCCGACCTGGCGACGATCATGCTGGTGCTGGTCAACCCCGAGCACGCGCAGATCCGCGGCAGCGCGTTCGCCGCGCAAGCCGCGGCGCCGGCGACCGCGAGCCGCGCCGCCGAGCCGCGTTCCGCGAACGCGCCGACGCTGTCCGTGGCGGCCCCGATGGCCGCTGCCGGGCCGCTCCCCGCTGTCGCCGCGATCGAGCCCGGCGCCGCCATGGCGACCGCCGGCATCGTCGTCGAAGGCCTGGAAGAGACGACCGCCGCCGCCGGCGAGCAGGCCATGGCGAACCCGACCTGGCGTGCACGCCTGGGCCGCGCCCGCGACGACCGCGAGATGCTGCGCGTCCTGGCCCAGATGAGCCTGGACCTCGGCCACCCCGACCGCGCGATGGATCTCTACGGCGCACTCCTGTCGACCGACGGCAGCGACCACGACGCGCTCGAAGGCGTGGTGATCTCGCAGATCCGCTGCGGCCAGCACGCCGATGCGGCGCGGCTGCTGGAATCCGTGCGCTCGAACTGAGCTGCAGCGGGCGTGCGACGCCGGCGCAAGCGGGTCGGGCGACCCGCCTGCCGCACGGTGCGGGCACCCTCACGTCCGCCGCCGCTGCCGCGGCGACGGCGTCACGGCGATGGCGAGCCGATCAACATCATCAGGGCCGGCGCGATGAAGCTCGCCGCCAGCGCCAGCGCGATCGACGGGATGGCCCGTCCCTGCAGCCAGGCGAAGGCGAGCAGCATGAGGACGCTGGCGCCGGCCGCCGGCAACGCGGTCGCGGAGCTCGTCCAGGGGATCGTGCCGGCGTGTGCCGCCTGAGCGCGCGCGACCTGCCAGGCCAGCAGCCGGGCGCATGGCAGCAGCGCCAGCCAGGCGCAGGCCATGAGCAGGATGGCGCGGCCGAGGGTTGCCATGGTGCGGTCGTGGCGGCTTGCGCGCGCGCGAGCTCACCGCAGCGTCGCCTTCGCGGCGACGGCGGCGACGACGACCACGGGGCGGCAATCGTCGCGCTGGAGGCAGGGCGCCCGCGCGATCCAGTCGCGTCCGAGCACCACGCGGACGTCGGTGCCCGCCTGCGGCGCGAGCGTGGGCTCGAGGCGGGCGGCGGCTGGCAGCGAATTGGCCACGCGCAACGCCGCCTCGGCGTCGCCCGGCCGGTATTGGACCAGCGTCTCCGGCCGCGCGAACGATGGCGCGTTGCTGAGCGTGGCGGATGGCAACCCCTGGCGCGCCAGCAGCCGTCCGACCTGCGCGGCCATGCCGGCCACGCCGTTGCCGTTGCTGATCTCGAGCCGACGCACCGGCGCGCGCGGCATCGCGAGCGTCGCCGCCGCCCACGGTGCGGCCGGGGTCTGAGCGACGACCGGTGCCGGCGCGGCGGCCACCTGCGCGACCGGCGCCGCGGCGAAGGCGAGCCTGCGGGCGGAGTCGGACGCCGGCACCGGCGCGAGCTGCGTCGACGGCGCCGTCGTGGGCGCGATCGCGCGGGCCGACGCCTCGGCCGGGCCGGCCGCCGCCAGCGCCATCGCGTCCTCGAGCCTGGCCTGGGCCACGCGCAGGTTCGCGCGCGCCGCGGCGTCGCCGGGATCCGCCGCCACGGCCGCCTGCAACTCGCGCGCGGCCTCCGCGGTGCGGCCGCCGGCGAGAAGCAGGTAGCCGAGGTTGTTGTGCAGCGGCGCGCGCTCCGGCGCCAGCGCGACGGCACGCCGCAGCAGCGGCTCGGCCTCGCCGGCACGACCGGTGCGCCCGAGCAGCACGCCGAGCGCGTCCAGGGCGTCGGGGTAGTCGGCGTCGGTCGCCAGCGCCCGCCGGTAGGCGCGCTCGGCCGGCTCCCATTGCTGCGAGCCTTCGTAGTAGCGCCCGAGCGTGTAGTAGCCGCGGCCGGCGGACGACGCGCGCGCCGGCGTGCTGACGTCGAACACGGGCTCCAGCGCCCACGCCGGCGCCCGGGGCGGATGCGTGTCGTGGAGCGTGGCGCAACCCGAGGCCAGCGACAGGCCGGCGCCGGCCAGCAGTCTTTGCAGTGCGCGGCGGTGCGCGGCGATCGGAACCATGGCGTCAACCTCCCGAGCCGGCCATCGTCGGCAGCAGCACGCGGTGGATCAGGATCATCGCCGGGCCCATCAGCACCACGAGCAGCGAAGGAAAGATGCAGAAGATCAGCGGGAACAGCAGCTTCAACGAGATCTTGGCGGCGGCCTCCTCGGCGCGCTGGCGGCGGCGCGAGCGCAGCATGTCCGAGTGCACGCGCAGCGAGGCGGCGATGCTGGTGCCGAAGCGCTCGGCCTGGCAGATCATCGAGACGAAGCTGTCCACCTCGTCGACGCCGGTGCGCAGCGCGAGGTTGCGCAGCGCACGCTCGCGGTCGGCGCCCGCGCGCAGCTCGAGGTTGACGGTGCGCATCTCGCCGGCCAGCGCGGGGCTCTTGAACTGCATGTCGTCGGCCACCCGCATCATCGCGGCCTCGGTGCCGATGCCGGCCTCGATGCATACGGTCATCAGGTCGAGCGCGTCCGGGAATGATTCGAAGATCTCGCGCTGGCGCGCTTTGACGAGGTGCGACAGCACGATGTTGGGCGCGTAGTAGCCCGCCGCGGCCAGCAGGACCACGACCATCATGAAGTTGTTGCCCTTGGGCGCGGAGCCGCCCAGCGACATCACGAGGAACCCGAGCAGCGGCAGGCCGATCGTCAGCAGCGTCTTGACGCCGAAGAACACGGTGGCGGCCGCCGGGTTGCGGATGCCGGCGTGCAGGAAGCGCAGCTTCACGCTCGACTTCTCGAAGCCTTCCGCGGGCATCGACAGCTTGCCGAACGGACGCGTGGCGCGGGTGATCCACTCGATCGTGCGGTCGCCGAGCTGGTCGTTGGCCAGCGCACTCGGATCGAGGCTGCGCAGCCGCTGGCGTCCGGCGTCGGGCCGCAGCATGATCGCCATGCCGAGGCAGCCGGTCACCACCACGACGAAGACGAGGACGAGGAACAGGATCGCGATCGGAGTCATCGCCGGCCTCCCTTCAGACGCGGATGCGCACGATGCTGCGCATCCAGAGAATGCCCATGAGCATCATGAACAGCGAGGCACCGACCATCTTGTGGCCCATCGGGTCCGTCCACAGCAGCGACATGAAGTCGGGGTTGATGAGGTTCACGGCGAGCGCGACGCAGAAGGGCAGGCCGGTCAGGATGCAGGCCGACATCTTTCCCTCGGCCGACAGCGTGCGCACCTGGCCGAACAGCTTGAGCCGCTCGCGCACGATCTTGGCGATGCTGTCCAGGAGCTCGGCCAGGTTGCCGCCGGACTCGCGCTGGATCAGCACCGCGACGACGAAGTAGCTCACGTCGGCCAGCGGCACGCGGTCGGCCAGGCGCGCGAGCGCCTCGTCGGTGGGCACGCCGTAGTTCATCTCGTCGAACAGCGCGCGGAAGTCCTGCCCGAGCGGCTCGGGGATCTCGTCGGCCACCATCTTCACCGCCGACGGGAAGGCGTGGCCGGCGCGCATCGAGCGGCTCATGAGGTCCAGCACCTCCGGGAACTGGTTCTCGATGCGGCTGATGCGGGCATTGCGCCGGCTCGCCACGCGCAGCCACGGCGCCACGGCGAGGCCGAGGCCGAGCGCGGCGCCGAAGATCTGCGGCTTGGCGAACAGGCCCGGCAGCACGAAGCCGAGCAGGCCGAGGGCCGTCGACATCGTGATGAGCTCCGCCGGCGAGATGTTCACGCCCGACGCGGAGACGAAGCGCAGCAGGCGCTGCCCGATGGCCAGCTGCCGCAGCCAGGCGTTCAGGCGCGGCATGCGCACGCTCTCGCGGGAGCGCTCGATGCTGGCGATCGCCGCGGTGTCGCCGCCGATCATCTCGAGCCGGCGCGCGATGCGCCTGGCCTGCGGGCTGCTGCGCGACGACCAGAGGTTGTACAGCCCCTCGAGGGACAGCACCACGGCCAGGAAGCCGACCGCGGCGACGACGATGAGCGAGGTGTCCATGGCGTCCTCAGACCGCGCGGCGTTGCGGGTTGAACAGGCTGGCCGGCAGCTCGGCGCCGCGCGTGGCGAGGCGCTCGCAGCAGCGCGGGCGCACGCCGGTGGCGGTGAAATGGCCCTCGACCGCGCCGTTGGGCCCGAGGCCGGTCTGCTTGAACGTGAAGATCTCCTGCAGGCTCACGGTCTCGCCTTCCATGCCCGTGACCTCCTGGATGCTGGTCAGCTTGCGCGTGCCGTCGCTGAGGCGGTTCGCCTGGATGATCACGCCGATCGCCGAGGCCACCTGGGCGCGCGCCGCGCGAGCGGGCAGGTCGACGCCGGCCATGGCGATCATGCTTTCGAGGCGGGCCAGCGCATCGCGCGCGGTGTTCGCGTGCACGGTGGTCATCGAGCCCTCGTGGCCCGTGTTCATCGCCTGCAGCATGTCGAGCGCCTCGCCGCCGCGCGTCTCGCCGAGGATGATGCGGTCGGGCCGCATGCGCAGCGCGTTGCGCAGCAGCGAGCGCTGCGTGACCTCGCCGCGGCCCTCGATGTTGGGCGGCCGCGTCTCCAGGCGCACGACGTGCGGCTGCTGCAGCTGCAGCTCCGCGGCGTCCTCGATCGTGACGATGCGCTCGCTGGCGGCGATGCAGCTGCTCAGGATGTTGAGCAGCGTCGTCTTGCCCGAACCGGTGCCGCCCGAGATCAGGATGTTCATGCGCGCCGTGGCCAGCGCGCCGATGAACTGCGCCATCTCCGGCGACATCGACTTGAACTCGACAAGGTCCGATGCCTTGAGCGGGTCGGCCGCGAAGCGGCGGATCGACAGGATGGGCCCGTCGATGGCCAGCGGCGGGATGATCGCGTTCACGCGCGAGCCGTCGGCCAGGCGCGCGTCCACCATCGGGCTCGACTCGTCGACGCGGCGTCCCACGCGCGACACGATCTTGTCGATGATCTTCATCAGGTGCGCGTCGTCGGAGAACGCGATCTCCGTCAGCTCCAGGCGGCCGCGGCGCTCCACGTAGACCTGCTTGTGCGTGTTGACGAGGATGTCGGAGACCGAGGGGTCGGCCAACAGCGGCTCCAGCGGGCCGAAGCCCAGCATCTCGTGCTGGATGTCGCGCACGAGGCTGCGGCGTTCGCTGGTGTTGAGGACGAGGTTCTCCTCGACCAGCAGGCGCTCCACCATCTGGCGCAGCTCCTCCTTCAGGCTGTCCGGCGCCAGGCCTTCCATGGCGGCGAGGTCCAGCCGGTCCAGCAGGACCTGGTGGATGTGCGACTTGGTGTCCTGGTAGATGCGGGTGGAGGCGGCGCCGTCCTCGAACCCGGCATCCGGGACAGGGGCGAACCCGGTGGGCGTGGCGCCCAGTCTTTCTCGCAGGCTCATGGACGGCTCCTCATCGCGCGGCGGCGCCATTGCCCAGGAAGCCCGAGAACCAGCCGCCGCGCTGCGGGCCCGGCGCCGGCGGTGCGATGGTCTCGGCCAGGTCGCGCAGGCTGCGCGCGATCGAGCTGGTGGGCGCGATCTCCTTGACCGGCACCCCCTGGTTCACGGCCGCGGCGGCCGCCTCGTAGTGGTTGGGCAGCGTGATCACCTCGGCGATCTGCAGCGTCTTGCGCAGGTCGTCGATGGTGAACTGGCTGTTCTTCTGGTGGCGGTTCACGATCCAGTGGATCTTGTGGGCCGGGTAGTCGAGCGAGCGGAAGACGTCGCGCAGCCGCTTGCCGTCGCGGATGAACGGCAGCGTGAGCTGCAGCACCGCGTAGACCTTGTCGGCGAGGTCGAGCGCCTGCAGCGTCACGGCGCTGAGCGAGCGGCCGGTGTCCACGATCACGAAGTCGAACATCTCGCGCGCGAGCTCGAGGATCTGGCGCGCGTGGCGCGGCTGCACGTCGGCGGCGCTGGCCGGATCCTCGGGTGCCGCGAGCACCCACAGGCCGGGCGCGACCTCCGACATCGACGCGCGCAGCAGGTCGGCGTCCAGGCGCGCGATGTTGCGCGCCACCTCGGCCACGTTGCTCTGCGGCGACTCGCTGCTGACGAACAGCGCCGCGTCGCCGAACTGCAGGTTCATGTCGACGAGCGCGACGCGGCGGCGGCCGCCGTCGGCGAGCAGGTGCGCGAGGTTCGCGGCGATGAAGGTGGCGCCGCTGCCGCCCTTGCACGACACCATCGCCAGCACCTGTCCCGCCTGCCTCGGCGCGGCGGGCAGGGCCGGCGCGCGCTTGCGCAGCACGCGGCGGCAGGTGGCGAGCACGTCGGCCGGCGCGCTCGGCGCCTCGAGCACCTCGCGCACGCCGACGCGCATCGCGCGCAGCAGCAGCTCCGGCGTGAGCGCGTTGCCCACCAGCACGTAGTCGACCTCCGGATGCCGGGCGGCCAGCGCCTCGAACGCGAGGAAGTCCTCCGGGGTCGTGGTCTCGACGAGCGCGAGGTCCGGCCGGCTGCCGTTGACGATCACGTTGACGTCGCGCAGCGCGCGCACGACGCCGGTGACCTCGAAGGCCGGCTCGGCTGCCAGCGCCTGCTTCCAGTCGTCCGCGTGGCGCGCGTCGGGGGTGATGAGCTTGATCTTCACGGGACGGTCTCGGTGGAAGGTGGTGCGCCGGCGTCGCGGAGCGTCAGTGGCTGCCGCCGGTGTCGACCACGGTGGATGGCGGCGGGTTGTGCGTCGCATCGGCCTGATGGTCCAGCGCCGCGCGCACGGTGCGGCCGTCGGTGCTCGGCACGATCTGCGCATTGCGCGTCGGCGCGGCCGGATCGGCGACCTGCTGTGCGCGCAGGATCCGGGCGTTCTCGCCGAAACGGGCGTCCCACTGGGGCGAGGCGGAGGCGGCGCAGCCGGCTGCGAGGGCGGCGGCGGCGAGCGCGCCGGGGAGGGTGAGCGTGCGGCGCATCAGTGCTTCTCCTGCTCGAACCCGCCTTCGGCGGGGGCGGCCGCGGCGTGCGACGACGGGTCGGGCCGCGAGCCTTCGATCTTGCCGTCCCAGATCAGCTCGCTGCGGGTCGGCGGCACGTAGTCGTCGGTCGGCAGCCGGTAGCCCGGCGGCAGCGGCTTGACCAGCCGCGGCGTGATCACGAACACCAGCTCCGACTTGTCGGTCTGGAACGACGTGCTGCGGAACAGCGCGCCGATGACCGGCAGCTCGCCCAGCAGCGGGAACGCGGTGACGTTGGTCGTCGTGTTGTTCTTGATCAGCCCGCCGATCGCGAAGCTCTGGCCGTCCATCAGCTGCACGGTCGTCTCGGCCTTGCGCGACGTGAACGACGGCAGCACGGCGCTGACCCCGCCGGCCGACACCTGCACGCCGGCGGCGTTGAGCTCCGAGACCTCTGGGCGCACGCGCAGGTTGATGAGGCCGCTGCCGAGGACGGTGGGCGTGAACTTCAGCGAGACGCCGAATTCCTTCTCCTCGAGCGTGACGGTGCGGCCGCCGGCGCCGTTGTCCTGCGTGACGGGAATGAAGATCTTGCCCCCGGCCAGGAAGCTGCCCGTCTGGCCGCTGATGGCCATCACCGTGGGCTCGGCCAGCACCTTCACCAGGCCGTCGTTCTTCTGCATGTTGATGCCGACGTTGGTCGCGCCGCGGCCCGGCACCGTGCCGTAGCTGGTGGTGTAGGTCGGGCGGCCGTTGGCGTCGTAGGTCACCGTCACGTTGCCGCCGGCCATGTTGGGGATCGGCACCGTGCCGCCGACGACCTGGTCGACGGAGCTGTAGGGCACGCCGTTGGGCCCGCCGCCGCCGATCTGGCCGACGGCGCCCATCGAGCCGCCGAACACGCCGGACAGGAAGCGCAGCATCGAGCCGGTGGTGTAGGCGCGCGAGAAGTCGATGCCGAACTGGTCGAGCAGCGACTTCGAGATCTCGGCCACCTTCACCTCCAGCATCACCTGCTGCGGCGCGCCGACCTCGAGCATGTTGACCAGGCGCGGGTTGGCCTTGCCGCCCGTGTCGCTGCCTCGCAGGTAAGCGTTGGCCAGGTCGGTGACGCGCGCGAGCGCCTCCGCATCGCTGACCGCGCCGGACAGCACGATCGAGTCGAAGGCCGCGGTGACCTTGACGTTCTTTTCCTGCGGCAGGAGCGTGGCGATCGTCGATTCGAGGCCCGCCGTGTCCATGCCCACGACGACGTCGAACGTCGTGCAGGTGCCGGCGCGATCGAGCATCACCACGTTGGTCGAGCCGACGCTGCGGCCCAGCAGGTACAGCTCGGTGGGGGCGAGCAGCAGCACGTCGATGTCGGCGACGCCGGGCCGTCCCGGCGCGGCGCCCGCGCGGTTGGCCGCCGCCGCGTCCTTGCTGGCGTCGACGCCCTCGGCGGGACGCGCGGCATGCGCGTTCTCGGGGTTGCCGAGCAGGATGCGCGCGATGGGCGCCTCCGGATGCAGCACCAGGGACTTGCCGACCGGCACGCGCACCAGCGGGGCCGTCTCGACGCGCACGCACTGGCCGGCGGAGCCGGCCGGGGCGGGCTTGCCGGCAGCGCCGGGCGCCACGGCGGCGTGGCCCGCGCAGGCCGCGGCCAGGAGCAGCGTGCCCGTCGCCAGCGCGAACGGTGCGGGCGCGGCGGCGCGCAGGGCGCGCGTGCCGGCGATGGGGTGGGGGTTCAGAAGCATTCGATCACCTTGCTCAGTCCGCGAATGACCTCGACGCAGTTGCCGTTGGGCGCGGGCGCCGTGGCGACGGTCACCGGCGCATGCGGGCGCGGTGCGCGCGCGACGGGGGCGGGTGCCGGCGCCGATGCGGCGGGCGCCTCGGGCAGGCCGGTCAGCATCTCCGTCTTGGTGGCGCCGTTGCCGGCGGCCTGGGCAACGGCATCGGTCTGGTTGCGCAGCACGAGCGACAGCGTGCCGACGCTGCGTGCCAGGTCCAGGATCTCCGCGTCCCGCGGCGTGACCTCCAGCGTCACCGCGTTGACGACGACCGGCTTGGTCGCGTCGCGGTCCGACTCCTGCGCCACCGCCAGCACCAGGATGCGTTCGAGCACGATCTTGGAGATCGAGCCGTCGCCGCGCTGGGCGTGGTCGACCTGCGTGTTGACCATCACGTCGACGAAGGTGCCCGGCAGCGCGAAGCCGGCGACGCCGACGACGTCGTTGACGCGCACGGTCATCGCGCGCTTGCCGGCGGGCACGACGGCGGACAGGCCGCCCTTGGTGCCGACGGGCGCCAGGCGCGGCTCGGTGAGCGGCTCGCCGCGCTGGACCGACTGCAGCACGACGCGGCCGTCGAGCTTCTCGCCGTCGACGAACGCACCGGCGGGCACGCTGCCTTCGGGCCAGTCGGCCAGGCGCACCATCTCGGGCGAGATGCGCCCGCCGATCGCGATGTCCGTCGTCGCGACGGCGATGCGGCTCTTGGCGCCGCCCTGGTTCTGCATCCAGCGTGCCGCCAGGGCGACGGCGGCCAGTCCCGCGATGACCGCGATGAAAAGCATCAGGAGGCCACGTGATCTCATTGCTGACTCCGGTTCGAGGATGTCGCCGCGGGCGACGCGAGGGCGAGGGTCGCCGGGTCGGCGGCCCCGGCATGGGCGACCGCCCTGGCGACGGTGCCCGACGGCGCCAGCGGCCAGGCCAGCGCCGCGGCGGTGCCGCAGGCGATCGCCAGCGCGTACGGCAGGCGCGCCGCGGTGGCCTGCAGCGGGGTCAGCGCGAGGCCCTGGCCCGCGCCGGCGCGATGCAGCCAGTCGGTGAGCAGCAAGCGCATGTTGGCCAGCGCGCGGGCCGCGATGCCCGGGCGCAGCATGAAGGCCAGCGACAGCAGGCCCCCGGCCACGAGCGTGTAGAGCGTCGCGGACGCCACGGTCGACGGGCCCACGAAGGCGCCCACCATGGCCATCAGCTTGACGTCGCCCGCGCCCATGGCGCGCAGCAGGTGAAGGGGCAGCATCAGGCCGAAGCCGGCGGCCAGGCCGGCCAGCGGCGACCAGGGCTGCGAGCCGGCGAGGCCGGCGTGGCCGGTGGCCGCAGCCAGCACCGCCATCGCCAAGGCGAGCGCGATGCCCGAGAGCACGAGGCGGTTCGGAATCCGGCGCGTGCGCAGATCGTATGACACCGCGGCCAGCAGCAGGGCTGCGAGGCATGCACCGGCGACGAAGGCGGGCCAGGCGGTCATGGTGTCGTTGTCGTCCGTTTCGGGAGCGGTGCGGGCTGCGGGTCGGCGTCGGATCGTCAGGCGGCCAGGAGCGCGGTGTAGACGCTGGTGAACAGCGTGGACAGCTGCGTGCCGACGTTGGTCACGGAGCCGAGGATGACGACGGCGATCAGCGCCGCGATGAGGCCGTACTCGATGGCGGTCACACCCTCTTCGTCGAGGGCGGCGTTCCGCAGGTACTGGGTGATCTGCACGATGGACTCCTTGGATGGGCTTGAAGGTCGAAGGACTCGGTCCGGGCGCAGGGCACCCGGACCGCCGGTCCCTGCTCAGCCGCCCAGCGCGGTGTAGACGCTCGTGAAGATCACCGCCAGCTGCTTGCCGACGTTGGTGACGGCGCCGAGGATGACGATGGCGATCAGCGCCGCGATGAGGCCGTACTCGATGGCGGTCACGCCTTCTTCGTCGCGGGCGAACTGCTGGAACATCTGCTTGATCTGCATGAGGAACTCCTTGGTGTGAATGAAAAGGTCTTGTTGGCAAGAGCGCCGTTCGCGATCCGATCGGGCCGGATCCATCCCGCCTGCATCGCGTCGACCTCGGCAGGCCCTCCACAGCTCTCGTCGAGAGCCGCCGCGTTCGATGCGGCTGTTTGGTGTCGACGTCTTCACTCTATTCATGCGCCGTCCGGCGGGCCACTGAGGATGCGGCCATCGGCGGCCGGGCAGTTGTCCCTCGTGGTCCAGGAGGTTTGTCCCTCCCGGCCGCGGCGCACCAGTTCGGCCACGCCGGCCAGCAGGTCGGCAGCGGGCTGGTGCTTCTCGACGAAGCACAGCGCGCCCAGGTGCTGGGCACGGGCGCGCGTCGACTTGTCGCCATGGCTGGTGAGCACCAGGACGGCGGCCTCGCGCGTGAGCTCGGGCAGCAGCGCGAGGCCGTCGTCGCCGTCGAGGTCGACGTCCAGCACCACCACTTCGGGATGGCACTGCCGCATCTCGCGCAGGGCCTCGGCGGCGCTGCCGGCGGTGCGTATCTGGCGCACCGCCATGCCGGCACAGGAGATCAGGCGCGCGACGCCCTCGCGCACGGCGCGCTGGTCGTCGATCACCAGCACCGTGACGGCGCCGCGGCCGGGGCCGGCATTCGCGGTGGGCAAGGGGTCGATGACCATGTCACGTACCAGGCGGTTGGAGGCGGCTAGGCAAGGGGATCGCCGGGATCCGGGGCGACGCAGGAGTCATGGTGGGAGGCGCGTCCGGGTGCTTCACCACACCAGCGGCAGCAGGCGCCAGCGCACGCGTCGCTGGTACTCGCGATAGGCCGGCTCGGCCTTCGCGAGCACGGCCTCCTCGCGCAGCAGGCGCACGGCCTGCGCCGCGTACAGCAGCGCCAGCACCGCGGCGTTGCGCCAGCTGAAGTTGGCCAGGATGAAGCCGACATGGCCGACCAGGTAGCCGAAGTAGATCGGGTGGCGCACGAGACGGTACGGTCCGGCCGTCACCAGCCCGCGCCGAGCCGGCAGGATGCCGAACGAGCGCCCGAGCGTGAACTTGGCGGCGAACTGCCAGCAGATGCTCACGGCCTGCAGCGCCGCGCCCACGACCTCCGGCACGAGGTGCGTCGTGCCGCCGGGCCGCAGGAGCAGCAGGAAGCCCAATGCGTACGCGGAGGTCGCGATGGCGGGCACCGACAGCTCGCGCGTCGTCGCGCGGCGCGCCACCATCACCAGCGCCAGCGTGTAGCTCTCCGACACCAGCAGCAGCAGCGCCGTCCAGCGGTCCGGGTTGGCCCACCACACCTGGCCCCAGATCATCACGACGAAGCCCATGACGAACACGGCGATCGCGCGCAGCAGCCATTCGACGAGGCGGCCTTCGGGGGCGGGCCGCGCCGGCGGGCTCGGGAGGCGGATGCGGAGGAACGCCATGGTGCAGGCCCTGAGCTTGAGTTGCGAGGACGTCGCGGCGACATGCCATGACGCGGGGTTCGAGCCATTCTGCGCAGGCCGGCCCGTCGCCGACATGGGAGCTTGCGGCGCGCGGCGGGGGGAGGTTCCTCCCGTTCGGCGATCCCGCGCGGCGACGGTAGGTTTGCCCCCACCCTCCCGGGACAATGCTCCGATGCCGCGCCGGCGCGCGCCTCCTAGACTGGCCGCAGACCAAGGAGGTGGCGATGACCGGTGGAACACGTGGAGCGCCCGGGCGCGCGCGGCCAGCAGGCGGACAGCGCGGCGCCGTCCTGCCGATGGTGGCGATCGTGCTCGCGGTGATGCTCGGCTTCGCCGGGCTCGTCATCGACATCGGCGGCATGTACGTCGCCAAGACGGAGCTGCAGTCCGCACTCGACAGCTGCAGCCTGGCCGCTGCCTCGGAGCTCAATGGCGCGACGGATGCGCTGGCGCGCGCCACCAGCGCCGGCGAGACGGCGGGCAACGCCAACAAGGTGCGCTACCAAGGCGCGTCGGCGGCCATCGTCGACTCGGACGTCGTCTTCAGCGATGCCTTGAACGGCAGCTACAGCCACAGCTTCGCGCCGGTGGCCAACGCGCGCTATGCCCAGTGCACGCACACCTCCGGCGGCCTCGTCAACAACTTCGTGCAGATGGTGGGCGGGCCGTCGACGACGTCGGTGTCCGCCGTCGCCGTCGCGACCCGGGGGCACGCGCAATCGGTGTGCCCCGTGCCCATCGGGGTGCGGGCGCGCACGTCGACGCCGCCCGACTACGGCTTCACGGTGGGCGAATGGATCACCATGCTCTACGACCCGAGCAAGTCCTCGACCTCCGAGATGGGCTGGTACAACCTGGACGGCTCCAACAGCGCCTCGGAGACCAAGAGCGAGATGGCCGGCACCGGCCATTGCGGCTCGCGCGTCGGCGACAGCGTGGGCACGCCGGGTGCGCAGGTCGGCGTGGACGACGCGTGGAACGCGCGCTTCGGCATCTACAAGAACAAGACCGACCCGAGCCAGACGGCGTTCCGCCCGGACTTCGCCGGCTACGCCTACACGAGCGTGAACTGGAAGAACGCGAGCCCGCAGAACGCCTACGCCGGCACGCCGGCCGTGGGATCGGACGCGACGGCGGCGAACTTCAAGACCAAGCGCGCCGCCTTCGCGAGCTACGACGACGCCGGCACGGACATCAAGGACGGCGACAAGATCACCGGCCTGAACATGAAGGGCGGCTACAAGGATCTCGCGTCGCCCGCCACTGGGGGCCAGCACCAGTCCTGGGGCGGCAACCGGCGCATCGTCCTGGCCCCGGTGATCATCTCGGGAAAGATCGCCGACTTCGCCTGCCTGCTGATGCTGCAGCCCATCAGCGGGCCCACGACGACCGTGCAGCTCGAGTACGTCGGCAGCGGGGGCAGCCTGTCCAGCCCGTGCACCGCCGACGGCCTGCCGGGCGGCAGCGCGGGGCCGCTGGTCCCCACCCTCGTGAGGTAATGCACGATGCGCAAGCTCTCCCATCCCCAGCGTGGCGCGGCCCTCGTGGAGCTGGCGCTCGTCCTGCCCCTGCTGCTGGCCGTGTGCTTCGCGATCACCGAGTTCGGCCGCGCGATCTACACCTACGACACGCTGGCCAAGTCGGCCCGCGACGCGGCGCGCTACCTCACGACCCAGACCGTCGGCAGCAGCACCGCGTGGGCCACCGCGCGCAACCTGGCGGCCTACGGCAACCCCGCGGGCACCGGGCCCGCGCTGGTGACCGGGCTGAATTCCACCAACATGGCCAGCCTGGTCGTCATCTGCGACCCATCCGACCAGCCGCGCTGCGCCGCCAACGTGAACCAGGGCGCCGATCCGTCGATCAACACGGTGACCGTGCGGATCACGGGCTTTCGCTTCAGCCCGCTGCTGGACGTGCTCGCGTTCACGCGCTTCTACGGGGGCAGCTCCAGCAGCATCGCCTCCATCCCGTTCGGCGACATCGCCGTCACCATGAGGAAACTGTGATGCGGATCCACAGCCAACGGGGCGCGTACGTGGTCGAGTTCGCGCTGGCGGTCTCGCTGCTGGTGATGGTGCTGCTGGCGATCGCCGATTTCGGCCGCGTGCTGTTTCGCCTCAGCTCCGTCGCGGAGGCCACGCGCGTCGGCGCGCGCGTCTCGGTGGTCTGCAACCCGGGCGCGGGCCGCGTGCTGACCGAGATGCAGAAGTTCGTGCCGATGAGCTCGTCGAACCTGAAGATATCCTGGTACGACACGTCGGGTGCGGTCAGCACGAGCTGCGACAGCACGAGCTGCGCCGGCGTGTCCGTCAGCGTCACCGGCCTGAGCGTCGCGCCGGTGTCGCCGGTGGCGTGGATCGGCTTCTCGTCGCTGACGGTGCCGGCGTTCTCCACCTACCTGCCGCGCGAATCGATGGGGCAGGATCCGAACAGCTCGTCGGTCTGCAGCTAGTGTGCCGGCAGGGCCGGCTCAGGCCGCGCGGCGCGGCGCCTCTTCGTGGCCGAGGCCGCGCGCGCTGGCGTACAGGTGCAGCTCGAGCCGCCCGCGCACCCCGAGCTTCGAGTAGATCGTGGTGAGGTGATTGCGCAAGGTGTGCTCGCTCATGCCGAGGTCGCTGGCCACCGCGAACTGCTTGGCGGCGGAGTTGCGCACCATCGTGCAGACGATCTCGCGCTCGCGCGGCGTGAGGCTGGCGATGCGCTCGGCCTCCGGGTCCGCGGGCGGCCTGGAGGCCGCCGGCGCGCCGTCCGTCAGCATGCCCATGACCTCGCCGAGCAGGGCGCGATGCACCCAGATCTCGCCGGCGTCGACCTTCTCGATCGCGCGCAGGATGGTCTCCGCGGGTTCGGACTTGTGCACGACGCCGCGCGCGCCCTTGACCACCGCATCGCGATGCAGGGCGATGTCGTCGGCGCCGGTGAGCACGAGGATGCGGCCGCGGCAGCGCTGGCGCAGCTGGCCCAGCGACGCGCCCATGTCGTGTCCGCCGAGGTTCAGGTCCAGGAGGATCACGTCGGCCCCGCACACGGCGTCGTCGGCCATCAGCTCGGCATGGCTGCTGGCGCTGCCGACCACCGCCATGCGCGAGCCGGCGGCGTCGATGAGCCGCTTCAGGCCCCACAGGGTGATCAGGTGGTCCTCCGCGACGAAGACGCCGATGGCGCGCGGCGTGTTCGCGGGAACGTGGATCGCGTCGTGGCTGGCCTGCATGGAAGTACCTGCTTTCGTGGTCGGTTCGGGTGGGTTCTACAAGGGGATCTCGATCTGGATCTCGGTGTCCAGTCCGTTGGGTCGCACGACGGTCAACGAGCCGCCGAGCTCGGCCGCGCGCTCGCTGAGCGACGTCGGCCGGAAATCCTTCGCGGGCCGGCCCTGCCGGGTGGCCGCGTCGTCGCGCACGGACATGCGCACGACGCCCGTGTCGGCCGACAGGGCGATCCACACGCGCTGCGCGGCGGTGTGCTTGCGGATGTTGTTCAGCGCCTCGTTGACCATGTGGAACAGGGCGCCGGCCAGGGCGCGCGTGGTCGGCAGCTGCTCGGGCGACTGGATGTCGACGTCGATGCCGAACAGCAGCGCGAAGCGCCGCGCCTGGCGCCGCACCGCGGGCACGAAGGCGTTGTCGCCCTGCCCGGCGCCGGTGCGCAGGCTGGAGATGAGCTCGCGCAGGCTCGAGACCTCGTTGTTGACGAGCTGGGCCAGCGCGTCGAGGTCGGCGCGCGCCTCGTTGTCGGGCGACGTCCGCAGCGCCAGGCACTCGACCGCGTATTTCAGTCCGAGGTAGGGCTGGATCGCGCTGTCGTGCAGGTCGCGGCCGATGCGGGCGCGCTCCAGCGAGGCGCTCTCGTCCTGCAGCTGGTCGACGAGCGCGGCCTGCTCCACGATGCGCAGGAGGTCGGGTGCGGCGCCGGACAGCACCGAGATGTCCTGGATCGCGCTGCGCGGGCTGCCGTAGCCGACGACGAAATGGCCGTGGCGCTGGCCGTAGCGGGTCAGCGGCACGACATGCAGGCTGCGCACGTCCAGCGTCCGCGCGAGCGCGGCCAGCGCCGCCGCGACCTCGCGGCCGGGCGCCGGCCCGCCGTGCACGCGCAGGCGCCGGCGCGGATCCCAGGCGCGGCGCACGATGTAGCTCACGGGCGACGAGGGCAGCTCGGCGAGCAGCGTCTCCAGCTGGCCGTGCACCTCGGGGCGCGCGCGGAAGCTGCCGTCCTCGCGGGTGGCCAGCATCGCGGGGGACGCCCGCCGCGTGGGCGGCACGAGCGCGACGACGTCGGCGTGGGTGCCCCGGCACAGGCGCTGCACGAGTTCGCCGCAGGTCGCCTCGAAGCCGCGGCGGGGATCCAGCTGGGCCTCGAGCCCGACGACGAGCGCCTGGCGATGGCGCAGCACGCTCATGGGCTGCGCCAGCAGGGCGGCCGCGGGCATCAGGGCCAGCACGAGCAGCAGCGGCAGGGCATGCCCCCAGCCCTCGGGCAGCTCCTGCATCCAGCGGCCGAAGTCGTCGTAGGCGATGCCCACGGCGGCCAGCAGGGCCAGCACCACGCCGGAGCCGACGCCGAAGCCGATGCTGGCCAGCACCACCGGGTGCACCAGCGTGACCAGCATCATCGACGAGCCGGCCGGGAACATCTTCATCGCGGCGCAGGACCAGACCACGTCCACCCAGAACGGCCACACGCCCGTGATGCGCGGCTTCTGGCGCGCCTCGGCCCAGAGCAGCCACGCCGCCCACAGGCTGTAGGCCACGAGGACGACCTTGGGCAGGCCGCCCTCCGGGCCGTCCGTCGCCAGAAGCAAGACGGTGCACATCAGGGCCGTCACGACCCGGATGCCGGCGGAGAACCGCCTCATCTCGCTCGAAGGACCCTCCTCCATCGCACCCTCGCCCTGCTTGTTCGTCCGGGACGTGCCGGACCTCGTTCTGAACACTCGTTCACGCCAGTCTGTCACTGACGCGCTCGCGCGGGAAGCATCTGGTTACATGGAAATGGTCAAAAACGCCATTGGAATGGCATTTAAGTCACACCCGTGAACGCCGGCTGCAGACGCTATGGAAACGCGCACTGCGATACGTCAGCGTGTGATGTTCGAGTGCTCGAGGCACACGTGCGTCGCCGTGCGCGCCAAGCTAACAGGAGGGTGCGTCGGGCGCGATCGGGCGATCTCGACGACTGGCGTCAGGCGATGCCGACGGCGGCTTCGCCCGCGGGCGCGACGGCCCCGAGCACCGGCGCCACGAAGCGCTCCGCGGTGTCGAAGGTGATGCCCCATTCGGCATGGCGGATCGTCGTGAGCGGCACGCCCTGGCGGCGCATGAAGTCGCCGATCGCCTTGTCCTCGTAGTACTCGTCGCCGATCTCGGCGGGGTAGTGCGCGTATTCGCTGGCCACCAGGGCGGCGGCCTTTGGTCCGAGCAGGTAGCAGGCGCCGCCGGCCCAGGCGCCGTGGTGGCGGCGCGAATACGGGCCCATCGGCCGGGAGGTCTTGCCGAAGTGCCAGAAGCGGCACAGGTGCGGGTTGACGGCCAGCATGCCGACGTAGTCGTGGGCGCGCGCGAGCTGCAGGAAGCGCTCGGGCGTGAAGTTCGCCGTCAGGTGGCAGTCGTCGTCGATCTTGACGACGGCGATGCCGCCGAAGCGCTGCAGCAGCGCATTGACGCCCGCGGCCACCTTCAGCGGCAGTGTCTCGTAGTCGTCCCGCACCGGCAGCGTGCAGGTGTCGCCGTCCCAGCGCGGCACGCGCAGCGCGGGGTCGCCGACGACGATGCAGGCGGTGGCGCCGCGGGCGCGCAGGTCGGCCTGCACGCGCTGCGCCTGGGCGAAGTACTTGCGGCAGCTGGTCACCATGAAGACGACGCGGCCGCCGGCGGGCAGCGGCTCGCCCGGACGCATCAGCGCGGCGTAGATGGCCTCGGCCTGCGGATGCAGCGGCGACATCAGCAGCACCTCGCGCATCAGCTGCTCCACCTGTTCGGCGTCGAGCTCGCGGCCGTGCACCCCGATCCAGTCCAGCCAGGCGCTCGCCGCGTCGTGGCTGAACAGCCGCCGCTGGAGCGCGTGCATCGCGAGCGCGAGCCGCTCCTCCAGCGTGTGCGGGGCGAGGAAGGCGGACGCGGTCAGCGCGCGCAGCGGTTGGAGAGGATGCATGTCGGCCTCGGGTCTCGCGGCCGCCGCTCAGGCGGCCTGCAGCAGTTCCATGTCCTGCATCGGGTGCAGGACACGCTTGGGCACCGGCCGGGCCGCGGGGCGCGCCCCGTCGCCCATGCCGCACAGGGCGCCGCGCACGGCCAGGGCGCGCGGCGCGCGGGCCGCGTCGACGCGCTGCAGCACGAAGGCGCCGGCGCGCAGCTCGGGGAAGGCCGACAGCGCGCGATAGCCGAGCGTCTGCACCATGTGCGGCTCCCAGCCGGCCGCATACCAGGCGGCGAGCGTGGCATCGAGCTCGGACGGCGACGCCGCGCTCGGCGCCCACCAGACGATGCGACGCGTCGGCTGCGCGGCGGCGTCGCGCGCGAGCGCGGCGAACTGCGGCGCGGGCATGTCGGCGGCCAGCAGCAGGTCGGCGGCGTCGCCCTCGGTGCGCTGCCAGCCCGGATTGGCCAGCACGAGTTCCTCGACCCAGCGCGCGCCCTCGGCGCCCGCGCCGCGCAGGCGCACCGCCTCGGACTGGCGCAGGACCTCCAGCAGGCCGGCGATGTCGCGCCGCGGCGCGGCGGTCTCGTTGGTCTCGGGCTTCCAGGTGCCGTCGCCGTTGAGGATGTACGACTCCATGTTCATCGCGACCTTGGCCAGCAGGTTCGTGCGCGCCAAATGCAGGTAGCGCAGCGCGCCGTAGCGCGCGGGCACCGGGTCGCGCACCGCGTCGTCGCGGCGGTTGCGGCCGGCGCGCTCGGGCTGGGCGTAGTTCAGCGCGACCTCGGTCAGCGTCCCGGCGTCGATACCCTGGCCGTAGACGGCGCGTTCGTACAGCAGCTGCCACTGGAAGCCGGCGGTCGGCACCTCGGCGCGGCGGTTCTTCACCAGGTAGGCCTGCCAGCCGTTGATCACCTTGGCCGACAGCTGCTCGACGCTGCGCACCGGCAGGTGCACGACGCTGACGCCGTCCATCACGTGCAGCGGCGGCCGCGTGCCGTCGGTGAAGTGGACGTTGTGGTTGCCCTGGTCGATGACGAGGCGGGCGTCGTCGCGCGGGTTGCGGCGCACGACGGCCTTGAAGACCTGCGGCTCCTCGCGCCGGCGGCGGTCGGGCATCGCGCCCAGCGGATCGGCCAGCACGCGGGTCGGGTCGACCTGGGCGCCGGGCAGGTGCGTGCGCCAGGGCAGCAGCACCACCTCGCCGGCGGGCACCGTCGCGAAGGCGGCATCGAGCTGCGCGCGCGACGGCGCGTGGATGAACTCGTCGGCGTCCAGGAACCACACGAGTTCCGGGTTGAAGACGGGCACGACCTTGCGGTAGACGTGCGTCACCTTCTCCGACTGGTAGTAGCCGAAGATCGGGTCGTCGAACACCACCACGGGCAGGCCCTCGCGCTGCAGCGAGGCCAGGATCTCGCGCGTGCCGTCGGTCGAGCCGTTGTCGATGACGACCAGCAGGTCCGTCAGCGCGAGGTTGTGGCGGACGAAGGCCTCGACGATGTCGGCCTCGTTCTTGATCATCGCGATGGCGAGGGTGTTCATGTCGGGTTCCCGGTCAGATCAGGGCGATGGCATCGTCGGCGGCGAACTGGTCGTCGTCGTCCAGGCCGCCGAAGTCGGCGCGCATCATGCGGGCGTTGGTGCGCTCGCGCGGCGTGGTGGCGACCTTGCGCAGCGCCACGCGCATGAACGCGGCGGCGTCCTTCGCGCACGGCCTGGTGGCCGCGTCGAGCCACTGCTGCTTGACGATCTCGAAGCGGTGCTCGAACCAGCCGAGGTACCAGAACCAGTCGGTGTAGTAGAGCCACGAGTTCTCGTTGAGCGCGCGCAGGTGCGTCGGATCCTGCCAGGCGGTGAGCGACTTCTCGTACGGCACCTCGATGGAGAACGCGCCGCCCACCTTCAGCAGCCGCAGCGCGTTGGTCATCAGCATCGGCAGGTCGGGCACGTGCTCGAGCACGTTGTTGGCGTGGATCAGCTCCAGCGCCCCTTCCTTGAGCAGCACCTCGCCGCCCAGGTGGGTGGGCGCCACCAGCGGCAGCGCGAGCGGCCGGCCGAGATCGAGCACGAGGTCGGGCTCGGCGCGGTCCAGGATGTCGATGTTGAGCCAGGTCGGCTTGTAGTCCTTGCCCGAGCCGAGGTTGATCGCGCGCGGGCGCCACGGGCCCGGCGCACGCACGCGCGCGAAGCCCTGGCGGAACCCCTCCGCGAAGGCCAGCAGGTCGGCGAACCGCGCCATCGGGTCGTGCACCGCGTCGCCCGAGCGGAATGCGGTCAGGCGCTTGCGGGCCTCCTCGTAGAAGGCGGGCGTCTTGAAGTGCAGGCGGAACCACTCCTCGACCTGGTCGGGCAGCCACAGCACGGCGTCGCGGAACGCCGGGGCCGGATCGGTGGTGGGCGTGTACTCCGAGATCACCGGCGTGCCCAGCGACAGGCAATGGAAGGCGCGCGCCTGCTCGAAGCGGTTGCTCTCGTAGAAGTGGCAGTTCAGGACGGCCTTGGACTGACGGATGTACTCGTCGCGCTCGGGCCCGTACACCGGGCCGTCGAACATGGCGACGTTGAAGCCGGCGGCCTCCACGCGGGCGATGAACTCGTTGCGTCGCGGGTTGGTGCTGCCGAAGAACAGCAGGTCGATCGGGCGTTCCTCCAGCGCCAGCGCGGGCTTGTCGAGGTAGGCCGCGTAGCCGAAGGACACGATGGGCACGTCGGCCGGATCCTGCGCGTAGGCGCCGACGTTGGCGGCGTCGTAGTCGACGACCGCCGAGCGGCGCAACAGCGCGAGGTAGTCCGGGCTGACGGCCGCCCCGCCCTGGCCCAGCTGCTCCAGGTTGACGAAGATGCAGGCGTGGCGCTCCTGCCAGTCGGCGGGAAAGCCCAGGTGCGCGCCGAAGACGACGTTCACCGCGTCCTCGCGCAGCCGGTTCTTGGCCATCGTCACGGTCGCGCCCTGGCGGCGGAACATGTGGCGGAAATAGCGCGCCTGGTCCAGGAAGCCGAGCGAGTGCACGTAGCCGGCGGGCTGGATGATCGCCAGGTGGATCGCGGGGGCATTCTTCATGGAACCGGGCTCCGGAATTGTTCGTGGACCGCAGGGGCGGTCGTGAACCGATTCTGGAGAACCGCGCGCTCGGCCAAGCGCCGAAAAGGGATGTCACCCCCCGGCAATTCGGGACCGGACTTGAGGGACGACACGTGGCATTGCGGCACCCGAAGGGCTACAGCGTCATCCTGCGCGCAGTCGCAGGATCCACCTTCGCGCCACGCTGCGTCGTTCCAACGTGGATCCTGCGACTGCGCGCAGGATGACCGCATGGGTGGGGTCGGCCCCCGCTTCAGTGCGACTGCTTGAGCTTCATCGCCTTGAGCACCTGCCCCGTTCCCTCGTACAGCACGACCAGGTTGCGCGCAGCCAGCGTCGAGCCGCGGCCGGTGACGGAGCCTTCGAGGTCGGGGCGTTCGCCGATCTCCAGGCAGCGCAGCCACGCCGACTCGATCATCGGCAGCAGCTCGCCGGCGCGCGCCGGCTCCTCGGTGGCCCAGTCGAGCAGCAGGTCGCCGAGCGCGAAGAAGAAGTCGGGCGAGTGCTGCCAGTGCGGCATCGCGGCCTCGGCCAGCAGCACCGCGTCGGCGTGGCGCCTGCACCGCTTGAGCGCGTGCATCTCGCGCACCAGGCGGTCGTGGTGCCAGCCGGGGGTCGTCCCGGCCAGCGTGACGGTGGCACCGCTGGCGGCCTCGCACGCGCGCGAGCGGTCGAAGTGCAGGCAGGCGTCGGCCCAGCGCTCGTAGACGTCGTGGTCCTTGCCGATCTGGTAGTGCAGGTAGGCGTCGTCGGGCGCCTGCGCGAGCGCGCGCGCGAGCAGGTCGGCGTTGCGGCCGGCCTTGGCCTTGAGCGCCTCGGCGCGGTAGCCGTCGTGCGCGAGCACCGTGGCCAGGCGCCTGACCGGCAGCGCGTGCACCGGCTGTTCGTGGACGTGGCCTTCGTAGCGCACGCCGCGCGGCAGCACGCGCGGCAGCCAGCTGGGGGCGATGGAGGTGCCGATGGGCGTGTCGAACTGGCTGTCCACCCGCAGCGTGCCGGCGAAGTCCGGCTTCGTGTGGCGCAGCGCCAGCAGCTCGACGCCGGCTTCGGCGATCCACTCGTCGGCGTCGACGACGATGTTCCAGTCGGCGTCCGCCAGCGCGAGGGCGGCGTTGCGTGCGGCGGCGAAGTCGTCGCACCACTTGAAATGGTGCACGCGCGCGCCCGCGGAGCGCGCGAGCGCGACCGTGGCGTCGGTGGATCCGGTGTCGAGCACGACGAGCTCGTCGACGCAGTTCGTGGCGCTGGCGAGCGCACGCACGATGCGCGGAGCCTCGTTGCGCGCGATCATGACGAGGGCGACCTTGTACGCGCTCATGAGGCAACCTCCGCCCTGCGGGCTGCGGCGCGAGCGCCCTTCGGAGCGGCCGGGCGGGCGCTCATGCCTTCTCCACCGCCAGCGCCTGCGGTGCGAGTCCCGCGAGATGGCGCTCGTGCATGCGCAGCAGCAAGGCGTCCATGTCGCGCGCCAGGCGCTCGGCGTCGAACAGCGGCAGCGCGTTGCGATGCTGCTCGAGGTGGGCCTTGATGCCGCGCAGCGTGTCGGGCTCGTTGGCCAGCGCCGTCGCGAGCACGACGTAGCCGTCCTCGCTGTCGCAGGCGAGCTCGCCCAGGCCGCAGGCGCTCGCGAGGCTGGCGGCCACGCGCGAGGCGAAGGTCTCGCCCGGCACGGTCAGCACCGGCACGCCGGCCCACAGGGCCTCGCTCGCGGTGGTGTGGGCGTTGCAGGGCCAGGTGTCGAGGAACATGTCGGCCGCGCGCAGCCGCGCGATGTGGTCCGCAAGCTCGAGCTTGGCGGCGAAGAACACGCGCTCCGGCGCGACGCCGCGGGCGGCGAGCTCGCGCAGCAGGTTCGCCTTCGCATGCGGGTTCCAGGCCAGCATCCACAGCACCGTCCTCGGCGCGCCCGCCAGGATGCGCGCCCACAGGTCCAGCATGCGCGGCGAGAGCTTGTAGGTCTGGTTGAAGCAGCACAGCACGACCGCGTCCTCGGGCAGGCCCAGCGCGGCGCGCGGCGGGCAGGGCGGCAGCGGACGGGCGGCGTCGTTGGGCTGGTAGCAGCCCTCGAGCTGCGCGATGTGCTCGGTGTAGTGCCCGGCGTGCTCCAGCGGCGTGACGACGCGGTCGCCGATCAGGTAGTCGATGAAAGGTGCGCCGGTCGTGGCCGGATAGCCGAGCCAGGCGGCCTGCACAGGCGCCGGGCGGTAGGCCATCAGCTCCATGCGGCTGTCGCGCGTGTGGCCCTTCAGGTCGATCAGGATGTCGATGCCGTCGTCGCGGATGCGCTGGGCGACGGCGCAGTTGCCGATGCCGCGCACGTCGACGTAGTGCTCGCAGGCGGCGCGCACCCGGCGCGCGGTCTCGGAATCGTCGTCGCGGCTGTGCGAATACAGGAAGGTCTCGAAGCGGGCCGGATCGCGGCGCTCCAGCAGCTCGGTCATCAGCACCGCGGTGGCGTGGTGATAGAAATCGGACGACAGCCAGCCCACGCGGATGCGTCCCGGCCGGCGCGGGCCCGGCGCGGGCAGCGGCACGATCGTGCTCGTCAGGCCGGCGACGCGGCGCTCGTTGAGGCGGCGCTGCTGCTGCGGCGTCGAATCGATCGAGATCAGCGTGAACGGCAGCAGCAGGCGCGCCGTCTCGGGATCGTCGCGGTCGACGGCCTCGAGCAGGGCGCGCGTGTCCTCGGCGTCCTGCGCCCACGCGCAGGCCTGGCGGTTGGTCTGCAGCACCAGGCTGAGAGCGAGTGCGCGGATGGCGCCGTCGTCCAGCGAGATGGCGGTGCGGAAGCACTGGGCGGCCTCGAAGTCCATCGCCAGGTCCATGAAGCACAGGCCCAGGCGGTAGTGGACGATGGCCGAGTCGACCTTGATCGCCAGCGCCAGGAAATAGGCGTCGACCGCCTCGCGCGGGCGGCGCACCTGGAACAGTGCGTTGCCGAGCGCGTTGTAATAGTCGTGGTCGCGCGGCGCGTCGGGCGCGAGCGCCTGCAGCACCTCCAGCGCCTCGGCCGGCCGGGCCATCTGCAGCGCCAGCTCGGCCGCCATCCGGCAGGCGACGGGGCTGCCATGGTCGAGCTCGCAAGCCCGCCGGGCGGCCGCCAGCGCGTGCACCGGCTGGCCCTGCGCCATGCGCGAGCGGGCGAGGTTCATCCACATCAGGGCGTCCTGCGGCGCAAGTTCCGTGGCGCGCTCGAACTCCAGCACGGCGGCGTCCCAGCAGCGGGCGCGGTGCGCGAGCAGCCCGGCCTGGCGGTGGCTTTCGGCGCTGCGGGCGCCGGAACGGGCGTTCGGTGTGGAGTTCTTCATGTTCGGGCCAGTCTAGGTTCAAGACCGGGCGGATGGGCTCCGATAACAGGCGCAGTCACGGTGCAGTTCGCGGGAACGCCCGGGGCGGCCTTCCTGCCGGGCAGGAAGCGCCTGCCACCAGGCCGACCTCGGCGGTCGTGAAAAGAACCGATCAAAAAGTCCTCAAGTTCTTGGATCGGTGTTCCGAAAACAAGCTCACGGCCCCTACCGTTTTTCGATTTTGGGGCGAACAACCCGGCAATCCCGCCGGATTTTGTCTCCCCAGGAGTGACCATCATGACTCTCTCGATCAACACCAACATCGCGTCGATCGACGCCCAGCGCAACCTCTCGAGCTCGCAGTCGTCGCTCGCGACGTCGATGCAGCGCCTGTCCTCGGGCCTGCGCATCAACACCGCCAAGGACGACGCCGCCGGCCTGTCGATCGCCGAACGCATGAACGCGCAGGTGCGCGGCATGAACGTGGCCATCCGCAACAGCAACGACGGCATCTCTCTGGCGCAGACCGCCGACGGCGCCCTGGCGCAGGTCAGCAACTCGCTGCAGCGCATGCGTGAACTGGCCGTCCAGGCCCGCAACTCCACGAACAGCTCGTCGGACAAGGACTCGCTGAACAAGGAATTCGGCCAGCTGCAGTCGGAAATCACCCGCGTGCTCGGCGGCACGGCCTTCAACGGCAAGCACATCCTCGGCGCCGACGCCACGACCCTGAACTTCCAGGTCGGCGCCAACACGACGTCCGACGACACCGTGTCGATCAAGACGACCGACATGGTCACCAACGACTCGACCATGAGCGCCGTGACGAACACCAGCACCGCCGTGATCGACTCGACCGCCACGTCCGGCGCCATCGCCACGGTGATCGACAACATCGACAAGGCCATCGACGACGTCAACGACACGCGCGCCACCTTCGGTGCGACGCAGAGCCGCTTCGACTCGATCATCTCGAACCTGCAGTCCAGCGTCGAGAACCAGACGGCCGCGCGCAGCCGCATCATGGACGCCGACTTCGCCACGGAAACCGCCAACATGAGCCGCGCCAACGTCCTGCAGCAGGCCGGCACCGCGATGATCGCCCAGGCCAACCAGCAGCCGCAGCAAGTCCTGTCGCTCCTGCGCTGATCCTTCAGCGGCGCCCGCGCACGACGCGCGGGCCGGGATCCGGACGGCTTCGCCCCGATGCGTCGCCGTTCGCGGTCTTTCCCCGTCTTTTCGACTGCACGCCTTCTCGAGCAATCGGGCAGGCGTGCGTGCATTTGGGGCTCAAGTTTTCCCGACAGGACCCCGATATCCATTTCAACAGGCTCGTGATTCGAGCTTGGGTCCGGTGAGTGGCCAAAGGCCTGGCGGCGTCCCCGACGCCCCAGACCGTAGGAGCACCTGGCGCTAGGCAACCCAACAGACGCCAGTGCTCTTGCCGGAGAGTTCTTTCCAAGCGTCTCCACCTTCCCAAGGAATCATCATGACCCTCTCGATCAACACCAACATCGCGTCGATCGACGCCCAGCGCAACCTGTCGGCGTCCCAGTCCTCGCTCTCGACGTCCATGCAGCGCCTGTCCTCGGGCCTGCGCATCAACACCGCCAAGGACGACGCCGCCGGCCTGTCGATCGCCGAACGCATGAACGCGCAGGTGCGCGGCATGAACGTGGCCATCCGCAACAGCAACGACGGCATCTCTCTGGCGCAGACCGCCGACGGCGCCCTGGCGCAGGTCAGCAACTCGCTGCAGCGCATGCGTGAACTGGCCGTCCAGGCCCGCAACTCCACGAACAGCTCGTCGGACAAGGACTCGCTGAACAAGGAATTCGGCCAGCTGCAGTCGGAAATCACCCGCGTGCTCGGCGGCACGGCCTTCAACGGCAAGCACATCCTCGGCGCCGACGCCACGACCCTGAACTTCCAGGTCGGCGCCAACACGACGTCCGACGACACCGTGTCGATCAAGACGACCGACATGGTCACCAACGACTCGACCATGAGCGCCGTGACGAACACCAGCACCGCCGTGATCGACTCGACCGCCACGTCCGGCGCCATCGCCACGGTGATCGACAACATCGACAAGGCCATCGACGACGTCAACGACACGCGCGCCACCTTCGGTGCGACGCAGAGCCGCTTCGACTCGATCATCTCGAACCTGCAGTCCAGCGTCGAGAACCAGACGGCCGCGCGCAGCCGCATCATGGACGCCGACTTCGCCACGGAAACCGCCAACATGAGCCGCGCCAACGTCCTGCAGCAGGCCGGCACCGCGATGATCGCCCAGGCCAACCAGCAGCCGTCCCAGGTGCTGTCGCTGCTGCGCTGATCGCGCCAGCCCGGCGGGGCGCGGCCCCGCCGCCCGACCAGGACAACGAAGCCCCGCCAGGCGCAAGCCGGCGGGGCTTTCTTCATGCCGGGTGCCGGTTGCAACTCGGGCGAACCCGCGGTCCCCGGACCCGAATTGGGGCGACTTGAGGCCTCATATCGATGGTTTGCCCGGGCTCAAGTATTCGCACAATCCAATCCAACGTCTCCTACTTCCCACGGGAAGCCGGGGACGCGGTCCGGAAGCACCGGCGATGAAGCGCGAGCGAAGTCGGGGTGACCAAGTACCGGGCTTGGAGGGTGCGTGGTTTGAAAGGCCAGCCTGACAGCCACGCATCGAACTGAGTTCCGGCACTTTCGCCGGTTGTGCCTGAGTCCTGGAGTATTCACATGCCATTGACGATCAATACGAACATTGCTTCGCTGAATGCGCAGCGCAACCTCAACATGTCTCAGGGCTCCCTGGCGACGTCCATGCAGCGCCTGTCCTCCGGCCTGCGCGTGAACTCCGCCAAGGACGACGCCGCCGGCCTGGCCATCGCCGAGCGCATGAATGCCCAGACGCGCGGCATGAACGTGGCGATCCGCAATGCCAACGACGGCATCTCGATGTCGCAGACGGCCGAAGGCGCGCTCTCGCAGGTCAGCAATTCGCTGCAGCGCATGCGCGAACTGGCCGTCCAGGCCCGCAACGCCACGAACAGCTCGTCGGACAAGGACTCGCTGAACAAGGAGTTCTCGCAGCTGCAGCAGGAAATCAGCCGCGTCCTCGCCGGCACGACCTTCAACGGCAAGCACATCCTCGGCGCCGACGCGACCTCGCTGACCTTCCAGATCGGCGCCAACACCACCGCCGACGACACGATCACGATCGCGACGACCGACATGTCGCAGGACACGACGATCACCGCCGTGACCAACACGTCGACCGCCCTGATCGACGCCTCGGCCACGCTGGGCGCCATCGGCGCCGTGATCGACAACATCGACAAGGCGCTGGACTCGGTCAACGACACCCGCGCCACCTACGGCGCCACGCAGAGCCGCTTCGACGCGATCATCACGAACCTGCAGGTCGGCGTCGAGAACCAGTCGGCCGCCCGCAGCCGGATCATGGACGCCGATTTCGCCTCGGAAACCGCCAACATGAGCCGCTCGCAGGTGCTGCAGCAGGCCGGCACGGCGATGGTCGCCCAGGCCAACCAGCTGCCCCAGCAGGTGCTCAAGCTGCTGCAAGGCTGATCCTTCCGCGCCCCGCGAAGGCGCGCCCCGCAAGCCCCGGCGACCTCGGTCGCGGAGGCTCGCGCGGCGCGCCTTTCCCATTGGGGCAGGGAAATCGATCGATCGGTCGAATTGAACGGGGTTTCCGGACGTGCAATCGCGTTCGGGCGCGGTCTCGCCCCTCAAGTTCGGCGGCGGAACGCCGATAGTCCGCTCAAGAACCGCCAAGGAATTCCATGACCACCACGACGAGCACGACGACCGGCTCCATCAGTTCGGCCGGCATCGGCAGCGGACTCGATGTCAAGGGCATCATCACGTCGCTGATGGCGGTGGAATCGCAGCCGCTGACGCTGCTGCAGCAGAAGGCCAGCTCGGTGCAGACCGAGATCTCCGCGGTCGGCCAGATCCAGAGCCTGACCTCGACGCTCGGCGACAAGGCGCACGCGCTGTCGTCGACCACGCTGTGGACGCAGACGACCTCCAGCTCCGCCGACACCACGGCCGTCACCGCCGACACCGCGGGCGGCACCGCCGCGCCGGGCGACTACTCGGTCAGCGTGCAGCAGATGGCGCAGGGCCAGACGATCACCTCGCCGGCGTCGGCGGGCTCGACGCTCAACGCCGGCACGATCTCCATCCAGCTGGGCACCTACAAGTCCGACGGCGCCACGCCGCCCACGCTCACGTTCGTGGCGGGCAGCACGGCGAAGGTGGACATCCCGATCGGCGCCAGCGAGACCTCGTTGTCGGCGATCCGCGACAAGATCAACGCGTCCAACGCCGGCGTGCAGGCGTCGATCATCACCGACGTGAACGGTTCGCGCCTGTCGCTGCGATCGAGCGACACCGGCGCGGCCAATGCCTTCCGGATCACCACCGCCGAGACCACCGACGACGGCGTCGCCGGCACCGGCCTGTCGGCGCTGAACTTCGATGCCAGCACCGGCGCGACCGGCTCGCAGATGGTGCTGAACCAGTCCGCGGTCAATGCGAAGGCCACCGTCAACGGCATCGACATCGAGTCGGCCTCCAACAAGCTGAGCAACATCTCGGACGGCCTGAGCCTGACGCTGCTGCGCAAGACGACGGATCCGGTCGACGTGAAGGTGTCGACGGACACGGCATCGATGCAGAAGGCGATCACGGACTTCGTGTCGGCGTACTCGGCGCTGCAGTCCTACATCTCGCTGCAGACCAAGTACGACGCCGGCACGGCGGTGGCCGCCGGCACCTCGCGCCAGGACGGGCCGCTGCAGGGCGACCCGTCGGTCGTCGGCTTCCAGAACCAGCTGCGCGCGATCGTCACGACCACGTCGACGACGTCCTCCATGTTCGCGCGGTTGTCCGACATCGGCATCGCGGTGCAGAAGGACGGGACGCTGTCGGTGGCCAACCAGAACAAGCTGACGTCGGCGCTGTCGCACCCCGACGAGCTGTCCAAGCTGTTCACGACGTTCGGCACGACCAACGAGAACACCGGCATCGCCCAGCGCTTCGCGGCGCTGGCCGACAAGGCCAATGCCACCGACGGCTCGCTGTTCTCGCGCACCGCGGGCCTCAAGGGCGAGCTCTCGCGCAACCAGCAGCAGCAGGACGACATGCAGACGCACCTGGACGCGACGCAGGCGCGCCTCACCGCGCAGTACCAGGCGCTGGACACGACGATGTCGAAGATGAACGCGCTGTCGAGCTACGTCTCGCAGCAGGTCGCGTTGATGCAGAAGGCCTGACCCCGGGGGCTTCCGCCGGCGCCGGCCGTCGGGAGTCCTCGAAACGTTCCGCTGTCTCGCAGCTTGCGCGGACATGACGGCTCAAACCGGACAGTTCCGCTTCAAGACCGGCGCCGACACTTCCGATAACAGGTCAAGACGAACACTTCACGGACACGGATCCCGAACTCACCATGTTCTCCTCCGCCACCCCTTCCGCATTCGGCCGTTCCTACGGCTTCGCCAACGCGTACGCGCGCGTCGGCGTCGAGACCAGCGTCAACGCCGCGTCGGCCCACAAGCTGATCGAGTTGCTGTTCAACGGCTTCATGGATTCCCTCGTGACGGCGCGCGGCGCCATGCGCGCGGGCCAGATCGAGGCCAAGGGCAAGGCCATCGGCCGCGCCGCCCGCATCGTCGAGGAAGGCCTGAAGGCCGGCCTCAACCTGGAAGGCGGCGGCCGCCTGGCCGCGGACCTGGATTCGCTGTACGCGTACGTCGGCCTGCGCCTGCTGCAGGCCAACCTCAAGAACGACGAGGCCGCGCTGGACGAATGCGCACGCCTCCTGGGCCCCCTGCGGGACGCCTGGGTCGCCATCGGGCCTCAAGTGGAAGCGGGCAACCTGTGAACATCTCGAGCACCTTCACCCAAAAGAAGATCATGAGTACCAAGCTGCTCAACTACTACGAGGCCATCGAGAAGGCCAGTGCCGAGATGCTCGCCGCGGCTCGCGCGGGCAACTGGGACGAGGTCGTCAAGCTCGAAGGCGCCTGTGCCGTGCTGATCGCGCAGCTCAAGAACGCCGCCCAGTCGACCCAGCTGATGCAGACCGAGGCCAAGGAGAAGTCGCGCATCATGCAGCGCATCCTCCTGAACGACGCCGAGATCCGCCATCTGGCCGAGCCCTGGCTGGAAGACCTGGACCAGATGATGGGTGGCGGCAGCCGTCCCGCATTCCTTCACTGAACCCCCGCGCCCTCGCTGGTCGCTGCCCCCGAGGGGCCCGGACCGGCGCGGGGCCCGACGCTCGCTTCGCGCGAGATCGAACCGATCAGCCGCTTCGCGAGCCTCCCAACGGACCCCCATCGCCATGTTCGAAGACACCCGCCCCGCCTCGCTCGACGCGCTGGGATCCGGCGACGGCCTCGCCGAGTTCCGCGTCAGCGCGCCCGGTGAGATCCGCGCATTGCTCAAGCAGCTGATGGACGAGGTGGCGCCGCTGAACCTGAGCGCCTCCGACGGCAGCGCCTACACGACCACGCTGTGGACGGTCGATTCGGCCAACGCCCGCATCTCGTTCACGGCCGACCTGCAACAGCCCGCCGTGCACGACATCGTCGAGGCCGACGAATGCGTCGCCGTCGCCTACCTCGACCGCGTCAAGGTGCAGTTCGACGTCGGCGACCTGGTGCTGGTGCAAGGCCCCAAGGCCAGCGTGCTGCAGGCCCGCCTGCCGCGCGAGCTGTTCCGCTTCCAGCGCCGCAACACCTTCCGGGTGCGCACCATCGAGCGCACCTCGCCGACGGCGTCGTTCCGCCACCCGGGCATTCCCGACATGAGCGTCGCGCTGCGCGTGCTCGACGTCAGCATCGGCGGTTGCGCGTTGCTGCAGCCCTCCAACGTTCCCGGCCTGCAGCCCGGGGCGGTGATCAAGAGCGTGCGGCTGTCGCTGGACGCCGACACGCAGATCGATGCCGGACTGATGCTGCACCACGTCACCTCCACCGGCGCCGAGAACGGCTCCGTGCGGCTCGGGTGCGAGATCGTCGGCATGAGCCCGACGGCGCAGCGTGCATTGCAGGTCTACATCGACCAGACGCAGAAGCGCCGGCGGCTGATGCCCAACGAGTAGCGCGCGGCGCTCCTCCTGTCCGGACACCCGTGATGCGTGGTCTGCGCTATTTCGGCGGCTCGCTCAAGATCAGGCTCGCGCTCGCGGGCCTGGTGCTCATTGCGGCGAGCGTCGCGCTCACCGTGGTGCTCGTGCTGCGCGCCATGGAGCAGCGCAGCCAGCGCGCGGCCCTCGATTCCGAGGTCGCCAACGCCGAGCGCATCGGCCTGGTGCTGTCGGCCAAGATCGTGTCGCTGCAGAACTCGCTGCGCGCCGCGACGACGCAGCTCGATGCCACGCAGCTGGCCGATCCGGATGCCGTCAAGCGCTGGCTCGACGGGCAGCGCGTGCTGTCCAGCCTGTTCGACGGCGTGTTCCTCGCCGACGGCCGCCTGCACGTGATCGGCTTCGTCGAGAACGGCGCCGTGCGCGGCACCGACATCGACGCGTCCGACCGCGACTACCTGCGCCGCACGGTGCGCGAGCGCCGCAGCGTGGTGTCGCGCGTGGGCGTCAGCCGCACCAGCGGCACGCCCATGTTCGCGATCACGATGCCCATGTTCGATGCGGACGGCCACGTCACCGCGATCCTGATCGGCGGCATGAAGCTGTCGTCCAACGCGCTGCTCAACGACCTGACGCGCCCGGCGATGGACGACCACAGCCCCGTGGCCACGGTGATCGCCGACGCCGACGGCAAGGTCGTCTCCAGCGCCGACCCGGCGCGCGTGATGACCCGGCTCGAGGCCGACCCGCACTTCGCCGGCGCGGTCGCGCAATGGCGGGCCGAGGGCGCGCCGATCGAGCCGCAGGGGTGCGCGCGGCATCTCGGCGGCGACATCGTGGCGATGGCCGGCGTGCCCGCTGCCGACTGGGTGGTGTTCCGCAGCGCACCCGCCGAAGTGCTGCTGGGCGGGCCGACCGCCGGCCGGCGGCAGGCGATCTGGATCGGCTCCGCCGTGGCGGTCGCCGGCGGCCTGATCATCCTGCTGGTGATGCTGGCGCTGCTGCGTCCGCTGCGCCACCTCGAGAAGCGCGCCCTGCGCCTGATCGGCGAGGATTTCTCCGCGCAGGAGCCATGGCCCCAGGCCGGCGGCGAGCTGGGCGAGCTCACGCGCGTGTTCCAGTACGTGCTGCGCCAGAAGGCCGACTGGCACAAGGCGAGCGACGAGCTGCTGGGCAAGATGCGCGCGGTGATGGCCACCGCGCCGGTGGGCATCGCCTTCACGCGCATGGGCCGCTTCGAGCTGGTGAGCGACGAGTTCGCGCGCCTGTTCGGCTACGACAGCGCGCACGTACACGGCATGCAGAGCCAGGTGATCTGCCCGTCCGACGAGGCGCACCGCGAATTCATGCGCATGGCCACCGAGACGTTCGCCGCCGGCGGCACCTGCGACACCGAGCGCGAGCTCGTGCGTGCCGATTCCAGCCGGTTCTGGGCGCGGCTGCAGGGCGCTCCCGTCTGCGCGGGCGACGCCAGCGCCGGCACGATCTGGATCTTCACGGACATCACGGAGAGCCGCCGCCACCGCGAGCAGTTGTCGTGGTCGGCTTCGCATGACGAACTCACCCGCCTGGTCAACCGTCGCGAGTTCGAGCTGCGACTGGCCGAGGAGATCGGCCAACGGGCCGACTCCGAGCCCTTGGCCGCGCTGTTCATCGACCTCGATCGCTTCAAGGCCGTCAACGACAGCAGCGGCCACGCGGCTGGCGACGTGCTGCTCAAGGACATCGCCGCGATCCTGCTCACGCGCGCCCGCGCGCACGACACCGTCGCACGCATCGGCGGCGACGAGTTCGCCGTGCTGCTGCGCGGCTGCGACCCGCGCGCGGCGGAGCGCATCGCCGCGGGCATCTGCGCGCGCGTGGCGGAGCACACGCTCGTCTGGAGCAGCGGCGGGCAGTCGCAGCTGCTGTCGGTGGGCGCGAGCATCGGCATCGTCGCCATCGACGCCACCTTCGACTCGGTCAAGCAGGTGCTGGAGGCCGCCGACGAGGCGTGCTACGACGCCAAGCGGGCAGGGCGCGGCACGGTGCGCATGTTCCGGCGGGCGGCCGGCTCGACATCGCTGGCCCACGACTGACGGCGCGCGCCGAGGCGCCGGAGCCGGTGGACGGGGCCGAACCCCAACACTGTCAACCCGGTCGACGGGACGCCCCGGAGCGGCTTCCACGGCACTCGGCGATACCGTGCGGGGTACCCCGTACCTTGATCGCGGTATGCATTGGTACTAACCCGGTCATGACCAGCCGCCCAGCCGCCTTACGCTTCGCCCAAGTTATTAAAGCAAATTGACTTAATGACTTTCGGAGCACCCGACTGACCCGGGCGGCCTCGATGACAGGCGAGCAGGCCGGTGCGTCGCGCCGGACTCGGCAGTGGTCTACGGACGTGATTCTCCCCGGAGTGCGTCCTTTCCCGAACTCCCAACCCGACTGAGGAATCCATGAAGACTCGTCTCTCGTTCGCGGTCGCCACGGCCGCGCTAGCGCTAACACAAGCCACCCAGGCGACCGAGGTGGCGCCGTACTTCGAGACCTGGGCCTACGGCGGCGGCTACACCCCGTCGACGCTGATGCAGGCCCGGTCGGCCGGCGGCGTGACCGCCGCCACGATGGCGTTCGGCGTCTCGGGGGGCGGCTGTTCCATGGGCGGCGGGCTCGAGGCCAACCTGAGCGGCGCCGGCAAGACCGACATCCTCGACTTCCAGGCCGCGGGCGGCCGCGTGATCCTGTCGTTCGGCGGCGCCTCGGGCACCTACCTGGAAGGGGCGTGCTCGGACGACGGCATGTTCAACCTGATCAAGAACGCGCTCGACACCACCGGCGCGCGCGCGATCGACTTCGACGTCGAGGGCAGCCAGATCAGCAGCGGCACGCTCAACACGCGCCGCAACAACGTCGCCAGGCGGCTGCAGGCGGCGTACCCCGGCCTGTATGTGTCGTACACGCTGCCGGTCGACCCGACCGGGCTGCCGTCGGAAGCCGTCACCGTGGTGCGCAGCGCCGCCAGCGCGGGCGTCAACGTCTCGATGGTCAACATCATGGCGATGGACTACGGCGATGCCTCCAGCGCGATGGGCCAGCGCGCGATCGACGCGGCCACCGCCACGTTCAACCAGATCAAGCCCATCTTCAGCGGCAAGTCGGACGCGCAGCTGTGGGCCATGATCGGCGTGACCCCGATGATCGGCGTCAACGACACCACCAGCGAGGTGTTCCGCCAGGCCGATGCGACGCAGCTGACGAGCTTCGCGCAGCAGAAGGGCCTGGGCCTGCTGTCGTACTGGGCGCTGCAGCGCGACATGCCCGGCGGCAGCGACTTCAACGACTACAGCCTGGTCAACACCAAGGCCTACGAGTTCTACAAGATCATGGCCGCCGCCAAGGCCACCCCGCCGGGCGCGCTGGCCGACGGCACCTACACGATCACGTCGGCCTTCAGCGGCAAGTGCGTCGACATCGCGGCCGCCTCCACCGCCAACGGCGCGCAGGTGCAGCAGTACCAGTGCAACGGCACCGGCGCCCAGACGTTCAAGCTGACCAACATGGGCGCGGGCTGGTACCGCCTCGTCAACACCCACAGCGGCAAGGCGATCGACATCGCGTCGGCCTCGACCGCCGACGGCGCGAAGGTGCAGCAGTACACCGACAACGGCACCGGCGCGCAGCGCTTCTCGATCAAGCCGGGCTCGGACCCGACCACCTTCGTCATCACGAACGAGAACAGCGGCAAGTGCCTGGACGTGACCGGCTGGAGCACCAACGACAGCGCCAGGATCCAGCAGTGGCACTGCACGGGCAACGTCAACCAGGCCTGGCGCTTCACCCGGCAATAGCAGGCTCCCCCGCGCGCGGGGCCGCGGCGCCCCGCGCCTTTTCCTCCCCACCACCACCCACCGGAGATCCCCCATGACTGTCCTCGTGTCCGGCGCCCGCGTGCGTCCCCTGCAACTCGCCCTGCTGCCGCTCGCGCTGGCGGCCTCCTGCCTCGTCGCCGGCTGCGGCGGCGGCAGCGCCGCCGACGACGAGGCCGCGATGCAGGCCGACGACGCCGAGGGCAAGGCCCTGGCGCTGGCTGCCAAGGCCTCGTCGGCCGACCTGTTCGACGCCCGGAAGAAGGAGATCGCGATGGAGCTCGTGTCCAGCGCCGAGAACTCCTCGCTCGACTGGAAGGCCCAGTACACCTACATCGAGGACATCGGCGACGGCCGCGGCTACACCGGCGGCATCATCGGCTTCTGCTCGGGCACCGGCGACATGCTGGAGGTCGTCCAGGACTACGCCGACCGCGAGCCCGGCAACGGCCTGGCCAAGTACCTGCCGGCGCTCAGGAAGGTCAACGGCACCGACTCGCACTCGGGGTTGGGCTCGTCCTTCGTCTCGGCGTGGCACAAGGCCGCCTCGGACACCGCGTTCCAGGCGGCGCAGGACGCCGAGCGCGACAGCGTCTACTTCAACCCGGCGGTCAACCAGGCCAAGTCCGACGGCCTGCACGCGCTGGGCCAGTTCATCTACTACGACGCGATGGTGATGCACGGCCCCGGCGACGATTCCGACAGCTTCGGCGGCATCCGCAAGGCGGCCATGAAGAAGGCCAGGACCCCGGCCCAGGGCGGAAACGAGACGACCTACCTCAATGCCTACCTCGACGCCCGCAAGGTCGTGATGAAGAAGGAGGAAGCGCACTCCGACACCTCGCGCATCGACACCGAGCAGCGCGTGTTCCTCAAGAACGGCAACCTCGGCCTGGATACGCCGTTGAAGTGGAAGACGTACGGGGACAGCTACACCATCAAGTGATGGGCGCTTGCGCGAACGGGGCGGCCCGTTTGCGCAAAGGGGGGCCGTCGCGCGGCGACAATCCGCCCCCATGTCCTCGAATGCCCTGCTCCTGAAGCGCGCCGGCCTCGCGATCGCCGCCGTCGGCCTCGTGCTGGCTGCGGCCGCCTGGGTGCATGCGGGCCCCGACGAGGAGCTCGACGCGGTCGAGCACCGGCGCGAGATGCAGCAGCTCGAGCGCCTGGGAGGGCGGGCCAGCGTGCAGACGGCGGAGTTCGATCGCTGGCTGTCGTCGCTGTGGCACGGGCGGCGGCTGGCGGTCACGCTCGCGGTGCTGGGGCTGGTCGTGGGTGGGGCCTGCTGGCGCGTCGGTGGGTTGATGGACGAAGACACCCTGGACGGGTGAGCGGCCGGCGTTCGACGCGCGTGCCGACGCGCTGGAGGGGGTCTGGCATCTCCTCGTCCACGCCATGCGGCCAGCCATCTCTGAGGACTCGCTCGCGGACGAGGCAATGCCTGACCCCGTCGCTGCTGCAGTGGCGCACCGGGGTCAGGCATTGCCTCGAACGCGCTCGATACCGTCGCTGCCGACGAACGCATCGGCGCGATTCGAGGAGATGCGCCAGACCCCTCCCGTGGGGGCCGGCCCCTTACATCAGGCCCGCGAGCGCGCGCCTGCGAAGGCAATTCGCCGGAACCGCTGAATGAGAAAATGCGCCACGCGGGCGCCTTCGAGACCGGGCGACGAACGCTCAGACCTGCATGTTCATGATGTCCGTGTAGGACTGCACCAGCCGGTTGCGCACCGAGATCGCGGCCTGGAAGCCGATCTGCGCCTTCTGCATCGTCACCATCGTCTGCTCGAGGCTGACGGTGGGGTTGTCCATCTGCAGCTCGTTCTGCATCCAGCTGGCCTGGTTCTGCATGTCGCTGACGCCCTTGAGCGCGTCCGACAGGGCCGTGCCGAAGCCCGCCTTGCCGGTTCCCGACACGCCGGCCGACGACCCCAGCGGGCTGGCGCCGCCGGCGATCGGGGTGCCGTCCGTCTTCAGGCCGGCGCGCGCGACCGCGGCGGCGAAGTCGAAGGGCTTGAGCCGGACGTCCATCGTCATGAGGCGCTCCTCGTCGCCCGCGCGCCCGGGCGGCGGCTGGCCGCGGGGAAGGCGGGCAGGGCGCGTGCGACGTGGAGGACGGGTTCGGCTGGCATGGTCTGAACTTTAGCGAGCAGGCCTGTAACAGAAGAAGAGATCTGCTGGACGAATGCTGCCTTTCTCGTGGCTTCGTCCGATAGGGCGAGGCTAAAGAATGCGTTCATTGCGCCGAGGCTGGGTCGTTCCCTGTCCGGTGCCCAAGCGAACAAACCATCCGCCCAGCCCTCCATGGAACAAGCTCTCGCCCCTGCCGTTCCCCTCGCCGTCGCCCCCGGCCCGCTCGACCGCATGATGGCGATGCCTGCCGGCGCGAAGATGAAGCTGGGCGCCGGCGTCGCCGGACTGGCCGCCGTGATCGTGGCGATCTGCCTGTGGAGCTCGCAGGGCGACTACCGCGTGCTGTTCGCCAACCTGCCGGACAAGGAAGGCGGCGCCGTGGTCGCGCAGCTGTCCACGATGCAGGTGCCCTACAAGTTCGCCGAGGGCGGCACCGCCATCCTGGTGCCCGCCGACAAGGTCAACGAGGTGCGCCTGAAGCTGGCGTCCGCCGGCCTGCCCAAGTCCAGCGTCGTCGGCTTCGAGCTGATGGACAACGCCAAGTTCGGCCAGACCCAGACGCAGGAGCGCGTGAACCTGCAGCGCGCGCTCGAGGGCGAGCTCACGCGCACGATCAGCTCCATCGACGCCGTGGAAAGCGCCCGCGTCCACCTGGCGCTGCCGAACCAGAACGGCTTCTTCCGCGAGCAGCAGAAGCCGAGTGCCTCCGTCGTGCTGATGCTGCGCGGCGGCCGCACGCTCGATCGCTCGCAACTGGCCGGCATCGTCCACCTCGTGGCCTCCAGCGTGCCCGAGCTGCAGACCAAGGATGTCAGCGTGCTCGACCAGACCGGCGCGCTGCTGACCGAGAACGGCGACCGCGCCAACTCGCAGGGCCTGGACGCGACGCAGCTGCAGTACCGCACGCAGATGGAGGCCAGCTACACCAAGCGCATCCAGGAACTGCTCGAGCCGGTGGTCGGCCGCGAGAACCTGCGCGCCTCGGTCACCGCCGACATCGACTTCTCGCAGAGCGAAGCCACCTCCGAGCAGTTCAAGCCGAACGGCAACCCGGCCGACGCCACGGTGCGCAGCCAGCAGTCGAGCGACGCCGGCGGCAGCGCCGGCAACGTGCCCTCGGGCGTGCCCGGCGCCAGCAGCAACCAGCCACCGGTGCCCGCCACCGCGCCGATCAACGGCGCCTCGGCGCCGCTGCAGGCGGCCCAGGGCGGCACGATCGGCGCCAACGGCCACCGCGAGACCGTCACCAACTACGAGGTCGACCGCACCGTGCGCGTCACCCGCAACGCCACCGGCCTGGTGCGCCACCTCAACGCGGCCGTCGTCGTCAACCAGAAGGTCAACACCGACGCCAAGGGCAAGACGACCAGCACGCCCCTGTCGCAGGACGAGATGGACAAGCTCACCGCCCTGGTGCAGGAAGCCATCGGCTTCGACCAGACGCGCGGCGACTCGGTCAAGGTGATCAACGCGCCGTTCAAGGCCGAGGCGGCACTGAAGCCCGAGGAGCTGCCGCTGTGGAAGCAGCAGTGGCTGCTGGACCTGCTGCGTGCCGGCGGCGTGCCCGCGGGCCTGACCCTCGTCGCGCTGGCGGTGCTGTTCGGCCTGGTGCGCCCCGCGGTGATGGCGGCGCTGGCGCCCGCGGTGGTCGAGCCCCGCGACGAAGGCCTGAACGCCGTGGTCGACGACGCCAACGAGCTGCCGATGGACGCGCTGCCCGAGCTGCTCGAGGCGCCGCACATGGCCAAGAAGCTGGAGAGCGCGCGCCAGCTCGCCAAGGACAACCCGACCGTCGTCGCCAACATCGTGCGCGACTGGGTCAACGGCGAATCCGCCGCCTGACGCCGCCCCGCCAGGACGACACCACCATGCCGCTGCCCAAGAACGTCAAGGAAGACCAGAGCATCGAGGATGCCGCCATCCTGCTGATGTCGCTCGGCGAGGAAGAGGCCGCCGCCGTCTTCAAGCACCTCGCGCCCAAGGAAGTGCAGAAGCTGGGCGAGACGATCGCCCGCATGAAGTCCATCACGCGCGAACGCATGGACGGCGTGCTCGACCGCTTCGGCACCATCGCGCAGTCCCAGCACGTGCTGGTGCAGGACACCGACGAGTACGTCAAGGCCGTGCTGCGCAAGGCGCTCGGCGAGGACAAGGCCAACCTGCTGATCGACCGCATCCTGCAGGGCAGCGACGTCACCGGCATCGAGTCGCTGAAGTGGATGGACGCCAGCTCGGTGGCCGAGCTGCTGCGCAACGAGCATCCGCAGATCGTCGCGGCGATCCTGGTGCACCTGGACTTCGACCAGTCGTCCTCGGTGCTGAAGTCGTTCACTGAACGCCAGCGCAACGAGGTGCTGATCCGCATCGCCACGCTGGACGGCATCCAGCCGTCCGCGCTCAAGGACCTCAACGAGGTGATGAGCAAGGTGCTCGCCGGCGGCGAGAAGCTCAAGAAGGCGTCGCTGGGCGGCGTCAAGACGGCCGCGGAGATCATCAACCTGATGGGCTCCTCGGTGGAGACCTCGGCGCTCGACTACATCCGCGAGGCGGACAACGAGCTGGCCCAGAAGATCATGGACAACATGTTCACGTTCGACGACCTGAACAAGCTCGACGACAAGGGCTTCCAGTCGCTGCTCAAGGAAGTGCAGAGCGAGTCGCTGGTCATCGCGCTCAAGGGCGCCACGCCCGAGCTGCGCGAGAAGGTGTTCCGCAACATGTCCACGCGCGCCGCCGAGACGCTGCGCGAGGACCTCGATTCGCGCGGCCCGGTGCGGGTGTCCGAGGTCGAGTCCGAGCAGAAGGAAATGCTGAAGATCGTGCGTCGCCTGGTCGATGAAGGCCAGATCGTGCTGGCCAGCGGAGGCGCGGATGACTTCCTCTAAGCCCTCGTTCCACGCCCGGGCGGCCGAGGATTTCGACAAGCCGGCCCCGTTGCCCCCGCGCGGCGCGCAGCAGTCGCGCTTCATCCCGCGCGAGGAGCTGGAAGGCTTCGCCGCGTGGCGGCCCGGTTCGTTCGGCGGCGCCGCGCCGCAGTCGCCGCATCCGGCCGACCGTCCCGAGAACAAGGTGCACGCCGCGCCGCCGCCGCCCCCGCCGCCGCCGACCGAGGCCGAGTGGCTGGCCGAGGTGCAGCATGCGCGCGAGGCCGGGTACCAGGACGGGTATCGCGACGGACAGGTCGCGCTCGAGGCGTTCAAGGAGACCTTCGCCCGCCAGATGGCCGCCCAGTTCGGCAACCTGCTGGCCAGTCTCGACGAGCAGTGGAACGGCCTGGAAGAGCAGATGGCGCTGGCTGTCACGCGCACCGCCGTGCAGCTGGCGCGCCAGGTCGTGCGCCACGAGCTGGACACGCGGCCCGAGATCGTCGCCAGGGTCGCGCAGGAAGCCGTCAACGCCATCGTGCTGTCGGCACGCCACCTGCGCGTGCGCGTGCACCCGGCCGACCAGCAGCACGTGATGGCCGGCGCCGGCGAGGCACTCAAGGCACGCGACGCCCGCATCATCGCCGACCCCTCGATCGAGCCGGGCGGCTGCATCGTCGACTCCGACCTCGGCCAGGTCGACGCGCGCATCGGCACCCGCTGGGCCGCCGCCGCCGCCGTGTTCGGCCGCGAGGACACCTGGGACGCGCCCGAGATCATCGTCGGGGGCGTGGACGAATGACGGCCGCCGGCACCTCCGCCTCCGCACGCGCCGCCCGCTGGCAGCGCTACCTGGTCGACATCGAGAAGTACGCGATCGTTCCACAGCCGCTGGAGATGCAGGGCACGCTGGTGCGTGTCACCGGGCTCGTGCTCGAGGCGGCCGGCGTGCGCGTGCCCGTCGGTTCCGTGTGCGACGTCTCCGGCTCGCCCAACGAGCCGCCCGTCACGGCGGAAGTGGTGGGCTTCGACGGCGACCGTGCCTTCCTGATGCCCACCGGCGAGCTGCATGGCCTGGCCAGCGGCGCGAAGGTGGTGCCGCGCGCCGTGCCGCACCTGCCGCCGCAGTTCGGCGCCGAGAACCATCCCTGGCGCCGCAGCGAGGATCGCGGCCTGCACCTGCCGATGGGCGCGGGCCTGCTGGGCCGCGTCGTCGACGCGCACGGCCGCCCGCTGGACCGCCTCGGCGAGCTGAGCGACGTGCGCGACGAGCCGATGGTGCGCCGCTCGATCAACGCGATGGAGCGCGACCCCGTGCGCCAGCCGCTGGACACCGGCGTGCGCGCGATCAACTCGATGCTGACCGTCGGCCGTGGCCAGCGCATCGGCCTGTTCGCGGGCACCGGCGTCGGCAAGTCCGTGCTGCTGGGGATGATGGCGCGCTACACGCAGGCCGACGTGATCGTCGTCGGACTGATCGGCGAACGCGGCCGCGAAGTCAAGGAATTCATCGAGGACATCCTCGGCGAGGACGGGCTTGCGCGCTCGGTGGTCGTGGCCGCGCCGGCCGACGCGCCGCCGCTGGTGCGCATGCAGGGCGCCAATTACGCCACCGCGGTGGCCGAGCACTTCCGCGACCGCGGACAGCACGTGCTGCTGCTGATGGATTCGCTGACCCGCTTCGCGATGGCGCAGCGCGAGATCGCGCTGGCCATCGGCGAGCCGCCGGCCACCCGCGGCTATCCGCCCAGCTGCTTCGCCAAGCTGCCGCAGCTGGTCGAGCGCTCCGGCAACGCCGGCGCGGGCGGCGGCTCGATCACCGCGTTCTACACGGTGCTGACCGAGGGCGACGATCCGCAGGACCCGATCGCCGACGCCGCCCGAGGCATCCTCGACGGACACATCGTGCTGTCGCGCGAACTGGCCGAGAGCGGTCACTTCCCGGCGATCGACGTCGAGAAGTCCATCTCGCGCGTGATGACCAGCGTCGCCCCGCGCGACCACCTGGCCGCGGCGCGCATCGCCCGCCAGGCGCTGTCCAAGGTGACCAAGGCGCGCGACCTGATCCAGCTGGGCGCGTACACCCCGGGTGCCGACCCGGAACTCGATGCCGCCGTCAAGATGAGTCCCAAGCTGACCGCGCTGCTGCAGCAGGACATGCACGAGCGCGCGACGATGGCCGAGAGCAGGCATCAGCTGACGAAGGCGATCTCGCTGTGACGGGCGTCGTGTCGCGCCCCCGTGGATCCCGCGACTTCGCGCGGGATGGCCTGCGCGTCGTCATCGCGCCTGCGTCGGCCACGTCGCGCGCAGCCGACGCCCGCTTCGCGCGCGCCGCCGGCGCCCGTTTCGCGCATCCTGCCACCGCCCGCTTCGTCCGCGTCGCCTCCCGCCCCGTCATCCTGCGCGAAGTCGCAGGATCCACGCGCGCCGACGCATTCTCCCGGAGCCGCGCATGAAACGCCTCGCCCTGCTCAAGACCCTGCTCGAGCGCGAACAGAAGCGGCGCGACGAGCAGATGGCCAACGTGCGCAACGCCGTGGCCAACGCCGAGGCGCAGCAGCAGCAGGCCGACGGCCTGGCCGGATACCGCACCGAGTATTGCCGCAAGTGGTCGGCGCAGTTCCAGCAGGCCGCGACCATCGAGATCCTGCGCAGCTACCAGGGCTTCCTGTCCCGGCTGGACCAGGCCATCACGCAACAGCAGTCGGTGCTGGAGCACGCGCACCGCATGGTCGAGGCGCACCGCCAGCGGCTGGTCGAGCGCGAGATCCGCGTGGCCACCGTCGAGCGCCTCATCCAGCGCCGCGAGACGATGCTGGCCAAGGTGGCCGACCGGCGCGACCAGAAGAACCTCGACGAGCTGGCCCAGCGCCTCGCGACCGCGCGCGCGCAGGCCGGCCGCTGAACCGATTCACGAACCTTCACCGATCCCTCCGAGCGACATCATGGCCCTGCAACCCAGCACCCACCCCCGCGTCCACGGCTCGCACCCCACGTCGCACGCCGCCCACGCGGCGCACGCGGCCAGCAAGGCCAGGCCCGCCCCGGGCGCCGAGGAAGGCGAGGGCGGCGGCTTCGCCGCGCAGCTGCTGAAGGCGCAGCCGGCGGCCGGCGACAAGGACCTGAAGGCCGCGGACGCCAGGCCCAAGGCCGAGGCCGCCAGGAAGCCCGACGGCGACCAGGACGGCAAGTCCGCCGATGGCAAGGACGCGTCGGACGGCCAGGCGGACAAGGACGGCAAGCCCGCCGACCCGAAGGCGGCGCTCGACCCGGCCGCGCTGCTCGCCGCCCAGCAGGCCCAGCAGGTGCAGCCGATCGCGCCGCCCACGACCTCGCTGGCCGACAAGGCCGCCGCCGGCGACCACGACGACTTCGCCAACGACCCGCTGGGCGCGCTGCGCAAGGCCGCCGGCAAGGGCGGCAAGGACGACGGCCGGCAGGCGCTGCTGGCCAGCCTGGCCGGCGGCCAGACGGCCGCGGCGCCGACGGCGGCGGGCCTGTCGGCCAAGGGCGCAGCCGCCAACAACGGCGACATCGCCGCCGCGCTGGCCAAGGCCGAGGGCGCCGTCAAGGCGGCCACCGAGGCGCGCGACGCGCTCGCCGCCATGCTGCCGCAGCCCGACCCGATGGCCGTGCAGGCCGGCGCGATCGGCGCTCCGGCCAACGCCCCGCTCGATCCGAACCAGGGCCAGCAGGCCACGCCGCCGGCCCAGGCCACGCTGCCCATGCCCCCGCACAGCCCGGCCTTCGCGCCGGCGCTGGGCCACCAGATCGATGTCTGGATGAAGGGCGGCGTCCAGCACGCCGAGGTCCAGCTGAGCCCGCAGGATCTCGGCCCGATCCGCGTGAAGATCGAGATGGACGGCGCGCACGCGCGGGTCCAGATGAGCGCCGACGTGCAGTCCACCCGCGACGCGCTGCAGCAGGCGATGCCGCAGTTGTCCGAGCAACTGGGCCAGGTCGGCCTGAGCCTGTCGGGCGGCGGCGTGTCCGACCAGCCGGCGTTCCAGCAGGCCCAGGCACAAGCCCAGGCCCACGCCCAGGGCGGCGGCAACGGCCGCCAGGGCGCCGGCCAGGGGTCGGGCACCGGCCACGGCGACGACCTCGCCGTCGCCGCGAGCGCCCGCCGCCCGATCCAGCCGCGCGGGCTTCTCGACACCTACGCCTGACGGCCGGCCGGCGCGGCGCCGTCCGCGGCGGTGTCGGACCCGCCTGGGACCTGACCCCGGGAGGGGCCAGGCCTCCGGCCACCCTCGGCGATTCCCGGCGCGACTGTAGGGGCTGACGGTTTTTCTGCCGCTTTTCGAGACTTTCGAATGGCAGCCCGCTCCCAATAATCGTCTCCAACGATGCGCGCCCGTGCGCGCGTTCCAAAAATTCGCCAGGAGCCGTGTCCATGTCCGCTGCAGCCGCTGCCGCAGATGCCGTCCCCGCCAAGTCGGGCGGCAAGAAGAAGCTGGTCCTCATGGTCGCCGTCGCGGCGCTCGTGCTGGGCGGCGGCGGCGTGGGCGCGCTCGTCTACATGAAGAAGCAGAAGGCGGCCGCCGAGGCCGCCGCGGCCGAGGACGGCGACGCCGTCGACGCGGCGCCGGCCAAGCACGAGAAGAAGCGGGAAAAGGGCGAGAAGCCCGTCTTCGTGCCGATGGACGCCTTCGTCGTGAACCTGGCCGACCACGACGCCGACCGCTACGCGCAGATCGGCATCGTGCTGGAGGTGCCCGACGAGCACGCCGGCGAGGAGATCAAGACCTACCTGCCGGCGATCCGCAACAACATCCTGCTGCTGCTCGCGCACAAGTCGTCCGCCGACCTGTCGGGCGGCGAAGGCAAGGAACTGCTGGCCCGCCAGATCCGCCGCGAGGCGCTGAGGGCCATGGGCGAGGACGTGGACGAGGACGACGACGCGGCCCCGGTGGCCGGCGGCGCGTCCGCCGCCGCGCCGGCCAGGAAGAAAAAGAAGAAGGCTGCGGCCGAGGACAACGCGCCGATCCGCTCGGTGCAGTTCTCCAGCTTCATCATCCAGTGACGGCACGGACGTTCTCCTGAACACGGCGCAGCCATGAACCAGCAGATCCTTTCGCAAGACGAAGTCGATGCCCTCCTGCAGGGCATCACCGGCGAAAGCCAGAAGCTCGAGCAGGAAGAGCAGGTCGAAGGCAGCATCCGCAACTACGACCTGGCCAACCAGGAGCGGATCGTCCGCGGCCGGATGCCGACGATGGAAATCATCGGCGAGCGCTTCGCGCGCAACATCCGCATCGGCCTGTTCAACTTCATCCGCAAGAGCCCGGAAGTCTCGATCAACGGCATCAAGGTGCAGAAGTACTCGGCCTTCCTGCGCGAGATCGTGGTGCCGACCAACTTCAACATCGTGTCGGTGCGCCCGCTGCGCGGCTCCGGCCTGATCGTGTGCGACCCGAGCCTGGTGTTCGCGGTGATCGACGCGCTGTTCGGCGGCGTCGGCAAGTTCCACACGCGCATCGAGGGCCGCGACTTCTCGCCGACCGAGCAGCGCGTGATCCAGCGCCTGGTCGACTGCATCATCACCGAGTACCGCAACGCGTGGCAGGGCATCTACCCGCTGGACCTCGAGTACCAGCGCTCGGAGATGCAGCCGCAGTTCGCCAACATCGCCACGCCCAGCGAGATCGTCGTGGCCTCGAGCTTCACGCTGGAAGTGGGCGAGACCTCGGGCTCGGTGCACTTCTGCATTCCGTATTCGACGCTGGAGCCGATCCGCGACGTCCTGTATTCGACCATCCAGGGCGACTCGGTGGAACCCGATCGCCGCTGGGTCAACCTGCTGAAGGCGCAGATCCAGTCGGCCGAGGTCGACCTCGTGGCCGAGCTCGGTTCCGCGCCGGCGACGGTGGAGCAACTGCTGTCGTTCAAGCCCGGCGATTTCGTCGAGCTGGACCTGGATCCGATGATCCAGGCCAAGGTCGACGGCGTCCCGGTGTTCGATTGCCACTACGGCACGTCCGCGGGCAAGTACGCGATCAAGATCGATCGCTTGTTGACCAGCTCGAACCTGAGCTGGCTGGGAGATGGCAATGGCAGCTGAAGAGATGAGCGACGACGACGCGATGGCGGCGGAATGGGCGGCGGCACTGGCCGAGTCCAAGCCGGAGACCGCGGGCGGCATGAGCGGTGCGATCCAGACCGAGACGGTGGCGCCCGCCAATTTCACCAACTTCGCATCGACCGAAGGGATCAGCGGGGCCGGCAACGACCTCAACATGATCCTGGACATCCCGGTGCAGCTGACCGTGGAGCTGGGCCGCACCCGCATCCCGATCAAGCACATCCTGCAGCTGGCGCAGGGCTCGGTCGTCGAACTCGACGCGCTGGCCGGCGAGCCGATGGACGTGCTGGTCAACGGCTTCCTGATCGCGCAGGGCGAGGTGGTGGTCGTGAACGACAAGTTCGGCATCCGCCTGACCGACATCGTGACGCCGAGCGAGCGCATGCGCCGCCTGAGCCGCACTTGATCCGTCCGCACCCGGCGGCTTCGGCCGCCCACGCTTCCGCGCCTCGATGCGCCGGTCGACAAAGAGAAACACCATGACGACTTCGCTGATGCCCCTCGTGGCATTCCTGTTCGTGATCGCGATGATCCCCGTCGCGCTCTGGTTGATGAAGCGCGCCGGCCTCGGCGGCGCCGGCGGCCCGCAGGGCAGCGTGCTGCGGCACGTCGCGCAGCTGAGCCTGGGGACCTCGCAGCGCGTGACGGTGGTCGAGATCGCCGTCGGCGTCGAGCGCCACTGGCTGGTGCTGGGCGTCACCGGCGAGCGCGTCGCGCAGCTCGCGAGCTATCCCGCGCCCGACACTCCCGCGACGCCGTCCGCGCCCGCGCACACCGCCGCCGTCAACCAGCTGATCGCCCGCTGGCGCGGCGCTTCCGGTTCGCAGGGAGGGCCGCGCGATGCGTAAGGCCGCCAAGCTCGCCGCGGTCGCCGCCGCCCTCGCGCTGCCCGTGCTGGCGGCCGCGCAGGCCGCGCCGGCCGTCAACGGCCCCAGCCTGCCGCTGCTGGTGGGCGCCAGCGGCGGCGGCACCAACTTCTCGGTGCCGATCCAGACGCTGTTGTTCTTCACGGCGCTGACCTTCCTGCCCGCGATCCTGCTGATGATGACGGGCTTCACCCGCATCGTGATCGTGCTGTCGCTGTTCCGCCAGGCGATCGGCACGCAGGCCGCGCCGCCCAACCAGGTCATCACCGGCCTGTCGCTGTTCCTGACGTTCTTCGTGATGTCGCCGACCATCGACAAGGTCTACACGCAGGCCTGGGCACCCTACCAGGCCAACCAGATCAGCTTCAACGATGCGCTCGAGAAGGGCCAGGTGCCGATGCGCGAGTTCATGCTCAAGCAGACGCGCCAGTCCGACGTGCAGCTGTTCGCCAAGCTGGCCAAGCTGCCGCCCGACGTCAAGGGCGACGCGGTGCCGTTCAAGGTGCTGGTGCCGGCCTTCGTGGCCAGCGAGCTGAAGACGGCGTTCCAGATCGGCTTCCTGATCTTCATCCCGTTCCTGATCATCGACATGATCGTGGCGAGCGTGCTGATGTCGCTGGGCATGATGATGCTGTCGCCGGTGCTCGTGGCCCTGCCGTTCAAGCTGATGCTGTTCGTGCTGGCCGACGGCTGGAACCTGCTGCTGGGGTCGCTCGCGGCGAGCTTCGCGACGTAAGGCGGGAACGCCCCGCTTATCGACCTCTCGCGCCGGCGCCGCGCCGGCAACATGACGCATCCCCCAACGCCAGGAACCGATTCCGCATGGACGCCGCACAAGTCTTCACCATCGGCCAGCAGGCCCTGTACACGCTGCTCACCGTCGCCGCGCCCGTGCTGCTGGTGGTGCTGGTCGTGGGCATCCTGGTGAGCATCTTCCAGGCCGCGACGTCCATCAACGAGGCGACGCTGACCTTCGTGCCCAAGCTGCTGGCCGCCGTCGCGGTGCTGGGCGTGGCCGGGCCGTGGATGCTCACCTCGCTGGTCGAGTACCTGCGCAGCGTGCTGCTGTCGCTGCCCAGCGCCGCCTCCTGAGCGCTCGCGGCGTCCACCGCGCTTCGATCGCACGATGATCTCGCTCAGCGAAGCCCAGATCATGGCCTGGCTGGTGCCGGTGCTGTGGCCGTTCATCCGCGTGCTGGCGCTGTTCTCGTCGATGCCGGTGCTGGGCCAGCGCAACGTGCCGATCCGCGTGCGCATCGCGCTCGCGTTCTTCATCGCGATCGGCGTCGCCGGCACGGCCACCCCGACCGCCGCCGCCAACGTGCCGCTCGACTCGCCCGCCGCGATCCTGCTCGTGGTGCAGCAGGTGCTGGTGGGCCTGTCGCTCGGCTTCGCGGTGCGCATCATCTTCACGGCCATCGAGTTCGCGGGCGAGGTCATCGGCCTGCAGATGGGCCTGAACTTCGCGGGCTTCTTCGATCCCGCCACCGCGCAGCAGGCCACCGCCACGAGCAGCCTGTTCTCCACGATGGTGGCCTTCCTGTTCATCGCGATGAACGGCCACCTGCTGGTGATCGACGCCGTCGTCCAGAGCCTGGCCGCATTCCCCGTGGGCCCGGAGCCGTTCGCGTTCCTGCGCGCCGTGCGGCCCGAGACGTGGGGCGCGGAGATCTTCCGGCTGGGGCTGTGGATCGCGCTGCCGCTGATCGCCATGCTGCTGTTCGTCAACATGATGCTGGGCATCATCGCGCGCGTGGCGCCGCAGATCAGCATCTTCTCGGTCGGCTTCCCGATCACCCTGGGCGTCGGGCTGGTGGGCGTGATGTTCACGTTGCCGCTGCTGCAGGGGCCGTTCACCGCGGCCCTCGAGCAGATGCTCATGATGTTCCGGTAGCTAAACTGCGCGGTCTGCCACGAGCACGCCCGCGCATGTCCCGACCCGGGATCCGTCCCACCGCCCTGATCGACTTCCGCTCCCCCGACGCGGGCGTCGCGCCGCTGCGCCTGGCGTTCGGCGCGCCACGCGAGACCCTGCGCGCGACGAGCCTGGACGACGTCGTGCCGCTGCTCGCGCGCGTGGACGCGCTGGCGCGTGCGGGAGCCTGGTGCGTGGGCTATCTGTGCTACGAGGCCGCGGGCGCGTTCGACGAGGCGTTCGAGACGCACCCGCCGTCCGATCCCACGCGTCCGCTCGCGGCGTTCGCCGTCCACGACGCGCCCTTGTCCGATGATTCGTCCTTCGAGAACGACGGCAGCGCCACGGTGACCTGGATCGGCGGCCCGCAACGCGACGCCTTCGACGCGGTGATCGCCGGGATCCTGCGCGCGATCGCCGACGGCGAGGTCTACCAGGTCAATGCCACCGCGCCGCTCACCGGCACGCTGCACGGCGACGCGCTCGCGTTGTTCGCCGCGCTGCGCCGGGCGCAGCCGAATGCGTATGCGGCTTACCTCGACCTCGGCGACGACGCGCATCCGGACGATCGCCTCCTGTCGGTCTCGCCGGAGCTTTTCTTCGACTGGCGCGACGGCCGCCTGCTGGCGCGCCCGATGAAGGGCACCGCGCCGCGCGGCGCGACGCCGGAGGACGACGCCGCGCAGGCGCAATTCCTGCGCACGGCCGCCAAGGAGCGCGCGGAGAACCTGATGATCGTCGACCTGCTGCGCAACGATCTCTCGCGCCTGGCCATGCCGCATTCGGTGCGCGTGCCGCGCCTGTTCCACACCGAGGCCTGGCCCACGGTGTGGCAGATGAGTTCCGACGTGGTCGCCGCGACGCGCCCCGGCACGACCCTGGAGCAGGTGTTCGGCGCGCTGTTCCCGTGCGGCTCGATCACCGGTGCGCCCAAGGTGCAGGCGATGCGGCTGATCCGCCAGCTCGAGCCCGAGTCGCGCGGCATCTACTGCGGCGCGATCGGCGTCGTGCGGCCCGGCGGCGCCGCCACGTTCAACGTGCCGATCCGCACGCTGGCGCTGCGCGACGAAGGGGCGGCGACGCACGTGCGCTGCGGCATTGGCAGCGGCATCACGGCCGACGCCACCGCCGCCGGCGAGTGGGACGAATGGCGCCACAAGCGCGCCTTCGTGGACCGCGCGAGCCAGGCGTTCGAACTGCTGGAGACGCTGCGGCTGGAGGACGGCGCATTCGTCGACGTCGACGCGCACCTCGCGCGCATGGCCGAGGCGGCGGCGCACTTCGCGTTCGCGCCGCCGATCGACTCCGCGCGCGCCGCGCTCGATGCGCTGCGCGGCGCGCACGCGAGCGGACGCTGGCGCGTGCGCCTGCTCGCGTCACGCGCGGGCGTCGCGCGCGCGCAGGCGTTCGCGCTCGCGCCCACGCCGTCGCCCGTGCGCGTGCGCCTCGCCGACCGCCCGCTGGCCGGCAGCACCGGCGAGTTCGTCCGCTTCAAGACGACGCAGCGCGCGCACTACGACGCGTTCACGCCCGCCGCCGACGTGTTCGACACCCTGCTGTGGAACGAGCGCGGCGAGCTGACGGAATTCACGCGCGGGAACGTGGCGCTGCGCATCGACGGGCGCTGGCTGACGCCGGCGTCCTCGTGCGGCCTGCTGCCCGGCATCGCGCGCGCCCGGCTGCTGCGCGAAGGCGCGATCTCGGAAGCCGTGCTCAGGCGCGACGATCTCGTGCGCGCTGAAGAAGTCGTGTTCTTCAACAGCCTGCGCGGCTGGCTGGCGGCAATCCTCTAGCGCCTGCCGGTCCATCGCTGCGGCTCAGGGCTGCGCCTGCCGGCGCAGTTCGGCCTGTGCGCCGTGTGCCTCGTCGAAGTTCGACGGACAGATGCGCACGGCCTCGTCCAGCAAGGGAAGGGCAGCGTCGCGGTGGCCGTGGGCGAGCTCGATCTCGGCGACGTAGTAGTCGGCCTCGCAGTGCCGGCCGATCTGCTTGTCCTGCGGCCCGCCCTGGGCGCGCTGCTGCAGCGTGGCGGCGTCGATGCGGCCCAGCATGAACTCGGTCAGCTCGTCCGTCCAGACGCGTGGCTCATGCGGGGGCGCCAGACGGGCGAGTTCCGCCCGCGCGGCGTCCTGGTCGGCGGCATCGGCACGCAGGCGCGACTGGTAGAGCCAAAGAGGCCCGTAGGTCGATGACCGTGGGCCGCCGCCGCGCACCATCGCACGCAGTGGTTCGAGTGCCTGGGCGAAGTGGCCGGCGAACATTTCCAGACGGCCCAGCGGACCGGCGCTCCGGCCATCCGTCTCATGCGTCGCAGCCTGCCCGTACGCCTCGACGGCACCGGTGGTGTCGCCGCTGTCCTCCAGGGCGCGACCGAGCACGTCGGCCGCGATCGGATCGGCCGGGTGCATCTCGACCGCGCGGTGCAGGTCGGCGATGGCGCGGGGCAGGTCATTGGCGCGGTAGAACGCGACGCCCCGGGACAGCAGCACGGCACCGGGATCGCTGTAGTGGCCGTGCTCCAGCACGTCCGAGTAGTCGGCGATGGCAGAGGCCAAATCGCGCAGCGACTGGTACGAGTCGCCGCGGTCGAAGCGGGTTCCGCTGTTGCCCGGGTCGATGGCCAGGGCCTTGTCGAATTCCTCGATCGCGCGCCGGTGGTCCCCGAGCGCCGCGAGCGTGTCGCCGTACAGCCTGCGGACCATGCTGTCGCCGGGCGCCCGGGCGACCGCGGACTTCGCATCTGCGAGCGCTGCCTCGCGCTCGCCCAGCCGGGCTCGTGCGAAGGCGCGCTCGGCCCGGCATGTCGCGCATTGCAGGTTGATGCCCAGCGCGCGCGACGCGGCGGCGCTGGCCAGGTCCCAACGACCGTGGTCGATCGCCCAGAGCGCGCGACGCTCGAGGAAGTCGGCGCGCGCCGGGGCGATGGCGGTGCCGCGATCCATGTCCGCCAGCATCCTGGCATCTTCGCCCTTCTTGCCCCAGGCGGTCTCCCGTGTGAGGTACGCATCGGCCTGGACATCCTGGTCAGCGTGCAGTTCGAGGACGTGCGAGGCATCCGCGATCGCGTCGTCGATCCTGTCTTGCAGGATGTCCAGCTCCGCGCGCTTCGACCAGGCGGCCGCGCCGCCTGGTGCGGCGTGGATGGCCGCGTCCAGCAGGACGCGCGCTGCGTCGAGTTGGTCCTTCTGCATCAGCGCGACAGCCTGCCGGACGCGGGCATCGGCCGCACGTATCGCTGGCCGCGCGGCGGCGTGATCCGCGGTGGTGCCAGCGGCGCCAGCCGCGGCCGCCGCCGCCCACAGGCAGACGGCTGCCAGGACGAGTCGTCGCGAATCCATGACTTGCTCCCTGTGGGCGCCTTGGGCGCTTGCTCTCGTTCGGGCCACGATTCTCGCCCAACGCGGCAGGCCCCAAGTTCTGGGGGGATGCCCTCGCAAATGCGTGACGAGGCGTGAGCGCGCCGCCATGGGCGTTCGATCCGGTTAGGGGCGGCACCTGCGGTACGTCTACCCGGGGAGGTATTGCCGTTTGGTGTGAAAGCGCTTTCGTGCAAATGCTCGCGGAAGCGCCGGGTTTCAGTTACCGAACCTTTACAGGCGGGAGCACGGGGTTACGCCAGGGCTCGTTCGCCGCCCGAGGATCGGGGCCCCGACCGGGACGGCGTTCTTGCTGTCCGTGCCCATCATCCTTGCGGAGACCTGCCTTGAACTCACGTCATCTCGTCGCCCCGACCGCCGGCTTGCCGCGCGCGCTGGCCTTCCCGCTGTCCGTCGTCACCGCGGCGCTGCTCGCGGCCTGTGGCGGCGGCAATGGCCAGTCGTCGAGCGACATGTCGCCCCAGTCGGCCGGCACGGCCGCGGACACCGCCGCCGCCCTGGCCACCGCCGCCGCCGCGTCGCCGGTGTGCTTCTACGAGCACGTCAACTACCAGGGGGCCAGCTTCTGCGCCACGGCCGACAGCAACTGGGTCGGCAGCGCCTGGAACGACCGCGTGTCCTCGGTGAAGGTCGCGGCGGGCTACAAGGTCACGCTGTACTGGGACATCAACTACGGCGGCAAGGCGCTGGTGCTCGACGGCGATGCGGCCAACCTCGTCTCGCTCGGCTTCAACGACCAGGCCTCGTCGTACCGGATCGTCGCGCCCGCGCCGGCCACGTCGAAGGTGGGCACGATCCAGCTCGCCCAGTCGCAGCTGTTCAACAGCGACGACGCGTCGCTTGTGCTGGTCGCCAACAAGCCGGCGCTGCTGAAGGTCAGCGCGGTGGCCACCACGGCCGGCGCGGCCAGGCCGGTCGTGCGCCTGCACATCGACAACGCCAACGGCGGCGGCTCCAGCGACTTGCTGATGACCGCACCGACCGCGGCCCTGCCCGGCGCCGTGCCCGCCGTGCCGAGCTTCGCCGACGCCTACACCGCGACGGTTCCCGCCGACGCCGTCAAGCCGGGGCTGCGCCTGTCCGTGCAGCTCGATGCCGCGCCCGCCACCACGCTGACCCCGAAGGTCGGCGGCGGCGTGCCGATGAAGTTCGTGCCGATCTCGATCAACATCGCCGGCACGGCGGGCCAGCGCCCGGCCGACCTCGCACCGCACCTGCAGTCGCTGTTCCCGGTGTCCAGCGTCGTGACGCAGCCGCATCCAGCCTATACCTCGGCCAAGGTGACCACGTTCCCGGCCACCGAGGACGCCTGGAGCGACGCCTACGGCAAGATCCTCGGCGAGCTGGCCGACCTGCACTCGCTGGAAGGCGCCGGCTCGCAGGATCACTACTTCGGCTTCATCCCCAAGCGCACGTGGGGGCTGGCGGGCCTGGGCTACATCGGCGGCAGTGCCGCCGTCGGCTTCGACATGCCCAGCGCGCCCACCTCGGTGCGCGACGTGGCCTCGCACGAGCTGGGCCACAACTTCTCGCTGCAGCATGCGGCCTGCGGCGGCGCCGGCAACCCCGACCCGAACTACCCGTACCCGGACGCCAACCTCAGCAAGACGGGCCGCGTCGTCTGGCCCTACCTGGCCGACGAGAAGAGCTTCTACGACCCGCGCCCGACCGACCGCCACGACATCATGAGCTACTGCGGCGGCCAGGTGTTCTCCGACTACAACTACACCGTCATGCAGGCCTGGCTCTACCCGGGCAACAAGACGCTCAAGGCCTCGGTGCAGTCGGTGGCGGCCGCGCCGTCGGCGCCGCCCGGCGAGCCGCGCGAGCTGCTGCTGGTCAGCGGCGAGATCGGCGCGAGCGCGACGACGCTGAACCCGGTCAAGTCCTACGTCGGACGCCCCGACGCGACGGCTTCGGGCGCGTACGTGCTGCGCGTGGTCACGGCCGCCGGCAGCACCGACTACCCCTTCGCGCCGCTGCAGCTGGACCACGACCTCCAGACGCAGCACTTCAGCGTCGCGATCCCCAACACCGGCGCCGTGCAGAGCATCGCCGTGCTGCACCAGGGCAGGACGCTGGTCCAGCGTGCCGCCACGGGCGAGCGCGCCACGATGCAATCCGCGCACGAAGCGGTGCCGCCGCAGGTCAGGGAAGCCGCAGGCCAGGCGATCATCACCTGGGATGCGCGCGCCGACGCGTTCGCGACCGTCACCTGGGTCGGCCCGAACGGCCAGCGCCTGACGCTGGCGCAGGACCTGCGCGGCGGCAGCGCGCAGCTGTCCACCGCCGAACTGCCCGCGGGCGGCTCGTTCGAGGTAATCCTGTCCGACGGCCTGAACTCGACGCGCCGATCGGTGCGCCGGTGATGGTGGCGCGGGCCGCGCGGCGGCCCGCGCTCGCTCAGCCGGCCAGCGTCACGTCGTTGCGGGCGAGCTCGTCGATGACGTTGAAGTAGACCTGGCTCAGGACTTGCGACCTGGCGAACCGCCGCGCCTCGTACCAGGCCCAGATCTCGAGCGTCACCGCCGACGCCGTGACCGCGGTGATCGCCACCTCCGGCGCGGGGTCGGGCAGCACGGGGCCCCGCTTCGCGGCTGCCAGCAGCAGGCCCTCGACGCGCCGGATGTCCTGCCCCGGCGCGATGGGCACCGGCACGCGGATGCGCACGCACTTCTTCAGGTAGACGTAGTTCGTGACATTGCTCGTGATGAAGCTCTGGTTCGGCACCAGGATCGCGATGTCGTCGGGCGTGACGACCGTCGTGCGGCGCGCGCCGATCTCGCGCACCACGCCCTCGACGCCGGAGACCTCGATGCGGTCGCCGATCTCGATGGGCCGCTCCAGCAGCACGATGAGGCCGCTGATGAAGTTGCTGATGATGTTCTGCAGGCCGAAGCCGACACCCACGCCGAGCGCGCTGCCGACGATGGCGAAGGCGGTCAGCTCGATGCCCGCGTTCTGCAGGATCACGACGGCGCCGAACACCAGCACGACGTAGTGCACCAGGCTCGCGATGGCCAGGCGCTGGCCTTCCTGCATGTTCGACCGGCCCAGCAGGCGCTTGAGCGTCCAGCTGCTGAAGCGGCCGGCCAGGAACCACAGCACGAGGCCCGAGATGGCCAGCTTCAGGAGCGTGAACAGCGTGATCTCGGTCTTGCCGAGGGTGAACAGCGAGACATCGTAGGCGTCGAGGAGATGCTTGAAGTTGGTCCAGTCCACGAAGGGCTCCTGTCGCGGCAAGGCCGACGAAGCGGCAATCGGCGTGCGAGGCACCGTCATCCTACCCACGCGCCGTCATCCTGCGCGGAGCGAAGCGCAGTCGCAGGATCCACCCCGGGGGAAGCGCGTCGGCCGGCGTGGATCCTGCGACTTCGCGCAGGATGACACGCGAAGGTGGCGGCGCGTCGATCAGCCCCTGGCCCCGCGGAGCCTGAACGGCGCGGCGGCATCCTTTCCACGCACCCTCATCGCCGACGCGCCGTCACCCTACCCACGCGCCGTCATCCTGCGCGGAGCGAAGCGCAGTCGCAGGATCCACCCCAGGGGAAGCGCGTCGGCCGGCGTGGATCCTGCGACTTCGCGCGGGATGACAGCAGGCGCCTCCCCGCCCGCCTTCAGTGACCAGGCGCGGCAAGCGTGCTGCGCGCGATCGCGGGCGGGCGCACCCCGGCCGGCGTCGTGGCGGTCGCGTCGCGCAAGGCGGCCAGCGCAGCGTGCGGATCGTCGCTGCGCGTGATCGCGCCCACCACCGCCACGGCCCAGGCGCCCGCGCGCATCGCGTCACGCGCGCGCGCGGCGTCCATGCCGCCGATGGCGACGACGGGCGTGTCGTGCAGCAGCGCGCACCAGTAGGCGAGGTTGGCATCGCCCTGCGGGATCCAGGGCATCTGCTTGATGGCCGTGGCGTGGATCGGCCCGCAGGCCACGTAGCTGGGACGCAAGGCGCGGGCGCGGCAGACCTCCCAGTAAGAGTGGGTGCTGATGCCCAGCAGCAGGCCGGCGTGGTGCAGGGCGTCGATGTCCGCGCGAACCAGGTCTTCCTGGCCCAGGTGCACGCCGTCGGCGCCCAGCTCCAGGGCGAGCTCCCAGTGGTCGTTGACGATCAGCGTGGCGCCGGCCGCGCGCGCGAGGGCGACGGCCGGGCGGATCTCGCGCACCAGCGTGTCGGCCGGCGCGTCCTTGATGCGCAGCTGCACCAGCTTCACGCCGTCGGCCAGCACGCGCGCCACCCAGTCCGCCGAGTCGACGATGGCATACAGGCCGCGCGTGTGCCCGGGCATCGCGGGGAACGCGAAGCGCGAAGGCGCGTGTGGCAGCGGGTCGAACGCGGGCAGGTTGGCGAGCCGGCTCGCGAAGCCCGCGCGCGGCGCCACCGGCCCGGCGCCGCGGCCGGCAGCGTACGCGTGGCGAAGGCCCTCGCAGGTGGCCATCTTCGCCAGCACCACCGCGTCCGCCGCGACGAAACCATGCGCCAGCGCCGCCGCGGCCGACGACGCGAACACGCAGCCGGTGCCGTGGTCGTGCTCCGTCTCGATGCGGCGCGACGCGAGCCAGCCGCGGCTGCGCAGGCCGTGCTCGGCGTCGAGCCAGTCGTGCGCCCACGCGGCGCGGGCGTCGATCTCGGCCAGCCGCGACGCCAGCTTCGCGGTGGAAAGGTGCCCGATCTCGTCGTCGGCCAGGCGGTTGGAGTCGCCGCCGGTGACGGCCACCGCGCGCACGCCGAACGCGCGCCAGGCGCGGGCGAGTGCCTCGGGGCCCAGCAGCTGCGACGCTGGCACCAGCGCGCGCGCCTCCGCCACGTTGGGCGTGGCCAGCGTGGCCAGCGGCAGCAACTCGTCGCGGTAGGCCGCACGCAGCGCTTCGTCGACGAAGGCGGCGCCGGTCGTCGCGCCGAACACCGGGTCGACCACCAGCGGGAGCGCGCGCTCGGGACGGTGCTCGCGCAGGCGCCGCACCCACCCCGCGACGATGCGCAGGTTGTCCAGGCTGCCCAGCAGGCCCGTCTTGATCGCGTCGGGCAGCATGTCGTCGGCGAGCGCGGCGAGCTGCGCGTCCAGTACCTCCGGCCGTACCGGCTCGATGTGCGTGACGGCCATCGAGTGCTGCGCCGTCACGGCCGCCACCGCGCACGCGCCGTGCACGCCGAAGGCGTCGAGCGCGCGCGTGTCCGCGTGCAGGCCCGCGCCGCCCCCGGAGTCGGTGCCGGAGATCGTCCATACCACGGGGCGGCGCGCCGCGTCCTGCTGCATCGTCGTCATCTCAATCGACCAGGATGGGTTCGTTGCCGCACGGCGTGCTGGGGATGGCCATGTCCTGCGGCGCGATCAGCCCGGCCTCGTAGCCCAGGCGGCCGGCCGCGATCGCGTGCGCGAACGCCATCGCCATCTGCGGCGGGTTCACGGCCTGTGCGACGGCCGAGTTCAGCAGCACCGCGTCGTAGCCCAGCTCCATCGCGAACGCCGCGTGCGACGGTGCGCCGAGGCCGGCGTCGACGATCAGCGGCACGCCCTGCAACCGGGCGCGCAGCGTGCGCAGCGCGGCGGGGTCGAGCACGCCCTGGCCGGAGCCGATCGGCGCCGCCCAGGGCATCAGCACCTGCGCGCCCGCGGCCAGCAGCCGGCGGCACACGACGAGGTCGTCGGTGCAGTACGGGAAGACCTCGAAGCCGAGCTCGACGAGCTGCGCGGTGGCATCGACCAGCTCGAACGGGTCGGGCTGCAGCGTGTGCTCGTCGCCGATCACCTCCAGCTTCACCCAGGGCGTGTCGAACAGCTCGCGCGACATCTGTGCCAGCAATACCGCCTCGCGCGCGCTGCGGCAACCCGCGGTGTTGGGCAGCAGCCGCGCGCCGGTGGCGGCGCAGACATCGCGCAGCATCGCCACGGCCTCGCTGCCTTGCGGCGCGGCGCCGGCGATCTCGCGCTTCAGGCCCACGGTGACCACCTGCGCACCCGAGGCCGTGATGGCATGCGCCAGCACGTCGGGCGACGGATAGCCGGCGCTGCCGATCAGGAAGCGGCTGTCCAGGCGCTGGCCATAGACGCGCCACGGCGACGGCGCCGCGGCGGAGAAATCGAGCCGCATCGTCATCCTCCCACGATGGCTGCGAACACGACGACGCGATCGTCGGGCCACAGCGGCGTCTCGTGGCGCAACGGCCGCGGCACGAAGCGCGTGTTGACGGCCGTGGCGACGTTCTCGTCGCCGCTGCCGCGCTGCGCCAGCACGTCGGCCACGGTCAGGCCCAGGTGCCAGGGATGCGGCTGTCCGTTGACCAGCACCGTGGCCGTCCTGGCCGCGGGCGGCTCGGACACGACGTCGCCGTCACGCATGGCTGGCCTCCCGGCGGCGCGCGCCCAGCATCAGGCCCGTGCGCTCCAGCGCCTCCTCGACGAGCGCGGGCGCCAGCAGGAAGCCGTGGCGGAACAGCCCGTTGATGCGGATCAGGCCCGGCTCGCAGTGCAGGTGCGGTCGCTGGTCGAGCGTGGCGGGACGCAGCTGCGTGTCCAGCCGCACGATGCGCGCCTCGGCCAGCTGCGGCACGATGCTGTGCGCGGCCGACAGCAGCTCGATCGCGCTGCGCACGCTCACCGGCGAGCGGTCCTCGCTGTCGATCTCGGTGGCACCGACGATCACGTGATCGCCGTGCCGCGGCACCAGGTAGACGCGATGGCGCGCGTGGATGCAGCGCACGGGCCGGCGCAGCTCGAGGCCGGGGGCGTGCAGCCACAGGAGCTCGCCGCGCACGCCGCGCAGCGCGAGCCCGGAGCCCGGGCCGCGTGCGCCGAGGCCGCGCGCGTCGACCGCGAAGTCGAACCTGGCCGTGTGCTGTCCGAGCACCTGCAACGCGTGCGCCTCGACGTGCACGACGCGCTGGTTCCAGTGCCAGCGCACGGCGGGGCTCCCGGCGACGAGCGCGGGCAGCAGGCGCGTCGCGTCGACCTGGCCCTCGCCGGGCAGCAGCCAGCCCTGCAGGCCAGGCACCAGCGCGGGTTCGAGCTCGCGCAGCATCTCGGGCGTCAGCGCCTGCGCGTCGCGCTGCGCCGGCCGGTCGCGCGGGCCATTGAGCTGCAGCGTCGTCGGATGGGTCGCGTCGATGGCACCGACCTCGCGCTGGCGTGCGCTGCGCGCGTTGGCCGCCTTCAGTCGCGCGAGCACGCGCTGCGTCGCGCCGCTGTCGCCCGGATGCGCCACCAGCACGCTGCCGTTGCGGCGGAACAGGCCCGGCGTGCCGTGGCCCGGGCCGAGTGCCGCGACGATGCCGGGCCACAGGTCGAGCGAACGCCAGCCGCGCTCCGAGATGTCCGCCGGCGCGTGCTCGAGCTCGGCCAGCGGGCTGAGCATGCCGGCGGCGGTGAAGGCCGCGGCCGGATGCGGCTGCTGGCCCTGCGGCGCGCCGGCGTCGGGCGCCGGGTCGAACACCTCGACCTCGTGGCCCAGGCGCGAAAGCTGGAACGCGAGCAGCCTTCCGGCGATGCCGGCGCCCGCGATGCCGATGCGGCTCATCGGCCGCTCCCTGGCGCCGCGCGGGAGCAGCGACGGGGCGCGCTCATTCGTCCTCCGCGTCGTAGATGGGCACGAAGGGCTTGCCCAGCGTCGTGCGCCGGGTCAGGCCCGTGGCGGCGACGCGCGACTGCGAGCCGGCGGCGTCCAGCGTGGCGTGGGCCTGCGCGGCGGCGTACTCGCGCACCTCGTGCGTGGTCTTCATCGAGCAGAACTTGGGGCCGCACATGCTGCAGAAGTGCGCCTCCTTGGCCCCCTCGGCGGGCAGCGTCGCGTCGTGGTACTCGCGCGCCGTGTCGGGGTCGAGCGCGAGGTTGAACTGGTCGTGCCAGCGGAACTCGAAGCGCGCCCTGGACATGGCGTCGTCGCGCGCGCGGGCGCCCGGGTGGCCCTTGGCGACGTCGGCCGCGTGGGCCGCGATCTTGTAGGCGATCAGGCCCTGCTTGACGTCGTCGCGATCGGGCAGGCCCAGGTGCTCCTTGGGCGTCACGTAGCACAGCATCGCGGTGCCCATCCAGCCGATCATCGCCGCGCCGATCGCGCTGGCGATGTGGTCGTAGCCGGGCGAGATGTCGATGGTCAGCGGACCCAGCGTGTAGAACGGCGCGTCGTGGCACAGGCGCAGCTGCTCGCTCATGTTGGCCTGGATCAGGTGCATCGGCACGTGGCCCGGGCCCTCGATCATCGTCTGCACGTCGTGCTTCCAGGCCACCTGCGTGAGCTCGCCGAGGGTGCGCAGCTCGGCCATCTGGGCATCGTCGTTGGCGTCGGCCAGCGAGCCGGGGCGCAGCCCGTCGCCGAGCGAGAACGAGACGTCGTAGGCCTTCATGATCTCGCAGATCTCCTCGAAATGCGTGAACAGGAAGTTCTGGCAGCCGTGGGCCATGCACCACTTCGCGAGGATCGCGCCGCCGCGTGACACGATGCCGGTGCGGCGATGGGCCGTCAGCGGCACGAACTCGGCCAGCACGCCGGCGTGGATGGTGAAGTAGTCGACGCCTTGCTCGGCCTGCTCGATGAGCGTGTCGCGGAACAGCGGCCAGCTCAGTTCCTCGGCGATGCCGCCCACCTTCTCGAGCGCCTGGTAGATCGGCACCGTGCCGATGGGCACCGGGCTGTTGCGCAGGATCCAGTCGCGCGTGGTGTGGATGTTCGCGCCGGTGGACAGGTCCATCACCGTGTCGGCGCCCCAGCGCGTGGCCCACACCAGCTTGTCGACCTCCTCCCCGATGGACGAGGTCGTCGCCGAGTTGCCGATGTTGGCGTTGACCTTCACCAGGAAATTGCGGCCGATGATCATCGGCTCGAGTTCCGGATGGTTGATGTTGGCCGGGATGATGGCGCGGCCGCGTGCCACCTCGTCGCGCACGAACTCGGGCGTGATGCGCGCCGGGATCGCGGCGCCGCGCGGGTCGCCGCGCAGCCGCATCTCGCGCTGCGCATTGGCCTGGTATTCGGCCATCCACTCGTGGCGGCCGTTCTCGCGCAGCGCGACGAATTCCATTTCCGGCGTGACGATGCCGCGCCTGGCGTAGTGCATCTGCGTGACGTTGCGCCCCGGCACGGCACGGCGCGGCGTGCGCTGCAGGCCGTCGGCCTCGCGTCGCAGCGAGGCGATGCGCGTGGCGGCGTCGCCGGCAGACGGCGCGCGCGGACGCTGGCCGTCGTCGACCGGCTGCGCGTCGCGGCCGGCGTAGGACTCGCTGTCGTTGCGCGCGGCGATCCAGCGCGAGCGCACCGTCTCCAGGCCGCGCTTGAGGTCGATCAGCGCGGTCGGGTCGGTGTACGGGCCGGAGGTGTCGTAGACCGTGACCTTCTCGCCGTTGGTCAGTGCGATCTCGCGCATCGGCACGCTGACGCCGGGCTGCAGGCCTTGCACGCGCACCTTGCGCGAGGCGGGCAGCGGCTGGCGCGTGGTGGTGGCGGCAGCGGCGGCGTGGCCGCAATCGTGGGCGCCAGGCGCGGGCGTGTCGCAGTGGGGGACGGCGTCGGGCGCGTGCAGCACGGGCGTGTCGGGGGGCAAGGTCATCGAGGCTCCAGTCCTGGGGTCAAGTCTTCTTGCTCCGGACGGTGCGCCGACCTTGCGCGCGGGCGCCTCGTGGGCGTCCAAACGCGGGTTCGTGCAGCTCTCCTTACGCCGGTACTAGCCGGTTCAAGTTCTCGGGTTCGACCTAGATTACCCATCCAATGGTCGTCTCAGCATCTCTTGGCGGATGCACCCCGGAGCGCGTTGCAGTTTACGTCGGCCGCGTTTCTCTGCAATGACTTTTTTCAGGTATTGAAGTCCGTGACTGGACACCCTGGGGGGTATGGAATAGTCTGACTTTTTTGACTGCACCCGAGGCCGGAGCCGGTTCGTTCATGCGAGCGTGCCGCTCCACCCGTTGCCCGCCAGCCAGTGGTCGAAGCCGGCACGCGAGGCCAGGTCGTGGCCCTCGATGAAGCAGGCGTCGCGCGGGATGTTGCCCTTGTAGGCCCAGGCGCCGTTGGTCGAGGAGCCGCTCGGCGGGCTGTTGGCCATGCTGTCGCCCAGCAGGGTGCCGTTGAAGATGATCCCCGGCTTCGTGAGCGTGCGCCAGCGCACCTTGACCGTCACGCAGTTGCCGGCGCGCTCGATCCCGAGGCGGCCCTTGACGCCGGCGGCGCTGGCGTCCCACAGGAAGACGTGCAGGTGGTGCTCGAGCCTTTGCGACCCGGGCGCCAGCACGATGCCGCGCGCCTGGGCGGTCTGGATGCCGTTCAGGTCGAGGGCGGTGCGCAGTGCGGGCAGGCCGATGCCGCCCTTGTCGATCGCGACGTGGTTGTATTCGTCCATGGAGCTGTCGTTGAGTGGAGGAGGGCGCCGACACGACGAGGGTGCCGGCAGGCGCGATGCTTGCGCGAGGGCGGCGCCGCGGCAATGCTCGTTTTCGCGGGCCGGGGCCGTGGCCGGAGCGCCTTCCGGCTTGCCGCCAAGCCGTCATCCTGCGCGGAGCGAAGCGGAGTCGCGGGATCCACGCATGAAGAAGCGCCTCGGCGGGGGTGGATCCTGCGACTGCGCGCAGGATGACAGGGTTGGCGCTCCGCGGCATGCGTCCGTGCGTGTTCGCCGGGACACCAGGCCGCCAGGCCACCAGGGCTCCGCGCCTCCAGCATCCGACATCCGGCACCAGAGCGCCAGAGCACCAGAGCACCAGAGCCCGGAGCCCCGGAGCCCCCCGCAGCGACGACCACCGACAATGCGCGCCATGGCATCGCCCGCCCTCTCGACCTCGTCGCCCGTCCGCCACCCGTACTGGATCCTCGCCGCCGTCTGCCTGCTCGGGCTCATGAGCACCGTGGGCGTGTCGATGCCGTATCCCATCCTGGCGCCCATCTTCATCGGCGGCGCGGCCGACGGGTTCACGCATTTCGGTGGCCTGGCGCCGTCGGTCCTGATGGGCATCGCGTTGGCGACGAATCCCCTGGGCATCCTGATCGGCAGCCTGTTCTCGGGACCGCTGTCCGACCGCCACGGGCGGCGCGTGGTGCTGGCGGTGACGCTGGTCTCGACGCTGGCGGGCCACCTGCTGACCGCGTTCGCGCTGGTGGTGCGCAACTACCCGCTGTTCGCCTTGGCCCGCTTCGCCACCGGACTGGTCGAGAGCAACACCGCCGTCGCACGCGCGATGCTCGCCGACATGCACGAGCAGATCGACCGCACGCGCGCGTTCGCGCTGCTCAACGCCTGCTTCTATGCCGGTTGGCTGCTGGGCCCGCTGGTGGGCGGCCTCACCCTGCCGCTGGGCGAGCCGGTGCCCTTCGTGCTGGCGGCGGTGATGACGCTGCCGTGCGTGGCGATCCTGTTCCTCGGCCTGCCCTCCGCACCGCCGAAGCCGCCAGGCGGCGTGGGCGCGGCGCTGCAGGACCGCAACGTCGTCGCGCTGCTGCGCGCCGACCGCACGCTGGGCGTGATCTTCGGACTGCAGCTGGCCTACACGCTGGCGCTGAACACGCTCTACGAATTCGCGCCGATGTGGATGCTGAAGAACGCGGGCTTCGACAGCCGCGGCATCGCGTTCGTCACCGCCGGCCAGTGCGCGGCGATGACGCTGACCAGCGTGCTCGCAGGGCGTTTCGGCGGCGCGCCCGGCCAGCACCCGCTGCGGCGCGCGGCACGCTTCGCGCTGGTGGCCGCCGTCTGCCTGAGCCTGATGGCCGTGCTGCCCGGCTGGCTGGGCATCTTCGTCATCATGGCGATGGGCGTGCCCTCCGCGCTGTACAACGCGGTGATGCCGGCGTGGATGTCCGAGCGCTTCGCCGAGCACGGCCAGGGCCGCATCATGGGCCTGCTGTCGACGATCTTCTGCGTCTCCAACGTAGTGGTGGCGCTGGCCGGCGGCTGGATCGCGCTGCTGTCCACGCGCTGGATCATGGCGCTCGGCGGCGCGGCGGCGGTGGTGTCGGCGCTGCTGATGCTGCGGCTGGCGCGGCGCGAGGAGGTGCGGTGAGGCCGCGCGACCGCGGCGCGCTCCTGGCGTGCCCGGCTGCCTGCCGGCGCGGCCCGGCCTGAATCCGGTTCGGCCGCTGCTTCGTATATCAGGTATTCGAAGCGCATCGACGAGGAGTTCCGCATGACCACACCCACCGCCCGTGCCGTCGGCTGGGTCGAGCAGGGCCTGGTGCCCGATCGCGTCGTCCGGCTGGGCATCCGCCGCCTGCTGCGCGAGCGCCTGGCAGAGATGCATTCCGATGACGCCGAGCTCGCCGAGGAGGCCGGCCAGGCCTTCGTCGACGCGATGCGGAGCGCGCCGGTGGCGCTGCTCCCGGAGAAGGCCAACGAGCAGCATTACGAGGTGCCCGCCCACTTCTTCTCGCGCGTGCTGGGCCCGCACCGCAAGTACAGCTGCTGCTGGTGGGGCGACGGCGCAAGGACCCTGGACCAGGCCGAGGCCGCCGCGCTGGCGCTCACATGCGAGCGCGCGGGGCTGCGCGACGGCCAGGACGTGCTCGAGCTGGGCTGCGGCTGGGGCTCGCTGAGCCTGTGGATGGCCCGGCGCTATCCGGCCAGCCGCATCACGGCGGTGTCGAACTCGAACTCGCAGCGCCGCCTCATCGAGGACGAGGCGCAGGCGCGCGGGCTGTCCAACCTGCGCGTCGTCACGTGCGACGCCAACCAGTACGACGCGGGCGCCGGGCGCCACGACCGCGTCGTCTCGGTGGAGATGTTCGAGCACCTGCGCAACTGGCCCGAGATGTTCGCCCGCGTCGCGCGCTGGCTTCGGCCCGACGGGCGCTTCTTCATGCACGTGTTCGTCACCCGCGGCGCGCCCTACGCGTTCGAAGAGCGCGACGCGAGCGACTGGATGAGCCGGCACTTCTTCTCTGGCGGCATGATGCCGGCCGACGACCTCGCGCCGCGCTTCCAGGACGACCTGCGCCTGGCGCGCCGCTGGCGCTGGGACGGCACGCACTACCAGCGCACCGCCGAGGCGTGGCTCGGGCGCATGGACGAGGCGCGCGACGAGCTCATGCCGCTGATGGCCGCCACCTATGGCGTCGCGGCCGAGACCTGGTGGCAACGCTGGCGGCTGTTCTTCATGTCGGTGGCCGAGCTGTTCGGGCATGAGTCGGGACAGCAGTGGTGGGTCAGCCACTACCTGTTCGAGAAGCGCGCATGAGCGCCGCGTACGCGCCGCCGAACGCGCGCGGGCACGCGGGGGACGCACGCACGCCCTCGCGCGGGCGCGTGCTCGCCAATGTCGTCGCGTTCGAGGCGGCGTGGTTCGCATGCCTCCTGGGTGTCGCGCACGGCCAGGCGGGGTGGGGCACGGCCGCCGTGGTCGTCGCGATCGCGTGGCACGTGGCGATCTCCGCGCGTCCCGCCACGGAGCTCGCGCTGGCGGGCGTGCTCTGCGCCATTGGGCTCGCCGCGGAGTCCGTGATGGTGGCGCTCGGCCATGTCGCCTACCCGGCCGGCCAGCCCGTCGCCGCGTTGCCGCCCTACTGGCTGGTGGCGCTGTGGGGCGAGTTCGCGATGGCGCCCAACGTCACGCTGCGCTGGCTCAAGCGGCGGCCCTGGCTCGCTGCCGCACTCGGCGCCGTGTTCGGCCCGCTGTCCTTTCTGGGCGGCGCACGCCTGGGCGCCGCGCGCTTAGTCGACGAGCCCGCCGCGCTCGTCTCCCTGGCCGTGATGTGGGCCTTGCTGATGCCGCTGCTGATGGCGGTATCCGATCGCCTCGACGGCGTCATCCTTCGACCCGACCATGCCTGACCTCGCCACCCTCGCCCACCTCGCCCTCCGCGGCCTGGCCCTCTGCGCCGGCCTTGCGCTGCTCACCTGGCTCGCGAGCGTCGCGCGGCGCGACGCGAGCCTCGTCGACCGCACCTGGTCGCTGATGATCGCCGGGCCGGCGCTCGTCTACGCGGCGCTCGCGGGCTGGTCCGGCCCGCGCGCGATCGCGCTGCTCGTGCTGGTGCTGGCGTGGGCGCTGCGGCTGTGCACGTACATCACCGCGCGCAACTGGGGCCACGGCGAGGACCGGCGCTACCAGGCGATCCGTGCGCGCAACGAGCCGCACTTCGCGCTGAAGAGCCTCGTCCTCGTGTTCGCGCTGCAGGCGGTGCTGGCGTGGATCGTGTCGATGCCGATCCTGGCGGCGCTCGTCGGCGAACGGCCGCTCGGTGCCTGGGACGCCGCTGGCATCGGCCTCGCGCTCGCCGGCTTCCTGTTCGAGGCGATCGGCGACGCGCAGATGGCGTCGTTCAAGGCCGACGCCGGCAATCGGGAGCGAGTGATGGATCGCGGACTGTGGCGCTACACGCGGCATCCCAACTACTTCGGCGAGGCATGCTTCTGGTGGGGAGTGTGGCTCGTCGCACGGGGTGCCGCCGGGCCATCGGCGCTGTGGACAGCGGTGTCGCCGCTGCTCGTGACGACGTTGCTGCTCAAGGTGTCCGGCGTCGTGCTGCTGGAGAGGGACATCGGCGAGCGGCGGCCGGCCTACCGTGACTACGTCGCGCGCACCAACGCGTTCATCCCGGGACCGGTGCGTCGGCGGAAGGGCGGCGCGTGATGGCGCCTGTCCTGGCGCGACGCCGCGCTCGGCGCCGCGATATCGACGCGGCCATTTCTTCCCGAGGGCGCCGCGTCGTTGCGCAACGGCCGCGCAGTCTCGTAACCAACTGCGTTTAGCGGCGCTGTCGACCCGTTGATCGGCCCATCGGAATCCTGCGCGATTCCTAGACTGTTCGGACATCCTCCCATGTCCAACGAGCTGCTCATCCACGCCACCGGCCTTGCGGCGCTGGCCCTCAACGTCGTCGCGCTGACCTGCAGCTGCGAGCGCTCGCTGCGCCTGCGCTCGGGCGTGTCGGGGATGATCTGGGCACTCAACAATTTCCTGATCGGTGCCAACGTGGCCGCCGCTCTGAGCGTGGTGAGCGCGGGCCGCACCGCGACCTCGGCCGTCACGCTGGGCGAGCGCCGGTCGCGCCGGATCGGCTTCGCCCTGTTCGCCGCGCTGACGCTCGCCGTCGGCGCCATGACCTGGGCCGGCTGGGCCTCGCTGCTGATGGTGGGCGCGTCGCTGCTGTCGACCTACGCGGTGTTCCACCTCACCGGGCGCTCGCTGCGCTGGGTGATGCTGGCCGTGTCCGCGCTATGGATGTTCAACGCCTGGAGCTACGGCTCGTGGGAGCAGATCGCGGCCAACGTGATCAGCGCCGTCGCGTCGCTGGTCGGCGCGTGCCGCGTCGCGCGGCCCGCGAACGCCTGATCAGGCCGGCGCGGCCGCGCGGTACTGGCCGGGCGTCACGCCCCAGATCGACTTGAATCGCCGCACCAGGTGGCTGGCGCTGGCGTGGCCGGTCGCGCGGGCGATTTCGTCGAGCGGCAGCGCACGCCGCTGGCGCAGCAGTTGCGCGGCGCGCTCGATGCGGCGCGCGACGATCCACTCGTGCGGCGCGACGCCGAACGAGGCGCGGAACGCGTGCGCGAAATGCGCTTCGGACAGCGCACAGAACGCGGCCATCTCGCCCACCGTCACCGTCTCGGCGAGGCGGGCCTCCAGCCAGTCGGCGAGGCGGCGCCGCAGCGCCGGCGCGAGGCCGCCGCGGATGCCGCCACGCGGCGCGCGTCCCGCATGGCGCGCCAGCACGTGCGCGAGCGCCGCGTGGCCGAGCTCGTTGGCGGCGATGCGGGCGGCGGAGTCCGTCCAGTCCAGCGCGACGAAGCCGGCCATGTGTTCGACGAGCTCGGGGTCGTCGGCGAAGTTAAGCTCGGGCAGGCACAGCTCGCGCGGCTCGCGATCGAGCAGCCGCAGCGCCAGCGGCGCCAGCTGCTCGGGGGCGAAGTACAGGTGCACGAAGGTCTGTTCGCTGCCCACGACCCAGTTGACCTCGTGTCCCGCGGGCATCAGGCACAGCTTGCCGGGGCCCCCGCGCTCGCCGGGCGCGTCCTCGCGGTAGGTGCCGTGGCCGCCGCGCAGGTACAGCGACAGCGTGTGGTGGTCCGGCATGTAGCGCGTGGCGTCGAAGCTGTTCGACCACTGCGCCACGGCCAGGCCGTCGCCGAGCGTCGCGCGCCGATGCAGACGGGCGCGCGAGCGCGAGAGCACGTCGAAGACGTCGGACGGGGCACTGCTGGACATGGCGTCGGCACTGTAGCGCGCGCGACGCGCCCGTGCGCGCGGCGGGGGCAACGAAGCGCAGGAACGTGCAATCGGCGCGTCGCCGCCGCGTGCAGACTCGCGCCATGACTTCGCTTCTCTATGCCCTGACCGTCGCCATCTGGGGCACGACGTGGATCGCCCTGAAGATGCAGCTGGGCGTGGTGCCGATCGCGTGGTCCATCGCCTGGCGCTTCGCGCTGGCGGCGGCCGTGCTGTTCGCCTGGCTGGCGGTGCGCGGCAAGTTGCGCCTGCCGCGGCGCGAGGTGCGCTGGATGGTCGCGGCCCAGGGCGTGTGCCTGTTCTGCGTCAACTTCATCTGCTTTCTCAACGCGAGCCGCACGATCGCCAGCGGCCTGGTGGCGGTGGTGTTCTCGACGGCCACGCTGTGGAACGCGCTCGGCGCGCGCCTCGTGTTCAAGCGCGCGCTGACGCCGGCCATCCTGGGCGGCGGCGCACTCGGCCTGGCCGGCCTGCTGCTGATGTTCTGGCCCGAGCTCGCGCGCCACGGCGCGTCGGCGGACACCGTGCAGGGGCTCGCGTTCGCGCTGGCTGGCACGCTGTGCTTCTCCGGCGGCAACCTGCTGTCCGCGCGCATGCAGGCGCTCGGCGAGACGCCCGCGCTCACCAACGCGTGGGGCATGGCGGTGGGCACCGCGGTGCTGGCGATCGGCTGCGCGGCCGCCGGGGTCGCACCGGCGTTCGACCCCTCGGCGCGCTATGTCGGCGCCTGGTTGTACCTCGCGATCCCCGGTTCCGTGGTCGGCTTCACGGCCTACCTGTCCCTGGTGGGCCGCCTCGGGCCCGAGCGCGCGGCCTACTGCACGGTGCTGTTCCCGCTGGTCGCGCTGGCGATCTCGTCGGTGGTCGAGGACTACCGCTGGACGGCGCCTGCGCTCGCCGGCCTGCTGCTGGTGATGACGGGCAACGTGCTGGTGTTTCGCAGAGCGTCGCCGCGCGTGCCGCCTCTGGCAGGCAAGCCGATGCGCGTCAGGGAGCCGGGCTAGCGCCGAGCGTCTCCTGCATCGCGGCCACGCCCGCCTGCATCATCGTCTCCACCATGGCGGCGGCCGAGTCGGGCAGGAGGTCCGCGGTCCAGACGACGCGTGTCCGTTCGCCGTCCTGCGACAGCTCGAACGTCGCGTGGTGGTGCGCCAGCCGCTCGCTGCGCGCCGAATAGGCGAGGCGGTGGCGGACTTCGTCGACATCCACGATGACCTCGCGCGTGACGAACCCGTTGGCGAACGTGACGATCCGGTCGGCGCCGTCCATGCGGCAGTCGACCACGAAGCCGCGCGCGAGGCGCTGGTGCACGGCACCGATGTCGCGCCAGGCCGCCCACGCGGCCTGCAGGGGCACGGCGACCACGAATTCCTTGCGGATGGAGGCCATGGATTCACTCCGGCAAAGGTCGCATCCTAGTTCGCTTCGAAGCGTGGCGCTCGCCGCGGCAGCCATCGTCGCGCGGCGCGGGCCGCTTCAAAGGTCGAGCACGTAGACGCGCGCCTGTGCGCGCTCGGCGGCGCTGTGGCCGGCCAGGGCGCGATCCCAGGCCGGGTCGCCGGCGTCGGATGCGGGTTGCAGGTGCCCGATCATCTGGGCCACCTCCTCGGTGCTCGCGTCGAACTCGGCCACCTGCTCGCGCGACTCGAGGAACAGCCGGGCCACCATGAAGCCCCCCGAGTCGATGACGACCAGGTAGCGCGAGCGTGGGCGCGGCGTGGTGTTGCCGTGCGCGCGCGGAAGCTCGTTGCCGAAACCGAAGCTCATCGTGGTCTCCTGCCCGCCGGTGGGGAGCGCGGCAGGGCGGTTCGATCCTACGCCTGGACGCCGCGGAAATCGATGCGCGGCCGCGCGCACGCGCCGGGCCACCCGGCCGCGCGAGCCGCATCCGGAGGCGCGGATCCGGCGATCCGTCGCAACGTTGCCATGGGAGGCCGGCGTGCTGCCTAGAGTGCGGCGCATCGAACCCATCGGTACCTCCTCCATGCTCGACCGCCTCGTCCGTTTCGCCGCCCTCGCGGCCGCCGTGCTTCCCCCGCTCGCACACGCCGCGCCCGTGCCCGAGTGCGCCTACGGCGCCTATGTCTCGCCCGCCGGCGCGGTCGTCGCCCTGTCGCGTCCGGCCCAGGGCGCCGGCCCCGGCGCGCGCTACACCTTCCTCGACGGCCGGCGCGGCTTCCTGTCCGACGCCGCAGCGCCGCTGCGTTGCGCGGCGGGCCGCCTGAGCGCGCGCGACGACGCCCGAGCCGCGGCGTGGACGCCGGTGCGCATGCGCGCGACGCCCACGCACTTCCGCAGCGGCGACGTCATGCTCGAAGGCCTGCTGCTGGAACCCGTGGGCGTCGACAAGCCGCCGCTGGTCGTCACCGTCCACGGCTCGGAGAAGACGAGCCCGATCGGCCTGGCGACGCAGCTGCTGTTCGTGTCGCAGGGCATCGCGGTGTTCGCCTACGACAAGCGCGGCACCGCCGGCTCCGGCGGCGTCTACACGCAGGACTTCATCGCCCTCGCCGACGATGCCGCCAACGCCGCCCGCGAGGCGCGCCGGCTCGCGGGCGCGCGCGTCGGCCGCTTCGGTTTCCTCGGCGGCAGCCAGGGCGGCTGGGTCGCGCCGCTGGCCGCGCTGAAGTCGGGCGCGGATTTCCTCGAGGTCGGCTTCGGCGTCGTCGGCACGGCGCTCGAGCAGGACCAGTGGCAGGTCGACTACCAGCTGGTGCACGAGCACGGCCGGGATCCCGCCATCCTGCCCAAGGTGCATGCGCTGACCGACGCCACGGCGGACGTCGCACGCTCCGGCTTCCGCTCGGGCATGGACAAGGTCGACGCGCTGAAGCAGGCGTTCGCAGGCGAGCCCTGGCTGAAGGAGGTCGACGGGCAGTACTCGGGCGGGCTGCTGGCCGGAGAGGTCGAGCGCACGGGCGCCGAGAGCCCGCACGTCACCTGGACGTACGCGGGGCTGGACACGATCCGCGCGCTGCGCGTGCCGCAGCTGTGGGTGTTCGCGGCGGACGACGACGTCGCGCCGAGCGCGCCGTCCATCGAGCGGCTGGCCGCGATCCGGCGCGAGGGCACGCCCCTGCGCACGATCGTGTTCCCCGCGACCACGCACGGCATCCTGCGCATCGCGAACGACGCCGACGGTGCGCGCCGCACGCTGGACGCCTACGCACCCGGGTACTTGCAGTTGCTGACGGACTTCGCCAAGGGCACGACCCGCGCGGCCTACGGCGACGCGCGCTGGCTCGACGCGCCGTGACCGGCGATGCCGAGCGGCCCGTGATGGACGCCCCCCCGGCTGGTCCCGCCCGGAAGCGGCGCATCTCGCGAAGGCTGGCCGAGCTGCGTTGACTCACCGCAGCATTCGAGGCCGGGCCCGCACCGCGTCCTCGTTTTTGCTGCAGACTGCGGGGCATGGACAAGCACTACCTGCAGCCGCTGCTCGAGCCCGAGGCCATCGTCGTGTTCACCGCCCGCCGGGGCGACGCGCAACAGCAGACGGCGCAGGGCCGCGCGCTCACCGAGGCGATCCGCGCGCAGCGCTTCACCGGGACGATCCGCTTCCTGGAGATCGGGACGACGGGCACGCTGGCCGAACTGTCGCAGACGCGCGCCGACCTGGCCATCATCGCGCTGCCGCCCAGGGACATCGCCGCCGCGCTGGAGGTGGCCGGCCGCATCACCTGCAGGGCGGCAGTGATCGTCTCCAACGGCGTCACCGCCGGACACGCCGAGCAGCTGCGCAAGATCGCGCAGCGCGAGGGCGTGCTGCTGCTGGGGCCCAACAGCCTGGGCTTCCAGCGCCCGAAGCTCAACCTCAACGCGAGCGCCGCCGGTCCGCTGGCGCGCACCGGCTCGCTGGGCCTGGTGTGCCAGTCGGGCGCGCTGACCGCCGCCATGCTGGACTGGGCGCGCTCCAACGGCGTGGGCTTCTCGCTGGTGGCTTCGATCGGGCCGCACACCGACGTCGACATCGCGCAGGTGCTGGACTTCCTCGCCAGCGACCCGCAGACGCAGAGCATCCTCGTCTACATCGAGGGCATCGGCAGCGCCCGCCGCTTCATGAGCGCGCTGCGCTCGGCGGCCATCGCCAAGCCGGTGGTCGTGCTCAAGGCGGGGCGCAAGCTGGGCGGCAACGAGGCCGCGCAGACGCACAGCGCGGCGACGGTGGGCTCCGACGACGTGTTCGACGCCGCGCTGCGCCGCGCCGGCGCGGTGCGCGTGCGCTCGTTCGTGGAGCTGTTCTCGGCGGCCAAGTGCCTGGCCTCGCGCTACCGGCCGGTGGGCACGCGCCTGGCGATCGTCACCAACGGCGGCGGTCCGGGCGTGCTGGCCGCCGACTGGGTCAACGAGATCGGGCTGAAGCTGGGCAAGCTGTCGGGGACGACGATCGCGGCGCTCAAGCCGATGCTGCCCGAGGTGGCGTCGATCTCCGACCTGATCGACGTCTCCGAGGACGCGACGCCCGAGCACTACGTCGCCGCGATCCGCGCCGCGGCCGCCGACAAGGACGTCGACGGCCTGCTGGCCATCCACTCGCCCAAGGCCGGCGTCGACGCGATGGCGGTCGCCGCGGCCGTGGCCGGCCTGCTGTCGACCACGTACAAGCCGCTGCTCTCGTGCTGGATGGGCGACGCGTCGATGACGCAGTCGCGCGTGCTCCTGAACGACGCCGGCATCGCCAGCTTCCGCACGCCCGAAGCCGCCGTCGGCGCGTTCGGCAACATCGCCACGTTCTACCAGAACCAGCGCCTGCTGCAGCAGACGCCGCCGCCGCTGACGACGCTGGCCCAGCCCGACATCGACGGCGCGCGCCTGCTGATCGAGAGCGTGCTGGCCGAGCGCCGCAAGGTGCTCACGGAGATGGAGTCGAAGACGCTGCTGTCGTCGTTCAACATCCCGGTCACGCAGACCATCCTCGCGCGCTCGGCGACCGAGGCGATGATGATCGCCACGCAACTGGGCTTCCCGGTCGCGCTGAAGGTGGACTCGCCCGACATCGCGCACAAGTCGGACGTGCAGGGCGTGGCGCTGAACCTGATGAGCGGCACCAGCGTGCGCGAGGCCTGGGCCGACATGATGGATCGCGTCGCACGGCTGGCACCCGGGGCACGCATCAACGGCGTCACCGTGCAGAAGATGGCGCGCGCCCGCCGCGGCCGCGAGGTGTCGGTGGGCGTCGTCACCGACGACCCGTTCGGCCCGGTGATCGTGTTCGGTGCCGGCGGCGTGATGATCGAGCTGATCGACGACCGTGCGATGGAGCTGCCGCCGCTGAACCAGTTCCTCGCGCGCCGGCTGATCGAGCGTGCGCGCGTGGCCGAGACGCTGGCCGAATGGCGCGGCGCCGCGGCGGTCGACCTGTCCGCGCTGGAGCAGGTGCTGCTGCGGGTCTCCGAGATGGTGTGCGCGCTGCCGCAGCTGCGCGAGATGGACATCAACCCCCTCATCGTCGACGAGCACGGCGCCGTCGCGGTGGACGCGCGCATCGTCGTCGACGGCGGCCCGCACGCGAGCCTGGGCGCCACCGGCCAGTTCGCGCACCTGGCGATCCTGCCGTATCCCTCGCGCTTCGAGCAGCCGCTGACGCTGCGCGGCGGCGACACCTGCCTGCTGCGCCCGATCCGCCCCGACGACGCGCAGATGCTGCAGACGCTCGTGCGCGGGCTGTCGCCCGAGAGCCGCTACTTCCGCTTCGTGTCGTCGTTCAACGAGCTGCCAGCGACCATGCTGTCGCGCTTCACGCTGATCGACTACGACCGCGAGATGGCGCTCGTGGCCGTGGTGCGCGAGCGCAGCACGGGCGAGGATGGCGGCGTCACCGAGACCGACCGCATCGTCGGCGTCTCGCGCTACGTGATCGCGCCCGACCAGCAGAGCTGCGAGTTCTCGCTGGTGGTGGCCGAGGACATGAAGGGCCGCGGCCTCGGCGCGCGCCTGATGGAAAGCATCATGGAGGCGGCCCGCGAACGCGGCCTCGCGGAGATCGTCGGCCTCGTGCTGCGCAGCAACGCCCCGATGCTCAAGCTGATGCGCGGCATGGGCTTCGAGACCCGGCGCTTCGACGAGGATCCGGATTTCGTGAAGGTGACGCACGCGCTGTGAGCGACCCGGTGGGCGAGGCGGGAACGCGGATCTAACGCCTCCGCTGCCGGACTGCTGCCCTTCGGCAAGGCGGGCCGTTCGACCCGCGTTCGCGCCCCGTGGCCTACGCCACCAATCGGGGACGCGCCTGCCCGCCGAAGTCCTGTGCCGTCTCCTTCAACACGCGCGCCAGCACCCGCCCCTCGATCTCCGCGAACGCCGCGGAGCCGTGCGCCCGCGGCCGCGCCAGTCCGACGCGCTCGTCCAGGGCGACGCGGCCGTCCTCGACGAGCAGCACGCGATCGGCCAGGGCGACGGCCTCGGCGACGTCGTGCGTCACCAGCACCGCGGTGAAGCGCAGCTCGCGCCACACCGACTCGATCAGGCGTTGCATCTCGATGCGGGTGAGCGCGTCCAGGGCGCCGAGCGGCTCGTCCAGGAGCAGCAGGCGCGGCCTGTGCACCAGCGCGCGCGCGAGCGCCACGCGCTGGCGCTGGCCGCCCGACAGCACCGACGGCCAGTCGCCCGCGCGGTCGGCCAGGCCCACCTGCGCGAGCGCGTCACGCGCGCGAGCCGCTCCGTCGCCCGCGGCCAGGCCCAGCTGCACGTTCTGCAGCACCGTGCGCCAGGGCAGCAGGCGCGCCTCCTGGAACATGATGCGCACGTCGTCGCGGCGCGTGCCGGCGGGGGCGTCGTCCAGCCGCAGCTGGCCGCTGGTGGGCGACTCGAGGCCGGCCAGCAGGCGCAGCAGCGTGCTCTTGCCGCAGCCGCTGCGGCCGACGATGGCGAGGAACTCGCCGGGGCGGACGTCGACGTCGATGCCGTGCAGCACGGTGCGCGGGCCGAAGTCCTTGCGCAGCTGATGCAGGCGCAGGCCCAGTCCGTTGGCGGGCGGGGCGGTCCAGTCTCGTTGCATGGGGTTCCTTCGCGAGGTTCAGGCGGGCACGCCGAGGTAGGCCGGGTTCCAGCGCAGCAGGCGGCGCTCGAGCCCGCGCGCGACCAGGTCGGCCAGCTTGCCGAGGAGCGCGTACAGCAGCACGCCCACGAGCACGACGTCGGTCTGCAGGAACTCGCGCGCGTTCATCGTCATGTAGCCGATGCCCGACTGCGCGGAGATCGTCTCGGCCACGATCAGCAGCACCCACATCAGCCCCAGCGAGAAGCGCAGGCCCACGAGGATGGACGGCAGCGCGCCGGGCAGGATCACCTCGCGATACAGCGGCCAGCCCTGCAGGCCGTAGCTGCGGGCCATCTCGACGAGCCCGGCGTCGACCGCGCGGATGCCGTGGTACGTATTGAGGTAGATCGGGAAGAACACGCCGATCGCGACCAGGAACAGCTTGGCGGACTCGTCGATGCCGAACCACAGGATCACCAGCGGGATCAGCGCCAGCGCCGGCACGTTGCGGATCATCTGCAGCGTGGTGTCCAGCAGTGTCTCGGCACTGCGGAAGGTGCCGGTGAGCAGGCCCAGGACGAGCCCCAGGCCGCCGCCGACCGCCAGCCCTGCGAGCGCGCGGCCGGTGCTGATCGCGACGTCGTGGACCAGCGTGCCCGACACCAGCAGGCCCCAGAACGCCGTGCCCACGGCCAGCGGCTCGGGCAGGATGCGCGTCGACAGCCAGCCGGCGCGCGACGAGGCCTCCCAGCCCAGCAGGATCAGCAGCGGGACGATCCACGGCGCGATCGCGCGCCAGTTCGCGGACGGTGCGGCGTTCGCCATCGCTAGCTCGCGCTTCGGGCCAGGTCGGCCGCCTTCGGCCGGATGTCGTTGGCGACGATCTCGCCGAACGGGCCCGTCAGCGCCGGCTGCGTCAGTTTCCGGCGCGTGGCCAGCGGCAGCAGCGGGAACACCAGCTCGGCGAAGCGATAGGCTTCCTCCAGGTGCGGATAGCCGGAGAGGATGAAGTAGTCCATCCCGAGGTCCGCGTACTCCTGGATGCGAGCGGCGACCTGCTCGGGGCTGCCCACCAGCGCCGTGCCTGCGCCGCCGCGCACGAGGCCGACGCCGGCCCACAGGTTGGGCGCCACCTCGAGGCCGGCACGCGGATTCGTCTTGTCGAACCGGCCGCCGTGCAGCGCGGCCATGCGGCGCTGGCCGATGGAGTCCATCGCGGCGAACTTCTTCTGCGCCGCGGCGACGATGTCGTCGTCCAGGTGCGAGATGAGCGTGCCCGCGGCGGCCCAGGCCTCCTCCTCGGTCTCGCGCACGATCACGTGAAGGCGGATGCCGAACTCCAGCTGGCGGCCCAGCTTGTCGGCGCGGCCACGGATGTCGTGCACCTTCTCCGCGACGGCCGCGGGCGGCTCGCCCCAGGTCAGGTAGGTGTCGCACTGCGAGGCCGCGAGGTCGTGCGCCGGGCCGGACGAGCCGCCGAAGAACAGCGGCGGATACGGCTGCGATACCGGCGGATAGATCACCTTGGCGCCCTTAACCGAGAGGTGCGCGCCCTCGAAATCGATCGCCTCGTCGGCATGGCTGGCCTGCAGCACGCTGCGCCAGATCGAGACGAACTCCGTCGACAGCGCGTAGCGCTCCTCGTGGCTCAGGTGCAGGCCGTCGCCGGCGAGTTCGTCGGGATCGCCGCCGGTCACGAGGTTGACCAGCACGCGCCCGCCGGACAGGCGGTCGAGCGTGGCAGCCATGCGCGCCGCCTGCACCGGCTGGACGATGCCGGGCCGCAGCGCGACGAGGAACTTGAGGCGCCGGGTCACGTCGACGAGGCTGGCCGCGACCATCCACGAGTCCTCGCACGAGCGGCCGGTGGGCAGCAGCACGCCTTCGTAGCCGAGCGTGTCGGCGGCGATGGCCACCTGCTTGAAGTAGTCGAGGTCGGCCTGGCGCGCGCCCCGGGAGGTGCCGAGGTAGCGCGAGTCGCCGTGGGTGGGGATGAACCAGAGGATCTTCATGGCGGGTGTCTCTCTCAAGTGAATGCCGCGCGGCCGCCGTGCTCGGCCGCTCCGGAGCAAGGCCGCGCGCCTCGTCGGGAGGCTGGGAGCGGCAATCCGCGGCCGGGGGCAGTCATGTCAGGGTTGCCACACGGCGTCGGCGACGCGCGGCGGCTTGGGGATCAGGCCGGCGCGGCTGAACGCGTCGGCCACGCGCTGCTGGTCGGCGATGTCCGAGGGCTTGAGCACGGTGACCGGACCCGAAGTGCGGCGATCCAGGAAGCGGAGCGTGCCGGCCAGCGGCACGCCGGTGGCTTCGGACAGGAACCTGGCGGTCCGCGGCAGGTTGGCCCTGCCCCAGGCGTCGGCCTCGGAAAGGGCGGCGAACAGTCCGTTGATGACGTCCGGCTGGCGCGTGAGCTCGCGCGAGGCCAGGTAGAAGCTGTTGTTGCTGGACAGCCCGCGGCCCGTCGTGAGCAGGCGGGCTCGGCCGTCGATCTCGGCGGCAGCGTAGTACGGGTCCCAGATGGCCCAGGCGTCGAGCGCGCCCTTCTCGAACGCGGCGCGGGCGTCCGACGGCGCGAGGTACAGCGCCGTGATGTCCGACCATTGCAGGCCGGCCGTGTCGAGCGCGCGCAGCACGAGGTAGTGCGCGCTCGAGCCCTTCTGCAAGCCGATGCGCCTGCCCTTCAGTTCGGTGAGCGCGCGGATGGAGGAATCGTGCGGCACGAGGATGGCCGAGCTCGCGGGCTTGGGCGGCTCGAGACCGACGTACCAGATGTCCTTGCCCGCGGCCTGCGCGAACACGGGCGGGGTGTCGCCCGTGAAGCCGAAGTCGAGGCTGCCCACGGCCAACGCCTCGAGGATCTGCGGGCCGGCCGGGAACTCGACCCACTTGACGGCGGCGCCCGGCAGCGCGGCATCGAGCAGCCTGCGTTCGCGCGCCACCATCAGGTTGACGGACGACTTCTGGTAGCCGATGCGCAGCGGCGCCGATCGGGCGCGCGCCGGCGGCGCCAGCCCGCCGGCGGCCGCGCCGGCGAGCGCCAGCAGCTGGCGTCGATGGAGACCCGATCCCATCGCGCGCCTCACTTGCCCGCGACCGTCGCGGTGCCCGCGCCGGCCGGCAGGGCGTCGGCGATGCGCACGGGCCGGGGGATCAGCTTGAGGTCGAGGAAGGTGTCGGCGATCCGCTGCTGCTGTTCCGCCACCGCGGGCGTGAGCGGCGCGACCCCGTACCTGTAGCGCTTCAGGCTGGTCTCGACGACGTCGATGTCCAGCCCCTGCAGCGGGGCGATGATGGCCGCGGCGCGCGGCACGTCGGCCTGCACGAAGCGCGCCGCCTCGTCGGTGTTGGCGAACAGCGTCCGGATGACCTGCGGGTTGGCCTGCGCGAAGTCGGTCTGCGCGAGGTAGAAGCTGAAGCTGTTGACCAGGCCCGTGCCGTCGGCGAGCTGGCGCGCGCCGAGCTGGCGTTCGGCCGCGGCGAGGAACGGATCCCAGATGACCCAGGCATCGACCGCGCCCTTGTCGAACGCGGCGCGCGCGTCCGCCGGCGGCAGGAACACGGGCGTGATGTCGGAGTACTTCAGGCCGTTCTTCTCCAGCAGCCTGACCAGCAGGTAGTGCACGTTGGAGCCCTTGTTCAGCGCGATGCGGCGGCCCTTGAGCTCGGCCACCGACTTCAGCGGCGAGTCCTTCCGCACGACCAGCGCCTCGGTGGCCGGCGCGGCTGGATCGTTGCCGACATAGACGAAGCGCGCGCCCGCGGCCTGCGCGAAGATCGGCGGCGCCTCGCCCACGTAGCCGATGTCGACCGCGCCCACGTTCAGGCCCTCGAGCAGTTGCGGGCCGGCCGGGAACTCCACCCACTTGACGGCGATGCCCTGCGGCGCGAGACGCTTCTCGAGCGTGCCCTGCGCCTTCTGCAGCACCAGCAGGCTGGCCGATTTCTGGAAGCCGATGCGCAGCTCCCGGGCCGGCCCGGCGGATGCGGCGAAGGCCGGCAGCGCGAGGCCGAGGCCGGCGGCCAGGGCGGCGGCGCGGCGCAGCCAGGCGCGTCGGTGGGCGTGGGACGTGAGCGAGGCCATCGGAAGATCCTCCAGGGATGGTTGTTCGAGGTGATCGGAGTTCATGCCGCGAGCGCCACCGGGTGCGGAGCGCCGGTGCGCAGCGCGACCGGCGCCTCCGCGAGCGCGCGGTCGATGCGAAGCGCCACCTCGTCGTGCACGACGTGGCCATGCACCGCATGCGGGGCGAACTGCGCGTCGGCCGCGTACACGGCGTCGAGGATGTGGCGCGCGCCGAGCGCTGCGAGCACCGGCTTGAGCGCGTAGTCGAGCGCCAGCAGGTGCGCGGCGCTGCCGCCGGTGCCCAGCGCCAGCACCGTCTTGCCGCGCAGGGCGTCCTGCGGCAGCAGGTCGAGGAAGGACTTGAGCAGGCCGCTGAACGAGGCCTTGTAGATCGGCGTGGCGATCATCACGACACGCGCCGCCGCCACCTGCTCGATCGCGCGGCGGATGGCGGCGTCGTCGAACTCGGCGCGCACCAGCGCCGCGGGCGGCAGGTCGCGCAGCACGATCTCGGTGCGCACGACGTCGTGGCCGAGACGGCTCAGGGCCTGGCGCAACAGCGTGGTGGAGCGCGACGGGGACGAGGGACTGCCGGCGAGGGCGACGACGGACATGGGCAGTTGCCGAGGAGTGGACGACACCACGAGGTTAGGTCGTCGTCGCCCGCGCGAAAACGAACACGAACGGCTATCGATATCCGCGTCGTGCCTTTGTCGGAAACGGCGCAAGGTTATGCGGCGCGCGGCTTCGCGGCACGTGTTCTCGCCGCGCAGTCAGGCGGGCGGGGAGCGGCGAGCCCGTCGGATCGGCCGACATCGCCTGCGCGCGCCGAAGGCGCCGTCCTCAGCGACCCAGCAACGCCTTCGCCGCCTCGATGCGCAGCGCCATGTCGATGCGCTCGTCGTGCATCACGCGCAGCAGGAAGCCGCGCGGGCCGTCCTCGGTCGGCGATGCGGTCGTGGCTGCGAGGGCGGCGGTCGGCGTCTTCGCCTGTTCGGCCAGGGGCCCCGGCGCGCGTTCGCCCGCGGGCCCGGCGATGCTCGCACCGGCGGCCGCGCGCGCAGGGTCGCCCGAGGGCACGTCCGCACGTGACGCAGGTTCGCGCAGGCGCGCGAGCGCGGCGTCGAACTCTGCCGGCTTGATCGGGCGCAGCGGCCGCAGCAGCGCGGCCTGGCCGTCGTCGACGGGTTCGATGTCCAGCCAGGGCGTGTCGGTGAACATGACGGCGAGCTCCGGCGCGACCCAGGCCGACCAGTCGGTGCAGTTGACCTGCAGCGCCGGCACCATGGCCGGGCTGCGGCCGGGCTGCGCCGGGTCGGGCAGCAGGCGCACGCGCGCCAGCGGCACGGCGGGCAGGAAGCGCGCGCGCAGCGCGTCGAGGAACGCGTGCCCCTGCGCCGGATCGACGGGGGACTCCAGCGAGAACCACAGCTGCAGGCCGTCGGTGCCCGAGACGGCGATGGCCGGCGCGGGCAGGTCGAGATCGGCCTGCACGCCCTGCCACAGCGGCGCGAGCGCGTCCCAGCCCGTGGGCTGCGCGACTTCCAGCACGAGGGCGCGCGTGCGTCCCGCGGCGTCGGCGAGCGTCATCGGCGATGCACCGGGGGCGACGGCGAAGAGGCGATCGAGTTCGGTGTCGAGAGGATCCATGGCGGAGCGGGCTCCTGGCCCGCCGGGTTCGGTCGTGGCGGCAGAGGACGCCAGTCTATGCGGACGCCTTGCCGTGCTCCAGCAGGTAGTCGATCGCCGCGACGATGGTGGCCACCTGCGCCGCGTTGCACTGTTCGGGCGTGGCGGTGGCGCTGTCGGGGTAGACCTCGGTGGTGGTCACGAAGCGGGCCGCGGTCATGCCGCCGCACAGGCCCAGCTCGCGCTTGGCATAGTTGATGACGCCGGGCTGTTCCAGCTTCGTCCCGATGATGCAGCCGTGCTCGTCGGCGTCGGCGATGTGGGTGACGGGGCGCACGGCGCCGATCAGCGCGCGCTGGAAATCCGGCGCCGGCCGTTCGGTGTCGCCGACCAGGTAGAAGCCGTCGGGGATCGCGTGCCAGTCGAAGGCCTTGCCGTCGCGCGCGGCCTTGGCGGGGCCGAACTCGCTGTTGTCGGTGTCGGTGGTCTCGTGCAGGTCGACGTGCAGGTCGACCGCGCCGGCGTGGGCCGCGACGCAGGCCATCGCCAGCGCCGATTCGGCGGCGGGGCTGTCCGGGCGGAACTGGCGGTTCGGGTCGAGCGCGTCGGGGTTCCAGCGGTTGATCGTCTCGTAGCCCCAGGGGCTGATGCAGGGCAGCACCAGCACGTTGACGTCGCGCGCGTGGTGCTCGAGCCCGGTGGCGATCCATTGCAGGGCGCCCTGCACGCCGCTGGTCTCGTAGCCGTGCACGCCGCCGGTCACCAGCACGGTGGGGCGGCCGGCCTGCCAGTCGCGGCTGCGCACCGCGAACAGCGGATAGGCCGGCAGGCCCAGCCGCGCGTAATCGAGCACGCCGTACGAGAACAGATATGCCGCGGCGGGCAGCCGGGCCTTCAGCGGCTGCACGACCTCGGCGTCGTAGCTGCGGCGGATGTGCTGGCGCGCGAGCCAGGCGGCCCGCTCGTCTGCGCCCCACGGGGTGCCGGGCGTGCCGATGGGGTAAGGCGCGTTGTTTTGTGGCGTGCTCACGAAGTCGTCCTCGGATGGCGATCCCGGACGATAGCGCAAGCCCGGGCGCCGGTCGCGCGAGGCCGGCGACCGATGGTGCCGGAGCCACGGCCCCGCCCGAATATCGCGTCGAGGCGGCACATGACCGAAAATGCCGGCGTTTCCTCCTTTCGTCCGACGTCCCAGAAAGTTCCTTCCAGATGGCCATCCAGTGGTTCCCGGGTCACATGCACACGACCCGCAAGGCGATCGCCGAGCGCCTGCCGGACATCGACGTCGTCATCGAGCTGCTCGATGCCCGCCTGCCCGGCTCCAGCGCCAACTCGCTGCTGGCCGAGATGACGCAGGGCAAGCCGGCGCTGAAGGTGCTGAACAAGCAGGATCTCGCCGACCCCGAACTGACCGACGCGTGGCTCGCGCACTACCGCGCGCAGCCGGGCACGCGGGCCATCGGGCTCGATGCGAGCGTCGCGGGGCCGGCCAAGGCGCTCGTCGCGGAATGCCGCGCGCTGGTGCCCAACCGCGGCGGCATGGTCAAGCCGGTGCGCGTGCTGATCTGCGGCATCCCCAACGTGGGCAAGTCCACGCTCGTGAACACGCTCAATGGCCAGCGCGCGGCCAAGACGGGCGACGAGCCGGGCATCACGAAGATGGAGCAGAAGATCGTGCTGGCCAACGACTTCTACCTGTTCGACACGCCCGGCATGCTGTGGCCGCGCATCCTGATCGAGGAGGGCGGCTACAACCTGGCGGCCAGCGGCGCCATCGGCCGCAATGCGTACGACGAGGAGCTGGTGGCGATGGCGCTGCTGTCGCGCGTGCGCCATCGCTACGCCGACCGCATCACCGCGCGCTACAAGACGGCCGACTTCTCGGCGATGACCGACGAGGAGCTGCTGGCCGAGGTGGGCCGAACGCGCGGCGGACTGATGCCGGGCGGGCGCGTGAACCTGCAGAAGGCCGCGGAGATCGCGCTCAACGACTTCCGCAGCGGCGCCTGGGGGCGCGTCACGCTGGAGACGCCGGACGAATTCGCGGCGTGGTGGGCGGCCGGGATGGCCGCCGAGGCCCAGCGGCTCGAGAAGAAATCCGCGGGCCGCAACAAGCGTTGATCAGGCGGCAGGCGCGTCCGGCGCCGCCGCGGGCTTGACGAACGCCTCGACCGTGCCCTTGAGCTTGATCATCAGAGGGTTGCCCTTGCGGTCGACCTTCTTGCCGCCGGCGGGCACGCGCACCCAGCCTTCGCTGATGCAGTACTCCTCGACGTCGTGGCGCTCCTTGCCGTTGAAGCGGATGCCGATGTCGTGCTCGAAGACCGCGGCCACGTGATGCGGGCTGCGCGGGTCGACGGACAGGCGGTCGGGCAGCGTGGGCAGGGAGGCGGCGTCGGTCATGGCGAGGATCTCGTGCGGGAAACCCGCGATTCTAAGGCGACGCTCAGGCGCCGCCCCGCGGCCAGACCTGCAGCTCGGCGTAGCCCGTGGCCGCGTCCGGCTCGCGCGTGAAGCGCACGTCGTCGAGCAGCGCCAGCAGCACCTCCGCCGTCGTGCGCACGATGCACCCCGGCGCGACGTGGCCGCCGAGGACGCGGCCGTCGGCGTCCGCGAGGCTCGCGTGCAGGTGGGCGCCGCCCGCGCCCAGCGTGCCCGACAGGGTCAGGATCTCGAGGTCGCCGACCGCGTGGTGCAAGGGGTCGCGTCCGGCGAAGCGGAGCCTGGCCTCGCGCAGGCTGCCGATGCCGGCCAGCACGAACGCGGCCTCGGCACCGGCGGCCGTCATCGCGGCGGCCAGGGCCGCGCGCAGGTCGTCGCCGGGCGAGAGTCGGAGCGGCATCGTCTTCATGCTTGCCAGCGTAGCGCATGGGGATTTGACATTTAAATAACCATATGGTTATGATTCATCCATGCCCGCCGCTCCCGACGATGTCTTCAAGGCCCTGGCCGACCCCACGCGGCGCGCGCTGCTCGAACGCCTGCTGCACGAAGGGGGCGAGCTCAACGTGCGCGCGCTCACCGAGCAGGCGGGCGTGTCGCAGCCGATGGTCTCCAAGCACCTCAACGTGCTGAAGGCCGCCGGGCTGGTGCAGGAGCGGCCGGAAGGCCGCGTCGTGCACTACCGCGCCGAGCCCAAGGGCCTGGCGCCGCTGACCGACTGGATGCGCTTCTATGCCGTCTTCTGGGACGAGCGCATGGATCGACTCGAAAATCTCCTCAACAGGATGGATCAATGATGAACACCGCCTCTGCCGCCACCACCCGAAGCGTCGTCGTCGAACGCCGCATCCCGCACTCGCAGGCCAAGGTCTGGCGCGCCCTCACGCAAGGGCCGCTGCTGGAGGACTGGCTGATGTCCAACGACTTCGAGCCGCGCGTGGGCCACCGCTTCACGTTCCGCATGCCGCCGATGGCGGGCTGGAACGGCGTCACCGACTGCGAGGTGCTCAGCGTCGAACCGCCGGACGAACTGTCCTACACCTGGAATGCCTCGGGCGAGGAGGCCGCCAACGGCCTGAAGACCGTCGTCAAGTGGACGCTGGAGCCGGTCGACGGCGGCGTGCTGGTGCGCATGGAGCAGTCGGGCTTCCGCGAGCAGGACCAGCGCAACTTCATGGGCGCGAAGTACGGCTGGGAACGCAACCTCGGCGAACTCGAGCGCGTCGTCGCGAAGCTGGCATGAGTGCGCACGCCCACACCGCGGGTCGCGTCGAGCCTTCGGCGCGCGCCGGCACCCGCGCCAACAAGTACCACCCGGCGCTGGTGCTGCTGCACTGGCTGCTGGCGTGGTTCATCATCGCCTCGCTGCTGTTCGGCTTCTTCGTGCTGCGCGTGGTGCCCAACACCGATGCGCGCAAGATCGACATGCTGGAGTGGCACATGGGCCTGGGCATGGCGATCCTGGCGGCGATGCTGATTCGCCTCGTCGTGCGCTGGCGCACCGCGAAGCCCGCCCCCGCAGGCCTGGGGACGCCCGCGTCCGCGCGCGCGGCAGGCCGGGCGCACCTGGCCTTCTACGTGCTCGTCGCCTGCATGGTGGCCAGCGGCTATGCGACCGCGCTGCTCGCGCACCTGAACGACATCGTCTTCGCGCGCAACGGCGCGCCGCTGCCGCCCACGTTCGACCTGTATCCCACCTTCCACCTGCACGGCTGGATCGCCGCGCCGCTGGCCGTCCTCATCACGCTGCATGTGCTGGGCGCGCTGTGGCACTGGCTGGTGCGGCGCGACGGTGTCATGCGGCGCATGGGCTGGGGCGGGCGACGGGTGGAGGGCGACGCGAGCGGGCGCGGGGCTTGAACGGCTCGGATCGCCGGCGTATGGTGCATCGCATCCGGCCGCGCTTCGCCGCAACGGCGCCATCGAACAGGACCTCATGCCCATCGAACTGAACCACACCATCGTCCATGCCCGCGACGCCCAGGCGTCGGCGGCCTTCCTGGCCGACCTGCTGGGGCGCCCCGCGCCGGGCAGGTTCGGACCCTTCCACACGGTCCAACTGGACAATCGCGTGACGCTCGACTTCGTCCAGACGGACGCCGACCTCGTCATCGAGCACTACGCCTTCCTGGTGAGCGAAGAGGAGTTCGACCAGATCTTCGGCCGCATCCAGGCGCGCGGACTTCCCTTCTGGGCCGACCCCGCGCACCGGCAGCCGGGCCGCATCAACCACCACGACGGCGGCCGCGGCGTCTACTGGAACGATCCGGACGGCCACTACCTCGAGATCATCACGCGCCCGTACGGCGGCGGGTGAGCGGGGCGCCGGACGGCATCTCGAAGACGCGATCCGAGGGTTGCCGCACCACGAACGGCGGCGCCTCGCCGCGTGGCATCCTGTCGAGCCCCGCCCCCGCGAGACCCGACACCATGACCCTCCGACGCACCGGCCATCGCTACCGCGACATCGCCACCGGCAAGACGCTCGATGTCTGGTTCCCGCGCGAAGCGGCCAACTCGCGCCGCGGCTGCCTGGCCGAGAAGCTTGGGCTCATCGCGGGCGACGTCGTCGACGTGGAGATCGCGTCGCTGGACGCGGCGCCCGCGTCGACCGAGGACGTTTGGCTGCGGCTGCACCTGTTGTCCGAGCGCGCGGTCAAGCCCAACGAGCTCAACCTCGAGGGCATCTTCGCGCTGCTGAACAATGTCGCGTGGACGTCCGCCGGCCCGGTGCTGCCGGGGCGTGTCGAGGAACTGCGCGCGCTCGCGGCCACGGAGTTCCACCACCTGGCGGTGCCCTCCATCGACAAGTTCCCGCGCATGAGCGACTACGTGGTGCCCGAGGGCGTGCGCGTGGCCGACGCCGACCGCGTGCGCCTGGGCGCGCATCTCGCGGCGGGCACCACCGTCATGCACGAGGGCTTCGTCAACTTCAACGCCGGTACGCTGGGCGAGTCGATGGTGGAGGGCCGAGTCACGCCGGGCGTCGTCGTCGGGCGCGACTCCGACGTCGGCGCGGGCGCGTCCATCATGGGCACCCTGTCGGGCGGCGGCAAGACGAAGAACTCGATCGGCGAACGCAGCCTGCTGGGCGCCAACGCGGGCATCGGCATCTCGCTGGGCGACGAGTGCATCGTCGAAGCCGGGCTTTACGTGACGGCCGGGACCAAGGTCAAGCTGCCCGACGGCCGCGTCGTGGCCGCGCGCACGCTGTCCGGCCGCCCGGGCCTGCTGTTCCGCCGCAACAGCCAGAGCGGTGCCGTCGAGGTACTGGAGACCGACGCGCAACGCTGGGGCGGCCTGAACACGGCGCTGCATTCGAACGCCTGAAGGCTTGCCGCGACGGCTTGCTAAAGTGCGCCTCGAACCACCGGGGTCGCCCATGAAAGCCTTCCAGGACTACTACGCCGAGGACGTCGCGCACTGCTACGGCTGCGGCTCGCTCAACACGCACGGCCACCGCATCAAGACGCACTGGGATGGCGACGAGACCGTCACGCGCTTCACGCCGCTGCCCTTCCACACGGCGGTGCCGGGCTTCGTCTACGGCGGGCTGATCGCCTCGCTGGTGGACTGCCACAGCACCGGCAGCGCCGCCGCGGCCATGTACCGCTCCCAGGGGCGCGAGATGGATTCGCTGCCCGCGCTGCGCTTCGTCACCGGCTCGCTGCAGGTGAACTACCTCAAGCCCACACCGCTGGGTGTCGAGCTCGAGCTGCGCGGCAGGGTCAAGGAGATCAAGGGCCGCAAGGTGGTCGTCGAGACCACGGTGCTCGCCCGCGGCGTGGCGACCGCCACGGGCGTGGTGGTCGCGGTGCAGATGCCGGAAAACTTCGGCACGTCCTGAGGCGATCGACGCGACGCGGTGCGCGCGTCCCGCTGCCGGCGCCGACGTGGCCAGGCGCCGTGTCTTGTCGCGCGTCGGGCCTCAGGCCCAGGCCCCCGGCGTCGCAACTCGGCCTTTGCGCCCGCCCGGCCCGCGGCGACAGGCCGGAACGCGGGTTGCCTCTTCGGCGCAAGCAGCCGGGAGAAGCGCGGCGTGAAGGGCGGCAAGCGCTGAATCGCGCTGGGCGTGCCGCCGACCGGGTCGCAGCGAACGTGGCACGCCGACGGACATCGCCGGATACGCCCAGGGGCATTCCACAATCGCGCATCCCGGCCGCGCGGCCTATCCTGGCGCGACCGATTCCGCGGAGGTGGCGATGGACTTGCCTGGCTTTACCGATCAATGGCAGACCGAGCGGCAGAAACTCTTCAAGTCCGTCCCGCCCGAGGGGCGGACCGTCCGCTACCTGGACAGGGAGTTCCTGGTCTATCCCGACACCTTCTGGCCGTTCGCCGACAGCCTGCCGCTGGTCAGGCATTTCCGGGTCGAACCGGGTGAAAGCGTGCTGGACGTGGGCACGGGCTCAGGCGTCATCGGCGTCTTCGCCTGCCATCGCGGCGCGTCGCGCGTGGTGGGCGTGGACATCAACCCGGCCGCCGTCCGCAGCGCGACGCACAACGCCCGGATGCATGGCTTCGCCGGCACGATGGAGGTGCGGCAGTCGGACCTGTTCGACGCGCTGGGCGACGAGCGCTTCGACGTCGTCACGGCCAACCTCCCGTTCCGCAACAAGCCCGCGCACGACGTGGTGGCCATGTCCCAGTGGGACACGGATTTCAAGGTCAACACGCGCTTCTTCGAGGAGGTCGGCAGGCACCTGCGTCCGGGCGGCCGCATCTATTTCGTGCAGTCGAATTTCGGGGAGATCGAGGCGACGATGCGGCTGGCGCGAGCGGCCGGCCTGCAGGTCGCGGAACTGGCCCGCGAGTCGATCGACGAGACGCGGCGCCAGGAATTCATCGTCTACGAGATGACCCCGGCCTGAGTCGCCGATGCCATGGACAGCAGGCTGTTGACCATCCAGGCGCGCCGCAACGTTCCCGGCACGAACCTGGATCGCCTGATCCGGCGGGTCGTGGTCATCCTGTGCGGCTCGCGCGGCGGTTCCAGCCTCTTCAAGGAGGCGCTGGCCCGGCATCCTCGCATCGCGTCGCTGGACGGGGAACTGGACCCGTTGCTGGCGCTGTCAGGCAACGGCTTCAACCAGAATTCCGACAGCGACTGCCTCGAGGGCGTGGCGAACGCGTCCGAACTCGCCAGCAGCATCCTGGACGAGATCTCGTTTCCTTCGTCGGAGATCCTCGCCCGGGCCGCGCTGCTGAGGAAATGGCGGAACCGGCTCGCCCTGCAGTTCCCTTCGCATTTCCTGGATCCCGAGGCCTATCGCCGCCTCGGGCAAGCGCTGGAAGCCGCGCTGGACCAGATCGACCAGGGAGACCGTCGCAGCGAGGCGGACCTGCAGCGCCTGGTCCTCGCGTCCGTCTTCAGCGAGGAGCCGTGGCGGCTCAGCTACTACGACGGCAACGCGACGCTCGGCGCCAGCCATCACTTCGACGAGCCCCTGAAGATCGAGGAACCGCCGTTCGTGATGCCCACGATCCGGCGCCGCCTGTTCGCCGCGTCGGACGCGCGGGACGCGGTCCTGCTCTTCAAGTCGCCCTCCGACGCCTATCGCATCGGCCTGTACGAGCGCCTGTTCCCCAACGCCGAAGTGACCTATATCCACCTGACCCGCGGCTTCGCGCAGTCCGTGAACGGCCTGATGGACGGATGGCTCTATCCGCTGGGCTTCTTCTCGCACGATCTCAGCCAGGTGGGTTGCGAGCTCGCCATCCGCGGCTATTCCGACCGGGTCTCGTTCGGCCGCAAGTGGTGGAAATTCGACCTGCCGTGCAATTGGCGAAGATTCACGCGGACGACGCTGGAAGAGGTCTGCCTGAACCAGTGGTATTCCATCCACGAGGCGATCCTGCGACGCGGCGTCTGCTCGCTGCGCGTGTCCTTCGAGGACTTCGTCGCCAGCCCGGCCACGGTGCTGAAGCGGGTCACGGACCACCTGGGCCTGCCGGCCATGGCACTCCCGGGCGCGCTTCCCGTCCGGATGGCGACCGATCCGCCGCAACCCAGCCGCTGGCACAAGCGAGGGGCGATGCTCATGGAATTGAGCCGGCGCCCCAGGGTGCGCGACATGATGGGCGTCCTCGGCTACTCGATGGACTCTCGCACATGGTTGTGAACACCAGGCTCCTGCTGCCCTACCTGATGGGCCAGCGCCGCGACGGCCTGTGCCGCGTGCGCGATGTCGACCGCCATCCGTGGGAGTTGATCACGCTCGACCCGCAGCCTGCGGTGCGCATCGACGACCCGGTCGAGAAGCTTCGCAACCTGGGCAGGCTCTACGCGCAGCTGGCCGCGCGCGTCGCGGTGCTGGCCCGCGACGGTTGCCGGCCGGTCAGCGTCGCCGGCGATTGCGTGTCGACCCTCGGCATGCTGGCCGGGTTGCAGCACGCCGGCCGGACGCCCGATCGCGTGCTCTGGCTGGACGCCCACGGCGACTTCCATACCTGGTCGAGCACGCAGACCCAGTACATCGGCGGCATGCCCCTGGCCATGTTCGTCGGACGGGTCGACGACGGGCCCGACCCGCGCAGCCGGGCCACCCGCGCCTGCCTTGCCACCATCGGCGTGCAGCCCTATCCATCGCGGCAGGTCGTCCTCGCCGACGCGCGTGACCTGGATCCGGGCGAGCGCGAGGCGCTCCTGGGCTCGGCCATCGTTCGTTGCCCGCTGAACGAGGTGCTGGCACGGCTGCGGCCCGACGAGCGCCTCTACCTGCACTGGGACACCGACGTCATCGACGACCCGGTCCGCATGCCGGCCCTCAAGTACCACGTCCGCCGCGGACCCAGCGCCGCGGACATGGCGGCGCTCTTCCGGGCGCTGCGCGATCACCAGATCGTCGCCGTGTCGGTCTCCGCCTGGCACGCGGAGCAGGACGACGACAACCAGACGGCCCGCGCCTGCCTGGACGTCCTGGACACGCTGCTCGACTAGGGCCTGTTCACACTGAATGCGCCCGCGCGTGGCCATGTGGAAAGCCCGCCTTCAAGGCGCGGGCGTGCATTCAGTGTGAAAGGCCCTGGTCCTTTTCCACCAGGCGCCGCACGAGCGGGACGATCTCGCGGAACGCGTTCTCCTTCTCGATCACCGCCATCACGCCCAGGGCGCGGGCTCTTTCGCAGAGTTCGTCGGTGATGAGGCCCGTGCTGATGGCGATGGGCATGCCCGGATTCAGGGCGGCGGCCTCCCGGGCGACATCGAGCCCCGATCGCCCGGGCATGTTGTAGTCGGTGATGAAGACGTCGACCGCCGCCGGCGCGGCCCTGATGGACGCCAGCGCTTCGGAGGCATCGAGGTATCCGCTGCAGCGATAGCCGGCTCGCTCGAGGATCCGCACCATGACCAGCATGACCGTCTCGTCGTCGTCGAGGTAGACGACATGCTCGCCATGCGCGGCCACCAGCGCCGCCCGCTCGTGGCTGGCCGGCAGGGGCAGCGGCTCGGACGTCGCCGGCAGCAGGACGTGGAAGGTGCTGCCTGCGCCGGGCAAGGTATCCACGGTGATGCTGCCGTTGTGCGCCGCGACGATGCCGTGGACCACGGACAGGCCCAGCCCCGTCCCCTGGCCCGTCGACTTGGTCGTGAAGAACGGCTCGAAGACGCGCTCGAGCGTGCGGGCGTCCATGCCGGAGCCCGTGTCCTTCACCCACAGGTGGGCATAGGCGCCCGCCTCGAGGCCGCGCGTCCCGCTGTCCGCTGCATCGACCTCGGCGGCGTCGAGGCCGATGACGATCTGGCCCGGCTTGTCCTGCAGCGCGTGCCAGGCATTCGTGCACAGGTTCATCACCACCTGCTGCAGTTGCGTCGCGTCGGCGTGGACGTACATGGGCTCGTCGGCCAGGGCCTGGCGGAGGTCGACGCCCGCAGGCAGCGTCGCCCGAAGAAGGCGGAAGGTCTCCTCCACGATGGGCTTGAGTGCGATGACCTCCAGCTGCTGCGGACGGCGACGGCTGAAGGTCAGGATCTGCCGCACCAGGTCGCGTGCGCGCAGGCTTGCCTGCTGGATCTCGCCGAGCGCGGCCTGCGCCGGATGCCCCGGCTCGATGTCGGCCAGCGCGATCTCGATGTTGCCCAGGATCGCGCCGAGGATGTTGTTGAAGTCGTGCGCGATCCCGCCGGCCAGCGTGCCCAGGGATTCCATCTTCTGGGCCTGGTGGAGCTGGGCCTCGAAGCGGATCAGCTCGGCCTCCGCCTGGCGGTGCGCCGCGCGCTGCGCGACTTGCGCGAGCTCGCGTTCGAGGGCCGGCCCGAGGCGCCCCATGTTCTCCTTCATCACGTAGTCGCTGGCGCCGGCGCGCATCGCGGCGACGGCCATCTCCTCGCCGATCGTCCCCGAGACGAAGATGAAGGGGATGTCCAGTCCCCGGGCGCGGAACTCGGCCAGGGCCTGCAGTCCGCTGAAGCCGGGCATGCTGAAGTCGGAGATCACGGCGTCCCACGGCCCCTCCTGCAGCGCCTGCTGCAGCGACGGCAGATCCTGCACGCGCCGTCCCTCCGGGGCGAAGCCCGACTTGCGCAGCTGCCGCATGGCGAGGCGAAAGTCGTTCTCGGAGTCCTCGACCGAGAGGATCCTGATCGGACGCTCGTTCATGGTGGTCATTGCGGCGGCGGGACCTGGTTGAGCGCGAGCCAGTAGATGCCGAGGATCTTGACGGCTTCCAGGAACTCGGCGAAGTCGACGGGCTTGCGGACGTAGCTGTTGGCACCGAGCGAGTATCCGGCGATGACGTCCTGCTCCTCCTTCGACGACGTCAGGATCACGGTCGGCAGGAGGGACGTTCGCGAGTCGGCGCGCATCGCCTTGAGCACGCCCAGGCCGTCCAGCTTGGGCAGCTTCAGGTCGAGGATCACCAGCGTGGGCAGCGCGTCGCCCTTGTCCGCGTAGGCGCCGCGCGCGAACAGGAAGTCGAGCGCCTCGACACCGTCGCGGACCACGGTGACCGGGTTCATCAGGTGGCTGCGCTTGAACGCGCGCAGCGTCAACGCGATGTCGTCGTCGTTGTCCTCAACCAGCAGGATGGTCTTGCTCTCTTCGTTCATCGACTTGCTCCGTAGGGCGGAAATAGAAGGTCGCTCCCTGGCCGAGGGCCGCCGATGCGCCCAGCGACCAGCCGTGGCGATGCATCACGCGCTGCACGGTGGCCAGGCCCACGCCCGTGCCGGGGAAGTCGCGCTCGTGGTGCAGGCGCTGGAATGCGCCGAAGAGGCGGGAGGCATAGGCCATGTCGAAGCCGGCGCCGTTGTCCGAGACGAAGCACACCTGCTCCCCGTCCTCGTCGCGCATGCCCACGCGGATGACGGCCTCCTCGACCTTGCTCGTGAACTTCCACGCGTTGGCCAGCAGGTTCTGCAAGGCGATCGCGACCAGCTCGCGGTCGCCCCGGACACGCATCTGCGGGTCGATCTCCCAGCGCACCCGCCGATCGGGTTCGGCCTTGGCCAGGGTCGAGAGGATCTCTTCGGCCATCGCGCTGAGGTCGATCTCCTGGATCCGCAGCTCGGCTCGGGTCACCCGCGCCAGGCCGAGCAGCTCGTCGATCAGGCGGCCCATTCGCTGGCTGGCGGCGCGGATGCGCTGCAGGCTGTCGCGGGCCTCGTCGTCGAGGCGGTCGCCGTAGTCCTCCAGCAACGCGAGGGAGAAGCCGTCCATGCTGCGCAGGGGGCTGCGCAAGTCGTGCGAGACGGAGTAGCTGAACGACTCCAGTTCCTTGTTCAGCACCACGAGGTCCCGGTTGCTGAGCTGCAGCTGGTTGAACGAATCCCGCAGCGCGCGCGTCATCGCGTCGAAGTGGCGCGCCATGTCTCCGAGCTCGTCGGCGCTGCCCACGTCGAGTTCGAACGACCAGTTGCCCGCAGCGACCTCGCGGGTCGCCAGTTCCAGGCGCGCGATCGGGCCCAGCACGTCGCGCCGGAACAGCCACGCCGTCGCGGCGGTCAGCAAGGCCATCACCACGAGACCCAGCCCCGTGACCAGGACGACGCGGCGCTGGGCGTCGTCGATCCGGTTCTCCGCATCGTGGATCAGCTGCTCGGCCTGCACGAGGCTGTTCTGCTGCAGGATCATGATGCGGCTGGACAACTGCGCCTCGAAGCGCCGCTGCACCTCGTCGGTGGCGTCCACGCCGGACGTCGCCTCGACCTCGCTGAACAGGCGATGGCTGTGTTCCCCCTGGCTGCGAAGGCTCGCCAGCATGCCGGCCGCCGGGCCTTCGAGCGCCACCGGGTTGGCGAACAGCCGCTCGAGCCGCTCCCACACGATCTGCTCCTGGAAGCGTGCCCGGTCGCGCCGATTGAGCAGGAACTCGAAGGTCACCATGCGCATGTTGTTGAGCGCGCTGGCGATCTCCGCGCTGTGGCGCCGCTGGGCGACCGCGGCGCGCACCTGGGCATCGGCCCAGCCGATGCACGCGGCGATCAGCACCATCGTGCCGAGCATCATCGTCGCCGCGATCGTGGCCTTGGTGCGGATCTTCATCGGACCACCGTCACCCGTTCGGGGCTGACTGCGAGCATCGTCTCGAGCTCGAGGTGCAGGAAGAAGTTGGGCACGGGCTGGCTCGGCGCGTAATGGCGTGCCATCGCCCAGGTCGCGACGTCCTCCAGCGTGACCAGCTGGGCCTGTTGCTGCTCCACGTCGAGCGTCACGTCCTGCCACGCCGGATCGAAGGTTTCGGGACTCAGCTTGAGCACGCCGGCCAGCAGCCGCTTGGCCGCCGCCGGGTCGGCGTCGACGTAGGCATCGGCGTCGATCAACGCCCGCAACACCTGGCCCAGCACCGGACGGTGGGCCTGCACGTAGTCCTGGCGGCCGACGAGGACGTAGGTCTGCGCATAGGAATCGGGCGCGCGCAGCGACACGACGCGATCGCTGAATGCCTGCTCGGCCTCGTGCCGCAGGGGCTGCCATGCGGTGATGGCATCCACCAGGCCGTCGCGCAGTGTGCGGATGAGCCCCGACGGCGGCAGGTCGACCAGCTGGATCGACTGCGGCGCGATGCGGTGTCGCACCAGGAAAGCCCAGAGAAAATATTCGCCGCTCGTCCCGAGCGTGACACCCACCCGGCGCCCGCGCAGGTCGGCCGCCGTTCGAATGCCGCGATCGATGCGCCCCAGCACCGCCAGCTCGTTCGACGCATTCGCCACCGACGCGATGATGCTCAGTGGCGCGCCCTTGAGGATCTCCACGACGACGGGCACGTCGGCGGCGACCGCCAGGTCGGAATTCCCGCGCAGGAGCTCCGCCACCGCCGCCTTGCCATAGCTCTGGGGCAGCAGGGTGACGTCGAGCCCCTGGCGCCGGAAGAGATCGCGCGCCGCGGCGATGTGGATCAGGCCGGCATGCGGCACCGTGGGCACTGCGATCCGGACGCCGGCCTTGCGCTCTTGCGCGGCGGCCCGTCGAGGGGCCAGTGCGTGCAGCGATGCGAGCAAGGCGGCCGCACCGCCGCCGAACAGGATGCCGCGACGCATCGACCGGGACTGGATAGGAGCCTGCACTTGCATCCCCCCGGCGCCACCCTCAGTTCAGTGCGTCCGGGCAGTGCGTCGACGCACCTGGGACGACTGTCGGAGGGGACGCCCGTTCCGCCGGCGGGTCGATCGCGAGGCGCGGCGCGGCGACCTGGCCAAGCGCGGCGTGGTCAAGCGGGCCGTGCCCGGGACAGCCGGTCGGATCGGGGAATGAAGTCGAAAGCTTCCTTTGCATGCGGCCTCCCAGCCTGTGGCACGAGCGCGCCGGCACCACGACCCCGGATCCGGGACATGTCGTACCGTTGCGCGACCGTTGACGGTCTGCAGACCCTCACCACTGCATGCATCGACGGCCCGGCCATGCCTGACGTCGTTGTTTGATTTGTCGAGCAGTACTTCCCTGTCGACCCGTCGCGATGCGCCGAGTCGCGATTGGATAGTAGACGGTTTTGTTCGATTCGTCGTGGGTTTCGTGGGCCGAGTCGAAATTGCGTCACGGGGCCGGACGTCGTCGCGCCGTCGCGCGGCGTCGACCCGGAGCGAACGCCCGGCCGACGAGATCGCGCGCGCGCGAAAACGTGCGTCGCGGCCGCATCCCGACATCCGTGCGCCGGCGGCGCGTCGCGCGCGGCCTGCCTTGGGCCAGCGCGACGCGGTGGATGCCGTCGGTGGTGTGGGAGCGCCGCTCCAGGTGGCGCGGCCGCGGCGACCGGGCCTGCCACCTAGGGTTTGCGAGACTACATTCCTGGGAGCCGACAGAGCGCGTGCGCGTTGTCTCGCGCGCGGTGCAGTCACAGAATCGAGCGGCGTCGAAGTTCAACGCAATGCGGGCTGCCCCGCGATCCGCGCGGCACGCTACCGCGATGGTCGTCAAACGAGGGCCCCTTCGGGGGGAAGATCATATGCAGTCCAGAACTCGCTGCGGCAGCCTGCCGCTGGTCGTCATTTCCGGCGCCGTCAGCCTCCTGTCCATGGTACCGGCCGATTCGCTCGGCGCCGTCACGCGATCGGTCGCCTTGACCGGCACGTCGTCCCCGAACACCGGCGGCTTCACGCCATCGGGCGCCGGCGACGCGACTCAGGCGGAGTTCCCGGCGCAGGAGGACGAGGCGGACGCGCCTTCGTATCCCGGCGTCATCACCGATCGCTCGCTCTCGCGCGGAACCGGCACGGGGCCGTCGGTCAGCGGCAGCAGGAAGGCCAAGTCGAACCCGACCTTCAACGCCGGCTTCGAAGGCCTGAACCTGTTCCAGCAGCGCTATGCGCGGGGCGGCAACCAGTTCACCGTCGAACCGCCGGACCAGGCGCTGTGCGCGGGCAATGGCTACGTGCTCGAGGCCGTCAACGACGTCCTCAACATCTACAACACGTCGGGGCAGTCCGTCCTGCCTGACAACACCGCCACCAACGTCGTCGCGGGCTTCGCGACGGACGTGAATCACGCCGTCGACCTCAATTCGTTCCTCGGCTACGCGCCGGCGATCAACCGGACCACCGGCGTGCGCGCCCAGGGCGTGACGGACCCGAGCTGCCTGTTCGACGCCGCGACCCAGCGCTGGTTCGTGGTCGCCCTGACGCTGGAGACGAATCCGAACGGGTCGCGCACGCTCCAGAACCACCTCGACATCGCGGTGAGCCAGACGGCGAACCCGACGGGCGCCTGGAACATCTACCGGACCGATGTCACGAACGACGGCACCGACATCGGCGGCACCGGCGCCAATGCCGGCCCGTACCTCGGCGACTACCCGCACATCGGCGCCGACGCCCATGGCTTCTACATCACCACCAACGCCTACCCGTGGAACGGCCCGGGCTTCGGCGGCGCCCAGGTGTACGCCTTCTCGAAGGCCAAGCTGGCCGCCGGCGCGGCCAACCTGACGCTGGTCCACATCGACACGTCCGGCATGGTCAATGCGCCGAGCGACTCGGGCACCGGCCAACCGGGGTTCACGGTCTGGCCGGCGCAGTCCCCCGGCACCCAGAGCTTCAGCGAGGCGCAGGGCGGCACCGAATACTTCATGAGCTCGAACGCCGCGGACGAAGCCACGCACCCGGCGGCGGGCCTCGGCGGCAACTACGTCTCCAACCAGATCGTCGTCTGGACGCTGAGCAACACCGCATCCCTGGACACGGCCACGCCGTCCCTCACCCTGTCGAACAAGCTCGTGAACGTCGGGACCTACGCCATACCGCCGAAGTCCGGGCAGCCCGGAAGCGGCACGTTGGCGAGCCTGACCACCCCGCAGGGACGATGCATCAACGACACGACGACGCCGACGGTGGCGGGCACCGGCTGCTGGCGCCTGCTGTTCAATGGCCAGCCGGCGCACGACGAGGTGATCTCGAGATTCGACGCCAACGACACCCGGATGCAGCAGGTGACCTACGCCAACGGCAAGCTGTGGGGCGCGCTCGACACGGCGTTGAATCCCGACGGCGGCGGGCAGCGCGCGGGCATCGCGTGGTACGTCGTCAGCCCGGACGCCGGCAAGGTCGTGGTGCAAGGCTACCTGGGCGCCACCGGCTTCGACCTGAGCTATCCGGCGATCGGGGTCACGCAGAGCGGCCGCGGCGTGATGGCATTCACCGCATCGGGCGACAACACGCATCCGAGCGCGGCGTACGCGGCCATCGATGCCAAGGCCGGCGTGAGCGAATGGAACATCGTGCCGGGCGGCGACGGTCAGGCACAGGACGACGGCTTCACGAGCTACAAGGCCCAGGTCGGCAGTCCGCCGCGCACGCGCTGGGGCGACTACGGCGCGGCCGCGGTGGACGGCAACTCGATCTGGATCGCCAGCGAGTATGTCGCCCATGCCTGCGACTATGCCGCCTGGGGCGGACAGTTCTTCGGTGGCACCGGCGACAACAAGCTGGGAACGTGCGCCGCCTCGCCCGGTGCCGCCGGCAAGCGCACGGCGCTGGGGAACTGGTCGACCCGGATCACCCGGTTCACGCCTTGACGCCCGGGCCCGGGCCGGCCGGCGGCCGATCCGGGCCCTGCCGACGCCGCGACGCGCAGGAGCGACTCCGCATCCGTTGCGCCGCGGCGCTTCAGACGAACCCGAGATTGCGCTGCGACACGTCCCAGTTCGCGAGGTTGGGCAGCACGGTCAGCAGGTCGGTGTCGCTGATGCCCAGCCACTTGCCCATCGTCGCCGCGTACTGGTCGACCGACGTGGACGGCAGCAGGCGGCCCTGGCCGACATCGTCGGGGCCGTCGTTGGCCACCACCGGCGGCGTGCCGTAGTAGCGGCCGCCGTTGACGGCGCCGCCCAGCATGAAGTGCATGCTGCCCCAGCCGTGGTCGGAGCCGTCGTTGGCGGTGAGCGTGCGGCCGAAGTCCGAGGCCGTGAACGTCGTGACCTGGCCGTCGACCTTGAGCTCCTGGGTCGCGGCGTAGAACGCGCCGAGCGCCTGCGCCAGGCTGGCGAGCAGCCCCGGGTGGATCGTCGCGAGACCGTCGTGGTTGTCGAAGCCGCCCATCGACACGAAGAACACCTGGCGCTTCGCGCCGACGGCGTCGGCGGTGCTGATCATTCGTGCCACCAGCTTCAGTTGGTCGGCGAGCGGATTCGTGCCGGGCGCGGGAAAGGGCGTGGTGATCGCCGGGCCGGCGGACAGCGCCGCCGACAGCGCGCTGCCGGCGCTCAGCGAGCGCGCGCTGATGCGGCTGTACTCGTTCTCGAACAGGTTCGCGCTCGGCGCCGTCACCAGGTCGCGCAGCGCGGTCGAGCACGCGGCCGATCCGAACAGCGGCTTGGCGACGCCGTTGAGGGCGACGGGGCCGGTGGTGGACACCTGGTACTGCGTGGCCGTCCTGCCCGAAAGGTAGACGGCGTTGCCCGACACGTTGACGCACGTGAAGACGGCGTTGCCGTTGCCCGCCTCGAACAGGTCGCCCATGCGGCCGCCCCAGCCCGACGTGGCGCCCTCGGGCGACGAGGCCTGCCACACCGACTGCTGGTCGTTGTGAGAGAACAGCCGTGGCGGCAGCGGCACGTTGCCGGCGGCGTATTGCGCCTTCGTGGTGGGCTGCACCAGCGTGCCGACGTTGAGCATCACGCCCATCCGGCCGCTGTCGAAGATGGACTTGAGCGGCAGCAGCTCGGGCGCGAGCGCGTACTGCAGGCCGCCCGCCAGCGCGACGCCGGGGCTCAGCACCGTGCCGGCCAGCTGCGCCTGCGTGTAGGCGAGCGTGGGGCGCATGCCCTGGTAGGCGGCGTAGCGCGTGGCGTCATACGGGATGAGGGTATTGCCGTAGTCGTTGCCGCCGTACAGGAACACGCAGACCAGCGCCTTGTAGTCGGTGGCCGTCGCGGCGGCGGCCTGGCTCATCGCGGCCAGGTTCAGCGCCCAGGGCGCGGCGGTGCCGGCCATCGCCAGCATCGAGGAGCGCTTGAGGAACGCGCGGCGGGAAGCGTCGTGGGTCATGCGGGCCTCACTTCTGGACGATGTACTCGGGCGCGGCCAGCACCAGGACGAGGGCCGCGTTGACACGGGCGCGGCGCGTGGCGTCGGTGCCGGTGGGCATCGTGGAGACCGCTGCCGCGAGCGTGGCGATCGTGGCGGCGCTCAGCTGGTTGGCGGCCAGCACGAGGTTGATCTCGGCGAACAGCCCGGCCGCGTCGTCGGCGAGCGCGAGCAGCGACGTGTAGTCGGGCGTGAGGTCGGCGATCGAGCCCTGCACGGCGCGCTGCAGGTAGTTCACGCAGCCCACGACCGACGACTCGTTGGCGATCTGGAACTCGGGCGCCTCGAGTTCGTCCGCGTCGAGCGCCGTGTTCGGCGGCACGTAGCCGGGCCGGAAGAAGTTGAACACCGACGGCGAGCGGCCGGGGCTCTGCGCCAGGCCCTTGGCGGCGTCGGAGGTGTCGCCGACGTCCCACAGGCCGCTCGGCGAGGCGACGTCGAACGCGCGTGCCCAGCCGGTGAAGCGCAGGATGGGCTCGCGCAGCTTGCCGTAGCCGGCGGCGTCGCCCGGCGTGCGCGCCTCGGCGTCCAGCAGCAGGGCGCGCACCACGGCCTTCAGGTTGCCGCGCGTGCCGGTGCCGTCGTCGGCGAACACCGCCGCCACGCGCGCCACGTAGGCGGGGCTCGGGTTGCTGGTGACCAGGCGCTGGATCAGCTGGCGGCTGAGGAAGGGCGCGACGTTCGGGTGCGCGGCGATGGCGTCGAGCGCCATGCCCAGGCCCGCATACGCGTCGGTGCCGTCGGGGATGGTGGTGCCCAGGAAGGTCTTGGCACCGGTCTCGTAGCGCCTGGCGACCTGGATCATCGGACGGCGGTGGAAGTCGGGCGTCGCGGTGCCGATGGCCGCGCTCTGGCCCTGCAGGTCGAAGTCCCAGCCGGTGAACACCCGCGCCAGGCCGGTGATGTCGGGCAGGCCGTAGGTCGGCGTCGTCTGGCCGTTGGTGAGCCGTGGCGTGCCGTCGGCGGCCAGCATCACGAGCCCGATCGTGAACAGCTGCATCAGCTCGCGGGCGTAGTTCTCGTCGGGCAGCGCGCCGCTGGTGGCGTCCTCCTTGGCGGATCCGCGGAAGGTGAGGAAGTCGCCCATCGCGCCGGACAGCGACATGTGCGTGAGCCAATCGCGATGGCTGCCGAACGCGTTGGCCTCGAGCAGGTCGGTCCAGGCCGCGGCATTGAACTGCTTCCAGCCGCCGCCGACCAGGCCGTCGATGGCCACGACCCAGATTTCCGACAGCGCGAAGGTGATGCGCTGGCGCAGCGTGTCGGGCGCGCTGAGCAGCTTGCGCCACATCGTCGCGTCGAAGCCGGCCTGGTCGTTCTTGTGCGTGGCGGCGGTGTAGCCCTGCGCGACGAGCCAGTCCCAGCGCGAGTCCGTCACGGGCAACGCGAACTGCGCGTCGAGCCAGCCGGCGTAGCCCAGGCTCACGACCTTGGCGATTTCCGCCCGGCTCGCGCCCATCGACGCCTGGGCGAGGAAGCGGGACGCCTCGGCCTCGGTGGGCGTGGGCGGCGGTGGTGGCGGCGGTTCGGGCGACGGTGAAGGTGTCGGCGAGGAGCCGCCGCCACCGCCGCAGGCCGCCAGCGTCGCGGCGGCGAAGGTGGCGGCGCTCAGGGCCGACAGCGTGGACAACGCCGCGGCGGGCGTGGGCGAGTCGCCGCGTGGCGCGGGCGCACGCAGGTCTTCCTGGAGATCGACAGTCATGGCTGCCCTCGTTTTCGGGACGTGGTGTGTGTGTGTCGCGGTCGATGCGTCGTTGGAACGAAGTCACCGCCGAGTGGCCAATGTCGTCTTGAATGGCAGGGTTGCCAACAAGCTTTGCACGGAGAAACACCGGACGCACGATCAGCAAACTCGATGCAAGGCGGCGCCGGCCGGCCCGCTCCGACCGGCGCTCGACCCCTCGGTTCCGCCATTCATCGCAAGAGTGCACGCGCCAGGCCGGGGGGCGCCGGCGTCTCGCTAGACTGGGCGGCCCGCGCCAGAAGCGCAGCGGCGCATCTCCCAACGGCGCGACCCGCGCCAAGCACCTGTCCGCTCATGCACCCCTTGCCCAAGACCTTGCGCCACGTGCTCGTGGCTTCCTGCCTGCCTGCCCTGATGGGCGTTGCCCAAGCCGCCCAGGTGCCGCGCGCCAACCCGCTGCTCGTCGAGAGCACGCTGCCGCTGCACTACCCGCGCTTCGACCAGATCCGCGACGAGGACTTCGCGCCCGCGTTCGAGCAGGCGATCGCCGAGCACCGCAAGGAGATCGCGGCCATCGCGTCCAATCCGGAGCAGCCCGGCTTCGACAACACCATCGTCGCGATGGAGCGCTCCGGCCACACGCTCGATCGCGTGCGCAGCATCTTCGAGAACCTGACCAGCTCGAACACCAACCCGCGGCTGCAGGACGTGCAGCGCGCGATGGCGCCGAAGCTGGCCGCGCATGAGGACGAGATCCGCCTCGACGCGCGCCTGTTCGCGCGCATCGACGCGCTCTACGCCCGGCGCGACACGCTGGGGCTGGACGCCGAATCCGCGCGCCTGCTGTGGCGCTACCACCAGGACTTCGTGCGCGCCGGCGCGACGCTGCCGGAGGCGAGCAAGGCGAAGCTGCGCGCGCTCAACGCGGAACTCGCGACGCTGCAGATCACCTTCGAGCAGAACACGCTCCAGGAGCGCGGCGCGTCGGCCGTCACGTTCGACGGCCGCGACGAGCTCGCGGGCCTGAGCGACGCCGAGATCAAGTCGGCCGCCGACGCCGCGGCCAAGGCCGGCAAGCCGGGCAAGTTCGTCATCGAGCTGGTCAACACCACGGGCCAGCCGGTGCTCGCCGAACTCACCAGCCATGCGTCGCGCATGAAGGTGATGGCGGCGTCGCTCGCGCGCGGCAGCCGCGGCGGGGCGTTCGACAACCGCGCCGTCGTCGCCGCGCTCGCGCGCAAGCGCGCCGAGCGCGCGGCGCTGCTGGGCTACCCGGACCACGCCACGTTCCAGCTCGCGGAACAGACGGTGGGCTCGGTGGCCACGATGAACAAGCTGCTCGCGCAACTGGCCACGCCGGCCGTCATCAACGCGCACAAGGAGGCGGCGCAGCTGCAGGCGCTGATCGATGCGGAGCAGGGCGGCTTCAAGCTGCAGGCGGCCGACTGGGACTTCTACACGCAGAAGCTGCGCAAGGCGCGGTACGCGTTCGACGAGTCGCAGCTCAAGCCCTACTACGAGCTCGACCACGTGCTGATCGACGGCGTGTTCTACGCCGCCGGCAAGCTGTACGGGCTGACGTTCAGGGAGCGCCACGACCTGCCGGTCTACGAGCCCGGCGTGCGCGTGTTCGACGTCCTCGACCAGGACGGCACGGCGCTGGCGATCTTCATCGGCGACTGGTACGCGCGCCCGAACAAGCTGGGCGGTGCCTGGATGAACGAGTACGTGGCGCAGGACGGCCTGACCGGCGACAAGCCCATCGTCGTCAACAACCTCAACATCCCCAAGCCGCCCGCCGGCGAGCCGACGCTGTTGACGCAGGACGAGGTCACCACCGCGTTCCACGAGTTCGGCCACGCGCTGCACGGCATGCTGTCGCGCGTGAAGTATCCGCGCTTCGCCAGCCCCGGCGTGCCGCGCGACTTCGTCGAGTACCCGTCGCAGTTCAACGAGATGTGGGCCACGGCGCCGGAGGTGCTGTCGCACTTCGCGCGCCACTGGAAGACGGGCGAGGCGATCCCGCCGGCGCTGGTCGACAAGGTGCAGGCGGCCAGGCGCTTCAACCAGGGCTTCACGACGACGGAATACCTGGCGGCGACGCTGCTGGACCAGGCCTGGCACCAGCTGCCGGCCGCGCAGGTGCCGGCAGCCGCCGACGTGACGACGTTCGAGGCGGGGGCGCTGCATCGCGCCGGGCTGGACTTCCCGCCAGTGCCGCCGCGCTATCGCAGCACCTACTTCTCGCACGCGTTCGCGGGCGACTATTCGGCGGGCTACTACTCCTACATCTGGAGCGAGGTGCTGGCGGCCGACTCCACCGACTGGGTGCTGGCGCATGGCGGCCTGACGCGCGAGGTCGGCGACCACATCCGCGCGACGCTGCTGTCGCGCGGCGGCAGCGTCGACGCGCTCCAGGAGTTCCGCGACCTCACCGGCGGTGCGCCGGACGTGGGCCCGCTGCTGAAGAAGCGCGGGCTGGCCGCCACCGAGTGACGGCGCCGGGCCCCGGACGCTTCCGGGGCCGGGCTGCCCTCAGCGATGCGCCTTGTGGTGCTTGTGATGATGATGGTGATGACGATGGTGGTGGTGATGGCGCGGACGCGCCTGCGCCGCCACGGCGAACATCGACAGCGCGCAGGCGACCGCGACGAGCTTGGTCAGGGACATGGGAGCTTCTCTCTTCTGGTGTGATGGCCGGACTCGTGTCCGGGGCCGGCATCATGCCTCAAACGCGACAGGGCCGGCGCCGGACGATGACCATCGTGCCGGTGCCGGCCCTGCCGCGATCGATCGAAGCGGCCCGGGTTCGGGGCTTACTTCGTGTCGGACTTGATGTCGGCCTTGTCTTCCTTGTAGTCCAGCTTGGCGTCGGCCTTGTCCACCTTGGCCTGGGCCTTGGCGTCGTGCTTGCACGCGCGTTCGACCGCGCCCTCGGTGTGGCGCTCGCAGGCCGCCTTGTTGGCGTGGTAGTCGGCCTTGGCCTGGGCCTTGTCGGCCTTGTAGTCGGCCTTGGCCTGCGCCTTGGCCGCGCCGGCGTCCGTGTGCGTCATCGTGTCGTCGTCGGCAAAGGCGCCGAGCGACAGCGTGGCGGCGGAGGCGGCGAGCAGGGCGATGAAGGTCTTGTTCATGATGGCATTCCCGTGATGCGCCCGGCGAGGCGGGCTGAGGCCTCGATGCGGCAAGCGCGATGCCGCCGGACTCGGCGGTGGCGGCGAATGCGGTGTTGTCCGACAGCGACGGCCCGGCCGCTGAATTCGCGACAATCGCATCCGGCCGCTTCATGCAAGGACGATCCAGATGACGCACGAGTTTTCCGGCGCCGGCCCCGGCGCGAGGACCCGGGACGGCTGCTCGGTCGAGCTCTACCGGGAGCTGCCTTACCTCGGCGAGCTGGACGACATCCTCGACGAACTCCGCGACCGCGCCCGCGTCCTCGAGCTGGGCTGTGGCACCGGACGCCTGACGCGCCGCCTGATCGGGCCGGGCCGGCACGTGACGGCGGTCGACGATTCGGCCGACATGCTGGCTGCGCTGCCTTCCGAGGCGACGGCCGTCCTCGCCGACATCGGGCGGCTCGATCTTGCGGATCGCTTCGATGGCGCCGTCCTCGCCAGCTGCCTGGTCAACCACCCCGACGCCGCCGTGCGAGCCGCCTTTGTCGGCGCCGCGCATCGCCATCTCGTCCCCGGCGGCCGCCTGTCCGTGCAGCGGCACGACCCGCAGTGGCTGCGCAACGCCCGCGCGGGCGACGTGCACGGCTCAGGCAGTTCGACGATCACCGTCGAACAGGCCTCGCGATCCGGCGATGTCGTTGAGATGACGCTTCGCTACGACCGGCCGAACGGCACGTGGTGGCACTCCTTCGCGGCCGAAGCGCTGTCCGGCAGCGACCTGGAACGCGTGCTTCGCGATGCCGGATTCCACGATCCCGCGTGGCACGGCCGAAGGCGACGTTGGCTGAGCGTGTCCGCCTAGGCGCGGGCGAGGCATCGCCCTATCACAGCGTGCGCCGCAGCGCCTCGAAGAACAGCTCCGACTGCAGCCGCTCGCCGCGCGTCTGCTCGCCGACGTGGCGGGCCAGTGCCTCGTCGACCGGGGCGAGCGGGCGGCCTGTGGACTGGGCCAGCACCTGGTGCAGGCAGGCGCGCTCGAGGAAGTAGAGGTCGTCGTACGCGTGCGCCAGATGCTCGCCGCAGACGATGACGCCGTGGTTGCCGAGGAAGGCGACATCTGCCGGACCCATCGCGCGGGCGATGCGCTCGCCCTCGGCGTCGTCGAGCGCGAGGCCGTTGTAGTGCGCGTCGACCGCGATGCGGCCGTGGAAGCGCATGGCGTTCTGCGACAGGGTGGTGTCGAGGGCGCGGTCGGCGGTCAGGGTCAGCGCGGTGGCATACGGCATGTGGGTATGCAGCACGCAGGGTTTGCCGAGGCGGTGGACTGCGGCGTGGATGAACATCGCGGTGGACTCGACCTCATGGCGGCCCGCGAGCTTCGTGCCGTCGTTGGCGACCAGCACGATGTCGTCGGCCTGGATCTCGCTCCAGAGCAGGCCGAGCGGGTTCAGCAGGAAGCGGTCGGAGCCGTCGGGCAGTTCGACGCTGAAATGGTTGCAGATGCCCTCGGCGAGCCCGTGGTGCGCAGCGGCGCGCAGCGCGAGCGCGAGGTCGGCGCGCAGGCGGGCGACGTCGGGCGAATTGAAGTCCTCGGCATGCATGGCGGCTCCTTGGCGGCGGCAGGCCCCGACTCTACCGGGCACCGGCCAGGTTCGTCAGCATGCACTCCGCGAGCGGCCGGGCAGGCCGATTGCCGCGTCGGGGTGATTTCGTCGACAAGAGGCCCGCCGTCATGCCCGCACGCTCATCCTTGCGCCCCCCACCGTTCGGGCTGCACGCCATCGCGCTCGTCGCGCTGGGCGTCGTGGCCGCCTGCTCGAAGGAGAGCGCCGCGCCGCCCGCGCCGGTGGCGGCCGCGTCCGACGCCGCGGCCTCCGACGCGATGGCGCCGATGCCGGCCCCGATGCAGGCCCCGGACGCCGTCGCCACCCAGGCGCCCCAGCAGCCGATGCCCCGGGCGCCCGTCCAGGCTCAGGCGCCGGCGCGCGCGCCCGAGCGCGTGGCGGCGAACGATGATTCCAGCGCGAACGCGCCGCTCGAATACGCACCACCGGCCGCGGGGTACGCCAATGAATCGACCTACGCGAACGCGCCGGTGTACGCAGACGATCCGGGCTACGCCGACGACGATCAGCAGCAGGTGGTCAGCGTCTACGTCGACCCGCCGCTGGAGCAGCCCGCGCCGGTCGCGGTCGACTGGGCGCCGCCGCCGATGCTGGTGGAGGAGGTGCCGCCGCCACCCTATCCGGACGCCGTTTGGACAGGCGGCTACTGGGGCTGGCAGGGCCGCTGGGTATGGTGCGCCGGCCGCTGGGCTCGCCCGCCGCGGGAAGGCTACCGCTGGCACGAGCCCTACTACGAGCACCGCCACGACAAGGTGGTGTTCGTGCCGGCGTACTGGCAACCGCCCGAACGCCACTTCATCGCGCCGGCCGCCGGCATCGCGATCGCGGCCGCCGTTATCGCGGTGGGCGTGCACGCGGGCCATCACGCGGACGGTCCGCAGGGCGTGTTCGTGCCGCCGCCGCCGGGCTCGCGCCCCGGCATCATCGTCCCGGCGCCGGTGAACACGCCGCCGCGCGTGGTGGTGGGGGCGCCGCCGGTGGTCAACGTGGGCATGCGCGTGAACGGCAACGTGGAGAACGACAGCCACAACGTCACGAACAACGTCACCAACATCACCAACGTTCGCAACGTGACGATCGTGGCACCCGCCGCGGCCACGGCGAACCACCAGGACTTCCACCAGGCCGTCGCGGCCGATCCGCATCGTCCGACGCCCGCGGTGGCGGGCACGCGGCCGACGGCACCGCCGCCGCGCTCGACGAACGCGGTGGCGGTCTGGCAACCGGGCCACCAGGCGCCCGCGCTGCCCGCGGCGCAGCCCGTGCGCCTGCCGGCGGCGCATCCGGGCACCGCCGCGAACCCCGCGGCCGAGGCCGCACAGCAACGCGCCCGGTTGCAGGCCCAACAGACCCAGCAGGCCCAGCAGGCGCAGATGATCCAGCAGGCGCAGCAGCAGCGTGCGCAGCAGGGCCAGCCGCCGCTCACGTCGCAGCAGGAACAGGCGCTGAAGTCGCGCCAGGCGCAGATGCAGGCGATGCAGCAGCAACAGTCGCAGCAGCAGGTCCAGCAGCGTGCGCAGCAGGAGCAGGCGCAGAAGGCGCAGGCCGAACAGAAGGCACAGGCCGAACAGAAGGCGCAGCAGGAACAGGCGGCCGCGAAGGCGCAGCAGGAGCAGGCGCAAAAGGCACAGGCCGAACAGAAGGCGCAGCAGGAACAGGCGGCCGCCAAGGCGCAGCAGGAGCAGGCCCGGAAGCTCCAACAGCAGCAGGCGCAGCAGGCCCAGCAGCGCGCGCAGCAGGAGCAGGAGCAGGCCCAGAAGGCGCAGGCCGAACAGAAGGCGCAGCAGGAGCAGGCGGCCGCCAAGGCGCGGCAGGAGCAGGCCCGGAAGCTGCAACAGCAGCAGGCGCAGCAGGCCCAGCAGCGCGCCCAGCAGGAACAGGCGCAGAAGGCGCAGGCCGAACAGAAGGCCCAGCAGGAACAGGCCCTGAAGGCGCGCCAGGAGCAGGCTCGGAAGCTGCAGCAGGACCAGGCCGCGCGGGCGAAGGCCGAGGCCGAGGCGAAGGCCAAGGCCGACGCGGACGCGAAGAGGGGCAAGGATCGCAGGCCGGGCGACGAGCAGCCCAGGTAGGCCCGTCGCGCCGGTTCAGGTCAGGCCGCTCGCGCGTTGCGCGCGGCCTGTGCGAGCCCGCGCAGCAGCGCGTCGATGTCGCCTTCGGTGTGCGCCGCCGACAGCGCGATGCGCAGCCGCGCGGTGCCTTCCGGGACGGTGGGCGGGCGGATCGCCGGCACCCACAGGCCGGCGTCGGCGAGCGACTGCATCGCGCGCAGCGCGTCATCGTTGGCGCCGATGACCAGCGCCTGCACGGCGGTCTCCGATGGCAGCAGCGTCCACGGCGCGCCCTCGATCGCGGCGGGCAGGCCCGCGCGGAAGCGGGCGATGTGGCGATGCAGCCGCGCGAGCCGGGCCGGGTCGTCGCGGAACACGCGCAGCGCGGCGCGCACCCCCTCGGCCAGCATCGCGGGCGCGGCGGTGGCGAAGGTGTAGCTGCGCGTCTTCTGCAGCAGCCACTCGACCAGCACGTGGCTGCCGGCCACGAACGCGCCCGCCACGCCCGCGGCCTTGCCCAGCGTGGCCATGTAGACGACACGGCGGCTCGCGTGCGCGCCCGTGCGCCCGACAGCCGCCAGCGATCCGCGGCCCTGCGGCCCGCACACGCCGAAGCCGTGCGCGTCGTCCAGCAGCAGCAACGCGTCGTGGCGCTCGCACAGCGCGATCAGCGCCGGGATGTCCGCCAGGTCGCCATCCATGCTGAAGACGGCGTCGCTGAGCACCAGCTTGCGGCGCGCCGGGCTGGCCTGCATCAGCGCATCGAGCTGGGCCAGGTCGGCGTGCGCGAAGCGGTGGATCGTCGCCTTCGACAGCCGCGCGCCGTCGATGAGGCAGGCGTGGTTCAGCGCGTCGGAGAACAGCGCGTCGCCCGGACCCGCCAGCGCCGGCACGATGCTCGCGTTGGTGGCGTAGCCGGCGTAGAAGTAGAGCGCGCGCTCCAGGCCGACGAACTGCGCGAGCTCGCGTTCGAGCGCCGCGTTGGCCTCGCTGTGGCCGCTGACCATCGGCGACGCGCCGCTGCCCACGCCGTAGGCCTGCGCACCGGTGATCGCCGCTTCGCGCAGCGCGGGGTGCTGCGACAAGCCGAGGTAGTCGTTGCTGCAGAAGGCCAGCATGCGGCGGCCGTCCACGCGCAGCCACGCGCCGTCATCGGGGCGCACCTCGCGCCGGCGCCGCGTCAGGTGGGCGGCGTCCAGCGCGGCGAGGCGTTGCGGGATCTCGTCGAGCCAGGACGGCCCGCCGTCGTGCGGATCGGAAGTCATGCGGGAAGCGTGAAGCGATCGGCGTCGGTGCGCGGATCGGGGGTCGGCGAGAACGGCAGGTCGGCCAGCAGCGGGGCACCCAGGTGCGTGCGCAGGTAGTCCAGGTTCTCGTCGGGACAGAGGAAGCCGGGATCGACGCGGTTGGCGATCCAGCCGGCGAGCACGAGGCCGCGCGCGCGGATCGCCTCGACCGTCAGCAGCGCGTGGTTGAGGCAGCCCAGACGCATGCCCACCACCAGCACGAGGGGCAGGCCGATCGCGGCGGCGAGGTCGGCCCCGGTGAGCGTGTCGGTCAGCGGCACGAGGAAGCCGCCGGCGCCCTCGACGACCAGCGCGTCCGTGCGGCGTCGCAGCTCGGCGACGGCGTCGAGCACGGCGTCGAGCGAGATGGTCGTGCCCGCGCGCGCCGCCGCCAGGTGCGGCGACAACGGCTCCGGCAGCAGGATCGGGTTGTCGAGCGTGGGCGGCACCCGCACGGTGGACGCGGCGCGGTGCGCGATCGAGTCCTCGTTGCCCAGGCCGTCCGCGGTCTGCACGCCGCCCGCGGCGATCGGCTTCATGCCGCACACGCGCGCGTGGCGCCGCGCGAGCGCGTGCAGCAGCGCGCAGGCGGCGTGGGTCTTGCCGACACCGGTGTCGGTACCGACGACGAAGTAGCCGACGCTCATCGGAAGCCTCCGCCCTGCGGACCGCGGCACGAGCGCCGTCGCGGCGGTGCGCCGCTCATGGCAACGCCCGCTCGTCGCCGAACAGCGAGGGCTGCTCCTCCGCCAGCGTGGCCTCCAGCGCGGCGAGGGCGCCATCGGCGAGGTGGCGCGCGGTGTCCTGCTCGAGCACGTAGGGCGGCATCGCGTACAGCGTGGCGCCGATGGGGCGCAGCAGCAGGCCGTGGGCGAGCGCGTGGCGCGCGTAGCGGCGCGCGAAGTGGGGCGGCGCATCGGCGATGTCCCAGGCCCAGATCATCCCGAGCCGGCGCGCGTGGCGCACGCGCGGGTGCGCGTGCAGGGACGCGAGGAAGCCGTCGACCATGCCGGCGCGCTCGAGGTTGACGGCCAGCACGTTCTCGCGCTCGAAGATGTCGAGGGTGGCCAGCGCCGCACGGCACGCCAGCGGGTTGCCGGTGTACGAGTGCGAGTGCAGGAAGCCGCGCGCGGCGTCGTCGTCGTAGAACGCGTCGTAGACGGCATCGGTGGTGAGCACCGCGGCCAGCGGCAGCGTGCCGCCGGTCAGGCCCTTGGACAGGCAGATGAAGTCCGGCCGGATGCCGGCCTGCTGGTGCGCGAACATCGTGCCGGTGCGGCCGAAGCCGGTGGCGATCTCGTCGACCACCAGGTGCACGCCGAAGCGGTCGCACAGCGCACGTGCCTCGCGCAGGTAGGCCGGGTCGTGCATCGCCATGCCCGTTGCGCACTGCACCAGGGGCTCGACGATGACGGCGGCGGTCTCCTCGTGGTGCCCGGCGAGCCATTGCCCGAGCTCGCGTGCGGCCCGCTGCGCGACGTCCGCGGCGGTCTCGTCGCCCAGCGCGCCGCGCGAGTCGGGCGACGGCACGGTCGCCGACAGCCGCACCAGCGGGGCGTAGGCCTCCCGGAACAGCGCGATGTCGGTCACGCCGAGTGCGCCCGCGGTCTCGCCGTGGTAGCCGCCCTGCAGCGCGACGAAGCGGTTCTTGGCCGGCCGGCCCGCGTTGCGCCAGTGGTGCGCGCTCATCTTCAGGGCGATCTCGGTGGCCGAGGCGCCGTCGCTGGCGTAGAACGCATGGCCCAGGCCGGTGAGGGCGGCCAGGCGCTCGGACAACTCGACCACCGGGGCGTGCGTCAAGCCGGCCAGCATCGTGTGGTCCAGGCGCGACAGCTGGTCGACCAGCGCCGCCCGGATCGCCGGATGGCCATGGCCGAACAGGTTGGTCCACCATGAGCTGATGCCGTCGAGGTAGCGCCTTCCTTCGACGTCGACGAGCCAGGGCCCTTCGGCCGACGCGACGGCGACCAGCGGCGTCGAATCGGTCGACGGGCCGTCCGGCGCGCCATGCGCCTTCATCTGCGTGCACGGGTGCCAGACGGCGCGCAGGCTGCGGGCCCGCCAGGCGTCGTTGGAGCCCGTGAGCGTGGCCGTCATCGTGCGGACTTGGCCGCCGCGACGGTCTCTTCGGTGTGGCCGACGAACGGCGGCCGCGGCTTGATGCGGTTGCCGGCGTCGGCGTCGACGAACACCAGCTTCGGCTGCGCGTCGTCGAGCCTGTCCTCGTGCACCTGGGCGAACGCCGCGATGATCACCAGGTCGCCCACGGCGGCGCGGCGCGCGGCCGAGCCGTTGAGCGAGACGATGCCGCTGCCGCGCGGCGCGCGCAGGGCATAGGTGACCAGGCGCTCGCCGTTGTCCACGTCCCAGATGTGGACCTGCTCGTTCTCGCGGATGTCCGCGGCGTCCAGCAGGTCCTCGTCGATGGCGCACGAGCCCTCGTAGTGCAGCTCGCAGTGCGTGACGCGGGCACGGTGGATCTTGGATTTGAGCAGGGTGCGGAACATCGGTGGCAGGCGCCTTGACGGCTGGCGCGAATCGGAAAAGACGGGATTTTGCCCCGCTTCTTCCGCTGGACGCTTTCGGTCCGCTGCCGCAAGGGCTTTCTGCCCGGCGAAGAGGGCCCGGATGAAGCTGGATTTACGGCTCTTTTCCGGCTCAAGTTTTCCAGGGCGCCCGGCAACATGTCGTCACACGAAAACCCTGCCCTCATTCCGTTTCCAGCTCCTCCATGGCCGGCCAAGACTCCGCAGACCGCAACCTACCCGCCTCAGCGAAGAAGATTCGCAAGGCGCGGCAGGAAGGCAATGTCCCGCGCTCGCGGGACCTGGGGCATTTCGCGGCCATGGGACTGGCCGCCGGGCTGCTGTTCACGGTGATGCCGTCGCTGACGCGCTACGCCCAGCGCCTGTTGAGCGACGGCCTGACCTTCGACCACCGCGTGATCGCCGACCCGCACCTGGCCGGCGAGTTCGCCCTCGGCCTGTTCACGCGCGGCCTGATGGTGGTGCTGATCGTCGGCGGCCTGTTCATGGCGGCGGCCGTCGGCTCCAACGTCGCCTTCGGCGGCTGGAACCTCACGATGAAGGCCGTCAGCCCCAACTTCGGCAAGCTGAATCCGATCTCCGGCTTCGGCCGCATCTTCAACTTCCAGCAGCTGATCAACGTCCTGAAGGCCTCGGCGCTGGCGATCGCGGTCGGCTTCGCCGGCACCACCTACCTGCGCAACCATTTCGCCGACCTCGGCGGCGTGCTCACCGCCGAGCTGCCCGACGGCCTGTCCACGGTCGGCCGCACGCTGGGCGGCGGCTTCCTGGCGATGCTCGCCGTGCTGGCGCTGTGGGCCCTGGTCGACGTGCCGTGGCAGAAGAAGCAGTTCATGGACAAGCTCAAGATGTCCCGCGAGGAAGTCAAGCAGGAGCACAAGGAGTCCGAGGGCAACGTCGAGGTCAAGGCCAAGATCAAGCAGAAGATGCGCGAGATGGCCAAGCGCCGCATGATGAAGGCGGTGCCCGTGGCCGACATCGTCGTCATGAACCCGACCCACTACGCGGTCGCGCTGAAGTACGACCAGGAGGCGATGGGCGCCCCGCGCGTCGTCGCCAAGGGCACCGACCGCCTGGCGATGCGCATCCGCGACCTGGCGCGCGACGCCGGCGTCCCGGTGCTCGAGGCCCCGCCGCTGGCGCGTGCGCTCTACACCCACGTCGAGATCGACGCCGAGGTGCCCGCCATGCTCTTCGCCGCCGTGGCGCAGGTGCTGGCCTGGGTCTACCAGCTGCGCGCCGCCCCGAACCTGAACCTGCGCGCGCCGGACGTCAGCGTGCCGCCCGAACTCGATCCGCTGACCGGCGGCCCCAAGCCCAAGCGTCGTCGCCCCGGCCCGCGCGCCGCCGCGGCCTGAGCGTAGCAGCAGAGCCCTTCGATGGACCAGATCAAGAACCTCCTCGCATCCGTCACCGGCGGCAACGCCGCGCTCGGCAAGGCCCTGATGGCGCCGGTCTTCATCGTCATGGTGCTGTCCATGATGGTGCTGCCGCTGCCGTCGTTCGTGCTGGACCTGTTCTTCACGTTCAACATCGCGATGGCGCTGATGGTGATGCTGGTGTCGGCCAACCTGGTGCGTCCGCTGGACTTCGCCGCGTTCCCGACCGTGCTGCTGATCACGACGCTGCTGCGCCTGTCGCTCAACGTCGCCTCCACCCGCGTGGTGCTGATGGAAGGCCACACCGGCCCGGGCGCGGCCGGCCACGTCATCGAGTCGTTCGGCCACTTCCTGATCGGCGGCAACTTCGCCGTCGGCCTGATCGTGTTCGCCATCCTGGTGGTGATCAACTTCATCGTGGTCACCAAGGGCGCCGAGCGCATCGCCGAAGTCGGCGCGCGCTTCACCCTCGACGCGATGCCCGGCAAGCAGATGGCCATCGACGCCGACCTCAACGCCGGCCTGATCGACGAAGCCATGGCCAAGCAGCGCCGCCGCGAAGTCGGCGACGAAGCCGAGTTCTTCGGCTCCATGGACGGTGCCTCGAAGTTCGTGCGCGGCGACGCGATGGCGGGCATCCTGATCCTGTTCATCAACATCATCGGCGGCTTCATCATCGGCGTCGTGCAGCACGGCCTGTCGGCCGGCGAGGCGGCCGATTCGTACATCCTGCTGGCCGTCGGCGATGCGCTGGTCGCGCAGATCCCGGGCCTGCTGATCTCGGTGGCCGCGGCCATGGTCGTGTCGCGCGTCGGCAAGGACGAGGATTCCGGCTCGCAGATCCGCAGCCAGCTGTTCGGCTCGCCCAAGGCGATGGGCATCACGGCGGCCATCGTCGGCGCGCTGGCGCTGATCCCGGGCATGCCGCACCTCGTCTTCATGATGATCGCGGGCGCCGCCGGTTGGTTCGCGCACTTCCAGACGAAGAAGGCCGCGCGCGACGCCGCAGCCGCCAAGGCCAAGGCCGACGTGCCGCCGCCGCCCAAGCCGGCCGACGCCGAAGCGGGCTGGGACGACGTCACCCCGGTCGACATCCTGGGCCTGGAGGTGGGCTATCGCCTGATCGCGCTGGTCGACAAGAGCCGCTCCGGCGACCTGCTCGCCCGCATCAAGGGCGTGCGCAAGAAGTTCGCGCAGGACGTCGGCTTCCTGCCGCCTTCGGTGCACATCCGCGACAACCTGGAGCTCAAGCCCAGCATGTACCGCGTCACGCTGCGCGGCGCCGTCATCGGCGAGGGCGAGGCGTTCCCGGGCATGTTCCTGGCGATCAACCCGGGCGGCACGACGCTCGCGCTGCCCGGCACCAAGTGCGTGGATCCGGCCTTCGGCCTGCCCGCCGTCTGGATCGAGGAGCGCCAGCGCGAAAGTGCCCAAATGAGTGGCTATACGGTGGTTGATTGCCCGACTGTCGTGGCCACCCATCTCTCACACTTGATGCAAGTGAACGCGGCTCGCCTGCTGGGCCGCAATGAAGTCCAGATGCTGGTCGAACACGTGACCAAGCTGGCCCCGAAGCTGATCGAAGACGTCGTGCCCAAGATGATCGCCATCGCCCCGTTGCAAAAAGTCCTCCAGCTGCTGCTGGAAGAGGGCGTGCACATCCGCGACTTCCGCTCGATCATCGAATCGCTGGCCGAGCATGCCGCCACCGTCACCGACCCGGCCGAGCTGGCTCGCCGCATCCGCACGCACATCGCTCCTGCGATCGTGCAGCAGATCTACGGCCCGGTGCGCGAGCTGGACGTCATCGCGCTGGAACCCGATCTCGAACGCATGGTCACGCAGGCCCTCACGTCGCCGCACGGCGCGGTGCTGGATCCGGGCGTGGCCGACACGCTGACGCGCCAGGCCTCGGACATGGCCCGCCGCCAGGAAGACAAGGGCCACCCGGCCTGCCTGCTGGTGCCGGACGCGCTGCGCGCCCCGCTGGCCCGCCTGCTCAAGCGAGCCGCCCCGCGCCTGAAGGTGCTGGCTCACAGTGAAATTCCAGAAACCCACTCGATCCGGATCGGCTCGATCATCGGAGGTACCGCATGAACGTCAAACGCTTTGCTGCCCGCACTTCGCGCGAGGCCCTCGCGCTGGTGCGCCAGGCCTTCGGCGTCGATGCCGTGGTGCTGTCGACGAAGCCGTGCGCCGAAGGGATCGAAGTGCTCGCGATGGCGCCCGACAGCGTCGCCGGCCTCGAGCGCCTCACCGCCGAACCCGAGGCTGCCCCGGCCCCGCGCCGTGCCGCCCCGATGTCCCAGCGCGCCGCCGCCGCCGCCGCCACGCCGGCGCCCGCGCAGAACGCGCTCGCCGGCGCGCAGCGCGAGCTCGCCAGCCGCATGGGCGTGCCGCAGAACGAAGTGGAGGCCGACGCCGACCAGCTCGCCATGAGCACGCTGTCGTTCCAGGACTACGTGCGCGACCGCATGCTCAAGCGTCGCCACGCCGAACTGCACAACCAGCCGGTCGAGGCCGAGCCCGCCCGCGCGCCCGAGACGACGCGCAGCGCGCTCGCCCAGACCGGCGCCGCGCGCACCGCGCTGGCCCGCGCCGCCGAGCGCCAGCAGCAGATGCAGGCCATCGACGCCAACGACGACTATTTCGACGCCCCTGCGCCCGCCGCGCAGCGCCGCGCCGCGCAGCAGCGCGTCGAGCCGACGCTGGCGCCGCAGCGCGCGGAGCGCGCGTCGCCGATGTCGTTCTCCAACGCGCCGACGCTGCACGACGACTACGCGGAAGAAGCGCCCGCGCCGCAGGCCGCGTCGGTGACGCACCTGGCCGACGTGGTCAGCCGCAACAACCACATGGACATGGTCAACGAACTGCGCTCGATGAAGGGCCTGATCGAGGAGCGCTTCGGCGCCCTGGCCTTCATGGAGAAGCTCCAGCGCCAGCCGCGCCAGGCGATGCTCGCGCAGAAGCTGCTGGATGTCGGCTTCTCGCCGGCGCTGATCCGCAAGATGGTCGACGCGCTGCCCGCCAATGTCACCGACGAGAACGCCTGGGCCGCCGGCGTGCTCGAGCGCAACCTGTTCACGAGCGAATCCGAGATGGCGATGGAGGACCAGGGCGGCGTGTTCGCGCTGATCGGCTCCACCGGCGTCGGCAAGACCACGACCACCGCCAAGATCGCCGCCGGCTTCGCCGCGCGCCACGGCGCCGCCAACCTGGGCCTGATCACGCTGGACGCCTACCGCGTCGGCGCGCACGAACAGCTGCGCGCCTACGGCCGCATCCTGGGCGTGCCGGTGCACACCGCGCACGACCGGGCCTCGCTGGAAGACCTGCTCGAGCTGCTGGCCGGCAAGAAGATGGTGCTGATCGACACGGCCGGCATGGCCCAGCGCGACGGCCGCACCCGCGAGCTGCTGGAGATGCTGGCGCACCGCTCGATCAAGAAGGTGCTGGTGGTCGATGCCTCGTCGCAGGGCGAGACCATCGACGACGTGATCATCAACTGGAAGGCCTCGGCGTGTACCGGCGTCATCCTGTCCAAGATCGACGAGGCCGTGAAGCTGGCCCCGGCGCTGGATGCGCTGATCCGCCACAAGCTCAAGAACATCGGCGTGGCCAACGGCCAGCGCGTGCCGGAAGACTGGCACCACCTGTCTGCCAACGCCCTCGTGCATCGCGCGCTCAAGGGCGGCGGCAGCGCGGCCTACCGCATGGATCCGCAGGACGTGCACCTCGTGTTCGCGCAGGCCGGCGTGAGCCAGCATTCGGCCGCGCAGCTGCGCGTCTGAACACCGCGACGAAACACCGCTTTTCGCCCGATCGCATCAACGCCCGCCCGGACATAGTTGCTTACATGACATCCCGTCGTCGCAACCCCCCTCCGACCGACCAGGCCGACGGCCTGCGCCGCATGTTCGCCGCGAGCCAGGGCGTGCTGGTGCCGGTCGTCGCGAATCCGCACGTCGAGTACCACGGCGCCGTGCTGGCGCGCCTGGCGAGCGTGTTCGCGGAGCAAGGCCTGAACACGCTGGTCGTGGACGCGGCCGACACCGCTCCCGAACCCGGCGAGCTGGCCTTCATCGACCTCGGCGCGTGCGTCGAGCCGCTGGCCCCGCAACTGGCCTACCTGGCCGCGCGCGGCCTGCCGATGCAGTTCGTCGACACGCGCGGCTCGTGCACGAGCTTCGTGCCCCGCATGATGAGCGTCGTGCAGGACGTCGACGTCGTCGTCATGCACGCCGAGGCGCGCGTGCTGGCGCGCATGCTGGGCGAGCAGCCGCTGCGTCCGGTGCTGCTGGCCTCGGGCGTGGGCGAGAGCATCACGCACGCGTATGCCGCGCTGAAGCTGCTGGCGCAGCGACTGGGCCTCATGAGCTTCGACCTCGTGATGCCTTCGACCAAGGGCCGTGGTCCGACGCCGGCGCAGATCGCGCGCCGGCTGTCCGACTGCGCCGACCGCTTCCTGGGCGCCGCGTTGCACGACTCGGCCACGATCGACCCCGACATCGCCTTCGGCGCGGCTTCCGGCCCCGACCTGATGCGACTGGCCGCCGCGCAGCTGCGCGTGCCGGCCGCCGCCGCAGCGGTGCCGCCCGTCGCCTCGTCCGCCGACGCTGCCTGGACGACCGAGCAGACCGCCCGCGCCCTGAATTCCTTTTTGTCCGCTTGAACAAGAATCCGGAGACCGCCATGTACACCGCCAAAGGCCAGCTCGACGCCAACGCGATGCTCAAGCAATACAGCCCGCTGGTGCGCCGCCTCGCGCACCAGATGATTGCCAAGCTGCCGGCCAACGTCGAGATCGACGACCTGATCCAGGTGGGCATGATCGGCCTGAACGACGCGATGTCGCGCTTCGACGCGGAGCAGGGCGTGCAGTTCGAGACCTTCGCGACGCAGCGCATCCGCGGCGCGATGCTCGACGAGCTGCGCGGCAGCGACTGGATGAGCCGCGGCGGCCGCCGCCAGCAGCGCGAGATCGAGACGGCGGTGCACAAGCTCGAGCAGAAGCTGGGCCGCGCGCCGCAGGAGAGCGAGATCGCCGAGATGATGGGCATGTCGCTGTCGCAGTACCAGGAGGTGCTGGGCAAGGTGCGGGGCACGCAGCTGGTCTATCTCGAGGACATGTCGGGCGACGAAGGCGGCGACGACTACCTCGACCGCCACGTCGCGAACGAGGACGTCAACCCGCTGTCGATGCTGCAGGATCACCGCATGCGCGAGGCGCTGGTCGAGGCGATCAAGAACCTGCCGGAGCGCGAGCAGTACGTGATGTCGATGTACTACGAGCACGACATGAACCTCAAGGAGATCGCGGCGGTGCTCAAGGTCACCGAGAGCCGGGTCTGCCAGCTGCACAGCCAGTCGATCGCGCGGCTGCGCGTCAAGCTGCGCGAGTGGTAGATCCTGTAGCCCATGACGAGCCGCCTGCGGGCGGCTTTTGCTTTCGTGCGCTCGATCTTCGCTTGGGGATGAAGTCTTCCAGGTGAAGGCTCGACTCATTGGGGCGCGGGGACGGGGTCTGGCATCTCCCCGATCGCCCGGTCGCGATCGCAAGCCGAAATCCCGACTGCGATCGAGGCCATGCCTCGTCCTCGATTGCGACAGCACCGTCACGATTCGTCATCCTGCGCGCCGCCGCGTCCCGGAAGACCGCACGGATAGTCCGGTCACCAACCCGGAGACCGACATGCTGGATCGCACGACCCGACTCGCCACCGTTTCACTGCTTGCCGCGCTCGTCGCGGCCTGCGGCGGCGGCGCCAGCCCGGCGCCGGACCCTGCGCCCACGCCCGCTCCAGGCCCCGCACCCGCTCCCACCCTCGCCCAGCGCGCCGCCGCGGCCGCGAGCGCCGCGTCGCAAGCGACCGACTGCGCGGCGGTCCAGCCGTTCTACTGGTCGATCGGCGACGCCGCCGGCAAGCAGGGAGACGGCAGCGTCGGCGCCGCGCCGCCGACGGCGCAGACCGTCATGTCGATCGCGTCGGCATCCAAGCTCGTCTACGGGGCCTACGTCGCGGAGCAGCGCGCCGGCGTGCTGACCGACACCGACATCCGCTTCCTGAACTTCACCAGCGGCTACACCGACTTCACGAGCTGCTCGCAGACCGACACGGTGGCCACCTGCGAAGCCACGGGCAGCAACGGCACCCACGAGCCGGCCGACGACGGCAAGTTCTACTACGGCGGCGGCCACATGCAGAGGCACGCGTTCGACAACGGCCTGGCCGCGGACGACGACGCGGCGTTCGCGGGCGCGATCAATGCGACGCTGGGCACCGCGTTCGCGTACTCGCAGCCGCAGCCGGCCGGCGGCATCTACACGAACGCCGGCACGTACGGCGCGTTCCTGCAAGGCGTCGTCGCCGGCCGGCTGAAGATCGGTGCGCTGCTCGGCACGCACGCGGTCTGCACCAACCCGCGCACCTGCACGGACGCCGTCTACACGCCGATCCCCACCGAGAGCGACCACTATTCGATCGGCCACTGGGTCGAGGACGACGCCGCCGCCGGCGACGGCGCGTTCAGCAGCCCCGGCGCGTTCGGCTTCTATCCGTGGGTGGACGGCAGCAAGACCTGGTGGGGCATCGTCGCCCGCATGGCGCGCAACAGCGACGAGCAGGAAGGCGTGGCCTCGATGAAGTGCGGCCGGCGGATCCGCGCGGCCTGGATGTCGGCGCGATACCCCTGAGACGGGGACGCGCACCCGCCCGGGGGCCGCGGCCGGCGGCCGGCGGCCGGCCACGCTGCCTCCGCGCCGCCTCAGCCCTTGCGCGCGGCCTCGATCCTGGCGATGTCGATCTTGCCCATCGTCATCATCGCCTCGAACGAGCGCTTGCGCACGGCGGGGTCGGAGTCGGTGATGGCGTCGGTGAGGGCGCGCGGGGTGATCTGCCAGGACAGGCCCCACCGGTCCTTGCACCAGCCGCAGGCACTCTCCTGGCCGCCGTTGCCGACGATCGCGTTCCAGTAGCGGTCGGTTTCGGCCTGGTCGTCGGTGGCGACCTGGAACGAGAACGCCTCGGAGTGCTTGAACATCGGCCCGCCGTTCAGGCCCAGGCACGGGATGCCCAGCACGGTGAATTCCACGGTGAGCACGCTGTCCTTCTTGCCGCCCGGGAAGTCGCCGGGCGCCTTGTGCACGGCCTTGACCCGGCTGTCGGGGAAGGTCTTCGCGTAGAAGTTGGCGGCCGCCTCGGCGTCGCCGTCGTACCAGAGGCAGATGGTGTTCTTGGGCGTCATGGGGTTGCTCCTGCTGTGTTGATGGGTCATGACGGGGCGCGTCGCGCCTCGGGGAGCGGCCAGCATCGGTGATCGCGCGGGGGCCGTCAACGTTCGCGAGCTCGACAGAAAAATATAAATCCGGCGTGTCGAAACCGGTGCGCGTCGAACGTCGTGTGGACATGCCGGCACCCGGAAAGCGGCAAGTACCCTCCCATCGAAACAACCCGAGGAACCCAGCATGACCAAGCAGATCTTCGTCAACCTGCCCGTGCGCGACCTGGCCAAGGCCAAGGCCTTCTACGAGGCGATCGGCGCGGCGAACAACCCGCAGTTCACCGACGAGACGGCGGCCTGCATGGTGTGGTCGGACACCATTTACGTGATGCTGCTGACCCACGCCAAGTGGGCGACGTTCACGGACAAGCCGATCGCCGCCGCGAGCTCGAGCGAGGTGTCGCTGGCACTCTCCGTCGACAGCCGCGACGCCGTCGACACGATGCTGGCCGCGGCCGGCGCGAGCGGCGGCAAGGTCGACGTCAACCCGCCGCAGGACCTGCCGTTCATGTTCAGCCGCTCCTTCGAGGATCTCGACGGCCACGTGTGGGAACCGCTGTTCTTCGACATGTCCAAGTTCCCGCAGGGCTGAGCATACGGGACGGCGTATCGGCGCCGCCGCTCGCCGCCGCCATGGGTTGCGCAAACGGGCGTTGCCTCGCATCATCGAGGCTCCGCCCCACGGCCGCCGGCTCAGTCGTTCCATGTCGCCACCTGCCTCCGGAAATCCCGCACCGGAAGACCGGTTCCGTGCGATCGTCGAGGCGCAGCCCGAGCTGATCTGCCTCTCGCGCCCCGGCGGCGAGCTGGTGTACGTGAACCCGGCCTTCGCCCGGCACTTCGGGCTCGCGCCCGAGCGGATGCTGGGCGGCGACCTGTTCGAACACGTGCTGGCGGAGGATCGCGCCGCCGTGCGCCGGACGCTGGGCGAGGTGCTGTCCGGCGGCCACGCCAGCGTCAGCGAGCACCGCATGGTCGACGCGCAGGGACACGCGTCCTGGGTGGTGTGGACGAACCGCGTGCAGCGCGAGGGCGACGAATCCCTGTTGTGCAGCATCGGCCACGACGTGACGCGGCGCAAGACGCTGGAGCTCGAGCTGGTCGAGAGCGACGCCTTCGTGCGCAAGATCACCGACAGCCTTCCGCTGCGCATCGCCTACGTCGATCGCGACCTGCGGTTCCGCTTCGTCAACCAGGCCCACTGCCGGCGCTTCGGCCGCCGGCGCGAGGAGATCCTGGGTCGCACGCGCGAGGAGCTGCTGGGGCGCCCGGCGTCGCCGGAGATCGCCGCCGGCATGGACGGGGCGCTCGCCGGCGTCACGCAACGCTTCGAATACGAGGATCTGGTCGACGGCGCGACGCGCCGCTTCGACATCCAGCTCATTCCGGACACCGACGTCGACGGCTCGGTGCGCGGCTTCTTCTACATCGGGCTCGACATCACCGATCGCGCGAACGCCGAACGTGCGCTGCGCACACTGACGCAGGAGGCGCAGGCGCAGTCCGACATCCTGCGCCTGTTGACCAAGGCCATCCCGGCAACGGTCGTCGTCGTCGGCGCCGACGGGCGCTACCGCTTCGCCAACGGCGCGTTCGAACGCTACTGCGGCCGGCCGCGCGACCGGATCATCGGCCATACGGCGGTCGACGTCCTGGGCGCGGCGGAAGTGGCGCGGCGCCGCCCGTACATGAAGCGCGCGTTCGCGGGCGAGAGCGTCACCTTCGCGCTCGACTACGCCACGCCGGAGGGCACGACCTGGCTGGAACTGAGCTGCATCCCGCTGCAACTGGCCGGGCATGGCGTCGACGGCTTCGTGGGCATCGCGCAGGACATCACGTCGCAGCGCCGCGAGCAGGACCGGCTCACGGCCCTGTCACAGCGCGATGCACTCACCGCGCTGCTGAACCGCGCCGGCTTCGAGCAGTTCTTCGGACGCCTGTCCGATTCGGGCCAGGGCGCGGCGCTGGGCCTGCTCTACATCGACCTGGACCGCTTCAAAGCGGTCAACGACCAGCATGGCCACGCGGTGGGCGACAGGCTGCTGCAGGCGGTCGCGCGGCGCCTGGCGGGCCTCGTGCGGCCGACCGACGCCGTGGCACGCCTGGGCGGCGACGAGTTCGTGATCCTGCTGGCCGACGTCGGCGCGCTGGCGCACTGCGACGCCGTCGCCGACAAGGTGGTGGCCGCCGTCGGCGCGCCGTTCGACGTCGACGGCCAGTGGCTGCACATCGGCCAGCGTGGGCGTGGCGTTCGGCGTCGAGCCGGGTGCCGACCGGGGCGAGCTGATCCGCCGCGCGGACGCCGCGCTGTATCGCGCCAAGGCGTCCGGCCGCGGACGCCACGCCAACTAGGGCCTGTTCACACCAAATGCGCGGGCGTGCATCTGGTGTGAACAGGCCCTGGGCGCGAAGACGGCCGCGACGCCGTCCTCAGGCTGCGAGCCGCTGCGGCGGAGCGACCTCGTCGCGCGTCGTCGTCTTGCCCAGCAGTTCGTCGAACAGCGCCCGGAAGTGCACCACGGCCTTGCGCAGGTCCTCCGTGCTGGCCTCGCCGCGCTGGTCCAGCGACACGATGCGCTGCGCCGCGCGATAGTTGTTGACGACGATCGGGTGGTCGACCGAGATGTCGGCGGCGCGCATCTCGAAGTCCGCCACCGGGTAGCCGCGCTTGACCAGCAGGTCGCGCACGAGCTTGTCGGCCTCGATCAGCACGCCCTTGGGATCGTCGACGAACGAGCCCTGCAGGCGACTCCAGGATTGGGAGAACCTGGCGGCGTCGGCGGAGGACAGCGGCACGATCTCGAACTTCTCGACGCGCTGTTCGCGCTGGCGCAGTTCCTTCTCGGCCTTGGCCTTGCTGCCCGCGCGGCGCAGCACGGCGTCGTACTCGGGGCCGAAGCGGGCCTTCAGGCGCTTGCTCTGGTACGCGCTCCAGGCAACCGCCGCGATGACCGCGATGACGACCACGGCCGCGACGGCGATGGCAATCAGGGTGTTGTTGTCCATTTCGTTCTCCGGATGAGTCCAGCGATGCCTGCATGCGGCAAGCGATGTACCGACGACTCGGCCTTGCGCAACCGGATGTAGGGACGGCTCAGCTGTAAATGGAAGGCGAACTTGCAAGATTGGCTGTCTATCTGTAGACTGCGTGGATGCCACCGCGCCGACCGCCCGCCGCCGAAACGCACGCCAACGAGCTGATGCGGTCGATGGGCGTGCTGCTGCGGCGCGTGCGCGGCGAGTCGGCTGGACGCGAGGGGCCCAGCTGGTCGCAGGCTGCCGCCATGGCGCGGCTCGACAAGGGCGGCCCCATGACGACCGCCGAGCTCGCGCGCACCGAGAGGGTCAAGCCCCAATCCATGGGGGCACTGCTGGCCGAGCTCGAGCAGGACGGCCTCGTGCGACGCGAGCGGCATCCCACTGACGGCCGGCAGATCCTGTTCTCGCTCACCGAGGCGGGCGTGCAGGAACGGCGCCGCCGCCAGGCGGCCAAGCTCGCGTGGCTCACGGCCGCGATCGACCGGTTCGACGCCGAGGAACGGCGCACGCTGGCTGCCGCGATCGAACTCGTGAAGCGGCTCGGCGAATCCTGACCCCTGCCCATCCCGACACGAGGAGTCCCCGCATGAATGCCGGTCACTACGTCGCCTGGTTCCTCGGCGGCGCCTTCCTGCTGAACGCCGTTCCGCACATCGTCGCGGGCGCGATGGGGCGCCCCTTCCCGAGTCCGTTCGCCACGCCGCCGGGGCAGGGGCTGTCGTCGTCGACCGTCAACGTCTTCTGGGGCTTCTTCAACCTCCTCGTCGCCTGGGGGCTGCTGGCGCGCGTGGGCCGCTTCGACCCGGGTGCGCCCGGCCCCGTGCTGGCGGCCGGGCTCGGCGCGTTCGCGCTGGCGCTGCTGCTCGCGCGGCGCTTCGGCCGCTTCAATGGCGGCGACCTCGCGCGGACGCAAGAGGAGACGCCGCCGCGATGAGCGAAGGCACGTTCCGCTCGCTGCGCAACCCGGGCTACCGCACGTGGTTCGCGGGCTCGCTCGTGTCCAACATCGGCACCTGGGTCCAGCGCACCGCGCAGGACTGGCTGGTGCTCACCCAGCTGACGCCGCACAACGCCACCGCGCTCGGCGTGGTGATGGCGCTGCAGTTCGGGCCGCACATCGTGCTGCTGCCGCTCACCGGCTCGGCGGCCGACCGCTTCGATCGCCGCCGCATCCTCGTGGCCACGCAGTCGGCGATGTTCGTGCTCGCGCTCGTGCTGGGCCTGCTCACGCTCGCCGGCGTCGTGCAGCTGTGGCATGTTTACGCGTTCGCGCTGCTGCTCGGATGCGTCACCGCCTTCGACGCGCCGGCGAGCCAGACCTTCGTCTCCGAGCTGGTGGGCGACAAGGACCTGTCCAACGCCGTGGGCCTGAACTCCACGTCGTTCAACGTCGCTCGCATGGTGGGGCCCGCGCTCGCGGGCATCCTGCTGGCGACGCTGGGCACGGGCTGGGCCTTCACGGCCAACGCCGTGTCCTATCTCGCGGTGCTCGCGGCGCTCCTGCGCCTGCGCGCGACCCCGCGTCACGCGGGCGCGCACGCGTCGCGCGGGGGCTTCGTCGACGGCCTGCGCTACGTGCGCGGGCGCCCCGACCTGATGGCGATCCTGTGGATGCTGTTCCTGATCGGCACCTTCGGCCTGAACTTCACGATCTTCATCTCGACGATGGCGGTCAGCGTGTTCCACGAGGGCGCGGGGCGTTACGGCCTGTTGATGTCGATCATGGCGATCGGCACGATCTCGGGCTCGCTGCTGGCGGCGCGCCGGCAGCAGCCGCGCATCGAGATCCTGCTGTCGTCGGCCACGGTGTTCGGCCTCGGCTGCGCGGCGGCGGCGCTGATGCCCACCTACGGGTCGTTCGGTGCGGCGTTGATCGTGATCGGGGTGTCGGCGCTCACGTTCGCCAACTCCACCAACAGCCTGCTGCAGCTGGGCACCGAGCGCGCGATGCGCGGGCGCGTGATGGCGATGCGGCTGGCGATCGCGCTGGGCGGCACGCCGATCGGCGCGCCCATCGTCGGGTGGGTCGCCGACACCGCGGGCCCGCGCTGGGCCCTCGGCGTGGGCGCGGCGTCGGGCTTCGCGGCGGCGGCCGTGCTGCTGCACTACCTGGCACGGCACCGCCGCCTTCGCGTGCGGCTGGATGCCGGGCGGCTGCGGGTCTCGGTCGATCCGGCTTGACGCGACGACGCGTCGACGTCGCGAACGGAGGGCGGGTCGAACGCGCCGTGCACGAAGTCGTGGCGGGCGCGCAATAGTGCCGCTCCGGCATTCAGCGCCGGCGCCGCCCGGCCGATGAGCGGACAACGCGCGCATCGGCGGGACGCGGCGACCGGTCGGCTCCACCGCCGGCAACGCCCCGTTCCTCGACCGATCGCACGCTTGCGTTCGCTGGCAAATTGGCGGGCGAATCCCCCACGTCGACGCCTCGCCCCCGGAGTCCCATGTCCGCCCTCACCGAAGAACAAGCCCGCACCTACATGCACAAGCTGCTCGCCGCGATGGCGGCGGCCGGCGGCTCCGACCTGTTCATCGCCAACGACTTCCCGCCCAGCATGAAGGTGGACGGCGGCATGAAGCCCATGACCACGCAGAAGCTGACGGCCGACGTCACGCGCGCGCTGGCCAACGCGATGATGAGCGAGAAGCAGCGCGAGGAATTCGCGCGCGAGCTGGAGTGCAACTTCGCGGTGGCCATCCCCGGCACGGGGCGCTTCCGCATCAACATCCTGGTGCAGCAGCAGAGCGTGAGCCTGGTCTGCCGCACGATCGCCGCCGAGATCCCCAACTTCGAGAAGCTGGGCCTGCCGCCCGTGCTCAAGGACGTGGTGATGAGCAAGCGCGGCCTGGTGCTGGTGGTGGGTGCCACCGGCTCGGGCAAGTCGACGTCGCTCGCCGCGATGATCGACCACCGCAACCGCACCTCGTCGGGCCACATCATCACGGTGGAGGACCCGGTGGAGTACGTGCACCAGTCGCAGAAGTCGCTGGTGACGCACCGCGAGGTGGGGGTCGACACGCACAGCTGGCACCACGCCCTGAAGAACACGCTGCGCCAGGCGCCCGACGTCATCCTGATCGGCGAGATCCGCGACGCCGAGACCATGGAGCACGCCATCGCCTTCGCGGAGACCGGCCACCTGTGCCTGGGCACGCTGCACGCGAACTCCGCCAGCCAGACGATCGAGCGCGTGATCAACTTCTTCCCCGAGGAGCGCCGCGGGCAGCTGCTGATGGACCTGTCGGCCAATCTCCGCGCCATCGTCTCGCAGCGCCTGGTGCGCCGCGAGGACGGCAAGGGCCGCGCCGCCGCGATCGAGATCCTGCTGAACACGCCCACGATCGCCGAGAAGATCTTCACGGGCCACTTCAACGAGATCAAGGAGATCATGGGCCGCTCGCGCGAGCTGGGCATGGCCACCTTCGACTGGGCGCTGTTCGAGCTGTACGAGCAACGCGTGATCGGCTTCGAGGAGGCCATCCGCAACGCCGACTCCGCCAACGAGCTGCGCCTGAACATCAAGCTGCGCAGCAAGCGCGGCGAGCCGATGGCGCACGGCGACGGCGGCCTGTCGCTCGACATGGGCGAGGAAGCCGCACCCAAGGAGCCCGCACCCAGGGCCGACCCGATGCAGGATCTGCGCAAGCAGGCCGAGGCGCGCCACAAGGCCGAGGACGAGGAGATGGCGCGCCTGCGCGAGAAGCGCCGCCAGGCCGAGATGGCCGGCGCGGGCGGCGGGCAGGGCCGCTGAGCGGACTCAGTGCCCGGCGCGCATGACGCGCTGGAGCAGCGTGGCGGCCCAGCCGGGCAGCGTGTCGCCGAAGGCCTCGGCCTGGGTGAACTCGTCTTCGCCGAGCACGGCGCTGTGGGTCAGCTGGCCCTGGTCGTCCACCGTGAGCGTCAACCAGCCGTGGTCGCCGGCTTCCCACTCGAACGAGATCGTGCCCCCGGGTTCGACCTGCACGGCGGGTTGGCGGGGCAGGGCCTCCACGAGGGCCAGCAGTCGCTGCCCGGCCGCGATCGTGTCCGGCGTCGGCCGGCGCCAGCCGCGGGTCTCGACAAGGGGGGCGACGTCGTCCAGGGCGGCTTGCAGGCTTGGGTGCATGGTCTCGTGATTGTGGCGCGCCTGCGTCGACGCCGTTGCCCGCGGCCGTGATCGCGATGCCACCCTGCCCGCGGGGGCAGACGGCGCCCGCAGCGTCGTCGACGTCCCGGAAACGAATCGAGGCGGAGCCAGACCCTCCGGATGCGTTCGTGCGCGCACTGGGGTGCCGAAAGGCAGAAAGGGCCCCGCAGGGCCCCTTCCGTTCGACGCGGCGGCGTTTCAGCTCGCCGCGATCACGCGTCCCGGCCCGCGCTGGCTCGCGCCGTTGGCCGAGTAGACGCTGGTCTGGGCCATCGGCTTGGGCAGCAGGATCTCGAGGTTCTGCTCGACCAGCGTGCTGGCGCGGATCAGCGCCTCGCGTTGGGCGGTGATCCGGGCGTTGGCCAGCGCGAAGCGGCTGCGCAGTGCGACGGGCATCCTGCCCCCGCGGGCGACCTGGGCGAACTGGTTCATGGCCGCGCGCATGGCGTCGTGCAGCGCGCTGGACGCCGACTCGACGGCCGCGATGTCGCGCCGGGCCAGGGTCTCGCCGAGCGTGGCGATCGCCAGCTCGACCGCCGCCAGCGACGTTTCCAGCGCGGAAACCTCGGGCGGCAGGGCTTGGGCGGGCGCGGCGGGCCGCGCGGCGCGGGGTGCGGTCACCGGGTGTCCGCCGGTCAGTGCTGCGGACGCGAGCGGCCGAGCACTTCCTGTGCGTTGGCCAGCAGCTTGTCGGCGATGGCGCCCGGATTGACGCTGAAGCTGCCGTCGCGGATGGCCTGGGCGATGCGATCGACCTTGGCCTGGTCGAAGGCCGGATCCTGGGCGGCTTGGGACAGCATGGCGGCCTCCGGCGAGAGTTCGACCTGCGCGCTCGCGTCGCCGGCGTCCAGCACCTTGGAGGTGGACGTCGTCGTGCTCTGCTGGCGGACGGCCCGGCGATCGTTGTCGATGGCGGTCGTCGCGGCGGTGCTGGTGATGGTGCCAATTTTCATGATGCTCTCCTGAGGACGGGGATGAATGTCCTCATGCCCATGCGTGATGAGACAGTTTCGGCAGTCCCGAATCGAACTTTAGGATATTTTCCGAAAAACTTTTCGAGGCCACGGCCGCGCTGCCCGGCGCGATCCGCGTGATGCATTTCACGGTCACAGGGCCACCTCGACCTGGTGATCGCCGGTCGGACGAACGCTCAGCAGGCGGCCGCCGTCGGTGCGCACCCGCACGCTCTGGCCCTCGATGCCGGCGCCGACGGCCTGGCCTTCGGTCACCACCTGCCAACCCGGTCCGAGCGCGGTGACGCGCACGGTGTCGCCCGAGGCGAAGAACTGGCGCGGCTTCAGATCGTTCTGGCGCAGTGTCGCGCCGGCCGCGACGGCGCGGCCCAGCGTGCGGCCGATGACCAGCGCCGGGTCGGGCACGGCCGCGCCGGGGGCGGCGGCGATGTCCACTTCGGACTGCATCAGCATGCTGCCGTCCAGCACGGTGCCGGGCGGCAGGGCCGATTTAACGACGGTGGCCTGCGAATAGACGCTCACCTGGATCGGGATCGACACGTTCCACGCCTTGGCGCCCTGGGTGCAGCGCAGGCCGATGCGGGTCGAGCCCCAGACGGGCAGGCCGGGCGGCAGGTACGGGTCGATGCGCAGGCAGGGCGCCAGCTTCAGGCGCGGATCCAGCTTGCCCACCTTGACCTCCACGCGCACGCCGGACCCCTGCTCGGACGTGGCGGCGGCGGCGCCGTTGCGTGCCATCGTCTCCACCTGCTGGAGCAGGGCGTTGTCGGGGGTGTAGCCGGGCTCGTCCTGGGCGGACGCCACGCCCGCGAGCGCGGCCAACGCCAGGCCGGCGAGGCGGCGGGCGGTGGGAGCGGCGGGGACGAGCTGAGCGCGCAAGGGACTGGGCCTGGGATTTTGGGGATGTGGCCACTTTAGGGAAGCCGGCGGGGCCGGGTGCTCCGAATTGAGGGCCGTTCCCCTGCTTTATCGGCCTTCAGTTTCCGGTCTTGACTTCCACAATCGCTCTCCATGGCCGCCCCTGCGTCCGGGTTTCGCGTCTTCGCAAGCCCGCCCAGGCCGCCAGGAACACCGAAGGTGACCCGATGAACCGCTTGACCAACTCGCTCGATTTCCAGGCCCAGGCGCTCACGCTCCGGGCGGAACGCCAGCGCCTGATCGCAAGCAACATCGCCAACGCCGACACCCCCGGCTACGTGGCGCGCGACATGGACTTCGCGTCCGCGTTGCGCGAGGCCACCGGCACGCAGGCCGCCGGCAGCACCATGACGGGCGACACCGCCACCGCGCGCGGCCACATCCCGATCGGCACCGGCTCGACCAGCGAGCTGGGCCTGAAGTACGCCGCGCCGTCGCAGACCAATCTCGACAGCAACACCGTCGACATGGACCGCGAACGCGCGAGCTTCGTCGACAACTCGGTCAAGTACGAGGCGACGCTGCGTTTCATCAACACCGACGTCCGCACCATGCTCGACGCCATGAAGAGCCCGAGCCAGGGCTGATCAGGAGTAGGTCGTGGCTGCATTCGCCATATCTAACTCGCGGGCCGTGCGCTGGGCCGCTCCCAAGGAGGCCCGCAGCCCCCTCGGGGGGCGGGAGCCGTACTCGGCGGATGGGGGTCGTCAATGAGCATGATGAAGATCTTCGACATTTCAGGAAGCGCGGTTTCCTCACAGAGCCAGCGCCTGAACGTCGTCGCCTCCAACCTGGCCAACGTCGACACCGTCGCCGGCCCGGACGGCAAGGCCTACAAGGCGCGCGAGGTCACGTTCCAGACCGTTCTCATGAACACGCCCGACGGCGCCCCCGGCGCGGGCGTGCGCGTGGCCGGCGTCACCGAGAACCAGGCCCCCGGCCGCAAGGTGCACGACCCGGCCAACCCGAGCGCGGACGCCGACGGCTACGTCACCTACTCGAACGTGAACGCGGTCGACGAGATGGTCAACATGATCTCGGCCTCGCGCTCCTACCAGAACAACATCGAAGTCATGAACACGGCCAAGACGCTGCTCATGAAGACGCTGCAGATGGGACAAGGCTGATCATGGCGATCTCGAACACCACCAACCCGGCGCTCAACGCGCTCAGCGGCTTCGGCAATTCCGCCGCCACCAACGCCGGCGCCGGCGCCAAGACCGCCGCCAAGGCCGGCAAGGCCGCGGCCAGCGGCGCGGACGCGTCCAACCTCGGCGCGACGCAATCGGCGCAGGAGCAGTCCGACCGCTTCCTGAAGCTGCTGGTGGCGCAGATGTCCAACCAGGATCCGCTCAACCCGATGGACTCGGCGCAGGTCACCAGCCAGATGGCGCAAATCAGCACCGTGCAGGGCGTGCAGACGCTGAACAAGACGGTCAGCGGCCTCGACAACCAGTTCACGCAGCTGCAGACGATGCAGGGCGCGGCGCTCGTCGGCCACGACGTCGCCACCGACGGCAACGCGCTGCGCGTCGACGCCGACACGCACAAGGGCGACGGAGGCTTCGAGATCGGCAGCCCGGCGACCAGCGTCAACGTGGAGATCCTCAACCCGGCCGGCGCGGTCGTGGGCACCGTCAAGCTCGGCCCGCAGGGCGCCGGCAGCCACGCCTTCGACTTCGACGTGCCGAAGAACGCGCAGGGCCAGCCGCTCACGTTCCGCGTCAACGCGCTCAACAACGAGGCGCCGCTCGACTCGAAGCCGTTCGCCTTCAACAGCATCGCGGCGGTCAGCAGCGCCAACGGCAAGCTCGCGGTGGAGCTCGACGACGGCCGCAAGGTCGACTACGCCGACGTCCGCGCCTTCTACTAATTTCCTCCAGGAGACTTCACCATGGGCTTCCAGCAAGGTCTTTCCGGCTTGAGCGCCGCTTCGAAGAACCTCGAAGTGATCGGCAACAACGTCGCCAACTCCAACACGTACGGCGAGAAGTCGTCGCGCGCCGAGTTCGCGGACATGTACGCCGCGGCGATGACGGGCTCGGCGTCGAACAACACCCAGGCGGGCATCGGCGTGATGGTCTCCACGGTGGCGCAGCAGTTCAGCCAGGGCAACATCACGCCCACCGGCAACCCGCTGGATCTCGCGATCAACGGCAACGGGTTCTTCCAGACCCAGGATCCGTCCAACCAGATCCAGTACACGCGCAATGGCCAGTTCAAGGTCAGCAACACCGGCAACATCGTCAACGACCAGGGCAACAAGCTCCTGGGCTATCCGGCGGACGCGCAGGGCAACATCGTGCAGGGCGCGGCCCAGCCGCTGCAGCTGCCCACCGGCGGCATCGACCCGCAGGCCACCACCAAGAGCACGGTGGAGTTCAACCTCGATGCGCGCGACGCGGTGACCACGCCCGCCTCGGGCCCCTCGATCGACTTCACGAACCAGAAGACCTACAACAACGCCACCTCGGTGACGATGTTCGACGCCAAGGGCCAGGACGTCGCGGTCAGCTACTACTTCCAGAAGACGGGCACCGACACCTTCGACGTCTACGCCACGGCCAACGGCCAGACCGTCGGCGGCTCGGCCGGCGCGCCGGCGCCGATCGCGTCGCTGCAGTTCTCGGCCGACGGCAGCCAGCTCGTCTCGCCGACGGGCCCGATCACCCTCGACATCCCCGCGTCCACCAACGCCGCCGGCGCCGCCACGCTGCCGATCACCGGCATCCAGCTCGACATGTCCGGCGCGACCGAGTTCGGCTCGAACTTCGGCGTCACCAACATGACGCAGGACGGCTACACCGCCGGCCAGCTGACGGGCGTGTCCGTGGACAACGCGGGCAAGCTGATCGCCCAGTACTCGAACGGGCAGACCAAGGCCGCCGGCCAGCTCGAGCTCGCCAACTTCCGCAACGTGCAGGGCCTGACCCCGCTGGGCGGCAACGCCTGGAAGCAGACGGCCGCCTCGGGCGGCCCGACCGTAGGCATCGCCGGCGACGGCAACCTCGGCGTGCTCAATTCCGGCTCGCTGGAGGAATCCAACGTCGACCTGACGGCGGAACTGGTCTCGATGATCACCGCCCAGCGCGACTATCAGGCCAACGCCCAGACCATCAAGACGATGGACCAGGCGATGCAGACCCTCGTGAACCTGCGCTAAGCGGATCGAGCTGAAGGGGAGCGACCATGGACCGCATGATCTACCTGTCGATGTCGGGCGCCAAGGCGGCCCTGCAGCGCCAGGATTCGCTCGCCAACAACCTCGCCAACGTATCCACCAACGGCTTCCGCGCCGAGCTCACCGCCTTCCGCGCGGTGCCCATCCGCGGCGACGGCGCCTCCACCCGCGTGTTCTCGCTGGAGACCACGCCCGGCTACAGCGACGAGCAGGGCGCGATCAACGCCACCGGGCGCAACCTCGACGTGGCGCTGACCGGCAAGTCCTGGCTCGCGGTGCAGTCGCTGGACGGCACGGAGGCCTACACCCGTGCCGGCGCACTCGACGTCAACAACGAAGGCGTGCTGGTCACGCAGGCCGGGCTGCAGGTCAACGGCGACGGCGGTCCGATCACCGTGCCGCAGAACGCGCGCGTGGACATCGCCGAGGACGGCACGGTCACCGCGAAGGTCGACGGCCAGAAGCCGCAGCAGATCGGCAAGCTCAAGCTGGTCACCGCCGACGTGCCGCTGAACCGCGGCACCGACGGCCTGTTCCGCGCCGACTCCGGCGACCTCGGCGCCGACCCGGCCGCGCGCCTGCAAGCGGGCGCGCTGGAAGGCTCCAACGTGAGCCCCGTGGCGACGATGGTGGGCATGATCGCTGCCGCGCGCCAGTTCGAGCACCAGATGAAGATGCTCGAGAACGCCGAGAAGCAGGACCAGACGGCGTCGAAGCTGCTGTCCGAGAACTGAGCGTGCGCCGCGGCCCGAGGGGTCTGGCACCTCCTCCTTCCGCGTCGAGGCCTCTCCGGTAGCCTTCCCCTTGGTCGCGGAAGGAGGCCGTGCCTGACCCCGAACAGCGAGGACGGGGTCAGGCCCGGCCTCGAATCGCGATGGAAGCGCCCGCTGCCGCAGGCACGCGAGCGCGATCCGAGGAGGGGCCGGACCCCTCCGGCGGCGACCCCTCCGGCGACGGCCGCAGGAGCGCCACCCGACTTCTCCAGTCGGGATAAACGGGCCCTATGCCGGCCTTATCCGGGCGCTCCACCCCTCAAGTTTTCGGGAAGATGGCGTATCACTCGAACGAAAGTTCACGTCATGCTTCGCTCATTGTGGATCTCGAAGACCGGCATGGAGGCCCAGCAGCTCCAGCTGGACAACATCTCGCACAACCTCGCCAACGTGGCCACCAACGGCTACAAGAAGAGCCATGCGCAGTTCGAGGACCTGATCTACCAGAACCTGCGCCAGTCCGGCTCCGCGACGTCCGACCAGACGCAGCTGCCCAACGGCCTGCAGGTGGGCCTGGGCGTGCGCCCGGTGGCGACGGCGCGCGACTTCTCGCAAGGCTCGCTGCAGCAGTCCGGCAACTCGCTGGACGTGGCCATCAGCGGCAACGGCTTCCTGCAGGTGACGATGCCTGACGGCACCACCGGCTACACGCGCGACGGCTCGCTCAAGCTCGACTCGCAGGGGCAGCTGGTCACCAACGAGGGCTTCATCGTGCAGCCCGGCATCACGATCCCGCCACAGGCGCAGAGCATCTCGATCGGCGCCGACGGCACCGTCACCGCCACGCTGCCCGGCACCGCGCAGCCCAGCACCCTGGGCCAGCTGCAGCTCGCGGGCTTCCCCAACCCGCAGGGCCTCGACCCCAAGGGCGGCAACATCTACGCCGAGACCGCGGCCTCCGGCGCACCGAGCGCCGCCACGCCGGGCACCAACGGCCTGGGCCGCATCCAGCAGGGCTTCGTCGAGACCTCCAACGTCAACGTCGTCGAGGAGCTGGTGGCGATGATCTCCACGCAGCGCGCCTACGAGCTCAACTCGAAGGCGATCCAGACCTCCGACCAGATGCTGCAACGCCTGGGACAACTGTGATGCTCGACTCGGCTTCCGGCAACCGCCATCTCCGCCACCGCGTGCCGCATCCGCGCAACGTGTCCGATCGCACCGCGCTGCGCATCGGCATGGTCGCGATCATCGTGGCCATCTTCACGGCGCTGTTCACCACGCCGGCGCACGCCACGCGCATCAAGGAAGTGGCGGCGGTGCAGGGCGTGCGCTCCAACCAGCTGGTCGGCTACGGCCTGGTCATCGGCCTGGACGGCACGGGCGACCAGACCACGCAGGCGCCGTTCACGACGCAGGGCCTGCAGTCGATGCTGCAGCAGCTGGGCGTGACGCTGCCGGCGGGCACCACGATGCAGCTGAAGAACGTGGCGGCCGTGATCGTCACCGCCTCGCTGCCCGCGTTCGCGCAACCGGGGCAGAACATCGACGTCGACGTCTCGTCGGTGGCCAACGCCAAGAGCCTGCGCGGCGGCACGCTGGTGGCCACGCCGCTGAAGGGTGCGGACGGCCAGGTCTACGCGATCGCCCAGGGCAACCTGATCGTCGGCGGCGCCGGCGCGGCCGCGGGCGGCTCCAAGGTCACGATCAACCACCTCAGCGCGGGCCGCATCCCCGAGGGCGCCTCGGTCGAACGCGCGGTGCCCACGCCGCTGTCGCAGGGCGACACGCTGGAGCTGGACCTCAGCTCGGCCGACTACGCCACCGCCCGCGCGGTCGCCAACGCCATCAACGCCAACAAGGGCATGGGCACGGCGCGCGCGCTGGACGGCCGCGTCATCAAGGTCAAGGCGCCGACCGACGCCGATGCCCGCGTGGGCTTCCTGGCCGACCTCGAGAACCTGGACATCAACCTCGCCGCGCCGGCCGCCAAGATCGTGATGAACGCGCGCACCGGCTCGATCGTGATGAACCAGGCCGTGACCCTGGCCCCGTGTGCCGTCGCGCACGGCAGCCTGTCGGTGACGATCAACTCCAACCCGCAGGTGAGCCAGCCGGCGCCGAACTCGGGCGGCCAGACGGTGGTCACCGACAAGACCGACATCGCGATCTCCTCGCAGGCCGGTTCGCTCGTCAACATGCCCGCGGGCACCAGGCTGGCCGACGTCGTCAAGGCGCTCAACGCGCTCGGCGCCACGCCGCAGGACCTGCTCGCGATCCTGCAGGCGATGAAGTCGGCCGGCGCGCTGACGGCGGACATCGAGGTCATCTGAATATGGCCAACCCGATCTCGTCGTCGATCAGCGGCGCTCCGCAGTCGCTGAACCTGGCGGGCGGCCTGGAGAACCTGCGCGTCAAGGCGCAGCAGGATCCCAAGGCCGCGGTGCGCGAGGCCGCCAAGCAGTTCGAGACGATGTTCACGCAGCAGCTGCTCAAGCAGATGCGCGACTCCACCATGAACTCCGACATGATGGAGAACGAGGGCACGAAGATGGGCACCGAGATGCTCGATTCGCAGTGGGCCTCGAAGCTCGCCGGCCAGCCGGGCGGGCTGTCCGACATCATCGCCAGGCAGCTCGAGCGCCAGATGGGCATCACGCAGGGCGTCACGGCCAAGCCGGCCGCGGCCAACCCGATGCCGGCCGACCCGATGCACCCGGATGCGCCGGTGGCGCTGCCGCAGAAGGCGGCCGCCGCGTTCATCCAGGCGCACACCGACGCCGCCGCCGCGGCGGAGAAGGCCACGGGCATCCCGGCGAAATTCATGATCGCGCAGGCCGCGCACGAGACGGGGTGGGGCCGCAAGGAGATCAAGAACGCCGACGGCTCGACGTCGTTCAACCTGTTCGGCATCAAGGCCGGCCCGAACTGGAAGGGCGCGACCACCGACGCGACCACCACCGAGTACTACGGCGGCAAGGCGCACAAGGTCACGCAGACCTTCCGCGCCTACGCGAGCTACGCCGAGTCGTTCGCCGACTACGCCAGCACGATGAAGAACAGCCCGCGCTACGCCGCGGTGGTGGCCGCGGGCAACGACGCCAGCGGCTTCGCGCGCGGCCTGCAGAAGGCCGGCTACGCCACCGACCCGTCGTACGCGACGAAGCTGGCCAAGATGATCCACATGACCGAGCGCGTGCAGCAGACGCTCGCCTGAGACATGACGGCCCCCACGCTCACTTCGCTCGCTGCCCCCCGAGGGGGCGCACGGCTTGCTCCGGGCGGCCGAGCGCGCGCCGTGACACGCACGGTCTCGATCGTGATTTCGACCGAAACCTTCGCAACTGAAAGGAGCGCCTCATGACGTCGTCGGCCCTGATGTCGATCGGCATGCGCGCCATGTTCGCGAACTATTCGTCGATGCAGACGACCGGTCACAACATCGCCAACGCGCAGACGCCCGGCTATTCGCGCCAGACCGTCGAACTGGCCACCTCCGGCGGCCAGCAGACCGGCGCCGGCTTCTTCGGCAAGGGCGTGGACGTCGTCACCGTGCGGCGCGCGAGCGACGCGTTCCTGAACACGCAGTCGCAGGTGGCGAGCTCGATGGCCGCGATGGACGACGCGCGCTCGTCCAACCTGAAGCAGCTCGAGACGGTGTTCCCGACCGGCGACACCGGCATGGGGGCCGCGGTCGGCACCTTCATGAATGCCTACGTCGACCTCGCCAACAGCCCGGCGGATTCGTCGGCGCGCCAGGTGATCCTGACCAACGCCGCCGAGGTGGCCGACCGCTTCGCCACGGCCGGGGCGCAGATCGATCGCCTGCAGCAAGGCGCGACGCAGGACCTGCGCAACTCGGTGGCGCAGGTCAACCAGCTGGCGTCGCAGATCGCCAAGCTCAACTACGACATCGCCGGGCTGCGCGGCTCCGGCCAGTCGCCCAACGACCTGCTGGACCAGCGCGACCAGATGGTCAAGCAGCTGGGCAACCTGGTCAAGGTCAGCACCATCACCGCCAACGACGGCTCGATGGGCGTGTTCATCGCCGGCGGCCAGCGCCTGGTGCTGGGCGCCGAGGCGCAGAAGCTCGCGGTGACGCCCGACCCGGCCAACAGCGGCCGCTCGACGATCGCGATGGACGACAACGGCATCCTGCACGAGCTCTCCACCGACCTGCTGGTGGGCGGCTCGATCAGCGGGCTGATGAAGTACCAGAACGAGGACCTGGTCGCCGCGCGCAACCAGCTGGGCCAGATGGCGGCCTCGGTGGCGGCGCGCGTCAACACGGTGCAATCGCGCGGCATCGACATGGGCTCGCCCCCGGGCGCGGGCGACGCGATCTTCGCGGTCGGCGGCCCGGTCGCGATCCCGAACACGCACAACGCGCGCAACGGCGCCGGCGGCTTCGCGGCGCAGGCCTCGCTGACGGTCACCGACGCCTCGCAGCTGAAGGCGAGCGACTACACGCTGGCGGCCGATCCGGCCAATGGCGGCGCCTACATCGTCACGCGCCAGTCCGACGGCGTGAAGTTCTCGATGGCACCCGACGGCAGCGGCGGCTTCCAGTACACGCGCCAGTCCGACGGCGCCGCGATGGGCAGCAGCATCGACGGCTTCCAGATCTCGTTCAACGGCACGCCCGCGGCCACCGACACCTTCGAGCTCGAGCCCGTGGGACGCGCGGCCACCAGCATGGTGCGCACGCTCGACGACCCGAACGGCATCGCGGCCGCGTCGCCGATGACGGCCGTCATGGGCGTCAACAACAAGGGCACGGCCACCGTCGGCGGCCTGAGCGTGGTCGATTCGACCAACGACCCGACCCAGACCGCGGCCATCAGCTTCACGGACGCCAACGGCGGCTACTCGTACACGCTGACCGACGCCGGCGGCAACGTCACCGCCTCGGGCAACGGCACATGGACGCCGGGCCAGCCGATCACGATGAACGGCTTCGCGCTCGAGCTCGACGGGGTGCCGGCCGCGGGCGACACCATCAGCGTGGCCAAGACGGCGCACCCCGAAAGCAACAACGGCAACGCGCTGGCGATGGTCGCGCTGCGCGACGAGAGCTTCGTCGGCCGCGACATGCAGATCGACGGCACGCTGGCCGACGGCGAGACCGCCACCGACGCCTACGCGAGCCTGCTGGCCAACGTGGGCGTGCGCGTGCAGAGCGCCAACACGGCGTCGACGATCTCGGCGGCCACGTCCGAGCAGGCCGACCAGGCCGTCGCCAACAAGAGCGGCGTCAACCTCGACGAGGAGGCTGGCCGCCTGATCCAGTTCCAGCAGGGCTACCAGGCCGCGGCCAAGGTGTTGCAGGTGGCGCAGGCCATCTTCGACACCCTGCTGCAGATGGCCGGCCACTGAACGACCAAGCTGACAAGCAGGCGCACGCATGTCCGTAGAACGCATCTCCACCGCCCACGCGTACGACTCCGCGCTGAACAACCTGATGTCACGGCAGGACAACCTGACGCAGACGCAGGAGCAGATGACCAGCGGCAAGCGCGTCATCAAGGCGAGCGACGACCCGACCGCCGCCGCGCGCGCCGAACGCGCCCGCGCGCTCGAGGAGCGCACCACCGCCAGCGAGAAGGCCGTCAACGCCAGCTCCAACGCGATGACGCTGACCGAAGCCGCGCTCGGCGACGCCGGCGACCTGCTGCAGCAGGCGCGCGAGCTGCTCGTGAGCGCCGGCGACGCCAGCTACAGCGACGCGGAGCGGGCGTCGAAGGCGGACGCGCTCAAGGCGATCCGCGAGCAGTTGCTTTCCGTGGCCAACCGGCCCGACGGGCAGGGCGGCTACGTGTTCTCGGGCCAGGGCTCGGGCGGCGCGCCGTTCGTCGACAAGCCCGGCGGCGTCGCCTTCCAGGGCATCGGCGGCCAGGTCAACGTGGCCACCGACGAGCCGCTGCCGCTGACGCTGGACGGCGGCAACGTCTGGCTGTCGGCCGGCACCGGCAACGGCGTGTTCGTGACGAAGAACACCAACTCCAGCAACGCCTGGATCGACGCCGGCCGCGTGACCTCGCCCGACCAGCTCACCGGCTCGACCTACGACATCCAGTTCAGCAGCGGCGGCGGCCCCACGACCTACACGGTGCTGCGCGACGGCAATCCCGTCTCGACCGGCAACCCGTTCACCAGCGGCCAGAACATCACGGTGGACGGGATGTCCTTCGCGATCTCGGGAGAGCCGGCCAACGGCGACGACTTCCAGCTGACGCCGTCGACGCGCTCGCTGTCGGTGTTCGACGCGCTCGACAACGCCGTCAAGCAGTTGTCCACGCCCAACCAGGGCGGCCCGAAGGTGCAACAGGCCGTACAGGACAGCATCCGCGACCTCGACCAGTGCACCACCCAGATCTCCTCGGCGCGCAGCTTCGCGGGCACGACGCTGCAACGCCTCGATGGCGTCAAGGGACGGCTCGACGCGACCGAGCTTTCCGCTCAAACTTCACGCTCGAATGCCGAAGACCTCGACATGGTGAAGGCCCTGTCGAGCTTCAACTCGCAGCAGACGGGTTACCAGGCGGCGCTCCAGAGCTACGCGACGATCCAGAAGTTGTCCCTGTTCAACTACCTGAACGCCTAGGCCTGTTGGAATGGCGGACGTCGGACTGGCTCGTACCATTCCAATAAATACGTTTCCGAGGATTGCAAGAATGTCCCTAGACCATCCCGTCCTCGACCAGGTGGTGCTTGGCGCGAGCTCCCTGTTCGACGCGAAGCGTGCGCCCATCGCGGCCCACATGACGGTGTTCCCCCAGCGGCCCGACGCTTCGATCGACGCCGCCGGCCTGCTGCAGGTCATCGACGAGATCGCGCCCGCCGAGGCCGGTCCGCTGATGCTCAGCGTGGCGCACGAGGGCAGCCTGCGTGCGCTGCTGGCCGCGCCGACCGCGCCGCACCTGATGATCGAGGTGCCGGGCTTCATGCTGTCGGACCCCGGCCTGACGACGCTGCTGCACGAGCGCGTGGCCCAGGGACTGTCGCTCGTCCTGGGCGGCCGCATCCCCGACGGCGCGCCGGCGGACCTGTGGCAGCTGTTCCAGGCCGTGACCGTGGCCCGCGCCAACATCCGCGACGCCTTGCCCGCCGGTCTCGGCGGCAAGCCGTTGCGGCGCTACTTCGTCGGCGCCGACGGCCCGGCGATGTCGGCCGGCGCGCTGCGCGCGGGCTTCAGCGCCGTCGTCGGCTGGCCCACGGGCGATGCCCCGGGCCCCGACACCAAGGTCAAGAACGTGCCGGCCGGCGTCACCACGGTCGTCGACCTGATGCAGCGCGTGGACCGCCAGGAGCCGGCCGAGAAGCTGGAGGCGGTGGTCAGGAACGACCCGACGATCGCGTTCCGCCTGATGCGCTACCTGAACTCGCCGGGCTTCGGCCTGTCGGTGGAGATCTCGTCGTTCCGCCACGCGCTGATGATCCTGGGCTACCAGCGGCTCAAGCGCTGGCTGGCGCTGCTGGTCACCAGCGCCATCGACGATCCGGACATGAAGCCGCTGATGCACCTGGCGGTGCGCCGCGGGCTGGTGATGGAGGAGATCGCGCGGCCCGGCGGCGACGACGCGCTGCGCAACGAGCTGTTCATCTGTGGCGTGTTCTCGACGCTGGACCGCATGATGGGACAGCCGTTCGAGCAGCTGCTGAGGACGATCCCGGTGCAGGAGAGCGTGGCCAACGCGCTGTCCCACGAGAGCGGCCCGCTCGCGCCGTTCCTGGCCCTGGCCCGCGCGATCGAGACGGAATCGGCCTACGACATCCGCGAGACGGCCGAGACGCTGATGCTGACGGTGGGCGACGTGAACCGGGCGCTGGCCAAGGCGCTGGTGCACGCGCACTCCCTGACCAAGGGCTGACCCTCGCGACGAGCCGTCCGCACCGGGCGCCGTCGCCAAGCGCGCTGCCGCCCTGCAGCGTGCGATCGACGGGATGAAGCGCGCCCGCGACATGGCGGCGAACCGCGGTGTCGGCTGCGCTGATGGCCGGCCGAGCCCGACGGTCCGGGCCCGCGGCCCGCTGCTCGCCTCCTCACGCAACTCGCGCGTAGACTCCGGCGGGAGATGTCCACGACCCCGCCCACGCCTCCCAAAGCGCGTCCCCCGGTGCTGCCGCGCCAGCCGCTAGGCGCGTCTGGCGGCCACGGCGCGGGGCCGGCGGCCGCCATCGAGGACCTGCGCAGCGAGCTGCAGGGCTGGTTCGACATGTCGCCGCAGGGCCAGATCGTGTTCGACGAGTCCGGCCACGTCCTGCGCCACAACGCCGCGCTCGGCCAGATGCTGGGCCCGCTGCCCGGCCAGCTGCGCGACATGGCCCCCGACCTGCGCCTGCTGCTGGGCTGGCCCGCCGAGCTGCCGGCCGTCGCGGCCACCCGCACCCAGGACGGCTGGCTCGCCAACGCCGCCGGCGAGCCGCTGCGCGTGCGCGTGCGCGTGCGCGGCGTTCCCGCGAACGGCGGCAGCCGGCTCGCCGGGGGCGGCGCCACCCGCTGGATCGCCATGCTGGAGGATCGCCATCTCGAGGACGAGCGCGACGTCGCCCGCGTCGAGATCCAGGCCTTGATGGGCACGGCCGGCATCGGCGTGGCCACCTGGGACGCGGCGCGCGGCTGGGTCGGCTCGGTGCAGCGCGGCGCGCGCCCGGGCGGCCCGGACGGCGGCACCGCCGCCGACAGCGATCCGGCGCAGCGCCAGGGCAGCCTGATGGCGGTCGGACGCGACCTGGTCGAGCCCGAGTCGATGGCCGACTACGACAGGCTGCAGGCCGCGCTGCGCTCGCGCTCGCGCATCGAGGTGCGCTATGCCGTGCGGCACCAGGACAGCGGCCGGCGCTGGCTGATGACGCGCGTCGAGCCGGCCGAGCTCGGCCCGCAGCGCGGCGCGTTCTCCGTGGTGACGGTCGATGTCACGGAGGAGGAGACCGCGCGCCGCCGCAACCAGGACCTGCTGACCGAGCTCGCCACCATCCTCGACGTCAGCCCGGCCGGCATCGCCTACCTGCGCGGGGAGGGACTCGTCCGCTGCAACCACCGGTTCGAGACGCTGCTGGGCGGCGGCGACTACCCGCCGGGCAAGCCCTTCGACGCGATCCTGGCCAGCGCCGGCGTGCCGGCCGAGACTGTCGCCGCGCTCATGGAAGCCGTGCGCGACGTCGGCACGCTGGAGACCGAGCTGCTGCTGCCCGCGGGCACGCATCGCCGCCAGGCGGTGTGGTGCACGCTGGCGCTGCGCCGCACCCACGAGACCACGCCCGGCGCCGTCGGCATGGTGGTGGTGCTGGCCGACGCGACGCGGATGAAGTCGCAGCAGAGCGAGCTCGAGGCGCTGTCGCGCGAGCGCGAGCTGATGTTCAACCTGTCCGACGTGGGCATCGTGCACCAGCGCGATGGCCAGATCGAGCGCGCCAACCAGGCGATGGCCGACCTCGTGGGCATGACGCCGGAGGCCTTGAAGGGCTCGCCGATGTCGCGCCTGTACGAGAGCGAGACGGCGTGGCAGCACTACCTGCACCTGGAGCGGCGAGACATGGCCACGCTCGGCCGCTCGCACGGCGAACGCCAGCTGCGCCGGCGCGACGGCTCGCTGTTCTGGGCCCAGGTCAGCCAGCGGCCGGTGGACATCGGCCGGCCGCAGGCGGGCACCATCCTGTCCTTCGTCAACATCGACGACCGCCAGCGCGCGCGCGAGTCGCTCGTGCAGCAGGCCGACCGCACGCGCGCCATCCTCGACTCGGTGCTGGTGGGCATCGTCACCGTCGGCGACACCGGCATCGAATGGATGAATCGCTCGGCGCGCCGCATGTTCGGCGGCGAGCTGGCCGACTTCATCGGCGCGCCCATCTCGGTGGTGGCAGGCGACGAGCTCGACCACCCGCTGCGCCGCACCGACTACCTCGAGACGCTCGAGGAGGGCCTCGCCGAGACCTTCGAATGCCGGCTGCGTGCGCGTGACGGGCGCCATTTCTGGGTGGTCGGCAACGTCGTGGCCACCGGCCAGGACACCGCGCACCGCCAGCTCACGTACGCGCTGCTGGACATCGAGCGCCGCCGCCAGGCCGAGGTCAGCATCGTGCAGGCGCGTGCCAGCCTGCAGCGCATCATCGAGACGGCGCCGCTGGCCATCGCGTTGTTCGACGCCGTCAGCCAGCAGGTGGTGCAGCTGAACCAGATGGCCGCGACCTTCGCCGGCCGGCCGATGAAGGAGATCCTGGGGCGCGTGCCCTCGCAGTGGCTGCCCGGCCCCGAGGGGGCCAAGCTCGCGGCCGACCTGCACCGCGCGCTCGCCACGCCGGGCAGCGTGCAGCGCGAGCTGCGGCGCAGCGCCGACGACGGCGAGCCCGGCGCCGGGGCGCAGCGCGTGTGGGACATCCGCATCGTCTCGCTGCGTTCCGCGGCCGACGCGCCCGACCAGTTGCTGATGGTGGCCTCCGACGTCACCGCGCAGCGCGCCGCCGACGAGGCGCGCCTGGCCGCCGCGATCGCGCAGCGCGAGATGCTGATCAAGGAAGTGCACCACCGCATCAAGAACAACCTGCAGGGCGTCGCGGGCCTGCTGCAGCAGAGTGCCTCGCGCCACCCGGAAGCCGCCGGCGCGATCGCCGAGGCCGTCAGCCAGGTGCACGCCATCGCGCAGGTGCACGGGCTGCAGGTGGGCGTGACGGGGCCGATGCGCGTGCGCGGCGTGGTCGAGGCGATCGCGACCTCGGTGCAGCGCATGTTCGGCCGCAACATCCTGGTGGAGGTCAGCGGCCCCGAGCTGCTGCACCGCTTCGCGCTGACCGAGGCCGACTCCATCCCCATCGCGCTGACCGTCAACGAGCTGTTCACCAACGCGATCAAGCACAGCGCGCCGGCCGCGGGCGAGCCGGCCAGCGACATCCGCTGCCGCGTCGTGTGCGGCGAATCGACGGTGATGATCGTCATCGCCAACCACGGCACGCTCAAGCCGGGCTTCTCGCTGGCGGGCATCCCGGCCGGCGTCTCCGGCCTGGGCCTGGTGCGCTCGCTGCTGCCGCGCAAGGGCGCGAAGATGGCGATCGAGGCCGAGGGCGACTCGGTGGTCGCGCGCCTGGAGCTGGCGCCGCCGGCGGTGGCGCTGATCGACGCGGCCTGAAGGCGCGGCCGACTCAGGGCGAGATCTTCGTCCAGCCGCTGCAGTCGCGCGCCGGCTGGTGCTTCGCGGGGGGCGCCTGCGTCGACGCGTGCACCGACTGGTCGCCGACCTGGACGTCGAGCCACGCCTTCGCCTGCATGCCCGTGGCGGCGCCGCACACGGTCACCCACGCGCTGCCGTCGGCCAGCTTGAGCAGGCTCTGGCTGTGGTGGTCGGGCGAGCACGTGGTCTGCACGTGGCCCGCCAGCCCGAGGTTGCCCTCGGACATGCTCAGCGAATAGGCGTCGGGGTCGCAGGCGACGCCGGGGTCGACGGCGCGCACGACGGCGGGATCGATGGCCAGGCGGGTCTCGAGATCGGGCGGCAGGGCGAGGAAGACGCGGTCGCGGCCCGGCGTGGGCAAGGCCTTCTCGAAGGCGGCGAGGTCGGCCGGCGCGGGCTTGGGCGCCGGCGCGGCCCGCGCGACGCCGCAGGACGCCAGCACGAGGGCGGCGGCGAGGAAGCGGGCGGACGAGAGTGCGGGCATGGCGCGGCCGAGGGTCGTGGCGACTCCCGCCGATTGTGGCGAGTCGGCGCGCGCTGCCATCCCCCTTGCGGGTGGGCGCCGCAAGCCCGGTGCAAGCTGCGGGTCGTTCCCGGGCGCGCTGTGCGCGGCCGTCGCCTAGACTGCACGGATGACCCGAACCGCCTTCGCGCCTGCGCTGGCCGCGGCGCTCGCGGCGGTCGTGGCGTCCACGCCCGCCGCCGCCCCGTCCCCCATCTACCTCGTCGTCGACATCAAGGCCGATCCGCACAAGCCGAACGATCGCCGCACGGTGATCGTCCGCGCCTACGACAGCGGCGACGCGGGCCAGTGCGCGCGCGGCCAGATGCACTACCCGAACTCGCCGGCCAATCCGCGGTTCTCGCAGTGCCTGCGCGAGCTGCCCGCCGAATTCGCGGCGCTGCCGCAAGGTGGCGGCCTGCCCGGGGCCTACGTGCTGAAGTTCACGGTGCCCGGCGAGGCCGAAGCCACGTACCGCTTGATGTACGACATGTCGATGAAGGATCCGCCGCAGATCTGCCGCAACCTGGCGGACTACGAGCGGCGCTGGGGCCGCCTGTCGCCCGACACGCGCATCCAGTGCTGGGTGCCGCGCGCCTGATGCCGCGGGCCGTCAGCCCTGCGGATCGTGGCACACCAGTTCGACGTTGTGCCCGTCCGGGTCGATGACGAAGGCCGCGTAGTAGTTCGGGTGGTACTCCGGGCGCAGGCCGGGGCCGCCGTTGTCCCGGCCGCCCGCCTCGAGCGCCGCGCGGTGGAACGCGTCGACCTGCTGGCGGTTCGCGGCACGCAGCGCCAGGTGCAGGCGCGCGGGCTTCTCGTCGGTCTGGAAGATGCACAGCGAGGCCTGGCCGTCCGCGCTCATCTCGAGGCCCAGCGCGTTCTCCGCGGCGATCTTCATGCCGATGGGCGCGAACGCGCGGAGGTAGAACGCCTTGCTGGCCGCGTAGTCGCGGACTCCGAATACGACATGGTCGAACATCTGCTCTCCTGGGTGGGTGGGCCGGACGAGCTCCGCCGGTGGAGCGACGCACGGCGCGGCGGTGGATACGGCGCATCGTATCGGAGCCGGGCCGGCCGGGCACGGGGCGGCGCGGCAACCGCCCGCTGGCGGCCGCGCGGCGGGCGGCCGGCGCGCACGGCACGCCAGCGGACCGCGATCGGGTGCCGGCCGATCCGGTCGAGGAGATCCCGGCGTGATCCGTCTTGTCGCGCCGGCCTCAGGCGCCGTGCGAGCCGCCGCGCTCGCGCAGCGCGCGGTCGGCGACGTGGCGCACGCCGGCCGCCAGGCCCAGCGAGACCGTCACCAGCCCGATGACCAGCCCGACCCAGAAGCCGTAGACCTTCAACGGCCCGCTGCCGAAGGCGCCGAACCAGCCGAGCCAGACGCCGGTGGGTACGCCCAGCAGCCAGAACGCGGCCAGCATCAGCACCATCGGCAGCACCGTCACCTTGTAGCCGCGCAGCGCGCCGATGGCGGTGACCTGCGTGGCGTCGAACAGCTGCCAGAACGCGGCGAACAGCAGCAGGTTGGCGGCCAGCGCCTGCACCGCGGCGTCCGAGCTGTACAGCGCGGCCATCTCGTGGCGCAGCGCGATGATGGGCACGATGGCCAGCGTCGCGAAGATCAGGCCGACCGCGATGCCGCTCCAGGCCGCGTGGCGCGCGGCGCGAGGGTCGCCCGCGCCGAGCGCATGGCCGACGCGCACCGTGATGGCCGCCGAGATGCCCATCGGGAACATGAAGATCAGCGACGACGAGTTCAGCCCGATCTGGTGCGCCGCGATCTGCACGTCGCCGAAGCGGCCCACCAGCACCGCCACGCTGCAGAACGCCAGCACCTCGGCCACGCCGGCGCCTCCCATCGGCAGGCCCAGCTTGAGCAGGCGCTTCTGCGCCTCCCACGTGGGCCAGCGCCAGTCGCGCCAGACGTAGGTCGACTCGTAGACCCGCGCCCGCGCCGTCCAGGTGGCCAGCGCCGCCAGCGACACCCACATGCCGACGCCCGTCGCCCAGCCGCAGCCCGCGCCGCCCATCGCCGGCAGGCCGAGGTGGCCGTAGATCAGGACCCAGTTCAGGAACGCGTTGACGGCCAGGCCGACGAAGGCCAGCACCATCACCGGGCGCGTCTGGTTGATGCTCGACGAATAGAACGCGAGCGAGCGGTAGACGAGCGCCGCCGGCAGTCCCAGCACGATGCCCCACAGGAACACGCCGGTGCGCCCGGCGAGTGTCGGGTCGATGTCGAACGCGACCAGCAGTGGCGGCGCCAGCGGCACCAGCAGCAGCGGCACCAGGCCGCAGTACAGCGCCAGCCAGATGCCCTCGCGCGCGTCACGCGCGACGGCGGCATGGTCGCCGGCGCCGAAGTGATGCGCGATCAGCGGCGAGACCGCCTGCACGACGCTCATCAGCCCGATGAAGACGGGGATCCACAACGAGACGCCCAGCCCGACCACCGCCTGCTCGAAGGCGCCGGCGTGGCCGGACATCACCGTGTCCAGCAGTCCCATCATCACCTGCGCGACCTGCGACAGGATGATGGGCACGCCCAGCTTGAGCAGGGCGCGGGCTTCCTCGCGGAACGGGATGGGAGCGGGCAGGGTGGACACGGGCGGCTTCGAGTTCGGATGCCGCAACCGGCACGATGGGCGGCGGAATTTACCACCGGGGCCGAGCCCGGGCGATGGATGCGGACATCGCGGTCCGTGCGCGTGCCCGCTCTGCAACGAAGCGCCGCGCCGCCGATTAGGTCAAAATGGCCTCCAATGACCGCCCGCCGCCCGATCCGTTCCGCCCGCTGCGTGCCGTCGCCCCGCGCGACGGCGGGGAGCCGCCTGCGATGAGCAAGGGCAAGATCCTCGTCGTCGACGACGACCGCCTGGTGCTCGCGACGGTCACGCACGGCCTGGCCAAGGCCGGCTACGAGATCATCGATGCCGACAACGGCGACGACGCGATCCTGCTGGCGCGCCAGCACCGCCCCGACCTGGCCCTGCTGGACATCCGCATGGAAGGCATGAGCGGCTTCGACGTGGCGGCCTACCTGCGCGAGTCGCTGCAGACGCCGTTCATGTTCCTGTCCGCGTTCGCCGACGACGACACGGTGGCGCAGGTGCAGGCGCTGGGCGCCGTGGCCTACCTCGTCAAGCCGCTGGACATCGCCCAGATCGTGCCCACGGTGGAGGCCGCGCTGGCCACCGCCCGGGCCCGCAAGGCCGCGGCCGTGCCGCCGGCGCCCGCGCCGGTGCCGCACGAGCACGTGCGTCCCGATCCGTTCGCGCCCAGTTCGGGCTTCGCGCCGCTGCACGAGCCCTCGGCCTCGCCGACGACCGCGCCGAACAACACGCCCGATCCCCTGGTCGACACCGTGGCCATCGCGGTGGGCGTGCTGATGCACCGCTACTCGCTGTCGCGCCACGAGGCGCTGCAGCGGCTGCATCGCATGGCGGCCGCCGACGCCCTGCTGGTGAAGGCGGAAGCCGAGCGCCTGCTCGACGCCGTCGAACTGCTGGCGCGGCCGGGCAACGCCTGAGCGCCGACTGGTTGGTTGTTGAGACGGCCCCTGCTCGGACCAAGCCGGCGCGAAACCGCGGCAGCCGGGCACACACAAGAAGCAAGAAGCAAGAAGCCGGCACCGCTGTACCCCTGGCTGGATTGATACAGCGCACCTGCCGCCACCGAGCCCTGTACCTTGGCTGGCACCGCCACCGTCCGTAACCTCGGTTCCAACCCTGGAGACCGAGCCGATGACGCAGTTGCTGCCGATGATGATGTATTGTTTCGTGATGTCGATCACCCCCGGCCCGAACAACCTGATGCTGACGGCGTCGGGCGCCAACTTCGGCTACCGGCTCACGCTGCCGCAGGTGATGGGCTGCATCGCCGGCAACGTCGCGCTGACGATGATCGCGTGCAACGGATTGGGCCAGCTCTTCGTCGCATGGCCGCCGGCGCAGGCGCTGCTGCGCACCGGCGGCGCGCTGTACCTGCTGTGGCTGGCATGGAACCTCGCGCACGCGCGCCTGGGCGATGCACAGGCGTTGCGGCCGCTGACCTTTCTCGAGGGCGCGATGTTCCAGGCGTTCAATCCCAAGAGCTGGATCCGCGCGATCACGCTGGCGTCGGTGTTCATGCCCGCGGGGGCGAATCCGCTGACGGCCGGCCTGGCGATCAGCCTGATCGGCGCGGCCATCGCGGTGCCGTGCCTGTCGATGTGGGCGTTGTTCGGCGTGGCGATGCGCGGGGTGCTGTCGGATCCGCGCCGCCAGCGCGTCTTCAACCTGGCGATGGCGGCGGCGCTCGCCTTCCTCTCCGTCGAGATACTGCGGTAGGACCGGATGTTCACCCTCGATCGCAACTCTGCCGTCGCGCTGTCCGACCAGATCGAGGCGCGGCTGCGCGAGCTCGTCGCGCGCGGGCAGCTGCCCGCGGGCGCGCGCCTGACCTCGATCCGGCAGCTGGCCGCGGAACTGGCGGTCAGCCCCAACACGGTCATCACGGCGTACGACCGCCTCGTCGCATCGGGCGTGATCGACGCGCGCGGCACTGCCGGCTACTTCGTCAACGCGCGCCAGGGGGCGATGCCCGAGGAGGTATCGCTGGAGGCCGGCGAGGAGCAGGAGCCCGTGTGGCTCGCGCAGCAGGCCAACGACCAGCGCGCCGGCGTGCTGCTGGCCAGCAGCGGCGCGCTGCCGCCGGCCTGGCTGGAGGACGCCGTGCCCGCCGCGGCGGTGCAGCGCGGCCTCGCGCGCAGCGTCGCCGGCATGGCTTCGCGCTGCCCGCCCCAGGGGCTGCCCGAGCTGCGCGAGCGCCTCGCGTTGATGCTGCGCGGCATGGGCATCCCGGTGGACGCCGGCCGCATTCTCACCACCTACGGCGGCACGCACGCGATCGACCTGATCTGCCGCAGCTTCCTCAAGCCCGGCGACGCGGTGCTGGTGGAGGATCCGGGCTACTTCCTCATGTTCGGCCGGCTGCAGCAGGAGGGCATCCGCGTGCTGCCGATCGCGCGCCGGCACGACGGGGTCGACCTCGCGCAGCTGGAGGCCGCATGCCGCGAGCACAAGCCGCGGCTGGCCTTCCTGCAGACCACGCTGCACAACCCGACCGGCTGGGGCAGCAGCGCCGCCAACCTGCACAAGCTGCTGGTGCTGGCGCAGCAGTACGGCTTCCTCATCGCCGAGGACGACGTCCAGGGCCACTTCCATCCCGGCCAGCCGACGCGGCTCGCGGCGCTGTCGGGGTTGGAACGCGTCATCTACTACTCGAGCTTCTGCAAGGCGTTGAGCCCGGCGCTGCGCATGGGCTACATCGCCGCCGACCCCTCGCTGCTGAAGCTGCTGCTGCGCCAGAAGATCTACTCGGTGCTGACGACGCCCGCGCTCAACGAGCTCGTCATGCTCGAGGTGCTGGCCGCCGGCCGCTGGCGCAAGCACCTCGACCGCCTGCAGCGCCGTCTGGCGGCCGCACGCCACGCCAGCGAGAAGCAGCTGGCGTCTGCCGGCATCGCCTTCGACCACCCGGGCGAGGGCGGCCTGTTCCTGTGGGGCGAGGTGCCCGCGGGCGTCGACGTCGACCTGCTGGTGCAGGACGCGCTGCGCAACAAGATCCTGCTGGTGCGCGGCGCCGCCTTCATGGCCGACGGCAGCGCCGACCCGCACATCCGCTTCAACGTCGCGATGTGCCAGGCGCCGGCCGTGGCGGACTACCTGCGCGAGAGACTGGGCGCGGTGGCGGGCGCGCGGGACGCGCTCGCGCGAGCGGGGGCGACGCGAACGGCTTGAGCGGCGGCGTTGCTGCGCTCGAGGGGTCTGGCCCCTCCTTCGCCCGCGCCATGCTGCCGATCAACGCCATGTCGCCCCTCGCGGGTGGAGGACGGGCCTGACCCCGAACGTCAGCCGTCGATCGGGGTCTGGCCCGTCCCTCGAATCGCGGGTGGCGCGTCGGCTGAGGCAATTTCTTGGCGCGGTTCGAGGAGGGGCCAGACCCCTTCGGCCACCTCAGGGCAACGTGAAGTAGAACTTCGCGCCCTTGCCCACTTCCGACTCCGCCCAGATGTCCCCGCCATGCCGGCGGATGATGCGGCGCACGGAGGCCAGGCCCACGCCGGTGCCCTGGAAGTCCTTGGCGCTGTGCAGCCGCTGGAAGACGCCGAAAAGCCGGTCCGCGAAGCGCATGTCGAAGCCGGCGCCGGCGTCGGCGACGACGAAGGCCGGCGTGCCGCCTTGCGTCTCGCGGCGCAGCTCGATGCGCGTGACCGGGCTCTGGCTGCTGTACTTCCAGGCGTTGCCCACCAGGTTCTCGATGGCGATGCGCAGCAGCGTCGGGTCGCCCTGGATCACCAGCCCCGGCTCGATGACGATCTCGGCGTCGCGCTCGGGCTCGTTGCTGCGCAGGTCCTCCACGACATAGCGCGCCAGCTGCGACAGGTCGACGGGCTGGCGCTTGAGCGGCTGCGACTGCAGGCGCGACAGCGCGAGCAGCGAGTCGATCATGCTGTTCATGCGCGCCGCGGCGGCGAGGATGCGGTCGGTGTGGTCGTTGCCGATGCGATCGAGGAAGCGGCCGTAGTCCTCCTTGAGGATGCGGGCGAAGCCCTCGACCACGCGGATCGGCGCGCGCAGGTCGTGCGACACCGTGTAGATGAAGGACTCCTGGTCGGCGTGGTCGGCCCCCGCGGGCTCGGCCGCGAGGACCGGGCCGGGCAGGGCCGCGGTCGCGGTCGCGGTCGCGGCGGGCGCGTCGGCAGCGAGCTTGCGCAGCACGACCAGGCGGCCGGCCTGCGGGTCGCCGTCGGCGCGGACGTACGTCCAGCCCACGCGCCAGTCGCCGGCGGTGCGCGTGTCGCCGGCGGGCATCTCGGCCAGCGCGCGTTCGACCGGCGCGGGCAGCCGGGCGCAGACGGCGGCCCAGTCGGGCGTGCCGGTGAAGCTGTCCTCGGGCGCACCCGTCATGCCGAACAGCGCGCGGGTGCCTGCGCCCTGGGCCTCGAGCCGCCAGGGCGCGCCTTCCTCGAGGCGGCGGAACAGCAGCACGCTGGCGTCGGGCTGGGCCAGCAGCGCCGCGAGCGCCGCCTGGCCGAAGGCGGCGGCGTCGGTCTCGCCGACGGGCCGCGCGCTGCCGACGTAGCCCAGGAAGAAGCCCTCGCCGTCGTGGCGCGGTTCGCCGCGCACGCTCCAGAGTTCCGATGTGTCGCCAAGTTGCAGCAAGACGCGCTGTTCGGTGATGGGCGCATGCGCCGCGAGCTGGCGCGACAGCGGCCAGCTGGCGGGCGAACCGCCCGTCCCAGGGGACACGCCTCCGGCGCCCGGCACGGGCGACGCGATGACGGTGAGCGGCGCGCCCAGCGGCGGGTTGAGCTTCCAGCCATCGGCGCGCCGCGCGGGCGGCCGCCAGGTGGCGAGCTTGTGGGTGGCGTCGGTCTCCCAAGTCCAGTAGTCGGCCAGCGCCAGCAGGCGCACGCGCTCCTCGCTGGCCTCGCGCAGCGTGGCCGCATTGCGTGTCTTCATCCACAGCGCGCCCGCCACGGCACCGATCGCGCCGAAGGCGGCGAGCGCCAGGATCACGAGGACGTCGAGCGTCGAGGTCATCGAGTCTGCGGAAGTGACATGCGAGCGATTGTAAGGAGCATTGATTCCGCGGCCGGGATGCCGAAGAGCCGGGAAGCGGGGATCTGGCTTTCGGGTTGTAGGGAGGTCGTGACTCTTTCGCGACACACCTGTCGGCGGGCGTCCCGATTGCTCGGCCGCAGGCGGGAGGGCGGGTGGCTCGCCAAAGGCCCCCGCCTGCGGAGTATTTCGCCATTGACGCCCTTGGGGCGCACGGACATGCTTACATTACAGGGCGAGAATGCTCGACTACACAAACTCAGGGCGATGGGCGATTTGAACAACCCCGGAATCGAGGGCGCCAGGCCGGTGCTGGATGCTGCCAGCATGGCCGAGTTGCGGGCGCTCGATCCGGATGGCAAGGCGCAGCTCGTCAAGCGCGTCCTCGCCACCTACCAGGCCTCGCTGGCCAAGCTGGTGGACCAGCTGCGCGCCGCGCGCGCCGATGGTGCGTGGGAGCAGGTGGGCCGCGTCGCGCACACGCTCAAGTCGTCGTCGGCCAGCATCGGGGCACTCGGGTTGTCCGCGCTGTGCGCCGACATCGAACGCCTGATCCGCGCGGGCGATGCCGCCGGCGCCGAAGCGCTGCTCGAGCAGTTCCATGCCGAGGTCCGGCGCGTCGACGCGGCCGTCGGCCAGACGCTGCAGCACCTCGAGGCGGCGGCTTCATGAGCGCACGCACGGCCGCTCCGAAGGGCGCTCGCGCCGCAGCCCGCAGGGGCGCAGGCTTCGTCATGAGCGCACGCACGGCCGCTCCGAAGGGCGCTCGCGCCGCAGCCCGCAGGGGCGGAGGCTTCGTCATGAGCGCACGCACGGCCGCTCCGAAGGGCGCTCGCGCCGCAGCCCGCTGGGCGGAGGCCGCCTGATGACGTTGCACCATGGCGTGAGCCTGGAGGCCACGGACCGACGTCCGACGGTCCTGCTCGTCGACGACGACGAGGTCAACCTGCTCATGACCGCCGCGGCCCTGCGCGACCGCGGCTTCGACATCACCTCCTGCACCGGCGGCGAGGAAGCGCTCACGCGCCTGGCCAGCTGGACGCCCGACGTCGTCGTGCTCGACGCCATCATGCCGGGCCTGGACGGCTTCGAGACCTGCGTCGCGCTGCGCAACATGCCCGGCTTCGACAACGTGCCGGTGCTGATGCTCACCGGCCTCGACGACGAGGCCTCGATCAACCGCGCCTACCAGGTCGGCGCGACGGACTTCTTCGTCAAGGCGACGCAATGGAGCCTGCTGGCCGGCCGCCTGCGCTACCTGCTGCGCGCGTCGCGCACGCGCCAGGAGCTGGAGCGCAGCAAGGCCAAGCTGGCGCGGGCGCAGGATCTCGCCCGCATGGGCTCGTTCGACTGGTGGCAGGACGACAACCGCAGCTTCGTCAACGGCCTGGAGCTGTCCGAGGAAGGGCTGCGCGTGTTCGGCTACGGGCCGGACGACCGCGTCAACCTGCGCGACATGCTGCGCATGATCGCGCCCACCGACCGCGAGCCGCTGGTGCGCCTCGCGCGCCAGATCCTGTACCAGGTCTCCGTCATCGCCACCGACGTGCCGATGACGCTGCCCGACGGGCGCTTCCGCATCATCCACGTCGAGGCCGAGCCCGAGTTCGACGAGCACGGCCACTGCTGCGCCTACACGGGCATCGTGCAGGACGTGACGGATCGCCGCATCGCAGAAGACCGCATCCGCCATCTCGCGAACTACGACGCGCTGACCAACCTGCCCAACCGGCGCCAGCTGATCTGGCGCGCCGAGCGGGCCCTCGAGTTCGGCCGCCGGCTGGGGCACCAGGTGGCGCTGCTGCTGATCGACCTCGACCGCTTCAAGGTCATCAACGACACCCTCGGCCATGCCGCCGGCGACGAGCTGCTGATGGAGGTGGCGTTCCGCCTGCGCGGCTGCGTGCGCCACTGCGAGCAACTGTTCGAGGGCGTGATCGAGACGGCGGGCTCGCGCTCGCACCGCACGCTGGAGGCCGTGGGCCGCCTGGGCGGCGACGAATTCGTGGCGCTGCTGCCCGAGGTGGCCGACGAGGCCGACGCGCAGCGCGTGGCCACCCGCATCCTCGAGGCGCTGCGCGAGCCGGTGGTGGTGGCGGGGCAGGACTGCTTCGCCACGGCGTCGGTGGGCATCGCGCTGTTCCCGCGCGACGGCAACACCGTGGCCGACCTGCTGCGCAACTCCGACGTCGCGATGTACGCCGTCAAGAGCCAGGGCCGCAACGACGCGCTGGTCTACACGCCGCGCCTGGCCGGCCGCGGGCGCGAGAAGCTGGCGCTCGAGAGCGCGCTGCACAAGGCCATCGAGCGCGACGAGCTGGTGCTGTACTACCAGCCCAAGGTCGATGTCGCCAACGGCAAGATGGTGGGCGTCGAGGCGCTGATGCGCTGGCGCCGCGGCGATCTCCTGATCCAGCCGGCCGACTTCATCCCCGTGGCCGAGGAAACCGGCCTGATCGTTCCCATGAGCGAATGGGCACTGCGCCAGGCCGCCAAGCAGGCGCGCATCTGGGCCGACGCGTTCGGCTTCTCCGATTCGATCGCCGTCAACATGCCCAACCGCATGTTCGAGCGCACCGACCTGATCGAGCAGATCTCGTCGGCCGTGCGCGAGGAGGGCATCCCGCACAGCATGATCCAGCTGGAGATCACCGAGACGGGCCTGATGAAGGACCTGCAGCGCGTGATCCCATCGCTGCACCGGCTCACGGAGATCGGCGTGCAGATCGCCGTCGACGACTTCGGCACGGGCTATTCCTCGCTGGCCTACCTGACGTCGCTGCCGATCGCCGAGGTCAAGATCGACCGCAGCTTCGTGCGCGACCTCGGGGTGCTGCCACAGAGTCTTGCGGTTGTTACCGCGATCATCGCGCTGGCGAAGTCGCTGGACCTCAAGGTGGTGGCCGAAGGTGTCGAAAACCAGAGGCAGCAGGATGTGCTTTACGGGGAGGGCTGCTCGCTGATGCAGGGCTTCCTGTTCAGCAAGCCGATGCCGCCAGAGGACGTCCAGGCCTGGATGGAGAGCGTCTCGCTGCCGCGCAAGGTGGTGGCCGCGCCCTCCGCAGCGAAGGTGCGCGCCAACGCCGGCGAAGTGGTCGACGTCGGGCGGCGCTCGTAATCTCACGCGGCCCTCGCGCCGCCAGCCGCCGACATCGCCATGCCCAAACCCTCCGCCGCCGAGACCGCCAAGGCCGCGTTGCGCCGCCTCGCGTTGTCCAAGCAGGAGCCCACGCCCGAGAACTACGCGCGCGCCTGGTCCGAGGAGGGCGGCGCCCCCCCTGCGGCGTCACCCGCGCCCGCGGCTCCCGCAGCGCCGCCGGCCGCGGCCGGCACCAAGGCCAAGGGCGTGTACGACCGCATCGCCGCGCGCCTGTTCGAGGACGGCACGCAGCGCGAGGAGTTCGCGCAGGCGCTGCAGCGCGGCGACTGGGACGCGGCGCGCGGCCTCGTCGAGCGGGCCGCCGAATCGCACGCAGCGCTGTCCCAGGGCATGGCGCTCACGATCGAGAAGCTCGCGCGCGGCCTCGAGCGTGGCGGCCGCCAGTGGACGGCGGCGCGCAAGAAGGACAGCCTGCAGCGCGTTCTGGAGGCCAACCGCAGCGACATCGCGCGCCTGCACCAGCGCATGAAGCAGCTGGTCGCGTCCTGGGACGGCGACATCGCCGACGACGCGATCGCGGTCGACGCGGGCGGCGACGCGTCGGCCGCGGCGCCGAGCCGGGCCGTCGAGACGCTGGATCTCGGCAGTGACCCGATCTCGCAGGGCGGCTCGATCGAGCTGCAGGGCGGCATCGGCCACGCGTCGGCCGAACGCCCGGGGACGCACGGCGACTGGCCGCCGGTGCTCGCGCAGTACGACGCCACGCTGCACGTGGCCCTGCCGGCCGACGACGCGCGTGCCGTGGCGCTGTCCCACGAGCTGAAGGACCTGCAGGCCGGCCTCGCGCGCGAGGGCGCCACCGCGCACCTGCGCGCGCAGGCCGAGGCGCTGTGCGAGCGCGCGCGCCGGCTGCTGGCGCACCGCCACCACCTGGTCGACGAGCTGCACCGGCTGACGCTGGAGATGAGCGCCGGCCTGGCCGAGGTGGCCGAGGAGGGCAGCTGGGTCAAGGGGCAGACCGAGAGCCTCAAGCAGAGCCTGGGCGAGCAGCCCAGCGTGCGCTCGGTGCGCGCGGCCAGCGAGATGCTGGCGGCCACGCGTGCGCGCCAGCAGCGCGTGCGCGCCGAACGCGACAGCGCGCGCGTGGCGCTGAAGGACGCGATCTCGCAGATGCTCACCGAGCTCGACGCACTGGGCGAGCACACGGGACAGTTCTCCGACAGCGTGGCGCGCTACGTCGACACGATCGCGCATGCCGACTCGCTGGAAAGCCTGGCCAGCGTCGTGCGCCAGATGATGGAGGAAGGCCGCGCCGTGCACGGCCTGGTCAGCCAGGCGCAGGATCGCCTGAACGAGGGCCGCCAGCGCGCCGCCGAACTCGAGGACCAGGTGCGCTCGCTGGAGTCCGAGCTGCGCCGGCTGTCCGACGAGGTCTCTACCGACGTGCTCACCGAGGTCGCCAACCGGCGCGGCCTGATGCAGGCCTTCGAGGTCGAGACCGCGCGCCTGGAGCGCCAGGGCGGCGAGCTGGCGATCGGGCTGCTGGACATCGACAACTTCAAGAAGCTCAACGACACGCTGGGCCACTCCGTGGGCGACATCGCGCTGAAGTCGCTCGCCGGCCATGTGCAGAAGCAGCTGCGCGCGGTGGACATCGTCGCGCGCTTCGGCGGCGAGGAGTTCGTCGTGATGCTGCCCGGCGTCGTGGTGGAGGAGGCGCAGGTCACGCTGACGCGACTGCAGCGCACGCTGTCCGCCAGCCTGTTCATGCACGACGGCCGCGAGGTGTTCGTCACCTTCTCCGCCGGCGTCACGCGCTACCGTCCCGGCGAGGCGCTGGAGGCGGCGCTGGAGCGCGCCGACGAGGCGCTCTACGAGGCCAAGCGCACGGGCAAGAACCGGACGTGCATCGGTTGATGAGGGGCCAGGGGTCTGGCATCTCCTCGAATCGCGCGGATGCGCCGCCACCGGCTCCTCGGCACATCGCGATTCGAGGCCATGCCTGCCCCCGGTTCGAGGCCGACGATACGGGGTCAGGCATTGCCTCCCTTCGCGCGAGGACGGATCGCCTGCGCTCGGTGCTTCGTGCGCGAAGGCAGGAGATGCCAGACCCCTCGCACCGCGCCGCGGCGGTCGCGTCGTTGCGCGATCCTAGCCCGGCGCCCCGCAGCCCATCCCCTCGAACTTCCATGCGGCCACGCGCCCGCCCTTCAGCACGAAATGCGTCGTGCAGGTGATGGGAACCGCCGGCGCGGTGAGCGCGGGCGTGGCGCTGGCGATCGTCGCGCCGGTGGCACCGGCGCGGGTGACGGCGACCACGGGCGGCGTGCCGGAAGCGGTGCGGTCGTCGAGGTTCGTGCGCACGATCCAGGTCAGCACCTCGCCGTCGGGCGTCGCCTGCGCCAGCGTCGGCGCGCCCCACGACGCCTCGAGCTGCGCGCGCGTCGCGCCCTGCCAGCGCAGCAGCGACGCCTCGTAGCGGGCGTCCATCGAGCCGGCGGGCGCGGCGCAGCCCGCCACGGCCAGCACGCCGGCGAGCGCGAGGAACGGGGCAGTCGATCGGGCCATGCCGCCATTGGACACCCGCGGCGCGCGGATTGCCGAAAGCGCGGTATCTTTCCCTTCGAGGAGCCGCCGATGAGCATGCACGCCGCCGATGTCCACGCCCTGTCCGATGCCGTCCGCGCCATCGAGCGCCCCGGCGTGGGCGCACGGCTCGCCAACCTCGTGGGCTCGCCGATCGAGCGCCTCGTGGGAATGCTGCCGAAGCGCGCGTCCGGTGTCATCTCCGCGGCCGCGCGCAAGGCCATCCACGGCGCACTCGACCTGTCGCTTCGCACGCTGTCCACCAACGACCCGCTCGCGCCGGGCGCGCCGCCGCCGGCCTCCAACGGCTGGCACAAGCTGGCGAGCGCGGCCAGCGGCGCGGTGGGCGGGGCGTTCGGCCTCGCGGCGCTGGCCATCGAGCTGCCGGTGTCGACGACGATCATGATGCGGTCGATCGCCGACGTCGCGCGCAGCGAGGGCGCCGATCTCGCCGACCGCCAGACGCAGCTCGAATGCGTGATGGTGCTCGCCCTCGGCGGCAACGCGACGAGCGACGACGCCGCCGAGGTGGGCTACTTCGCGGTGCGCGAGGCGATGACGCGTGCCGTCTCCAGCGCGGCGGCGCACCTGGCGCGCCACGGGCTGGCCAAGGAGGGCGCGCCCGCGCTGGTACGGCTAATCACGCTGATCGCCGAACACTACTCCATCAACGTCACCGAGAAGGCCGCCGCGCAGATGGTGCCGCTGATCGGCGCGGTGGGCGGCGCGGCCGTCAACACGATCTTCATCGACCACTTCCAGACGGTGGCACGCGGCCACTTCGCCGTGCGCCGACTGGAGCGCAAGTACGGCGAGGCCACGGTGCGCGAGAAATACGGCGAGCTGGCGGCGGCGCTGGCCTGAACATCCACCGCAGGGCGGCTCCCGCAGGTGCGGGCCGCCGGCGCTTCCAGCGCGGGGCCGTATATTGCGGGCTGGTTCCGCGCCCCCCGCCCGCATGACGCCTCATCCGCTGCCGATCCGACTCTCCCGCGCCGCCGTGGCGTCGCTGCTGCTGGCTGCATCGGCCGGCGCCGTCGCGGGCGCCTCGCGCTCGCCCTGCACGCCCAAGCCGGCGAGCGACGAACCGAGGTCGCAGGCCGAGGATGCGCTGTCGGTGCACGTCGATGCCGCACGGCCGATCGCGCTCGCGAACTGGGACGTGCGCTGGTGGGAGCGCCGCCGCGTCTGGATCACGCTGGCCGCCAGCAACGAGGGCGATGGCGCGACGCAGGTGCTGCCGCAGATGGTGGTCGACGCCCGTCCCGATGGCGGCGCGTCGGAGGCGCTGTTCGGCCTGCCGCTGGCGCTGCCCGCTCGCGGCCACGCGACGCAGCGGCTGGCCATCTACGTGCCCGACGACGCCAGGTCACTCGGCGTGCGCGCGCTGGTGGCGACGCCCGCCCAGCCCGTGGCCGTGTCGTTCGCGCTGGAGTGCTCGGACGCGCGCTACGACCCGGGCGAGTTCGCGCCGGCCGTCGCGCCGTTGCTGGACGAGGCGATCAAGACCTACTTCAACGGCCTGGTCGATCCGCTGTCCGACCCGAACGCCGCGGTCGACATCGCGCGCCGCCTGGCCAGCGGGGCGCAGGAGCCCGCCGACGTCGCCTGGACGATGCGCGGCCTGATGCAGGCGGTGCACGACGACCACGGCTTCTTCGCGCTGCCGGGCGAGGCGCCGCCGGTGCGCCCCGCGCTCGTCACCCGCGCGCCCGAGCTCGAGCTGCGCGGCGACGGCACGGCCGTGCTGCGACTGCACGCGGTCGACACCACGTCCGCGCCCGCCGCGCTGGCGTGGGCGACGTCGCTGCACGAGGGCATCGCCGCCGTCGCGGCGCGCCATCCGCGCGGCTGGATCATCGACCTGCGCGGCCACGATGGCGACAGCCCGTGGCCATCGCTGGCCGCGCTCAGCACCTTGCTGGACGGCCCGGTGGTGGGCCACTTCGCCGGCCGGCATGGCAAGCAGGAATGGATCGTCGAACGCGGCGCCGCGCACATCGCGGGCGGGCCGGCGCTGGTGGACACCCAGGCGCCGCCCGAGCCCGACTACCGCGGGCCGGTCGCGCTGCTGATCGGGCGCGGCACGCGCGATGCCGGCGAGGACGTCGCCGTCGCCTTCCGCGGCCGCCCGAACACGCGCTTCTTCGGCACGCCGACGGCCGGCTTCCCGCTGCAGGGCGTGCAGGCGCACCGGCTGGCCGACGGCAGCACGCTGGGCGTGCTGGAGCTGCGTGCCGCCGACCGCACCGGCGTCGTCCATCGCGTGCCGCTGGAGCCCGACACGCTGCTGCACGAGGACGCCGCCGCCCCGCTGCCGCAAGCCGTGCTCGACTGGCTGTACGACGCGGGCGGCCGCTGACGGGCAGGCCGACCCGGCGCGCGCCCCGGTTCGCGGGCCGAAACGGCTTGGCGGTCGGCCGCGAACAGGCGCCTCAAGAATAAGGGTTTTCCCTAGGTTTGGCGGGGGCTTGATGCCGCGGCGACGGTCCCCAACTCCGAGTCGTTTCGATCGCCAACCCACGATTCGGATGAGGAACTGGATCATGGCCATGACACCGACACCCTCCGGCCGCCCCGCTCCGGGGCGCCCCGGCCGACGGGCCGCCCCGTCGATGACCGAAGCCGAGCTGCGCGCCTATTTCATGGCACGCGAGACGCTGCGCCGCCTGAAGCCGCGGCCCTGGCCGTGCTTCGCGGCCGACGCGGCCGCGCGCCCCCCGGGCGCCGTCGCAGCTCGCTGAACCGGCAGCCCTTCCCGGGACGCGGCCCCGGTCGCGCCCCGCCATGTCCGGCGCCGTCCGGACGTCCTGACGATGCCGTGCATCGTCGCCAACCATGACCGACTGAAGGAGGTCCAACATGATCGACACCTTGTTCTACCGCCCTCAGGGGCTCTTCGACCAGCTCGCCAGCCTGCAGCGCACCTTGTCGCGTTCGCTGTCCGCCGATGGGGCGCCCAGCAGCATCCGTTCGGCGGCCAGCGGCGATGCGCCGCCGGTCAACGTCGGGCGCACCGCCACCAGCGTCGAGGTCTACGCCTTCGCGCCGGGCCTGGACGCCGGCTCGATCGACGTCACGATCGAGCGCGGCATCCTGCGCATCTCCGGCGAACGCAAGGCGGCGCAGCACGGCAATGGCCCGGTGCAGGCCTATGCCAACGAGCGCGCACAAGGCCGCTTCACGCGCGCGCTGTCCCTGCCCGACGAGGCCGACACCTCCAAGGTGGAGGCGCGCTACCGCGACGGTGTGCTGCGCGTGAGCGTCGCGCTGCAGCAGACCGCCCAGCCGCAGCGCATCGCCGTCCAGTGATGGTTCGCCACGCTCTCTTTTCGAAAGGAATCGCCATGACCGACAGCAAGGAGATCACCCGCACCGATGCCGCGCAGCGCGGTCTCGACCGCTCGCGCGACGAATCCACGGAACGTGCCGTGACCCCGCCCGTGGACATCTTCGAGGACGCCGGCGGCATCACGCTGCTGGCCGACATGCCCGGCGTCTCCCGCGAGCGCCTGGACGTCCGGCTGGACGGCGACACGCTCACCATCGAGGGCGCCGTCGACCTGGCCGCGCCGCAGGACATGCGCGCGCTGTGGGCGGAAGTCGAGGTGCCGCGGCTGCGCCGCAGCTTCACGCTCAGCCGCGAGCTCGACCCGGGCCGCATCGAGGCCAACCTGAAGGACGGGTTGCTGACGCTGCGCATCCCCAAGCAGCCGCAGGCCCAGCCGCGGCGCATCGCGGTGCAGGCAGGATGAGGCGCGCCAGCGCGTCGCCCACGTCACGACCATGGACTGCGAACGCATGACCGTGCCCGAGGGGGCGCACGTGATCGGCTGGACCGCCGCCGGCCGGCGCGTGCGCATCGCCCCCGGGGACTATGCGGTGCACCGGCTGCGGCCCAGGGTGCCGCTGGCCGACGTCGGCGAGGCGCTGCGCTTCGTCGGCGCCGACCCGCACGGCGGCGACGTCCACGTGCCCTTGCCGTCCGGCGGGCGGCTGCCCGGCGTGATCTCGCGCGGCGCCGTCGAGCGCGCGCCGGCACCCTGCTGAAGGGCGCGGACGCCGGTCGCCTCCGGCCTGGCGGGCTGCGGCTCGTCAGGCGGTCCGCGAATCGTCGCCCAGGCGCTCGGTCTCCTCGATCGGCTCGTCGTCGTCCGGGCCGCGGCCGGTGCGCTGCAGCTGCGCGTTCTCGAACGTGGCGGCCACGTCGGGATCGTCGAGCGAGACGTCATTGCCGAGGTCGACCGGCAGCACGACGTCGTCCGGGTCGAGCTGGGCGTCGGCGTCGTCGGACGAGTCGTCGAGCGCATCGTCGGCCTCGTCGCGCGGCGCGTCGTCGCCGCGCGGGATGTCGGAGCGGTTGCCCGGCAGGTCGGCGCGATCCTGGCGCGCCATCAGGTTGTCGACGGGGGCGATGCGGTCGATGTCGTCGAGCGGATCGGCGACGGGCTTCACGATCGGTGGGGTCATGTCGGGTCTCCTTGGTTGACCCGGGGCCCGGCAAGGCCGGTGCCGGATCGAGGGGACAGGGCGGCCTGGATGAGCGCAGGGCGGTGCCACCGCGCCGCCAGCGCAGCGGCGAGCCGTCATCCTGCGCGCAGCGAAGCGCAGTCGCAGGATCCACCCCCGGCCGCGCCCAAAATCGCCCGCAGGGTGAACTCGGTCACGGGTTCGCGGGAAATGTCGGGAGACGGCCTCGAAACGGTCGAGCTGGCTCCAGAATCGCCCGCGTGTCCGATCACCGAGATCCGCTTCGATGAAGCCGCTGCTCCCGTCCGTCCTGTTCGCGTTCGTGGCGATCGCCGTGCTCCTGGCGTTGGCCGTCGCGGCCTTCCGGCGCTCGAAGGGCGCGCACGGCGGCGGCGCGATCGCGCTGAAGGCCCGTCCGCTCATGACGGAGCGCGAGCAGGCCATGTACCGGCGGCTCAAGGAGACCTTCCCGGGCTCCGACGTGCTGGCCCAGGTCGCCTTCGCGGCGCTGGTGAGCGGCGCACGCGAGCACCGCGGACGCTTCGACCGCCTGGTGGCCGACTTCGTGCTGTGCGACGCGTCGATGAAGGTGCAGGTCGTCATCGAGCTCGCCGACCCCGATCGCAAGAGGCCTTCGCGCACGGAAGCCGTGCGTGCGAAGGTGCTCGCGAAGGCCGGCTACAAGCTGCTGCGTTTCGCCAACGTGCCCGACCAGGACGACCTGCGCGCCTACGTGAACGCGCAGATGCCCGCGGACGACCGGGCCGCCTCGTCGCGCAGGACGTCCTCGCGCAGCGCCGTCGTCAAGGCGACGCGCAGCATGGCGCTGGACGAACTCTGACGCGCAGGTTGGTCAGCGCGAGCCGCAGGCGGCGGCGCGCGCGATGCGCATCCGCGCGGCGCTGGCGTTCGCGCTGAGCTCGAACACCACGCGCGCGCAGCCATCGTCGCTGACGAACTCGGTGGCCGACAGCGGCCGCAGCGCGAGCGTGGCGCCGTCGACGATGTCGAGCCGCGGATGCCGCCGCGTGCCGCCGAGGCGCGCCACGTGGCCGTCGGCGAGCGCGTAGTCGCCGCGCACGTGCTCGAACTCGTCGCCGTGCAGGTCGAACGGCGACGTGGTCGCACCGGGCGCCGCGCAGCCCGCCGTCGCGGTCAGCAGCAGGGACAGGGCGGCAAGGGTCGCGAGAGGGCGCATGAAGGACTCCTCCGGAAAATGAGGCGCGCAGGCAGCCTCGCGCGCGCCGCGGCGTGCGGCGTCGCGAGTTCGGATGGGGGACGGGTGGGGGCAGGGCGGCCGGGGCGCCGCCCGCGGCGTCATCCGGACCGGGACAGCGCGTCGAGCGCCTGCTCCACCTGCCCGCGCTCGTAGGCGGGCAGCACGCGCGCGACCTGGCGGTAGCGCGCGATGACCTCGGCGTCGTCGGGCATGCGCCGGGCCAGCGCCAGCAGCACCGGCGTCAGCTCGCCGGCGTTGTCGATGCCTTGCAACGCGTCGAGCACGGCCAGGCAGCCCGGCTTGCCCAATGGCACCGATTCGATCAGCGCCGTCAGCGCCTCGCGCCGGTCGCCCCCGGAGGCCAGGCCCCGCGCCGAGGCGGCGTAGCGCTGCACCATCTGCGCGTCGTCGAGCGCGGCGAGGCGGCGGGCGACGTGTTCCAGCAGTTCGCGATGATCGTGGTCGGACGTGAACACGGGCGCGACCTGCAAGGCCAGTTCGGACGCGATCGGCGTGCCGGCATCGAGCGCCTGGCTCAGGGCCTCGCGGCGCGCCTCGTCGGACGGCAGCGCGCGCAACGCGTCCGCGGTGGCGGCGATCGTCACGGGCGAGGTCTGCGCGTCGAGCTGCGCGAGCAGGGCCTGCAGCGCGGCGGAGCTGTCGGAGTCGCGGCTGCGCGAGGACAGCGCGTCGAGGAATCGGCGGCGCTGGTCGGGGCCGAGGTGCTGGCGGCGAGCGATGTCGCGCAACGACAGCACGCGGTCGTGGTCGTCGCCAGCGGGCTCGGCGCGGTCGACAGCGGCGATCAGGCGCTGCACGGTGTGCTCGTCCAGCGTGCGCTGGCCGGCCCAGGCCTCGATGAGCGCGTGCTGGGTGCCGATGTCCACCGGCTTTTCGATCGCCTCCATGACGGCCTCCGGCCCGCCGCGCTGCAGCAGGCGGTCGATGCGCTGCGACGGGTTCAGCAACGTGCCCAGCACCATCTGCCAGCGCCGCTCGGCCCAGCGGCGGCCCTCGGCATCGAGCGGGTGCGGCGCGCCATCGAGCTGGTAGCTGCGCACGGCGGTGCCGCCCGGGCCCGGCTCGACGTCGAGCCGGCGCGTGACGCCGCCGGCCGTCTCGCGCAGGGTCACGCGGCCGGTCTTCAGGTCGTCGGTGTCGTCGCGCAGCGTGGCATGGCCGCGGACCCACAGGTCCATCTGGTCCTCCGGCGACCGCATCGCCATGTGGATGTCGGCACCGGACAGGGTGTCGTCCAGCAACTGGCGCCACTGGCTCGGACGCAGGTCGCCACCGCGCACCGCGACCACGGGCAGCAGGCAGGCGCCGCCCAGCAGCACGATCGCGAGCACGGCCCAGGCGCGGCGCGACGGGCCGCGCGGGGCCTGCGCCGGATCGTGGCGGACGAGCTGCTCGATGCGTCGCATTAGCGGCGAATGCGTGGTGGCCATGGCCACCTGCAGGCGCGACGACGGCCTGGCGCCGCGCAGCGCGCGGGCGCAGGCGTACAAGGCCTCGGCGACGGCGTGGTGGTCGGCGATGGCGCGCGCCGCGCGCGCATCGCAGGCCTGCTCGGCGAGCGCGTCGAGCCGGCGCAGCGCGATCGCGTTGAGCGGCTGCATCCAGCCCAGCGCCCCGGCCACGCGCGCCGCCACGCGCCAGGCCGGATCGTGCCGTGCGACGTGCGCGAGCTCGTGCGCCAGCACCGCGTCGCGTTGCGCGCCATGCAGCTGCGAAAGGCACCAGTCCGGCAGGCAGACGACGCCGCGCGGGCCGATCAGCGGGCTCGCCCAGCGGGCGCCGACGCGCAGGGCAGGGCGGCGCTTCAGGCCGTAGTGGCACGCCAACGCGTCGCGCGCGCGCTCCCAGTCGACATCGACATTGGGCCGCAGGCGGCGGCAGGTGCGCGCGAGCGTGGCCCATTGCAGCCCGAGCCACAGCAGGCCGGCGCCGGCCACCACCGCCCAGCTGGCGGCCGCGGCCAGCAACGCGAGCCGCGTCCCGGCCGGCAGCCACCAGCGCCTGGCCAAGCGGGCAGGCTCGGGCCGGGCGCTCGCACGGGCGGCGGGCGCCACCGGCGCTGCCGCCGCCACCGGCGCCTCGGGCGCCTGCACGCGCCTGGGCGTGACGCGCGCGTCCGCCTGGGCGGCCACGGGTGCAGGCGACGGAAGGCCCGATGCCGCCGCTGCGGGCCAGCGCGGCGCGAACGGCTGCAACGAGGCCGTGACGAACGCGCCGAAGAACGCGCAGCGCCACAGCGTCTCGGACAGGGCGGGATGCCGGATCCACCGGCTCGCGATCCAGGCCGCGCCCAGCAGGAAGCTGCTGTGCACGAGGTAGGTCAGCGGCCACAGCAGGAGGGTGTCAGTCATGCCGGCCTCCGCGCGGTGCGTCGAGCAGTTGCCGGATGCGCGCGAGATCCTCGGCGTCGATCTCCTCGCGCTTGATCAGGTGGCTCAGCAGGTCGCTGGCGCGGCCCTCGAACAGGTTCGCGAGCAGGCCCGACACCATGGACTGGCGCACCTGCGACTCGGTGATCAGCGGCCGGTAGACGATCTGCCGGCCCTCGCGCTGGGCGGCCACGATGCCGCGCTTCTCGAGGCGTGTCAGCAGGGTGGACACCGTGGTGTGGGCCAGCGCGCGCTCCTCGCGCAACGCCTGCACGACCTCGGCCACCGTGGCCTGTCCGGCACTCCACAACGCGCGCATCAGGCTCAACTGCAATGCGCTCAGCGAAACCGGTTCATCGTCCATGGCGAGCATCCTCTACAGATGTAGTACTACAAGTGTAGATCTGACGGCCGACGCTTGGCAAGCGCCGCGTGCGACCCCGATTCGCCAGCATCGATGAAGAATCTCGACGCGGCCTGGAAGAAACCGGCGGCGCCGGTCGTTGTGCCGTACATGAACCGCCAACACGCCGGAACCCGCCTCATGAACGCCCGCCTCCACCCGACCCGCGTGGCCGCTGCCACCGCCTTGCTCGCACTGGCTGCCGCCCCCTGGGCGGCGCATGCCGACGCGCCGCCCCCCAACGACGGCATGCGCTTCGTCAGCGCCGGCGCGCAGTCGGACAACCATGGCAACCGCCAGCTGCTCTCGACGCTGAGCCTGCCGGTGGGCGAGCACGCGTGGGTGCAGGCGGGCGGCGGCGCCTCGCGCAGCAGGGAGGCCGGCGGCGGTCGCCGGCCCGGCATCGCCACCGCAGGGGTGGGCGTGGCCGGCAAGTCGCTGCAGCTGACCGTCAACACCGCCCAGCGCTTCGACGGCCGCCGCTATCGGCAGTCGGACTGGGGCTCTTCGCTGGACTGGAAGCGGGACGGCAACGACGTCGGCATCGACGTCACGCACCGCCGCTCGAGCGCCGCGGGCACCGTCGCCGTGTCCGGCTCAGCCGGTGGTTCGACCTTGGTCCCCGCGCAGGTGCGGGTCGCGGGCAACGGCGTCGGCGTGCATGGCGCGCTGCAGGTGAGCGAGCGCGTGAGCGTCTATGGCGCCGTCGCGCGCAACCACTACCGCAGCCGGACGCAGCAGGGCGCCTCGCCGTCCGGCGGGTTGCTCGGCTCGGACACCCTCCTGGCGCGCACGCTGCTGGGCGGCACCTCGGTGGTCAACCGCGACGAGGTCGACCTCGACCGCAGCGCCCAGGTCGGCGCGACCTACCGCTTCGACAGGGTGGCCGTCTCGGCCGAGGCATCGACCGGCGCGGTGCACGACGGCGGCACGATGCGCAGCGTGGATCTCAAGGCCGCCATCGACGTGGCGCCGGGCTGGCGCGTGGCACCGGGGGTGGGACGCGGCACGAGCGAGCAGGGCGCACGTGCGACGTACGCGTCGGTGGCGGCGACCTACGGCTGGTGACGGCCGGGCGCGGCCGCGCCCGGCGTGTCGTCCTGCGCGCGGGATGTCTGGCCCTGCACGGCACCCGGTGTGGCCGAAGCACCCCATCGTCGCGCCTGGCACCCTCCCGACCACCCCGGCCCGTCATCCTGCGCGCAGTCGCGGGATGTCTGGCCCGGCACGGCACTCGGTGTGGCCGAAGCACGCCATCGTCGCGCTTGGCACCCTCCCGACCACCCCGGCCCGTCATCCTGCGCGCAGTCGCAGGATCCACGCGCGCCGATGCGGCCTCCCCGTGGTGAGACGGCGCCGGACAGGTCGTCAGTCAAGAGATGGCCCTCTCTTGTAGAGTTTCATACAGCGACGTTATAGTTGCTACATGAACAACGTTGCATCGCTGCCGTGGCTGCTGTTGGTGCTCTCGCTTCCGACGCCCAGCGCGACCGCGCGCATGCGGGTCTGGCGCGCGCTGAAGGCGCTCGGATGCATGGCCTTGCGCGACGGGGCGTATCTGCTGCCGCGAGGCGACGACCGCGAAGCGGCGCTGAGGGAGATCGCCGACGACTGCACGCGCGAAGGGGGCGTCGCCTGGCTGGTGCTGGCCCAGCCGCGCGGCGCCGACGACGAGGCGTCCTGGCAGGCCCTGTTCGACCGCAGCGCCGACTACGCCGAACTGCGCGAGACGTGGAAGGCAGCGAACCGGGGCCTGGGCAAGCTCGGTGCAGCCGAACTCGCGCGCCTGCAACGACGCGTCCAGCGCGACTTCGAGTCGCTGCGGGCGATCGACTTCTTCCCCGGCGACGCGAGCACCGAAGCCGAGGCCGCCTGCGTCGAGTTCGCCAGGCGCATCGAGGCCTTGCTCTCGCCCGACGAGCCGCAGCAGGCCGCCGGGGGCGTCGCGCGCCTGGACGTCGCCGTCTACCGCGCCCGCACCTGGGCCACGCGGCGGCGCCTGTGGGTGGATCGCGTGGCGAGCGCCTGGCTCATTCGCCGCTTCATCGATCCGGAAGCGACGTTCGTCTGGCTCGCCAGGCCATCCGACTGCCCGCGCCAGGCGATCGGGTTCGACTTCGACGGCGCGGACTTCACGCATGTCGGCGAGCGGGTCACGTTCGAGACCCTGATGGCCAGCTTCGGGCTGGAGGACGACCCGGCGCTGGTGCGGCTGGCGGCCGTCGTCCACCACCTGGACGTCGGTGGCGAGCCGGTGCCCGAGGCCGCCGGCTTCGAGGCCGTCATGACCGGCGCCCGCGAGCGCCTGGCGGACGACGACGCGCTGCTGGCGGAGATGTCGAACGTCCTCGACTCGCTGCACGCCCACTTCCAGCGCGCGGCGGCGCAGGCCCGGACATGAGGAGGCCCCGATGAGCGAGCACACCGACGATCGAACGATGCCGCCCGCGGCCCCGGGCTACACGATGTGGCAGCTCGTGCGCTACATGCTGGGCCTGGGCACCTGGGGTTTCGGCGGCCCCGTGGCGCTGGTCGGCTACATGTACCGCGACCTCGTCGAGAGGCGCGGCTGGATCACCGAGAGCGAATACAAGGAAGGCCTCACGCTCGCGCAGCTCATGCCGGGCCCGCTCGCGGCGCAGCTGGCGATCTACCTCGGCTTCGTGCATCACCGCTTCGCCGGGGCGACGCTGGTGGGCCTCGCCTTCGTGCTGCCGTCGTTCTTCATGGTCATCGCGATCGGCGAGGTTTACGTCACTTTCGGCGGCATCGTCTGGATGCAGGCGGTGTTCTACGGGGTCGGCGCCGCGGTGATCGGCATCATCGCGGTGAGCGCCTGGAAACTCACGACGAAGAACATCGGCCGGGACAAGCTGCTGTGGGCCATCTTCGTCGTCAACGCGGTGGCCACGGCGGTGCTGCAGGCCGAGGTCGTCTGGGCCATCGTCGGCGCGGGCCTCCTGGTGTGGCTGCTGCGCGCGCCCCCGAAGTTCGGCGGCGCCGCGCGCCTGCGCGAGGCGGCCAGCGGCCCGCTGCTCGCGGCGTTCGCGTTCGGCTCGGCCGACCCGGACAAGCTGCTCAAGATCCTGGGCTACTTCGCGTACGCGGGCACCTTCGTCTTCGGCAGTGGCCTGGCCATCGTGCCGTTCCTCTACGGCGGCGTCGTCAAGGACTACCACTGGCTCACCGATCGCCAGTTCGTCGACGCGGTGGCCGTCGCGATGATCACGCCGGGCCCGGTGGTGATCACGACCGCGTTCATCGGCTTCCTGGTGCAGGGCTTCTGGGGCGCCGTGATGGCGGCCGCCGGCACCTTCCTGCCTTGCTACCTGCTGACCATCCTGCCCGCGCCGTACTTCCGCAAGCACGGCAAGCGGCCCGGCCTGCTCGCCTTCATCGACGGCGCGACGGCCGCCGCCATCGGAGCCATCGCCGGCTCGGTCGTGGTGATCGGCCAGCGTTCGGTGACGGACTGGCTGACCGCGCTGCTGGCCGTCGGCACGGCCTTGCTGCTGTGGCGCTTCAGGAAGCTCACCGAGCCCGTGATCGTGCTCGCGGCGGCCGCCATCGGCCTGGTCGCGTGGCCGCTGCTTCATCATGTCTGAGGAGATGCGCATGGACCTGCGAACGCGGCCGCTGGCCCTCGATCCCGCCCGGCTCGACGGCCTGTCGGAACGGCTGATCGTCAGCCACCACGAGAACAACTACGCCGGCGCCGTCAAGCGCCTGGGCGCGATCCGGGGCCAGCTCGCGCAGCTGGACTGGGCCGCCGCGCCGGTGTTCGTCATCAACGGCTTGAAGCGCGAGGAACTCGTCGCGGCCAATTCCGCCTGGCTGCACGAGTTGTACTTCGACGGGCTCGGCGGCGACGGGGTGCTGCCGGATTGCGGGATGTCGATCGCGATCGAACGCGACTTCGGTTCGGTCGCGCGCTGGCACGCCGAGTTCACCGCGATGGCCAGGGCGATGGGCGGCGGCTCCGGCTGGGCCTTGTTGTCCTGGTCGCCGCGCGAGGGTCGCCTGATCAACCACCGCGCCGACGACCACGCGCAGCTGCTCGCCGGGGCCACGCCGCTGCTGGCGCTCGACATGTACGAGCACGCCTACCACCTGGACTTCGGCGCGAAGGCCGCCGCCTACGTCGACGCGTTCATGCGCAACATCCGCTGGGACGTCGTCCATCGCCGCTTCGGCCTGGCCGTCGAGGCGGATGGACACCCGCATGCGGCGGATCCGGCCGACGCGCAGTCCGATGCACAACTGATCGATGTCCGCCGCGCCGCGACGTTCGTCGAGGCGCGTGACGTCGTGGCAGGCGCCGTGTGGCGCGACCCGGCCCGGCTCGCCGACTGGAGCCGCGAACTGGACGCCGCCCGGCCCATCCTCGTCTACTGCTTCCACGGCCTGGACATCGGCCGCTCCTCGGCCCTGTCCCTGCGCGCCCGCGGCTTCGACGCACGCTTCATCGCCGGCGGCATCGAGGCCTGCCGCGCCGCAGGGGTTCCCATCGCCGCGAAGGACGCGCACCGCGAAGCGGCGCGCTCTTGACCGGGGGAGGCTGATCGCTGCCGAGGCCGCGCAGGGTGCTGTCGTCGGCTGTGCGCATGGGAATGCGTGCCGTGCTCGATTTCCGCCAACGACCCGTCGTTGAGGCACTCATCCTGGCGCTGTCGCCCTGATCCGGGCTGCGATCACGTGAGGTCGATACAGGCGCCTGGCCGGGCCGCCACCGGCGTGGCGCCCCTTGCGCTCGGCCGCCAACATCGCTACAGTTAGCCAAATGGATAACTATTGCGCGTCGCTGGATTCGATCTTCCATGCGCTCGCCGACCCTACCCGCCGCGGCATCGTTCAACGGTTGGGCCGAGGTCCGGCGACGGTGACCGAACTGGCGCAACCGTTCGCAATGGCATTGCCATCGCTGATGAAGCATGTCGGCGTGTTGGAAGAGACGGGGCTGATCCGATCGACGAAGACTGGTCGTGTGCGCACCTGCGTGCTGGAGCGCAAGCAATTGGCCGCAGTGGAACTGTGGCTCGGAGAACAGCGAGCCGTATGGCAGGCCCGTTACGGAAATCTGGACGCACTCTTGGAAAAACTCAATGGAGAAGACGATGAAAATTGATCCCCGATTCGAATTTGCCGTGGACAAGGCCCGCAACCGCATCACCGTGGAGCGTGAGTTCGCGGCGAATCAGCAACTGGTTTGGGACTGCCATACCCGGCGCGAATACCTCGACCAATGGTTCGCGCCGAAGCCGCTGACGACCCGCACGAAGCACATGGACTTCAGGGCCGGAGGCTACTGGCACTACGCCATGGTCATGCCCGACGGACAGTCGTTCTGGAGTCGCCTGGACTACCAGTCCATCGCGCCAATCAACGGCTATGTGGCGCTCGATGGTTTCTCCGACGAGACTGGCGCGGTGAATCCGGAGTTGCCCCGGGCGCGCTGGGACGTCGCATTCTCCGGCGCACAGGATCGGACGACGGTGACGACGGTCATCCAGTACGACTCGGCGCAGGACGTCCAGAAGGTCATCGACATGGGCCTTCAGGCGGGCCTCACTTCGACTCTCGAGCGACTGGACGAACTCCTGCTTACCCTCCAGGGCTGAGCGACGCTCCCTGACGCGCGTTGCGTCTTCGCTCCATGACAGAAAGGCTCCCCGAATGAAGCTGCAAGGATGTCCAAATCCGCAATTTGACGACTACCAGGACGCCGCGTCGGATTTCGCCAAGCCGATCATGGCGCACCTGCGAAAGCTGGTGCACGGGCAGTGCCCGGAAGTGGTCGAGGAAATCAAATGGGGCATCCCGCATTTCGACTACAAGGGCGAGATGCTGTGCACGTTCGCCGCATACAAGAATCACTGCTCCTTCGGCTTCTGGAAGGAGTCGTTGATGAGCGATCCGCGGCTCAAGGCCAATCCGGACTTGAAGGCGATCAAGCGCTTCATGGGCAAGCTCACCTCGCTATCCGACTTGCCGCCCGATTGCGAAGTGATCGCCTTCATTCAGGAAGCGATGGCGCTCAACGACACCGGCGTGAAGCTCTCACCGCGTCGAGACGCCAAACCCGCGAAGGCGGCCGAGATCGTCATCCCCGACGCCTTCGCGGAACAGCTCTCGCGACATGCGCAGGCGAACGAAGTCTTCCTGGGCAAGTCACCGTCGTTCCGCAAGGAGTACGTGGCCTGGATCGCCGACGCGAAAACCGACCAGACTCGCCAGAAGCGCATCGACGAGTCGCTGGAGTGGATCGCCCAGGGCAAGGGTCGATTCTGGAAATACGAGAAGAAGTAGAGGATGCCGCCGACCCGGAACGGATCTCGGCATCGGCCGGCAGCAGAGCCGGGAGGTTCGCACACCTGAAAGCCGAAAAAGGCGCAGCGACTGCTTCTGGCCGCGTGCCGTCCTTTGCTTATTCTCAGCGATCAGAACTCGATCCGCATTTCGGGCATCTGCTCGCTGGCACCAGCCTGCCAACTTTGACGTGATCCCGAACTTCCCAGAGAAGCTGCGTCCCGCATCTTGGGCAACTGAATGTGAGTGCCCAGAACGCGTAGGTGAGCGCAGCAACGAGCGCCGATACGGCGGCAAGCCATTCCGGCAGACGGAAGGCCGTGACCGCCATGGGTACAGCAAGGAAGAAGATCAGCAACAGAAATATTGCCGCGTGAGCGCGGTGCCGAACTGTCATCTTCGGTTCTGCCATCTTGCCGGCCGTCTGGCCTCGTTTTTCCGACCAGCAGCCTACTCCAAACCGGTCATCCAGAAACGTCCGGTTGTGGCGGCGGATTCAACGGGTCGATGCAACACACTGAGAACTGCCTAGGCAGACGGAGTGTTGCAGATGAAGTACCGGACACGAACCCACTACACGGACAGCCAGAAGGCACTCATGTGGGAGCGCTGGAAA